>Ga0268264_10000009_pt1:0-652500 | contig 724972 bp, 682 predicted proteins | sample KBSSwiS32_FD_190357 | JGI IMG/M metagenome (GOLD analysis project Ga0268264, IMG submission 190357) | Switchgrass rhizosphere microbial communities from Kellogg Biological Station, Michigan, USA - KBS Switchgrass S3-2 (SPAdes) (version 2) | ecosystem: Host-associated > Plants > Roots... | reverse complement strand
ATTCATAAAAATTGTTGTAATGCGTTGCGTCCTGAAATGGCGTCAGCATTTCATTCGTATACGAACCGGCGATGCCAGCAGACGTGGCCTTGCGATAATTCAACGATGACAATGCGGAGGACTGCGCGTCTTCCGCGGTAAGCGGTAACGGTAGCAATCCGGCCGCCGCGGTTAGCGCTGTCTGCGTCATAAACTCGCGGCGGCGAAGATAAATGGCTTCAGGCGTAATTTCGGAAGGGAGAATATCGGTAGTGCGGCGAATTAACACGACTGCTTTCCTCGCGGTGTCCGATCATGGACTCAGACACCGACGTTAGCAGAAAGCGTCGAATCAATTTCTCACTTTTCTGTAAAAGATCGCCGCGGGACCGGAGAGTGCGTAGAGCAAAAATCCAAACAGCAAGGCCCGCTCTTGACCGACCATAAAAATACCGAAGCCGACCACAACCAGCAGCATGACGACAAACGGCACGCGGCCACGTAAATCCAGGCCCTTAAAGCTGTGATATTTAATGCTCGAAATCATCAGGAAGCCGACCGCTGCGGTGAGGACCGCGCTGAGCAACGTCAATGCGACGGGTATCTCGGCCTCGACCCAACCCTCTCCAGCGCAAACCCAAACTGTCGCCGCAACCACAGCGGCAGCGGCGGGACTGGCCAAACCAGAGAAATAATTTTTGTCCTGAGTATCGATTTGCGTATTGAAACGCGCTAACCGCAGTGCCGCGCATGCGACGTAAATAAATGCGACAGCCCAACCAAACTTGCCGAGATCATGCAGCGCCCAACTGAACATAACCAATGCCGGCGCCACACCGAACGACACCATATCGGACAGGCTATCGTACTCGGCACCGAATTTACTTTGCGTATTCGTGAGTCGCGCTATACGACCATCGAGGCCATCGAAAATCATCGCCACGAAAATCGCGATCGCGGCGACTTCGAATTTACCGTGCATACCCGATACGATCGCATAGAAGCCGGAGAACAACGCGCCCGTGGTAAATAAGTTAGGCAGCAGATAAATACCGCGGCGGCGCTCCTTGCGACCATCAACCGATACTTCTTCCTCATGCTCAGCCACTGGCAGCAGCGTTTCGTAATGAATCTGCTCGTGCGGCTTGTTTTGATCGTCATTCATTGATTTCTTCCCGATAGATGAGCCGGCATCATAATTAAAACTCGCCGGGGTATGAAGCGCGCGCCGTATCCCAAAAAGCCTTCACCAATGGATTCTCCAGCCGCTGCGCCGTTGCACACAGGCCAACCACGAATGGCGCAAGCGTCGGCTGCACATCGATAATGCTGATAATGTCGCGCTGCGGACTGTTGGCGAGCACCAATTCCGGCACGACACCGACACCCAGCCCTAACCCGACCATCGATACGATCGCCTCGTGACCACTGACCTGCGCATAGATGTTCGGCTTGACCCCGAGCCCGCGATACCACGCATCGACACGCAGTCGGGCGAGCCCGCGTTCGGAAATGATCAGCGGCAATTGCGACCAATCGATAGATTCTTTAATGATCTGCTCGCGTACAGCACACGGAAATGCCGGAGCAATAAACACCAACGGTGATTGCGCCAGCGTTTGCACACGCAACTTTTTCGACAATTTTTCTGGCAGCGCGGCAATCGCGAGATCTTCATCTCCGTTCAAGGCGCGCTCGATCGCATCGGCCTGATCGCCGGTGTGCAGCTTCAGCTCGATGGCGGGATAGCGGCTGCGGAAATTCGATAGCAGTCGGGCCAGCAGGCTGTAGGCCGCTGTGACCGAGCAATAAAGACTGATCTCGCCGTGCAGCAACTGATAATGCGGCTGCAAACTTTCGACGAAGCCGCGCCACTGCGCCAGTTCGCGCCGCGCATATTGCAGCAATGCTTCGCCGCCGCCGGTGAGTCGCACGCTGCGCTTGTCGCGCTCGAGCAGGCGCTGACCAATCTCCTCCTCCATTCGCTTGATGCTGCGACTGATCGCCGACGGGCTCAGATGCATGCGCTCAGCGGTTTGGCCGAAATGCAGCGTTTCGGCCAGCACAACAAACAGTTCTAGTTCGCGAGTATCCACACCCAACCTTTAGTACACACTTGCCTTGTTGCATAAATCGCAACACAGTGTGGCGAATATATCATTTTACGCAACAAAGAGATTGGCGTATTTTTGTCCACCTGTTTTATCTACCCCGCAGAGGAGTCTCATCATGGGTCAGAACTATTTCAACAGCCTGCCGTTTCGCCGGCAGATCGAAGAGCTGGGCCAATGCCGGTTCATGGCACGCGAAGAGTTCGCCAATGGCTGCGATTATCTGAAAGGCAAGAAAGTGGTCATCGTTGGCTGCGGCGCGCAAGGCTTGAACCAAGGCCTCAACATGCGTGACTCCGGCCTCGATATCTCCTACGCACTGCGTGCTGATGCAATCGCGCAAAAACGCCAATCGTGGAAAAACGCCAGCGAAAACGGCTTTACCGTCGGCACCTACGAGCAACTGATTCCGACCGCCGACCTGGTCTGTAACCTCACCCCCGACAAACAGCACACCTCGGTTGTCGGCCAAGTAATGCCGCTGATGAAACAGGGCGCAGCACTCGCGTATTCGCACGGCTTTAACATCGTTGAAGAAGGCATGCAGATTCGCAAGGATCTCACCGTCGTGATGGTTGCGCCAAAATGCCCCGGCACCGAAGTGCGCAACGAATACCTGCGCGGCTTCGGCGTGCCAACGCTGATCGCGATTCATGGTGAAAATGATCCGAACGACAATGGCCTCGACATCGCCAAAGCGTATGCGGCAGCGACCGGAGGCCATCGCGCGGGCGTATTGCAATCGTCGTTCATCGCTGAAGTGAAATCGGATTTGATGGGCGAACAAACGATTTTGTGCGGCATGCAACAAACCGGTTCAATCCTGTGCTTCGATAAAATGGTCGCCGAAGGTATCGAGCCCGGTTATGCATCGAAACTTGTTCAGTACGGCTGGGAAACTATTACCGAAGCACTGAAACACGGCGGCATCACCAACATGATGGATCGCCTCAACAACCCGGCAAAAATCAAAACGTTTGAAATTGCCGAAGAGCTGAAAAACATCATGCGTCCGCTGTATCAAAAACATCAGGACGATATTTTGTCGGGCGAGTTTTCGCGCACGATGATGAAAGACTGGGCCAACAACGACGACAACCTGTTGACCTGGCGCGCGCAAACACTTGAAACCGCGTTTGAAAAAACGCCGGCCGATGCGAAAGCAAACATCAGCGAGCAGGACTTTTTCGATAAAGGCATTCTGATGATCGCGATGGTCAAAGCCGGCGTCGAGCTCGCGTTCGAAACGATGACCGAAGCGGGCATGCTCGCAGAAAGCGCATATTACGAATCGCTGCACGAAACACCGCTGATTTCAAACCTGATCGCACGCAAAAAGCTGTACGAAATGAACGTGGTTATTTCCGACACGGCCGAATACGGCTGCTACCTGTTCGATCAAGCCTGCCGCCCACTGCTGAAAGATTTCATGAGCAAAGTCAGCACCGATATCATCGGTCGCGGCCTGAACGTGAAAGACAACAGTGTCGACAATCGCGAACTGATCGATGTGAACGAAGAGATTCGCAAACACCCGGTTGAAATTGTCGGCAAAACATTGCGCGGCTACATGACGGCGATGAAGAAAATCGTCTGATTGTTTCTCGAAAAATAAAAAGGCCGCAATTGCGGCCTTTTTATTTTCTGCTGGCCACCTTTAACTCGAATAGCCCTCTCAAAATCCGCTGCTATAATTCTTCCGCTATAACAAAACCAACATAAGGAAATTCAAATGGAATACAAAAATAAAACATTGGCTAAATCCGTTGTTGCTGCCCTTATTTTTTCGATCAGTGGCTGTGCCAGCATTATCGGTAAGAGCGCCTACCCGGTAGTCATTAAAAGCACACCCGAAGGCACGCATTTCGTTGTTAAAGATGGCGCCGGCACAGCAGTGCACACCGGCGAGACTCCCGCAACGGTCACGTTAAATTCAAGTAAAGGCTATTTTAAGAAGGCCCAATACACGGTGGTTTTCTCGAAGGACGGCTACAAAGATCAAACTATTCCGCTTACCGCCGGCCTTAGCGGATGGTATTGGGGCAACATTCTGCTAGGGGGATTGATTGGCATGCTCATTGTCGACCCAGCCACCGGAGCGATGTGGAAATTGCCCGACGATGTTGCCGGTAACTTAGTTAAGCAAGATATCGCGATAGATCTGGAAAACGGCATAGCGCCCCAGCTTCAAGTCGTCAGCCTGGATCAGATTTCTGATGAGATCAAATCGCGATTGGTCCCACTTCGCTAGCTTAGAAACGCCATAAAAGGCCGCGCTCTTGTTGAAAGGAACGCGGCCTTTTTTATTGCTTCAATTTAACGCTTACAAACTCAGCACTTTCTCGCCGCGCGCAATACCGGACACGCCGCTGCGGACTACTTCCAGAATCACTGCATCGCCAACAGCTTCGAGAAACGCATCGAGCTTATCGCTCGCACCAACGACTTGAATCGTATAGACCGTTGGGCCGACGTCGATGATCTGACCGCGAAAAATATCGGTACAACGTTTGATTTCAGCGCGCTGTGCGCCGGTCGCGCGCACTTTCACCAACATCAATTCGCGCTCGATATGCGCGCCTTCAGTTAGATCGACGAGCTTCACCACATCGATCAATTTATTCAGATGCTTGGTGATCTGCTCAATGATGTGATCGTCGCCAATTGTGGTTAGCGTCAACCGCGACAAAGTGGGATCTTCGGTGGCAGCTACGTTCAGCGTATCGATGTTGTAACCGCGCTGCGAAAATAAACCGACCACGCGCGACAGTGCACCCGGCTCGTTTTCCATCAACAATGAAATAATACGACGCATCTTAGGTACGCTCCGTTTTGCTCAGCCACATATCGCGCATGGAGCCATTCGGGGCTACCAGCATCGGGTAAACGTGCTCGTGCGGATCGACGTGAATATCCATGAACACCAACCGATCCTTCAGCGCGAACGCTTCTTTCATCGCGGCTTCGAGATCATCTTTTTTGTCGATGCGCATACCGACGTGGCCATAGGCCTCCACCAGCTTGACGAAATCCGGTAGCGAATTTTCGTAGGTGCTCTGCGAATAACGGCTTTCGTACTGCATGTCCTGCCATTGCTTGACCATGCCGAGATAGCCGTTATTTAAATTGATAATTTTCACCGGCACTTTGTACTGCGTGCAGGTCGACAGCTCCTGAATATTCATTTGAATCGAGCCTTCGCCGGTCACGCAGGCAACATCGGCATGTGGAAACGCGAGCTTGACCCCCATCGCCGCCGGAAAACCGAAGCCCATCGTGCCGAGACCGCCCGAGTTGATCCAGCGGCGTGGTTTATTGAAGCGATAATATTGCGCAGCAAACATTTGATGCTGACCGACATCGGACGTCACGAACGCCTCGCCGTTGGTCACCTTGTACAACGTCTCGATCGCATATTGCGGCTTGATCAGCGGACTGCTGGTGTCGTAACACGGCTTGGTCCAGAGGCCAGCGGACTCGCGCCAACCATCGATTTTTTTCCACCATTGCGCGAGCGCTGCTTTATCGGTGTCGCCACCTTCGCGGCGCGCTTCCGCCAGCAGATCGAGCATATCGGTTAACACCGAATCGACCGGACCGACGATTGGCACATCGGCGGTGATGGTTTTCGAAATTGCCGCAGGATCGATATCGATGTGAATGATCTTGGCACCCGGACAAAACTTGCTCGTGGTATTGGTGACCCGATCATCGAAGCGTGCGCCGATCGCGAGTATCAGATCGGCCTCGTGCATCGCCATGTTCGCTTCGTAAAAACCATGCATACCGAGCATGCCGAGAAATTGCTTATCGGCTGGATAGGCGCCCAATCCCATCAACGTGCTGGTGACGGGAAAGTTCAAATCGCGCGCGAGTTTGGTCAACAGCTCGCCAGCATTGCCCTGCACCACGCCGCCGCCCGAATAGATCACCGGCTGTTTCGCGGCGAGCAACAGGCTTACGGCTTTTTTAATCTGGCCGGCGTGACCACGCGTCGCGGGGGTATACGAACGCAGCTTCACGCGTTTCGGGTAGCTGTACTCGAATTTATCGAAGGGATTAGTGATGTCTTTCGGCAGATCGACGACCACCGGGCCGGGTCGACCGGTGGTGGCGATAAAAAAGGCCTTCTTGATCGCCTCGGGAATATCGATCGCTCTTTTCACCAGGATGCTGTGTTTTACGATCGGGCGCGATACGCCGATCATGTCGGTTTCCTGGAACGCGTCCTCGCCGATTAAGTGGGTCGCTACCTGACCGGACAGCACCACGAGCGGAATCGAATCCATATACGCGGTGGCAATGCCGGTAATGGCATTGGTCGCGCCGGGGCCGGATGTTACTAGCACCACGCCGGGCTTGCCGGTGGCGCGCGCATAACCGTCGGCGGCATGCGTGGCGGCCTGCTCGTGGCGCACCAGGATGTGCGGAATCTTCGAGCGTTTGAACAACGCGTCATAGATATGCAGTACCGCGCCGCCCGGATAACCAAAAATAAACTCAACGCCCTCGTCTTCGAGCGCCTGCGCGACCATTTCGCCGCCGGATAACAATTCCACAATACCCTCGCTTCAGTCGGAGACTGAACCATTCAATGACTTAACGGTAGGGAGAGCCCTACACGACCATTTTCCGCCACCAACGCAGCGACGGAACGCGCGATACGGCACCACACACGTGGCACCTTGTTGCTGAACTCCGCTTGGGTGGCGCGGAGCCGGCTCGCTCGCAACACAGGTCGTGTGTCGGCAGAGTGATTGGACTTGATCTTGTGTGGAGCGGGTCGATCAACCTGCTCCGGGAGGATAACCGCTGGTGAGCGGCGCTCCTTGGCCTTTCGCTAATACTCAGAACTGGGTATTTTTTCCATCCAGCAGCGCACTGTCAAGAAAAAGTCCGTTGTAAATCCGAACTTAGGCGATTGATTTAACAATTCCAGCAACCGCATCCTGCAAAATCGTACTTCTTTGCCATACTTAGCCCGTCTTGCGTTTCTACAATTCCATTTACGCTGCATTCGGAATGAGCTTGGATTCATGATCACGATTAATCGGACCGTTCGTCACCTCTGCACCATCGCATTGCTCACAGCGGCGCCCGCGCTCCTCGCCGGACCGCAAGGTTACTACCGCTGGAAGGACGATGCCGGCGCCGAGCATTTCACGCAGCAACCGCCAGCAGGTCGAAAATCAGAATTCGTAGCGGTATCGACAGGCAAATCGACTCAGGTGGACGCCGGCGAAACCGCGGATAGCGCCGCCGGAAAAGCGCCTGCCAAAGATGGCAGCAAACCGACCGGCCCCATACAGGCAGTTCCCGATAAAGACCCGGAGAAATGTAAGCAGGCCCAGGATACTTCGTCGGTACTCGGCAGCCATGCGCGCATCCGCGAGAAGGTAGGCGATGATTACCGCTACCTCACTCCGGAAGAAATTGACGAACAGAAAAAACTGGCGCAGGAATCAGTCAACGTGTATTGCGAGCCAGCGAAATAGCTTTTTCACCAGCAACAAAAAAGGGCAGCTTAAGCTGCCCTTTTTTTATTACCGCGTCCGCGTTAATTAACGAAGACGCCATTTATCAAAGCCCTTATTTATCAAAGCGAATGTGATCACCCTCCATTTCCGCTTTGATGGTATCGCCCGCCACAAACCTCCCGCGCAGAATTTCCTGCGCCAGCGGATTTTCCAGATACTGCTGAATCGCGCGCTTCAACGGCCGTGCGCCATACACCGGATCGAAGCCAGTCGCCGCTAACTCATCGATTACCGCATCGCTGATCTGAATGGCCAGCTCGCGCTCTTTCAGGCGTTTGCGCAGCAGATCGAGCTGAATATTGGCGATGCCGCGAATCTGTTCTTTCGCCAGCGGATGGAATACCACCGTTTCATCGATGCGATTGATGAATTCGGGGCGGAAATGGCCGCCCACCACTTCCATCACCGCCATCTTCATCGCCTCGTAATTATCTTCGCCGGCGAGGCGCTGAATAATGTCGGAGCCGAGGTTCGACGTCATCACAATTACGGTGTTGCGAAAATCCACTGTGCGCCCGTGACCGTCGGTGAGGCGCCCATCTTCCAGCACCTGCAACAGAATGTTGAACACATCCGGATGCGCTTTTTCGACTTCATCGAGCAGCAACAGCGAGTACGGTTTGCGCCTTACCGCTTCCGTTAGATAACCGCCCTCTTCGTATCCGACATAACCGGGCGGCGCGCCGATCAAACGCGCCACTGAATGTTTCTCCATGAATTCCGACATATCGATGCGCACCATCGCATCGGAGCTGTCGAATAAAAATTCCGCGAGCGCTTTGCACAATTCGGTTTTGCCGACACCGGTTGGGCCGAGAAACAAAAAGCTGCCGCTCGGACGATTCGGATCGGACAACCCGGCGCGCGCGCGGCGTACCGCATTCGAAACCGCGACTACAGCCTCGCTCTGACCGACCACACGCTTATGCAGCGACTCTTCCATGCGCAACAATTTCTCGCGCTCGCCTTCGAGCATTTTCGACACAGGAATACCGGTCCAGCGCGATACCACCTCCGCCACTTCTTCTTCCGTGACGTTGTTGCGCAACAATTTCATATCGAGCATTTCGGCGTGCGTCGCCATATCGAGCTGTTTTTCCAGCGCGGGAATAACGCCGTATTGCAATTCCGACATGCGCGTCAGATCCGAGCTGCGCCGCGCCACTTCCAGATCGAGGCGCGCCTGTTCGAGATCGCTTTTAATTTTTTGCGAACCTTGCAGCGCGGCTTTTTCGGCTTTCCAGATTTCTTCAAGATCGGCGAATTCGCGTTCGACTTTCTCGATTTCTTTGCTCAGTAACTCGACCTGCTTCTTCGCGCCTTCGTCGGTATCTTTTTTAACGGCTTCGCGCTGAATTTTTAATTGAATCAAGCGCCGCTCGAGACGATCCATCACTTCAGGCTTCGAATCGATTTCCATGCGAATACGCGATGCCGCTTCATCGATCAAATCGATCGCTTTATCCGGCAATTGCCGATCGGTGATGTAACGTTGCGATAATTTCGCAGCAGCGATAATGGCGCTATCGGTAATATCGACGCCGTGATGCACTTCGTAGCGCTCTTTCAAACCGCGCAGAATGGCGATCGTGTCTTCCTCGCTCGGCTCATTCACCAACACTTTCTGGAAGCGACGTTCGAGCGCGGCGTCTTTTTCAATGAATTTACGATATTCATCGAGCGTGGTCGCGCCGACGCAATGCAATTCGCCGCGCGCAAGCGCAGGTTTCAGCATATTGCCGGCATCCATCGCACCTTCGGCTTTGCCGGCACCGACCATCGTGTGTAATTCGTCAATGAACAAAATGATGCGGCCTTCCTGTTTCGCGAGTTCGTTCAGCACCGCTTTTAAACGCTCTTCGAATTCACCGCGAAATTTCGCGCCGGCGAGCAGCGAACCAAAATCCAGCGATAACAACCGTTTGTCTTTTAAACCTTCGGGCACTTCGCCATTGACGATGCGCTGTGCGAGGCCTTCGACAATCGCCGTTTTACCGACACCCGGTTCGCCGATCAGCACCGGATTATTTTTGGTGCGGCGCTGCAACACTTGAATCGTACGACGAATTTCATCGTCGCGACCGATCACTGGATCGAGCTTGCCCTCTTCGGCGCGCTTGGTCAGATCGATCGTGTATTTATCGAGTGACTGTCGATTGCCTTCGGCTTCCGGATTATCGACACCTTCACCGCCGCGCACTTTCTCAATGGCCGCTTCGAGTTTCTCTTTGCTAACGCCGACTTCTTTCAGCAGTGCGGTCACCGAATTGTTCACATCGAACAACGCAAGCAGCACCATTTCGCTGGAAATATATGTGTCTTTTTTCTGCTGGGTGAGTTTGTCGGCGACATTGAGCAAGCGTCCAAGCTCATTCGACATATGAATATCGCCCGGCGTGCCCTGCACTTTCGGCAACCGATCGAGCGCGTTGGTGAGCGCGGTTTTTAAACGCGGAATATTCGCACCGGCTTGCGCGAGTAGCGGCCGCACCGCACCGCCCTGCTGTTCGAGCATGGCCGACAACAGATGCACCGGCTCCATGAAATTATTGTCGCGGCCGAGCGCGAGCGATTGCGCATCCGCCAGTGCGGTTTGCAGTTGATTGGTAAAACGGTCGATTCGCATGATGTCCTCATCCAGCACGAAGCCCTAAGGCCGTGATTCATTGGCTCACTAGATGAGGCTCATAGCGCCAATTTCAAGCCAGCGCAGCTTCCGACATGAGATAGATCAAACTTGCCATGCGTCCGGTCGTGCCTTCACGACGATACGAATAGAAATGCGCGCGATCGCTCACCGTGCACAAACCACCGCCGTACAGCGCGGTCACGCCGATCGCACGCAGCCGTACCCGCGCCAGTGCATAAATATCGGCGAGATAATGATTGGCATCGGCGCCCGACTGAAAACAGGCCGCGATGTCGGCCCGTTGCGCGGGCGATGCAACGTCGAGAAATTGCGTGCGCACTTCAGTGCCCACTTCAAACCGATGCGGCCCGATCGCCGGTCCCAGCCACGCCAATACCGCCGCCGGATCGGGAAATTGTTGTGCGGTTTGTTCGAGCACACCGGCACACAAGCCGCGCCAGCCAGCATGCGCCGCCGCCACGCGAGTACCGGCACGATCGCAGAACAGCGCCGGCAGGCAATCGGCGGTCATCACTGCGCAACCGAGCTCGGACTCCGTAGTGAATTGTGCATCAGCGCGCTGCGCACTCGCGGTATCGGCGGCGACCACATCGATGCCATGCACTTGCGTCAGCCAGCTGATTGCCGATAGCCCGGGGCAGGCATCGACAAGACGACGGCGATTTTCGGCGACCGCAGCCGGCTCATCGCCAACATGATCGCCGAGGTTGAGGCTATCGAACGGCGCCGCGCTGACACCGCCGACACGCGTGGTGGTCAATGCCGCAACCCGTGCCGGTGCTGGCCACTCGGGCCGCAATAGGATCAAACTCACTCGACATACTCCTCGCTATCGAGGGAGAGCTGCTGCAGCAATTCGCGCATGTCGGCGGGTAGCGGCGTCTCCCATTTCATCAACTCGCCGCTGCGTGGATGCAGCAATTGCAGCCGCCGCGCATGCAATGCCTGACGCGGAAACGCGCGCAGGTAATCGACGAATTCGGCTGCGCCACCGGCAGGAATTTTGAAGCGGCCGCCGTAAACCGGATCGCCCAGCAGCGGATGCTTGATATGCATCATGTGCACGCGAATCTGATGCGTGCGTCCGGTTTCGAGCAGACAGCGCACATGCGTATGCGCGCGAAAACGCCGCAGTACGCGATAGTGAGTGATCGCCTCTTTACCGCCATGCTGTAGCACGGCTTGTTTTTGCCGATCGCGCGGATGCCGGCCGATCTGCGCCTCGACCGTACCGCCACTAATCAGCACGCCACCCACTACAGCTTCGTATTCGCGATGCACATCGCGCTCCTGCAATTGCGCTACGAGATGCGCCTGCGCGCGCAGATTTTTTGCCACCACCATCAGGCCGGTGGTGTCCTTATCGAGCCGATGCACAATGCCCGCGCGTGGCACCGTCGCGAGCTCAGCGTGGTGATGTAGCAGCGCGTTCAGCAACGTGCCCTCGGCGTGTCCAGCAGCAGGATGCACGACCAGCCCGGCCGGCTTGTCGAGCACGAGGATGTCGTCATCCTCGTAAACAATCGAAAGCTCGATCGACTCGGGCTGCCACGTGGTATCGACCGGTTGCAGCTCGGCATGCAGACGCAGCACTGTGCCCGGCTGCAATTTATCCTTACCCGAACGTTGCTCGCCGTTGGCGGTCAACTCACCGCTCTTGATCCACGTTTGCAATCGCGCGCGCGAATACTCCGGGAACAGCTCGGCGGCGATTTGGTCGAACCGCTTGTTGGCGCTGCCGGCCGGCACTGCCGCCACACCATCAACACGTTGGATCGCGCCATCGGCATGCTTATTAGTAGTACTCGACGACACGTGTTCGCTCCGAAATCAGCGCCGCGACAGGCGGCTTTTCAATTGGTCAGCAACGGTGGCTGTGGTTAAATAGCGCCTCCGCGCCACCCGGCAGCCGCGATTGTAGCGACCGTGCGGCTACTGAGACACAAAAGGTTATCCAATTCATGCGCAAACTCCCTCTCATCGCTCTCGTCGTGCTCGCCACTGCACTCGGCGCATGCACGTCGAAAGACAAACGCGAATCGATGTCCGAACGCGAGCTGTATCAGGAAGCGCAGCGTCTGTTGAAGAAAGATAACTACGATCTCGCGGCTAAGGATCTGCAATTACTCGAATCGCGCTATCCGTTCGGCCCCTACGCCGAGCAGGCCCAACTCGAACTGATCTATGCGCAATACCGTTCGACGCAAACCGAAGCCTCGGTCGCGGCGGCCGAGCGGTTCATTCGTTTGCATCCGCAGCATCCGAATGTCGATTACGCGTATTACATGAAGGGGCTATCGAATTATTCCGAGGGCACTGGCCTGCTCGAACGCTTTCTGCCAACCGACATGACCACGCGCGATCCGGGCAAGGCATTGCAGTCGTTCGAAGATTTTCGCCAACTGCTCAATCGCTTTCCCGACAGCCAATACGCACCCGACGCGCGTGCGCGGATGACGTATCTGCGCGCACGGCTGGCCCGGTATGAAATCAACGTCGCGAATTATTATTTCCGCCGCAAAGCGTATCTCGCCGCGGTTAATCGTGGCCGCTATGTCGTCGACAATTATCAGCAAACCGAAGCCGTGCCCGATGCACTCGCGGTGATGGTGCAGGGGTATCAATTATTAGGCTTGAACGATCTCGCCGACGATTCGCTGAAGGTATTGCGCGCGAATTACCCCACCCATCCGTCACTCGATGCCAACGGCAATTTCATTCAGAAATTCAATGTTGCGAGTAACCAGCATCAGAGCTGGGTGAGCACAATGACGCTCGGTCTGTTCGATAAAGTCGAACCGCCGAAGTTTGACGATCGTGCGGAGTATTTGAAGTATTGATGAACACTCCCCTCTCCCCGCGGGAGAGGGGCCGGGGGTGAGGGCTGGTTTCGTGCGTAATTCGCCCTCACCCTAACCCTCTCCCGCAGGGAGAGGGAATTAATCGCTCTCTGGAATAGTTTCCACATCCTTCATCCACACCACCGCTTCTGAATCGGACGGTGCACGCCAATCGCCGCGCGGCGACAGCGAGCCACCAGAGCCCACCTTCGGCGCATTCGGAATACACGAGCGCTTGAATTGACTGGTCTTGAAAAACCGCTGCACGAAAATACGTAAATTGCGTTTGATTGCCGCCAGATCGTATTGATTGCGCACCACGTGATCTTCTTCGGGCCAACGCCCAACAGTGCGATCGCTCCACGCCGATAGCGCGAGAAACGCAACCTTCGACGGCGCAAAACCGAAACGCAAGATGTAATACAAATTGAAATCCTGCAGCTCGTACGGGCCGATAATATTTTCTGTTTTCTGTTCAGGCTGCTGATTGGAATTGCCCGGCACCAACTCAGGACTGATATCGGTGTCGAGAATTTTCAGCAGCACTTCCGAGCCGGTGTTGCCGATCTGCTGCGTTTCCGCGACCCAGCGCACCAAATGACTGATCAGGGTTTTCGGCACGCTCGCATTTACCGCGTAATGCGACATGTGATCGCCAACCCCATACGTGCACCAGCCGAGCGCCAACTCGCTTAAATCGCCGGTACCAACGACGATGCCGTTATTGAAATTCGCGATACGAAATAAATGACTCGTGCGCTCGCCCGCCTGCACATTTTCAAATGTGACATCGTATTTTTGTTCACCGCGTGCATAGGGATGGCCGATGTCTTTGAGCATTTGCAAACAGCTCGGGCGAATATCGATTTCACTCGCGGTACATCCAATTACCTGCATCAATTGCCGCGCCTGCGCGAGTGTGCGATCGCTAGTGGCAAAGCCCGGCATCGTGACGGCTAGAATATTCGTGCGTGGCAATGCGAGACGATCCATCGCTTTCGCGCACACCAACAATGCATGCGTTGAATCGAGGCCACCGGAAACGCCTATAACAATTTTCGACATGCCCGACGAGGCCAAGCGCTGCGTCAACGCCTGTACTTGAATGTTGTACACCTCGTTACAGCGCTCATCGCGACGCTGACGATCGGATGGCACATAAGGGAAGCGCTCGATGTAGCGTTGCAGCGGCAATTCTTTTTTAATCGGCACTACAAGCTCGACCGTAATCGATCGAAATTTTTCGACCTCTTCCGTATGACGACGCACCGAATGACCAAAGGTGGTGGTGCGCATGCGCTCATGCGATAACCGTTGCAAATCGACATCGGCATAAATGATGTGCGAGTTATCGGCGAAGCGCGCCGATTCACTGAGCAGTTCACCGTTTTCACAGATCAACGCTTGGCCATCCCATGCCATATCGGTGGTCGATTCGCCCATCCCGGCCGAAGAATATAAATATGCCGCAAGGCACCGCGCCGATTGCTGCGCCACCAATTGATGCCGATACGCAGATTTGCCGACGACAATATTCGAGGCGGATAAATTCACCAGCACCGTCGCACCGGCCAGCGCCGCGAACGACGACGGCGGAATCGGTGCCCACACGTCTTCGCAGATTTCAACATGAAAACGAAACAGCGGCAGATTGTTTATTTCGAAAATTAACGCCGCACCGAACGGTATTTTCTCGCCGCACAATTCGACGGAAGTCGCGACCGCATTGAACGCCGAACTGAACTGCCGCGCTTCGTAGAATTCGCCGTAGTTCGGCAGATAACTTTTCGGCACGATGCCGCAAATGTGCCCATTCGCAATCACCGCTGCGCAATTGAACAATTGATGCTCGACCCGCAGCGGCAACCCGACGACGATGGCGATCGATAATTTTCGGCTGGCCTCAACGATCGACGCCAATGCATCGATGCAGGCAGCCAACAACGCGTCCTGATGAAACAGGTCATCGCACGAATACGCGGAAATGCCCAGCTCGGGAAATACCGCGAGCACTGCGCCATGCTTCGCCGCATCGGTAGCGAGCGCGATAGTTTCGTCGGCATTAAAAGCCGGATCGGCAACGCGACAGCGCGGCACCGCCACGGCAACCCGGACGAAACCATGCGCATAGATATTTTGGAACGGGATGGTCATCGGTAATCGTCTCATCGAGGCATTGCGCACGATATTAATCCCTTGCCTTTGGCAAAAGCTAATCTGATGCCTTTGGCAAAATTCGTTTTTCCGTCATTGCGGACCGTCGAATAATCTCCGTGCTGCTAGACTTACAGCGTTTTTCGCTTCGAACCGAGCTCATGCCCCCAACACCGACGCCACCGCAGCAACTGCTGCAACAAAACACCACACTGCTGCGTATCTATAGCTGGTATCGCATCGCATTAGCTGCCGTGCTGATCGCGATTCTGTTCGGCACTAGCAAGGACCCGCTGGTCGGACGCGATGATCCGCAGTTATTTGTCGCACTCAGCGGTGCGTATTTATTATTCGTGCTGCTGCTATTAATTGCGATGCCGCTGATAAAGCGCCTGAACAAGCGTTTGTTATTCGCGAATTTCGCCGTTGATATCATCGTGCTCACCGCGCTGAGCCACATTTCCGGCGGTACCGCCGGCGGCTTGGGGCTCCTCCTGCTGGTTTGCGTCGCGGCGAGCGGCCTGATTCTAAGTGGCCAGGTTGCGTTGCTGGTGCCGGCGTTTGCGACCATCGCGTTGCTCACCGACACGCTTTATCTCATGGCAACCAATGCCAGCCTCAACCAAAGCCTGCTCGCCGCCGGTGTGCAGGGGATTTTGTTGTTCGCGACCTCGCTGGGATTTCAGGTGTTATCGCAACGCCTGCGCACCAGCCAGCAATTGGCATTGGAGCGGACCGCCGATGTCAGCAAATTGCAGAACCTGAATCAGCTGATCGTGCAGCGTATGCGTACCGGTATCGTCGTCGTCGATAATGATGGCCGTCTCAAAATGATGAATGAAGCCGCCTGTGAGTTGTTGCATGCCGATGATGAGCGCGATCAGCTCGCCGCCGGTTTGCAGCCGCAATTGCGCGTCGAGTTACTACAGCGGCTGCAGGATTGGCGCATTGCACCCAGCGCGATCGCCAAAGCGTTTCGCATCAGCGATACCGGTCCCGAATTAATCGCGCGCTTCACTGCGCTCGATGACCAGCAAGTCGGCGACACGCTGATATTTCTCGAAGACAGCGCGCAATTGGCACAGCGCGCGCAGCAATTAAAACTCGCGGCATTGGGTCGACTCACCGCCAGCATCGCGCATGAAATTCGCAATCCGCTCGGCGCCATCAGCCATGCCGGACAACTCTTATGCGAATCGCCGAATTTCGATGATAGCGATAACCGACTACTCGATATCGTGTTGAACCATTCGCGGCGCATTAACGGCATTATCGAAAACATTTTGCAATTATCGCGGCGCACGCCACCCAATCCGCGCCGCATACAGTTAGGCGCATGGCTGCCCGAATTTATCGAGCAGTATCAACAATGCCTCGATGAAGTCGCGGTAATTACTATTCACGAAGTGAAGCCGGTGCAAGTAACCGTCGATCCGGATCAATTGAGTCAGGTGCTCACCAATCTGCTCGACAACGCGCTGCGCTACAGCAAAAAAAATACCGGTACGGCGACAGCTGAATTGGCTATCAGCACCAGCAACAATCAACTGCCGCAACTCGATGTGCTCGATGAGGGTCCTGGCATCGAACCGCGCGAACAGGAGAAAGTATTCGAGCCATTTTTCACCACGGAAAGCAAAGGCAACGGGCTCGGGTTATATATCGCGCGCGAATTATGCGAAATTAATCAGGCGCGTTTGCATTATCTGCGCACACATGCCGGCAAGAGCTGCTTCAGAATCAGCTTCTCGCATCCAGATCGCAAACCCCTCATGAATGACATTATTTAAGCAGTGAATAATCGCATGAAAAATAAATTGGAAGTGCTGATTGTCGACGATGAACCGGATATTCGCGAGCTGCTGGAAATCACCGTTGGCCGCATGGGCCTGAAAACCGCAGCCGCCGATTCGGTTACACGTGCTATCGAGTTATTGAATAGCCGCGAATTCGCACTGTGTCTGACCGATATGAAATTACCCGACGGCAGCGGCATGGATGTGATCCAGCATATTCAACGCGACATGCCGCATATTCCCGTCGCGATGATAACCGCGTTCGGCAATGTTGAAACCGCGATCGGCGCGCTGAAAGCCGGCGCGTTCGATTTTATTACGAAACCGATCGATCTCGATCGATTGCGCACGCTGATCAATACCAGTCTTCGTCTCGAAGACAACGTTGAACCGGTTGGCTATAACAACACGGCCCAATTGATCGGCAACACACCGATCATGAAAGACTTACGCAAACAAATTCAAAAAATGGCACGCAGTCAGGCGCCGATTTATATCAGCGGAGAATCCGGCAGCGGCAAGGAAGTAGTCGCGCGTCTGATTCACGCCAACGGCCCACGCGCGAGTGCGCCATTCATTCCGGTCAATTGCGGCGCCATTCCCACCGAGCTGATGGAAAGCGAATTCTTCGGCCACGTCAAAGGTAGTTTCACTGGCGCGCACGAAGATAAAAAAGGTTTATTCGAAGCTGCGCACGGCGGCACCTTATTTCTCGATGAAGTCGCCGATCTGCCTTTGGCAATGCAGGTAAAACTGTTGCGTGCAATTCAAGAAAAATCAGTGCGTAAAGTCGGCTCGAATCAGGAAGTGAGCGTCGACGTACGCATTCTCAGCGCCACGCATAAAAATCTGAAATCGGAAATGGAAGAAAAGCGATTTCGCGGCGATTTATTTTATCGCATCAACGTGATCGAAATTCACGTACCGAGTTTGCGCGAACGTAAAGATGATATTCCGCTGCTTTCTGATCGCATCCTGCGTCAGCTCGCGGATGAATGGCAATTGCCGAAACCGCAATTGAATGAAGATGCAATCACGACCCTCAGCACTTACGATTTCCCCGGTAACGTGCGCGAGCTGGAAAATATTCTCGAACGCGCCTTCACGCTATGCGAAGGCAATAGCATCACCAGCGACGATTTACATTTACCCCTGACCAACTCGACACCGGTCGAACTCAACGATGGCGACGATCACGCCGCAAATTTCTCAACCGACGATTCGCTGGAAAAATACCTCGAAGATATCGAGCGGAATATCCTCCAACGTATATTGGACCAGCACCGCTGGAACCGCACCGCTGCGGCAAAATCGCTAGGGATGACGTTTCGCCAACTGCGTTACAGATTGCAAAAGTTGGGGCTTGACCGGGAGGGTTGAGATTAATAGCATTCGCTCACTCGGGCCCGACCCAATAATCATTCACACCGCAATTAAGGATAATTGCCATGCGCACCCAAAGGATTGGGGGTTATACCCTTATCGAGCTCATTACAGTTTTGGCAATCGCCGCCATTTTGACTCAATTGAGCATAGGCGGAATGCAAACCCTAGTTAGTAAAACACACAACAATATTGCGCTGCAGACAGCTATTACCAGCTTAGATCGCGCGCGATCACTAGCAGTAATGAGAGGCAAGCGCGTAGGCGTTTGCATGCTTAACAGCACCGATTCTTCTTGTAGCGAAGACTGGAAAGGTCAAGAAATCGCAGTTTTTATCGATGAAAATCGAAACAGACAACGTGATGTCGATGAAGAGATTCTTTATCGACAACCGTGGCCGGATAAAAATATAAAAATGGAATGGAGTAATTGGCGACATGAGCCGCTGATTACTTATGAACCGACCGGTGCTGTTGTCTCAAACGGCACGCTGAGTTTTCTCGATGCTCAAAACCATCAAGTACAGGCCCTCATAATCAGCAAGCCCGGACGCGCCCGGATTCAATCTTATTGATCTTCGCGCGAGCGTAATGCAGCACTACATGTGCATTGTAGCTTCGCATTAATTTCTGAGTTCGTCACTCGACTGTTCAGCTTGCTCTGACCTAAGTTGAGTGGCCGTCTTTTTGCCACGGAATCTTTCCGGCACATCTCTGCCATCATCCAGCATTCCACTTACCACCGGGCCAACCCTCTTTTGTGTCGTTACCGGCTTATGCACCCCACGAGAACCGGATTGTGCACTCGTGTTTTGCGCATTATCCGTCGCCGGCTTGGAAAAAAAATCGAAGGCTAACGAATTTACACAGAATGACGCCGCTAAAAAAAAGACTACCGACCTGAATTTATTCACACATCACCTCCGCCACGCGTGGCGTAATTAGGTCTCACTAGCAACACCATATTCGAACTAATGATCATTCCAGTTATTCTCGTTAGTATCAGTCAGGCTGTTGTTATTATTTTTGTCCCAAGCTCGCGCCCCGGTGCTGTCCAGCTGAATCGTTCCATCGCTCGCCTGACCGCTTCCAGCAATGGGTTGAGCCTGCAATGTATATGTGCTGGCATTCGAACTCGTAATGCGCAAATTGTATCGAGCAGCGCCACCATCAATCGGCGCCGTGGTATGAAAAATATTGGGGACACCGCTAGTATCTGCACCAACATACGTTCCATTTTGTAAATGGTAGCGCTCCATCGCCTGAGCCAAGCCATCGAGCGCGGCCATTGCCTCCTTGCGATGCGTCTTCAATACCTGACTGCGATACGACGGTATAGCGAGCGATGCGAGAATCGCAACAATCACGACCACTATCATCAACTCAACCAGAGTAAACCCTCGACTGAATTGCATCGGATATTTTCTATTTGCGATTTTCATTCCAATAAATTCTCTTGAGACTTTGATCGAGGTTCATCTGCATATTGAAAACATCGGTGCCTGCTGCTCCAACGAGTCCAGCAGCAGTCCAGATACCTTTGATATTGTCGACGATACCCGGCGATAGTGTTGTATAGCTACGGCTTGTCGAAGTGACCCCATCAGTGGTTGTAATAACTTGGGGCGTTGCGTCACTCACACCAACCTGATAAATCCGGTTTTTACCTGTGCCTGGCGTGCAGGCGTTTGCCGATGCCACCGGCTCAAATGTAGCGAAGTACGCAATACCGTCGGCAATGACAGGTGTAGACAACACCTTTTCTCCACTATTTGGCAAAGTAATGAACCAACCCTGCGCACTCGCCAACTGAGTTACCGCATCTGCCTTCTGCGTATCACTCCCTATTTGAATCGTGTTATCAGTCGCATCATACAAATCAGCCTCAGTAAGCTTGGTATAAGTAGAGGGTGCCGTGTATATGGAATACTGACGGATCGTATAAAACCGATCGACAACATCATCATTCAAAGGATGCGCGCGATAACCCGAACCAATGGCCACGCCCAAAAATGGCGTGTTGCCATTTGTCCCTACATAAAGACTAGGCGCGTGGTAAAAGCGCCGCGCATTGGCGGCGGTTGGAGTGCCGCTCGCGGCCCCCAGATCTGCGATGACTCCTCCGGTAACTAGCGATGAAGCGGCTTGTCCGTTATGGATATCAAATCGCCAAACCTGCCCCCCCATATCGCCAACAAAGAACACATCCATTAGCCCATCGCCATCCACGTCAGCACCGGCTAACTGTGATGGAATGCCATAAGACATATCGATGAATGCTTTTGTGTAATCGGCGGCGGTCTTACCACCACTCCATATCAGCGAACCATCGAGCGCATCAACGATGAATATCGCATTACCCATACTATCGGCGGTTCTAACCGACACATTATCTTGCTGCGCATCATAACCACCGCCAAAAATAATGACCTTTTTAACGGTACCATTGATGTTGATCTGGGCTTTCACTGGCTGCGACCAGGTTTCACCCAATCCATTAAAGCCGGTGTCGATGCCGCCCGTTTTACTCCACAGTATTTTTGGATTCGTGCGATCGGTTACGTCCAGTGCATAGACTCCGCGACCACCGCGACGCATGCCGAAATAGAGCATCACGCTATTTCCTGATTGTGCCGCTCCACCGCTATCAAGTACCAAGCCATCACCATCTGGATCTATGATCCACGGCGTAATGGTGCTATCCAAGCCAAAAATATGTTCAGCACCAGGAGTATTGGTGAACAAGTCCTTTTGTATTGGCAACAATTCCTTCGGTATGTAGGAAAACAATTCCTGACCGTTACTTGCATTAATTGCATGTAAAAAGCCGGAATTGGTGGTTACGAATACCGTCATATCCGGACTCACATCGGTACCCTTGTACGTAATTGTCACAGGACGTGAATGGAGCGGATCAGCAAAAACAAACCTTGTATCAGTTGGCGTAGCAGCGCTGTCAATGCTGTCGTAGTTGCGCCCGAGGGTCCAATCAACCAGATGTTCAAACTGGCTATCCGAATAGCTCGGCACACCGAACATGGCTTTCGTAATGCTAGAATTCAAGCCGCCAGAAGCTGTTGATGACGTAATTCGATTCACGGCATCTGATAATGTCTTATGCGTAGAGTCATAGTAGGTATATACCTTCCGTGCGTCGTAATCCGTAATCAGACTACTTGCCCCACCCTTCGCAACGTCCGGGCCATCATCAACACTGGAATCAGTCCAGTAGCTACGCGAGCCGACAGCAAAAAAACCGCTAGCATCAATCGCATTATTTCCCTTAGCGTCGCGAATTTCAGGCGAGCCAGCGGTCGGGCTATATAATTTGTATTTCTTGACGTTACCTGTCCAGCGAGGACTCGCTTCCGGCTTAAACACAGAGAAAAATAAGTCATCTCTATTCAGTGTTCGATCGAACGCATTAACTGCGGTACCTGCCGCAACAAATGTAGTGCCTGTCGATGTCACTGCAGTATTTACTATCTGCGTAAAAGCGGCCTGGATTTCATCGGCATTTGTTGCCGTGTAAAAACCGCCACCGCCCTCGGTTGCAACACTTTCCAACCACGCGCCACCGCCGTCATACAAACCAATCGTATGTGTTGTTATTTTTGCATTAATGCCATCGCTGGTTGTCACTCCATTGTTGTGCATCCAATGCGTAAGTTCGGTCACGCAATCCGAGCCCCCATCGTGATCGGCGCAGCTAGACACACCGGTCAATGCCTTCACTTTAGCATTCGAGTGCGCGCTATTAGGTAACCCATCGGTAAGAAAAACAATCGCATTACTTTGAGAGCAACTTGCTGATGAAATCACTGGCGTTTGATACACCACACCATCAGGTAGCGTCTCAGAAGCACATATCGCCGCATCTAGATTTGCATCAGTACAACCCACCGGACGATTGGGAACAACCGAAGCGCCATTGACTAACGAGGCAGTGCTTGATACTCGCGTATATGCGAAGGGTCCACTACACGCCCCATCAAACGGATTGGTTGCGCAATACGTACCAGCCATGCCGCCGCGCCGCAACCCGTAATCGACTCTGTCGCCCTTGAAATACAACGCGGCTTCATACAGCGTATCTTGGGATGGCGTGTTTCCACCGGCAGTGAAACCATCGACAGTATCTTTCAACAGATCGCGCACACGATACGACGCAGCGTAGGTGCCATCGTCGCGGAACTTGACAATGAGTCGGGCGGCCTTGGCTTTACCGCCATCCCAAGCATATGCGCGACGACGAGCAGAGGTGCTAGTACCCGAAACTTCGAGACTCATGCTGTTCCCGTTAACCCAACCTGAACGATTCACCAGTTCCTGAATAATTGATGCAATATCCGCTGATTGATATTTGCTTTCAGCAGTCCAGGACGGGACCGAACCCCACGAAACTGAAGCAGCCGTCTTCGCTTTATTACGCACATCACCCGGAGCAAAGAACGAGCCCGGGTTATCTGCAGCAAGACCTTTAATGGTGAGCGAAAGCGCCGATGAATCCGATGCCTTGGCAGTTAACTCCAAATAGGCCGAAGTAATGGACGAGCTGCTTGGAATTTGAAGATTGGTAAAATGGAAGCCGCCAGAGCGCAATGTTGTACCTGAGGTTGCGAGATTGATTGTGCTACCACCAGTAGATATTTGTGCTGGAGAAGAAGCTATATCCTCGATGTCATCAGTGCTATTTAAAATTTGTCGAGAAATTGTAATGTTTCGGCAAGTATTGCCCTTATTCATCGTGGACGGATCATACTGAACGGTAAGCTTTGGCGCATAACCGGAACCGCTTTCGTAAGCTTTTGCGATACGACGACCCAAATCGCTCGTCACCAAAATAGTTAGCGAATTATCTCCGCACCAACCTGAATATTTGGTTGCCCCCTGATTCACAATTTCTTGAATGATGGACTTGATATCCGGCGACTGATATTCGGAGGTACCAAAACCACCAGCGGTCCAAGCCGGTACACCGGCCCAATCAACGAAGGCAGTTGTTTTAGTCCGGCTAGACAGGTTATTAGCTGTCGTGGCAAGTGCTGCAGAGTTATTTGCTAACTCACCATAAAATCGCAAGTTGGTAGCCGTCGAATCGCTCGAGTCAGCGGTGAAATCAACATGCGCCGAGGTGATGGTGACGCCTTTGGGAATTGATACCCCTTCGAATCGCAGTGCCGTAATTGTTTGCTCAACAGAATCGGGATTTCGGTATTGCACTGACAAGGTTGGTCGATTGGCAGAGGTACTTTGTTCAAGCGTTCCAATATTGATAAAACTCTTCGCAGTATTGCCAGTGGTTTGGGCAAGCAAGAATGTCGCATTCCGATTCGCTGTCGTAGCCCACGCAGGCAGACTAACCATCGAACTAACCAAAGAGGTGACATCGACAGTTTTTGCTCCGGTGTTTGGTGCAGAGGAAAAGTTCCACGCTAAACCAACCGGCACATTCACAGAATTTAAATAACGAGTTGATGGATTGCTGGCTGCGCTGAAAGTCCCCTGATCCGCCAACTCCCCACCGATCGTCAACGACAGCGGATAATTAGCTGCCGTCGTATCGCGCGAAATAACCCGTAAATTCAATATAGCACTGTTGACAATGGCATTTTGGGGTATAGCCGACAGTCCGCTTGAGAACCGAATTCCGTTAATTTGTGATGCTGCAGTGGTACTAGAACGAGGCGTATGCAGGATATTGCTATTGCTCGTAAAGGTGCTGGTTGACGGAACATATTCCGCATCATCCGTTCCTTGTGACACAGAACCGGTCACCGAGTAAACAGTAGAAAAGGAGCGAGTTACATCGTGACCCATCGCCAGCTGATTAACGCCATCAATAACGCTGCCATCACTCAAGTACTGATAGGCATCGTTGGCTCCCTTACCAGTGGCCGAAGTTACCGTTATAGTTGCCGGCAAACTGCTGTCCGTCAGCTCTTTATCAATTGCAGTCACCGGATACAATACCGGCCCTCCGCCATTGCTAAAGCGCATGATGCCGACATTCACGTTGTTAATTGAATCAATAACATTCTTGAAAGCAATTTTCAGATCATCCATCCGCGATGTCACTTTTGGCTGACCTGTCGCGGGATCCGTGTCGTGATCACCCATCGAACCTGATGTATCCAGCACGAATAAGATATTCGTAGAGCCGGCATTGGTGGTTTTTGGCGCGAAATAAATTTCCGTGTCATCGGCCAACACCGGAAAGGCTGAAACCAAAAAGCTGAAAAAACCGGCAGCAAAAGCTGATATTTTATTCGGCTTAATCATCATGATATTTACCCCAACCATTGCTCAGCCAAGAGCGCTAAATTAAACAATCGATCATTCGGCAATAGGATTCGGCATCATTCGCGTGACACCCTGAACTAACTCAGTCACAACTTTCCCATCGACGGTTCCAGCGTCTGCACGTATCTCAAACGTCTGATTAGTCACGAGCCCAAATGAATTATTGATAGGAAGACGCTTTGTTCCGGGCCCCTTCAAATACTCCACCTGCACGCTGTACGATTTGGTCGATGACCCCAGCGGCTTTAGCGCTGCACTCGCGGTATATGGGGTGCCATTAGCATTCAATGCCGAATTGAAAGCGGCCTGATTTTTTGTTATTTGCTCAACGGCGGATTCACTTAAATGAAACACCGCTTCACGTTGTTGCTTGTTATCGACCATTACAGTTTCAAATGATCCGCTAGTCATTAAACTTGCCGCTATCGCAGTGATAAGCAGCAAAAAAATAAGCGCTACGATAAGAACGGCACCACTTTGTTTATGCATGATTGCTCGCCTACTGCATGTGATTGCGCAATTCGATTGTGGCGGTGTATGCCTGCCGCATCGAACGATCAGCAGCATGCAAAACGCCTGACCCACTGGCTGCTACGGTTTGATCGGCGATCGTATAACTGTTGTTATCGATGCCATCTCTTACTTGGTCATAGCTCTGCACCAGAACACCGACACGAATCGCAACAATGTTGTCCCAATTGAGCGACGCATCGCTGGCGGTAACATAGCGAATATTGCCGCTAGTGAGACTCTCACCAAACTCCAGCTTTAAGAACTCAACCCCTTCAACTAACTCTTGGGCCGCGCCCGACGAATAGCGATAAAGCGAAAAGATAGCCCCACCGCTTGGATTTTTTCGTCCAGTATCTTTTACATAGTAAGCGACCTGACTAAAGCGCATTACACGCGGCTTTGAGGCATCGCTTAACGTTGCGCCCGAGGAATCAACACTGGAATAGGTGCCTCCTAAATTGCCATCCACGTTACCGGTACCATCGTGTTTTAACGTCACAGTTGCGCCGGTGCAATTCGTGACATTAGTGACCTTGATCAAATCAACAGAAAGGCAATTAGCGACCATCACCAGGTCATCTTTGCCAAAACAAGCGCTATTGGGTTGTACGCTAGCAATAACATCATCGGATCCATTTGCACTGCCACTGATACGCGCACCGATATCTGCACCATAATAAACCGCGATAACATCACTACCGTTGCGCGCGTTATCCACATCGGTACCACTCAAGTTGGCCGACAATGCAGGAGACCAAGTTCCTGTTTTGCTGCGTTCAAAACCCTGAGCTGATTGCGCTGTAAAGGTTGATGCCACGGTAGAAACTGTTGGATTTTTTACTTTGATATAAACCGATGGACTGCTTATTTTTGTTGTCTGGCCTGATCCACCCCTCACCGATGATGCACAGCCCGAAAATCCGGATGAGCGCGCATCCTGCGTAATCATATCGAGTGCAATCCGACCGTTTTCTTGCATGCGCGATACAGTTTGTTCAATGCGCTGTGATTGCCGATTGCCAAGAAACACCTGAATAATTCCCGCTGCCAAAATGAGTCCCAGCAACAATGCGATCATCAATTCGATAATAGAAAACCCTTTGTCTGACGCTCTCAGATTTGCTTTCACTATCTGCCTGCACATAGAGTTAAATGGAAACAACGAGACTAAAAGTTTGTGTAGTTGCACCGCGCGTCGCACCAATCCATTCGTTCTCGCTCCAGTTGACGGTGAACGGTATAGGTATTCCACCATTGCTCGTTATCGTTCCGGTACCACTCGGTAACGATCCAAGACTACTAGCCCAGCGAGACACATCGGAGGTAACAATCTGTGCCGGGGTACACCCTGCCGCATCAGTCCAACACGTGGGTATTGAGGTAACTGTCACAGAGCTGGTATTTACTCCGGCATAACTGGCAATCTGCGTGCGATTCGCGCGCATACGATCAACCATATCGCCGGCAAAAATAACTGCCTGAGAACGCAGGTAAGCTCCTTGGGTTGTCTGCAAACCGATCGTTTGTAGCGCACCAGCTCCGAGAATTCCTACCGCCAATACCAGTAACGCGATCATGACTTCGATTAACGAGAAGCCGCGAGTGCGTCGTAACGATTGATAACGCGAAAGATCGCTACTTTTAATTCGCATTTTTCTTTGCTTCATCATGGGCAACTCGTAATTTGCGCACCGCTATAGTCCTCGATCGCACCATCATTGTTGCTATCGGTTGCAACCCTAACTTGCCCAGCAAGACTGATATTCAATGCTCTGATCGCGCTGACACCACGCGAATCGCAATACCGAAAAGTGCCTGGCTGAATCAGCAAGCCAGTGCCCGCAGAAATCGTTACGTAGCTCGATGCATCGAACCCGCTGGATCTCAGAGTAATACCGGAAGGAAGGCCGCCTTTCACTTGCAACAGCGTATCGCCACTATTCATGGAAGAATTTCTGTCCACATCCACAAATGCAATCCATCCAGATTCCCAGGTCGTCGCACCGGAACATGTTAATTGATCGCTCGAGGCACAGATGATTACGGTGCGATTGCGAGTTACGGCCTCCGAGCGCGCGCGACCGATAAGGGCGGCCAAATCGTTAATGACATTGGTTTGTTGAGATCGCAAAGAAAGCGTTTGAAACGAGGGAATAGCGATCATCAGCAAAATGCTGGCAATGAATACCGCTATCATCAACTCGATGAGAGTAAACCCCCGTTGCAAACCATATCTTTGCACTTCATCACCCCTTTAACGAATCACTCTAGGCGAAACCACGCTATAGCCCGTAATCAACCGTAGCAACAGGTCGTCAAGCCACCAAGTGCTCGAGGATAAACGGTCACGAGAGCTGCCCCAGCGGCAGCTGGGGGATATGCTACTGGGCGTCAGTTGCTACCAACCGCAACTCCCGCGGCAAAGAAAACGTGATGCTTTCCTCAATGCCAGCGGCTTCGATGGGGGCAGTAGCGCCGAGTTGTTGCAGGCGTTCGATGACTTGTTTGACGAGGATTTCTGGAGCGGAGGCGCCGGCGGTGATGCCGATTTGTTTTTTATTGGTTAGCCAGGCTGGATCGATATCGGCAGCGGAATCGATCAGGTGGGCCTGGGCGCCCATGCGTGTGGCGAGTTCGCTCAGGCGATTCGAGTTGGAGCTGTTCGGCGAGCCGACCACGAGAACCAGATCACATTCTTCCGCCAGAGCTTTCACTGCGTCCTGGCGGTTTTGGGTGGCATAGCAAATATCGTCTTTGCGTGGACCGTCGATGTGGGGGAATTTTTTACGTAATGCATCGATGATTTGCGCAGTGTCGTCGACCGATAATGTCGTCTGCGTGACATAAAACAATTGCTGCGGATTTCTCACCTGCAGCCCGGTGACTTGGTCGATGTCTTCGACCAGATAAATATCGCCGCCTTGCGAGCGGTCGTATTGACCCATGGTGCCTTCGACTTCGGGGTGACCTTTGTGGCCGATCAAAATGCATTCCTGACCGGCGCGACTGTAGCGCGTCACTTCCATATGCACTTTGGTGACGAGCGGACAGGTTGCGTCGAACACTTTTAGCGCGCGGCGATCGGCTTCGACACGTACCGCTTGCGATACACCATGCGCGCTGAAAATCACGATACAACCATCCGGTACTTCGTCGAGCTCGTCGACAAATACCGCGCCGCGATCACGTAAATTGTCGACGACAAATTTGTTGTGCACGACTTCATGGCGCACGTAAATCGGTGCGCCGAATACATCGAGAGCGCGATTGACGATTTCGATTGCGCGATCGACACCAGCGCAAAAACCGCGCGGGTTCGCGAGTTTAATCGGCAGACCTTCACTCATACATTCACCGTATCGGAAAGTTCGACATCGAGAATTTCTACGTCAAATGTAATGGTGCGACCAGCCAGCGGATGGTTGAAATCGACCACGACTTCTTCATCGTCAAATCGATCGATGACACCGGGCAATTCCGATTGGCTCGCGTCGGCGAACGAAATAACCAGACCTTGGTGCAACTCCATTGCTGGATCGAATTGCGTGCGCTTGAAATACTGCACATTGTTCGGATTCGGCTGACCGAAGGCCTCTTCAGGCAATACCGCGAATTGCTGATGCGCGCCTTTGTGCAAACCAATTAATTTGCGCTCGAACCCTGGCAGCAAACTGCCGTCACCGACCACAAAGGTCGCCGGCTTTTTATCGAATGTTGAATCGACAATATCGCCGTTTTCCAGCTGCAGCGAAAAATGCAACGTCACGCGGGTATTTTGCGCGATAGCAAGTTCGCTCATTTCGCGCCCTCGCTCGACGATGAATTGTGATGATGCGGGTGCAGATACATATCGAGAATCAACAAAATCGCGCCGATGGTGATCGCTGAATCGGCAATATTAAAGGCGGGAAAATAATGATCTCCCCAATGCACTGAAATAAAATCGACCACATAACCTAAGCGTACGCGATCAATTAAATTGCCAATCGCACCGCCCAATACCAGCGCGAGACTACCGAGCAATAGATGTTGATTCGATTTCAAGCGCGCCATCCAAATCGCGATGCCGGCACCCACTACCCCCGCGATGCCAGTAAAAAACCAACGCTGCCAACCGCCCGCATCATGCAAAAAACTAAACGCAGCGCCGGTATTGTGCGCGAGCGTGATATCAAGCACGGCCAACAATTGCAGTGGCTCGCTGAATTGAAAGTTGTCGGTAATCCAACGCTTCGCCAATTGATCGACGATGACGACGATCAACGCCACGCGGTACCAGTTCATCGGCAAGCGGGTTTTCATTCTGTACACACAATTTCCTCAAATTCTACGTTAAGCGTAACGACGTTGTTCGCCAGTGCCATACACATTCTCGACACAACGACCGCACAACTCCGGATGCTCCCCATGGCTGCCGATATCCGCCGTGTGATGCCAGCAGCGCACACATTTCGCATTCGCTGTTTTCATGACCGAAACGAACAGCCCTTCAATATCCGTTGCCACTGCATTCTGCGCAACCGCGAACGGTTTTACCGTCGCCGCCGATGTAATCAATACGAAGCGCAATTCATCACCGATTGCTTGCAGTTGCTGCGCGAGCTGGCCATCGCAAAATAGCGTGATTTCTGCTTCGAGCGTACCGCCGATCAAACCGTCTTTGCGCTGACCTTCGAGCACGCGATTGACCGCGGTTTTCACCGCCATGATTTGTTGCCAGAACGTTTCGCCCAATGGTTCGCCATCGCGCAGCAGTTGCAATTGGTCATACCACTCGGCAACAAAAATCGATTCGCTACGCTCGCCCACCCCTGCTTTACCGGCCTCTTTATTGTGGGGGATAGCTTTCCATAATTCATCGGCGGTGAAACTCAACACCGGCGCAATCCAGCGCGCGAGCGCTTCGACGATACGATACAGCGCGGTTTGTGCGGAGCGGCGCGCCAGACTATCGGCGCGACAGGTGTATTGGCGATCTTTGATGATGTCGAGATAAAAACCGCCGAGTTCGGTAACGCAGAAGTTATGAACTTTCTGATACACGAGATGGAATTGATATGAATCGTAGGCAGCAATAATTTCGCGCTGCAATCGATACGCGGCATCGATCGCCCAGCGATCGAGCGCGAGCATATCGTCGAATGCCACTGCGTGCTGCGCCGGATCGAAACCATTCAAATTCGCGAGCAGGAAACGCGCAGTGTTGCGAATGCGACGATAGGCATCGCCGGTGCGCTTGAAGATTTCATCCGACACCACCATTTCATTGCGGTAATCAGTCGCCGCTACCCACAGACGCAGAATATCGGCGCCGAGTGTTTTCATTACCGCTTGCGGCGCAATCACATTGCCGAGCGATTTCGACATTTTGCGACCTTGCTGATCGACAGTGAACCCGTGCGTCAATACGCCGCGATATGGCGCGTTGCCGTTGATCGCAATTGCCGTCAGCAGTGACGATTGAAACCAGCCGCGATGTTGATCAGAGCCTTCCAGATACAAATCGGCCGGATATTGCAGCTCATTGCGTTGCTTCAATACGGCGAAATGTGTAACACCGGAATCGAACCAAACATCGAGCGTATCGCTGACTTTGTCGTAATGCGCCGCGTCGGCGCCCAATAATTCTTCCGCATTTAATTCGAACCACGCATCGATGCCTTTCTGCTCGACGCGCTGGGCCACTTGTTCGATCAATTCTTGCGTACGCGGATGCAGCTCGGCGGTTTCTTTATGCACGAATAATGCGATCGGCACACCCCAGGTGCGCTGCCGCGAAATACACCAATCGGGGCGATCCTGCATCATGCCGTCGATACGCGCCTTGCCCCAACTCGGCATCCACTCGACTTTGTCCGATGCTGCCAGTGCCTGCGTGAGCAAACCACTGTGCGACACGCCCGCATTCTTCATCGAGATAAACCACTGCGGCGTGGCGCGGAAAATAATCGGCGTTTTATGCCGCCAGCAATGCGGATAACTATGTTGCAGCGGTTGATAGTGGAGTAATGCATTCCGCTCGCGCAGTACGTCGAGCACCGCATCATTTGCTTTAAATACATGCTGGCCCGCGAACAACGGCGTGTCTGGTAAAAACACGCCATTCGCGCCGACCGGATTCAAAATCGCGAGGCCGTATTTTTTGCCGACGATAAAGTCGTCCTGACCGTGACCGGGTGCCGTATGCACGGCGCCGGTGCCTGCATCAGTGGTGACATGTTCGCCGAGAATAATCGGCACCTGGCGCTCGTAAAATGGATGTTGCAGCAGCGCGTGCTCTAACGCATTACCTTTGGCGCGCGCGACAATTTCGTAATGCGCCACACCGTAGCGTTTCATCGCTGCGCCTTCGAGCGTCTCCGCAAGTACGAGCAGCCACGGCTTCTCGTCTTTCGTAAATTTGATCAGCACATAATCGAGCTCGGCATTCAGCGCAACAGCGAGATTCGCCGGCAAGGTCCAGGGCGTCGTGGTCCAAATCGCCACCGCCACTTCGCCGCCAATAGTTGAATCAACACCAAAACGTTGCAGCACGTCGGTGCGATCAACCGCAGCAAACGCGACATCGATTGCCGGCGATGTTTTGTCTTTATATTCGACTTCGGCTTCAGCGAGTGCGGAGGCGCAGTCGAGACACCAATGCACCGGCTTGAAACCTTTTTGCAGATAGCCGTTGGCAGCGATTTTTCCGAGCGCACGAATTTCGTCGGCCTCGAATTGAAAATTCATAGTCAGATACGGTGTATCCCAATCGCCGAGAATACCGAGTCGTTTGAAATCTTCGCGCTGACCATTCACCTGTTGTTGTGCGTATTGGCGACAGAAATTACGAAATGTCGCGGCATCGATTTTGGCGCCGGCCTTGCCGTGTTTTTTCTCGACGTTCAATTCGATCGGTAGACCGTGGCAATCCCACCCCGGCACATACGGCGCGTCGAAACCACTCAGCGTTTTTGCTTTAACAATAATATCTTTCAGAATTTTATTGACCGCATGACCGATATGAATATCGCCGTTCGCGTAGGGTGGACCATCGTGCAGAATAAATTTTTCGCGGCCGGCACGAGCGCGACGAATCGTTTCGTACAGTTTCGATTGCTGCCAGTGTTTCAGCAATTCGGGCTCGCGCTGCGCGAGATTCGCCTTCATCGCGAATTCGGTTTCGGGCAGGTTAAGTGTGTGTTTGTAATCAGTCATGTCTTCTTCAATTCAATATAGAACTACGAAGGTTTTCCCCTTTCATTAAAGGGGGGGAATAGTTGCCAGATGAAAATAATCGCGGCCGGCCGTCATATCGCGCTTGATTTGCTGCTTTAGCTGGTCGAGCGAGTCGAACTTGTGTTCCTCGCGCAGCTTCTTGCGGAATACGACGCTGATATTGCGGTGATACAAGTTGTCGGAGAAATTAAAAATATGCACTTCGAGAATGGCCTTGGTCAGATCGCCAATCGTGGGTCGCGTGCCGACATTCGCAACACCCGGCAACATGCCCGCAGCGCCGTGAATTTCCCCCGCTCCATTCACCTCGACGGCATAGACACCTGATAACGGCGCACGCAATCGCCGTAAATTTAAATTGGCGGTCGGCACGCCGATGGTGCGGCCCAATTGCTGGCCGTACATGACGCGACCGCTGATCGAAAACGGGCGGCCGAGTAATTCCTCCGCCAGTTTGAAATCGGAGTTTTCCAGCGCTGCGCGTATGCGCGTGCTGCTGACACGTTCGCCCTCTTCCACCACTGATGGCGTCGCCACCACATCGAAGCCGAAGCGGGCGCCGGCTTCTTTCAAATAATTGAAATCACCGGCGCGGTTTTTACCAAAATGCAGATCGTCGCCGACCACGATGTAACGCGCGCCGAGACCGTCGACAAATACGCGGCGGACAAACTCTTCGGCGCCCATTTCGCTGAGCGCGCGATCGAAGCGAATACGCAGTACGCGATCGATGCCGAGCTCGCGCAGTGCGATAAATTTTTCGTGGAAACTCATCAGCCGCGCCGGCGCTTGCAGTGGCGCAAAAAACTCGCGCGGTAGTGGCTCAAACAGCACGACGGTGACCGGTAATTGCAGCTTGCGACCTTTTTCAATCAGCCGTTGCAGCACTGCACGATGGCCGCGGTGCACACCGTCGAAGGCGCCGATCGTCGCGACGCAGCCGCGATGGCGGGGGCGCAGATTGTGCAGACCGCGAATCAGTTCCATCGAATACCACAATGAGTTGAAAGAATGCCTCGTTACCGCGAAAAACCGGCCGGCAGCGGGGCCGGCGATTATAACGTAGTCATTCGCCTGAATGCCTAGGCCGCCGGCCCGCGCAGATGCTTGGTGCGTAATCCCAGCGCGAACAATACGCCGACATACACCGCAAATCCGGCTCCGCACAGTGCCAACAAGGCCGGTACGCGCCGCCACCACGGCCAGTCAAGCCAACTCGACGCCGCCGGATCACCCAACCACAGCACCACCCCCATCGCCAGACAGGCCAGCGCCAGCTGCAAGCCGAAATAACGCCACCCCGCTTGCGGCAGATAAATCTGTTGGCGGATCAGACCGCGCGCCAGCAGACCGGTATTCAACCAGGCCGACAGCGCCATCGCCAGCGCTAGCCCGACATGGCCGAGCCTGAAGTAAACGTGCAGCGGAATGACCAGAATCAGGTTGAACACCATATTCGCGATCATCGAGATAATCCCAATGCGCACCGGCGTTTTCATATCCTGGCGCGCGTAAAAACCCGGCGCGAGAATCTTGATCAGCATGAACGCGCTGAGCCCAATCGATACCACCGCCAGCGCATACGACGACATCTGCACATCGAGCGCGGAGGTCTGCCCGTAGCGAAACAGCGCGGTCTGAATCGAGCGCCCGACCACGATCAACGCCACCGATGCCGGCATGCCGATCAACAGCACCATACGCAGCGCCCAATCGAGCGTGCGCGAAAAACTCTGCGTCGATGCATTCGCCTGATCGCGTGACAGACTCGGCAGGATCACCGTGCCGATCGCAACCGCGAATACACCGAGCGGCAGCTCGTGCAAGCGATCGGATAAATACAGCCATGACACGCTACCGGCCGGTAGAAACGATGCGATAACGGTATCCAGCAGCAGATTGATCTGGCTGACCGATACGCCAAATAGCGCCGGCAGCATCAGCCGCAGAATACGACGCACACCTTCGTCACGCGGCTGCCAGCGCGGACGCGGCAGCAGATTCAGCCGAATCAAAAATGGCCATTGAAAAATATATTGTGCAACGCCAGCGATCAGCACGCCCCACGCCAACGCGTACAACGGCTGATCGAACCAGCGTCGCGCAAAAAAAGCCGCAGCGATCAACACCACATTCAGCAACACCGGTGCAAAGGCCGGTGCGCCGAAGCGGCCGTAGCTATTCAGAATTGCGCCGGAAAACCCGGTCATCGAAATTAAAAATAAATAGGGAAACGTAATTCGAATCAGATCGCTGGTCAGCGCGAATTTTTCCGGTTGGTCGATATACCCGGGTGCAAACAAGCCAGTCACCATCGGCGCCGCGATCACTGCCAGGGTCGTCACCGCAATCAACGTCGAGCCGAGCACGCCGGACACGCGATCGACCAGATCGCGCACATCTTGAAAACTGCGCTGCTGGCGATATTCCGATAGCACGGGCACAAACGCATTCGCGAATGCGCCTTCAGCAAACAAACGGCGCAGAAAATTCGGAATACGGAACGCGATATAAAACGCATCGGTGGCCGGCCCAACGCCGATAAACACGCTGAAGCTGATATCGCGCACCAGACCGAGCACGCGCGACAGCATGGTCAACAAACTGACCATGAAACTGCTGCGCAGCAGGCCGTGGGATTTTTTGGGTTCAGTCGAATTCATTGTTTCTTCTTAGTTATCCGGAAATCCCCGCTCGCTAAGCGAGACGCCCCTTTGATCAAAGGGGCTAGTGGACTTCGAACATTGCTCATCGATATCGATTGCCACAATAGCAATCCCCCCTTTAATGAAAGCGGGGCAAGGGGAAATTTAAGTCGCGCTGCCAAATCGGCCGATAGCGCGTTTCGCCGTGTTCGCGTTCGCTGCGATACAGCGCCAACGTTTCGACATCGACGCGAATATCGCACGGCGGCAAACTTAAATCGTGCACTTCAACGCCGCGCTCGAGTCGCATTAACGTGACGTGCGGCCGCAACGGTTTGCCGTCGAAATTCACACCGAGATCGCGCAGGCCAGCCGCTAATTGTTTGCGCATCGATGGCAGCGCACCGGCTTGTCCGGCGACTGCGGCGAGCAAGCGCGGTCGATTGATGCTCGGGAACCATTGCAAACTATCGAGCGTAAGCGCACTGCATTCGCTGGTCGCCGCCACGCTCTCACCGAGTTCGCTCAGCGACTGCACCCATTTGCCATCGGTCTCGCCGAGAAATGCCAGCGTGATATGCCAGTTGCGCTCGCTCACCCAATGCCAGCCGCGCTGCGTTTGCAAGCGCGAACACAACGCCGATAACGCCGCGCTGCTCTCGGGCGCGATAGGCACCGCGAAAAATATACGCATCAGCGCCACTGCTCGCGTAAACGTTGGCGGTGCAGCTGCAACCATTGCAGCGCGATGATGGTGGGCGCATTGGAAAATTCACGCCGCTGTAATGCCTGCAATGCGGCATCAACGGTAACGACGTGTACGCGGATATCTTCACCTTCTTCCGGCAGGCCAAACACGCCGCCGGCATTTTGCAAATCGCACTGACCACAATACAAATGAAAATATTCGTTGTTGCCGCCGGGGCTCGAAAAATATTCGCAGACAAGCTCCATTGCTTTTATTTCGCAACCGGCTTCTTCGAGCGCTTCGCGGCGCGCTACCGCTTCGGCATTTTCATCGCTGTCGATTAAACCGGCGACCAGTTCGAGCAGCCATGGATTGCTGTTGCGCTTTAGCGCGCCGACGCGAAATTGTTCGACCAGTGCGATTTCATCGCGGCGCGGATCGTACAGCAGTACGCCGGCTGCATCGTGACGCAAAACGAGTTCGCGGCGCAGCACCGGGCTCCATGAGCCGTCGAATTTGCGATGGCGCAATTGCAATTCGCGCACTTTGAAAAAACCGTCGTAAGCGCTGTTATCGCTCAGCACATCGACATCATCGCGCGTAAACGTTGAGCGCTTCATCAAAAACGCCGCTCGGTATACCAGTTGACGTCGCGTGCGTGTGTGTCGACCTGTTCGACAACATCGAGGATCAGCGCGAACAACGCCATGCGCACCAGAATGCCGTTATCGGCCTGACGGAAAATCGCGAGGTTCGGATTGTCATTCAAATCGTTGTCGAGCTCATTCGCCTCGGCGCGCGAATCGCGTGGCAGCGGATGCATAATGACGGTGTTGGGTTTGCAATACTGCGTGTACACCGCCTGATTCAACCGATAACGGCCGCGATACAACATCGCCTCTTCAGCATTCGCAAAACGCTCGGCCTGAATGCGCGTCGCATACGCAATATCAACGTGCGACAGGCTCTGTTCCATATTGTCCGACTCGACCACGCGATGACCCGCGCTGCGTAATTGCTCCACGATTTCCGCCGGCATACGCAATTCATTCGGCGAAATTAGCGTAACCGTGATGTTGTTGAACAGCGTCAGCAATTTACACAGCGAATGCACGGTGCGACCGAATTTCAGATCGCCGATCATGCCGATGCTGAGCCCGTCGATGCCGGCACGCCCCTGGTGTTCGAGTTCTTTTTTAATCGTGTACAGATCCAGCAACGCCTGGCTCGGATGCTCATTCGCACCGTCGCCGCCGTTAACGACCGGCACGCGCGATGCCTGCGCAAATTCCGTTACCGAACCGGCCTGTGGGTGACGCATCACGATCACATCGCTGTAGCCCGACAGCACCCGCGCGGTGTCATGCAGCGATTCGCCTTTGGTCAGCGAGGTCGCCTCGAAGCCGGTGGTTTCGCGTACGTCACCGCCGAGCAAATTAAATGCGCAACCGAAGCTGACGCGGGTGCGGGTCGACGATTCAAAAAACATGCTGCCGAGAATCGCGCCGTCTAACACATTCGTTATGCGGCGACGATGCGCGTAGGGCTCCATGCGATCCGCCACCGCGAATACTTGTTCGATGTCCGCGCGTTCGAACTGCGCCATGGAGAGGATGTGGCTGCCGGGAAATTTCACGTTGCTTCCTCGCGATTTAATTCCCTCACCCCTTGAGGGAGAGGGAAGGCTCTAACGCTTTTACTTAGCCGCAACGAGTTGCTGCTCGCGCGCGGCATTGTTGAATTGCAATTCCGCCCAACGCGCATACAGCGGCGACGAACGCAATAATTCATCGTGTCGCCCGACCGCAACGAGTTGTCCCTGATCCAAAACCGCAATTTGATCGGCTTTAACGACTGTCGCGAGGCGATGCGCAATCACCAGCGTCGTGCGGTTCTGCATCAGGCGTTCGAGTGCCTGCTGCACCTGAAATTCACTTTCGGCATCGAGTGCACTGGTCGCTTCGTCGAGCAACAGCAGTGCCGGATCCTTCAACAGTGCCCGCGCGATGGCGATGCGCTGGCGTTGGCCGCCGGACAAGCGTACACCCTGCTCGCCAACCTGGCTGTCGTAACCCTGCGGCAGCCGTTCGATGAATTCACTCGCGAATGCCGCTGCTGCAGCGGCGCGCACTTCGGCATCGCTCGCATCGGGACGACCGTAGCGAATATTGTCGAGCACACTGCCGCTAAACAGCACCGGCTGTTGCGGTACCAGCGCGATTTGCGCACGCAGTGTTTGCGGATCGAGTTCGCGCAGGTCGATGCCATCGAACAAAATTGCACCCTGTTGCACATCGTAAAAGCGCAGCAGCAGATCGATCAGCGTCGACTTGCCCGCACCCGAGCTGCCGACTAACGCCGTGGTTTTCCCGGCCACGATGGGCAGCGTCAAGTCGTCGATCGCAGCATGCTCGGGGCGGGTCGGGTAATGAAAGCGAATATGTTCGATACGCACATCGCCGCGCACCGGCTGCGTTAACTCGCGCGGATGCGCCGGCGGCAGAATCAGCGGCGCGGCAGCCAGCAATTCGAGCATGCGTTCGCTGGCGCCGGCGGCGCGCTGCAGATCGCCGTAGACCTCACTGATCGCGCCGACAGATGCCGCCACCATCACCGCGTAAAACACGAACGCGGCGAGCTCACCTGCGCTGATGCGACCGTGATTCACATCGTTGCCACCGACATAAATCATCGCGCCAATCGCGCCGAGCACCAGCGTGATCACCAGCGTGGTCAGCCACGCGCGCTGCCAAATGCGCCGTTGTGCGACATCAAATGCCGCTTCAACATGCTCGCCGAAGCGTTTGGCATCGACCTGCTGATGATTGAACGCTTGCACGACTTTGACGTTTTGCACCGCCTCGCCGACATAGCTGCCGACATCGGCGAGCCGATCCTGACTGGCGCGCGATAGGCTACGCACGCGGCGACCGAAAATCAGAATCGGCGCCACCACCAGCGGCACACTCAGCAATACCATCGCGGTGAGTTTGGCATTGGAGATAAACATCCAGATCACGCCGCCGATCAGAATCAGAGCATTGCGCAGCGCCACCGAAATCGACGAACCGATCACGGTTTGCAGCAGCGTGGTATCGGTAGTAATTGTCGATTGAATATCGCCGCTGTGAATGGTGTCGAAAAATCCTGGATGCAGGCCGATGACATGATCGAATACCGCGCGGCGCAGATCGGCGCTGACGCGCTCGCCGATCCAGGTAACCAGATAGAAACGCACGAAGGTCCCCGCGGCGAGCAGCAACACGATCACACCAAACAATTGGAGCGCGTGATTCAACGCCGCTTCGTCACCGTGAAACCCGTCGTTGACCAGCATGCGCAAGCCCTGCCCGATCGACAGGGTGATCGCGGCGGTGAATATCAGCGCCAGCGACGCGCCGAGCATGCGCCAACGATAAGGCCAAAGGTAAGGGAAGATTTTGGTCAGAACGCCAAGACTGGCGTTGGGCTGCTGCGCCGCATTCAAGGTGGGCATCTCCGAAAGAACGGCGCCTATTATCCACGGCGCGAAGGGTGCGGCAAAGAAAACAGTCTTTCTTTCTGGCTGTAAAAACTCGTGACACGCGCTTGGGTGCCAGGAGCGCCGAACTGGGATGCTTTTTTTTCGGGGCAGAAAGCACGAGCCATCGAAGCTTCGGCGCAGGATTCCCACGGAGATTTCGCCGACTTCTCCGAGGGACTAACACACCGAGCCATCACTACATCGCCACGTTGCCCCGAAAGAAAAGCATCCCAGTTCGGCGCAGCCCGCTTCGGCAGTGCACTCGATCAAAAGCTACGGTTTTTTGTTGCTGCCCGAGCAGCGTGTGCTATTACTTGCACTCGCTACTCAATCAATAAACGACAGGCATTACCGTGGCAGCCGATTCCGTTTCATCCCTCGTTAAATTTTGCCCGATCGATACCGGCGTCAAAATTCTCAGCAGCCAAGCGTTGCGCTGGAGCGCGCCGCATTTATTCGGCGATCCTTTCGAACTCGACTATCAAGCCAAGCCCGACCTCAGCGCCGAAAGCCTGCTCGATGTGTTGCTGCGCGAAGCGCTGATCATGCTGTTCGGCCCCGACGAGCCGACCGGCCGCCATAACCGGCTGGTCAACATCATGGCGCGTTGGCGCGAACAGCAGCGTTTTTGCGATGAAGAAGAAGCGCAGGATGTGCTGCGAGAACTGCTCGGCCAGATCGCCGACATTCAAGAGCGGCAAGTCGAAGAGTATTTGCGGCAGTGGCGGCTATTCGCGCGCAACGTGCGCATCGCGTGTTTTTCTGATAAACCGCATAACGTCAGCTGTTGGCAGCGGTTCGCCGATCAGCATCGCGGCATCGCCCTGCGCTTTGAATGCGGCGATGACACAGGCCTCGCCAAGCCGCAGCGTGTCATCTATCAGGGCCTGGCGCCGATGGTGACGAATCAACAGGAGCAACTCGAAATTATTTATGGGCGCCGCTCCGCGCCAACCACCGATGCATTTCCGAGCAAATTCTTGATCAAGGGCAAGCAGGATCAACTGGAACAGGAATGGCGCTGCTTCGAAACCGCGCTCGACGATATCCAGAGCGATCCCGAGCTGTGGTATGACCTGCGCAAATTTCCCGCGCACGAATTGCGCGCCGTGTATTTCGGCATCCACACATCGGATAAAGAAAAAGAATTGATCGTTAAGCTGATGCGCGCGAATTATCCGACCGCAAAAATTTACCAGGCGTCGATGGTACCGGGGCGTTATGAAATTGAGTTCAGTGCGTGGAAAAACTAATAGCTCGCCGCTCTCTCAAACGCAGAGGGAACAGCCTCTGCGTAGATGGCGAGTTCGTGTAAAACCCGTCGCTGTTTTTCACTCAAATCCGTTTGTGTTGAAAGCTCGCTCAACCGCGCGCGAAATTCATCGAGCACAATACTCGCGCCATAGCTGCGATCGGTGAGCCGCGCGCGACAAAACTCGATCCAATCGGCGCGCTCATCGCTCGATAATGTTTCCGGAAAATTGCGCGCGCGATAACGCAATAAAATTTCCGGCAATCGCTTGTCTTCGAACACGAAATTCTGTGTTGCCAACTCTTTTGGTTTCGCCTTGCGCACCTGCGTCATCGTCGCGCGATCGGCGTCGCTGAAAAAACCGCCGCTATATAGCATCTGTTCGGGATCGGCCCCATTTTTCAAAGAAAGGGGCGTACGCTCGGGCGCGACAAACACATCGCGCAATTTTGTCGCGAGCGTTGCTACCTGAAGCAATTTCTGCGCGGCGATTTCGCAACGCGCTCTGTCGATCTGCCATCGTTGCGCAATTTTTTCGTCGAGTAATTTTTCAGTGACGACAACAGGGCAGCGATTGAGCCGAATCGTTTTCAACGGAATGCGTTCGACCTCAAGTTCACTCTGCGCGGTAAATACGCGGCGGCGAATTTCATCGACCGACAGATCGAGCAGCAATTCTGGATCTGCGCTCAAATCGAAACAAATAATTTCGTTGGCATTGCTCGGATGTATCGCCAGCGGCAATACCAAAGCAGCGCAACCGCGTTCGGTCGGAAACATACCGGAGATATGCAGCACCGGTTTTTTCTGCGCAAGATTCAACCATGCGGCCACTTCGCGTTTATCGCGCAGCTTGAATAAATAATCGAATAATTTCGGTTGCCGCGTTTTGATCAGTTTCGCGACTGCTATCGTTGCATACACATCAGATAGCGCATCGTGTGCGGCCTCATGTTGCAAATGATTTGCCGCGGTCAGATGTTCGAGTTTGAACGACGGTTTGCCATCGTCGTTCAACGGCCATTCGATGCCGTCGGGTCGCAATGCACGACACGCACGCACCATATCGATAATGTCCCAACGCGAATTGCCGTTTTGCCATTCGCGCGCATACGGATCGTAGAAATTGCGATACAGCGCAAAGCGCGTGACTTCATCGTCGAAGCGAATGCTGTTGTAACCGACACCACAAGTGCCTGGCTTACTCAACTCGCGATGAATATTGGCGATGAATTCGTATTCGCGCAGCCCTTCGCGCTGCGTCAGTTGCGGCGTGATACCGGTGATCAAACACGCATCGGGCTGCGGCAATAAATCCTGCGGCGGCTGGCAATATTGAACGAGCGGTTCGCCGATGATGTTGAAATCGAGATCGGTGCGAATACCTGCGAATTGCGAGGGACGATCTTGGGAGGGATTCACTCCCCAAGTTTCGTAGTCGTGCCAGTAGAAGGTTTGCATGGTGTTTTACTTCCCCCCTGACAAGGGGGGATTGAGGGGGGTTAATTCTTGCAACCGCCAAAAACCCCTCCCGTCCCCTCCCCTTATCAGGGGAGGGTGTACCCTACGTGCATCCTTGCGCGAAGACTTTTGCATTAAATTAATTCCAGATGCTGCTCTTCGATTTTCGCTTTCCAGATTTGCGGGCCGGTCTTGTGTACCGATTCGCCCTTCGAATCGACTGCCACCGTCACCGGCATATCCTTCACGTCGAATTCGTACACCGCTTCCATACCGAGTTCGGGGAACGCGAGCACTTTCGCCGATTTGATCGCCTGCGCCACCAAATACGCAGCGCCGCCGACCGCCATCAGATACACCGATTCGTAATCCCTGATCGCATCGATCGCGATCTGGCCGCGCTCGGATTTACCGATCATGCCAAGCAGACCGGTTTCTTTCAGCACCTGGCGGGTGAATTTATCCATCCGCGTCGCCGTGGTCGGACCGGCCGGACCGACGACTTCATCGCGCACCGGATCAACCGGGCCAACGTAATAAATAAAACGTCCGGTCAGATCGACCGGCAGTTTTTGGCCGGCATTGAGCATGTCGGTGATTTTCTTGTGCGCGGCATCGCGTCCGGTAAGCATTTTTCCGGAGAGCAATAACGTTTCGCCCGGCTTCCACGTTTTCACATCGGCGGGCGTTACCGTATCGAGATTGACGCGGCGTACGCTATCGCCCACTTCCCAGGTGATATCCGGCCAGTCATTGATATCTGGCGCTTCGAGTTGCGCCGGCCCGGAGCCGTCGAGCACGAAATGAGTGTGACGCGTGGCGGCGCAGTTCGGAATAATTGCCACCGCTTTGTTGGCGGCGTGGGTCGGATAATCTTTCACTTTCACATCAAGCACAGTGGTGAGGCCACCGAGTCCCTGCGCACCCACGCCAAGTGCATTGATCTTATCCATCAGCTCCAGACGCAATTCTTCGGAGCGGTTGCTCGCACCGCGCGCGCGTAAATCCTGAATATCGATCGGATCGAGCAGCGCTTCTTTCGCGAGCAGCATTGCTTTTTCCGCTGTGCCGCCGATGCCGATACCGAGCATGCCCGGCGGGCACCAGCCGGCGCCCATCTGCGGGACCATGTTCAGCACCCAATCGACCACTGAATCCGATGGATTCAGCATCGCGAATTTCGATTTCGCTTCGGAGCCGCCACCTTTGGCCGCAACGTGCACATCGACGGTGTCGCCCGGTACCAGTTCGTAGTGAATCACGGCCGGGGTATTGTCTTTGGTGTTTTTGCGCTCGCCATCGGGATCGGACAGGATCGACGCGCGCAGTACGTTATCTGGATTGGCATAAGCGCGGCGCACGCCTTCGTTGATCATGTCGCTGACACCCATCGTTGCGCCGGTCCACTGCACATTCATGCCGACACGCACGAACACGGTGACGATGCCAGTGTCCTGGCAAATCGGACGGTGCCCCATCGCGCACATGCGCGAGTTAATCAGAATTTGTGCGATTGCATCTTTAGCCGCGGGGTTCGCTTCTTTTTCGTAGGCGTTGTGCATCGCCTGAATGAAGTCGACGGGGTGGTAATAGGAGATATATTGCAGCGCGTCGGCGACACTCTGAATCAAATCGTCCTGACGAATTACGGTCATGGGAAAACACTCCTCAGCAACAACGGGTCGACGGTCGGTCGATTGGGTCGCGGGATTTTACACTAGAAAGTAATGCGCAATTTTGCTGAATTTAAGCAGAAGGTATTACAGAGCAGAGGGCGTAAAACGCACCGGAGCCGAGCGGCCCCGGTGTGGGAACTGACTTAGATGGGGGTAACGTTTTCGGCTTGTGGGCCTTTTTTACCCTGGGTAACGATGAACTGTACTTGCTGACCTTCGGTCAGGGTTTTGAAGCCACCACTATTGATCGAGCTGTAGTGGACAAACAAGTCCGGACCGCTTTCAGGAGAAATAAATCCGAAACCTTTGGATTCGTTGAACCATTTGACGGTGCCAGTGCTGAGATTCGACATAAAAATAACCTGCATAGAGAAGATTTACCAAGCCGACGATACGTACAGGCTTAGCGGATTGGCTTAAAAATGAGGGAGTTACTTGAACTAACGGAGCGAGGGAGAAACTACGACAAACGCTTCGGAACTACAGGACAATAACAGACGCACAAATAAGCTGGACTGAGTCTACGCGAGTAATGGCTCCTGTCAATTAGATTTCACCGCAGTATTTCATGCCCAAACGGACCGCTGACCGCATGGTCAGTGTCTTTTAGTGAGGCGGCCAAGCCCCATTTGCCGTAGACTGTGCGCCTTTCTTCACGAATGGACCGCCGCTATGGCCAAGCCGACGACTAGGCTCACCGCAAAAACCAAACAGCCTTCGACCAACGACACCCGAGTCTCGATCGATCAGCAGACTGCAGCTTTTCTGAAAAGTGGCGGCAAAATCCAGCAAATTGCCAACGGCGTCAGCGGCCAGGTATTCGGTGGATCGCGTCATATTTCGCTGGCGAAGAAGCCGACCGAGCCAGTGATACCGGGCTCGGTGCAGGATCGCTCGCGCAAGGGTAATAACGATCTCTAAACATCGCGCGGGCCCGCCTTAAAGCCGGCCCGCTCGCTCCCGCAGAAAACATTGCGCCACAGCCATCGTTCATTGCGAACCAGAGCTGGACGCTTGCGATTGTCGTTACGGATTCATGTACGTCGTCTTCACCGTGGTGAAGAACTCAACGGCGTACGTGCCCTGCTCGCGCGGACCGTAACTCGACCCTTTACGCCCCCCGAACGGTACGTGATAGTCGAGACCCGCGGTCGGCAGATTCACCATCACCAGACCCGACTCGCTATTGCGCTGGAAGTCTTTGGCATATTTCAGTGAGGTGGTGCAGATGCCAGACGATAGACCAAACTCGCTGTCGTTCGCTTTCACCAGGGCCTCGTCGTAGTTTTTCACGCGAATTATCGAGGCGACCGGACCAAACACTTCCTCGCGATTGATTTGCATCGCGTTATCGGTGCCGACCATCAGCGCGGGAGACATATAAAAACCCGGGGTTTCGCGTTCCAGGCGCTCGCCGCCGAAAATAGTGGCACCATCGCGGCGGGCGATTTCGACGTACTTCAAGTTGTGCTCAAGCTGCTTCTCATCGACCACCGGGCCAATCTGCGTGCCTTTCTTCAGCGCGTGACCAACCACGGTTTTTGCCATGCGCTCTTTCACGGCATTGATGAAGCGGTCGTGAATGCCCTCAGTAACTATAATACGTTCGCTCGCGGTACAACGCTGACCGGTGCCGTAAAACGCACCGTTGACCGTGCACTCGACGGCGACATCAAGATCGGCATCGTCGAGGATCACCAGCGCATTTTTGCCGCCCATTTCGAGCTGAATCTTGGTCATCGTGCCAATTGCACGCACGGCGATATTGCGACCTGTCGGCACCGAGCCGGTGAAGGTAATCGCATCGACGCCGTCGACCAGCGGGTTGCCGACCACCGAGCCACGACCCATCACTAAGTTCAGCACGCCGCTCGGCAGACCCGCACGCACCAGAATGTCCGCCAGCGCCCAGCCGCAAGCCGGGGTCAGATCGGCCGGCTTGAATACAACGGTGTTGCCGAAGGCCAGCGCGGCGCCGATTTTCCACGCAGGAATCGCGATCGGGAAGTTCCAAGGTGTGATCACACCGACTACGCCGGCTGGCTCACGCGTTATCTCAACAGTGACATTCGGACGCACTGGCGGAAAGATTTCGCCGCGCATGCGGATCGCTTCACCCGAAAAGTAGCGCAGACAATGGCTGGCGCGAATCACTTCACCGGTACCCTCGGCCAGTGTCTTGCCTTCTTCGCGCGACAGCAGTTCGCCCAGCTCGGCGCTGCGCGCGAGGATCTCATCGGCCGCCTTTAGCAGCACTTCGGCGCGCACCTGCGCCGTGGTTCGAGCCCATGCCGGCAGTGCGGCGCGCGCGGCAGCAATGGCCTGCTCGACTTGTTCAGCGGAAGCGCCGGCAAACTCGCCGACTACCTCATTGGTATCGGAGGGATTGATGTTGCGGGAAACCGATACACCCTCGACCCACTCGCCTGCGATGAAGTTCTTGAACAGTGCCATTGCATTCTCCAGCCTTTTTTGAAAGGCGTTCATTCTCCACCAATGATGGCGAGCTGTTAATAGTTGATTTACTGGAATGGGCTACATAGCGAACGGACATAGCTAGATGTCCGCAACGGATTCGGCTGTCACCACACCGTCCGCACCTATCTCATCACGCGATACAGTCCGATATCGACAGCAGCCATCAGCTCGCAACGCTGTCGAATTTTCTCGCTTTCAATACCATAAACAGAGCCAGCGCAGCGAGGACACTTTCGAAAATGAGCGCTCCGATCAGGCTCTGCGTATAAATGTTATCGATAACCATCGCCAATGCTCGACAAATCACAATCAGCGCTATGCAAATAAAAAAATTGAAAGCGCCGGCGAATACATGACGCGCCGGCAAACACCACAACATGAATAACGCGAGACCGATTTGAAAACCGCCATAGCTCGCGCGCGCATCGGTCAGCGCTGATGGTGCAAGCTGGCTGAAACCCATCGGCGCCAGTGTTTCGACCGGCATCAATGCCGATGCTAATCCGGATGCGAGTGTCGCCAGGCCCATTACTGCAACAAAAATCGTCGCAGCACGTTTCGATGGACCGGCATCGATGCGCCCGCCCTCAGGTATCAGCACGTACAGAACAATAGAAATTACGGTTAATGCCAATTCAAAGATGATAGTTCCGCGCAACATCGACGTCAGCGAATGATCGATATACAGCCCATAGCCGCGGCACAATACAAACGCAAGTCCACTGAAGAACATACAAATCAAGCCCAGCTTGATCTGCTCTGTTTGCACGCACCAAACGAGGAAAATCGCTGCTGCCAGTTGAAATGCGGCAAACGTTGTTCGTATATCCGCGAGCGCCGATGACACCAACGCACCATATCCCAGCGGTTCGATCATTTTAGCCGGCACAAAAAGATACAGCAGGCCGAAAGCGAGACTCATCAGAATCATCAACCACAAATAACTTTTTGCAGCAATGCGCATGAAATTCTCCTGTTTATTCTTGGCTGCTGATTATTGACTTGCTGAGCAGCGTATTAATTAACGCGGGGTAACGTACCGGAAAGCGCCATTAGCCACAACGATCACATTATCGCCTTCGCGAATCTCGCAAATGGCGAAACCAACGGTTCCTGAAGTTTTTTTCAGCGCAACATGCGCTTCGAGCCACGCGCCGACAACAGCAGTACCAATGAAATCGACACTGAGACTAATCGTCAGCGCCTTGGTGCCGTCGCCACGCGCGCGCACTAAAGCGCGCGACATCGCCACGTCGGCCAGCGTCGACAATAAACCGCCATGCGCCACCATGAATGTGTTGCAGTGTTTTTCTTCGAGGAGCAGCGCAAGCTGCTCGTGCGTTGGATAGATGCAGTGATAGACCGGGCCAATAAAATCAAAAAAGGGACTGCCAAAAAATAACGGTTCGAATCCCCGAGCAATATTCGACATACATGGATACTCATTAAGAACTTTTACCGCATGGTATTACATGCCCTAACGCGCCACCATCGCAGCGTCGATGCGATCGATTACAATCGCGCCATCACCCCTCAGGAACCATCGCGATGACTCCACAATTTCCGATTGGCGCCGCCGAGCAAACCCGGGTATCGCTAACACTGCGCATGGCCAACCGCCACGGCCTGATTACCGGCGCCACCGGCACTGGCAAAACCGTGACATTACAAACCCTCGCCGAAAATTTTTCGCGCAACGGCGTACCCATATTTATGGCTGATGTAAAAGGCGATTTATCGGGACTCGCGCGCCCCGGCGGCGATAACGAAAAAATCAAACAGCGTGTCGCGCAATTGAATATCGCCGATTACCACACGCAGGCATATCCAGTGCAGTTATGGGACATGTATGGCAAACGCGGCCTGCCCATTCGCGCCACGGTATCGAGTATTGGCCCCTTATTACTCGCACATCTGCTCGAACTAAACGACACGCAAACCGGTGTGCTGTATGCCGCCTTTAAAATCGCCGATGCGAACGGCCTGCTATTGCTGGACCTAAAAGATTTGCGTGCGCTGCTGACATGGATTTCCGACAACGCCAAAAACCTGCAGGGTGAATACGGCAATCTGAGCAGCACTAGCATCGCCACCATTCAACGGCAACTACTCGTACTCGAAGAGCAAGGCGCCGAACAATTTCTCGGTGAGCCGCAGATTGCACTGAGCGATTTAATGCAGAGTGATTTCTCCGGCAACGGTGTCATCAGCATTTTCGATGCCACTGCATTGATGACACATCCGCACCTGTATGCGATGTTTCTGTTGTGGCTCTTATCGGAATTATTCGAAGAATTACCCGAAGTCGGCGATCTCGATAAACCGAAACTGGTGTTCTTTTTCGACGAAGCGCATTTGCTGTTTAACGATGCACCGAAAGCACTGATCGAAAAAATCGAACAGGTCGTGCGCTTGATTCGCTCGAAAGGCGTCGGTATTTATTTCGTCACGCAAAATCCGCTCGATGTGCCAGAAACCATTCTCGGTCAACTCGGCAATCGTGTGCAGCATGCGTTGCGCGCCTTCAGCCCGAAGGATCAAAAAGCGGTACGTGCCGCCGCGCAAACGTTTCGCGCCAATCCGGCATTAAATACCGAACAGGTCATCACCGAACTCGGCGTCGGCGAAGCGCTGGTTTCAGTACTCGACGAAAAGGGCCAGCCAACGCCGGTCGAACGCGTTTTCATTTATCCGCCGCAGGCACGCGTGGGCGCACTGATCGATGCCGAGCGTACCGACCAAATGTCGCGCTCACCGCTGCGCGGCAAATACGAGCAGAATATCGATCGCGAGTCGGCGTACGAAATGCTCGCGCAGCGCGCTAAAGCCGCAGCGGCTTCTAACGATACGACTAAGGCGCGCGAGCCTGCCGCAGCTGGCAATGCCGCCGGGAATGTCACCGGCGAATTGCTCGGCGCCTTGGCAAAAAGCGCGGCACGCAGCATCGGCACGCAAGTGGGACGAGAAATCCTGCGCGGTGTATTGGGATCGCTATTAGGCGGTAGCCGCAGGCGGTGAACTTCACTGCGCCGTGAAATATTTATTTATATGGAAATAGGAAAAACTCATGCAGCAGCTTTCACACTTTGATTTTCAGCCGACACTCGTTGGCGAATTGATTACGCTACGTCCGTTAAAGGCCGAAGACTTTGCAATGCTCTATGCAGCCGCCTCAGACCCGCTGGTGTGGGAGCAACATCCGGATCCCACGCGCTACCAACAGGAAGTCTTTCAGAAACAATTTTTTGCCGGTGCCATATCCTCCGGCAGCGCCTTTGTCGTCATCGATAATGTTTCAGGTCAAATCGTCGGATCATCGCGTTACTACGAATGGAATCCAGCGGAAAAGGAAGTGGCGATTGGTTACACTTTTTTAGCCAGAAGCCATTGGGGCGGTCGCGTGAATCAAGAAATGAAACAGCTCATGCTGACTCACGCATTTCGCTGGGCGAAAACCATTTGGTTTCATATTGGAGCAACCAACTGGCGCTCCAGAAAAGCAATGGAAAAAATCGGCGGTCGCTTTTCGCATGAAGAAGCAAAAATTACCAACGGCGTTGAGTACATGAGTGCGTACTACCGAATCGACGCGGTGCAATAGACGGCGAGAGTACCGCGCACCGAGCGCATTGCCACTGAATGTTATCGATACATTGCTCTATTCAATAAATCTGCATGCCCGAATTCGGGCAAAGAGTCTTTGCGTTAAATCTGATGTGTAAAGCTGCTTCAGGCAAGTATCGCATTCTGAACAAATGCCATAGCAGCATCGAGTTGACGCTTATTGGTGGTGCGCTTCTTACTACGACAGTGCCGCTCCATCATGCCGGATATCAGATCCAACAACACTTGCGTTGTAGTTACAGGGTCAATGTCTTGGCGAAATACACCCTCTTTGATGCCGCGCCTCAGCACCTTGCTGATATTGTCCACACCATAATTTTGTGCATTGGCCATCGCGTGGGCGACCTGCGGGCGCTCTTCGTCACGCAATACCGCCACTAATAATGGCTCCGACAAAATGTATTCGAGACTCGCTCTGATATAGGCATCGAGTTCGGCAGCGGTATTGCCCAACACCTTTGCTACCTGCCGGTCCGTGTGCAATGCCCACCCAACCATCAGTTCCTCAATCACTGCTTCAAACAGCCCCAGCTTGTTATTGAAGAAAAGAAACACCAGACCTTTCGATACACCGGCGGCATCCGCCACCGCCTGCGCCGATGTCTTCTTAAAACCCTGTGCGGCAAACAGTTCTGTTGCAACCGCAAGTATTCGCTGACGTCGATGTTCACTGGCGCGCTGCCGAAGACCGCCTTCTTCCATTCCCCACCTCGTCTAAAACAACATATAGATACTGGCTGACCAATCTTGACAAAATGGTCATTTAAAATCTAGGCTGCAACTCTGACCATTTACGACAGATGGTCAGTTAAATTTAGGCCAGGGAGAATAGCTATGGCAACAAAACCGCACAACCATCGCCTTCCTATCGATCGCATCCCGCCCCCCAGCGGCTGGTTATTACCCATTTACTTTTGTGTCATCACTCTGGCGATAAGTATTGGGCTTTTAGTCGCTGGCGAATTTAGTGAACTGGCCCTGAGACAGGTGCTGCGCTTTTCTGCCCGTGTAGCAATGTGTGCATTTCTGCTTGCGTTTTCGGCATCGAGCCTTCATTTGCTTTGGCCCACCACCATTACTCACTGGTTGCGCCAGCAGCGTCGATACCTCGGGGTCAGTTTTGCCGCGACGTTTTTATTGCACGGAATAGCTATAGGTTTACGCGTAATTTTTTTTCCTAAAGGTTTTGTGGAAACGCTCAACCCCATGGTCATTAATGTTGGGGGAGCTGCTTTTGTCATAGCATTACTCATGGCGGTGACATCCAGCAACAGCGTGCAGCGCCGGCTTGGCCCCGCATGGAAAGGACTGCATTGGTTTGGCAATTATTTTATTTTGCTGCAATTCGTCGCTGGCGAAATCCTACGGCTGCAGAAAGATCCCGTGAAATACGCACCCTATGGAGTACTGCTCGCATTAGTGATTCTGCTGAGAATTATCGCAAGGCTAACGCTTACGATGCGAAAACTTCGCAACAGGTATGCAGCGACCATTGGTAGTTAGCTGCTACGCGAGCAACAGATAGGACATCAATGTTAGCGATTCAAAGCAGATGTCATATTTAATTGAAGATACTGCTGAAAGGAGGCGACGCGTGTAGCAACTTGCGTTGCCAAATCGAAACCAAAATCCAGATTTTGTTTTCGATTGAATAGCCGAGCGATGGGGGAAGCTCCCCATCGCTCGGCACTCACTGGTCTGTCCGATTTTATTTTTTTACGCGATCACTGCGCGGAACTCTCTGTTGCAACCGCCATTAGTTGCACCGGTCCGATTAATCCGGATTTTCGCAGTGGTGCACTTGCCGGGTAAGTGGAGAATACGGTGGTAGTCACTTTCTGTGCACCCGGTTGAGCATCGCCAATCAAACGATTAACCCAAAGATTTGCGACGCGAATGTCTAACGTATTGCGACCGCTTTTAACCACTCGTCCGATATCGAGTCGATATGGCGCTTTCCATGCAATACCCACTGACTGGCCGTTGATTCGCACTTCGGCAACATCGCTTACTTGTCCCAGGTCGAGCCACAGCGGTGTACCCGGTTGAGTGTTTTTGGGGAGCGTGAAGGTTTTGGTATAGGTCGCGATACCGGAAAAATATTTCACGCCCGGTTCGCTTTGCTCGCTGAATGACGCGAGCGTGGGTAATTCGATCTTAGTGGGCGCACCACGCTCCGGTTGAAACGCCACTGACCATGGCCCGGTGATCTCAGCGATAGGAGCAAACGCCGGATTTGCGATGGTGCTGGAGGCGACGGTGGTCGGTTTGCGGAATACCACGAAGAATGAATCGTGGGCATTCATCGCCAATGGCACGACAGTTTCATTGCCCTCGATGCGATACGACACCGGCTCGCTTTTACCTGTATCTGCGTGCCAGATTTCGGGTTGTTTACCCGTTACACGAAAATGCGCGTCGAACGATTCCGCGCGATTTTTAGTGTTATTTAGAAAATAAATATCGCCGTCTGCAATGCGTCGGTGGACGAACAGTACCTGACTCTCGACTGTCGAAGGCGCGTAATTGAAGTCGGGCGCAACACCAATCTGCGCGAGCGTGCTTTCGATGTTGCGGCTCGCGATGACTTTGCCCTGACCTACGGTTGTTACAGCACTACCGGACCAGAGCCGCGCGATTAAGCGTCGAAATTCAGCCGGATCATCGGCCAAACTTGGCGACGCGATCGGCGCATTGCCCACCACCACCGCACCGCCTTCAACGAGTTCATTGAGGCGACGCAAGGTCGGCACGGTCATGCGATCACTCGATCCGCCCAGATACAACGCGCGATAGCGAGCGCCGCCTTTCGCAACGATCTGACCGTCTTCCACCGAAAGCACATCGCGCAGCATATCGGCGTTAACAAAATCGTAGGCGTAGTGAGTCGGTTCGTCGCCGTGCAGCGCGGTGAGCGGCGCTTCCTCGCCGCTGAAATACGCCAGATCGGCGACATTGCTGCCCTGCTGCAGCAAATAACTCGAACGCGCCAGATAATCGATCCAAGGGCGCGCCAGCTCTGCCCACGTTTCAAGGCGATTGAAATACTGGCCGAACACCGCCAGTGAAATACCGGGCGCTTTGTCGCTAGGCTGATGCACGGAGGTATGAATCACCGGGCGATTGATGCCGCTGGCAAATTCGAGATCAACGATGCGGCGTAGATCCGCCGGCGCGAACGCCCACGGCTTCATCTGCGATGTCATCGACTCGGCCGCGACATACTGCCGTCCGTACACATGCGCGACCGAGGCGGCGCCGCGCATGTCGGTGAGCGCGCCGGCTGCTGGTCCAGTTTCCTCATCAAAGGTCCACAGCGCCGCCATCGGCACATCCGCATGCGCGCGCATGGTCATGTCATCGCCCAGCACAACGCGACCGCCTTCCTGCGATTCGCCATAAACCTTGAGGCCTGCTTCATGCGCCGAACGAGCGACCTGGCCGTAATGTTCGCTCGCCATCAGATCGGCCAGCGTGCGCCGAAAATCGTAGAGAAACGCGTCGCTGGCCGCACGGGATTGGATAATCACGCCGGTCAGCGTGGGCAGCCAGGGGCGCGGATCATAGCCACGCAGACGCTGAAATTGATCGAGTATTTTGGGCGTCCAATTCGATGCCCCGACCTCGATACTGTCAGTGAGCACGGCTCTGACGCCGCGCTGCCCCAATAGATCGGCGCCGGTCGCATCGCGGTACATGCCGAGGTAGTGATCCATATAAGCGCGCACCACTTCGGCGTCGTATTTATCGACTTCAAGACCGGTCGCCTCCGGCGTCGCCGGATGGTTCGTCACGCCCAGCAGCGAATAGCCGAGACGCAGCACGCGCCAACGTCCGGGCGGCGGTGTCCAATCGAGCGTGCCATCCGCGGCCATGCGCTCAGTAATATCGATCACCTGGCTGGGCGCAATGCCCTTTACCTCGGCGGCTTTGTCCGTGGTCAGCGCGTAATAATCCGACGCCAGTGCAAAGCCCGCTTTAACTTCAAATCGATCGATTTTGGCGATGGTAGAAAAACGCAGCTCGGCCAGGCGAATTGAAGAAGGGGATTTCGCGTTAGGCGTCGCTGGATCGGCAGCCGCGACCAGTCGAAATTCTCGCGCCGTCACCGGCGCAAAACTGACCGTCGTCGGCACTGTGGCCAGTGGCAATTCCGCCAGCAGGCGCCAACCGAATTTTTCGTGAACCTCCAGGCGCGGTAATGCCAGCGGCGGCTGGAACATCGATACCGCGTCACGAATAAAAATCGTTGCCGAGCGAACGGTAGTTGGCTTGGCATAACTCATCACCACCGCTGGTGCTTCACCCGCCGTCGGTCGCCCAATGCGCACGTACGTTTCCGCGTTGTCGTCGTTAAACACAGCGGCATCCTGCGCTTCGCCAGCCACGGTATAACGCGGCGGCGCCACTTCAGCCGCATCGTTGGCGGGATATGCGAGCACACGGCTGTCCGCGTAGTAAGTGTCTTTTTGACTTGCCACTGCGAGCTGTTGATAAGGGCCGGTCACCGCAGGTGGCGCCATCAGTACGCCTTGAAAATGTTTGCCGCCAGCAATCTGCGTCTCGCTCCACACCAGTTTCTTCATCGCATCGGCAGGCTTCACCCACGGCCCGCCGGTTTCACTCCAACCCGGCGACGACGCGATAGTCAGCTCCAGTCCACGCTCCTGCGCTTTGGTCGCTGCGAAACGAAATGCATCTTTCCATTCCGGCGTCATATAACGCAGCGGCGTGTCGACAATCTTGCGCTCGGTCAGACCCACATCGAAATGCTGCACACCGCCGATGCCGACGCGTGTCATCCAGGCAAAATCTTTATCGATACCCTCCTTCGTAATATTGGCGCCGATCCAGTGCCACCAAACCCGCGGCCGCGCATCATTCGATGGATTACTGAACTCTGCAGCCAGCCTGTCATTCACCACTGGCGATTGCGCTGTGCTCGCAGAAGCGGTAACCGAATACAGCGATACCAACAGCATGTGTCGAATAATCGCGGCGAGTTTGATATTTTTTGGATTAATCATGGAAGACTCACTAACGCAGAAACCGCGATGTCGCGGCTGCAAATAACTGAGAACTGCAGAAACGTTTAAACGATAAGTCGTATTAAAAACATATCGACTACAGATAAGTCGCAGCAGCTTTCAGAACGAATTATTAGAGTGGATATAAACGTACCGGCACTATAACAACACAAAACCTGACGTACCATCGCATAGGCGCTACATGACGAAAATTTAACGCGCTGTTATTTCGTGCCGCGCCGGGTTTCTAGGGAGGGTCTCTTGGTATATCGTGCGATACGAGAAAATATAATGCTAATAACCTTACACAGAAGAATGACCGGAGTATCAACGTCGTGAAAATTCGCCCTGTCGAAAAAAAAGATGCCGCAGCCATACTTGCGCTGATAAAAGGAAAGGCAGAATTCGATGGCTGCCTGAGCTCACTGCACGCGACAGAAAATGATATTTCTGAAGCATTTTTCGGCAGCCAACCCAAGGCTTGTGCACTGGTGGCCGAAGTCGATCAGCAAGTGATTGGGATTGCCACCTACTACAACATCTACTCGACCTTTATTTCCAAGCCTGGCATTTGGTTAGATGATTTATTCGTGTTTCCCCAATATAGAAAAATGGGAATCGGTAAAGCATTAATGAAAGAACTCTGCGCCATTGTCACAAAAAATAATTGTGGTCGTATTGATTGGATTGTTGCACGCGACAATACGAGCGGACGTGCTTTTTACCAATCCATGGGCGCGAGTATTTTTGAAGAGGTGCGGCATTCAAGATTGGATGTCGCCGCTATTAAAAATCTTGCATCGCAACCTGCATAACAGCTAATCAACTTCGCGCCGGTCGGCGCATCGGAGCATCTATGGCAAGGTTTACCGGAAAAGTGGCGCTAGTCACTGGCGCATCGTCGGGGTTAGGTGCCGCCACTGCATTACGCTTGGCCGCCGAAGGCGCGCAGGTGTTTGGTATCGCGCGCAATATCGATGGTCTGCGCAACACCGAACAGCGTGCGCAAAACACCGAGGGAATTCTCACCACGATGTCGATCGATGTCAGTCAGCCGCTGCAATGTGCGCAAGCGGTACGCGCTTGCATTGCGCACTATGGCCGACTCGATGCATTAATTAATGTCGCCGGCCGTCACGATTTTCGGCATACGCCATCGGTGACCGAGCAACAATGGTTGCACGACTTGGCGGTGAATTTGAACGGTCCATTTTTTTTAGCGCAAGCGGCAATTCCGCACTTACTCGAAGCGCACGGCAATATCGTCAACGTTGCGTCGATCGCCGGCTTGCAGGGCCAACCTTATTCTGCAGCGTATTGCAGTGCCAAACACGGACTACTGGGTTTAACCAAGGCGCTAGCAATGGAATATATGAAAACACCGCTGCGCGTAAATGCGATTGTTCCGGGCGGCATGGATACCCCGCAGGTCACCAATATTCAGATTCCGCCCGATGCCGATTTTGATTTGATCATGCGCACCGGCGCGCCGCGAGGGCTTATGCATGTCGACGACGTGGCCGCGCTAATCGCATTTCTCGCATCGGATGAAGCAAAAACCGTACATGGCAGTATTCAGGTTATCGATAATGGAAAAACGGTAGGTTGAGTTTGCGTACCGACAATAAGCGGCGAAATGGTTTTAGATCGGATGCGATAACCATTTCAACAGTTGATCCATATCGACGGGCTTGGTGAGATGATAATCGAAGCCCGCGTTTTTGGTGTCGAGAATATCCTGCTGTTGTCCCCATCCCGTTAAAGCAATTAACAGAATTTCAGCGCCGACGCGTTCGCGAATGCGTCGAGCGACTTCCAAGCCATTCATATCGCTCATGCCGATATCCAGAATTACCGCATCGATGGGTGCACGCTCCAATGTCTCGAGCGCCGTCACGCCACCATAAGCCACCTGCACCGCTGCTTTGAAATGCCCGAGTAAAATCCCAAGCGTATCGGCGGCGTCTTTGTTGTCATCGACAATCAAAACTCTCAGGCCCGACAAATCGACAATGGCGTTATTTGCAACAGGCGCATGTGGTTGCAGGATTTCACCACGAGGCAAGCGTATGGTGAATTCACTACCTTGGCCCGGTCCCTCGCTAGCCACTTCAATGGTGCCGCCGTGCAGTTCCACCAATCGTTTTACCAATGTCAACCCGATGCCCAATCCGCTCTGCGTTGTGCTGGGGTTGCGGTCGACCTGCATAAACATGTCGAAAATTTTTGCTTGTAATTCGTGAGGAATACCGACGCCGTTATCTGCCACGCTAATGACAATATTGCCATCAACATCGTCGACGGAAAGTTTAATGCAGCCATTCGCGGGCGTGTATTTCGCGGCGTTATTGAGCAGATTGGATATGACTTGCGCCAGCCGCACCGCGTCCGCGCGCAAGTAAACGGGTTTGGGCGGCAGCGAAATTTTCAAGCGATGTTGCGAAGCTGTTAATAAAGGTTGACTGGAATCGATCGCGGTATCGATAACCTTCGCCAACTCCACTTGCTCCATGCGCAAATCCAATTTCCCGCGCGTGACGCGCGAAACTTCCAGCAGATCATCGACGAGTCGTTTCATATTGTTGATCTGACGCTGCATCATTTCGCTGATTGCAGCGGTCTCGGGATTTTCATCGTACGTGAGTTTTAAAATCTGCAGCCCGTTGCTGATGGGCGCGAGTGGATTGCGCAATTCATGCGCAAGAATGGCGAGAAATTCGTCTTTGCGTTTATCGTTAACGCGCAGCTCTGCTTCCGACCGTTCGTTTTCGGCAAGCAGTTCGCGGATCTGATACTGCCGATCACGCGCACGCAATGCCGATTTCACCGAACTGACGATAGTGGCCACGCGCATCGGCCGCTCAAGAATGGTGACGTTACCCAATAATCGAACGGCGGCGCCCTCGGCCAAATCGGCGCCCGGTCGTGCCAATACGAGAATGGGCAAATCGGACCACGGTGGTTGATGCTCGAGCCAGCTGATCAGCGGCATGCCCGGAGTGAGCATTTCTTCAGCCACAATTAACACGCCCGCGCCCGTTGCGTTTAACTCCGCGCACGCGACTGCCAGACTGTCACACGAGAGCGCAGCAATCTGGTGACTGGCAAAAATTGAATTCAGTAGATCAAAGTCTTTGACCGTCGGCGCGAGCACTAGGACACGCGTATCGTCCGCTGATCTAATCACTGGATCGCGGGCTCGTCATCAGCCCGCCGCCGCCTTCGAATACTGGCACGCCGGTTAGAATACCGCGGAAATCCCGCAGCGGTTCGCCCACTTGAATACGTCCTTCCGCCATTTTGAATTCGCGAATACTGCGCTCGTGCGCGCCGCCGCGTTTTTTAACCACGGAGATGGCTTGCCGCACTTCACCTCGCGCCTCGAAATAACGCATCAGGATTACGGCGTCGGCCAGATAACTCACATCGATCGGGGCTTGCATATTGCTGCCGATTAAACCGTGATGCGCACTCACAAGCATCGTTGCTACATCCATCTGGCCAAGGTACGTGAGCAATTCATGTAAATGAATAATGAGATAGTGCTCACCGGGCATCGCGTTCAGATAGCCATTCATGCTGTCGATCACAACGAGCGAAATATGGTCGCGCTCTACCGCCTCTCTAATTTTAAATACCATTTCGCCCGGGGACAGTTCGGCGGGGTCAACTTGCGTAATGGTGACGACACCCGATTCGACATACGGCTGTAGATCGATGGTGAGTTCTTTACTGCGACCTAAAAGCGTGTTGGCACTTTCGTCGAAGATCACCATCAGCGATTTTTCGCCACGACTCGCTGCCGCATGAACAAACTGAGCGGTCAACGATGATTTGCCTGTTCCTGCAGCGCCGGTAATCAGTATGCTGGTGCCGCGCTCGATGCCGCCACCCAGTAAATGATCGAGCTCTATGAGCCCGCTCGCCAACCGCTCCTTGATTCGCCGGTTGCGCGATTCATGCGCGACCAAGCGCGGAAACACCTGAATGCCACCCCTGCGAATGACATAGTCGTGATAACCACCACGAAACTGCACACCGCGATATTTCACTACGCGCAGACGGCGACGCTCGGTTCCATAATCCGGATTCAATTGTTCAAGACTGACCACGCCATGCGCGATGCTCTGTACCTGCAAATCATGATTGGTGCTGGTCATATCATCGAGCAGCAACACGGTACATTTTCGGCCGCTGAAGAATTGTTTAAGCGCCAATATTTGTCGTCGGTAACGCAATGCATTACCGGCTAACAGCCGTAACTCCGATAGCGAATCGAACACCACGCGGCGCGGTTGAATGCGCGTCACCTCTTCAAGAATGGTGCGCGTGGTTTCACCCAACTCGACTTCCGATGGATGAAACATGGTGTACTGATCTTCGGGTCGCAATCCTTCTTCGGACGGCGTTAATTCGCGAATATTGATCGCGTCGAGCGACCAGCCATGCGACTTGGCGACGGCATGCAGCTCATCAGCCGATTCGGAGAGCGTGACGTATAACGTCGATTCGCCACAGGCAACACCCTCTAAAAGAAATTGCAGAGCGAGCGTGGTTTTCCCTGAGCCCGGCACTCCTTCGACCAAATACAAACGATGCGGGCTTAACCCCCCACACAGAACATCATCGAGCCCCGTTATTCCGGTGGCATGGTGTGTGCGCTCTGCATTCACAGAAAAATCCCTCTTTGGCTGGCGATCCAGGTTATCTTAAATCATCGCGAATACATTCTGGAATGACCGTTTCTACTTAGCGGCTATAGTTTTCGAGCTCAATGGATGAGCTAGAGCAAACCGAATTGTAAATGTGTCCAGCAGCGGAAATATCTACAGTAGACATGGCCAATTTGATTTTAAATCGATGGCTATTTTTTAAATCGAGTGCACGGTATACGTCCTCAACCAATTCGTCGCATTGGTAATTTCATTAATGCTACATCTTTCCAAAGATCCGAAGGCTTCGCATGAATCTCGAAAAATCTAAAAAGCGTATCGCCAAGAAAATAAAAATGGGCTTTCAAGGTTATCCAGAAATCACTTTGGAATATTTTGGTACGACATCCGATCGCGCCAGCGAAGTGCTGGTTAAATTCTGTTTGGAAGCAGGCGCGGAAATTCAGGAGCAGCGATTTTCAAGTAAAGGTGACGCCCGCGAAGATGAAGTCATTCAATCGGCGCTGGTTAAAATGATCGAGCGCGCCGATGCAAAAACTGTTATCCAAATAGAGAATATTTCCAGATACTAGCTCTTCAAACAGCAACTACTGCAGATTAAAAACTGCAGCAACTGCGCTGCGATATCTTCAACATCCACCGCGCTCAGCGATTCTTTTCATGGTACCTAACGGTTATGCGAAAACTCATCGTCATTGCTATCGCGTTGCTGAGCGCAGCGTGGCAGGTCAATGCCGCGTCGCGTGATGCCTGCACGTTACTCGCGGAGCAGTTTAAAACGCTCGCAGCGGGGCCGGTTTTTTTGCCGAGTTTTCCCAGCGTTGCGCAAGGGCCTCTCCATAACAGCGCTTTTCTTTACGACAATGCCGCTGCAACCATCGCGCTGATCGGCTGTGGGCAGCCGGTGTTGGCGCGCCGCATCGGCGATGCGCTATTGATCGCACTCGATAACGATCGCTATTGGCACGATGGCCGGCTGCGCAACAGTTATCTCGCCGGTACATTCGATAAAAACATTATCGACCAACAACAACCGGTGAAACTGGGTGGCTGGTGGGATGAACAACAACAGCGCTGGCTTGAAGATCGTTATCAAGTCGGCAGCGACAACGGCAATATGGCCTGGGCGATATTGGCATTGCTGGCGCTCGATAAAATCGATTCCAAATATCGCGCCGGTGCGTTGCGCATCGGCCATTGGGTAGCAAGTCAACGCGATGCACGCGGCGCCGGCGGTTTCACGGGCGGCACTTTTGCGCACGAACCACAGCCATCGATCGTTCGCTGGAAATCAACCGAACACAACACCGACCTCGCCGCCGCCTTCACGCAACTTGAGCAATTAACTGGCGATAAATTCTGGCGTGACGCATCCATTGCAGCGACCCAATTCATCACGTCGATGTGGGATGCCCAACGTCACTGTTTCAATACCGGCACCGGCGACGATGGCGTAACGATTAATCCATTTATCGTGTTGGATGCGCAGATCTGGCCGCTACTCGCATTACCGACGGCAACACAGCGCTATAGCGGCGTGCTCGACTGCGCGCAGGCATGGCTTTCGGTTAACGAGGGTTACGCTTACAGCGAAGTTCGCGACGGCGTGTGGACCGAGGGCACCGCGCAGGCATTATTGCTGATGAAATTGTTAAATCGTGGCGACGACGCACGTCGCTTACAACAGGCTATCGAACGACAACGTACCGAAATCGGAACTTATTACGCATCCAGCGTGCCGCAATTACCCACCGGTTTTATGCTGGCCACCGACCCCTCGCAACCACGGTTGTATTATCGATTACCGCATCTCGGTGCATTGGCGTGGGTGGCGTTGGCCGAACGCGGATTTAATCCATTTACCGGCTCGGCTGCGTTGCCCACTCGATAAGTGTTGCGCTCACAACACTTTCTGCGAAGTAATAACGCCGGCAATATTTTCGAGCGGTATTATTTTATCGACCGCGCCGCGCTTCACAGCTTCTTTCGGCATGCCGTAAACAACGCAGGTTGCTTCGTCTTGCGCCACCGTATGGGCACCGGCCTGCTTCATTTCAAGCAAGCCGGCGGCGCCATCGTCGCCCATACCGGTCATGATGATGCCGATGGCATTTTTGCCGGCGCATTTCGCCACCGAGCGAAATAGCACATCAACCGAAGGACGATGGCGATTCACCACGGGCCCGTCGATAACTTCGGCAATATATTGCGCGCCGCTGCGCTTCAGCAGCATATGTTTGCCACCCGGTGCGATTAACGCGCGACCGGGAATGACGCGATCGCCGTTCTGCGCTTCGCGCACTTCGATCTCGCACAAATTATTCAAGCGCGCCGCAAACGCTGCAGTGAATTTTTCCGGCATGTGTTGCACGATGACAATGCCGGCACACACGCGCGGCAACGCCGTCAGTACCAATTCGAGCGCTTGCGTGCCGCCGGTCGAAGTGCCGATTGCAATGACGCGATCGGTGGTTTCGGCCATCGCGTGATGCGTATTCGCCGGCGCCAGAATTGCATCGGCGGTCAGTTTTGGTTTTATCACTGCGGTCGAATGCGGAGAAGCGGTAAGGCGTTTTGGATTTGCACTCGCCGCCGCTTTAACCGCGCGGGTAATTTCAGCGATTGATTCGTTGAGAAATTGTTTCAAACCGATTTTTGGTTTGGTAATGATATCGACGGCGCCGGCCGACATCGCCTGCATGGTGGTTTCCGCACCTTTTTCAGTTAGCGTCGAACAAATCACTACCGGTGTCGGATGCTCGTTCATGAGCTTGCGCAAAAACGTAATGCCATCCATGCGCGGCATTTCGACATCGAGCACGATGACATCGGGCCATTGTTTCTGCATTTTATCGAGCGCGAACAGCGGATCGGATGCGGCGCCGATCACTTCGATCTGCGGGTCGGTGTTCAGTAAATCGGTGAGCACCTGACGGACCACGGCGGAGTCATCCACCACCATCACTTTAATTTTATTCATGGCGCCTCCGCCGATTGCAATTTGTTGCCGTGTTGACGCAGCCATACAGCGCCGCTACTCAGCTCGAAGATAATCTGTCGATAACCATCGCCGCCGACATGCTCGGCGCACGCTGACAAACCATGTCGCGCGAGTAACTCGGTGGCGATAGCGATGTTGCGATCGCCGACATTGATCGAGCATCGCCGCTTGGTGGCAGCGGCGTTGAGAAACATATTGCCGCCGCCAAATACTTTGACCTGATAATGCTCGGGATCGGTTTTGGCGCGCCGCATTTCCTGCAACAGCAGCAGAATCGCTTCATCGGCATAACGACCTTCCAGCACATCGATACGACCGCAGCTGCGCGCCGGCAGCAAGTAATGACACATACCGCCGATATGCTTGCGCGGATGCCACACCGTGATCGCAACGCACGAACCCAATAAGGTACGAATACGCGTACCGCGCTCGCCGAAATACACTTCTCCCGGCTGCAAAAAAATATCGATCTCGGCGGGCTCTAATTCCATCGCTCACGGCTTCCGATAGATGGATGGCGAAACCGCTTTCAGCGCCGTGGTAATGCCGTTCAAGCTTTCCGAATGACTCACCAAAAAATACCCGCCACTGCGCAACATCGGCAACATGCGCGCAATCACTTGCTGTTTGGTTTTCGCATCGAAATAAATCATCACGTTGCGCAGAAAAATTACGTCGAAATCGCCCAGTGCCGGCAGCGCGGCATTCAGATTGATCTGCTGAAATTGCGCGCGTTCGCGCAGCGGCTTATCGATCATGAAAAAGCCATCCTGGCGACCGACACCTTTAAGGCAATATTTGCCGAGATAAGCGCGCGGAATATCCTTTGTTCGTTCGATGGGATATAACCCGGCGCGCGCCTGATCGAGCACGCGGGTGCTGATATCGGAGCCGATCACCTCCCATGCGCGCTCGCCGAGCACTTCGGCCATGATCATCGCGATCGTATAAATTTCTTCGCCGCTCGATGAGGCGCCACTCCAGATGCGTATCGGCCGCGCTAAATTTTTTAGCGGTGGCAAAATCGTATCGCGCAACAAATCGAAATGTTTGGGCTCGCGAAAAAAATACGTTTCATTGGTGGTGAGCAGATCGACCGCGACTTGCAGCTCCTGCGGCGCTTTCGGATTCTGTAGGAGTTGAAAGTATTCGCCGTAACTCGCGAGGCCGTAATGATTAACGCGTTTCGCCAGGCGACCGCCGACCAACGCTTTTTTTTCTTTCGATAGGCTGATGCCGGCGACTTTATAAATCATCGACTGGAACTGGATAAACTCCTGTTCGCTCAGCGCAACCTGCATGCGAACTTATTCTTGCGGCGCGATCGCCGCCTCTGTCGCATTTTCGTCGATGCTGGCCAGCATCGTCATTTCATCCAGCGACAGCACCCGATCGACATTCAGGATGATAATGAAACGACTGTCGACTTCGACCATGCCCTGAATAAAATCAATACGAATTTTTGCGCCGAATGCAGGTGCCGGTCGAATCGCGCTCGCGGGAATGTCCATCACTTCGCTAACACTGTCGACCACGATGCCGACGTCCTGTTTTTCGCCATCGTTGTCCATTTCGACAATCACAATGCAGGTGCGACGTTCGATATCGGCCTGTTCGCGACCGAAACGCGCAGCGAGATCGATCACCGGCAACACCTGGCCGCGCAAATTCAAAACACCGCGAATGAAATCGGGCATCAGCGGTACGGCAGTCAAGCTGCCGTATTCAATAATTTCCTTGATGACGAGAATGCTGATCGCAAAGGGCTCGCCACCGACCTGAAACGTTAAAAACTGCTGTTGTTGCTCTTGTACGACTGCATTATCGCGCTTTGCCGGCTGTGCCATTTACTGCTCTCCTCGCCGCTCAGAAACGAACGAATTCTTTTTCCGCAGGTGCGGCATCAGCAATCGATTTAGCCGGAGCACGATTGATTGCGATTACTTGCGCCGACTCTTCAGGCGCGGCGTTGGTTGGCTGATCGCCGGCAGCGCTCTCGCTGGTTTTGAAAAATTCCATCAACCGCTGCAAATGTTCGGCTTGCCCCGTCATTTCTTCTGAGGTCGCAGCCAGTTCTTCCGACGCCGATGCATTTTGCTGCGTCAATTGATTCAGCTGATTCATCGCGGTGTTGACCTGCGCGACGCCGGTCGATTGCTCTTCGGAAGCGGCTGCAATTTCCTGCACCAAATCCGAGGTTTTATTAATTGCCGGTACGATTTCGTCGAGCAATTTGCCGGCCTGCTCGGCCAGCGTCACGCTGTTGCCCGCGACTTCACTGATTTCGCGCGCGGCGACTTGCGCTCGTTCTGCCAGCTTGCGCACTTCCGCTGCAACCACCGCAAAACCTTTACCGTGATCGCCGGCACGCGCCGCTTCGATCGCGGCGTTGAGCGCGAGCAGATTCGTTTGATACGCGATGTCGTCGATGATGCCGATTTTCGCTGCGATCGCTTTCATCGCCTGCACTGTTTGTTTAACCGATTGGCCGCCTTCGGTCGCTTCGCGCGCGGCCTTGGTTGCCATGCCATCGGTGACTTTTGCGTTTTCTGCATTCTGCCCGATCGATGCTGCCATCTGCTCGATCGACGCACTGGTTTCCTCGACACTCGCGGCTTGTTCGGACGCCGCTTGCGACAGCGATTGCGCGGTGGAATTCACTTGATCGGATGCATTCGACAAGCTGTCGGCGGAGGTGCGGACATTGCCGATAATTTGCGATAACTTCGCGACCATGCCACTCATCGCCGCCAGCAATTGACCGGTTTCGTCTTTCGATTTCACATCGATTCGAGTCGTCAAATCACCTGCTGCGAGAAGATTCGCGATATTCACTGCCTGGCCAATGGGGCGCGTTACGCTGCGTGTCACCGACCACGCGATAAATGCCGCGAGCACGACGCTGAGCAGCGCGAGACCAGCGAGAATTTTGCGTGTGATTTGATACAGCTGCAGCGCGCTTTTACCCGCTTCACTGACGAGATCGGTCTGGAACTGCACCAGATCTTTGATGCCGTTGATATAGGTAGCCTGCGCTGCTTGCAAGTCGGTGGTCAGCAGTTTTTCCGCCTCGGCGCGCTTGCCGTCAGCGGACAGCTTCATCACCCGCGCACGCATTTCCGTATATTCCTTACGTGCGTCCTGCGCGCTGCCCAGCATCAATTTCTCATCGTCGGTCACCAGCGATTGCTCCAGTGAATCGAAACGCTCGCTGATGCTTTTGCTGCCTTCCGTCATTTTTTCCTGAATACTTTTCTGCACCGCGGGATCGGCAGCAATCATGTAATCGCGTGCATTCAATGCATTCGCATTCACCAGATTGATGATTTCATTTTCGACGACGGTTTTTGGAAACTGGTCCTCGACCACTTTTTGAATACCCGCATTCAACGCACCCATACGCAATGCCGCCACTGCCAGCGTCGCCAGCAATACCGCCAGTACGAGCGCGAAGCCGAGCCCCATGCGCACACCAATTTTCATGTTCTTAAGCATTTCCAACTCCCGTGCGACGAATCGCCATTCAAAATTAGCTGTAACAATTAAAGTTCGTTCGCCATTTGCAACGGCTGCGGCTCTTGCGCTTGCACTTGCTCGATCAATCCGGCGACATCGATGATCAATGCCACCTCGCCACTACCGAGAATGGTCGAGCCGCCGATGCCGCGAATATGACTGAAGATTTTTCCGAGCGGCTTGATCACGGTTTGGAATTCACCGAGCAAGCCATCAACCACCACGCCGGCTTTCACGCCTGCATATTGCACAACGACAATATTTTCGCGGCCTTCGCTCTGGCCATCGATATCGAATACATCGCGCAGACGGATATACGGCAGCACTTCGCCGCGCAAATTGATGTAACTGCGCGTGTTCTCTTGCAGACGATCTTCAGCACTCAGCTCAATGCATTCGACCACCATATCGAGCGGAATGACGAAGGCGGATTCATTCACTTGCACGAGGAAACCGTCGATGATGGCGAGCGTCAGCGGCAGGCGAATGCGCATCGTGCTGCCGACTCCCATTTCGCTATCGATCGAAATGGTACCGCGCAATGCTTCGATATTTTGACGCACCACATCCATACCGACGCCGCGACCGGATAAGTTGGTCACCTGCTCCGCAGTGGAAAAACCCGCGGCGAAAATTAATTTATAAATTTCTTGATCGGTGAGCGTCTGCCCTGGGGCGACGATGCCTTTTTCCAACGCTTTGGCGAGAATTTTGTCTTTGTTAAGACCGCCACCATCGTCGGATACTTCGATTACGATACTGCCCGAATCATGACGCGCGTTGAGCTGAATCGTGCCCTGTAACGGTTTGCCACGCTCGGCACGAACATCGGCTTTTTCGATGCCATGATCCATTGAATTGCGCACGAGATGCATTAATGGATCGCCGATTTTTTCCACGACCGTTTTATCCAATTCGGTCTCGGCGCCGCTGACGATTAACGTAATATCTTTGCCGAGCTCCTTGCTGACATCGCGCACGACGCGTTGAAACCGCGTAAACGTTTCGCCGATTTGCACCATGCGCAATGACAGCGCGGTATCGCGCACTTCTTCGATGAGCTGGCCGATGCCCTCGCTCGATTCCATTAATTCAGTAATAGCGGAGCGATGCGCCAACAATTTATTGCCGGCGCCGCCGATGACCAATTCGCCAATCAAATTGATCAGATGATCGAGCTTGTCGGCATCGACGCGTATCAACCGCTGCTGTTTCGTTTTTGCGTCTTTGACTTGCTGTTGTTTTTCAACCGCGGCCTGCACCACCGCTGGCTGCACATTGCCGCTATCGACCAGAATCGAACCGAGCGGTAAGGAAACATCTGCCGCAATCGCGGCCTGCGCACTGAGACCGTGCTCCAATTCCTGCGATGTAAGCGTGCCGCATTGCAGCAAAATATCGCCGAGCCGCATTTCTTCTTCGGGCAGGGCGCGAATCAATTCGACATAATCGGCGATGCGACTGCGCGGCGGTAAAATATTGATGCGCGCATCGTCGCGCACGAATTCGAATACGCCTTCGATGGTGGCTTTATCCGCTTCGCTTTTGAATGCAATTTCAAAACCGGCGTAACACGATTCGGCATCGAACTGATCGAACGCCGGTAATTCGGCGAGCGTTTCGATCGCGACGATTTCGCCCAGCGTCTGCAAATAACGCAGAAACGCGAGCGGGTCCATGCCGTTGCGAAAGACATCGGGGCCGAAGCGCAGCGAGATATGCCAGTTATCGGTTTCGGCGACTATTTCACTGCCGGCGTCCGCACTGGCCACAGCAGCGGTCGGTGTCGGCGCCGCTGCTACTGCGATGGCTGCTGGCGCAACGCCGAGATAAACATTGAGCCGATCGATCAGCGCAGTGCCCTTGCTCGTCAAGGCCGGATCGAGCGCATCGCTGCCATTACCGATATTGTCGACCAACGCGCTGATTTGATCGCAGCTTTCCAAAAACAGCGACGGCAAATCGCCATCGAGTGCCAACTCGTTGCTGCGTATTTTGTCGAGCACGCTTTCGACCACATGCGTGAACTTGACGATATCATCGAGCCCGAATAAACCGGCCGAGCCCTTGATGGTATGTGCGGCGCGAAAAATCGCATTGATAGTTTCGCTGTCGGCAGCTTGCTGCTCGGTTTGCAGCAACGCACTCTCCATCCCCTCGAGTAATTCGCGAGCTTCAATGAGAAATGTTTGCAGCGCAGCATCAAGATTCATTGTAAAAATCCCGTCACGCGGAAGTCGCGTCGTCGTTGCTCTGTGGAGCAATCATGTTGTTGCCCTGAGGAGCAGTAATAGAGGCCGTGTCGAAATTGCATAATTGCCAACAGCTTTGCACAGCCGCGCTCGGCTCAGCGAAGATCAATACTTTTTGTTGGGCGGCTGCTTCGCGTCGCGCCAACAACAATAATTGCAGACCGGCGGTATCGATTTCGCCTACCTGCGATAAATCGATTTCCAGCGGTTGCTCACCGCGTAAAAATGTCGCGATTTTTTCCTTCGTTTCGGCGGCGGTATAAATTGTCAGCTCGCCTTCAACCACCAGCTTATTGCTTGTCTTTTTCTTGGCGGCGCCCATCGCGATGGCCTCGTGTGCCGTTACGGCAGAATCAATTTCGAAACAGCCGCCAGCATTTGCTCAGGCTTGAACGGTTTTACCACCCACGCTTTCGCACCGGCGGCCTGACCTTCCTGCTTTTTACCTTCCTGACTTTCAGTGGTGAGCATAATGATCGGCGTGAATTTGTAATTGGCGAGTTTTTTGACTTCCTTCACCAACGTAATGCCATCCATGTTCGGCATATTCACATCGCTGATGATCAAATGAACTTTGACGCCATTCAGTTTGTTCAGCGCGTCGACGCCATCGCAAGCTTCGATCACATCGTAGCCCGCGCCTTTCAGCGCAATTGCAACGACCTGACGTAGTGATGCGGAATCGTCGACGACGAGAATTGTTTTTGCCATTTCAAAAAACTCCTAAACCCACACACAACAACGGATCGACCAGCACAATGGATCGCACAAATCAGAAGAAAGTAATTTCATCATCCTGGGTTTGTGCAGATTTGCTCGAATAGCCGGTATGCGCGGAACGCTCCTCGGCCATCGCGTAAGTGCGTTGCAATTGTTCGAGTAGATACGGTGTATCGAGCGGCTCGAAGCCGCCGCCGTTCGCTACGTTGCGATAACTTTGCTCGAAACAATCGGGCATTGCGCCAATATGATCGCGCACATGACTCAACACTTGGCTGACGCGATCCTGAAATTGCAATTGCACCATCGCATCGGCCACTTCATCTTTAATACCGGCGCTCTGCGCGCGCAAAATGCCGCTCGAATCGGCCAGCGCTTCGGTCACTTCGCGGAAATCGCACAGCACCGCTTCGATCGCCTGCTCGGAACGCGTCACCGATTGCGCTTCGTTCGATGCGGTCTGATCGGCAGCGCGCACCGCGGTGCTGATCGCGTTGGAAATCGTTTCGACTTTTGCACTGATGCGCGTACCGGTTTCTTTCGATAAATTTGAAAGCTTGCGCACTTCATCCGCCACTACCGCAAACCCGCGACCGACTTCGCCCGCGCGCGCCGCTTCGATCGCCGCATTCAGTGCGAGCAAATTGGTTTGATCGGCGATGCCCGCGACATCGACCGCCATTTGTTTGAGTTCGCCGATAAAATCGAGCAGACCGCTCACTTCCGCGAGCATGGCCTGCTTGTTATCCATCGCCAATTTCAGCGATGCCACCACTTCGCTCAATTGCGCATCGCAACGCGCGAATACCGATACGGTGCCGCTGTTGCCTTCCAATTCGCAGGCGGCGGTTTCCGATGCTGCGACCGCGGCTTCGAGTTTTTCGACGATGCCCGCAAATTGCGCGGTCAGCCGCGTAATCGCATCTTCCATCTGCGTGCGACTCAATTCGATTTGGCGCTGCCATACCGGCATCACATCGACATTCAACGCGCGCAGGCTATCGACGAATGGCTCTGCGCTCGCACGAAACTCACGCTCAGCTTGCTCGCGCGCTTGTGTTACTGCTTGCGCTGTCGCGGCAGAGATATTGCCGCGCAATAGAAAATCACTCATAAATGCCGCTGCAGCTACAACGATCGCGCCGACCATCACGGGCCAGCCAAACCCGACCACAACAAATGCGCCAACGATGGCGAGCAGCGCTGGACCTGCAACATACATCCAGGTGGATTGCGAATTCATCCGGGGTCACCTTCTCGCGAGAGGGTCGCTATCGGTTAGGAAGCGACGTAGTTTTAATAACTTTTGAATTGGAGCTCGCCGGTATTAACAGTTCGAGCAACTAAATAAAGGGATGGCAGTAACGATAGTCGCTTTAATCTAGTTCATAACCGCGTTGTTTCAAGGCGAAATAGTTACGGATTTTTATAGGCGGGGCGGCGCTTTAAGTGCTACCGCAACAAAACTTCGGAAAATACTTATGTGGAAAATTCAAACCGCGACGCCATGACGCCGCGGTGTGGAGAGGAATTGACGTCGTTAAAAAATCGCGCGGGATTTACGCAAACGGATGGCGCAGGATGATCGTTTCAACCCGATCGGGGCCGGTGGAAATAATGTCGATCGGTGCGCCGACGACGGTTTCGATGCGACGAATGTAGGCGCGCGCATTCACCGGCAGATCTTCCAGTTTTTGCACACCGAGCGTGCTTTCCTTCCAGCCGGGCACCGCTTCGTAAACCGGCACCAGTCCTTCGTAATCTTCGGCATCGATCGGCAATGGCGCCGGCCGCCCTTGTCGATCGTTGTAACCGATGCAGATTTTCACTTCGTCGAGGCCATCCAGCACATCGAGCTTGGTCAGACATAAACCCGACACGCTGTTGATGCGCACAGCCTGCCGCAACGCCATCGCATCGAACCAGCCACAGCGCCGCGCGCGGCCCGTGGTGGCGCCGAATTCATTGCCCTTGGACGAGAGATGCTTACCGACGTCGTCAAACAACTCGGTCGGAAACGGACCCGAGCCGACCCGCGTGGTGTACGCCTTGGTGATGCCGAGTACGTAATCGAGATAGAGCGGACCGAAGCCGCTGCCGGTGGCAGTACCGCCCGCAGTGGTATTCGACGAGGTCACGAACGGGTAGGTGCCGTGATCGATATCGAGCAGCGAACCCTGCGCGCCCTCGAACATGATGCGCTTGCCTTGCTCGCGGTAGCTGTGCAGCAGCGAAGTGACATCCGCGACCAGCGGGCGCATCTGCTCGGCCATCTGCAATGCTTCTTCGAGCACTTGCGTGTAATCGACCGCCGGTACTTTGAAATACTGCGTCAATACGAAGTTGTGGTATTCCATCACCTCACGCAGCTTGGTCGCAAAGCGATCGCGACACATCAGGTCGCCGAGGCGCACGCTGCGGCGCGCGACTTTGTCTTCATAAGCGGGGCCGATGCCGCGCCCGGTGGTGCCGATTTTTGCACTGCCTTTGGCCGCTTCGCGCGCCTGATCGAGCGCGACGTGATACGGCAGAATCAGCGGGCAGGATGGGCTCAGGCGCAGCCGCGCCCGCACTGGTACGCCATTCGCTTCGAGCTCGGCCATTTCGTCGAGCAGCGCCGCCGGCGACAGTACGACGCCGTTGCCGATCAGGCACAGCACGTTCTCGCGCAAAATGCCGGACGGAATCAAATGCAATACGGTTTTCTTACCGCCGATCACCAATGTATGGCCGGCGTTATGGCCGCCCTGAAAACGCACTACGGCATCGGCCTGATCGGTGAGTAGATCGACAATCTTGCCCTTGCCTTCGTCACCCCATTGGGTACCCAGCACCACGACGGTTTTATTCATTGTCATCTGACCCGCGTTACAAATATGAAAATGCAATTAATGAAGAGGCTGGCCTGCGATCAACCGATCAGCGCGACCACCTGCCAGCGTCCGTCGCGATAGATAAGCTCGCGATCGCAGCCATCCGGCCGCGCTTGTCCCGGTAGCGCATTAATGACGCGCTCGCCGTCGGCACGCAGTTGCTGCACTGCATGCCACAATTCAACCATATCGTCGCCGGGCGCGAGGATGGCGCCAGCCGGCGCTACCAGCTCATCGCCGCCGAGTGAGATCAGCGCTTTCAGGTCGGTGCTGAAACCGGTGGCGGGCCGGGCACGACCGAACACTTCGCCGATATGATCGTAACGACCGCCATTCGCCAAGGCCTGTCCCCAACCTGGGGCAAGCGCGGCGAACACGACGCCGGTGTGATAGTGATAACCGCGCAATTCGCTGAGATCGAAGTACAGATTCACCGCAGGCATGCGGGCCTGCACGGTAGTCGCAATCGCATGCAATTCGTCAATCGCGGCAAGCACCTCGACCGGCGCCTTCGCAAATGCAACGCGCGCGCGCGCCAGCACATCGATACCGCCCTGCAAGCGGCTCAACTCGTCGAACCATTGCCGCAGCTGCCGATCGTGCACCGCACTGTGCAATACAGCGGCGATATCGCCAGTGGCTTTGCGCTCGAGCGCATTGAACAGCGCGCGCTCGTCGTCCTCGCTCAAGCCGGCAGCCTGAACCAATGCCCGGTAAATAGCGACATGGCCGAGATCGAGCGTAACGCCTTCAATACCAGCGCAACGCAGCGTTTCCAACATCAGCAGAACAACTTCGCTATCCGATGCGAGACCTGGATCGCCATAGAACTCGACCCCGATCTGAATCGGCGAACGCGATGCGAGCAATGATTTAGGCCGGGTGTGCAGCACGCTGCCGGCATAGCACAGCCGCACCGGACCGTCGCGGCGCAAACTATGCGCGTCCATCCGTGCAACCTGCGGCGTGATATCGGCGCGGATACCCATGCTGCGACCGCTCATTTGATCGGTGACCTTGAACGTCAGCAGATCGACATCGCGCCCCAGACCAATCAACAGCGAATCGGTGAATTCGAGCAGCGGCGGCATCACCAGGTCGTAACCCCAGCTGCGATAAAGATCGAGCAGATTGCGACGCAGCCGCTCGGCGCGCTCGGCCTGCGCAGGCAACAATTCCTCCACCCCATCGGGGAGCAGCCAGCGGTCGACAGTGGTCATGATTTCGCTATCCGCTTCTGATCGATTGCCATTCGGGAACGTATGCCTTGAAAACAGGGCCTGAGGAAATTGCGCCCACAAAAAACCCGGGTGGAGGCCAGCCCGGGTGCGCGATCATACCATAGCGCGGCGTTAGCGGCTGCCGCGCTGATTGTTCAGATATTTGAAGAAATCGCTTTTCGGATCAAGCACCAGCACATCGCTACGATTGCTGAAACTCGCGCGGTACGCATTCATGCTGCGCACAAATGCGTAAAACTCCGGGTCCTGCTTATAGGCTGCGGCATAAATTGCCGAAGCCTTGGCATCGCCCTCACCGCGAATCTGCTCGGCATCGCGATACGCTGTCGCTTCAAGAATGGTTTTTTCGCGATCCGACGCCGCACGAATTTTTTCGGCCAGCTCGCGACCGGTGGCGCGATGCTCGCGCGCCTCGCGCTCACGCTCCGACTTCATACGATCGAATACCGACTGACTCACCTGCGCCGGTAAATCGATGCGTTTGACGCGCACATCGACCACTTCGATGCCGAACTCATTCTTCGCGATTTCGTTCAAGCTTTTGGTCAGATCGACCATCAACGATTCGCGCTCGCCGGACACGACCTCGTGCACCGTGCGCTCGCCAAACTGATTGCGCAGACCCGTTTTCACGCGTTGCGCCAGCAGACTTTGTGCACGCGCTTCATCGCCGCTAGTCGCGGTGTAAAACAATGAGGTATTGCTGATGCGCCACTTCGCGTAAAAATCGACATCGAGCGGCTTTTTCTCGACGGTTAAAAACCGTTCCGCTGGCGCTTCCAATGTCATCAGCCGTCCATCGAATTTCCGCACCGTGTGTACGACCGGCAATTTGAAGTGGAGCCCGATCGGAATATCGGCATTCACCACTTCGCCGAACCGCAGTAACACGGCACGCTCCGTCGCGTTGACGATATACAAACTATTAGCGAGGCCGAGCACGACGACAATCAGCACGATTGCAGCTACAAAAAGTTTATTGTTCATCTCACCGGCCCTCCCGACCACGAGTCGAATTGTCGCGCCGCAATGGCGGCACCGATTCGATTTGTACTTCGGTCGTCGGCACAGCGGTGCTTGTATCCGCATTGCTGTTCTGCTGCTGCATGATTTTATCGAGCGGCAAATACAACATATTGTTGCCACCCTGCACATCGACCAGCACTTTGGTCGAGCTATTCAGCACGCCCTGAATGGCATCGATATACAAACGCTGGCGCGTGACATCGGGCGCCTTGCGATATTCGGTCAGCAATTTCTCGAAACGCGCCGCCTCGCCTTCCGCGCGCGATACCACTTGCTCGCGATAGGCATTCGCCTCTTCGATCAAACGCTGCGAACGTCCACGCGCTTCCGGGATGATGCCGTTGGCATAGGCCTCGGCTTCATTTTTCAATCGCTCGCGATCTTCTTTGGCGCGCGTGACATCGTCAAACGCTTCCTGCACTTGCGCTGGTGCATGCGCATCTTCGATGTTGACCTTGGCAATCTGAATACCGGTTTGATAAGCATCGAGATACTGTTGCAGGCGCTGTTGCACATCGACGGCGATTTGTTCGCGTCCCTCGGTGATGATCTGATCCATCGCCACCCCGCCGACCACATGCCGCAATGCGCTTTCCATGGCTTGCTCTAGCGAGCCCTCGGGATTGCGTACGCGCAGCAAATAATTTTGCGGATCGGCAACGCGGTACTGCACCGAAATCGAAATATCGACGATATTTTCGTCCTGCGTCAGCATCACCGAATGATGGCCGGCCGACTGCACTTTAGTGACATTGACTTTGGTGACGCGATCGATGAGCGGAAAATTCCAATGCAAACCGGGATTGACGGTTTCTTTATAGGCGCCGAGCCGCAAAATAACAGCACGTTCCTGTTGATCGAGTTGATAAAAACCGAACAAAAAATAAAGCACAGCGGCGCCGACCAAAATCATCGCCAATAGATTGCCACCGGGTGCGAAATTGCCACCACCCCCTGCTTTACCGCCGAATAATCCGTGGATTTTTTCCTGAAACTTTTTTAGCGCCTCATCGAGATCCGGCGGACCTTGATCACCGCCACCCCATGGGTCCTTTGGTTTGCCGCCTCCCGGCTCGTTCCACGCCATAACCTTCTCCGGGTCAATGTCAAAAATAGTTCGCTGCTGAATGCGCGGCGCAGTCTATCAAGTTTATGCGGGAGCCTAAAGAAAACTGCCGCGCGCTAGCGATGCATACGAAAAGTCGGCAGGAAAAGCGCGAACCGCCGTGCTGTTTTAATGTCGCAGCAGCGCCTCGGCGCTCAACTGTTCACTGGTGGCCAATCGCTGAAAATCCAGCGCCGGCATTTTGATCGACAGCAGCGCACTGCCGTCATCGCGCAATGCTTCGGAGATTACGGCTCCGGCAGCATATAAACGCGCGCGCAGCCGACCTTTGCTAGGTTCGAGCAAAATATCACCCGCAATAATATCGCGCCCGAGCAACTCAGCGATCGCCTGCGCAATCAGGTCGAGTCCTTTATGCTCGCGCGCCGAAACCCACACCCGTACTGGACGCCCCTGTTCATCGCGATCGATACGCGGCGACATACCGGGTAAATCAATTTTGTTGAATACATCCAACCGCGGCACATTGTCGGCGCCGATTTCCTCGAGCACATTGATCACGTGATAAATATTGGTATCGCGCTCCTCGGCCGCGCAATCGACCACATGCAGCAACAAATCCGCATCGGTGACTTGCTCCAGCGTCGCGCGAAAAGCTTCAACCAATTTATGCGGCAAATGCCGAATGAATCCCACCGTATCGGCGAGTAGCACCGGGCCTAACTCTGGAATTTTCACGCGCCGCAGTGTGGGATCGAGCGTTGCGAATAATTGATCCGCGGCGTAGACATCGGCCTGCGTAATCGCATTGAACAAAGTGGATTTGCCGGCGTTGGTATAACCCACCAGCGAGATCGACGGTAATTCCGCACGCTGCCGCGCACGCCCGGCCTGCTTGCGCTGCACGCGAACTTTGTCCAGCCGTGCGTTGATCGATTTGATTCGCTCGCGCAATAACCGACGGTCGGTTTCGAGCTGCGTTTCGCCGGGGCCACGCAAACCGATACCGCCTTTCTGGCGCTCAAGGTGAGTCCAACCGCGCACCAGCCGCGTCGACATATGCTGCAACTGCGCGAGTTCGACCTGCAGTTTGCCTTCATAGGTGCGCGCGCGCTGCGCAAAAATATCGAGAATAAGACCGGTGCGATCGAGCACGCGGCATTTGAGTTCGCGCTCGAGATTGCGCTCCTGACTCGGGCGCAGCGCGTGATTGAATAACACCAACTCGGCTTGCTGATCGGCGATGGTCTGCCGAATTTCTTCGAGCTTGCCGGTGCCGATAAAAAATTGGGGATCGGGCGCCGCACGACGCCCAGTCAGAAATGCTACGGGAACACCCCCCGCAGAAACCACCAGCTCTTCAAACTCGCGCGGATCTTCGCAGTCATCGCGACTGCTGAAATCGACGTGTACTAGAACCGCGCGTTCACCGGTAGAGGGGCGCTCAAACAGCAACTAGCGGCCTCATTCGTTTTCGTCGCTTTCTTCCCCATCCTGCTGAGGATTAGCCATAGGCAACCGAACAACGCGCGAAGGGACCACGGTGGATATCGCATGCTTGTAGACCATCTGGCTGACGGTGTTCTTAAGCAGTACGACAAACTGATCGAAAGATTCAATCTGGCCCTGCAGCTTGATGCCGTTCACCAGATAGATCGAAACCGGAATACGCTCTTTGCGCAAAATATTCAGGTAAGGGTCTTGTAGCGTGTGCCCTTTTGACATTTGTACTCTCCTTTTTTTAATAAACCCCAAGCCGGGGAAATGGATGAATTAGCTGATTCGAAACATTGCGATAACGATCACCTCGCGGCGAGCGTTGAACTGTGACCGGTTGTTACCGTTGCAGTTCAGTACTGATTGTGAAACAGGCTGGAAAGTATAACGCAAGGTATCAATTCAATTGGAGATTTGCCGCATATATTTCAAGAGTGCTTCCGCCACGGGAACGCGCGGTAACATTTCTGCGGGCAACGGCATCTGCGCGGTATCACTCAGGCACTGTTTCTCATCGACTGCCAGCCAGTGCAGACCTTGCCATGCGCGCAACCAAGTCAGCTGTCGCTTCGCCAATTGCCGTGTCGCAGCCACACCGTGCTCGACCATCGTGTCGTAATCGATTGCGCCGGCCAGATAATCCCATACCTGCCGATAACCGACCGCGCGAATCGACGGCAGCTCCGGCGTCAGATCGCCGCGCCGATACAACGCCTCGACTTCATCGATAAAACCCTGCTCCAGCATCTGCCGAAACCGTGTTTCGATACGTTGGTGTAACACCGCGCGATCGACTGGATTCAGCGCGAAAGCAATTAAATCGTGATCGAGATCGACCTGCGTTTGCTGCCGCTGCCACTCGCTCAGCGGCACGCCGGTCATGCGAAATACCTCCAGCGCGCGCTGGATGCGCTGGGAATGATGGGGATGGATACGTGCCGCTGCGACCGCATCGACGGTGGCCAATTGCGAATGGATCGCCGGCCAACCGAGCTGCTCGGCATCGGCCAGGATCGCCGCGCGAATCAGCGGATCCGCCCGCGGCAGTTCGGCAATCCCGTCGCGCAACACCTTGAAATACAACATCGTGCCGCCCACCAGCAGTGGGATACGGCCACGCGCGCTGATCTCGCTCATCAAGCGCAATGCATCGCGGCGAAAATCGGCGGCGGAATATGCCTCGGCAGGATCGCGAATATCGATCAGATGATGCGGCACCAGCGCGCGTTCAGCTTGGGACGGCTTCGCGGTGCCGATATCCATGCCGCGATACACCAATGCTGAATCGACACTAATAATTTCGCAGGGAAATTCCGCGCACAACGCCAGCGCCAGCGCGGTTTTGCCGGATGCGGTAGGACCCGCAATACAGATCGCGACCGGGCGTTCGCTCATCGGCCACGCAGAAACAATTTATCGAGATCGGTCATCCCCAGCTGCACCCAGGTTGGACGACCGTGATTGCACTGGCCACTGCGCTCGGTGTCTTCCATGTCGCGCAGCAACGCGTTCATCTCGGGAATCGCCAGCTTGCGATTAGCGCGCACCGAGCCATGGCAGGCCATCGTCGCCAGGATTTCGTTTGAATGCGCTTCGATCCGATCCGAGCTGCCGTATTCAAGCAGATCGGCGAGCACATCGCGCACCAGTTGCTCAACATCGGCATCGCGTAATTGCACGGGAATCTCGCGAATCAACAGCGTTTCCGGGCCGGCGCGCTCGAGGCGCACGCCGAACGACACGAAAGTTGGCGCACTGTGTTCGGCGCAATCGGCTTCGCGCTGACTGACCGCGAGCGAGCGCGGTACCAGCAGCGGCTGCGCACGAATACCTTCGCCGGCGCGCGCAGTTTTCATCCGCTCGTAGGTGATGCGCTCGTGCGCTGCGTGCATATCCACCAGCACCAAACCATTGGCGTTCTCGGCGAGGATATAGACACCATGCAATTGCGCCAGCGCGTAACCGAGCGGTGGAATTTCACGCGCTTCCTGTGCAGCAAAACCAGGCTCCGCCGCATACAGCTCGCGATACGCGCCGAGCTGTTCACGGACTCCGAGGGGTGTAATCGTCGGCGCTGAAGCATATCCAAACCGCTGCGCAGGCAGCTGCAACGACGATTGCTGCGACAGCGCGCCGATCTGCACCGGCGTTGCGCCGATATTCGATTCGATCTGCTCGTGCGGGCGCACATCGGCCAGTGCGCGATGCAGCGTGCGAAACAGAAAATCGTGCACGGTGCGGCCATCGCGAAAACGCACTTCGTGCTTGGTCGGATGCACGTTGACATCGACATTGCCGGGATCGACTTCGAGATACAGCACGAACGCCGGATGGCGGCCGTGATAAAGCACGTCCTGATACGCCTGGCGCACCGCATGGCTGACCAACTTGTCGCGAATCGCGCGGCCATTGACGTAGAAATGCTGCAGATCGGACTGGCTGCGCGAGAAGGTCGGCAGCGCCACCCAGCCGAACAGATGCAGATCGCCGACACGGCTGTCGATAACGACGACATGCTCGATGAACTCCGGCCCGCAGACTGCGGCGACGCGGCGCTCCTTTTCCAGCTCCGACTGCGCCGCGCGCAATTGCTGCACCGCACGGCCGTTGTGGCGTAACTGAAAGCCGACATCGAAGCGGCTCAATGCCAAGCGCTTCACCGTGTCTTCGATATGGTTGAACTCGGTCTTTTCGGCACGCAGAAATTTGCGCCGCGCCGGCGTGTTGAAAAACAGATCGCGCACTTCGACAGTCGTACCGCGCGGATGCGGCGCCGGTTCGATCGCTACCGCCATTTCGCGACCTTCGCTGCGTGCACACCAACCACCGCGCGCGTCGTCGCTGCTATTCGAGGTGATCGCCAGCCGCGATACCGAACTGATACTCGCCAACGCTTCGCCGCGAAAACCCAAGCTGCGCACACACTCCAAATCTTCGAGCGCGAAAATCTTGCTGGTCGCATGGCGGCTCAGCGCCAGCGGCAGATCATCGCGCTCGATACCGCTGCCGTCATCGCGGACGCGAATCAGATTCACGCCGCCGGCATCAATGTCGATGTCGATCATGCGCGCACCGGAGTCAATGCTGTTCTCAAGCAGCTCTTTGATCACCGACGACGGGCGTTCGACGACCTCACCAGCGGCGATCTGGTTAGCCAGGCGCGGGCTCAATAATTGGATTCTGGACATGGCTGACATCATTCGCGGATCAGCGCGCATGATAAACAGACGCCCGCCGTTTCGCCTAAGCGAATTCGCCGGATGGTTAGCAGTAGGGAAATTGGATCGCGTTACGGTGCGGCAGTAGCCAACGAATTATCGTTGCTGGCACGCTGCGATGCGCCATTGCGCTTCGCCCAGGCCAAATAAGTGTTGGGCGGTGGATTCATCCGAAAATACCGATCGACACCTTTGAAAATGGCGCGCGCGATTTGCTGTTGATACTCCGCCGAAGACAACCGCTTGGCTTCTTTGGGATTGGACACAAAACCGGTTTCGACCAAAATCGACGGCGTATCGGGCGATTTCAGCACGACGAACGCGGCCTGCTCGACGCGCTGACTATGCAGCCGCGCGATGCCAGACATCGAGTTAAGCACGTGCTTACCGATGCGCAGGCTCGAATCCATGGTCGCGGTCAGCGATAAATCGGTCAGTACTTTTACCAGATCATCGTCTTTGCCTTCGACTGAAACGCCACCGATCGCATCGGCGTTGTTTTCGCTCTCAGCCAAAAATGCGGCCATCGTCGAGGTGGCGCCGCGATTCGACAACGCGAACACCGAGCCACCCTCAGCGCTACGATCGTCGAACGCGTCGGCGTGAATCGACACCATCAAATCGGCCTGTGCCTTACGCGCCAGATCGCGGCGGGTTTTCAGCGGCAGGAAGTAATCGCCCTTGCGCGTCAGTACCGGCTTATAGCCACGCTCGCGCTCAAACATATCGGCGAGCGCGCGTGCAATTGCCAGTGCTACCTGTTTTTCCTGCAACCGGCCGGCACCGATGGCGCCGGGATCATCGCCACCATGACCGGCGTCGATAGCGATGATGACATCGCGCTGGCCGCCGCCATCCGCAACCTTGGTGGCTTTAGCGCGTGGCGCCGAGTCCGCGCTGGCATCCTCGCCAGAGTCATTATCGGTGGCGGCAGGTTTGCTGCGCACCAGTACTGCTTCTTTAGCCGGCGATTCTTTAACCGATGATTCTTTGCGCGAGCGTTGAGTAAGCTTGGCATTGCGCGGCATCAACTCGATCGCCAACTGCACGCCGTTGTCGTTGAACAGACGGCTCTGCACTTTCATTGGCGCGGTTAACTCGAAGACCAGGCGGCTGTCGCTGCCATTGCGAATGCCACTCCGTACTCGCTTGATCTGCGTATCGGCCAACGGCAGATCGGCCAGCTTGGCAGTGACACGGCTATCGCGAATGTCGACCACGAGCCGATCGGGCTTATCGAGGGTGGACACGGTGTATTTGACGCTGCCGCTGAGATCGAGAATGAGCCGCAATCGATCCGAGGAATCATCAATTCGAACATTACGTACCGTTTCTGCAGCGTCAGCAAAACCTGCCAATGCGGTCAGCAAGGCAAAAAAGAGGATTAGGGCAGAAAATTTCTTAGGCATAGACTCAAGAATAGTTTATAGCTGACTGATATTACTAGTATTTTTAGCAGACAACTTATTTGCTATCAATTCGCCGCGCGCGCTAACGAAGCGCAGCAAAGCGCTTCGCGAATCTCTAACTGGTTGAATATCAACCACAATATCCGCAGAGGGAAGGAGGTTTTCACCCTTTTCCGGCCACTCGATTAGGCACAAATTCTCGGGCGCGAAATAATCGCGAATACCCATGTACTCCAGCTCGGCCGGATCGGCGAGCCGGTATAAATCGAAGTGAAACACCGTGATCCCATCGAGTTCGTAGGGCTCAACCAACGTGTAAGTCGGACTTTTAACTGCACCAATGAATCCCAGCCCGCGCAATACGCCGCGGCATAACGTGGTTTTACCCGCGCCGAGATCGCCATGCAGATAAACCACCGCGCCGCCACGACAGGCGCGCCCGAGCTCGGCGCCCAGAGCTTCGGTGGCCGCTTCGTCGGCGAGCGCGAAGTGTAGGCCCTCACTCATGGTTCACCAGTCGTCGCAGATGCGGGAGCAAATCGGACGCAAGTAGGCCTCGCTCACCACCGGCGGCAGCCGCCAGATCGGCTGCGCGCCCATGCACACAAACGCCGAGTTGCGCCGCGATGGCGACATCGAGATGTTGCGCGAGCAAACCACCGAGTACGCCGCTCAACACATCGCCCATGCCGCCGCTTGCCATGCCGGGATTGCCGTAGCTGGCAACGTCGATTCCAGCCGCAGTGGCAACCAGAGTACCCGCGCCTTTCAGCACCAGGGCACCGCCGTAGCGCTGCTGCAATTGCAGCGCGGCGGCAAAGCGATCGCGCTGAATTTCGCCCGTCGAAACTCCCAACAAACGCGCGGCCTCGCCCGGATGCGGCGTCAAAATCCAACGCTCGCAATACGGCTGCGGGACGACTTTCCCTTCCGCGAGCAGATTGAGCACATCGGCATCGAGCACGGCGATGACGTCGCTGGTCATTTGCAGACGCTGCCACATGCGCTGCAACATCTGCTCGCTCCAGGCACTACGACCGAGGCCCGGACCGATTACGATCACGCTCGCTTTTGCCAGCAATGGCTCGAGTTCATTGCCGGAGCGAATCGCATGCGCCATCACCTCAGGGCAGCGCGCCACCAAAGCGGCGACATGCTCCGGCTGCGTGGCGCACGACACCAATCCCGCACCGACCCGACCTGCCGCTTGCGCAGCCATAGTCGCGGCGCCGGCCATGCCGTAATCGCCGCCGACAATCAATACATGGCCGTAGTAGCCTTTATGGGCGGTGCGCGGGCGTCGCGGCAGATGCTGGCGCAAGTCGTCCAGCGTCAACCGCACACACGACGGCGCGACCGCTCGATAAATCTCGGCTGGCACATCCAAATCGAAAAAATGAATGACGCCGCAGTAATCGGCCGCATCGCCAGTAAATAAACCGCGCTTCAAACCAATGAAAGTGACGGTGGCCTGTGCGCACACCGCCACACCGAGTACGCGACCGCTGTCGCTACCTAGACCGGATGGAATATCGATTGCGAGCACCGGCAAACCGCTCGCGTTGATCGTGGCAATGGCCGCTGCGAATGGCTCCCGCACATCGCCGCCAAGCCCAGTACCCAACAGTGCGTCGACAATGACGCCCGATGCGAATGCTTCGTCGGCAAACGGCTTGATCGCCACGCCGGCCTGCTCGGCGAAGTGACGTGCGAGCAATGCATCACCGCTGATTTTCGCGGCATCGCCGACCTGCCAGACGCTGACCGGCAGACCTCGTTGCGCTGTGAGTCCGGCGATAATGAAGCCATCGCCGCCGTTATTGCCGGTACCACAAACAACATGAATGTGTTCGGCGTCGGGCCAGCGCTGCAGCAACACCTCGAACGCAGCACGACCGGCACGCTTCATCAATTGAATCCCGGGAATGCGATGCTCCTCAATCGCACAGCGATCGAGCGCCCGCACTTGCGCGGCGGTGTATAAATTTTTCGGCAGGGGCTGCTCGCTCATCGAAATGATCCGCAAGGAAACGGCGGCATTCTGGCAGAATTGCCGCCATGAATCCTAACGCCCGCGCTTCTCACCAACTTAGCCACGAACTCGTCGACACCATTCGCGGATGGGGGCGCGAACTCGGCTTTCAGCAAATCGCAATTACCGACACGCATCTCGACGCGCACGCGCAGCATTTGCGCAATTGGCTACAGCGCGAATTTCACGGCGAGATGAATTACATGGCGCAGCACGGCGCGCTGCGCTGGGAGCCGCAGCAATTGTTGGCGGGCACGATCCGGGTGATTTCCGCACGTATGGATTATTTGCCCGATGATGACGATCCGCAGCGCATCCTCGACGATCCGAACAAGGCCTACATTTCGCGCTATGCGCTCGGCCGCGACTATCACAAAGTGATGCGCAAACGGTTGGCGCAACTCGCGCAACGTATTAACGACGAAATCGCGCCGCATAATTTTCGCGCGCTGGTCGATAGTGCACCGGTGCTCGAGCGCGGTCTGGCGCAGAAAGCAGGACTCGGTTGGATCGGCAAGAACACCATGCTGATCAACAGCAAAGCCGGCTCTTGGTTTTTTCTCGGCGAGATTTATACCGATCTGCCATTGCCAATCGATCCGCCACAAGAGACTGAGCATTGCGGCAGCTGTAGCGCGTGTATCGATATTTGTCCGACCGCTGCGATCGTCGCACCACATCAGGTCGATGCGCGTCGTTGTATTTCCTATCTAACGATTGAGCTCAGCGGCAGCATTCCGGAAGAATTTCGCACCGCGATGGGTAATCGCATTTACGGATGCGATGACTGCCAATTGGTGTGCCCGTGGAATAAATTTTCGGAACCGACCGCTGAAGTGGATTTTGCGCCGCGTCATTCGCTGGCGGATATTTCGCTCGTCGAATTATTCGCGTGGAATGAACAGGAATTTCTCGATAACACCGCCGGCTCGCCGATTCGACGTATTGGTTATCAGCGCTGGTTGCGCAACATAGCGGTGGCGTTAGGGAATGCGCCGTCTAGCGCAGAAGTGTTGCAGACATTGCATGCGCGCCGCGACGATCCATCGCCGCTGGTGCGCGAACACGTTGAGTGGGCGCTCATGCAACACAGTCAACGAGCGCAATTGATTATTTCAAATTAAGGTTGCTGGCTCGATACAAAATTATTGCTTCAGCATCAGAAAATGATCGCGGTAATAACGCAATTCGCCGATCGATTCACGAATATCGTCGAGCGCCAAATGCGCCGCGCCTTTTCTAAAGCCATCGGCGAGATCGGGGCGCCAACGCTTCATCAATTCTTTCAGCGTGCTGACATCGAGATTGCGATAGTGAAAGAAGCGTTCGAGTTCAGGCATCTGTCGCGCGAGAAAGCGGCGATCCTGGCAGATGCTGTTACCGCACATCGGCGATTTACCGGCGGGCACGTGTTTGCGCAGAAATTCGATCGTGGCGAGCTCAGCCGCACGCATATCGAATTGACTATCGCGCACGCGTTGCGTCAATCCGGATTGACCGTGCTGGCGCGTATTCCATTCGTCCATCCCTGCTAATACGCCATCGCTTTGATGCACTGCGAATACCGGTCCCTCGGCGATGGTGTTCAGATCGCTATCGGTGACGATGGTCGCGATTTCGATAATGTGGTCGTTGTCGGTATCCAAGCCGGTCATTTCGAGATCGATCCAGATCAAGTTCAGGTCATTAATCATGGTGTTTTCCAAGCGGAATGGGCGAAGCGCGGTGCGCCGGCGCAAATGGGGGTTGGATTGTAGCAAAGGCGATCAGTGATAATGCGGAGCGCTAATTTTGTGCTCGGTATTCATGGCACGAACTCGGGTGCCATCGGCGCCGAAAGGGGATGTTTTTCTTTCGGGGCAACGTGGCAGTGTCGTCGGAGGCTCGGGGTGTTCGTCCCCGGAGCACTCGGCAAATTCTGCGAAAGAATCTTGCGCCGAAGCTTCGATAGGTCCTCCTTCTGCCCCGAAAAAAAACATCCCCTTTCGGCGCAACCCGCTTGGGCAGTGCACCAACACCTGAGGCACCGGCCTTTAAAAAAGATTAATTGCCAATGACAAAACGCAGACTGACCCATCAACAAGCCACACGTATTCGCACTTCGCAGCGAGCCAGTGCCGCACGTGTCGACAATAAGCCCGCTGCGCACGATGACGATGAACTTGGCCCCGAACAACCCGGCCTGATCATTGCGCATTTCGGCCGCCAGGTAGATGTGGAAATTCTCAGCGGCGAACGCGCCGGCGCGATTCAGCGCTGCCATCTGCGCGCGAATATCGAAGCACTCGTCACCGGCGATCGCGTTGTTTGGCGCGAGCGCGCGAACGCCAACGGCGTGATCGTCGCCAGCTTGCCGCGGCATTCGCTGCTGTCGCGACCGGATGTGCATTTGCAGCAACCGAAACCCGTGGCCGCGAATGTCGATCGCATTATTGTCGTGATCGCGCCCGAGCCACAGCCATTTGCGAACCTGATCGATCGTTATCTCGTCGCCGCTGAGGCGACCGATATTCCTCCACTATTGCTGCTGAATAAAAGCGATCTGCTCGATCCCGCTCGCCGTCCAGAACTGGAAGCATTGCTCGAGCGCTATCGCGCCATCGGCTACACAGTACTGCGTGCGTCTACCGTCGACGCGCAAGGGCTCGACGCACTGTGTGCGCAACTGCGCGATCGCACCAGCGTGTTTGTCGGGCAATCGGGCGTCGGCAAATCGTCGCTGATCCGCGCGCTGATTCCCGGCGTCGATATCCGTATCGGCGAATTATCCACTGCGGAAAGCAAAGGCCGACACACCACTACCACGGCGAAATTATTTCATTTACCAGGAGGCGGCGATCTCATCGATTCGCCGGGCATTCGCGAATTTGGGCTCGATCACCTCGATCGCGCGCAAATCGAACAGGGCTTCGTCGAATTTCACGAGTGGCTCGGCCGCTGCAAATTCCGGGATTGCCGCCACGATCGCGAACCCGGTTGCGCGCTGCGCGAAGCGCTCGCGCAAGGCCGCATCGATCCTGAGCGCATGCGCAGCTTTCTGACGATCGTCAATCAAGGCGAGTGAATCGCGTCTATATTTCAACCATAAAAATTTATCGTGGAAATATCTTCGCACCATGGCCGTTACCGATTTCCACCCGCGCCCGCTTGCCGACTGGCTAACACAACTGGAACCCATGCAGCTGCCGATCGACGCGGCAGTGCGCGGCGCGTTTTTGCTGAAGCTGGAGGAAGGGGCCAGTGCATCCGAGCTGTCGACGTTGCTGCAGAGCGATCCCGCGCTGGTATTGCTGTTGTTTCGCGAAGCCAATCGCGCGCTCGCCCGCTACGACCGCGAAGCGCACACGCTCGAACATGCGATCAGCCTACTCGGCGCCGGTCGCATGCAAGCATTGGCCGCTGAAGCGCCGGTGCTCGATCCGGCCCATCCTTTTAGCGAGAGCTACCGCGCAACGCTAATGCGCAGTCGACACGCGGCGGCGCAAGCGCGGCTGTGGGCCGAGGGCACCGGGCTATGGCCCGCCGAGGAAGTATTCTGGTCGACCTTGCTCGCAGCTTCACCGCTGTGGCCACTATGGCTGGAAGCGGGACCGGCGTTGCAGCGTATCGAACAATGGCGGGCCGAACACGGCGCCGTGAGCCCTCATTCGGTGGCTGAGGTACTCGGTTGCGATTACCGCGAGCTCGGCGCCGAACTCGGCAAACGCTGGTTGTTGCCCGGCATGAGCCAAGCCAGCTGGGATGCAAAAAGCGCGGGCTCGTTGCGTCAGTGGATCGGTCTTGAGCGCGCCGCGCGGCTCGACGAACCGCCGGTAATCAATGGCCGACCGCTCGCCGAGCTATGCCACCACCCAGCGCTGATCGTATCGCTGGCCAACGCGATTGCCGAAGAAGCCGACTGGGATTGGCACTCTGAACGCGCCTTGCGCTTACTGAAGGCGGCCGCGACTGCCTGCCGTCGACCGTTGGCGGTATTGATTAACTCCTGTCACCGCACCGCCGCAGCGATCAGCCGCGAGTACGCCGAAACCGGCCTGCTGACGCCGGGCGCGAAGCTGTTGTGCCGCTGGCAGCAAGCGCGGCTTTGGCGTCAAGACCTTCCCGCTACGACGGCGAGCCGGTCGACCAGCGATACGAGCACATCGACTGCGAATCCAGCGGATCGCGCCAATCGCATCCTCGCCGACGCAGCACGCAAGCTACGCACTCCCACCGAAATCGGCAGCGTGCGCGACGCGCTGGAGCTGGTCGTCAACACCTTGCATGACGGCGCCGGCCTCAAGCGCGTGACTGCGTTATTCGTGAAGCCAACCACCCGCGAACTACAAACGGTACTGAGTGCCGGTGCGGATAAAACCCCGGCATTACGGCAATTGCGGCTGCCGTCGCAGAACAACCAATTGCTGTCGCAGCTGCTCACCAAACCCATCTGCCTGCTGATCAATGCCGATAATCGCGGCAAATACTGGCAGCATCTGCCAGAAGATTTTCGCGTCGCGATCGGTTGCGATAGCTTTGTGTTGATGACGGTGTTCGCGAAGGATCGGCCAGTTGCATTGCTATATGCCGACAACGCACCGGATGCACTCGTGAACGGCGAGCGTCAGCACACGTTGTTCAAGCAGATTTGCCAGCTCGCATCTCAAACCCTGAGTCAACTAGCTCAACCATAGCCAAGTAGCACTGGCCAAGCTGACGTGCCGGAAGGGGATGCTTTTCTTCAGGGCAGCCATAGCGAGGTTGTCACCGCACGGGGGCCTTCACCCTACGCCGAAAACGACGAAATCCCCGAGGGAATCCAACACCAGCATTTAAGACGAGTGCGTTGTGCCCTGAAAAAAGCATCCTCTTTCGGCGCCCTGGCACCGAAGACGACGCCATGATGCTTGGCATTCGAGGTAGCAACGGTACAATTCGGCTCCCGTTTTTCGACGAGCCCTCGCGATGATCCAACCCGCACTGCCGCTACTGCTCGAACCCGCCGAGCTCGAAGCCGCGCTCGGACGTTCCGACCTGCTAATTCTTGATACCTCCAGCGGCGATAATTACGCGCGGCACCATGTGCCCGGCGCGATCCATATTCCACCACAGGCGTTGCAATGCGGCATTAAGCCCGCCGTCGGTAAATTACCGAGTGTCGAGGCATTGAGCGAATTGTTTGCATCTGTCGGCCTGACGCCGGACAAACACGTGATCGCCTATGACGACGAAGGCGGCGGCTGGGCCGGACGCCTGATTTGGACGCTCGACGTACTCGGTCACAAACGTTATTCGTATCTGAACGGTGGATTAGCTGCCTGGGTAAATGAGGGCCATCCGGTTGAAACCGCATCGAGCGCGGGCAACCCCTCGAAATTTGCCGCGCATATCGATTCGACCCCGATCGCCACCGTCGAGCAGATCATCGCGCAGCTCGGCGATCCAAACTTTGCGATATGGGACGCGCGCTCGGCCGACGAATATGCCGGGCGCAAAGTCGTCGCGGCGCGGGGCGGTCATATTCCCGGCGCGGTCAATATCGACTGGCTCGAACTGATCGACCGCAGTCATAACCTGCGCCTGGTACCGCTGGAGCCACTGCGCACAAAGCTGCAAACGCTCGGCATCACGCAGGACAAAACCGTAGTCACACACTGCCAGACACACCATCGCTCGGGTCTCACCTATCTGGCGATGAAAATCCTCGGCTACCCCAGCATCAAGGCCTACGACGGTTCTTGGGGCGAATGGGGCAACCGCACCGACACCCCCGTGGAGCTATAACGCATGAAATTTCTGTTCATCCTCGCGCAGTACCTAATGCCGCAACATTTGCTGTCGCGGCTGGTCGGTAAGCTGGCGAATTGCGAGATGCCGCTGATTAAAAACACGTTCATCGAATGGTTCGTGCGCCGCTACAACGTCGACATGAGCGAAGCCGCCGAGCCGGAGCCGCGCAATTACCCGAGCTTCAACGCATTTTTCACGCGGCCGCTGCGCGCCGGCGTCCGTCCTATCGATATGTCGTCGCACACAATCGCGTGTCCGGCCGACGGCGCGGTCAGCCAAGCCGGTCCAATTGAAAACGGGCGTCTGTTTCAGGCCAAAGGCCAATGGTTTTCGGCGCAGGAGCTGCTCGGCGGCGATGCGGCGCTGGCGGCCGAATTCGCCGATGGCCAATTCGCAACGGTGTATCTCGCGCCACGCGACTACCACCGTGTGCACATGCCGGTTGCCGGTACGTTGCGCCAGATGATTTACGTGCCGGGCGATCTGTTTTCGGTCAACCAGACCACCGCGGAAAACGTGCCCCGGCTATTCGCGCGCAACGAGCGGCTGGTCTGCATTTTTGATACGCCGTGCGGTCCGATGGCGCAGGTGTTAGTCGGTGCGATGATTGTCGCCGGCATCGAAACCGTGTGGGCGGGCCAGGTGGCGCCACCACTTCGAACCGTCATCACGCAGGATTACAGCCGCGCGCCGGCCCTCGTTCAGCTGGACAAAGGTGCCGAAATGGGTCGTTTCAAGCTCGGCTCGACGGTAATTATGTTGTTCGCCAAGGACGCCATTCGCTGGAGCGAAACACTGGTCGCCGGCGGTCCAGTGCGGATGGGACAACCGATTGGCGTATTGACCGCGAGCGAGCTGAGCTCGACGTAAACGACAGCAATAGTTCGGCGACCGCCATCAAATCTTTCGATCCGGCACAAACCGAGCCAATTTTCCGGCGCATTAAACCAGAGCTGCTAGACTCGCTGAACGGGATTGGTTTTCGTTCAGCGCCGCAATGACTCGCGACAACGCTGAATGAGCGACTGTGTTTTCGCCATCTCCTTGCCGCATCAGGATGTGCGGCAGGATCGATCCCCCGCCACTCCGTTCAGTTACCGAGCTCTATCGCCGATGACTAGTGCTTTCGCTAAATTCCACTTGCCGCCGCAGGATTTGGCCGCGCCAACGCTGTTTCCGGCAAAGCGCGAGGCATTTATCGACTGGCTCGAGAAGCTACCCCAGGCCAACCTCGGCCAAACCGCGAAGGCGTTATACGGCGCCAGTAGCGAGCTGAATCGCCTGCAGGCATCGCCGGTGCTGCGCTTGCAACTGCTTGAGGTATTGCGACCGGCGCTGCATGCCACCAGCAACAGCTTGCGGCGCCACTATTTGAATCAGGCGATTCAATTGCCGGAGCAGGCGCAGCAGGTCGCGCGCCTCACCCATGTGCTGCACGAACAACTCGCCACCGGCTACGTGCTGGTTGCCGAACAAACGCGCGCGCTCGATAAACAGGCGGGATTCAGCCAGCCGCTGGCGGCAGTCGCGACCGCGATCCATCGCGGCATTGTCGAGCACAGCCAAAATCTGCTGCGCGACTTTCAGCTGTATCGCCCCCCGCACCCCGGTTGCTGGGCCACTGTGCATCGGCTGGTGCAATTAGCGCAGAAGCTCGAGCTGGCGCACAGCGTAGTCGCCGACGCACAGATGGGCGACTGCAGCATTGAGGCGGCCTATGCGCGCGCGCTGCTGCTCGGCAGCTGCCGACCGAATCAGCTGCGCCAGGAAAGCCTGAGTAAAGTATTTACCCATGCCCTCGACTGGGCTGCGGCAGTCGCATTGGTCAGCGCCGAGCAAGCGCCGTTGGTGATTAATACTGATAGCGACGACGGTCCGCAGTATCGCGAATTCGCCGCCATCGATCGCCATTGCATCGGCCTCGACACCGCACCGCTGGCGCAGCAGTTGCGCGCCCAGGCGGAGCTCCCCGACCCAGTGGTAGGCGGCGGCGAGTCATTGAGCCGTGAGCTGCTGTTGCATCTGGCGCAAAGCTGGAGCTCGTACAGCGCACGCGAGTTCGTGCGACTAGAGACCGCTGAGCCGATCGAGATCGCCGCCGGCCTCACCGCTGCCCATCACTTTGTGTCCGGGGAAATCGATTTCACGCAGTTATTGAGCGATGGTGGCGCCACTCACCTGAGCATGGCCGAAGAAAATCCGTTCCTGCAAAACAAACCCACTATTGCCGAAACGCGCTCGCCGAAGGATGTCTGGTCGAGCCCGTATACACCCAATGCCGGCGCCATTAACGTATCGCTCGAAATCCTCAACGACGATATGCATGCGTATTCGCGCATCAACCCGCAAGCCGCCACTGCGCCGCCAAAAAAAGAGCGCGATAAATATCGAACGCAAACCGCGCAACGGGTCAACGTCAGCCCCGGCGGATTATGTATCAAATGGCCACCGCAAAGCGCGCTGCAGATTCGCACCGGTGAAATCGTCGGCGTACGCGAACAAGCGCAGAAAAACTGGGCGATTGCGGTAATTCGCTGGATTCAGCTGATTGATGCGGGACCGCGTCTTGGCCTCGAATTGCTGAGCCCGACCGCGCTCGCGTATGGCGCGCGACCCATTAACAAAACCGGACCGCTCGGCGATTATTTGCGCGTGCTGGTGCTGCCGGAGATCAAGCAAATCGATCAGCCCACCACGCTGATCGTGCCGCGACTGGCGTTTCGCACCGGACAAAAAGTCTCGCTGCGGCTACGCGACAAAGAAACGCAGGTACAGCTGACGCGCAAAATCATGAACACCGACGCATACAGCCAATACGAATTTCGCCGGCTCGGAGCCGGAACAAAAACGCAGAGTAACGAAGGCTCCGGCAGCAATAGCAACAGCGGCGTCTTCGATAATCTCTGGGATAACTTGTAATCGGGCACAAGATTAATCGGATTGTTCAATGGCACGTAAAAACACCATTCGTTTATTGCTGATCAACGCATCGGAAAACGACAGCGAGCTGTTGGTTAGCCTGTTTCGCAGCGCCGGACGCGTCGCACGCGCACAACGCGTCGCTTCCGCCAATGAGCTCGAAGAAGCGCTGCAGTTGTCGTGGGATTTACTGATCGCCGATGACAATCATCCGGATTTGAAAGTCGAAACCTGCCTCGAACACCTGCAAAAGGCGCGCATCGATTTTCCGATTTTCGTGTTGCGTGATACCGCAGAAGTGAATGCATTATTCGCGGCCGGCGTCAGCGATGTAATCGCACCGGCCGATGAACAGCGCCTGATCTGTGCGGCCATGCGCGAACTCGAAAACGTCGAAATGCGCCGCAGCGTGCAAAAACTGAAGCTACAACTGGAGGAGGCCGAACAACGCAATGCGTTGCTGCTTGGTGAAGCCGATCATGCGATCGCGTACGTCGCCGACGGCATGGTCATCAGCGCAAATTCATTGTTCGCCGAGCGCTTTGGCTTCGCTTCACCCGATGATATCGATTGTGCGCCGATCGTCGATCTGATCAATGCCAGCGATCAGGACGGTTTCAAAACCGCGCTGAAAAACGGCATAGAAACTGAATTTTCCTGCAGCGGTCAGCACACCGATGGCAGCACATTTACCGCATCGGTGCGGCTGCTTAACTCAAATTACGATGGCGACGCTTGCACGCAGCTGATTATCGGCACCGAACTGGCAGCAGCGCCGCGCGCCGATAATGACTTCGATGCGGATACCGGTGTCCATTCTCGTGCTTATCTGCGCGCACGCATTGAACAGCGCCGCGGCAATTGGTTGTTCTTTGTCGCGCTGGAAAAATTCGATGAATTGCGCCGCGAATTAGGCTTCGCCGCGACGCTTGAATTAACACATGCCGCCGCGGATTTTTTGCGGCACTGCGAACCCATTGCGGCATCGTGCATCGCGCGGGTCGCCGATGGGATCTTCGGAATTCTGATTGACGCCGACAATTCGGATCATGCGCTGCGACTCGCACGCGAGTTGCAGCAACAGGCCAACGAACATCCGTTCAATCATTCGCTGCGTTTTGCGATCGGTATCGCTCCGGTCGATACGGATGATGTCGACGCCACGCTCGATCACGCGTTTGAAGCGGCTAACACCGCTCTCGCGCGCAAAAACGATGAGCCTATTTTTCTGCATCGCGAAGCCATCGCAAAACGCACGCAGACGCGCGCGACCTCGCCGAATCACGCGCTCGATGACGCGCTTGAAGAGCAGCGTTTCGCCATACTGTTCCAACCGATCATCAGTTTGCGCGGCTCCACCGGCGAGCATTACGAAACGCTGCTGCGTATGCGCGGCGCCACCGATTCGCTTGAATTACCGGACAATTTCATCGCGACGCTCGGCCTCAACCCGAATAACGCCAAGCTCGATCGCTGGATTCTGCTCGAAGCGACAAAACAACTCGCAACAAACCGCGCGCGCGGCAACGATACGCGGCTGATCATCAATCTAACCGCGAATGCGCTGCTCGACGACACGCTGCCGAGCTGGCTCGGCGTGGCACTGAAAGCGGCGGGATTACCCGCGATGAGCGTTATTTTGCAATTACACGAAAGCGATGTAATCAATGATTTGAAAGCGGCAAAAACATTCGCCGCAGCGGTGCATCAACTCGGCTGCCGCTTCTCGATCAGCGGCTTTGGGCGCATCCCCGAGGCAGAGAAAACGCTGAAAAATGTGCAGACCGACATCGTGCAAATCGACGGTGGCCTTACCCGCAATCTGCAAACGAGCGGCGATGCATCGGCATTAAAAGCGCTGGTGGCGGCAATCGGCGCGAGCGATGTCAAAACCATTGTGCCGTTTGTCGAAAACGCATCGGTATTGGCAACGTTATGGCAGGTTGGCGCCGACTTTATCCAAGGTCATTATTTGCAGGCACCGAGCCGCGAGATGAATTACGAATTTACCGATATTGCGTGAGTTCGAGCTATGCAAATAACTTAGCGTTTGCGCACAGTTGTCTTAAGCACTCGCGTTTGGGCGATTTAAAATAATGTCCATCGTGGCGAGCGAAACTCCAAGAATTAAACCAAGAATTGCAAAATTAACTCCGGCCTGATGACTGGTCATCTGCCCGCTCGCCACGCCACTTAAAACGGGTAATAACCCCATATAAAATCCCAACAACAATCCGCCGAAAGAAAAAGCAATACCTGCTATTTTTCCAACTCTCATATCGCTATCTCCAAGCTGTGAGATTTTTAAAAATTAACTATTGTTTACGGTCACGCGTCTACGCATAAAAACAAGCGTCGCGCGGATACCAGCGGCAATTCGCAGAAAATTGTTTGCTCAAATAATCAGCCTGATCAGGCAATATCCGGCGGCTGTTGACCAACGCGAGATATTCGGCAGGATTCGGACGGAACGGCAGCGCTAATAATTCCAGCGCGGTTTCTTCGATGCGACGATTGCCTTTGAATTGGTTACAGCGACGACACGCAGCGACACAATTTTCCCAATTATCACGGCCACCGCGCGAGCGCGGCACGATGTGGTCACGTGTCAATTGATGATAGTGAAACGAGTTGCCGCAATACATGCACTGATAATTATCGCGCTCGAATAACGCTCGATTGCTCAGTGCCGGCCGCGTGCGTTGACGCCCGAGCTGCTCGCCACCACAGGCGATGATGCTCGGCAACTCGATCACCGTGCGCTCGCCGGTCAAGCGGCTGCGACCACCGTGAATTTCGAGAATCGTTTCGCCGAGTGTCCACAACACCAACTCGCGCGAATACAGGCATACGGTTTCCTGCCAACTGAGCCAATCGACCGGCTGACCTGCTTTGTTCAAACGCAATATCTGCACAGCGAAGCTCCACACTCCTACTACGCACCACGCGAATACTGGCAGGTTATGACGCGGCAAGCGTCGCGTCATAACCAAACGCACGATGCGTTTCATGCGGCTTGCGCCGCCAAGTTGAAATTCATCGGCACGATGCTTTTCAACGCCAGGTTAATAACTGACCCATTATCGACAGGAAAATGTGCTTATTTCAACCATCAGCGACAGCGCTGCCACGGAATAACGCTGAATTGTTCGCCATCGTGTTGAATACGCGCCGTTATTCCATACACCTGCTGCAAATTTTCGGCAGTCAGCACCTCGCGCGCCGAGCCCATGCAATGCACACGACCATGCGCGATCAAAATCAAGCGATCGCAAAAACGCGCGGCCAGATTGAGATCGTGCAACACCGCCAACACGGCGCCGCGCGGTTGTTCGACGCGTGTGCGATGCGCGTGTTCGCGCAGTAATTCCATCACATGCAATTGATGATACGGATCGAGCGCAGCGATCGGCTCGTCGGCCAAAATAATTTGCGGCTGTGACGCGAAGATTCGCGCCAACAGTACGCGCATGCGCTCGCCGCCGGATAATGTGGTGACCAAGCGCGTGCGCAGATGCGCGACATCGGCCAGCTCTAACGCTTCGTCTATGGCGCGCCGATCGTCTGCATGCGGCCGCTGCCACCAATCGAGATGCGGCAAGCGCCCGAGCGCAACCACGGTATCGACCTGCACTGGCCAATGCGCCGGGGCACCCTGGGCGAGATAGGCACAGCGCTTCGCCAATTGCACCGGCGCAATCTGCGCCAGCTCAACGCCATCCAGGAGCGCTGCGCCGCGATCGGGTCGCAATAAATTCGCCAGTACGCGCAACAAAGTCGTTTTGCCGGCGCCGTTCGGGCCGATCAAGCCGACGCATTCGCCAGCTGTGATCGTCACATCGATTGCATCGAGAATCGCGCGGCCATCGATCGTCACCGATACCTGCTGCGTCGCGAGCGTCATCATCGCAATACCTCGCGCTGCTTCACGATCAGATGCAGAAAGAACGGTCCACCGATCAGCGCCGTCATCACGCCGAGTTTTAAACCGCCGCCAGGCGACAACCATTGCACCGCCATGTCGGCAACCAGTAACAGCAGCGCACCGCCGAGCGCGCTCGATAACAGCAACCGGCGCGGCTCATAACCCACCCACGGTCGTAACAGATGGGGCACCACCAGACCGATAAAACCGATATTGCCGCTGACCGCGACCGCGGCACCCACCGATAAAGCCACGCCGATCACGATTCGGAGCCGTACTCGCGATGCCGCGAAACCAAGGGTTTGCGCAGTTTCTTCGCCGAGCGTCAGCGCATCGAGATAGCGTCCGCACGACAACAGCAGCAATGCGCCGATCACCATAAACGGCACGCCCACCAGCACATCGTTGCCGCTGCGATTGGCGAGCGAACCGAGCAACCAATACAACATCTCGCTCAGCGCGAATGGATTCGGCGAGAAATTCAATGCCAGCGCAATCAGCGACGACATAATCGCGTTGATCGCGATACCGCCGAGAATCAGCGTCATCAAATTCGCCTGCCGTCCCGCCAATAAAAAAATCAGGACCACCGCGAGCGCGGCACCGGCGATACCACCGAGCGGTAAGGCCACCCAGCTCACTGCGGCCAACCCGAAATACAAACTCAGTACCGAACCCAGCGCGGCACAACTGCTGACACCGAGCAGATCGGGCCCGGCCAGGGGATTGCGCAACAACCCCTGCAGACTGGCACCGGCGATACCAAGCACCGCGCCCACGCAGAGCGCCAGCGCCACACGCGGTAGGCGCACCTGCCAGAAGATCACGCCATAAACGGAATCGCGCGGCTGCTTTAATGCCTGCGACCAATCGAGCGCGACCGGCCCCAACTGCAGCGCGAAAAAAATAACGATCACCAGCAGTGCACCCAGCACCAGCAATAATTTGCGATTCGATATCGCATGAATTCGACTCATTGCTGCGCTAATCCCGGTGTTTGTTTTAACAGAAGCTCGATCGCATCGATGGTCATCGGGCCAACGCATTCGGATAAGCGCGGCGGCATCGTCACCACGCGCGCGTGTTTTGCAATCGATGCGAGTGCCGGGTGCTGCAGATAACTGTGTGCGATCGAACCACCACGATTTTCCGCGGTGACATCGAGCACCAATAATTCGGGTTGCGCCATAACAAGCTGTTCGAGCGCGAGATTGCCGTAACCATGAATATTCATTTCGCTACCCAGATTGCGCCAGCCGGCGCGCTCGATGATTTCCGCCAGCACGGCACCGCGCCCCACAGTCAAACCGTTAGGTGCGTACGCGGCGGCGAGTTGCGGCGGTTGATTCTGCAAGCGCTGATCGATGCGTTGCAGCCGCGCATCCATCGCTGCGACTAACTCACGCGCACGCTCAGGAGCACCGACCAATTCGCCGAAGCGCAAAATATGCGTGCGCACTTCGTCGAGATTTTGCGGCACCGGCACCACTGCCACCCGATAGCCGAGATGGCGCAGCAGATTCACCATCGTGACATCGGTGTATTCGCCGGCGAGGATCAGATCGGGATGTTGCGGCAGCACGCCTTCGACCAAACCGTGATTGAGTGGCAAGCCTTGCGCTGCCGCTGCCATGTATGAACTCTCGGGCCGCACCGCCCAATCGGTCACCGACACGATACGCTCGCGCGGTACCAGCATCAGCAACAGCTGATCGGCGCACAAACTCAGCGAGGCGATGCGCTGCGGCACAGCGGCGTGACTCGGCACAGATAACAACAGGCCAAGCGCTGCAAACAAACAGCGTATTAAAAAAATTTCCATTGGAGCGCGGAAGCCAAATCGCGAAGCGAGCGATCATAACGAGTTTTGTCGGCCATCACGAATCGACGTTTTTTAAACCATGCTCCCGCTCTACACGATACAAAATGATTCGAAATTATTGCTGTCGTTGTCTGCGTACCCCCACCTTCCGTCACGTCGCCTCCGGGCTATAATGCCACCCCCATCGCGGCAGATAGCATCATGGCGAAAAGCAAAAAACCGTTGAATTTCGAACAGGCGCTCGGCGAACTCGAAGCGTTGGTCGGCGCGATGGAAAGCGGCGATATGTCGCTCGAAGAATCGCTGAAAGCATTCGAGCAAGGTATTCGACTCACCCGCGAGTGCCAGCAAGCACTCAGCCAGGCCGAGCAAAAAGTGCAGGTGCTGCTATCCGAAAACGGCGATACCACCGACTTCAACGTGCCATCTGACGACAACGACCGCAGCGATTCATGATCGACTCTTTTGAGCAATACAGTGAACGCTGCCGGTCCCGGATTCAGGCTGCTCTCGCGCAGCAACTTGGCAACAACGTCTCTGAATACGCCACTGCTGTCACCTCCACCCATCTCGAACGGCTGTATGACGCGATGCGTTATAGCTTGCTCAACGGCGGCAAACGCGTGCGTCCGTTGCTGGTCTACGCCGCTGCCGAAGCAATCCTTGGCAACGATCAACAGCCGGCACTCGATGGCATCGCCTGCGCGGTCGAGTACATTCATGCGTACTCATTGGTACACGACGATCTGCCGGCGATGGACGACGACGATCTGCGCCGCGGCAATCCAACCTGCCATAAGAAATTCGACGAAGCCACCGCGATCCTGGCTGGCGATGCGCTGCAAAGCCGCGCGTTCGAATTGCTGACGCTGCTCGATCTCGACGCCGAGCAGCGCCTCGCGCTGATCGCCACACTCGCTGCCGCGGCCGGTCCGCGCGGCATGGTCGGTGGCCAAGCGATCGATTTGGCGGCGGTACAACAGCGCATCGATCTCACGCATTTGGAAACGATGCACCGGCTGAAAACCGGCGCGCTGATTCGTGCAGCGGTGCGGATGGGCGCGATCGCGGCGAAGGCCGACGCCCAGCAGTTGCTCGCGCTCGACCAATACGCGGCAGCGATCGGGCTGTCGTTTCAGGTGCAGGACGATATTCTCGATATCACCAGCGATACCGCGACGCTCGGCAAACAACAGGGTGCAGATCTGGTGCGCGATAAGCCGACCTATCCGGCGTTGCTCGGACTAGACGCGGCGCGTGCGAAAGCAGCGGCGCTGCACCGCGATGCCATCGACGCACTCGCACAATTCGGCGCCAACGCCGAGCGTCTGCGCCAGCTGTCAGCCTTTATCATCGAGCGCGATCGCTGACCGCGCCTAGTCACCACGCGACTTGCCAACAGGTCAAAGCGTGACGATTCGTTTACAATTGCCGCCTTCCCGAATTACGGTCACGCTCAGCGATGCTCAACGAGATTCCACGCCAACGCCCTACCACGCCGCTGCTCGATGCCATCGACGGCCCGCATGATCTGCGCGCACTGCCGGAATCCAAGTTGCCGCAACTCGCCGTTGAGCTGCGCGAATTTCTGCTGTACACGGTCGGCCAAACCGGCGGACATTTTGGCGCCGGACTCGGCGTAGTCGAGCTGACAATCGCACTGCATTACCTCTACAACACCCCCGACGATCGCGTGGTCTGGGATGTCGGCCACCAAACCTATCCGCACAAGATTCTGACCGGCCGTCGCGAGCAGATGGGCACGATGCGCCAGCTCGACGGACTCGCCGGTTTTCCGAAGCGTGGCGAAAGTGAGTACGACACCTTCGGCGTCGGCCACTCCAGCACCAGTATTAGCGCCGCGCTCGGTATGGCGATCGCCGCGAAGCACGAAGGCCGTGGTCGCAAGACGGTCGCGGTGATCGGCGATGGCGCGATGACCGCCGGCATGGCATTCGAAGCGCTAACCCACGCCGCGCATTGCGGCAGCGACATGCTGGTCATCCTCAACGATAATCAGATGTCTATTTCGCACAATCGCGGCGGCCTCAACACGTATTTTTCGAAAATATGGGCCTCGCGCGCCTACAACAATCTGCGCAGCGGCAGCAAAAAAGTGCTGTCGAAAATTCCGCCGGCGTGGGAATTCGCGAAACGCATCGAAGAGCACATGAAGGGCTTCGTTGCACCAGCAACACTATTCGAAGAACTCGGTTTTAATTATGTCGGCCCGATCGATGGCCACGATCTGCCGATTCTGATCGAAACGATTCGCAACATGCGCGCGCTGCCGGGCCCACTGCTGCTGCATATCATTACGCAGAAAGGCAAAGGCTTCGCGCCGGCGGAAAACGATCCGGTCGGCTATCACGCGTTGTCGAAACTCGAGCCCGTTAAAACCGAAGCGCAACCGGCCGCAATCCAGAAAAAAAGACCGAAATATCAGGATGTATTCGGCGCCTGGTTATGCGACATGGCCGAGCGCGATGCGCGACTGATCGGCATTACACCGGCGATGTGCGAAGGCTCAGGCATGGTGGAGTTTTCGCAGCGTTTCCCCGAGCGCTATTACGACGTTGCGATAGCCGAACAACATGCGGTGACGCTGGCAGCCGGTATGGCTTGCGATGGCTTGAAACCGGTAGTCGCGATTTATTCGACGTTTTTGCAGCGCGCGTACGATCAATTGATTCACGATGTCGCGCTACAAAATCTCGACGTTTTATTCGGCATCGACCGCGCCGGTCTCGTTGGTGAAGACGGCCCGACGCATGCAGGCGCGTTCGATCTGAGTTATCTGCGCTGCATTCCGAATATGTTGGTGATGGCGCCCTCCGACGAAAACGAAACCCGGCAAATGCTCTACACCGGCTTTGTTTATAAGGGTCCGGCGGCGGTGCGTTATCCGCGCGGTACCGGCCCGAATGTCGCGATCGAAACCGAGATGACCGCGCTGCCGATCGGCAAAGGCGTGGTGCGCCGCGACGGCAACAGCGTGGCAATTTTAAACTTCGGCACATTGCTACCCGCAGCGCTGGCTGCGGCGGAAAAATTGAATGCCACCGTCGTCGACATGCGATTCGTGAAACCGCTCGATACCGAATTACTCGCGATCACGGCGGCGCGACATGATGTGCTGGTAACGCTGGAAGAAAACACGATTCAGGGCGGCGCCGGCAGCGCAGTGGCCGAACATTTCAATACGCTGGGCCACACCATCAATTTGTTGCAGCTCGGATTGCCCGATCGCTTTGTCGATCAAGGCACGCATCAACAGCAGCTCGCCGAATGTGGTCTCGATGCAACCGGCATCGAAAGCGCCATCAAAAAACGGCTGGTGCAACTCGGCCTCACTTCTCCGTTGACGCCGGTACGCAACGAAGCCGCGCCTTGAGCGGCAGCGCCGCTGAGTCAGACCGTTAGATTCCCGTGGATTTAAACCGTTCGAGGCGCAACGCTGCTTAATTTTCTTCGCGTTGATGATCGAACATATGGCCAAGTTTGCCGGCCTTGGTCGACAGATATTTCGCGTTATGCGGATTGCGACCGCTCTGCAGCGAAATGCGTTCCACCACATTGATGCCCTGCTGCTCAAGCGCCGCGACTTTGCGCGGATTGTTGGTCATCAATTTCACCGCACTGATGTGAAGATGCTTCAGCATCGCCGTGCAAATGCCGTAATCGCGCATGTCCGCGCCAAAACCCAATTGCTCGTTCGCTTCGACGGTGTCCGCACCCTCGTCCTGCAACTTGTACGCGCGAATCTTATTGAGCAAGCCGATGCCGCGCCCTTCCTGGCGCAAATACAACAACGTGCCGCGACCTTCGGCAGCAATTTTTTGCAGCGCCGCTTCCAGCTGCGCGCCGCAATCGCAACGCAGGCTGAATAACGCATCGCCGGTCAGACATTCGGAGTGAACGCGGCACAGCACCGGCTCGCCCGCGGCGACATCGCCGAGCGTCAGCACCACATGCTCTTTGTCGGTCGCAGTGTCCAAAAAACCATGCATATCGAACACAGCCCACGGGGTAGGCAGCCGCGAAGACTCGACGTAACGGATGCTCACAGGCAACTCCGGGCAGGTACAGCCAAAAAAATGGGGACGGGGATTCTAGCAGCCATTATCGATCTGCGGATATGGCCGACGCCGTGATAGACTCGCGCCGCGCCGGCTGAGCTGCGCGTTAACAACAATAAAAGCTTGCCGCACTGTGACAAATTCACCTGTTTATTCTGCTCATTGAGCTTTTTATTCGTCGACCTTTCTTCACTGAGCTTTGTACTTATCGACCTTTTTTTAATTTAGCTTTTTACTTATCGAGGATAGCAAATTGCCTACATCGAGCCGCTGGAATCACGTGGTCTGGTTGTATTTCGCGCTGACCTGGCTCCACATGCTGACCGAGACGGTAGCGTTTTTTCGCGAGGCCGCACCACCTGCCGGATTATCGCTGTCCTACACATTTCATGTATTGACGTGGATCGGCTATAGCGCGCTCTATCTGCTGCCAGCATTCATCATCGTGCGGTTACTCCAACGCTTCTTCCCGGCTCGCGCCAAACTGATCGTCAGCATGGCGTTGTTGCTCGGCACCCTTTCATTATTGTTGATTCGCATCGATCGCAGCATCTTCGATTTATACAACTTCCACTTCAATGGCTTCGTGTTGAATCTGCTGCTGACGCCGGGCGGCATCGATTCACTGGGCGGCGGCAGCGACAGCTACATTTCATCGGGCATCGTCGTCGCGCGCCTCGCGCTCACGCAGATCGTGCTGTGGATTATCAGCATGGCGCTCTCGTCGAAATGGGCATCCAAATCAACGGCAAAAACGACGACGAAACGAACGTGGCACCCGCAAGAATTAATGTTGGCCGCACTCGCGACGATCGTTATTGCGGCAAATCTGATTTACGGTATCGGCGATTTGCGTAACGACGCGAACATTCTCGACAGCGCCGATAATTATCCGCTGTTTTTGCGCGTGCGTTTTCGTGGTCTGGCACACACGCTGGGGTATCAACCGGTAGCGCGCACGCAATCGGTCACGACCAAAATCGATACGTCGCGCTTGCAGTACCCACTCAAACCGATGCAATACAACGGCACCACGCGACCGCTGAATATCGTGTGGCTGGTCGCCGAATCGCTGCGCTGGGATCAGCTCGACCCGCAAATTATGCCGAGCAGTTTTGCCTTTGCGCAGCAAGGTCAGCATTTCCTGCAGCACTATTCGAGCGGCAATGGCACGCGCGAAGGTCTGTTCGGCATGTTCTACGGCCTGTATGGCTCGTATTGGGATAATTTTCTGCACGCCAATCAGGGTCCACTGCTGATCGATCGCATGCAGGCGCTTAATTACCAAATGGATATTCGCACCAGCGCGCGCTTTTCATATCCGGAATTCAACAAGACATTATTTGCACGCGTGCCGCACGAGTTATTGCACGAAGACGAATTTAAGGAAGACGCGTGGCAACGCGATCGCGACAACACATCTGCGCTGCTTGATTTCATCGGCAAGCGCGATCCATCGCGACCGTTTTTAACGTTTATGTTTTTCGAATCGACGCACGCGCGCTACACCTTTCCCGACGAAGCGATTATCCGTCGCCCGTATCTGGAATCGGTTGACTACACCGAATTATCGCGCGCCAAGCTCGCGCCGTATGTGGATCAATTACGTAATCGCTACAGCAATTCCGCGCACTGGGTCGATGCGCAGCTGGGACGTATTTATCAGGCGCTCGCGCAACAGCAACTGCTCGATAACACCATCGTTATCGTCACTGGCGATCACGGCGAAGAGTTCATGGAGAAAGGTTTCTGGGGGCACAATTCGAGCTTCGTCGAGGAGCAGACACGCCCACCATTAATTGTATGGATGCCGGGCGAACCGCATCGCGAAATCACGCGTCTCACCAGCCACATGGATATCGCGGTGACGCTGCTGCAGCTGCTTGGCGCGAGCAACGATGTCGGCGATTATGCCTTCGGACGCAATCTGTTCGACGAAACGCCGCGCGATTTTATTGTGGTCAGCGATTGGCACAGCATCGCAGTGGTCTCGGATAATTTTAAATATCGCATTCCGTACACGAGCCGCGGTATCGAGAATTTCAAACCGACTCGACGCGATGACAGCGCCTTCGCCAGCAGCGATGAAGCGCGCAGCGCCATTGAGCAACATCAAAAACAGATTCTCGAAGCGGCGCGCAATATTACGAAGTTTGCGAAATAAGCGCAGGCGCAAAAAAAAACATCTGATTAAGTGGTCTCCTCCCTCTCCCATCTGGGGAGAGGGACCGAGGGAGAGGGCCTCTTACTGCTATACCTCGAGGGTATTTCCGCCCTCACCCTCACCCTAACCCTCTCCCCAAATGGGAGAAGGAATAATTAATCGGCATGCCGATCACTAATCCCCAGCAAATATAAAATCCCATCGAGCCCGAGTGTCGAAATGGCCTGTCGCGCGGATTGTTTGACGATCGGTTTCGCGCGAAACGCAATGCCGAGACCAGCGATGCTCAACATCGGCAAATCGTTGGCGCCGTCGCCGACCGCGATGACCTGCTCGAGTGAAATATTTTCCTTCGCGGCGATTTCGCGCAACAGCGCGGCCTTGCGCTGACCATCGACCACCTGATCCACGACTTCGCCGGTGACTTTGCCGTCGCGCACCGCTAACTCATTCGCGAATACATAATCGATACCGAGTTTTCGCTGCAGATGCTCGCCGAAATAATTAAAGCCGCCCGAGAGAATCGCGGTTTTGTAACCCATTTTTTTCAGCGTCGACACCAGCCGTTCGGCACCTTCGTTGAGGCGCAGCCGCGCCGCAATTTCTTCAAGTACGCTTTCGTCGAGTCCTTTTAATAATGCCACGCGTGCGCGAAAACTGGCGGTGAAATCGAGCTCGCCGCGCATCGCGCGTTCGGTGATTGCCGCAACTTGCGGCCCGACGCCAGCGGCTTTGGCGAGCTCGTCGATCACCTCGGCATCAATCAGTGTCGAATCCATATCGAACGCAACAAGGCGACGATTGCGCCGGAACATGGTGTCTTCCTGATACGCGACATCGATATCGAGCTCGCTCGCCAGCGTCATGCAGCGGCGGCGAAATTCATCGTTATCGAGCGGACCGCGCGCAGAAATTTCGACGCAGGCTTTTGCTTGCTGTGCTTCCTCTGCCGCGGCGTTATCGCTCAACGGCACGCGACCGGACAAACGATCGATACGATCGATATTGAGCGCGAATTCGCTAATGATCGCGCTGACACGCGCGATATGCTCGGCGGTGATTTTGCGCGCGAGCACGGTGATGATATGACGCGCCTTGCCCTGCCCCGACACCCAGTGCAGATAACTTTCAGCGGAAATCGGCGTGAAACGCACCTGCAAACCGAGCTCATGACAGCGGAACAAAATATCCTTCAGCAACGGCGATGATTCCGCCGAGCCCGGCACCTCGATCAGCATGCCGAGCGACAACGTATCGTGAATCACGGCCTGGCCAATATCGAGCACATTGACGTTGAACTGCGCGAGAATCGAGGTCAGCGACGACGTGACGCCAGGACGATCGGCGCCGGCAATATTGATTAAAATGATTTCGCGCACAGCGCTCTCCAGCGTGAATGCAATCGGGCGCGGCTATTGTAGCGGCGCCGCCGCGCAAGACCAAACGCGGAGCACTGCGTATACTAAGCAGCGTCGACGCCAACATCGTATCGACAACAAGACTGCTTCAAAATAAGCCAATATCGAAAACAATTAGAACGGACTATCGATCTGCCATGCGCGCCCTTTGGTATCGCCTCCCGCTTGCATTAAAAATCGCGCTGCCGATGGCGCTGCTCAGTCTGTTTAGCGCATTGACCATCGTCGCCGTCGCGCAATATGCGCAACAGCGCATTCTGCACGAGCGCACCGATCAACTCGGCCAGGCGCTTGCTTCACGGCTCGCGGCGAATGCGGCGCGACCGCTGGTACAAAACGATGCGGTAAGTCTGCAGGCCACGCTCGCGGGTTTTACCGAAGAGCCGGTAGTGCAGCGCGCTGTCGTGTTCAATTTGAAACAGCAATTGGTCGCCGCTGCAGGCGAAGAAAAACCCGATGCGTGGGATTATTCGACCACTATTCACTGGCAGGACAGCGCGGTCGGACGCGCGGTATTGAGCCTGCGTCCCGCGACCGACGCCGTGCGTTATCCGCAGCTCGGCGATTTGTTGATTCTGTCGCTGAGTCTCGGTGCGGTCGGCGCACTGGTCGGCATGATGCTCGGCAATCGCGCCGAATCGCTGCTCGAAAATCTAACGCGGAAACTCAGCGGCGAGCAGATCGATCTCGGCTATGAAGGCACCGACGCGCTAGCGCGCGTACTCGACACACCACCGCCGCCATTGCTGCAGCCGGAACCGATAAAAACCCCGCACGGTTTATTACTGCTACAACTGGTCATTCCGGAGCCGACCGCCGAGAAATGCGCGCAGGCTTTCACGCTCGCCACCGCGATCGGCGGCGTCTATAGCGCGCAGGTACACATCACGCGCGACGGCGGTATCACGTTGCGTCTGAACGCCGACGATGAATTCGAGGGGCCGTTTCGCGCAATCTGCTGTGCGCAACTATTGATTCAGATGGGACACGATGCAAGCTATCGCATCGCCATTGCCGCACTCGCCGCGAGCGATGTTGGCGATCAATGGCAGGAACAACGGCTGATCGAACGCCTGCAACGTGCGGCGGAATTTTCGAATCTCGATTGCCGTCTGCTGATCGACGGTCAATTGCAGCGTCATCCCACACTCGGCGAACGTTGTGTGTTGCGCGAAGCCAACGATAATTTCTGGCAGGTCAGCGCGCTGATATCACCGTATGACACGCTGCTCGAACGTCAAATGAAAACATTGCGTGCGCTCGACAGCGAAAAAACCAGCCACTAAACTCGATCTCGCCGCGGCATTCCCGCCGCATAACGTCGCTCGGACGGTTCCGGGCGCTAACGTGAGATCGACCCAATGTCTGCCAATTCCAGCAAGCGCCGTTTTGCGCGCATCGATCGCCTGCCTCCCTACGTTTTCAATATCACCGCCGAGCTGAAACTCGCCGCGCGTCGTCGCGGTGAAGACATCATCGACATGAGCATGGGCAACCCCGATGGCGCGACGCCGCCACATATCGTTGCGAAATTGGTCGAAGCTGCACAGCGTCCCGATACGCACGGTTATTCGGCCTCGAAAGGTATTCCGCGCTTGCGCCGCGCGATTTCGCACTGGTATCGCGATCGCTACGACGTCGCCATCGATCCTGATTCAGAGGCGATCGTCACCATCGGTTCGAAAGAAGGCCTCGCGCATTTGATGCTGGCAACACTCGATCGGGGCGATACCGTACTGGTACCCGATCCGAGTTACCCGATTCATATTTACGGCGCGGTGATTGCCGGCGCCGATATTCGCTCGGTACCGATGTCGCCCGATGTCGATTTTTTCGCGGAGCTTGAACGCATCATTCGCGGCAGTTATCCGAAACCGAAAATGATCGTGCTCGGCTTTCCGTCGAATCCCACCGCGCAGTGTGTTGAGCTGGAATTTTTCGAACGCGTGATCGCACTCGCGCGCAAACACGATATTTTTGTCGTGCACGATCTCGCTTATGCCAACATCGTATTCGACGGCTGGAAAGCACCCTCGATCATGCAGGTGCCGGGTGCGAAAGATGTTGCCGTCGAATTTTTCACATTGTCGAAAAGCTACAACATGGCCGGCTGGCGTATCGGTTTCATGGTCGGCAATCCTGAGCTTGTCGCCGCCCTCGCGCGCATCAAGAGCTATCACGATTACGGCACCTTCACACCGCTGCAGGTCGCTGCTATCGCCGCACTCGAAGGCGATCAGCAATGTGTGAAAGAAATCGCAGCAACGTATCAGCGGCGGCGCGATGTATTGGCGAAAGGTTTGAAAGAAGCAGGCTGGCCGGTCGAGGTGCCCAAAGCATCGATGTATATCTGGGCGAAAATTCCAGAACCGTATCGCGCGCTCGGTTCGCTCGAATTTGCAAAACAATTACTCGCGAAAGCGAAGGTCTCGGTATCGCCAGGTATTGGCTTCGGCGATTACGGTGATGAGCACGTGCGATTTGCATTGATCGAAAATGAAAATCGTATTCGCCAGGCGATTCGCGGCATAAAAGCCATGTTTCGTGCGGATGGATTGATTATGTGACTCCCCTCTCCCCGCGGGAGAGGGGCTGGGGGTGAGGGCTTTCTATGCCTTAAACAAATGAAGGCGCGTATTTCTGCCCTCACCCTAACCCTCTCCCGCAGGGAGAGGGAACTTGATCAGAGATTTTTTAGTTATCGCGAGCAAAGAGCGCTCACGCATCAACAACTGCAATCGAATCCACTTTTTGAAATCCGCGCGGTAATTTATTGCCGCGTCGACCGCGTTCGCCGCGATAGTGTTCGAGCTCGGCGAAATTCAAATTCAAATAGCGTTTGCCGGAAAATACCCGCAAGACATTTTTGGCAGTAACTACCGCAAGACCGGCCATATATTCTTCACGCGTTGCTATTTTCGCCGTGGTAATGCCGATGATTTTATTGCCTTTGCCACGCGCAAGTTGCGGCAGCTCGCCGAGTGGGAACATGAGCAGACGACCATCGTTGCTCGCGGCGACCACGAATTGCTCGCCATCGCCGTTGATAACCGCCGGCGCCATCACGCGACTGCTATCGGGCAAGGTCAGCACCGCTTTGCCATTGCGATTTTTGGCCTCGAGTTCACCCAGTTTGGTGACAAAACCATAACCGGCGTCGGATGCGAGCAATAGGCGCTGCTCGTCGCTGCCCATTAACAAACCTTCGAAGGTAGCGCCCGACGGTGGACTGATGCGGCCGGTCAACGGTTCGCCCTGGCCGCGTGCCGACGGCAAATTGTGCGCGGCGACGGTGTACGCGCGACCCGTGCTATCGAGTATGACCACCGGCTGATTGCTGCGGCCTTTCGCGGCGAATTTGAAACCATCGCCCGATTTGTAACTCAATGCGGCCGGATCGACATCGTGCCCTTTCGCGGCGCGAATCCAGCCCGACTCGGACAACACGACAGTCACCGGCTCGGCGCTGATCAACTCGTCTTCGCTGAACGCTTTGGCTTCACCGCGCTGCACGATCGGCGAACGGCGATCATCGCCATATTCGCGCGCGATATTTTCGAGTTCGGTGCGAATTAATTTTTTCAGTTTCGACGCGGAGCCGAGAATTTCTTCAAGACCATCGCGCTCTTTCGCCAGCTCATCCTGCTCGCCGCGAATTTTCATTTCTTCGAGCTTGGCGAGGTGGCGCAATTTCAATTCGAGAATGGCTTCGGCCTGTATCTCGCTTAAATTGAAACGCTCGATCAAACGCTGTTTCGGCTCGTCTTCAAAGCGAATGATCCGAATGACTTCATCGATGTTAAGGAACGCAATCAAATAGCCGTCGAGAATGTGCAACCGTTGCAGCACTTTATCGAGACGGAATTGCAAACGCTTGCGCGTGGTGTCTGTTCTGAATTGCAGCCACTCGTTCAAAATTTGCGGCAGCGATTTCACCTGCGGGCGACCGTTGACACCAATCACATTGAGGTTGACGCGGTAGGTGCGTTCGAGATCGGTGGTCGCAAACAAATGCTGCATCACGGCTTCGCCGTCGACGCGATTCGAGCGCGGCACCAATACCAATCGCGTCGGATTTTCATGATCCGATTCGTCACGCAAATCCTGAATCATCGGCAGCTTTTTCAATTGCATTTGCTGCGCGATCTGTTCGAGCACCTTCGAGCCCGATACCTGATGCGGCAATGCGGTGACGATGATATCGCCATCTTCCTCGCGCCATAGCGCACGCATCCGCAACGAGCCGCGACCAGTTTCGTACATCGCGAGAAGATCTGCGCGCGGCGTAATCAATTCTGCTTCGGTCGGAAAATCCGGGCCCTGAATAAATTCGCACAATGCACGCACGCCGGCGTACGGATCGTCGAGCAGAAAAATGCAGGCGTTGATCACTTCGCGCAGATTATGCGGCGGAATATCGGTGGCCATGCCGACGGCGATGCCCGTAGTGCCATTCAACAATACATGCGGCACGCGCGCCGGTAGCATCACCGGCTCATCCATCGTACCGTCGAAATTCGGCGACCAGTCGACCGTGCCCTGCTCCAGCTCCGACAGCAACAGATCGGAAAACGCCGTCAGTTTCGATTCGGTGTAACGCATCGCCGCGAACGATTTCGGATCATCCGGCGAACCCCAGTTGCCCTGACCATCGATCAGCGGATAGCGATAACTGAACGGCTGCGCCATCAGCACCATCGCTTCGTAGGCTGCTGAATCGCCGTGCGGGTGGAATTTACCGATCACGTCGCCAACTGTGCGCGCGGATTTTTTATATTTCGCGCCGGCTTTCAAACCGAGCTCGCTCATCGCATAAATAATGCGGCGCTGTACCGGCTTCAAACCGTCGGTGATGCTCGGCAACGCACGATCGAGAATGACGTACATGGAATAATCCAGATACGCCTTTTCGGTGAATTGTCGCAGCGGAATTTGTTCGATGCCGTCGGCAGTAATTTCAGTCATATCACTCGTCAGATGCGATGAATTCGGGGCGCATTATCCTCTGCGCAGACGAGGCTGCCAACCCAGGCCAACCGCGCTTACTGCGTACAACTCGCCGATTTTTAAGGGTAATTACGTAGTTTCAGCCCGCAGGCTGCTGCCTATACTGCAATCGTCGCAACGCATTTGCTCACCAGCCCAGTGTTGCCCCACCACCGATACGGAAGCCAATATGTCCAGCGCCAGCAACATCATCGACCTCGCCGCCTATCGCAATCAGGATACTCGCGAACTCATCGATGACATCAGCGCACGCGCTTTTTTGTTTTTGCGCGATGAAGCCGAAGCCGAACAGGTGCCGATGCATGCAGTGATCGCCGAACATATGCTCGGCATGGCGCTCGTGATGCAAGCCGTGCAAGGCAGCGATGCCGTTAAAAAATTGCTCGCTGCAGTACTCGATAAACTCGACTGATTTTTTAAAATCTGGACTTATCTCACGCCGGCTAGCGTGATTCGCTGCGCTCAGCTCCGCATTTTTCGCACCGATAGATCGTCACTAATTTTCCCTGCTTCACATCGAACGGCTTACGTTGCCAGACTACCCAGCGATGATGACCGTTGGCGCAGAGCGCGCTGCGCTTTGGCGCAGGTTTGCGTTTGAATTCGAGAATATCGGCCACCGCGCTGCTCCTGTGCAATCGTCGACATGACGCTACCAAAATTCGGCGGCTGCCACTACCATAGCGCGCCATTATCAAACAGCCCGGGACATCACCATGCAAATCGAAAACGGCGCTGTCGTGTCCTTTCATTACACCCTCAGTGACAGCGACGGCACTACCATTGAAACCAATCGCGACGGCGATGCGGCCGTCTATTTACACGGCGCCAGCAACGTCGTGCCGAAACTCGAAGCCGCGTTTGCCGGTAAAACCAAAGGCGATCACTTCGAGCTGACGCTCGAACCTACCGATGCCTACGGCGAAATCAAACCGAATGCGATTGAACGCGTGCCCGCGAAATATTTAAAACACGCTGGCAAATTGCGCCCCGGTCAGGCTGTGCAACTGCAAACGCAGGATGGCGCAATGCTGGTCACCGTCGTGAAGGTTGGGAAATTCACCGTCGACGTCGACAGCAACCATCCACTCGCCGGCAAAACGCTGAACTATTCCATCGATATCACCGATGTGCGCGCCGCTACCGATGAAGAGAAAGAACACGGCCATGCGCATGGCGTCGGTGGCCATCAGCATTAAATCCCCCGCTCGCCTGCGAGCTGCCCCCTTTGCTTAAAGGGGGCGTTTGGACGCCGCATCTATAGGCATTCGATTACTCGATAGTTGCGGAAAATACAAATTCGACCGGCCCGGTCATTACCGCCTCGAAATCTATGTCGAACTCCACGTCTAGCGATCCTCCTGGCATGTGCACTTTAATGGATGCGTCGCACAAACCCAGCCGATGCGCGACAGCGGCGGCAGCAACCGATGAACTGCCGGATGCATTGGTATAGCCGGCGCCACGTTCCCAAATCATTAAATCGATATTCTTTCTGTCCACTACCGTAAGAAATTGCACATTCGTGCGGTTTACAAACGACGGATGATTTTCAATTCGCGGACCAAAAATTCGCACGTCCGATGCCGGATCAGCGCTATCAAGAACAATGCAGTGAGGATTGCCGACGGAGGCGGCGCAAATTTTTAACGTTCTATCACCGAAGACAAGCTGCTCGCCAATCACTTCCCGTCGCGCACCCACCATACCGATATCATCACTCCAGAAGCTAACGCGCCCCATTGCCACTCTTACTATTTTCCCGTGATTTTTTACCTCACATCCGACTACGCCTCCGAGCGTATCAATGGAAAAAATTTGATCCGATTTAATCAGTCCTTCGTCGTATAAAAATCGACAAAAGATTCGCAACCCATTGCCACTCTTCTCTGCTTCAGAGCCGTCGGGGTTAAAAATTCGCAATCGAAAGTTTGCTCTCTGGCTTGAAAATGGGCCTACCAATAACCCATCTGCGCCAATACCGAGATTGCGCGCGCAAATCCGGCGAGCTATTTGAGCAATATTTTTTCCGTCCAGCTCCGCTGGATACGCGACCAGATAATCATTTCCAAGCCCATGATATTTTTTAAAAAACACGATTTGCTGCCCACTCGCCAAAATGATTTCAACGCGTCCGCAACAGAGACCTATCGCAGTTTTCTAATCCGAGCAGTAGATGGATCTAACGCATTTTCAAAATGGCTTGCCATTGCGGCGCCGTCACCGGCATTACCGAGAGGCGACTGCCTTTTTGTACGAGCGGTAATTCTGCCAGCGCAGGATTCGCTTTCAACGCGGCGAGCGAAATGATTTGCGCAAAAGTTTCTTCGTGCTGTACATCGACTGCAGTCCAGCGCGATTTTTGCTGCGTGCTGGTCGGATCGAAATAAATGCTCTTGGCATCGAATTGCGACGGATCGGGATAGGCGGTGCGAATCACGCGCGCGATACCGGCGATGCCGATCTGCGCGCAACTCGAATGATAAATAAATACGCGATCGTCGATCTGCACCTGATCACGCAGCATATTGCGCGCCTGATAATTGCGAACACCTTCCCAGCAAGAACCCTTATTGCCGAGTTTAGCCAGCATCTCGATCGATAATTCACTCGGTTCGGTTTTAAATAGCCAGTAACGCATTGCTCAATCTCATCGATGAAATATCAGCCGTATTGTTGCACATCCTGACGCTCGCACAGTTCGAGCAAATTTTTCGTCGCGGCCCTAAAGTCAGATGCCTGTGTAATTGCACTAACCAGTGCAACGCTACCAACGCCGGTCGCCAGCACGACGGGCGCCCGCTCGATATTAATGCCACCGATCGCGGTCAGCGTGTACATGGGTTTGAGCAAAGTTGCCCATTCGCGCAGCTGATCGATTCCCTGATCCGAGAATTTCATCGCTTTGGTCGTGGTCGGGAAAATCGGTCCGAGCGCCAGATAGCTGGGGCGAATGCCGTGCGCCCGCGCCAATTCGTAATAGCTGTGATTGCTGACGCCGAGTCGCACGCCAGCGCGCGCAATCGCATCGAGATCGGCGGTGTCGAGATCTTCCTGCCCCAAATGCACACCATATGCGCGATGCTTCAGCGCAAGCTGCCAATAATCGTTGATGAATAGCCGTGCGTTATAACGACGGCCCAATATCACCGCAGCCGCGATCTGCCGTTCCAACTCAACCGCATTCGCATTTTTAATTCGCAGCTGAATGGTTTTTACGCCGAGCGGCAACAAGCGCTCAATCCATTCGATTGAATCGACGACGGGATAAAGGCCGAGCTCGCCGCCGCAATCCGAGAAATTCAATGGTTTTGCGATGGGATGATGGCGTGACAGCACAGGCAAATCTTCAATGCGATTGGGCCAGCCGACATGCGCCACCGCGCCGGGACCGCCGCCGAGCTGCACCGCTTCACGCAGGCCGTGGGTGACATACATTTTTGCCAGCACCAATGCATCGGGCAGCGAAAATCCGCGCGAGATAGCTGCGGCAATCGCTGCCGACAATGTGCAACCGGTGCCATGCGTATGTATCGTCGCAATATTTTCGCCCGCGAGCCAAAAACCCTCGCTGCCATTGCTCCAGTAATCAAGCCGACGATTTTCGCTCGTTTCAAAATGGCCGCCGGTGATTAATACCGAATGCGCGCCGAGCGCCACCAAATCTTTTGCTGCCTGCTCGACCTCATGCAAATCTCGCAACGGGCGATCGAGTAATGCTTCCGCTTCGGCGCGGTTCGGCGTCAGCAGATCGATACGCGGTAATAATTTTTCGAGCAGAATTGATTTCGCCGCGCCATCGAGCAGTGAGGCGCCGGTGCTCGAATGCAGCACCGGATCGCACACGACAAAACCGGAATACTCGGCGAGATACTTCGCCACACTCGCAACGATTTCTTCGGTCGCGAGCATACCCAGCTTGATTGCACGCGGCGGTAAATCGCTATCAAGTGCATTGATTTGTGCGGCCAGACTTTTACGCGAAGCGGGTTCGATATGACCGACCGCAAATGAATTCTGCGCAGTCACCGCGGTGATCACGCTGCAACCGTGCACGCCGAAATCGCGAAACGTTGCAAGGTCGGCCTGGATGCCGGCGCCGCCGCCGGAATCGGAACCCGCGATAGTCCAGGCGATCGGTTTATGTTGAATCATCGATTTATTTATCAGCATGCCAGAAAGGTGTGCCCACAACGGGCGTACTCGGCTGCGCGGTTTGTCGCTCCAACATCGCACCCGCACGATAACTATCACGGCCGGCTTCAATTGCACCGCGAAATGCCGTTGCCATTAAAATGGGATCGGCCGCCTGCGCAACCGCCGTATTTAATAAAACGCCGTCGAAACCTAATTCGAGCGCTTGCATGGCATGTGAGGGTTTACCAATACCCGCATCGACAATTAGCGGCACATTCGGAATGCGCTCGCGAATCGTTTGCAGTGCGTAGGGATTCATCAAGCCGCGACCGGTACCGATCGGCGCGCCCCATGGCATTAATACTTCACAACCGACATCGTGCAGACGCTGGCAAAATACTAAATCGTCGGTGCAATACGGAAATACGGCAAACCCCAGTTTGATTAATTGTTCAGCCGCATCGAGCGTCGCGAATGGATCTGGCTGCAAATTATAATCGTCGCCGATCACTTCGAGCTTGATCCAGTTTGTCTGAAAAATTTCGCGCGACATTTGCGCCAACGTCACCGCTTCTTTCGCATTGCGACAACCGGCAGTATTCGGCAATAACGCGCGATCGAGCTGCCGAATGTAATCCCAAATCGTATTGCCGCCGCCTTGTTCGGGCGATTGGCGTCGCAGCGATACCGTGACGATTTCGGCACCACTCGCCACAATCGCATCGCGCATAATTTGCGGTGATGGATACAGCGCCGTACCGATCAGAAAACGGCTGCTGAATTGTTTGCCGTAAAGCGTCCAACCATCAGCGATTGCCATAATACCTAATCACCTTTTTAACCACCCTGTACGGGCGCAACAATGTCGAGCACATTACCAGCGCGCAATATTGTGTTTGCGTAATCGGCGCGCGCAACGAACTCACCATCGATCGCCACCGCAACGCGTTCGCAGGTGTAGCCCCAGCTTTGCAATGCATCGCTCAAGCGATTTTGCGCGTCGATATTGCACACTTCGCCATTGACGTGAATTTCAATCATGCCAGAGCCGCCTGCGGTGTGCGTTGATACTGCACAATCGAATGTTCGATAGAACCCGACAGCGCCGTCACCGCCAGTTGTGCAACCATTGGACCGAGCAAATAACCGTGACGATATAACCCATTCACGCGTAACAACCCTTCGCTCACTTCGACGCGCGGCAAATTATTCATGAATGCCGGGCGACAATTCGCATAAGCATGCAGCACATTCGCTTCGGCAAAACCGCTGTGCACGCTGTATAAGGCCGATTGCAATTCGAGACTTGAGCGCACCGTGATCGGCTCCAGCGATTCGCTTTCGATTTCAGTTGCACCAATGACGTATACCGAATCGCGTTTCGGTGCGATATATAGCTGATAGCGCGGATGCATCAGTCGCACCGGGCGCGACAAATTCACTTCGGGCGCATGCACCCATAACACTTCGCCGCGCACGCCGCGCAAGTCCTCTAATTGTGCTTTCGCGCCGAAGCCGCGCGCGTCGATCGCTAAATCACAAACGAAAGTTTCGCCATCGCAATCAATGTGGCTCGCGGAAACATTTTCTATATTTACACCTTCGTACCACTGCACGCTGAATTGTCGAATCGCAATTTCAAGTGCGCGCAGCAATTCGCGATTATCGAGTGTGCCTTCTGCGCGCAAATATGTGGCACCATCGAAGTGCTGCGCGAGCTCCGGTTCTAATTCAGCTAACTGCTCGCGAGTCAATAAATCGATTTGTTCGCGATGATCCGGCACAGCACGCAATAACCGCTGATTGAAATGATCAAGATTGCTACGATCCTGCGCATGCGCGACCACGACGCTGCCGCGCTGCTGAAAAAACACATCGATGCCACTATCGATTTTTAATTCCGCGAGCCACTGCGGCCACAACGCCAGCGCTTCATTGCCCCAATCGAAAATTTCGCGCTCGCACACGACCACTTCGCTATACGGCGCAAGCATCGCTGCCGCAACGCGCGCTGCGGATAATTCACCTGCTGCGTTGTCGCGATCGAACAGTGTGACCGCGTGTCCCGCACGCAATAAACGCCATGCGAGCAAGCGGCCCATGAGTCCTGCGCCGGCGATACCGATATTCATTTTTCCAAAGGCCCGCGAATTGATTTCATAACTCGATAAATTTCCATCAATACAGCTTCGGTTTCTTGCAACACCTGAAGATTATCAAACCTCAACACTGTGACACCGATCGCTGCCAGTCGCGCATCTCGTTCATTATCGTTAGCCGCATTCGTCATTTCGCGATGCTGGCTACCATCCAATTCAATGACTAGCCGCACGCCTGGACAATAAAAGTCGACGATAAAATCGAGCATCGGTTTTTGCCGATAAAACTGCAATCCGAATAGCTGCTTTTCACGCAACCTTTGCCATAAAAGATTCTCGGCATCGGTCATGTTGCCTCGTAACTTGCGCGCCAATGGCTTCAAATCCCTTCGATAGGGTTTCATCACTAATCCTTGTGAGTTGCCGCAACTGCAAATCCCCCGCTCGCGATGCGAGCCGCCCCCTTTCATAAAGGGGGCTAACGGTGCCAAACCTCCAGTAAATCGCACGATCCGTTAAGCCGGCACGACCATTTCCCCCTTTAATCAAAGGGGGTTTAGGGGATTTACACCTTGTGATAAATCGCCGAACCCTGCGCCTTGAATTCTTCCGACTTATGCTTCATTTCCGCTTCAACATCGATCATCCGAATCTCTTCGGCACCATCGACATTTTCACCAAGCGATTTCGCATAGTCGCGCACATCTTGCGTGATTTTCATCGAGCAGAATTTCGGCCCGCACATCGAACAGAAATGCGCAACTTTGGCGGATTCCTTCGGCAGCGTTTCGTCGTGATAGGAACGCGCGGTGTCGGGATCGAGGCCGAGATTGAATTGATCTTCCCAGCGAAATTCAAAACGCGCTTTCGATAATGCGTTGTCGCGGATTTGCGCACCGGGATGGCCCTTCGCCAAATCAGCAGCATGCGCGGCAATTTTGTACGCGATGATGCCGTCTTTGACGTCGTCCTTATTCGGTAAGCCCAAATGCTCTTTCGGCGTGACATAACAGAGCATCGCAGTGCCGTACCAGCCGATCATCGCAGCGCCGATCGCCGAGGTGATGTGATCGTAGCCCGGTGCAATATCGGTGGTGAGCGGGCCGAGCGTATAGAACGGCGCTTCGTCGCAATGCTTGAGCTGCTCGTCCATGTTGGCTTTGATCATGTGCATCGGCACATGACCGGGACCCTCAATCATTACTTGTATGTCGTGCTTCCACGCGATTTTCGTTAATTCGCCGAGCGTGCGCAGTTCGCCGAATTGGGCTTCGTCATTCGCATCCGCAATCGAACCGGGACGCAGGCCATCGCCGAGCGAAAACGACACGTCGTACGCTTTCATGATTTCGCAGATGTCTTCGAAATGCGTGTAAAGGAAATTTTCCTGGTGATGCGACAAACACCACTTCGCCATGATCGAACCGCCGCGCGAAACAATGCCGGTCATGCGTTTCGCGGTGAGCGGCACGTAGCGCAGCAATACACCAGCGTGAATCGTAAAGTAATCGACGCCTTGTTCGGCCTGCTCGATCAGCGTGTCGCGGAAAATTTCCCACGTTAAATTTTCGGCAACGCCATCGACTTTTTCGAGCGCCTGATAAATCGGCACGGTACCGACCGGCACCGGCGAATTGCGAATAATCCATTCACGCGTTTCGTGAATATTTTTACCCGTCGACAAATCCATCATTGTGTCGGCACCCCAGCGGATGCCCCACGTCAATTTAGCAACTTCTTCTTCGATCGACGAACCCAGCGCGGAATTGCCGATATTGCCGTTGATTTTGACGAGAAAATTGCGGCCGATAATCATCGGCTCCAATTCGGTGTGATTGATATTGGCCGGAATAATCGCGCGACCGCGGGCGATTTCATCGCGCACAAACTCCGGCGTGATTTCATGCGGAATCGACGCGCCGAGTGAGTTGCCCGGGTGTTGCTGATTCAATAACGCGCTTTCAAAAATCTGCGCGCGCGCCAGATTTTCGCGAATCGCGATGTATTCCATTTCCGGCGTGATAATGCCTTTGCGCGCGTAGTGCATCTGCGACACGTTCATACCGGCCTTGGCGCGACGCGGTTTGCGTTTCAGATCAAAACGCAAATGTTCGAGCGAAGTATCGTGCAGACGCGATTGCGTAAAGCGCGAGGTTTCGCTGCTCAGCACTTCGGTATCGCCGCGCTCGATTACCCATTGCTCGCGCACTGATGGCAGACCTTTGCGGATATCAATTTGCACATTCGGATCGGTGTAAACACCCGAGCAATCGTAGACGCGCAGTGCCGGATTCTGTTCGAGCGAGGCCACGCCATCACGACCCATCAACGGCGTTGGCGTCAGCTGGATTTCGCGCATCGGCACGCGAATGTCGGGGCGGCTGCCGGTCAGATAGATTTTGTTGGAAGCGGGCAGCGGCTGTACCGAGGCGGCATCGACTTGAGCGCTTTCGCGCAGCAGCGTTTGTGGTTGGCTGGGTGGAGTCATGGCATTCCCTCATTGCATTACGAGTGAGGAGAGTGCCGCGTGACACCGCATACGGTGCGAAAAAAAGCGCGATGCGGTGCGAGACAGGATGGGCGCTAACAAGAAAACAGCGGTCGCAGACCCAACTTGTTCCCTACGCCGGCACTACCCGGATCAGGTTCAACGGGATTCGCTTTCGCGATCTCAGCCTTTCGTCACCGCTTTACGGCAACCGGGGCACCCCGACAAGATGGGTGGGAGTCTACGGATTGTCGGCGGCCTTGGCAACGCGCCGACCGCGCCGTTAGCGCAGCATCTGCAACAGCGCGAACATCACCAGCCACGCGATGGCGCTGCGCGCGATCAACGCATCCAGCTCCAGCAGCTCGGCGCCGGCGCGCTGCTCGAACAGCGGGCTATCGATGTGCGCGGTCGCGCTGTCCAGCGCTTGGCCAGCATAGACCGTGAGCAGATCGACCACTGGTGGAAAACCCGCGAGATGCTCGCGCCAGGTGCGGAAGCAGCCGGTGAAATTGCCGGTCACCGCGAACGCCAAGCCGAGCAAACGCACCGGCAGCCATTCAATCCAAATCAGCCAGCGGCGAATCATTTGACGATCTTCTTCGCTGCTGTGCTGAGTTAGCGTCAATTGCAGCAGCCGATAAAACAGCGCCGCCCACGGGCCGAGAAAATAAAACCAGAACACCACGGCGAACCAGCGCTCAAACGCGAGATACAACACACCGCGCCGCACCAGCGCATGCAATTCGGCTGGCGTGGTAATGCGCGCCTTGGGATCGAAATCAAAGATCGGCACCGCCTCCTGATACGCCGCTTCGTAATCGCCGCGTTGCCAGGCGGCCAGATACGCACCGAGGCGTGCCCGGTAATCGCCGCGACCGATGGCGTATAACAGCACCGCCAACTCAAGCGCGAATAGCGGCACACCGGCCCAGCGCGGCGCGAACAACCATTCGAGCGCTGCAATCAGCAGGCATGGCAAACCGCAAATCAACAACACGCGCGTGGTTGATGGCAAGGCCGCCAGCGCTTCACCGGCGCGCAGCCGCCACGCGATCAGCCATTCGTCGCGCTGCAGACCCAACGGCCACTCGACATTGCGGACCACGGCCCAGACGATCACGATGACAAGAAATTCCATACTGGCTATCCGCTGATTAAATGAGTGACGAGCACTCGTTAATTTAACGATTGGCGATAGCGCGCCCAATCGAATGCAGGCCCGGGATCAGTTTTGCGGCCCGGTGCGATATCGCTATGCCCGACAATCGAATGGCTATTCAACGCCGGAAAATGATCGAGCAATGTGTTGGTCACCGTCGCCAGTACGCGATATTGGGCATCGGTATACGGCAACCAATCGGTGCCTTCGAGTTCGATACCAATGCTGAAATCATTACAATTTTCACGCTCACCAAAACACGACGCGCCAGCATGCCAGGCACGATCGAGCAATGACACGAATTGCACCAGCGTACCATCGCGCTCGATCAGCAAATGCGCCGACACTTGCAATGTCGCGAGATCAGCCAAACTCGGATCGGCCGCGCAATCGAGGCAATTGGTAAACAGCGCTTCGATATGGCCGGTGCCAAACTGCCCTGCCGGCAAGCTGATGTTATGTATCACCAACAAGTCGATGGCGCAGCCGGCCGGGCGTTGATTGAAATTTGGCGAGCGGCAATGCCGCGCCGGCTGCAGCCAGCCGGCGCTATCGATGCGGTACATCCGCACATCCGCGCCAGAAAAATAATGATTTGCCGAAATTCATATGCACACTGCGCCGCCGCAAGCCCGTGCCGATCATACACACGGGTTCGCGACAGCGACAACGTTCACTGCGGACAATGTTCACTGAGGACAATGTTCGTCGAGACAGGGCTCGTTGAACGAAGACTTAGTGGCTGGGGCGCGCTTTCATATCACGCAGGTTGCCGATCACCGACTCCAACGCACGATCGAACAAACGACCCTCATCGAGTAGCGAAAGCTCGCCGCGCTGATAAGCCTTCAACAGCCCATCGCGATGGCTCTCGGTAACTTTGACACCGGAGCGATTCACAAAAATATATTTGCCGGTGGCGCGAATGATGGCAGCGAGACGGCAGCGCAGTACCTTGCCGCCGCTCTGTTGGAACTCAACCCAATTGCCGACCTGCAAGCCATCAATGCGCTCCATTGCGCGCTGCTCGCGCGAACGCAGCAGTTCGATATCAGCCTGCGTAATTTCCTCAGCAGCGACATCAACTTCAGGCGCAGCAACGCGCGGCGTTGCCACTGCGCCGCTCGCCTCATCGGCATGCTCGCCAAAATGCGCGGCCAGCTCGCGATCCAGATCTTCGATAGCCCCTAGCTCAATCGGCATCTCGGCATCGAAATGATCGGTTGCCGATACCGCCTCGCCACTCGCTTCCGCGGTAATCGATGCAGCTGGGTTTGCGATCGGCGTTTCGATTGCTGCAGCCGGCGCCGGCTGGCGCGAGCTCAATACTTCATCCAACGTTTGCGATTCGGCGACCCGCGCTACCATTTCCGCAGTTGCTTTCATCGCTGTCGCATTGATGGCAGCTTCCGCGCTCGGCTTCACCTCATTGAGTGCGACCAGCTCGACCGCTTCTTCTTTCTTCAACCGCAGCAGATGAATCTGTTCGAGCTCGGCAAAAATCTGGTTGAGCTCGAATGGATTGAAGCCGATTTTGTTGAGACCCGAACGCAGATTTTTCAGCAGCGTCGGCAGCATGCGCAGCAAGCTCGCGCGATCGGCGATGTTATCGACTGGGCTGACGCTTTCCAGCAATTCATCGACAGTTTGCAAGGCGCGCTGCCAGCTGTCGCTGTCCTGCCCTTCTTTCAGGCAGATCAGGAACATTACATTGCTCCAGCCATCCTGCAGCAATTTGGCGACGACGCCGGGTAAACGTTTACCCGCGACTTTTTGATTCAACGTTTCCTGCACGGTTTTGCGCGCCAGCTCGGATTTAGCACGACCGTCTTCGGCATCGACCGTGCGCTGCTCGATCAACGAGGCACGGCGTCGATCCATTTCGACGAAGGCAATGAAATCTTCCAGCGCGGTTTGAAACACCGAAATATCGTCGACAAACTCATCGACGATGCGCATCACCAGCATTTCGATTTTGGCGTAGAACGGATCGCGCTCTAGCTGGATATTCGGATCGGCGGGCGCCCAGCCCAAACTCGCGTTCGCAATTTCATTCAGCAATTTGCGCGCGGGATGACCGCCCTTGCCGAAGAATGTTTTGTCGAGCATCGCCACTTTCAGCAGCGGAATCTGCAATCGCGCAATTAGCCCTTTGATCGGCGCAGCGAGGTTGCGGTCTTCGAGCACGAACTGAAACAGCATCGACACCAGATTGATCGCATCATCATCGACCTGCCCGATGCTGACGGCCTGATTCGGCAAGCGCTGTTGCAGCACGCGATTCAACGCCTGCAATACATCAAGCTGCTGCGGCGATACGCCGCGCAATACCGCCGCCTGTTGCCGTGCCAGCCAGCTGATTTGCTGCTGCTGAATATCCGCCAATAACTGCATTAAGGCTTCGCGCGGCAATGCCGGCGCCAGACCCGGAGCTACCAGACCCGCTCGTGTATCGAGTGCGTGACCCATATCTGGACGAACCTGCCCCAACAACTGTTGCAATGTACTGAACACATGCTCGGCCTCACTTTCTTCATGGCCGGCAAAACCGCTGCCCGACAATGGCGATTTGGATGCGCTCGCACCGCCGCGCTTCAACCGCGGCAGCACACCCTCTTCGACCAACAGGCTATTACCCGCGTCGTACAATTTATCTAACGATTTCACTACGTGGCGATCGTAGAGTTTGAACAGAACCAGCTTGGCTTTGATATCGAGATCGAGCGCTTGCGTGACCTGCAAAAAACTCTGGCACAGGCGCGCGGGCCCAAAGGGATTGGTTTTAACAGTGACAGGATGCGGCAACATTGCATCGATACGCGCGGTCAGCAGCGCCAATGGCTCTGCGAATTCTTTTTCGGCCTTGGCGATCATGCCGTCGACCGCCACCATTTCTTCCAGCTCATCGTGATCGACCAGCGAAAGACTCGATGCCGATAAATCGTCGAGCGCACCGGAACCCACGCCAGTATCCGTGACGATTCCCAGCGCCAAACAGCGGAAACTTTCGGTCAAATCGCGCGCCACCGCCTGCTCAATGCCACGGCGCTTGATACGCACTTCGCGCATCGATTCGAAATACATATTTTGTTCGGCATTATTAATGGCGCGATCGGCCAGCTCGAACAGCGCGTCATCGGCCTGATCGAACAATGCCTGCACAAATTGCTGCAGCAATGGACGGCAGCGCTCTTGCAAACGCATTAATGGCGCCGCCATGTTTTCCATCGCACCACCGCCCTTACCTTTGCCCGAGCCACCCGAGCCCGGTTTAATTGGGACTACTTTAGAGCGCGGACCTGACATGATACCCACCGGATTCAATAACCCAACCCGCATCGACTACGGGGCTGTTGCTAATGAATATAACAGCGCATCCAGGATATGCCGGAGCGTATTGCTGGATCTTGAACCGCATCACATGCAAGCACGCGCAATCGCTCACGGCGCTAACCGGACGTTATGAATACGGCAAATTTCAGAATTTCTGGAATAAGAAAGCAGCCGCAAACGACCGATGCTAAACTTCGGCCACGTTTCATAACGCGATTGTTTTAACCTCAATGACCAAACCCGAACTCACCGATCAATTGCGCGCCGATATCGAACGCACCGTTCGCTGGGCGCTCGAAGAAGACATCGGCAGCGGCGACATCACCGCCGAATTGATTCCCGCGGATAAAACCGCCAGCGCAACCATCATTACGCGCGAAGCCGCCATTGTGTGCGGCCGCCCCTGGGTCGACGAAGTATTCCACCAGCTCGATTCCGACATAAAACTCGAATGGCGCGTCGACGACGGCCATCAAATTCAACCCAATCAACTGCTGGTCACGTTACACGGCAATGCCCGCGCCCTGCTGACGGGCGAACGCACCGCACTGAATTTTCTGCAGACGTTGTCAGGGACCGCGACCACCGCGCATGAATATGCACAGTTAGTAAAAGGCACCACTATCAAGATTCTCGATACACGCAAAACCATTCCCGGTTTACGCACCGCACAGAAATACGCGGTACGTTGCGGTGGCTGCCACAATCATCGCATCGGTTTGTACGACGCATTCTTGATCAAAGAAAATCACATCGCTGCATGTGGCGGAATTGCCAGCGCGGTGAATAAAGCGCGTGAACTGCACCCGGGAAAACCGGTTGAAGTGGAAGTTGAAAGCTTCGATGAATTACAGCAAGCGCTAAATGCAAGAGCCGACATCATCATGCTCGATAATTTTTCGATCTACGATGCAAAGGAAGCGGTGCGATTGGTGAATCAATCGGCAAAGGTGGAAATTTCTGGGAATATTTCTGCGAACATGATTGATACGTTGATTGGTGTAAGGCCGGATTTTGTTTCTAGTGGGGCGTTAACGAAGCATGTTAGGGCCGTAGATTTATCGATGCGAGTGCGAGAGGGCCTATGACTACGCCACTCGCCTCCACAGTATCCATGGACGAAACACTCATTGCTCTGCGCAAGATATTAGCAAGCCACCCATACATCCATTTCGCAATGCTGTTCGGCTCGGTTGCACTAGGATCAGCTCGCCCCGACAGTGATATCGATATCGCTGTGTTGGGGCAAGTGCCGCTCACGACGCAGCAAAAAATTGGATTAATTGAAGAAATTGCGTTGACCATAGGCAGGCCAGTCGATCTTATTGACCTCAAAACTGCTGGTGAGCCGCTGATCGGAGAAATCCTAAAAGGAAAACGCATCATCGGTAGCAACGACGATTTCGCTGGCCTGCTAACACGCCACCTGCTCGATGTGGCGGACTTCGTGCCGCTGCAGCAACGCATACTGCGTGAGAGACGCGAACAATGGATAAGCTAGTACTGGCGCAAAAGCTGGAATCCTTGCGGCGCTGCGTGACACGTGTTGAAGAGAAGCTTCCTGCATCGGCCCAAAAACTGGTCAATGATGCCGATCTGCAGGATGTTATTGTGCTCGATCTCACACGCGCCGTTCAGTTATGTACGGATATCGCCACACACATCATCAGCGAATCCAGCGAACGACCGCCGACCACCATGAGCGAGGCATTTCTAGTATTGGAAAAGGTTGGCGTTATCGATACTGGCACCATCGACAATCGGCAGATTTCAAGTAATTTGCGTAATCGATTGTTAAGTATACCGGGATGTAGATTGGCGCTCAACACGCAACAAGGACCGACATTATCATGCTCGATAATTTTTTCGATTGATGATGCAAAAGAAGCCCTGCGCTTGATGAATCAGGCAACGAAGATTGATGCTTCAGGAAATATTCCTACAAACACGATTGATACATTAATTAGCGTAAGGCCATATTTCACTGCTAGTTGGGCGTTGACGAAACACTTGAAGGCGGTGGATTTGTCGATGAGGACTTCAGCAACTAATGGCAACGCGAACACATATGTGATCAGAGGTAATGACTAACACCCAACTGCCCTCCCCCGAAAAAACCCCTCCAGGATTTGAAAAAATTTTCAAATCGAGCGGATACCTATTCGGATGGATGACTATAAGGGCTGCAGCACAAATTAGCTTATTATTGGTTCTTGCCCGAATTTTTGTACCGAACGACTACGGCTATTTTGTCTCGGGCGTTGCACTAGCGTCGCTTTTTACGCCTATCGCCGGACTAGGTATATACGGTGTCATTGTAAAAGAAGGTTCCAGAACTCCAACCAGCCTTCCCACACTAATGGGCGCGGCACTTCGCATATGGGCAGCATCGGCAACACTCTGCGCCATCACGGCAGCATTTGTTGCATCAATATGGCTTCCGGGAAACTCCATTTCAAATCAATTTATCTTTCTTCTGTTTTCAGAAATCTTCAGTAGTTCGTTGGTAGAAATTTTAGCCCGAGTAGAACAAGCTAAACATCATGCTGAACGCTATGGCGCAGCACATGCTGGGCTGGCCACACTTAGACTGCTCGCCATATTGATTCTTCTACTCTGCGAACAAAAATCAATCCATAACTGGTTATCAATTTATGGAAGTATTAGCATCGCCTACGCTTTTGCACTTCTTATTATTTCAATCAAAATAAATTATCCGATATTTAATAAGAGTACCAGGCGACCCCTGCTTCGGAATGGAATGCCATTCCTCATCGCGTCGTTATCACTCAAAGCACAAGCGGAAGCAAACAAACCGATCATCGCCAGATTAGGCTTCGACTCCGTAGGTCACCTAAATGTCGCGCAGCGAGTTATTGACATGGCAATATTGCCACTCTCTGCGCTCACAGAAACAATCATGCCGTTCATCATCGGAAAAACGACCGAGAAATCCAATAAGATAATTTTGATTGTGCCGATTCTTGCATCGCTACCAATTAATGCATGCATCTGGTTTTTGGCGCCCCTGATCCCTCTTTTTATCGGCGCGCAATATAGCAAAGCGACCCCATTGATCCAAATGCTTTGCTTGCTGCCAACACTTCAGTCTGCACGACAACAATTAAATACCTTGCTCATTGCGAAGGGCACGGACTACAAAATTACTCGGTCCTACTTGTTAGCATTTGTCGCCACCATAGCAACCAATTTTCTCATCATTCCAGCTCATGGCCTTCATGGCGCAATAGCAGCAATATACATTAGCGAATTTACTACATGCGCATTAATACTTATCCAGTTAACCGATAAAAAAGAGGCAGTGTAACCCGTATGAAATCTGTCGACAAAGATCTCTTTCAATCCTACAAAAATCACTACAACGCGCTGAGCGGACTAATTGAAAGCATTCCAGATGATATAAAACGAACTCAACGAGACAGGCTACCACGATGTCTAAAACCCATACCAAAAGACGCACCAATTCTTGATCTTGGCTGCGCAGAAGGGCGCCTGATGGAAATACTCCAGAGATGCGGATACATAAATGCCACAGGTGTCGATGTATCAGAAGCCCTCATAGAAATCGCAAAAAAAAATCTCTCACCAAACACAAAACTTTTTACGGCGGATATTTTTGATTTTTTAAAAGCCTCCGATCCATCTCAATATAAAGTAGTATTTCTCAATGATGTTCTTGAGCACATTCATCGCGAGCACGTCCTTGAGCTATTGAGGCTAATTTATCGCGCTCTCGAAAAAGGCGGCATTCTTAGACTACGAGTTCCAAATATGAGCAACATCATCGCAACACATGTTGGGCATATTGACTTTACGCACATCACACACTTCAACGAATCGTCACTAGTGCAGGTCTTAGAAAACTCAGGCTTTATTCGCACCGAAATTGTATTTGAAAAACAAAATCCCTTACTTTTTTGGTCGTGGAAAGAACCCCATCGGGCATTCTTCCGATTACTCAATCGCATTCGATGGGATTTAAACAATTTCATCCATAGAGGAATTTATCTTTTACAGGATGCGATCACAATGCCAAAGATATTTGATTTAGACCTAATCTGCGTAGCAAAAAAGTGATATGGAAAACGATCGCAACAAAAAGCCAGGGGTTCTATTTATATTGCCGGATTTAGGGGCGGGCGGCGCTCAACCTATGAATCTTCGCCTCGCACAACAACTCGCGAGTCGCGGCTGGGCAGTTCGAGTAGCTATTCTATTTAATCGCCCCCAATTAGTTCCCGAACTATCGCTAAAAGATCTCGAAGTGCGGCATCTAAATGCACAAAGCACATTTTCAAAACTAATGCTGCCGTTGCGACTTGCACTTCATGCTAGAAAATCCGATATCGTCATTGGCGGGATGGAGCTAGCTGCCACCAATTATGGCTTTTGCGCTGCCCGCTTAGCGCGTCGAGCATTTGTATCTTGGACACACATAGCATACAACGAGCATCAATATACAACAGGAAAAATTGATCGCTGTATCAGTAAATTGATATTTCGTCATACTGACCGGATTGTATTTCCATCCGCAGGGGCCCGAGACTCATTGAAGCTGGCCCTCGGCAATCAACGCGCTCGAACAGATTGGCGCGTAATCGCCAATTTCTCGGAATCATCCTGTCCTAAAATAAACACAGCGCCAAGCGAAGCATTCAGAAAACCATGCATAATCAGCGTTGGGCGCCTGGTCTCACAGAAAGCGTTCGCCAGACTGATTCGAGTCCATGCCAAACTCCGTCGCGAAGGTCATGCTCACCACCTTGTGATTGTTGGGGACGGGCCCTTGCGCGACGAACTGGAAGAGGCGGCGGAAAATTTAGGTGTTCACGAAACAGTTTTCTTACCTGGCCATAGCGACAACGTCGCTGATTGGCTGAGGCATGCTACGGTATTTGCGCTCTGTTCAAATTATGAAGGCTTTTCCTTAGCATTGCTCGAAGCTTTAGATGCTGGCCTTCCCACCGTTGCCATGGATTGCCCTTCCGGCCCTAGAGAAATCTTACAAAATGGTTATGTTGGAGTACTCACAGAGCTGGGTGACGAAAGCGCCTTTCAGAAAGCTTTGAGCTGCCTGCTCACTTCCAAGAATCTACGCAATACGCTTTCTCAACGCGCAAAAAAAAGAGCGGCTGACTACCGTCCCGAATATATAGTTCCTCTATGGGAGGATTTTCTACTTTCGGCGATACGCACACGAGACTCTAAACGTGAGTGACTTAATATCAGTACTGTTACCCACACGTAACCGAGCAAAACTGCTCGCACGAGCAATCAGAAGCATTCAAAAACAAAGCTGGTCAACTCTCGAGATTTTGATTTTAGATGATGCATCAAGCGACGCCACACCTGAATTGTTGGAGCGGCTCGCGGACCAAGACTCGCGGATTAGAATCTTGCGCCGGAACGAATCGAAAGGGCTTGCTGACGGGCTTAACGCATTAATCGACATGAGTCGCGGCCGATGGCTTGCTCGTATGGATGATGACGATGTCAGCCGTCCGTGTCGGCTAGAACATCAGTTAGCTTATATAGAAGCTAACCAGATAGATGTATGTGGCTCATGGTATCAACGTCGCGGCTTCGTAAGCAGCAGTGTCATGAGACCCGCAACTGAGCACGAAGAGATTGCTGCAGAATTACTTTTCCAGCCTCCTTTGCTTCACCCATCAATCATGCTGCGTCGCGGTTTATTGGAGCTTTATGGAGGATATAAGACCGACTTCCCGCATGCGGAAGACTACGAGCTTTGGACGCGTTTGGCGCCACATTGCCGCTTTGGAAATATCCCGGAGGTCTTGATGGATTACACACTATCAGCGTTACAGGTGTCCAGGCACTACAACTCAGCTCAAGTTGAGACAGCTCGACGAGTTCGAGCTGATTATTTAACTAGATTAGATATTTCTCATAGTGCCGCCGAACAGGCTATTCATATTAACTTGAGAAACCCAAACCCTATTGATGATGTAAATGAACTGCGATCGGCAGGAGCTTGGCTTGAATATCTCGCAAGCCAGTTCGATCCACGCACAACATACGTATTTGCTCGTCAGTGGCTACTCTGTGCAGTTCGAGCCGCAGGCTTAGGTCACCCAACTTATGATACCTGGAAAATGTCCACACTATCGAACGGGATAGATCGAACGCAAAGAGCATTATTATTAACACTCTGTATTGCAAAACTGCGCTACGGATCGAAATCATATCGACTGTTAGAGCCATTCGCCAGAAGTTGAGGAGCTCTAGCCAGGGCGCAAGCATTCCATATATATATTTATATATTCGCTAACCATCCTCTCAAGCGAAAAGACCTGCCGAACTCTCTCTTGCGCGGCCTTCGACATTTTAAGCCAAAGCATTTTATCTTGAGCCAGTCTTTCTGCTGCCTCTTTAAAAGATGCCACGTTATCTTGCGGACAAAGATAACCATCGATTCCATCGTTAACCACCTCAGGCAATGAAGAGCCTTTTGTCGAAATGACCGGAAGCCCATGCGACATCGCCTCAATTGCGACCAATGGTAGCCCTTCAATGCGAGTGGGGAACAATAGCGCATCAACACTTCGATATGCTTCAGCCATCTCCAGCTGATTCAATCGGCCTATATTTTTGCAATTTGTCGGCATAACCACTTTTTTATCTGCACCATTAGCATCAGCAGTAAACCAAAGCTCAAAGCCCTCCCCCAGCGCCGACATAATTGGGCTCAACAAATTCACTCCTTTTAGGTTCTTCCAATTTCCTGCATAAAACAACCGGAACGGGAAATGCGATGCGCGCTCCTCGATGGGGGTTACCAACTCGACCCCGTTGTGAATTACTTGAGACGAAATCCCGGACCACTCTTCAGTTTTGCGCCGAACATAATTACTCACGCACACAATCTGACTTGCACGTCCCAGTACCGATTTTTCGAGTCGCTTTATCCAGTATCTATGGTAAAGACTCTGCAAATATGACGTATAAGGTGCAAGCTGCGCGTCATGTACGCACGTATGCACTGTCGCCACTACCGGCAAGCCCTGTGGAATAAGCCGCGTATGGCACCAAGTATTCACATGGACAATGTTGGCCCAGCCAGGAGCTTTCAAGTTGGGAATAGTCCACGGTAAAAATTCGGCTCGATGTGGCAACCAAGTAATTTCAGCGCGTATTCCCGTCTTTTGCAGCCCCTCCACAAGACGAGCTGTAAAAATTTCTGTCCCAGTACCGGTTCGAATAGTTGGGAACCACACCGCTGGCTTGATGTTCATTTCACCACGAGATTCAGCTTATTCATCTTTGCCATTCGACTCATAGGCGACCATAAACAATGGATCAACTGAGATATTTAGTTAATTGCTTATACAATTTTGCTCCAAATCGCTCCCAGGCGAACTCTTGTGCAAAAGCGCGTAATTTTTTTTTATCGGCAGGTTCTCGTAATTGATTTATTACAGCATCTGCAAAAGCTCTTGCGTTTCCCGGTTCAATGAGTCGCCCACTCTGCCCTTCAGCAACTGCGTCCACTACACCGCCTACAGCATAAGCGACTGTCGGCAGCCCATAAGCCGCGGCCTCTATTGCAACCATCCCGAATCCTTCAGGGTTGTTTGGAATATCACGAACAGGAAAAACGTGAACGCTGGCGGCCACATATGCATGACTCAGACTTATATTATCCAGCCCGCCCAAAAACAAGATATTTCGCCCAATACCTTTTGAGCCCGCAACAATCTGGATGCTAGCTGGAGACTGCACTTCAGCAAATAGCGCATCGCTCGGCGGAGATCCAATCACCACCAATAGTACATCGGGGTATTGCTCTACAATGTGAGGAAAAACATCCGCAACAAACTCGCGCAAACCCTTACGAGCAGCTAATCGACCGACAGAAAGCAAAATGGGGCCAGCACCTAGTTCGTACTTAATACGGAAGTGTCGCGCAACTTCTGGATCGATATTTTCGGGCACCGTGACACCGGGATGCACAATTCCAATACGCTGCGGTGCGATGCCCGCATCACGAGCTAACGTTTCTGTAGCGCCGCTGTTTGCAATCACCCCATCAACTTGACGTAATGCAGCCAGCCATATAGTTCGATATACGGGATCCGGTACAGTCAAATCTAACCCATGCACATAAACAATTGATTTTGCACCGCAGCACTTTGCCGCCAGCAATGCCAACGGCGCCGTCAGGCCGCTCCCTGCAACAACAATATCTGGCCGCCAGGTTCTTGCAAGATGGATTGCTTGATAAGTAGCCGATAATAAAAATCGCAAAAGTGGGCGCAAAGGGACTTGAGTTACCGAAACCGATGACGAGGTATGTTTAATTGCACCCTCTGGCGCAACGAGTGAAATTTCAAAATAACGAGAAAGCTCATCAACCAGATGGAGATTCAAACGCTCCATTCCGCCCCATAATGGTGGAAAGTTTCTGGTGATTATGAGTACGCGCTTCATTGACTCGCTTTATCCATACCAAAAAACCAATTTCAGCCGCACAATTTCGCCTGCTGTGATCGTATTCCTCGACAAAATTCCGTTCCTATTCCGAGCGCTTATACATCAGCGCCGTTATTTGTTCAGAGATAAGCCCCATCAAAAAAACGACGACCGAGCCGGTATAAAGCAAGGTGCTCATATTCGTGAACCGACCAAGCGTGAAATAAGTACGCGCATACCAAGCAGTCGCCAAAACAAACAGCAGAGACGCGACAGGAGCAAATAATTTGAGTGGCGAATAGAGAGTACCCACCTTGAAAATGATCAGCAAAAAACGAGCGCCGTCTTTAAAGAGTTTGATATGGCTTTTGCCAATTCGAGGGGAAGCAACAATCGGCTCATACGCAACCGGATACCCTGCCCTAAAAAAAGCCATCGTAGAAGTAGTCGGATAAGAAAACCCATTGGGCAACAAATACAAAAACTCACGAAACTGCTTTGCTTTTACCGCCCGAAACCCAGATGTCAAATCTTCAACTTTGTGTCCGGTCATATAACTTGCTAGCCGATTGTAAATGTTGTTTGCAATTCCTCTTCCAATACCTGCCTGCGAGCCAGCCTGGCGAGCGCCGACAACCATGTCATAACCTTCTTCAATTCTGGCTAGCAAGCGGCTGATGTCAGCCGCATCATGCTGCCCATCCCCATCCATGAAAACTATAATTTCCCCCGATGCATGTCGTGCACCGGCCTTGATGGCCGCTCCGTTACCCATCGAATATCGGTGAAAAATAACTTTGGCTCCGGCAATAACAGCAACTTGCGCCGTATCGTCAGTCGAGCCATCGTTAACAACAATAATTTCAGAACCCACCACATACTGTTTTATTTTTTTGATGGTGACCCCAATAGCTGCAGCTTCGTTTTTGGCCGGGATAACCACGCTGATGTTCATCAATGCACTCCATCTAAGGCAGACCGGTCTTCATTTTTTTTGGATTGGGTTATTGCTGTACGCAGCGCCTTAATATCACTGTCATACACTTTTCTCGATTTCTTCAAACTGTGCGTGGGCTGACTCTTATACAGTGACTCTGCCTGATCAAGAAGCTGCAAAGCCTCATCCAAATAATTTCTAGTTGCCATTTCAGCTACCATCATTAATGCAGCGTCGGTATCCGCATAAAGATTCATCGCTCTAGAGTAGTACTGTAACGCTACATCCGGCCGCCGTTTAGCGATATAAATTTGAGCGCGCAAATAAGGAATCAACCGTATAAACAATGGAAACTGGTTATACGCCGCATTCGTCGCCATCTTATCGATCAGCAGTAACGTCATATCCCGATAACTAGGATTAGCCTCTGGCGTCGTAATATTATCGACCAGTGACCGCAACCCCATGACGGCCTGTGCATCGAACGGCTGAAGCGCAAGGGCATCACCGGCGCGAGCAAACTCCGCTTGACCCGCATGTTTCAAAAAAACTTGCTGCAATAATAGATTTAAGGTGAGTAGCGCACTGTCAGGCAGCCTGGCAGCGGCTTCTGCAAACTTTTGTTCCGCCTCCAGCTGATGGCCGCTGCGACTTAAATGTGTAGCTATAGAGTTTTGAGCTCTGGGCGAATTAGGTGTTGCATAAGCCCAGTACAGCTCCAGCCGCTCACTATTGGACCAAAGCTCCGCTCTTTTCCACGTCATCAACGCCAGTACCAAGATAATTAATCCCGTTGTGACCACAGCAACCCTCACGCGCGTTTTTTCCCCCAGATAAACCAATGCCGACGCGAGCGGCAAAAATAAAAGTAATGCAGCGAGGTAATTGCGATGCTCAAAATAAAGCTCCAGACCAACCACTGTTGACTCTGTGAGATGTGCCACGAAGAAAAATAAAATCGCCAAACTCAATAGCGGCCATTTCTTTTTAAGGAAAAATGCTGATCCAGCCAACGTAAACAAACCGATCAACGAAAAAAACGTCGTCATCGGTGCAAACAGATTTTTCGAAATCAAATAGCCATCTTGAAACAGGCCACGTCCTTCAATCCTAGGCACCCACAAATGATACAGATATTCGGTAACTATGCGACTTTCGCTAAGCAAACGTTGGATCTGATTGAATGAACGGTTTGGCCACGGATTATCAGAAAAATCTACATACCGGAACAGAGCTGCAACAATCGCTATGGTAGGCAACCAAAGGAATAGAGCGCGCCATTGCCAAATGGGTTTTTTGTTCGATAGGTTACAAAACTCGATCACTAGCAACAGAACCGGTAGAAGCGCACCATTTTCTTTGCTGAATGTGGCCAATATTGTTCCCACGCAAACGGCCAGTGTTATTAGAACATAAGCTTTCCTGGGTTGGCTTTCGAGCAATAAACGGCCTTTTAAATAGACCATCATCCCCAACAGACTGAACATGGTGGCCAGCTGCGCCATGCGCTGGACAACATAAAGCGTTGTGGAAACAAAATAGGGATGAAGCAACCAGAACATGCTGGCAAGAACGGCAATCCATACGCACTGCTGCTCGCAATAACCGTACAGGCGCAGTAACAGCAATATGCTCCAGCACAATAGCAAACCGCACAGCTCGTGAATGAGCAGATTAGTAGTTTTGAACCACGGTGCATAGCTGGGCCAGGTATTGTCGTCAAGCAAAAAACTAGCCAATGCGATAGGGCGCCCGGTAGGCCCAGAAAAACCATTTAAAACAAAGCTTTTAAATGTTTCCCAATCGGTCACACCACCATATATTCCGAGGTCCTTGAGATTGGGATAATCATCAAAAAGAAAGCCGCCGTGCAACCCCGGCAGATAGCAGAAAAAACAAAGGGCAGCGAGCGCAATTAATACGCTGACAGGAGCAAAGCGAGCCATTCACCAGTATCCGCTGGACAAATACAAAAACGCCCACCGAATGGGTGGGCGTTGACGACAGCTACTAAATTTTAAGTACGGCAGCTTGAAGGACGATATTTATTATCCAAAGTCGAGCCACCACCAGCGGCAGAGCCACATACCCATTGCACACCACCTGCGCCTGTAACAGGGCTCAAGCTGAGCGTTTTGCCATTATCCACTTTAGCATTGTACGTAATCGTAATCACACCGCCCGCAACCGCCACTTGAGTTACAGCATTACCCGTAATAGATACCGCGTTCGCCAATCCAGCTGAAGTATTGACGGCAGGCATATAACCTTTTGACGAGTAAAACTCAGTAACTGAAGCTTTCGCTGCGCCAGCCAAACTCAGGCCTTCTGTAACATGCGAGCGCTTGGTGTAATCCTGATACGCAGGCAATGCAATCGCCGCCAAAATACCGATGATCGCTACGACGATCATCAATTCGATCAATGTAAAACCCTGCTGCATCTTTTTCATGAAGATTTCTCCAGTGTCATAAAAGAGTTCGGTAGCCATTGCCGAACCAAGGGTTCGCGCTACTGGCTCTGAGTTAAGCATAGGGTATTCCAATGTCAAACTCGCCTTGAGAAACAGTGAGATATGCATACTTTGCGTAAATACGGTGTACCAATTGAAGAAAGTTCGCCATCGCAGACTCCGCTTTAGAGTCAGATTCCTACAATTTTTGTCACTCAGTATCAACACCATCTCAACCGGCATACATTTTTATGTCGATTAGCCGTTGCTATACTTCGTCGCGGCATTGTTTTACGCACTTCACATTCAATTGAATATCTAATGCAGGGCGAGCTCGATGAATACGACTGTTTCCTCAGTTGCTCTTAGTGGTTTGGCGCGACGCCTTGTTAAAGACGGCATACTGAACGAGCAAGCTGCCCATGACGCGCTGCAAATTTCAGCACGAGAGAAAAAGCCCTTCGTTTCTTATCTAGTCGATAACCACCTGGCCAAGAGCGGAGCCATTGCCGAAGCCGCTTCTGATGAATTCGGCACACCGCTGTTCGATCTCTCTGCTTTTAATATGGCGATGAGCCCGAAGAGTCTGGTCGATAACAAGCTGATTCAGAAGCATCACACCATTCCTTTATTTCGTCGTGGCAATCGGCTGTTTATCGCGGTTTCTGATCCCACCAACCTACGTGCGCTCGATGAAATCAAGTTTCACACCGGTATTAACACTGATGCCGTACTTGTCGAAGAGAGTGCATTAGCGGCGGCAATTCAGAAATATCTCGATGCCAATGACGATTCGATGGGAGCTCTCGGCGAGCTCGATGAAGCGGGCCTGGATAATCTCGATATTGAGGCAGTTGATGAAAATACGCGCGATGACGATGCAGCCAATGGCGCTGATGAAGCACCTATTGTTAAGTTCATCAATAAAATCCTGGTCGATGCGATTCGTGGCGGCGCGTCCGATATTCATTTCGAGCCTTACGAAAAGAGCTATCGCATTCGTTATCGCACCGATGGCATTCTGTACGATGTTGCGAAGCCGCCGGTCAATTTGGCCGGGCGACTTGCTGCGCGATTGAAAGTTATGTCGCAGATGGATATTTCCGAGCGACGCGTGCCACAGGACGGCCGCATCAAGATGAAACTGTCGAAAAATCGCGCAATCGATTTTCGGGTAAACAGCCTGCCCACGATTTGGGGCGAGAAAGTTGTACTGCGGATTCTCGATCCATCCAGTGCGAAGCTTGGTATCGATGCGCTCGGTTATGAACTCGAACAGAAAGAGATGTATTTGCGCGCGTTGCAGCAACCGCAAGGGATGATTCTTGTTACTGGCCCCACTGGTAGCGGTAAAACTGTTTCGCTGTACACCGGCCTCAACATTCTCAATACCTCCGAAATTAATATTTCAACCGCCGAAGATCCGGTTGAAATCAACCTTGAAGGCATCAACCAGGTCAACGTGAACCCGAAGGTCGGGTTGAATTTCGCCGATGCATTGCGTTCGTTTCTGCGGCAAGATCCAGATGTGATCATGGTCGGTGAGATTCGCGACCTGGAAACCGCCGAGATCGCGATCAAAGCCGCGCAAACGGGCCACATGGTGATGTCGACACTGCACACTAACAGCGCCGCCGAAACCATCACCCGTATGCTGAATATGGGCGTAGCACCATTCAACATCGCCACCACAGTAAACCTGATTATCGCGCAGCGACTTGCGCGCAAATTGTGTGTGCACTGCGCAGTGCCGGCGGAAATACCTCACGAAACGCTGCTGCATGAGGGCTTCAAAGAGGAACAATTGCAGACCGCAGCTATACTGAAGCCCGTTGGCTGCCCCAAATGCCAGAACGGCTATAAGGGGCGTGTAGGCATTTATGAAGTGGTTCGCATCACGCCGAGAATCTCGCGAATCATTATGGAAGAAGGTAATTCGATAATGATCGATGATGCTGCACGCGCCGAAGGCTTTAATGATTTGCGCGCCTCGGCGCTAATCAAATGCGCTGCGGGCATTACCAGCCTTGAAGAAGTGAACCGCGTCACGAAGGATTAACGTAGATGGCAACGGCTACAGCGGCAAAAACCCAAACGTATACTTGGCAAGGCACCGATCGCCAGGGCCGGCCCGCGCAAGGAGAGGCTGTCGGCTCCAGCCAGGCTCTGGTTAAAGCGCAACTGCGCAAACAGGGTATTGTCGCAAAAACAGTCAAACGCAAATCGCAGCCATTGCTGAGCGGAAAGAAGAAAATCAAGCCAGCGGATATCGCAATATTTGCGCGCCAGCTGGCCACGATGATGAAGGCGGGTGTGCCATTGGTACAAAGTTTCGATATCGTTGCCGAAGGCCTTGAAAATCCCAGCATGCGCGATCTGGTGCTTGAAATTAAAAATGAAGTGGCCAGCGGCACTTCATTAGCAGCATCAATTGGCAAGCATCCAAAATATTTCGATAACCTTTTCGTTAGTTTGGTTGCTGCCGGCGAGCAGGCCGGTACGCTCGAAACAATGTTAGATCGCGTCGCCACATATAAAGAAAAAACTGAAGCCTTAAAAGCAAAAATTAAAAAAGCGATGACCTATCCAGTCGCTGTTGTTTCGGTTGCCGTCGTCGTAACTGGTATCCTGCTAGTAAAAGTTGTGCCGCAATTTGCGTCGACCTTTTCCAGTTTCGGCGCCAATCTTCCCGCATTTACGCTAATGGTATTGCACTTATCCGAAGTCGTGCAGGCGTGGTGGTACATCATTTTGGCCATGCTGATCGGTAGTGTGATCGCGTTCGGCCGTGCACGTCGACAATCGCATAAGTTTGCGGAAGCAACCGATCGGCTGCTGCTGCGCGTTCCGATTATCGGTGGAATTGTGTATAACTCTGTCATTGCCCGCTTCGCGCGCACGCTTTCAACCACGTTCGCCGCCGGCGTGCCGTTGGTTGATGCGCTCGACTCTGTAGCGGGTGCCGCTGGCAGTATTCCCTATCACGATGCCATCAAACGCATTCGCGACGATGTCACCGCTGGGCAACAACTGAATGTCTCGATTAAAGCGACCAATATGTTTCCTAGCATGCTGAATCAGATGGTGGCGATCGGCGAAGAATCCGGTGCCCTTGATGAAATGCTGGAAAAAGTCGCGGTGCATTACGAAGCTGTAGTCGACAACATGGTCGATAGCTTAACTGCGTTACTCGAACCGATGATTATGGCGGTGCTCGGCATTCTCGTCGGCGGCTTGATGATCGCGATGTACCTGCCGATATTCATGCTCGGCTCGGTTATCTAAGGCTTTATCCTGAATTATTTCGATTCGATTTATCTTCTACTCTCCCAATATCCGGCGCTGCTCAGCGCCGGTTGTTTTTTATTGGGATTAATTGTTGGCAGCTTTTTGAATGTCGTCATTTACCGGCTACCCAAAATGATGGAGCGGGAATGGCGTACCGAATGCGAATTGCTGCTGAGCGGTGATTCAGAAGCGACGCCTGCCGAACACAAGCGATTCAATCTCGCTTACCCGCAATCGCACTGCCCGCACTGCGACGCGCGAATTCAGCCTTGGCAAAACATCCCGATTATTAGTTATGTATTGCTGAAAGGCTGCTGTGGTAATTGTCGAGCATCGATATCCATTCGCTATCCGATCATCGAGCTAATTACAGGCTTACTGGCCCTGCTCGCCGCGATGCAGATTGGCGCATCGTGGGCTCTACTTCCTGTATTAGTTTTTGTCTGGGCGCTGCTGACCTTGACGATGATCGACATCGATCATCAATTGCTGCCCGATCAGATTACCTTACCGCTGCTGTGGCTGGGGCTTGCGTTAAATACCTTCGGATTGTTCGTGCCGCTCACAGATGCGGTGTGGGGCGCGATTGCTGGTTACTTGAGCCTGTGGAGCGTGTTCCATATTTTTCGTTTGATAACCGGCAAGGAAGGCATGGGCTTTGGTGATTTCAAACTGCTGGCTGCACTCGGTGCATGGATGGGTTGGCAAATGTTGCCGATTATTATTCTGCTGTCGTCGTTGGTCGGCGCGGTTGTGGGATCGCTGCTGTTGATCGCACAACGCAAGGGCCGCAGTACACCGATACCTTTCGGGCCATATCTCGCTGGCGCCGGATTGATCGCGTTTTTCTGGGGTAAAACGCTCATCGAGAATTATCTGCAATTCGCCGGCATTCATTGATCCGGTAAACTAAGCCCGATTTCTTTCGAAGGGCAATCTCATGTTCGTCGTCGGTGTCACTGGCGGTATCGGTAGCGGTAAAACCGCAGTAACGGATGAGTTCGCGAAGCTTGGCATCGACATTGTCGATGCCGATCGGGCAGCGCGTGTTGTCGTCGAACCTAATACTCCCGCATTCGCGAATATTCATGCTCATTTTGGTGACCGAATTTTATTGCCGGATGGTTCGCTCGATCGTGCAGCGCTGCGCCGTATCATTTTTCAGAACGCCGACGAAAAGCGCTGGCTTGAGCAATTGCTGCACCCGCTGATTGCTCTTGAAATTCAACGACAGCTCGCAGCAGCGCATAGCTCTTACGTTATCTTTGTGTCGCCACTGTTGATCGAATCGCAGCAAAAAGCTTTATGTGATCGCATTCTCGTTGTTGATGTGCCCGAAGAAATTCAGCTACAGCGCACCATGACGCGCGACAACAACGATATCGATCAGGTACGCCGTATTATCGCCAGCCAAGCAAGCCGACAGCACCGTCTGCAATATGCCGATGACGTGGTGGAAAATACTGGTTCGCTGGAGCAATTGCGTGAACGCATTGCAGAATTGCATCAGCGCTATCTTGAATTCGCTGCGCACAAACAAGCAGCAGGAGCACAGTGATGAGTGATAAAAAACCTTTGTTGGTGAAATGTCCGCGTTGCGGCGCCGAAGTGACGTGGGGCGAACAAAGCCCGCATCGGCCTTTTTGTTCCGAGCGCTGCCGCAATCAGGATTTTATTGGCTGGGCGAAAGAGGAGCATCGCATCGGCGGCGATACAAGTTACGATGATTTATTGTCGGATGATTTGTCGAAGCAGTGATTGCTATACGTTTTATTCTCCCTCTCCCTGCGGGAGAGGGACTGGGGGTGAGGGCCAATCAGGTGTTAATCTGGGGGGAGGGGGACTGGATCCGCACTTTCTGTTGGATCGCAGCAATGATCGCGCGATTCGCCGCCGGAAACTCCAATCCGCTTAATTCGTCGATTGCCGCCCAGCGCAACGGTTGTCCTTCCCGCCCATGTGGCTCGCCGAAAAATTCACTAATCCACCACACATCGAGTAAAACCGATTTATCGTTGTAATCGTGAGAGATAGTTAGCAATGGCTCGAAGTTGGTAATTTCAATCGCGAGCTCTTCATGCAATTCCCGCCGCAATGCATCTTCGACAGTTTCGCCAGCCTCGACTTTGCCGCCCGGAAATTCCCACAAACCACCTTGATGCAGATGTTCAGCGCGACGCGATATAAGAATCTTATCCGCGCCGTCGCTGATTACACCAACTGCAACATGCACACGTTTGCGTTGAAAATCAGGTGCGATATTCGGCATTGATCGTCACATAGTCATGCGAGAAATCGGTTGTCCATACGGTGGTTTGGGCAATACCGCGCCCCAATTCGATAGCAATAACGATTTCCTCGGCAACCATCGCGGCGCCGCCTTGCTGCTCGGTGTAGCTCGATGCGCGTCCACCGCGTTCGGCGATCAATACGTTATTGATGCGCACGCTGATTAGATTCACATCGAGTTGATCGACACCGGCACGACCGATCGCTGCCAAAATGCGCCCCCAATTGGGATCGCTTGCGAATAACGCAGTTTTTACCAACGGCGATTCGGCCACCGCATACGCGACTTGCAAACATTCATGCTCGGTGGCACCGCCGCTGACATCGACCGTCACGAATTTAGTAGCGCCTTCGCCATCGCGAATAATTGCCTGCGCAAGCTCGACGAATACCTGCTCCACCGCCGCATATAATTTTTCGAATAAGGGATGTTGCACGCCATCAATCAGCGTATTTTTTGCGGCACCCGTCGCAACGAGAACACACGAATCATTAGTCGACGTGTCGCCATCGATGGTGATGCGGTTGAACGAGCGATTGACCGCCCGTTCAATCATTAGCTGCAAGGTATCCATCGTGACCGCAGCATCAGTAGCAACATAACCCAGCATCGTTGCCATATTTGGCTTGATCATACCGGCGCCTTTGCTGATGCCGGTAATCGTGACACGCTGGCCATCGAGTTCGATTTGCGTCGATGTCGCTTTCGGACGCGTATCGGTGGTCATAATGCCTTGCGCGGCTTTGAGCCAATTGTCTTCGCGCAAATCCATCAATGCATTGGGTAATCCTGCAGTGATTTTTTCGGTAGGCAATGGCTCGCCAATGACGCCCGTCGAAAATGGCAAAATCATTTCGGCGGCGACATTGGTCAATTGCGCGAGCTGCTCGCACGTGCGGCGGGCATTTGCCAATCCTGCTTCGCCGGTTCCGGCATTCGCGTTGCCCGTATTAATCAGCAAATAGCGCGGCGACTGCTGCGCTAAATGTTTTTTGGCCAGTTGTACCGGTGCTGCGCAAAAAGCGTTTTTAGTAAACACGGCTGCAGCACTGCTATTCGCCGCGAGTTCCATTACCACTAGATCAAGGCGACCAACTTTTTTTATGCCCGCGCTGGCGATGCCGAGCTTGAAACCGGCCACGGGGTGCAATTCAGGTAACTGTCCGCTTCCAACTGCCATATCTGTTAACCCAACTTACCGTGACAATGCTTATATTTTTTGCCGGAGCCGCAGTGACATAATTCATTGCGACCAACTTTCGGCTCCTCGCGCACAAACGGAGCAATCGGCGCTGCGGGGGGAACGGCATGTTCTTCCTCATCGCCCTCGGCCATCGCGGAAATTTGCGCATGTTGAAATTGTATTTTCTTACGCGCTTCTTCTTCGCGACGCTGTTGCTCGAGTCGCTCCAATTCATCCTGCCGCTGAACTTCCACGTGTGATAAGAACCGCACCACATCGCGCTTCAGGCTATCGAGCATTTGCTGAAATAATTCGAAGGCTTCACGCTTATATTCCTGCTTCGGATTTTTTTGCGCGTAAGCGCGCAGGTGAATGCCGTAACGCAAATGATCCATCGTCGCTAAATGCTCCTTCCATAACGAATCGAGCACCTGCAGCATAATGTATTTTTCGAGACGGAAGATTTCCGCACCGATCGAATCGCGCTTGCGCTGATACGCGGTGGTTGCTTCCGCGATAATTTTTTCGCGCAGCGGTTCTTCGTGTAACGATTTGTCGGTATCTAACCATTGCTGAATTGGCAATGGCAGCGCGAATTCGGCTTCGAGACGTTTTTCCAATCCGGCAATGTCCCACTGCTCTTCGAGACTTTGCGGCGGAATATATTCGTCGATAACGACATTGATGACATCGACGCGAATCGCATCGATCGTTTCTGAAATATTGTCGACTTCGAGCAGTTCATTGCGCTGTTGATACACAATCTGGCGCTGATCGTTCGCGACATCGTCGTATTCAAGCAATTGTTTGCGCATATCGAAGTTACGCGCTTCAACCTTGCGCTGCGCTTTTTCGATCGCGTTGGTGACCATGCGATGCTCGATCGCTTCGCCCTTTTCCATGCCGAGCGCTTGCATGATGCTTTTTACGCGGTCAGACGCAAAAATTCGCATCAGACTATCTTCGAGCGATAGATAAAAACGCGACATCCCTGGATCGCCCTGCCGACCGGCGCGACCGCGCAACTGATTATCGATACGGCGCGATTCGTGACGTTCGGTACCGATAATATGCAAACCGCCGGCGGCAATAACTTGCTCATGACGCTTGCGCCAGGCAGCGCGCGCTTGTTCGATTTGCTCGGGAGTCAGATCCTGATTTTGCGCGATCTCTGCTTCGACATTACCACCGAGGACAATATCGGTGCCGCGACCCGCCATATTGGTGGCAACGGTAACCACACCAGGACGTCCTGCCTGCGCGATAATTTCGGCTTCCTGACGATGATATTTCGCGTTCAATACCTTGTGCGGAATACCCGCTTTTTTGAAACGCTCCGACAATTCTTCGGAAGTTTCAATCGATGCCGTTCCCACCAGCACCGGCGCGCCTTTTTCGGTGATCACTTTGACATCGTCGACAATGGCTTCGTATTTCTCGTCTTTCGTTAAATAGACGAGATCGTTCAAATCCTGTCGCTGCATGGGTTTGTTGGTCGGAATAACGACTACATCGAGCGCATAGATTTGATGAAACTCATATGCCTCGGTATCGGCAGTGCCGGTCATGCCGGCGAGCTTCTCGAACTGTCGGAAATAATTTTGGAATGTGGTCGACGCGAGTGTTTGCGTTTCCGCCTGAATGCGCACGCCTTCTTTCGCTTCGATCGCCTGATGCAGACCTTCGGATAAACGCCGTCCCGGCATCGTGCGACCGGTATGCTCGTCGATCAAAATAATCTGATCGTCCTGCACGATATATTCGACGTCACGATGAAACAGCGAATGCGCACGCACTGCGGAATTTACGTGATGCAGCAAACTCAAATTGCCTGCGGAGTACAGGCTATCGCCCTCTTCCAGCAAGCCGTTCTGCACCATCCACTCTTCGATCAGCTGATGACCATCTTCAGTGATTTCCACTTGTCGCATTTTTTCGTCGACAGAGTAGTGGCCCGGTTGATTTTCACTGCTGTGACGTAATTTCGGCATCAGATTATTAATGCGCCGATACAGCTCAGAGCTATCTTCAGCCTGTCCCGAAATAATGAGCGGCGTGCGCGCTTCGTCGATCAGAATCGAATCGACCTCATCGACGATCGCGAAATTCAAACCGCGCTGAAAACGGTCTTCTTTAGCGAAGGCCATATTGTCGCGCAGGTAGTCGAAACCGAATTCGTTGTTAGTGCCATAGGTGATATCGGAAGCGTAAGCTGCGCGCTTTTCCTGCGGATCTTGCCCGGAAAGAATGATGCCGACGCTGAGACCGAGAAAGCGATAAATCGGCGCCATCCATTCGGCATCGCGCTGTGCTAAATAGTCGTTAACGGTGACCACAAATACGCCTTTGCCGCTGAGCGCATTCAAGTACACCGGCAAAGTCGCCATCAGCGTTTTGCCTTCACCGGTACGCATCTCGGCGATGCGGCCCTCATGCAGCGTGATGCCGCCGATCATCTGCACATCAAAATGGCGCATACCCATGACGCGCTTGCCGGCTTCGCGCACAGTGGCGAACGCCTCGGGTAATAAATCGTCGAGCGTTTGCCCTTGCTGCACACGCTGCTTGAACTCGGCAGTTTTCGCCGTGAGCGCTTCGTCGCTGAGCGCGGCCATTTGCTGCTCAAATTCATTGATGCGGGCAACCTGTTTGCCCATGCGCTTCAATTCGCGATCGTTTTTACTGCCGAATACTTTTTTTAATACGAGTCCTAGCATGGTGTCCTACTGAAGCAATGCTGCGATTTTAGAGGGGCTACCCCAAAGCTGGGGTGGGATCATACCGAGGCGATGCGAAAGATGAAATCTTTTGCGGTGCGAGAGGATCAGCGGCTAGCTTGTTGAATATAGATGAAGGGATCGACTGGGCGACCGTGTTTGTAGACTTCGAAATGCAGATGAGTGCCGGTGGCGCGACCGCTGCTGCCCATCAACGCAATCACCTGGCCTTTCTTAACGACGTCACCCTGCTTAACGAAAATCAGTTTGCTGTGGGCGTAGCGCGTAAAACAGTCATCGCCATGATTGACTTCGATGAGTCGACCGTAACCTTGTTTTTCACCGGCGAATGTCACGACACCATCGCCGGCCGACAGAATCGCAGAGCCGCTTTTTCCGGAGAAATCGATGCCATCATGCATCGAGCGACGGCCGCTAATAGGGTCAAAACGCATTCCGAAATATGAAGATACTTCCGCCCGATACGCAGGTTGCGCGCCGAATATGGCCTGATCACCCACCTTGCGATTGATCAGCATTTCTTCGAGTGTGTTGAGTTGCTGTTCGCGCTCATCGACCTGGCGGCTCAGACGATCGATCGCCACGTAAATATCATCCGATTGCGGCGGCACGATTTCGCTGTCGCTGGGACCGCCGACACCAGTCGACGCAGAGTTTGAACTCTTGCTGCTTACCTCGGTAATGACACCATCTCCGTCGGTAATCTCGCTTAAATGCTCGACGCGTGCTTCCAGCTCTGACATGCGCTCCGCGAGCACATGCAGGTGTTGAGCTTCCGGCTTATCCGCCGTGACATCCGCATGCAGAGCACCGTCCGCGCCCGCGCCTTCCTCGGCGGAACTGGGCTGGTGGTGGCCGAGCACATACCCTGTCGCCAAACCCGTTCCGAGCGGCAATCCGATGACACAAAACGACAGCAATGCACGCGTCCAGCGACTTAAAGACGCTGAACGAATGGATTCGAGCTGATCGGCGATCAATGGGATTTTCACAATAAATTGTTGAGCTTACGTAACGCGCGGAACGAGAAGGCGGCAACTATCTCACAACTTTTTACATCGGGGCAAACCGGCAGCTCATTCTTTGAGCACATCGACAGCTGCTTTCGGAGAGGCAAAAACAAAAACGCCCGGCTTAAACCGGGCGCCTGGAACCGACTAACGAGGGAATCAAGCAAGCGCGAATGGTGTTGCGTAAGAAACCGGCGCGGTCTTAGCGTTTTCGAATGTCACCAGCTCCCAAGCATCCGCCTCAGCCAATAACGCTCGCACTGCTTGGTTATTGAGTGCATGCCCCGACTTATGGGCTCGGTACTCACCGATCAGCGCATGTCCGAGTAAATAGATATCGCCGATCGCATCGAGAATCTTGTGCTTCACAAACTCGTCGTCGTAACGCAATCCGCCCTCATTGACGATGCGGTATTCGTCGACGACAACGGCGTTGTCCAAGCTGCCGCCACGTACCAGACCTTTGCTGCGCAAGTATTCAAACTCATGCATAAAACCGAAGGTGCGGGCGCGACTAACTTCTTTAACAAACGAGGTACTGGAGAAATCGATTTCCGCATGCGAATTGCGATCACGGAACACTGGGTGATCGAAGTCGATCGTAAATGAGACCTTGAAGCCAGCAAAGGGGAGGAAGCTGGCCTCGCGGTCACCATCTTTGATCGTTACTGGGCGCTTGATCCGAATAAATTGCTTCGGCGCCTTTTGCTCTTCGATACCTGCGGACTGAATGAGAAACACAAACGGCGCAGCACTGCCGTCCATGATCGGCACTTCCGGAGAACTGAGCTCGACCATACAGTTATCGATACCCAGACCAGCAAACGCCGACATCAGGTGCTCAATCGTGGAAACGCGCGCACTGCCGTTTACTAGTGTTGTCGACAGCATCGTGTCGCCGACACTCTCGGCACGGGCCGAGAATTCAACGACCGGACTGAGATCGACGCGGCGAAAAACGATGCCGGTATTGACCGCAGCCGGACGCAAAGTCAGATAGACCTTTTCGCCCGTGTGCAGGCCGACGCCGGTAGCGCGAATCGCGTTGCGGAGAGTTCGCTGTTTGATCATTAGGTTCCAATCGCCCTATAGCGGCGGTAATAGATCTGCAATACTAGCAGAATCAATCACCTCCTACCAAACCGCATCCCAACAACGGCGCTGTTCACCGGCCGATTCTATGCATCAAGTCACAATGCGATCAGTCGGCCTGCCGTCGCAAAAACGCCGGGATGTCCAAATATTCCATATCTTTTTCTGCCAGCGGCGCAGGTTTGGCAACTTCCCGAGCCACAGCTGCGGTAGCCGCTTGCTGGTTGCGCATAACCGTCGGCCGATCGAGATCGCGATAGGCGACTGCAGTATCGAGCGCCGGCTTTTTGGTTTCGACCACCTTAAACGGCATTTCCTGAACAAAAGCTGACTCGCCACCAAGACCGGTAGCAACCACCGTCACTTTAAGCTCGTCACGCATCTCCGGATCGATAACCGTACCAATAACAACTGTTGCGTTATCGGACGCAAATTCTTCGATCGTGTCGCCAACTTCGGTGAACTCACCGAGCGAGAGATCGAGCCCGGCAGTGATATTGACCAAAATACCGCGCGCGCCCTGCAGGTTAATATCCTCTAGCAGCGGACTGCGAATCGCCGCTTCCGCCGCTTCTCGCGCGCGATTTTCACCACGCGCCACGCCGGTGCCCATCATTGCCGCACCCATTTCCGACATCACGGTACGCACGTCCGCGAAATCGACGTTGATCATGCCCGGCCGGATGATCAGATCAGCGATGCCCTGTACCGCGCCCAGCAACACATCGTTGGTCGCCTTGAACGCAGTCAGCAGACTGGTGTTCTTGCCGAGTACCGCCAACAGCTTTTCGTTTGGAATCGTGATCAGCGAATCGACGTGCTCCTGCAATTCCTTGATGCCCTGCTCGGCGATCGCCATCCGCTTCTTGCCTTCAAACGGGAACGGCTTAGTGACGACCGCGACCGTCAGAATGCCCAGCTCCTTGGCCACTTCGGCCACCACCGGTGCGCCGCCGGTACCGGTGCCGCCACCCATGCCGGCAGTGATGAACACCATATCGGCGCCACGCAGCACTTCGGCGATGCGGTCACGATCCTCAAGCGCCGCCTGACGCCCGACATCCGGATTCGCGCCGGCGCCAAGCCCCTTAGTCACACCCGAGCCTAGCTGCAGCACCGTTTTTGACGAAATATCCGTCAATGCCTGTGCATCGGTATTGGCGCAGATGAAATCGACGCCGTCGACGTTACTGGCGATCATGTGCTTGACCGCGTTGCCGCCACCACCACCGACACCAACCACTTTAATTACCGCGCTTTGCGGCAAGCTATCTACTAATTCAAACATAATGCCTCTCCCCTTTAATTTCACAACCCGGTCTGCCCGGAACCGTGTTACGACTCAAAAACCCAAACCGCTTTTACTTTCTCGATGCGTTCGCGACGGGTGTCGCGGGCGCGTCGTCAGAAATTGTTTTGCAACCAGCTTTTCGCGCGCGCAAAAAGCCCGAGTGCGTCGATCTCACGTACTTTGCGCTGACGCATACCGCCGCGCGCACCACTGCCGCGCTGCTGCTTCGTGCCGTAATACAGCAAGCCGACGCCGGTCGAATAAATTGGATTGCGCACGATGTCGGTCAACCCAGCCGACACATGCGGCACGCCGATGCGCACTGGCATGTGGAAAATCTCTTCCGCCAACTCGACCACGCCTTCCATTCGCGACGTACCGCCGGTGAGCACGATACCCGCCGGAATCATGTCTTCGTAACCGCTGCGACGCAGCTCCGCCTGCACTAGCGTGAACAATTCGTCGTACCGCGGCTCGACCACTTCGGCGAGTGCCTGCCGACTCAAATCGCGCGGCGGACGATCGCCGACACTCGGCACTTTGATCGTTTCATCGGCGCGCGCGAGTTGTGTCAATGCACATGCGTATTTGATTTTGATTTCTTCAGCGAACTGCGTCGGCGTGCGCAGCGCCATAGCGATATCGTTAGTCACTTGATCGCCAGCAATTGGAATCACACCGGTATGGCGAATCGCGCCCTCGGTGAAAATCGCGATATCGGTGGTGCCGCCGCCGATATCGACCAGACACACGCCGAGCTCGCGCTCGTCATCGGTCAACACCGCGAAGCTCGATGCCAGTTGTTCGAGAATAATTTCTTCGACTTCAAGACCGCAGCGGCGAATGCATTTTTCGATGTTCTGCGCGGCATTCACCGCACACGTCACCAAATGCACTTTCGCTTCGAGACGCACGCCCGACATGCCGAGCGGCTCCTTGATGCCTTCCTGATTGTCGAGCACATATTCCTGCGGCAACACGTGCAGCACTTTTTGATCAGCGGGAATTGCCACCGCCTGCGCCGCATCGATCACGCGCTCGAGATCGAGTGGATAAACTTCGCGATCGCGCACTGCCACGATGCCGTGCGAATTCAAACTGCGGATATGGCTGCCGGCGATGCCCACGTAAACCGAGTGAATCTGGCAGCCGGCCATCAACTCGGCCTCTTCCACCGCGCGCTGAATTGACTGCACCGTCGATTCGATATTCACCACCACGCCTTTTTTCATACCGCGCGATGGATGCGAACCGATACCGACTATTTCCAATTCGCCCTCAGCTGTGAGCGAACCGACAATGGCCACTACCTTCGACGTGCCGATATCCAGACCGACAATCATTTTGCCGTCGCCACTACCCATGTCCGCTCACCCCAGGTTTCAATATATTGTTGTCGTTGCTATTTGCACGGTTGTCATTGTCATGCGCGCGCGGCTCCGCCTGCTTCCAACCGACTGCCACACCGTTGCCATAACGCAAATCGATATACGCGATACGCTCAAGCTGCGGCGCGAGCTCCGTGCGATACACGCGCGAAAAGCTGCGCATTTTTTTTAATACATCGCCAGTGCCCAGCCGCAGCGCAACACCGTTTTGCAAAGTCGCCGACCAGCTGCCGCGTTCGTCGGTACCGAAACTCGCGAGCGCGAGTTTTTGTTCGTTGAGTAAATCGTGCAGCTCGGCATAACGGGAAATCACTTCACTCGATAATGCATCGGGTCCGAACAATAGCGGCAATTGCGCCACATCGCCGAGCGGCTGCGGACGGAATACTTCGCCGGTACGATTGAGCAAACCATCTTTGCCCCAGCGTGCAATCGCTTCCTGTTCGGTGACTGCGATAATCAATTGATCGGGCCAATGGCGTTCAATCGACACATCGGCAACCCACGGCAGTTCAAGAACCGCATTGCGAATGCGCTGCAAATCGACGGTCATAAAACCCGCACCCGCGAGCAATGGACGCACGCGCTCGACCAGTAAATTGCGATCGGTATGCAATAACGAGCCCGTCACCGCCACGCGCGACACCGGCACCGAGCCGACGTAATCTAATAATTTCCAACCGCCGAGCAATAACCCAAGCACCAGCGCCACCGCCAGCACCGGCATCGCTTTCAGCGGCAATTCACGCCATTGCACGGGCTTGCTATCGCGTTTTACTTTTGCATCGCGTTTCGACGCCGGTGCTTTCACCTGCGTCAGCTGCATCGCTGGCACTTGCGTCAAATGCATCGCCGGCGCCGCAGCGGCATGAGTCGCTACACGACGCTGCTTATGCGCACGCCGCGCCGGACTTGCGCCCTGTTTTTTTCCGCCGAAAAATTTGCCGCCGAACAAGCTCATCAGTGCTTGCCCTCCACGCTTAAGCGCAAAATTTCCGCGACTAATTGCTCAAAGCTCATGCCCGCGGCGCGTGCTGCCATCGGCACCAGACTGTGGCTGGTCATCCCCGGCGATGTATTGATTTCGAGCAGATAAAAATTGCCATTTTCATCCGCCATCACATCGGCACGCGCCCAGCCGCGGCAACCTAATTGTTTGAAGGCCGCCAAGCCGAGTTCACGCAGCTCATGTTCTTTTTCTGCGGATAATCCGCTCGGGCAGAAATAACGCGTTTCATTCGAAATATATTTCGCTTCGAAATCATAAAACACGTTATCGGTTTCGAGTCGAATCGATGGCAGCGCGGTATCGCCCAGTATCGCAATCGTATATTCGGGACCGCGGATACAACGCTCGGCCAATACCACATCGCCAAATTGTTGCGCGCTGCGATACGCCGCTGCGAGCTCGGCGCCGGTCGATACTTTTGCCATACCGATGCTCGAACCTTCCAACGCCGGCTTCACAACCACGGTGTCCCAACGCGCAATCAATGCATCGACATCGCTATGCGGCGACAACAATTCAAATTCGGGCGTCGACAAACCGGACGCCGACCACAATTGTTTGGTGCGCAATTTATCCATCGCCAACGCGGAGGCCATCACGCCGCTGCCGGTATACGTCACGCCCAATACTTCCAGTAAACCTTGCACCGTTCCGTCTTCACCGCCAGGACCATGCAGCGCAATAAATGCGTGCGAAAATTCCTGGGGGAAACGCAACCACCAGCCGTCATCTTTGGTATCCACCAACTCCGCGGCAATTTGCTGTTGTTGCAAAGCATCGAATACTGCTTTGCCGCTGATCAGCGAAACATCACGCTCAGCGGAAGTGCCGCCATACAGGACAGCGACTTTGGTTTTCAGCAATTTTTGCAACACCGTTGCATCGCTCATCATCAATTACCGCAAATCCGTCACTGCTAATTCAGCAGCGATCGCACCGATATTTCCCGCGCCTTGCGTCAACACAATATCGCCGGGGCGCACCACGCTCTTTAATACTTCCGCGATGTCTTCCAATTTCTCGACGAACAACGGCTCAACCTTGCCGCGACTGCGAATGCTGCGGCACAGGCCGCGACTATCGGCGCCGGCAATCGGTTCTTCGCCAGCCGCATACACATCGAGCATCAATAGCGCATCGACATTCGAAAGTACTGCGGCGAAATCTTCGTAGAGATCGCGTGTGCGTGTGTAGCGATGCGGTTGATACACCATTAATAAGCGGCGCTCCGGCCACGCCTGACGCACACCGCTGATCGTCGCGGCTACTTCAGTGGGGTGATGGCCGTAGTCGTCGATCAACAACGCGGTACCGCCCGCTACCGGTAATTCGCCGTACAACTGAAAGCGACGCCCAACACCCTGATAACGCGCGAGGCCGGCGCTAATAAATTGATCGTCGATACCTTCATCGCTTGCCACCGCAACCGCAGCGGCGGCATTCAGTACATTGTGTTTGCCGGGAATATTTAATTCGATCGTCAATTCGGCGCGGTCGCGACGCTGCATTTTGAATTGCGATTGCATGCCATTTTTTTGCCAATCGACAATGCGAAAATCCGCGTCGTCGCTAAAACCGTACGTCAACGCGCTGCGACTGATGCTGGGAATTAATTCGCGCACCACCGGATCGTCGATGCACAACACCGCCACACCGTAGAACGGCAGGTTATGCAGAAATTCGACGAAGGTTTTTTTCAGCACCGAAAAATCGCCGCCGTAGGTATCCATGTGATCGGCTTCGATATTCGTCACCACTGCCACCAGCGGTTGCAGATGCAAAAACGACGCATCGCTTTCATCGGCCTCGGCGATCAGGTAACGACTTTCGCCAAGCCGCGCATTCGAACCTGCGCTGTTGACGAGACCACCGATCACAAAAGTTGGATCGAGTTCGGCGGCGGCGAAAATTGTTGAGATCATCGTCGTCGTCGTGGTTTTACCGTGCGTGCCGGCAATGGCGATACCGTGGCGATAACGCATCAATTCGGCGAGCATTTCGGCGCGGCGCACCACTGGAATGCGCGCTTCTCGCGCGGCAATAATTTCTGGATTACTTTCTTTCACCGCACTCGATGCGACCACGACATCGGCGCCATAAATATTTTCCGCAACATGGCCGATGAATACCGTCGCGCCCAATTGCTCGAGACGTCGCGTGCTGCTACCGGCCTTGATATCGGAGCCGGTAATTTGATAACTCAAATTCAGTAGCACCTCGGCGATACCGCACATACCCGCGCCACCGATGCCGACAAAATGAATGCGTTTAACGCGGCGCATTTCCGGCACTACAAAACGACGACGCTCAGCCATGGGCCACCTCCATCCGCGCGTCGATCAATTGCAGGCAGGCATCGGCCACGGCGTCAGCCGCTTGTGGTTTCGCGAGCGCACGGGCATTGCGCGCCCACGCCAATAATTCCTGCGGTTGCGCCGCCAACTCACGCAACAATTTCGCCAATGCGTCGACGGTAAATTCATGTTGCGGAATTAACACGCCGGCACGTTGCTCGCTAAGCCAACGCGCGTTATGTGTTTGATGATCATCGATCGCATGCGGCAGCGGAATCAGAATGGCACCGACACCGGCAGCGGCCAATTCTGCAATCGTCAATGCGCCAGCACGGCAGATCACCACATCCGCCCATGCATACGCCGCCGCCATGTCGTCGATGAACGCATCGACATCCGCTGCAATATTTTTGTCGCGATAATCCGCACGCACGGTATCGATATGCGCACGGCCGGTTTGATGACGAATTTCCGGTCGCAGATTTTCCGGCAGTGTGGCAATTGCCGCCGGCACGACATCGTTAATTGCTTTCGCGCCGAGACTGCCGCCGAGCACAAGCACGCGCATTGCTTCAGTACGTTCATTCCAGCGCTGTTCCGGCGCCGGCAAATTTGCAATGGCACTGCGCACGGGATTGCCGACGTAATGCGTATTCGCACCGGATAACGTGCGCGGATAGCCGAGCAATACGGTTTTTGCGAACCACGCCAGCAAGCGATTGGTGGTGCCGGCGATGGCATTTTGTTCGTGAATCGCCAGTGGTTTGCGCAGCAACCACGCCGCGAGTCCACCGGGGCCTGCTGTAAAACCGCCGAAACCGATCACACACTGCGGCCGCATTTGCTGCAGCAACTGCGTGGTTTGAAACAACGCGCGCGCAATACCGAACGGCGCGAGCAACTGCGCGCGCAGACCTTTACCACGCACGCCACTGACCGCGATACGATGCAATGGAATTCCCGCTTTCGGCACCAGATCCGCTTCGATACCGCGCTCGGTACCGAGCCATTGCACCCGCACGCCTTTGCGCAGTAATACCTCAGCCACCGCGAGTGCGGGGAATACGTGTCCGCCGGTACCGCCGGCCATAATCAATACGGTCGCTTCAGCCATTGCCGAATCTCCCGCTGGTTTCGCCGTCGACGCGGAACACCAACGCGACCAGTACCATGCACACCATCAAGCTGCTGCCGCCATAACTCAGAAACGGCAGCGTCAATCCTTTGGTCGGCAACAACCCGGTATTCACGCCGATATTGATAAATATTTGCGCGCTCAGCAGCAGCGCCGCGCCATACACAACATATGCGCTGAATAATTTGCCGGCAACTTCAGCGCGACGGCCGATGCGCAACGCACTGACCACCAATATCGAAAACAAACACAGCACTAACAACGCGCCGAGAAAACCAAATTCTTCGGCCCAAATCGCGAATACGAAATCGGTATGAGCTTCCGGCAAGTACGATAATTTCTGCACGCTGTTGCCAAGGCCGACACCCAGCCATTCGCCGCGACCAAATGCGATAAGCGATTGCGTCAATTGATAGCCCGATTTGAATTGATCGGCCCACGGATCGGTGAAGCCAATCAGGCGCGCTTTCCGATACGGCGAGGTAAAAATCAGCAATACAAACGCCGAAGCGCAGCTCGCAATCACCAACAAAAATTGGCTGAGTCGCACGCCGGCGAGAAATACCAAACCGAACGCGGTACCGGCGGTGACAACCGTCGCACCAAAGTCAGGTTCGAGCATCAGCAGCAGCGTGACCATGAACACCACTGCCATCGGCTTGATAAAACCGCTCCACTGACTGCGCACCTCATCGTGACGACGCACCAGATAACCGGCGAGATAAAAAATCACGAACACTTTGACGAACTCGGACACCTGCAACGATAACGGACCCAGCGATAACCAGCGACGCGCGCCATTGGCTGAGCGACCGATACCCGGAATTAAAACCACCGCCAGTAAAAACAAACCGGCGAGCAGCCACATCCAACCCGTTCGCTGCCACAGCGACATCGGCACACGCAGCACCGCGATGGCGAGTAATGTGCCGAGTGCGAAATGAAATAAATAACGCTGCACGAATGCGAATGCGTTGCCGTAGGTTTGCACCGCGTACGACACCGACGCCGAGCCCATCGCAATCAAACCGATTACGATCAAACCGAGCGTGCTGAACAGCAACCAGTTGGCTTCTTTTTCCAGCGGCCACAGCAGACGCTGTTGGCCGGCGATTGTCACCAGCATCAATGCGTCTCCAGAGAATGTTTCACCGCAGCGATAAACACATCGCCGCGATGCGCGTAATTGTCGAACATATCGAAGCTTGCGCACGCGGGCGACAGCAATACGCTATCGCCGGGCTGCGCCAATCGTGTTGCCTGTTGCACGGCATCGACCATGCTGTCGGCGCGCGCGGTCGTTATTGAGTTTTTCAACACCTCTTCGATAGCGTCAGCCGCTTCGCCGATCAGCACGGCGGCGCGGCCATGTTTTTCCAGCGCGGGTTTCAGGCCATCGAATTCCGCACCTTTGCCAACACCGCCGGCAATCAATACGACTTTGCCTTCATCGCCAGTGCTCAAGCCTTCGATCGCTGCCACCGTCGCGCCGACATTCGTACCTTTCGAGTCGTCGTAAAAACGCACACGATTTTTTTCCGCAATTAATTGGCAGCGATGCGCAAGCCCCGTGAATGTGCGCAGTGTTTCCAACATGGCCGGCAGCGGTAAATTCAGCGCGCGACCCAGCGCGAGCGCGGCCAATGCATTCGCAATATTGTGGTCGCCGGCAATGCGCAACGCGCGCACCGGCAGCAATAACTCGCGTTCGAACGCGAGATAGCGTTCGCCGTTGTGTTCGCGTAAACCGAAACCTTTGAAATCCGGCACATCGAGACCGAAGGTCCATTGCTTCACCGCTTCCGGTACCAGCGGACGGCTCAGTCGATCGGCACGATTGATCACCACCTGCTTGCAACCGCGAAATACGCGATGTTTTGCGGCATGGTACGCGGCGAGATTCGCGTAGCGATCCATGTGATCGGGACTCACATTCAACACGGTGGCCACTTCCGCATTTAATGGCTGCGCGCGCTCGAGTTGAAAACTCGATAATTCGAGCACATATAAATCGCGAGCGTCGTCGAGCAAATCGAGCGCCGGGATGCCGAGATTGCCGCCGACGCCGACATTGCGTTGCGCGGCGTTTGCCATTTCGCCCAATAACGTTGTCACCGTGCTTTTGCCATTCGAACCCGTGATCGCAACGATCGGCGCCGGCTTTTTCTGCGAAGAGACTTCGCGCACGAACAGATCGATATCGCCGCAGACATTGACACCGTGTTGCATCGCTGCGGCAATCGCGGGTTCTTCGAGTGCCACGCCGGGGCTGACGATCAATTCGCCGGCCGCGCAAAACAGCGCTTCTGAAAATTCGCCAAGCTGCAACGGCACGTCCGCGAATTCGCGCTTGAACGCATCGAGACCCGGCGGATTGGCGCGGCTATCGACCAGCGTGAACGGCACACCGCGCTCGGCGAAATAACGCGCGCACGACAGCCCGGTCTGGCCGAGGCCGACGACGACGCGCTGCTTGTCGGATGCGATCATGGTCATAGCGTTTGTGCTGTGCATGCTTAACGCAGTTTCAATGTGGCGAGGCCGAATAACACCAGCATCACCGTGATAATCCAGAAACGCACGATCACGCGCGGTTCCGGCCAACCTTTCAATTCAAAATGATGATGAATCGGTGCCATGCGAAAAATACGCTTGCCGGTGAGTTTGAATGATGCCACCTGCAAAATGACCGACACCGTTTCCATCACGAACACACCACCCATAATGAAAAAAACAATTTCGTGGCGCGCGATCACCGCCACCGTACCGAGCGCGGCGCCAAGTGCGAGCGCGCCGACATCGCCCATGAATACTTGCGCGGGATACGTGTTGAACCATAGAAAACCGAGACCGGCGCCCACGATCGCGCCGCAAAAAACAATTAATTCGCCCGATCCCTGTACATACGGAATCAGCAGGTAATGCGCGAATTTCGCATTGCCGGTGAGATATGTAATTAAACCGAGCGCACCACCGACCATTACCGTTGGCATGATCGCGAGGCCATCGAGACCATCGGTCAAATTCACCGCGTTGCTGCCGCCAACGATGACGAAGTACGCGAGCAAAATGAAAAACGGTCCGAGTGGCAACATCACATTTTTGAAAAATGGAATGTATAACTGCGTTTCGGTCGGCGTGGTCGCGTGCATAAATAAAAATATCGCCGCGCCAAAACCGCCGATCGATTGCCAGAAATATTTCCAGCGTGCCGGCAACCCGCGTGAATTTTTTTCGATAACTTTGCGGTAATCGTCGACCCAGCCGACGGCACCGAAAATCAATGTCACCGCGAGCACCACCCAAATGTAGGGATTGCGCAGATCCGCCCAGAGCAAGGTGGCGATCACGATAGCGAGCAGAATCATCGCGCCGCCCATGGTCGGCGTGCCTTTTTTGCTCAGGTGCGATTGCGGACCATCGGTGCGCACCGATTGGCCGATTTGGCGATCGACCAAATGACGAATAGCGATTGGACCAATTAACAACGCGATACCGAGCGCGGTCATCACGCTCAAAATGCCGCGCAGCGTCAGGTATTGAAATACGCTGAAGCCTTTGACGAATTGCGTCAGGTAAACAGTGAGCTCGTACAACATGGCTCAATGCCCCTCCGTTATTGCATGGCCGCACAGCGCCGCAACGATTATTTCCATCGCGGCACTGCGCGAACCTTTTATCAGCACGACGGCGGGGATTTGTTCAGCGCGATAGGCATCGATTACGGCGGCGTTGTCGGCAAATGCGCGCGCTCTAACGGATGCGCTATGGCGCGCATATTCATCGACTTGCGCCGGTGCATACGGACCGACGCACCACAGCTCATCGATGCCACGTGTCGCGGCGTAGGCGGCGACATCGCGATGTAATTGTTCGGCGGTCGGACCGAGCTCGGCCATATTGCCGATGATCAAACGACGCACGCCGGTATATTCGGCGAGCACATCGATCGCCGCTTTCACCGCACCCGGATTGGCGTTGTAGCAATCGTCAATCACCCTTTCGCCGCGAATACCGCGGCACAAATGTAAGCGGCCCGGCATGGATTTCACCGCCGCGAGACCGGCGCGAATCTGGTCGAGCTCGGCACCGGCAGCGATCGCTGCCGCCGCAGCAGCCAATGCATTGCGCACGTTGTGCGCACCGAGCAGATTCATCGCAATCGATGCATCGCCTTGCGGTGTATGTAGAGTGAAGCGCACACCGACGGCATCGCGCACGATATGGCTCGCACTAATCATCGCGGCTTTATCGAAACCGAAAGTCAGCACGCGACGATCGCCGGCGAGGCGACGCCACAGCGTTTCGTATTCGCTATCGGCATTGATAATTGCGGTGCCGTGTTCGCGCAGACCCGCAAAAATTTCACCTTTCGTCGCGGCAATCGCATCGACACTGCCGAAACCTTCGAGATGCGCCGGCAACGCGGCGGTGACGATCGCAATATCCGGCTCGGCGAAGCGACACAGATAAGCGATATCGCCGCTGCGGCCGGCGCCCATTTCGATCACCGCGTAGCGATGCGTCGGCGCCAGGCGCAACAGCGTTAACGGCACTCCGATTTCGTTATTCAGATTGCCGTGCGTGGCGAGAGTAGCGCCGCACTGCGCCAGAATCGCGGCCAGCATTTCCTTGCAGGTGGTCTTGCCGGCACTGCCGGTGATGCCGATCAGCGGGCCGGTAAATTGGCGGCGATTCATGCGCGCGACGAGACCGAGCGCAACGCGAGTATCGTCGACGCGCAATTGCGGCAGCGGTGCGGCGCTGGTGTCCTGCACGATCGCAGCGACCGCGCCCTTGGCTGCAACATCGGCGACAAAATCATGGCCGTCGAAGCGCTCGCCGCGCAGCGCGACATACAGGTCGCCGGTGCGGACCTGACGGCTATCGGTGGTAACGCCGGTAATCGAACGATCGTCACCGGCCAACGTTGTATTCAATTCCGCGGCAATCGCACGCAGCGCGAGAGCACCCATCATGCCGGCCCCCTCGCGAACAAGGCGGCGCGCGCAACGGCCACATCGCTGAATGGCCGCGTCTCATTGCCGATAATCTGGTAATCCTCGTGACCTTTGCCGGCGAGCAGGATCGCGTCGCCGCGCTGCGCGTGGTTGATCGCATACGCAACTGCCGCGGCACGGTCGCTTTCTACGTTTACATCGCCACTGATGCCCGCGCGTATGTCATCGAGAATCTGCTGTGGATTTTCGCTGCGCGGGTTATCGCTGGTCAGCACTACGTGATCGGCCAGACGCGCGGCGATAGCGCCCATCAGTGGCCGCTTGCCTTTGTCGCGATCACCGCCGCAGCCGAACACGCACCACAACTTGCCGCTGCAATGTCGGCGCAATGCGCTCAATGCCTGCTCCAGTGCATCCGGCGTATGCGCGTAATCGACCACCACCTCAATATCGGCCACACCGCCGACACGTTGCATGCGGCCGGCGATCGGGCGCAGCGTCGGCACCAGTGCCTGCAACTCGTCGGCGCTGAACCCCAACTTGCCCAGCACCGCGATCACCGCAAGTAGATTCGACAGGTTGAACTCGCCGAGCAGGTGCGAGCGCAGCGTTAGCTCGCCCCACGGCGTCGCCACCATCGCCGCGATGCCATCGGCACGAAATTCGGCGTTGCGCACCGCAATGGCCGCATCGCGGCGAACGCTGTAGTCGAGTACCGGCAATGTCTCTCGCAGCCGGTCGGCAAGCGCCGCGCCGAAGGCGTCGTCGCGATTGATCACCGCGAACTCAAGACCGGGCAGCTCAAACAGCTTGGCCTTGGCAGCACCGTAGGCATCCATGCTGCCGTGGAAATCGAGATGATCGCGGCTCAGATTGGTGAATACCGCGCCGGCGAAGCGAATGCCGTTAACGCGTCCCTGCACCAGCCCGTGCGACGACACTTCCATGGCGACGTGCTCGACGCCGCGATCGCGCCATTGCGCCAGTTGCTGCTGCAGCGCGATGGGATCGGGCGTAGTCAGTCCGCCACCGGTAACCGCGCCGTCCAGACTATTGCCGAGTGTGCCGACTACTCCACAGGGCTTGCCGCTACCGCGCAACGCTTGGCCGAGCAACTGCGAACAGCTGGTTTTGCCGTTGGTGCCGGTAATGCCAATAACGCGTATCGCCTGACTGGGATGATCGAAGAAACGATCAGCCATTGCCGAAACACGGGTGCGCAACTGCGGAATTTTGATGAGCGGAATAGCCAGATCGGTGCGCTCGATACCGCTCTCGGCAATGACCACGACAGCGCCGTTAGCGATGGCCTGATCGATGAACTGTCGACCATCGACACGCTCGCCCGGATACGCGAGAAATACGCCGCCGGCCGTGACCGCGCGACTGTCGATGGCGATGCCGGCAACCGGCAATTGCGCCAGCGGCGCGACCAGTTCGGGCAGCAGATCGCCGAGCGTCTTACCCGGCTGCAGATTCAAAGCCGCCGCCATCATGCCGGCCCCCGACTGACAGGCTTCCCCGGGCCGTTGGCTACCGCCGGCAAGGTCTGATCGGGGGCGACATTCAACAGCCGCATCGCGCCACCGACCACTTTCGCGAATACCGGTGCCGCGACATCGCCGCCGTGATATTTGCCGAGGCTGGCATCATCGACGATCACTACCGCAACCACCCGCGGTGCAGCTGCCGGGGCGAACCCGACAAACAGCGAGCGGTAGCGATCCTCATAGCCATGCACGCCGACTTTATGTGCGGTACCGGTTTTGCCGGCCACCGAATAACCCGGAATCGCCGCACGCTGACCGGTACCGCCGGGGCCGATGACCGTTTTCATCATCTCGACAATCTGATCGGCAACGCCGGCAGAAACCACTTGCTTACCGTCCGGCGTCGCATCGTCACGGCGCAACAGACTGACCGATCCAAGGCGGCCGCTGTTCGCGAACACGCTATACGCACGCGCGAGTTGCAGCGCGGTCACTTGCACGCCATAGCCGAACGCAAAGTTGGCGCGCTCGATATCGGACCAGCGATTGCGGATCGGCAGTACGCCATGCTGCTCACCGGGGAAGCCCGTCTCCATGCCGCTGCCGATACCAAAACGCTGGAACACATCCCAGACATTTTTCTGATCGAGCGCCAACGCGACCCGGGTAATACCGATCTGGCTCGATTTGGTGATGATCTTGGTTAAATCGATCATCCCGAAATTAACCGGATCCTTGAGGGTCTTGCCGTCGACAACGATATAGCCGGGGCTGGCATCTACCGGTGTGTGCGGGTTGAACTTGCCGCTTTCGAGCGCGGCGACCATCGTCAACGGCTTCATTGTCGAACCCGGCTCGAGCAGATCGAGCATCGCCCGATTGCGCAAGCCGGCGGCATTGACGCGCGCGCGATTGTTCGGGTTTAGCGCCGGCTGATTCGCCATCGCCAGGATTTCACCGGTCTGGCAATCGAGCAGCACTACCGAACCGGCGCTGGCGCCCATTTCCTGTAGCGACGAGCGCAATTCGCGATGCGCCAAGTATTGCAGTCGCAGATCGATGCTCAGCACCAAATCGTGGCCGGGGCGCGCCGGCTGGCCGGCATCGAGCTGGCGGATGATCCGGCCGGTCAGATCCTTCAGCACCCGCTTGCTGCCGGGCACGCCTGACAAATAATCGTTGTAGGCCAGCTCAATGCCTTCCTGCCCGACATCATCGATATCGGTGAAGCCGAGCAGGTGCGCGGTCACTTCGCCCGCCGGATAAAAACGACGATATTCCCGCTGCGCGTAGACGCCGGGAATCTTCAATGCAGTCACCGCATCGGCGACGCCGGGCGGCAGATGACGGCGCAGGTACACGAAACGCTTGCCGCGCAGCTCCATCTTGCTGTCGAGCTCACTGCGCGGCATATCAAGGACACGCGCCAGCTCGGACCAGCGCGCTTGCGCGGTCAGCGCCAGGCGGCCGGCGTCGGAATCGGTTTTATCGGGATTGGCTTGGGTAGGATTGACCCAGATCGATACCACCGGCGTGCTGATCGCCAGCGGCTCGCCGTTGCGATCGACAATCTGGCCGCGGTGGGCGGGAATAACTTCGGTGCGCACGCTGCGCGCGTCGCCTTGATCCTGCAGAAATTCGTAACCGCGATCGGTTTCCAGCACTTGCAGCATCAGCAGGCGCCAAATCATCAGCCCGAGCAGCGTCCCCAGCAGGCCGAGCACGGCCGCCAACCGCCAGCGCGGCAGGGCCGCGGCAGCGCGCTCACTCATGGATTCACCACTTTGATAGTGGCTGGATCCGGCATCACCATGTCTAACTTACTCTCCGCACTTTGACTGACGCGCTCGTACGCGGCGAGCGTGCCCTGCTCCAATAGCAAACGCTCCCAATCTTCATCGAGAGCCCATTCGCGTCGTTGTTGTTGCTGCCATTCGTTGAACAGCTCGCGGCTGCGATGCGTGGTAAAAACCAGCATCAGCGAGCTACCGATCACTGCGATCAGCAGAAATATCGAGACCAGCACTTGTCCCGGGCGCAAAAAGCGTTGTGTCGCTGCCGTCGCTTTACTCATAGAGGCCGTCTGCACCCACGCTATCCGCATTAACTGGCTCCGCTCCCTGCTGCTTGTTATCGGTTCCCTACCGCTAAGCCACCTTCTCCGCCGCGCGTAACACCGCCGAGCGGGCACGCGGGTTCATTTCTACTTCCTGCGCCCCGGGTTTTATGGCCTTACCCAGGGCGCGCAACCTGATCTGCAACTGGCTACTGGTCACCGGTATGTACGCCGGCAGTTCGTCGCCGCGCGCATGCTGTCGGATAAACCGCTTCACCAAGCGATCTTCGAGCGAGTGAAAACTGATCACTGCCAACCGCCCGCCAATCGCCAGCCGACCCAGAACGTCATCGAGAAACTGTTCCAGATCGCCCAATTCGTTATTCACATGGATACGAATCGCTTGAAACGCCCGAGTCGCCGGGTGCTTGCCCTTCTCCCACGCCGGATTCGCCTCGGCCACGATCTTGGCCAACTGCAGCGTGCCGGTAATCGGTTGCTGCGTTCGCGCCTCAACTATGGCGCGGGCTATACGCCGGGCGAAACGCTCCTCGCCGTATTCCTTCAATACGCGGACGATCTCCGCTTCGTCCTCACGCGCCAGCCACTGTGCAGCTGATTCGCCCGCCGCCGGATTCATCCGCATGTCGAGCGCGCCATCATTGATGAAGCTGAAGCCCCGCTCGGCCTGATCGAGCTGCGGCGACGACACACCGAGATCGAGCAACACACCAGCCAGCGGCGCCGTCACACCATTCGTTGCGATCAGGCCGCCCAGTTCGGCAAACGAGCCCTGCACCATCGCAAAGCGCGCATCCTGCTGCGCCAGTGCCTGTCCTGCCGCGACGGCGTCGGGATCCTTATCAATGCCAATCACACGGGCATTTGGCCCCAACTTCGCTAACAGCAAGCGGCTATGCCCGCCGCGCCCGAACGTCCCATCGACATACACACCGTCGATATCGTTGATCAGCGCTGCCACCGCTTCTTCGAGCAGTACGGTGCGGTGTTCCGATTGCTCCACCGCGCCGCCTAGATATTCAACGACAGCGCTGCCGTCGGCAGATCACCATCATCTTCGGCGTCATCGATGCTCGCAGCCCAGGCCGTCTCGCTCCATATTTCCAGCCGATGCCCCAGGCCGGCGATGATCAAATCTTTTTCGAGGCCGGCGAAATCGCGCAATGTCGGCGGCAGCAGAATGCGGCCATTACCATCCATTTCCAGTGGCGCCGCATGCCCCAATAACTTGCGCTGCAGTCGACGGACCGCAGCGCTTTGAATATTCGGCAAGGCTTGAATTTGGGGTGCGAGCAGTTGCCATTGCGGCTCTGCGTAAATGAGCAGACAGCGCTCGGCGTGATGCGCAGTCACCACCATGCGCCCGCTGCACTCGTCGACCAATTGGTCGCGAACGCGCGCCGGAATCGCCAGACGCCCTTTGGCATCCATGGTGACGGCATAGCTGCCTGAATACACTGTTGCCCACCCGTCGGCTACTTAAGCCGAAAAACCCACAAAAAACCACTTTTCACCACAAGTCCGGCGCACTATAGGTAGACAGCCAAAACCTTGTCAAGCGAGTTAAGTCGCGATTCCGCAAAGATTTTTTCGGGATTATCGGGGAACGTGTCGGCTTCTGAAGAACGAGGGCGAGCGCCCCCGATGGCATCGTCAAAAGAAACAAAAAACTGCGCCTGGTACTTAAAGTAAAACCTGAGAATTGATTCAAGTTTTATCAAAGCAGAAAAGAAAAAAGCGAGTCGGCCTATAAGCCGGGTTCTGTCGAGAACAGTCATTCATCTAGGACCTGCGTCACCGCAGGTCTCAAGCGGCCTACCCGAATCCACCGCGGGCCGCGGCATTGGATTCCTATTTGGCCTTGCTCCGGGCGGGGTTTGCCGTGCCACGGACTGTTGCCAGCCGCGCGGTGCGCTCTTACCGCACCATTTCACCCTTACCGGCAGCGCGAACGCTGCTTAGGCGGTTTACTTTCTGTTGCACTTTCCGTGGGCTCACGCCCCCCAGGCGTTACCTGGCGCCCTGCCCTATGGAGCCCGGACTTTCCTCTGCCTGCCACCCGCCGTACGTCGAAACGTAATGGCGAGAAATGCTGACAGCGACTGTCCGGCCGACTCGCGCGGCAGGTTAGCGATTGAGGTCGACCAACTCAAGCGGTTTCTGCTGCGCCCGGCTTCTTCCAGTCGAGTGCGAGCTGATACAAATCGTTTTTCTTCAAGCCAGTAATCTTTGCGGCCAATGCGCTCGCCTGTTTGATCGGCAACTCATCCAACAATAAACGCAGGATGCGTTCGCCTTCACCATCGATTGCGGCAACGGCTTGATCGCCCTGCAACAGCAACACGCATTCACCGCGATCTTGTTGCGTCGTCACCGCCCAATTGCGCAGCTCTGCGATGGGCGCGCGCCGAATCGTTTCGTGCATCTTCGTTAATTCGCGCGCGAGCACGGCGATACGCTCGCCGCCAAAAATTGTTTCCATATCGGCGAGGGCATCGAATAATCGATGCGGCGCTTCGTAGAACACCAGCGTGCGTGGTTCGTGCAACAACTGCTGTAGACGCTGCTGACGCGCCTGCGTTTTCGCCGGTAGAAATCCTTCGAATATGAAGCGATCGGTTGGCAAGCCCGCCGCGCTCAGCGCTGCAATCACCGCGCACGCACCCGGAATCGGTATGACGTTAATATTCGCGCGCAATGCCGCGTCGACCAATCGATAACCCGGGTCGGATACCAGCGGCGTACCGGCATCGGAAATCAACGCGATGCTACGGCCCGCCTGTAATTCGGTAACCAACGCTTCGAGCTGCGCCGCGCTGCTGTGATCGTGATACGCAACGCAGCGCGTCGCGATATCGAAATGATCGAGCAGGCGCCGGCTATGACGCGTATCCTCGGCCGCAATCAGATCGACCGATTGGAGGATGCTCACCGCGCGCGGTACCATATCGCTCAAATTACCAATCGGTGTCGCCACCACATACAACACTGCGTCGCCAGCCAAAGGTTGCTCCTGTGATATTTCGCGTTGCCCGCCAGGGCCTTCATTATTTGCTGGCGCATCATAACCTCTCGCGCATATTGAGTGCCGCAGCGCTGACGCTCAGCCTCGCCAACTGCACGACACCAGCGGCGTCGCAAACGGACCGCACGGATGATGTGCAGCCATTGCTTGATCGCGCGCACAGCGTTGCGCTCGAACAGCGCCCATCGCTATTAATCAAAGCGGCCGAGCAATCTCTGCAGAGCAAGCAATGGGTGCAGACACAACAAATTCTGAAAGAACTCACCGAACTAAAACTCACGCCTGAGCAATTCGCGCGTGCACGCTTACTATCAGCGCGACTGGCACTTGCGCAGAACAAGCCGGCGCAAGCGGTGACGTTGTTGCAGGATCGACAATTGTTGGAATCGCTTGCGCAACTGAGCGCCAATGAGCAGATCGATGTGAGCCTGCTGCGCGCGCAAGCATTGTCGGCAAACGCTAATTTTTTTGGCAGCGCGCAGGAACTTATTTTTATCGAGCCACTGCTGCCGACAGCCAAGATCGAGCAGAATCATCGCGATATTCAGCAGGCGTTGATGCAGCTGACCGACAGCGAATTACAACGCCAACTGAATAACACCACTGACGAGCGCATGCGCGGCTGGTTACAAACGGCGCTTACCGCCAAGCGCAACGCAACAGGCACCAATGCGCAGAACTGGTCACGCAAAATACCCGTGCCGGTCAACACTATTCGCATCGATGCCAACGGCAGTAACCTCGAACAGATTCCCAGCGATTCCGTTCACCAAATCGCATTGCTGCTGCCGCTAAACGGCAAACTCGCTAATTTCGGCGAAGCTATTCGCGATGGTTTTTTTGCCGCGTGGTATGAGGCGAAACAGCGCGGCGAAATAGTTCCCGAAATACGCTTGTACGATACCGACAATCTCGGTGCATTCGCGCTCTATCAAAAAGCGGTCAGCGATGGCGCCAATATCGTGATTGGTCCGCTTGAGAAAGCACAGGTGGCGCAGTTCTTCAGCCAAACGCTAACCGTGCCGGTGATCGCGCTCAATCGTGCCGATATCGAACAAGCGCCACCGCCGAATTTATTTCAATTTAGCCTCGCTCCCGAAGATGAAACAGCGCAACTTGCCGAACTCGCGATCAAAAATAATTTTCGCAATGCACTCATCATCGCCGGCGATGAAGATTTGCGTTCGCGCGAATTCGATATATTGCGCCAGCGCTGGCAAACGCTCGGCGGTACTCTGGTCGGCACCGCGGCATTTCACGATCAACAAAGCCTATCGAGCGCGATACGCACCGCATTGAATATTCCGCGCAGCGAAGCGCGCGCGCGTGAAATGGAGTCTTTACTCAATCGCAATATCGAATCGGTGCCGCACCGGCGCCATGATGTCGACATCGTCTTCATGCTGGCAAAACCCACGCAGGCACGCTCGATAAAACCGCTGCTCGATTTTTATTACGCGGGCGATCTGCCGATTTACTCGACCTCGCGTATTTATAGCGGTTACGGCCCAGCCAGCGCTGATCGCAATGATCTCGACAAGGTTCGCTTCACTGAAATTCCGTGGGTGCTGCAACAAGCGCCGATGAAAGAACGCATTCTCGCCGATCGACCGAACAGCAAGAATTTCGTGCGTCTTTATGCGCTAGGCATCGACAGTTTTAGTATCGCCACGCGACTGCAGCAGTTAAAAGCGATGACCGGAAAATCAGTGCAGGCACAAACCGGCGCCATCAGCATCGATCAGCAAGGCGTGGTACAGCGTCAACTGCAGTTGGCGGAAATCCGCAACGGTGTGGTGATTGCCGCGGATATCGATCAGCAATAACGTATCGCACGGAGCGACATTAGAAAATGAATGGAAGCGATGGCGGCGAGCTGGGCAGATTCGCCGAAGCGGCCGCGTTAACATGGTTGCAACAACAAGGGCTGATCTGCGTAACGCAAAATTTTCGCTGCAAGGGCGGCGAAATCGATTTAATCATGAGCCACAAAAATCAGCTCGTGTTTGTCGAAGTGCGATTGCGCAGCGCCAGCGTGTTCGGCGGCGCCGCCGAGTCGGTAACCCGAACAAAACAGCAGCGCATCATTCATGCAGCGCGGCAGTTTCTAGTGACGCAGCCGCGCTGGCAACAGTGCGCGTGTCGCTTCGATGTACTGGCGGCGTCGCGAACTCGCAGCCGCACGCTGGAATGGCAATGGCTACAAAATGCATTTATCACCGAATAACTCGACGAGCTGGCAACAATGAATTTAACCGATGTGGTAGTCGATAATTTCCATCGGCACATCGATACCACCATGCGGGTCATCGAAGACCTATCGCCGCCGATTGCCGCCGCCAGCGAGGTGCTGGTCGGCGCTCTGCTCAATGACGGGAAGATTCTCTGCTGTGGTGAAGGCTGCTCGGGTTTACTGAGCCAACATTTCGCCAATGCGCTACTGAATCGTTTTCAACGTGAACGACCGGGTCTGCCGGCGATTTCATTGAACGGCGACGCCGCCGTATTGACCGCGATCGCCACCGATGCGTCGTTTAATGAAATCTTCGCGCGTCAGGTTCGTACTCTCGCGCAACCGAACGACATACTGTTGCTGATCAGTCATGGCACCGGCAGCGGTACCGCACTGCAAACGATTCAAGCGGCGCACGATCGCAATATTCGCGTAATCGTGCTGTGCGGCGATAATGACGCGGATATTCGCGCACTGTTCGCCACCGATGATGTCGAACTACGCGTTGATAATGTCTCGCGCATGCAATTTATGGAGCTGGGATTATTGATTCTGCACAATCTGTGCGAACTGATCGAAATGCAATTATTTGGCAGCGAGGTGTAAAGTGAAGATAAAACAATTAAGTATGGTGTTGATGGCGGTATCACTAATCAGTGGTTGCACAGCAATTTTATCCGAGACCAACGATAAACCGATCGAGAGCGATCCTGGCTCGCGTACTTTCGGCGCGGTAATCGATGACCACACCATCGAGACTACCGTCGGCGTGAATATTCGCAAAGCCGATCCCGCATTGGACCAAGCCCACGTGGTGGTAGTCAGCTATAACGGCATCGTCCTGCTCGCGGGACAAGTACCGCGTGAAGAACTGCGGGATGTCGCTGCGCAAGTCGCCGCAAAAGTGAAAAACGTCAAACGCGTTTACAACGAACTGACGGTGGGCGAAAACGCAAGTTTTGCTGCGCATGCCAACGATGCACTGCTGACCACGAAAGTTAAAGGCCGACTGCTCGGCACCGCGCATATCAAGGATAGTCGTGTCGAAGTGACCACCGAAAACGGCACGGTATTTCTGCAGGGAATCGTTACTCGTGCCGAAGCGGATATTGCCACCGATGCCGCGCAGAATGCCGATGGCGTGCAAAAGGTCGTGCGCTTATTTGAAATAATCGAAGAGTAATTATTTGACGATTTTTAAGCCGGGCTTGCCCGGCTTTTTTTCTTTCGCCGAATCATCGGGCTCGTTCGGGTGTGGCGGCTCAGGCGGAGTATCTTCAGCGTCGAAAATCATGCCGCGACCATTTTCGCGCGCATAGATACCGAGCACTGCACTGATCGGCGCGTACACCTGCATCGCAACACCGCCGAAACGTGCATTGAATTCGAGCGCATCGTTATCAAGTTTCAAACCGACCACAGCGGTCGGCGCGATGTTCAAAACGATCTGCCCGTCTTTCACATAAGCGCGCGGTATCTGCACATCTTCGCGATTAGCATTGACGACCACATATGGCGTGCATTGATTGTCGAGAATCCACTCGTACAAAGCGCGCAAAAGGTAGGGGCGACTTGATGTCATCGTCATGGTGAGCTGCGGCGCGCTAAGTCAAAGAAAATTGCCGGCGCAATTTGCCGCGCCGGCCCGAGAGATTTAATGGATGTCTTTCCAATATTCGCGATTCAGCAACCACGCGAACACAAACAGAATACCGAGAAAAAACAGCACAAATACGCCAGTGCGCTTGCGTTGTTCCTGCAATGGCTCAGCGACGTAATTGAGGAAATTCACCAGATCGTAAACCGTCTGATCATATTCTTGCGCTGTCAGCTTGCCCGGCTGTGTCACTTTCAAACGGCCGCACGGATTAAGTGCCTTGCCATCCTCACCAAACAATACTTCGTTGCCCGTTAGCGGGTCGCGACGAATACCGCCGTTTTCGGCATGTACTGCGCCGGGTGCGCATTCCTGCACACCTTGCAAATCAAGCAGTACATGCGGCATGCCGACATCGGGGAACACTTTATTATTCACACCCCATGGCCGTGCTGGATCCTTATAAAACGTACGCAGGTAGGTGTACACCCAGTCAGCGCCACGGGCGCGCGTTTCGAGCGTCAAATCCGGCGGTGTTGCACCGAACCAGACTTTCGCATCTTTCGGCGGCATTGAATTCACCATCAAATCGCCGATTTTTGCGGTAGCTTCGAATTTCAAATTCTGCATCACCAAATCTTCAGGAATGCCCAGGCCTTTGACCATCCGCTCATAGCGCTCGTACTGCAGCGAATGACAGCCCATGCAATAGTTCATGAAAATTTGTGCGCCGTGTTGCAGCGATGCCTTATTGGTGGCGTCGAACTTCACATCGTCGAGCGGCCACGTCACTTCGTTGGCAAGCACCAGCGCTGGCGCTATCAACAAAACCAGGGCAAGTAGATTTTTTTTCATTTCATTATCACCCGTTCCGGTACCGGCTTCGTTCTCTCAATCGAGGTATAAAACGGCATCAGTAGGAAAAACGCGAAATAAATAATGGTCAACACGCGAGCCCAATACACGCCTTCAATACCGAGAACTTGCAGGTCCGCAGGTTTTGCACCGAGGTAGCCGAGAAATACAAAAGCGATAGCGAAACTGATCAACGCGATTTTGGTAAGGCTACCCTTGTACCGCCACGATTTAACCGGGCTGCGATCGAGCCACGGCAATACGAACATGATCGCGATCGCACTGGCCATGACCATGAAGCCACCGAGTTTCGACGGCAATGCACGCAGCATTGCGTAGAACGGGGTGTAATACCAAACCGGTGCAATGTGCGCCGGGGTTTTCAACCCGTTCGCCACTTCGAAGTTAGCATGCTCGAGAAAATAACCACCCATTTCCGGGAAGAAGAAAAGAATGACGCAAAATACGAACAGGAAAACGACAACCGCCTGCAGATCGTGCACGGTGTAGTACGGATGGAACGGCACACCGTCGAGCGGAATACCGTCAGCGCCTTTGTTTTTCTTAATTTCGACGCCGTCGGGATTATTCGAGCCGACTTCGTGCAGCGCAAGAATGTGCAACACCACCAGCGCGAGCAGAATGATCGGAATGGCCACGACATGCAGCGCGAAAAAGCGATTCAGTGTGATGCCGGAAATCAGGAAGTCGCCGCGAATCCATTGCACCAGAGATTCGCCGACGACGGGAATTGCGCCGAACAACGAAACGATAACCTGCGCACCCCAATACGACATTTGCCCCCACGGCAATACGTAGCCCATGAAGCCTTCGGCCATCAGCGCCAAATAAATCAGCATGCCGAAAATCCACACCAGCTCGCGCGGCTTTTTATACGAACCGTAAAGCAGACCGCGAAACATATGCAGATACACCACCGCAAAAAAAGCGGAGGCGCCGGTGGAGTGCATGTAGCGAATAATCCAGCCGTAATCGACATCGCGCATGATGTATTCGACGGAAGCGAATGCGCCTTCAGAGCTCGGCGTGAAACTCATCGTCAGCCAGACGCCCGTCAATAATTGATTGACCAGTACCAGCAGCGATAACACGCCGAAGAAATACCAGAAGTTGAAATTTTTCGGCGCGTAGTACTTACCCATATGGGTGTTCCAGGCACGCATAATGGGCAGGCGATCATCCACCCAATCTCTCAAACCGATAAGCACTTTGCTCATTACGCTTTCTCCTGGTCGACGCCAATTTCAATCACGGTGTCGCTCAAATAGCGATACGGCGGCACTTCGAGATTGGTTGGCGCGGGCACGCCTTTCAGCACGCGGCCAGCGAGGTCGAACTTGGAGCCATGACAAGGGCAGAAAAAACCGCCGAGCCAATCGTGACTCACCGCGCCGACTTCAGGCTTATATTGCGGCGCGCAGCCGAGGTGGGTGCAGACGGCCTTCAGCACTAAGTATTCGTCTTTAATCGAGCGAAATTCGCCGCCGGCGTATTTGGGTTGGGTCGATTCTTTGGAGTTTGGATCTTTCAGCTCGCCGTCCATTTTTTTTATCGATTCGAGCGCTGCCGGGGTACGGCGAACGATGTATACCGGCATCCCCCGCCATTCAACCGTGATCATTTGTCCCGGTTCAATTTTACTGATGTCCTGCTTGACTGGCGCTCCAGCAGCTTTTGCTTTTGCGCTGGGGTTCCACGACCCCACGAATGGCACGGCGACTCCAACTGCTCCTGCGGCACCCACTACCGAAGTTGCAGCCGCAAGAAAACGCCGGCGCCCTGTATTCACGCCGTCATTACTCATGACGTCATTCTCCCGTTACAAGCTTGTTATTAAGGCGGCTCAGGAAATTCCCGAGGCAAGGAAAACCAAGTGCGCCGAATGGTAAAGAAATAGCCCACACCTTACAAGGATAAAACCGCCGCACCAGAGCGTTTTTTGCTCTTAATCAATGCGCATTTACGGCGAACTGCGGGCAAAAAAAAACGTCCCCGGAAAAATCCCGAGGACGTTTTTCAAATCGTGCCGCCAACAGCGGCGAACGATTAACGCTTGGAGTATTGCGGACGTTTGCGCGCTTTGCGCAGACCAACTTTCTTCCGCTCAACAGCACGCGCATCGCGTGTCACGTAACCCGCTTGACGCAGCGGCGAACGCAGCGTTTCGTCGTATTCCATCAACGCACGCGTAATGCCATGACGAATTGCGCCAGCCTGACCGAAGCTGCCACCGCCCGCCACCGATACATTGATATCGAACTTACCGGCGAGCTCAACTTTTTCTAGCGGTTGACGCACGATCATGCGTGCAACTTCACGACCGAAATACTGATCGATCGTGCGATCGTTAATGACGATGTTGCCGCTGCCGGCTTGCAGATAAACGCGCGCGGTGGCGGTTTTACGACGACCGGTTCCGTAGTATTGAGTGGCTGACATAGTGGCTTTCCGTTAAATATTCAGGGATTGCGGTTGTTGCGCAACATGCGGATGCTCGGTACCTGCGTACACCTTCAGCTTTCTGAACATGGCGCGACCCAGCGGATTATGCGGCAACATGCCCTTGACCGCGATTTCGAGAGCGCGGGTCGGAGCCTTGTCTATCAGTTTTTCGAAACTGATCTCTTTAATACCACCCGGAAACTCCGAGTGGCTGTAATAGATCTTGTCGCTGGCTTTTTTGCCGGTGACTTGCACTTTTTCCGCATTCACAACGACGATGTAATCACCGGTATCGACGTGCGGGGTGTATTCGGGCTTGTGCTTACCGCGCAACCGATGCGCAATCTCGGCAGCAAGACGACCCAAAGTCTTGCCTGCTGCGTCAACCAGGTACCAGTCGCGCTGCACAGCATCGGGTTTTGCACTGAAGGTTTTCATTTTTTTGCCTCTAGCGCCCACTGCATCAATTGGAGGGGCTGTTCCAACAAGGAGGCGCATACTACAGAAGGAATTTTGCCTTTTCAAGCCGAATTCATTTTGATTTGCGCAGTGCCGACGCACTCGGGTTTATGCCCGATGCTCGCGTGCCAGATATTCATGGGATTGCATTTCGAGCAAACGACTTTGTGTGCGCTGAAATTCGAACCGCAGCCGCTGCCCGCTATACAGTTGATCGAGCGAGACCGCCGCCGCCAGCACTAACTTTACATTGCGATCATAGAACTCGTCGACCATATTGATGAAACGCCTAGCTTGATCCTCGCGCGAGCTATCCAGTTGTGGGATGTTGCCGACCAGTACCGCATGATATTCGCGCGCCAGCTCGATGTAATCGTTCTGGCTGCGCGGCCCGTCGCATAGCGCCGCGAAATCGAACCACACCACATCGTCGGCGACATATCGAGCACGAATCAATCGCCCCTCGATCTCCAGATCTTGATCGGCATGCCCTGGCTCTGGCGCGAGCGCCTCAAAACTGCGCCTCAGACCAATATCGGCCGCTGCATCGAGTGGATAATGATAGAGCTCGGCTTTTTCGAGCGTGCGCAACCGATAGTCGGTACCGCCGTCCACATTGAGGACGAGCGTGTGCTTTTTCAGCAGCGCGATCGCCGGCAGGAATCGCGAACGCTGCAGACCATCTTTATACAGCCCATCGGGTTCGATATTGGACGTCGCGACCAACGTCACTCCGTAACCGAACAAAGCCTCGAACAACGTGCCAAGAATCATCGCATCGGCGATATCGGAGACGAAAAACTCGTCGAAGCAAATCACCCGAGTTTCGTCGGCGATGCGGCGCGCGATATGCTGCAGTGGATTTTTTTCACCGGCCATCTGCTTCAAGTCGCGATGCACGCGCTGCATGAATCGATGGAAGTGCGCGCGCATTTTTCGCGGTGTCGGCAGCGCCTCGAAAAAGATATCCATCAAATAGGTTTTTCCGCGCCCCACCCCACCCCAAAAATACAAACCACGAATCGGCTCGGTCGATTTTGCGCGACGAAACTGGTCGAACCAAGCGGATAGCGGCGACCGCTTGGTATCGCGCTGCTCAGCGACACGCAGCTGTTCGTAGAGTTGTTGCAAATGTTCGATGGCCATCTGTTGCGCAGCGTCGCGCACGAAGCCAGGCTTCGCCAAATCAGCCTGGTAGCGTTCAAGCGGAGTCACGGTAAAAAATCCGAAAGAGAAATATGAAGCAAAGTCACTGTACTGAGCCGATGCCGAGTTGGCAATTTTAGCGTCGCGCCGTGAAGTCGGCATTTTTAGCCATTATACTGACGCAAGATTCATATCGAAGATGTTCTGGAGGTTAATCGTGTACAGCACTGCCGAAGTATGGGGCATCGCACTGCTTGCCATCGCCGTGGGCGCAGCTATCGGTTACCTCCTGCAACGCCAATTACATGCCGCGCCGCGCCGCAATCGCGAAGTCGAGCAACAACTCCACGCACTACAGGATCAGCACAAAAACTATCGTTACGATGTGAATGCGCACTTCAATCGCACCGCCGAATTGCTCGGACAACTCGCCGAAAGTTACCGCGAGGTTCACAACCATCTCGCGCGTGGCGCACTCGATTTATGCGATCCGGGCGCGGTGAAATTGCTGAAGCTATTACCCGAACAAACACCGGTGCTTGAAGAGCAACGCGCCACCGTGATCGAACCACCGCGCGACTACGCGCTGAAATCACCCTACGACAAGAGCGTGCTCGACGAAGATTTCGGTCTCGAGAAAGCACGCGGTCACCACGCGCCCGAACCACCCCGCTATTGATTGTTTACACCGGGTTATCAATATCGATGAACCGGTGCTCGATACCCAATTGTGTCGCTAGGTAATCGCCCACTGCCTGCACACCATAGCGTTCGGTCGCATGATGTCCGGCGGCGATAAAGTGAATACCCAGCTCGCGCGCTGCGTGCACCGTCTGCTCGGATATTTCGCCACTCAAAAATGCATCGACCTTCAGCGCTGCGGCCTGCTCGATATAGGACTGCGCCGCACCCGTACACCAGCCGATGCGCTTGATGCTGTGATTTCCGCCTGCAATCAATTGCGGCTTGCGCCCGAGGCACTGCTCCACGAGCCGACCAAATTCCGACAGCTCCATGGGCTGTGGTAACTCGCCGACATTACCGATTGGATTGGGCCCCAGCTCCAAACCACCGGTGATTGCGATGCCCAGTCGTTGCGCCAATTGCACGTTATTGCCCAACTCAGCATGCGCATCGAGCGGCAGATGGTAGACCAGCAGGCTGACGTCGTTGCGCAGCAGCAGTCGTAGCCGCGCGCGCTTCATACCAACGATCGCCGCCGCCTCGCCTTTCCAAAAATAACCGTGATGAACAAGTACCGCATCGGCTTGCGCTGCAAGCGCGGCTTCGAGCAAATCGAAACTGGCGGTAACACCCGATACCAAGCGCTGAATGGTCTCCCGGCCCTCGACCTGCAAACCGTTCGGACAATAATCCTGAAACCGCTCTGGCGTCAGCAGTCGATTAGCGGTGTTCACCAGCTCGAGCAATGTCGTTGGCATCGCAATCCTCTTTTTTACGCAGCGATTCGGCGGGCACCATGATAGGCTGGCCGCCAATTTTAGGTGGGGAAAACTCGAGCGAATGATGCGTTCATGGTTGCGCTTTCTGGGCTGGCCAACGCTGTGCGGCATTTTAGCAGGGCTGCTGATCGCCACCTATTTGTCGAAACAAAACACATTATTTTCGTCGGAAGCTGCGCGGGCGCCCTATTCATACGCCGACGCGGTCGGTCGCGCGGCGCCGGCAGTGGTGAATATTTACACCAGCAAAACCGTACGCAGCCCACTGAATCCGCTACTCGACGATCCACTGCTACGCCGCTTTTTCAATCGCGGCAACAGCAAACAGCAGGAACGCATTCAGCGCAGCCTCGGCTCCGGCGTCATCATCAATCGCGATGGCTATCTGCTCACCAACCATCACGTCATCAACGGCGCCGATGAGATCGTGGTGCTGCTCGCCGATGGCCGCGAAGCTCTGGCGCGCGTGGTTGGATTCGACACCGAGACCGACCTCGCCGCGCTGAAAATCGATCTACCGAATCTGGAGCCCATTACGATCGGCGATTCGAATCGAGCGCGCGTCGGCGATGTCGTACTGGCGATCGGCAATCCATATGGCTTCGGCCAATCGGTGTCGCAGGGCATCGTCTCCGCCACCGGCCGCTATGGTCTGCGGCTGGCAACGTACGAGGATTTTCTGCAAACCGACGCGGCGATTAACCCGGGCAATTCGGGCGGCGCATTGATCGACGCGCAAGGGAAGCTGCTCGGCATCAATACCGCGATTTACACGCAAAATGGCGGCTCCAGTGGTATCGGCCTTGCCATTCCCGCCGACATCGCGATACGGACCATGCAGGATCTGATCGAATTCGGGCACCCGATGCGCGGCTGGCTCGGCATTGAAGTGCAGCGACTGCCGCCGGCGTTAGCACTGCAGAGTCATCTCGACCCCGGCAACGGCGTCGTTATTACCGGCGTCTACAACGAGGGCCCGGGCGTGCAGGCAGGTCTGCATCCCGGCGACATTCTGCTATCGATCAACGGACAGGCGGTCGGCGATGGTCATGCCGGCCTGAATCTGCTCGCGACCACGCGACCCGGCGACAAAGTAACGCTGATCGTCGTACGCAATGGCCAGCAATTACAGCTGCAGATGATTGTCGGCACGCGGCCGGCGCTATCGGAATCGACGGGATAAAAAAGGCGCACTCAGTACGCCTTTAGCAACGAACGACCACCGCGCTACCAGCTAGGGAGCTGCAAGACCGTCCCTCAATCCAGTCAGCAATTGATCGCTGTCAGATGGCTCGCCGACCGTGAGCCGCAGGCAATCGCGCAATTGCGGATGTGCCCCGTCCAAACACTTCACCAGAACATTACGCTGCTTCAAGAATTCAAACATCGGCCGCGCGCGCCCTTCCGCCAACCGCACCAGCACGAAATTCGCCTCGCTCGGCCACACTTGCAAGTCGGGAATGCCGCGCAGCTCCGAGGTCAGGCGCTCGCGCTCGGCGCGAATCGCAGCGGTCTGCTGACGAATTACCTGAAAGTTTTCCAGCGCGAATTCCGCGCTCAATTGCGTCAGCACATTGATGTTGTACGGCAGCCGGATTTTTTCGATTTCGTTCAGCCACGCCGCGTCACCAATCAACAACCCTAAACGCAACCCAGCCAAACCAACTTTCGACAACGTGCGCATGATCAGGACATTGTCGTAATCCTGCGCAAAACTCAGATGATCGACATCGGTGAACGCGGTGTACGCCTCGTCGAGAATCACCAAACCTTCGGCCGCTTCAATCACGGCACGCACGCGATCGACCGAAAATAAATTACCGGTCGGATTATTCGGTAGCGCCAGAAAAATCAACGCGGGCTGATGCTGCTTGATGGTTGCGAGCATCGCATCGAGATCGAGATCGAAATTCGCATCGAGCGGCACGCCGACGTAATCGAGGCCGGTCAGCGTCGCGATCATCCGATACATCACAAAACCCGGCTCCGGTGCGAGTACACACCGGCCGCGGGCGGCGACGAGCAGCGCCAGCATTTGGATAATTTCGTCGGAGCCGTTGCCGAGCAGAATATCGTGACCCGCAGGCACCCCCATTTCGCGGCGCAGACCTTCACGCACCGCAGTCGCTTGCGGATCGGGGTAACGATTGATCGATGCGGCGCGCAATTTTTCGAGCCACGCGGTGATCATCTCGTCGGACCAGCGATAGGGATTTTCCATCGCATCGAGCTTGACCATGCCAGTCGCGGGCGGCACGTGGTACGCATTCAATACACGAATTTCGGGGCGCACCCACTGCTGTATACGGGCACTGATTCGCTCGCTGCTCACGCTGGTTGCTCCATGATTTGCAAAACTGAAATTACGATTTTGTTTCGAGACGCATTTCCGCAGAGCGCGCATGTGCAGTTAGCGCTTCACCGCGTGCCAGTATCGAGGCGACGCGCGCCAATGTCCGTGCGCCGTTCGGCGAACAATGAATAATCGAACTGCGTTTTTGAAAATCGTAGACGCCGAGTGGCGACGAAAAACGCGCGGTGCTCGATGTCGGCAATACATGATTCGGCCCGGCGCAGTAATCACCCAATGCCTCGGGCGTATGACGCCCCATGAAAATCGCGCCGGCATGTTGCACGGCAGGCAATAACGCCTCCGGATCTTCGACCGATAATTCGAGATGCTCAGGCGCCATGCGATTACTCACTGCAATCGCTTCATCGAGATCGCGCACCTGCACTAATGCACCGCGATTTTTCAACGAGGCTGCAATAATTTCGCGTCGCGACATAGTCGGCAGTAATTTCTCGATGCTGCGCGTCACCGCATCGAGAAATTGCGCGTCGGGACTCAGCAAAATCGATTGCGCATTTTCGTCGTGCTCAGCTTGCGCGAATAAATCCATCGCGATCCAATCCGGGTCAGTGCCACCATCGCAAATCACCAGAATTTCCGAGGGACCCGCAACCATGTCGAGACCGACTTGGCCGAACACCATGCGTTTCGCGGTGGCGACATAGATGTTGCCGGGGCCGACAATTTTGTCGACCTTCGGAATTAATTGCGTGCCATAAGCAAGCGCGGCAATCGCCTGCGCACCACCGACGGTAAATACACGATCGACACCGGCAATCGCCGCCGCGGCGAAAACCCACTCGTTGATTTCACCATTGGGCGTCGGCACCGTCATGATGATTTCATCGACACCGGCGACTTTCGCCGGCAACGCATTCATCAATACCGACGATGGATACGATGCCTTGCCACCGGGCACATAAATGCCGACGCGCTGCAACGGCGTGATTTTCTGGCCGAGCACGGTGCCATCGGCTTCACGGTATTGCCACGATTCCTGTTTTTGCTGTTCGTGATACGTGCGGATGCGCTCCGCAGCAATTTCGAGCGCCGTGCGCGCCTCAGTCGAAATGTTAGCGAGCGCCTGCTGCAAACGCGCCTGCGGTAATTCGAGCGCCGCCGGTGTATCGATGCTCAATCGATCGAAGCGCCGGCTGTATTCGAGCAATGCCGAATCGCCGAAGGTGCGCACCGCATGCAGAATTTCCTGCACGATCGCTTGCACCGCATCGTCGGAGACCGAATCCCACGCGAGCAGCTCGGCAAATTCGCGCTCGAAATTCGCATCGCTTGTGTTCATGCGGCGGATCATCGGAGTATCACTCATTACTTAATTCGGCTGACGCGCAGCGACGGCGGCACGCAGATTTTCAATCACGCGCTGCACACGCTCGTGTTTGCATTTCATCGCCGCTTTATTCACGACCAACCGCGAACTGATATCGGCGATCAATTCGAGTGGCTCCATGCCGTTAGCGCGCAAGGTATTGCCGGTGTCGACGATATCGACAATCAAATCGGCGAGATCCATCAGCGGCGCCAGCTCCATCGCGCCATATAACTTGATGATGTCGGCCTGTATGCCGCGCTCGGCGAAATGTTGCTTGGCGATATTGACGAATTTGGTGGCAACGCGAACGCGCGAACGCGGCAACGGCCGATTTTTCAAACCCGCCGTCATCAGACGACAGCGCGCGATACCGAGATCCAGCGGTTCGTACAAATCAGCGCCGCCGTATTCGAGCAGCACGTCTTTGCCGGATACGCCGATGTCGGCGGCGCCATGGCGCACATAGGTCGGCACGTCGGAGCCGCGCAGTACAACCAAGCGCACATCAGCTTGCGTCGTATCGAAAATCAGTTTGCGGCTGCTCGCGATATCCTCGAGCGGCGCGATCCCCGCTTCCGCAAGCAGCGGCAGTGTTTCTTTCAATATGCGCCCTTTGGTCAGCGCGATCGTTAATGGCGTGCTCATCGTCATACTGGTCAACTATTCCGAGAGCCGACGAATATCGCCGCCCAGCGACTGCATTTTTTCTTCGATACATTCGTAGCCGCGATCGATGTGATAAATGCGATCGATCAGCGTTTCACCGCTCGCCGCCAGCCCGGCGATAACCAGGCTCGCCGATGCGCGCAGATCGCTCGCCATCACCGGCGCACCGCGCAATTGCTCGACGCCAGTAATAATCGCCGTGTTGCTTTCGACATTGATTTTCGCGCCCATACGATTCATTTCATGCGCTTGAATCATGCGATTTTCGAACACCGTTTCAACCACCGTGCCGGTGCCCTCGGCAATCGCATTGAGCGCAGTGAACTGCGCCTGCATATCGGTCGGAAACCCCGGATAGGGCGAGGTACGGATATTCACCGCGCGCGGCCGCCGGCCTTCCATATCGAGTTCGATCCAATCGTCGCCGCAGGTCAGCTTCGCACCTGCTTCTTCGAGTTTCAGCAGTACCGCTTCGAGCGTATGCGGACAGGTATCTTTCAGTTTAATGCGGCCGCCGGTTGCTGCTGCCGCCACCAGATAAGTGCCGGTTTCGATGCGATCCGGCATTACCTGGTAATCGCAGCCATGCAGACGTTCGACGCCGTCGATGACGATGCGCTCGGTGCCGTGCCCTTCGATTTTCGCGCCCATCTTCAGCAGGCATTCGGCGAGATCGACGATTTCAGGTTCGCGCGCGGCGTTTTCAATAACAGTGCGCCCCTCGGCCAGCGTCGCCGCCATCAGTAGGTTCTCGGTGCCGCCCACGGTGACAGTGTCATGAAAAATATGCGCACCGCGCAGGCGACCATCGACCTTGGCGTTGATGTAACCCTCGTCGATGACAATTGTCGCGCCCATCGCCTCGAAGCCGCGCAGATGCAGATCGACCGGGCGACTGCCGATCGCGCAGCCGCCGGGAAACGATACGCGCGCCTCACCGAAGCGCGCCAACATCGGCCCCATCACCAGAATCGACGCACGCATCGTTTTCACCAGCTCATACGGTGCGGTGAAGTCGCGGATGGTACTGGCGTGTACTTCGACATTGAGCTTTTCGTCGATGACCATCTCGACGCCCATGCTGCGCAGCAGCGCGATCATGGTGGTGATGTCGTGCAGATGCGGCAGGTTGCGCACCAGCACCGGCTTTTCCGACAGCAGTGTCGCCGCGAGAATCGGCAGCGCCGAATTCTTCGAGCCGGAAATACGAATCTCGCCGCGCAATACATTGCCGCCGCGAATGAGCAATTTGTCCATGCGAACCCCAACCGGCGCCGTCAGCGGCACCACTGTTTCAATACTGTTCATTAGCCCTGCCGCCGCTGCCATTCCGCTGGTGTCAATGTCACCAATTGATCCACCGCGTGAATGCTGCCGTCGGCAAATTGTTCGCTCAGTGCTGCATAGACGAGTTGCTGTTTTTTAACCGGTGTCAGGCCGGCAAAAATTTCGCCGACAACACGGATTGCAAAATGACGGCCATCGCCGGTGACTTCGACTGCGCAGTCCGCCAAGCGGGTTTGCAGCAATTGTTTGACTTCTTCAGGTTGCATGGAGCGCGATCGCCTCGCCGGAATTGCAGGAAAGGGACGCATTCTATCAGGAGGAGGGAGCGCCCGGCGATCAAACCGAGCAGCACATCGCGACCGCGCTCACGCGCCGGGCAATAAATTATCGAGACCGCCGACGCGCACCAGCGCCACCATATCGGCCGGCATATTGCGAATGTGCAGATGTTTTTTTGCCTGCTGCGCGGTACGCAGCCAACCGAGCAGCAGCGCGATACCGGCACTGCTGCTGTAGGTAACACCAGCGAGATCGAGCTGGCAATCGACTGGCGCGGTATCACTCAGCCAGCGCTGCCCGGCGGCTTCGAGCTCGACTACCGAATCGAAATCGAGGATGCCGGAAATGGCGATCGCATCGTCGCGAACGGCGAGTTCAGCGCGCGCCGCCATCAACGCTTGCCTTCTTTGCTGTTCTCGGCATCGACCACCGCCTTCGGCTCGACCTTCCAGTTCGCGATCACCTTGTCGAGGTCGCCACGGTATTGGTCGGCCGCCGACGCGAACTGGCTGCGATAGGTCTGACCGAGATTAATGCCCTCGATAATAACATTCTGCAGCTTCCATTCGCCGTCGCGATTGCGGCGCATGCTGTACTGCACCACGTAAGGCTTGTCGGCGCTGCCATAAATATTCTGCACGATGGCCACCGCACCGGTCGCCGGATCGTCGCCTTTGCGTGCCGGCAGTGTTTCGATTTTCTGGCCATTGAATTTCAGCAGACCTTTTGCGTAAGTCTCGACGAGTCCGTGCTTGAAGGTTTCGCTGAAACGCTGAACCCGGGCGCGGAATTCCGTTTTTTCCTGCTCTGTGGTCAACGCTTGGTAGCGTTGCGCGCTGGCATAAGGGCCCATGACACCGCGCGCAAAGCCGTCAAAATCCACGACATCGTTCATCACCGCTTCAACCTGTTTATTGAAACGATCGGGCTCTTTTTCGTAATACCCTTTGCCATCCTTGATCACGGCAAGCACACGCTCGGTGGTTTGCTGCACGATTTGATAAGGATCATTCGGCGTGGTTGCTGCCTGCGTCAGCGATGTCAGCGTCAGCACTGCTGAGGCTATTAGTATTTGAGCTAATTTCATGGTTAATCCTTCTTGCTGCCAATGCTAGTCAGCACTTTGCCGATCAAATCTTCGAGCACCAGCGCGGATTGGGTGTCAGTGATTTCCTGCCCATCGGCGAGCATTTCCGGATCGCCGCCGACCGAAATCGAAATGTATTTTTCGCCGAGAATACCGGCCGTCTGAATCGACGCAATGCTGTCCGTGGTCAGAAAATTCACCTCTTTCTGAATCGCCATTTCGACCTTGGCGCGAGTGTCTTTCGGATCGAGCTTAATCGCGGTGACACGACCCACCACCACACCGGCAACCGACACCTTGGCGCGCACCGCCAAACCGGAGGCATTGGTAAAGTGCGCATACAGCTTGTAGGTATCGCGATTACTGTCGTGAATACTAAGGCCGCTAACCTGAACGGCGAGAAAACCCAACGCCAGCATCCCCGCCAGCATGAACGCGCCGACACTGATTTCAATGGTTGGCATACGCATAATCAATTAACTCCAAACATGACGGCGGTAAGCAGAAAATCCATGCCGAGAATCGCCAGCGACGAATACACGACGGTACGGGTGGTCGCGGCACTAATACCCTCGGAAGTGGGGGCGGCATCGTAACCCTGAAATACCGCGATCCAGGTAACGACGGCGCCGAACGCGATCGATTTGATCAGCCCATTCAGCACGTCCGCGCGAAACTCGACGGCGCTCTGCATGTTGGCCCAGAACGAACCGGCGTCGACATGCAGCCAGTCGACGCCGATGGCGACTGCCCCCCAGATCGCGACCATATTGAAAATCTGCGCCAATATCGGCATCGCAATCATGCCGGCCCATAAGCGCGGGCGCACGACGCGTTTCAGCGGATCGACACCGATCATCGCCATCGACGCCAATTGCTCGGTCGCTTTCATCAAGCCGATTTCGGCGGTCAGCGCAGAGCCTGCGCGCCCGGCGAACAGCAGCGCCGCGACCACCGGACCCAACTCGCGGATCAGCGCCAGCGACACCAATTGTCCGAGCGCCTGATCAGCGCCGAAACGCACCAGCACGGTGTAGCCCTGCAGCGCCAGCACCATGCCGATGAACAGACCGGATACGACGATAATGATCAGCGAGTACACGCCGACAAAAAACAATTGCCGTAGCAGCAGCGTCGGCCCATTGCGCCAGTCGGGCAAACCCCAGATCGCACGCCACCACAAAATTGTCGCGCGACCGAGCACAGTAAGAATATCCAGGCCGGTAGCGCCTAGACGTTGCAGAAAATTCAGCACTTAGACGGGCTCCAGCAAATCCTGACGATAGTCGGGTGCGGGGTAATGGAACGGTACCGGTCCATCGGCCAGCCCGCGAATGAACTGGCGCACACGCGGCTCCTCGGTATTCATCACCTGATCGGGCGCACCCTCGCCGATAACCTTGCCGTCGGCGATAACATAGATGTAGTCGGCGATACTCGCGGTTTCATGCACATCGTGCGACACGATAATGCTGGTCAGCCCGAGCGCATCGTTCAGCAGCCGAATTAATTGCACCAGCATGCCCATCGAGATCGGATCCTGACCGACGAAGGGTTCGTCATACATAATCAGCTGCGGATCGAGCACGATTGCCCGCGCCAACGCCGCCCGCCGCGCCATGCCGCCGGATAATTCGCTCGGCATCAAATCGCGGGCGCCGCGCAAACCGACCGCCTGCAACTTCATCAGCACGACATCGCGGATCATCGCCTCGGGCAGATGTGTATGCACGCGCAGCGGAAAGGCGACATTTTCGTAGACCGAAAGATCGGTAAACAACGCGCCGCTTTGAAACAACATGCCCATCTTGCGACGTACAGCGAATAATTGAGCGCGATTCAGCCGCGGAATATCGTGGCCATCGAGATGGATGGAGCCGGCATCGGGGCGCAACTGACCACCGATCAGCCGCAACAGCGTGGTCTTACCGGTACCGCTGGGTCCCATGATGGCGGTGATCTTACCGCGCGCTATGTTGAGGTCGACACCATCGAAGATCACCCGCGAGCCGCGCTTGAAGTGCAGTCCGCGTACTTCGATCAAATTGTCGCCGGCAACCGCCTGCTGGTCCGCCATGCTGCTCCTAATTAAGAATTGTGGTTTATCCGTTGCCGCTAGCCATAATCGGGCGGCCGCTATCATACCGTGAATCGCCTCGCGCCCGACAAGTCCGACCGCTGCGCGCTGTTATTCTCAGGACGCGCCACGTATCATGGCTGCCCGCTCAATTCGGAAGCCCCTCGTTTCACCATGACGACTGTTTCGTTTTTGCAATCGGCGCAACGCACCATCGCCACCGAACGCGATGCCGTCGCCGCACTGCTGCCGCGTCTCGACGCTAATTTCGAAAAAGCGTGCGCGCTGCTGCTCGAATGCAAAGGCCGCGTGGTGGTTACTGGCATGGGTAAATCCGGGCATATCGGCAACAAGATTGCCGCGACGCTCGCCAGCACCGGCACCCCGGCCATGTTCGTGCACCCCGCCGAAGCCAGCCATGGCGACATGGGCATGATCACCGCCAGCGACGCGGTACTGGCGTTGTCGAATTCAGGCAATACCGCCGAAATCATCACGCTGCTGCCACTGCTGAAACGTCTGCGCGTCACGCTGATCAGCATGACCGGCAATGCCGACTCGGCGCTGGCGAAAGTCGCCGACGTCAATCTCGATGTCAGCGTCGATACCGAAGCCTGTCCGCTCGGCCTGGCACCGACATCCAGCACAACTGCCACGCTGGTGATGGGCGATGCGCTCGCAATCGCCTTGCTCGAAGCGCGCGGCTTCACCGCTGAGGATTTCGCGTTTTCGCATCCGGGTGGCGCTCTGGGTCGCAAGCTGTTGCTGAAAGTTGACGATGTCATGCGCACCGGGGACGCGATTCCGAAAGTGACTCCAGACACGATGCTATCGAAAGCGCTGCTCGAAATGAGCGCAAAAGGATTGGCGATGACGGCCGTGGTCGATACCGACGACCGCCTGCTGGGCGTGTTTACCGACGGCGACCTGCGTCGCAAGCTCGACAACGGCATCGACATTCGTACTACGCCAATTCGTGACGTGATGAACGCGAACAGCAAAACTGTCACCCGCGACATGCTCGCCGCCGAGGCTCTGAACGCGATGGATGATTTCAAAATCGTGGCGCTGCTGGTCGTCGATGAACAGCGCCGCCCGATCGGTGCATTACACCTGCGCGATCTGACCCGCGCCGGCCTGGCCTGAGACCCGCTAATGCTCGAAGCAATTCAAAAAGCGCGCGAAATCAAACTGCTCGTCCTCGATGTCGATGGCGTGCTGACCGACGGTCGGCTTTGGTACGGCAATAGCGAGGAAGAGCTCAAGGCATTCCATATTCAGGATGGCCTCGGCATCAAACTGCTACTGCGCGCTGGCGTCGAGGTCGCAATCATTACTGGCCGGCGCTCGGCGCTGGTAGCACGGCGCGGCGCCGAGCTTGGCATCCGCCACGTTATTCAAGGACGCGAGGACAAATTAGTCGCCCTGGAGACATTGCGCGCCGAACTCGGCATCGAGTTAATCGAAATTGCCTACGTCGGTGACGACTTGCCGGATTTATCCGCTATTCGCGCGGCGGGCCTCGGGATCGCGGTAGCCAATGCCCAACCCAGCGTCGCGGCCCACGCCGCCTACAAAACCGTGCGCAACGGCGGCGATGGCGCGGTGCGCGAGGTCTGTGAGTTGATCCTGCAGGCGCAGGGCAAGCTCGATGACATCATCGAGCAGTACCTCAACTAACGTGCCGCCGATGAGCCGTTCGATCGATATTCCTCGGATCTCATTACTCGCCAGCGTCAGCGCCGTGATCGTTATGGTGCTGTACTTGACGCTGTACTGGGATTCCAATCCGCCGACCTCGCTGCTGACGAATAAAGGCGATCCGGACCGGGTCGATCTGTATGTCGAGCAGGTGCATGGCATCAAATATGACACCAACGGCAAGCAGGTCCAGCAATTGTGGGCGACGGCGATGCATCATTTCCCAGAGCGCGGCTATTCGCTGCTCAATGCGCCGAAATTGCTGTCGTTGGGAAATAACGGCGAACTCTGGAATACTACCGCCGCCACTGGCACTCTGATCGGCGACGACGAAATCCAGCTCGATAAGCAAGTAGTGATCGTCGATCAGGCGAAAACCATGCGCTTCGATACGGAAACGCTGCACTATTTTCCGGATCGCCAGCAAGCGAGCACGGATGTGGCGGTGCGGCTGAGCCGTTTCAATGATGTCACCACGGCGGTGGGTATGCGCGTCGACCTGAATCGCCGCCGAATCGAATTACTGCACCAGGTACAAAGCGCTTATGTTCAACCGCAACAATAAAAACAAACTCGCAGCGCGGCTGTTGGCCGGCCTATTGTTAGCCTGGGGTGTGTCCGGCGCGCTCGCGCTCCCCGACGATCAACGCCAGCCAATCCATGTCACCAGTGACAGCGCGGTACAGGAAAACAACGTCGTCACCTATCGCGGCAATGTCATCGTGGTGCAGGGCTCGATCCGCATCGAAGCCGATCAGGTGGTGATCAATCATGAAAAAGGCAAACTGGAGCGTGCTGTGGCCACTGGCAAGCCGGTGCGCTTCCAGCAGCAACCCGATACCGACGGCGGTCTGATCACCGGCAAGGCATCCACAGTGATCTATTACAGCGCCGATCAGCGCGTCGAACTGCTGCAGGACGCATTCGTCGATCGCGACAAATCCACGGTGCGCGGCAGTCGCATCGAATATCTGCTGCCGAGCAAGGCGGTGCGGGCCGAAGGCTCCGTCAACAATCAGCCGGGACGGGTCGACATGGTGTTCCAGCCGAGCCCGGACAAACCGGCGAATCCGCCGCAGCCCGCGCCGGACAATTCCCCGCCGCCCGCTCCATCACCGTCGCCGCAACAGTAGGAACACCCCGATCCATGCGTAAGCTGCAAGCCCTCAACCTGGCTAAGTCATATAAAGGTCGGGCGGTCGTCAAGGACGTATCGCTGGAAGTTCATAGCGGCGAAATCGTCGGCCTGCTCGGTCCGAACGGTGCCGGCAAAACCACCTGCTTCTATATGATTGTCGGAATCGTCGCCAGCGATGCTGGCCGCATTCTGCTCGATGATCAAGACATCACCGCGCTGCCGCTGCATGGCCGCGCGCGTGCTGGGCTCGGTTATTTGCCGCAGGAGGCGTCGGTATTTCGCAAGCTCAGTGTCGCGGACAACATCAAGGCGATCCTGGAAACCCGCCGCGAATTGACCACGGCACAGCGCCGTCAGCGGTTGAATGAGCTGCTCGAAGAGTTCCACATCACGCACATTCGCAAGAGCCTCGGCATGGCGCTGTCGGGCGGCGAGCGGCGGCGAGTCGAGATAGCGCGGGCGCTGGCCGTCGATCCGGCGTTTATTTTGCTCGATGAACCCTTTGCCGGCGTCGATCCGATCTCGGTGAACGACATCAAGGAAATCATCAAGCACCTACGCAGCAAGAACATCGGCGTTTTGATCACTGATCACAACGTGCGCGAGACGCTGGATATCTGCGAAAAAGCTTATATCGTCGGCGAAGGTTTGATTATTGCGGACGGCGATGCCGAAACTGTGCTCAACAACGCGAAAGTAAGGGAGGTTTATTTAGGCGAGCATTTCCGTCTGTAAGCGATTGCAGGAGCTCGCCGGCGCGACTAAACTCTGGATGCAGAATTCATTCCAACTGCTGGATTTTTAAACAGCGCTCGCGGTAGTCGTCTATGAAACAATCGCTCCAGCTCAAGCTAGGCCAGCAGCTGACCATGACCCCGCAGCTGCAACAGGCTATTAAGCTGCTGCAGCTCTCCACGCTTGATCTGCAACAGGAAATTCAAAGCGCGCTCGACAGCAATCCAATGCTCGAAATCGGCGAGGACAGCGAAGACGAGCAGCCTGCACCGGGCGCGGAACTGACCTCACCGATCAATGGCGACGACGCCCCGCTCAGCAACTCCACCGCCTCATCTGAGCCTGAAGAAGCCGCCGACTGGCAATACGACAACGACATCCCCGAAGACCTTCCGGTCGATACCCGCTGGGAAGATGTCTACCAGACCACCAACAGTTCCGGCAGCTCCAGCGGAGAAGATTCCGAATTCGATTTCGATGCGCGCAACAGTGCTGCCGAATCACTGCAGGATCATCTGCAATGGCAATTGAATCTGACGCGCATGTCGGACAACGACCGCATGATTGCGACCGCCATTCTCGATGCGATCGATAATGATGGCCGCCTGACCAGCTCCCCCGAAGACATCCTCGAAGGCATGCCGGCCGATAGCGGTATCGAACTCGACGAAGTCATGGCGGTACTGCACCGCATCCAGCAGTTCGATCCACCTGGCGTCGGCGGCCGCGATTTACGCGAATGCCTGCTGATCCAACTCGGTCAAATGGCACCGGACACCTTGTGGCTGCGCGAAGCCAAGCTGGTCGTCGACAAACATATTCAATTGCTCGGCAGCCGCGACTACATGCAGCTAATGCGGCGCACGCGGTTGCGTGAGAACGAACTGCGCGACGTGTTACAGCTCATCCAGACGCTGAATCCGAGCCCCGGCTCGATCATTGCGGGCTCGCAAGCCGAGTACGTCGTTCCCGATGTGTTCGTGCGCAAAATCCGCGGTCGCTGGACGGTTGAACTCAATCCAGAAATTGCACCTAAGCTGCGTATCAATTCCGATTATGCGGCGCTGGTGCGTCGCGCCGATTCCAGCTCCGACAAAAGTTATCTGCGCGACAACCTGCAGGAGGCGCGCTGGTTTTTGAAGAGCCTGCAAAGTCGCAACGAAACGCTGCTGAAAGTCTCCACTAAAATTGTCGAGCACCAGCGGGGTTTCTTCGAATATGGCGAAGAAGCAATGAAGCCACTCGTGCTGCACGACATCGCCGAAGCAGTTGGTATGCACGAATCAACAATTTCGCGCGTCACCACGCAGAAATACATGCACACACCGCGTGGCATATTTGAATTGAAATATTTCTTTTCGAGCCATGTGGCGACTGAATCCGGCGGCGAGTGCTCATCGACCGCCATTCGTGCGCTGATCAGAAAATTGATTGCTGCCGAAAGTCCGCGCAAACCGCTCAGCGATAGCCGCATTACGGAATTGCTGTCCGATCAGGGCATCGTGGTTGCGCGCCGTACCATTGCGAAATATCGCGAAGCAATGATGATTCCACCGTCGAACGAACGAAAGCGCCTGGTGTGACGTTGCCGGAATTGGGTCACGAAGCGCACCATTGATCGACCGCAACACTGTTAAAAAAGATAACCTGGCACACAGCGGTTTGATCTATATTGCTCTCAGGGGCTTCGAAAAGCCGATGCATCTGGCGGCTATTTGAGGTCTTCGCTCACTGAGCATTTCATCGGTAGAAGGAGTCAGATATGCACATTACCGTCAGCGGCCACCATGTTGATGTCACTCCCGCGTTACGCGATTACGTCACCACCAAATTATCCAAACTGCAAAATCACTTCGATAACATCACCAACACCGCTGTCACATTGACTGTCGAAAAAATGGTGCAAAAAGCCGAGGCAACGGTGCATGTCGCCGGCGCCAATTTATTTGCCGCCTGCGAATGCGAAGACATGTATGCCGCGATCGATAATCTGACGGATAAACTCGACCGACAGCTGATCAAACACAAAGAAAAAATCAAAGGGCGTTAACTACGCATCGATCCACGTATGCAACTTGACACCATTCTCACTCCAGAGCGCACATTATGTCGTGCGAACGCCAGCGATAAGCAGCAAGTGCTGGAAAGTTGCGCGCGTTTTTTAAGCGAAAGCGTTCCCGCGCTCGATGCCGATGCCCTGCTGCAAAGTCTGCTCGCCCGCGAACGACTCGGCAGCACGGGACTCGGCAATGGCATCGCTATTCCGCATTGTCGTTTAAAAAATATTGATCATGTTGTCGGCGCACTAATCACGCTGGCGAAACCGGTAGAATTCGAAGCTGTCGACGACAAGCTCGTCGATATTATTTTTGTGTTGATCGCTCCCGCAGCTGCAATGCAACAACATTTGAACGCGCTCGCCGCACTCGCCGAATTATTTAACCGCAGCGAATTTCGCGACCAATTGCGCAACGCCGAAACCTCCGCTCAGCTGTACCAAACCGCCATCGAATTCAACGCCTGAATAACACTGGAGCAGCGATGCAACTCATCATCATCAGCGGCCGCTCCGGATCAGGCAAAAGCTCGGCACTGCATTTATTCGAAGACGAAGGCTTTTACGCCATCGACAATTTGCCGGTCTCGTTATTGCCGCAACTGGTTGAACAATTGCGTACCGATCAATTTGTGAATCGCAAAGTGGCGGTGTGTATCGATGCGCGCAATGCCACGAAAGATTTATCGCGCTTCAGCGATTTGCTGCGCGCCATGCCGGCCGATGTGCAAACCGAAATTATTTATCTCGATGCCGATGACCACACGCTGATCAAGCGCTTTTCGGAAACGCGTCGGCGCCATCCGCTGAGCGACGAACATACCGCGTTACCGGAAGCGATCGCACAAGAAAAACGTTTGCTGGAACCGATTGCCACTAGCGCCGGGCTTACGCTCGACACGCGCAACATGAATGTGCACGAATTGCGCAGCACCTTGCGCACGCGCGTACTCGGGCGCAACGCAGCTGGCTTATCGCTCTTATTTGTTTCGTTTGGTTACAAGCGCGGCTTGCCGATCGATTCCGATCTCGTATTCGATTTGCGGGTGCTGCCGAATCCGCATTGGGACCCGCTGTTGCGCTCGCAGACCGGACGCGACAGTGCGGTGAGCGCGTTTCTCGACGAGAAGCCAGAAGTGAACGAGATGTTTAACGATATTCATCAGATGCTGCAAAAATGGTTGCCGAAATTTCTGGCGGGCAATCGCAGCTATCTAACCATTTCGCTCGGTTGCACCGGTGGACAACATCGCTCAGTATATATGGCTGAACGACTCGCCAAAGCATTCGCCAGCGAATTCAAGGACGTGCAGGTGCGACATCGCGAACTCGCCGACTAAGCAATCGATCGCGGCCATTGAATTTCTCCTTTAACTCATTATGAATTTATGATTTCCACAAAAATAACGATCATCAATAAACTCGGATTGCATGCACGTGCTGCGGCAAAACTGGTATCGACCACGGCGCCGTTTCAGAGCCAAACGCGCATCGGCGTTAATGGCCGCATGGTCGATGCAAAAAGCATCATGTCGGTAATGATGCTCGCAGCCAGCAAGGGCACCGAAGTCGATCTCGAATTCGATGGCAACGATGAGCAGCAGGCGCACGATGCGCTAATCGCGCTCATCAATAATCGATTTGGCGAAGACGAATAATGGCGCGCCATTTGGATTCCCCTGACGACGAATTTCTCGACGAACGCCCCAGTAAAAGCGAACGCAAGCGTGAAATGACCGCGCTGCAGGAGCTCGGGGAAGCGATTGTCAAATTGAGCGAAGGTGAACTCGCCATCATTCCACTCGAAGGCGAATTGCTCGCCGCGATCACCACCGCACGACGGATAAAAAGTGGCGAAGGTTTGCGTCGCCAAATGCAATACATCGGAAAACTGATGCGCCATGTCAATGTGGATGCGATTCGCGCAGCTTTCGACGATTTGCAAAACGGCCGCCAACAACGCAACCAGCAATTTCACGCGCTCGAACAACTGCGTGACGAAATTGTTGCCACCGGCCTCGCGACAATGGAAAAAGTATTAACGGAATATCCGAATGCGGATCGCCAGCATTTGCGACAATTAATCACCGCTGCGGTAAAGGAGCGCGAATTGCAGCAACCGCCGGCCGCCGCACGAAAATTATTTCGTTATCTGCGCGACCTGGCTAATCTTTGAAAAAGTAAGACAATAAATGCAATACGCGTATGAATGGGCAAACGGCGCAATGGCATTGCGCCCTACGATTTGCGCACAGGGATAAATTTGCGGTGTTGCGTCACTGGCATTGCACGCCGCTCCTTGTGTAGTTTCTCAAGATCGATTTCTGCAGTAATTACCGCCTCGCCAAATCCCACTTCAGCGAGCACCTCACCCCAACTATCGATAATGACCGAACCGCCCGATGTGTGGCGTTTCGATGAATGCTGGCCGCCTTGATTCGCACCGATCATGTAGCACTGCGTTTCGATCGCGCGTGCACGCAACAATGGCAGCCAATGCGCAAGACCCGTTGCGCGCGTGAACGCCGACGGCAGCACGAGAATTTCCGCGCCCTGCGCACGCAACAATTGAAATAATTCGGGGAAGCGCAAGTCGTAACAGACCGCTATACCGACACAACCGAACGGTGTTTGCACGGTGACGATATCGGTGCCGTGCTGATACGAATCGGATTCGCGATAGCTGCCTTGGCGATCGCCGACATCGACATCGAATAAATGAATTTTGTCGTAACGTGCTACTTCACGACCGTTATCGTCCAACACAAAACACGCCGCGCGCGGGCGTTGCAGATCGTGATCGAGAACCGGAATGGTACCGCCGATCAACCACACGCGATGGCGCAGCGCCTGCTCCGCAAGAAAAGCGCGAACGCGTGGTGTTGAGCTCGCTTCTATCGCGCCCAATTGTTTTTGTTCCGAGCCGAGAAATAACGCAAAGGCCTCGGGCAACACAATCAATTTCGCGCCTTGCGCCGCCGCTTGCGCAATCAATTTTTCCGCGTGCGCGAGATTGGTATCGATATCGGCGCCCGAAACCATTTGTAGCGCCGCGACGATGGGTCTGCTCATGGCGATTGCTCCTGAGTTGGTGACGCCGCTTCATTGCCCTTCTGCGGCAATTTATCATCGAAGACGCGGCGCAGTTTGACTTGTGGATCAGTCCACGGCCCGGTTACCGCGTACGACGCGCTCGCAAACTTATCGACTTGATTCTCGAAAATTTTGCTGGCGACGTACACGCCCGCGGCCACCGGCAGCCCGCCCGCGAGCGCCGCCACCCAAGGTAGATTGCTCGCTACCGGCAATGTCGCCACCAATTCCATATCGGTTTGATCGGTGTTGAAATCAATCGTCCCGGCCAATCCAAAACGGCTCGATGGACTTTTGATTTCAAATGGATCAGTGGTGGTGAGCACGCCATCGCGCATGGTGAAACTGCCACGCATATCGTCAAAGCTCACACCATTTTTAAACACATCGGAAAAATCGAGTTGCAACCGACGCAGAAAATTCGCGAAATTAAATACGCCAACCACTTTTAAGGCACCACTGGTCGACGATGATATTTTGAGAAACTGACCATCGTCGACGTGCAGCTCAGCGTCGCCGTCGGCACGAATAAATTGAAACTCATCGGGCCGCCCAGGCCATGCCAATTTAATATCGGCGCGTCCGTGCTTCGAAGCCAGTACCGGCTCGTAATGCCAACGTTGTAATGGCTCGCGAATATCTTCAACGACTAAGCGACCATTGAATTCGCTGCGATGTTCGCCATTGCTTCGTGTCCAACGCAAACTTGCCGGTGCATTACCGCGCGGTCCGATGGTCACGCCGCGTATTTCGCCACTCAGCTGCTGCAACACCAACCCATCGGTGAGCGGACGCAATTGCACATCGAACCATCCAAGTTCTTCGTCACCACGCCAAAGATGATTAACGCGTACATTCATCGCGATAATTTTGGCAGGGTCGATACTTTCAACACTCGAAACAACGCCCGATGCTTTTGATGTCGGAGAATTTTCAGCGGCTTTTTGCGGAGCCGGTAACCGCAAATAATCGAGCTGCATACGCCACGGCTCAGCGGCATTGTCCGACAACAATACCGTTCCCGCTGCTTGATCGGAACGCACGCGAATATTCCAGCCGGCGCCATCGCGTCGCGCTGAAGTCACGACATTGTGCAACGTTTGCCCGCCGACCGTCGCATTGGCGATCTGCAAATCGCGCAATTGCACGGCGAGCGCTTCATTACTATTCGCAGGCAACGGCGTATTCGCATTCGGCGAATGGTTAACAGCTGCGGGATTATTAACAGTTGATACTTCAGCAGTAGGTGTATTTGTGTTTTGCGCAAGTACGTCGCGCCACGCGCTGAAATCGGTGTCGGACACTCGACCGGTAATCAATAATTGGCCGCTGACAAAGTTATTTTTGCCGCTGCGGCCGAGCCGTAAAACTCCCGCATCGAGATCGTGCTCGTCATCCCAGCGCAAGCGAAAATCAGCTTGCTCGCCAAGCTCTGCGAGCAATTGACGCTGCGCGCCGAGCGTCATCACCACATGCAGCGGTAATATTTCATCCGCCTCCTTACGATAGGGCGCGGGCAATTCGAGTACAGCGCCTTGCAAATCCGTTGTCACTTCGACATTGCTGTTGTCGCCGGCGAGATGCAGCGTCGCATCGAAAGGCGTCTCGCCATGAGCGTGGGCAAATAACGGTTGTCGCAACCAATCCTGCAAATCGCTCATGCCGATGCGACCCTGCGCGCGAATATCAATATCGCCGCTGGTAGCGGTGGCAATTTTTGCGGTGATTGGCTTGCCGTACCATTTCGCATTGATCGCCGTCGATTGCAAACCGCCGTCGCTGCGATAACGCAGCGGACCATGCACATCCTCCAACACGATATGCTCGTCGCCGAATGTCAACTGACCAGTACCGAGCTCTGCATCGATCGCAATTTCTTGCGTGCGTTCACCGACGAGCGGAATACCGAGATCGATTGCAGCCTTGGCGCCGCCGCTCCAGCGCCAATGATCGAGCGTGGCGCCGACTCGCTTACGCAGCGGGCTTTCGCGCAATACGCGTAGCACATCGTCGCCGCTGCCTTGCGCGTCACCATGCACGGTGAGCCAACTGCCGCTATCGGGATGATGTAATTCCACATTGAGATTTTGCAGCGCAATGCGATCGAACATCCGCGCCGATGGACTTTGCACCAGCACGTCGCCATCGTCGACCCACACCGCTGCACGCAGCTGACGCAGCGGCGGCCAATCAGATTGAAATTTCAATTCGCCATCGCGCACATCGAGAAACAGCTGCACAGTGTTATTCAAATGATCGTTGGCGAGCAGCGAACCGCGATAAATAAACCCGCCGCTCGGCAGCGCGCCGCCGCGCACCGAATGCCCGAGCCAATCGAGCAATGTTTGCGGCAGCGTGTATGGAATAAAACGATCGCGATATTGCGCGGCGGAATTTTGCAGCCCGACCATCAGCGTCATTAGCGGCGTGCCGCCATGATGCACCGGCAGATCAAGCGTGAATTGCGCGGTCGCGCTACCGGCATCGCTGTGCACCGGCATCGGTCCGCTCTCGACCAGAATATGTTCCCCCGCGATCTGCCAGAGAATTTGCCCGCGCACTTTATCGAAACGCAACGGCTCGTGATAAACATGCGGAAACGTCATGGCGAAATTATCGCTGGCCAGATCGACCCGCCCGCAAGTTTTACTGAGCTCAACATAACCACTGCCGCCATCGATGCCCGGCGCGCCCTGCCACGGTTGCACCGCGAGCTGCTGCACCTGCGCGCGTAACAACCATTGCTCGCGCTGCGCGATATCGAGCGGCATTTCAAAATGAATATTGCGCAACACGCCCTCGGGTGCGAGTGTTGTCAGCGGCGCCCGCAGCCCATCGGGCAATTGTTTTTCCGCCAGCAAACTATCGCGCAGCGAGCGCAATTGCAGTTCGGGCAGTGCAGCTTGCAATTTACGCTCGGTTCCACCGCTGATAGTTAATACCGCGTTATGGAATTCGAGCTTGGTGTCGTTCCAGTCGCCGCTTAACCGCGGCCACCACAACTGCTGTTTGTTGTCATCGTTGTGCCACACAAATTCCGCGCTGATATTTTTAATCGGCGCCACATCGTGGCTGCTGAGGCCGGCGACATCGAGCGCCGGCATTGCGACCCTGCCCTCCACTTCGACAGCACCATTGGTGCGACGCTTGAGCCACGCTTCGCCATCGATGCGACCGTGCTGCAGCTTAAATCCAAATGCTTCCGCAGCCGGCAGCATCGGCGTTAAATCGACATTGCGAAACGAGGCATACCCTTGTGCGGAAAAATCGTCGCCGCGCAAATCGCCCTGCATTTCCGCGACGAATGTCAGTGGCGCGCCGGCATCGGCAAATGTCAATGATAGATTCAAACGGCGAAAATCGCCGGCCCGTTGTAGCTTCAATGCACCGCCATGCAATTGCGCGTTGCCGCCGGAAAAAAATTGCAAATCGATAATTGAATCGCGCAGCTCCGCACGATAAATTGCGGCGATTAAATTACGTAACGAATCGAGCGGCAGCGGTGCTTCGGAAATAAATCCCGGCAACTGCCAATGACCGAGTTGGGTTTCTTGCAATTGCAGCGCAACACCGCTGCCGTGCAATTCGCTGATCGCAACGGTGCCGGCGGCGATACTGCGAAAAATACCGAGTCGCACCTCGGCGTGTTTAATGTGCAGAATAACTTGATCGGGTTGTTGCGGATTGTAGAGTCGCAAATCGTCGATCACAAAATGTGGCGACAGGTGCTGCCACTGCCCCGCCAAATGCGCGACGCTCAGATGCAGACCGGTGCGGCGATTGAATGCGTCGACCAATTGCTGCCGATGCGTTTCAACATAGGGAATGTAGTGGCGACCGAGGCTGACAACCGCACCGAGCAGCAGCACTGCGCTGACCAGCACGGTCCACAGCAGGCGGTTGATCCAAATGAGCATCGTGCGCGACGGCATTTATATGGCTCTTGCAAATTCGAGAGCGCTCGAACTTGCAGGGCGCGGTGTCGCAATACATTTCGGGACCGTCAGCGACAAGGAAGTCGCTGACGAGCTATAGGGACATACTTGCCGCGTGTCCCGAAATGTATTGCGACACCGCGACCCTCGCACTGAGAGCGACGATACGCAATTACAGCAAAACCACATCGAACTGCTCCTGCGAATACATCACTTCGACCTGAAATTGAATGGTCTTACCCAACTGCACTTCGAGGTCGGCAACGATATGCGAATCCTCATCGAGCAGACGATCGACCACATCCTGCGATGCGAGCACCAGTAATTTATTGTTGTCGTACATGCGAGCCTCACGCAGGATCTCGCGAAAAATTTCATAGCACACCGTTTCCGGCGATTTCAGCGAGCCGCGTCCTTCGCACACCGGACACGGCACGCACAACACATGACCGAGACTTTCGCGTGTACGCTTGCGTGTCATTTCGACGAGGCCCAGTTCGGACACACCGGTAATACTATTTTTCGCGTAATCGCGTTCCATTGCTTTTTCAAAGGTGCGCAATACTTGCCGGCGATGTTCAGAATCTTTCATATCGATGAAATCGATAATGATGATGCCGCCAAGATTGCGCACGCGCAGTTGTCGCGCCAGCGCGGTCGCCGCTTCGAGATTAGTTTTGAAAATAGTTTCTTCGAGGTTGCGGTGGCCGACAAATGCACCGGTGTTGACATCGACCGTGGTCATCGCTTCGGTTTGATCGATAATTAAATAGCCACCCGATTTCAATTCGACTTTGCGCGCCAGCGCTTTTTGAATTTCGGTTTCGAGCCCATATAAATCGAACAATGGTCGATCGCTTTTATACAGCTCGATGCGCTCGCAGATTTCTGGAATGTAATCGCGCGCGAACGCTTCGACGCGCGGATAGTTAACGGTGGAATCGATGCGAATTTTTTCGAGACCTGGCCGCACCATGTCGCGCATCGTGCGCAAAAATAACGGGAGGTCTTCGTAAATGATTGCCGGCGCGCTGAGCGTATCGATGCGCTCGCGCAACGAGCGCCATAATTTTTTCAAGAACCGAATATCGGCGAGAAACTCTTCCTCGCCAGCGCCCTCGGCCACCGTGCGAATAATAAAGCCGCCGGCGCTGTGCATGCCCTCGACTTCAACGCAGTGTTCCAACAATGCCTTCAGCCGCGTGCGCTCGGCTTCGTCTTCAATACGCTGCGAAATTCCGATATGCGCGGTCTGAGGCATGTACACGAGAAAGCGCGATGAAATCGATAAATGCGTGGTCAGCCGCGCGCCCTTGGTGCCGAGCGGATCTTTGTTGACTTGCACCACCACCGACTGGCCTTCGCGCAGCACCGTGCGAATATCCGGCGGCTCGCCGCCGTTGCCAGGCGGGCGCTGCTCCATGCCGTCCTCGTCCTGCAAAAAAATATCCGATACATGCAGGAAGCTGGCGCGGTCGAGACCAATGTCGATGAACGCCGCCTGCATGCCTGGCAACACGCGCACGACCGTGCCTTTATAGATATTGCCGACGATGCCCTTCGAGCGTTCGCGTTCGATATAAATTTCCTGCAACACACCGTTTTCAACCAGCGCGACGCGCGTTTCCAACGCGGTAATGTTGATCAGGATTTCTTCATTCATGCGGCAACACCCCGTACAACCGCAACAGCTCGGCGGTTTCGAATAACGGCAGCCCGACCACGCCGCTGTAACTGCCGTCGATGCGCTCGACGAACGTCGCCGCCAACCCTTGAATGCCGTAGGCGCCGGCTTTGTCCGCCGGTTCGCCGCTGGTCCAATAGCGCGCGATTTCGTCATCGTCGAGTGTGCGAAACCAGACCCGTGTGCGGCTCAGGCGCACCTGCTCGCCGCGACCGCTGCAGAGCGCGACACCGGTCATTACGTCATGGCTTCGACCGGAGAGTCGGCGCAGGATTGCAAGCGCATCGGCGTCGTCGCGTGGCTTGCCCAAAATATCGCCATCGAGCACGACCGCCGTATCGGCACCGAGCACTGGTGCATGCGGCAATCCCAGCAGCTGCAACTGTTGCCACCCGGCCACGGCTTTTTCGCGCGCGAGCCGCTGCACATAATGCTCGGCGCCTTCATCGGGCTTGCGGCTTTCATCGATCGGCGCCGCCAGCACGCGATGATCGACACCGATCTGGGTCAACAGCTCGCGGCGGCGCGGCGATTGTGAGGCGAGATACAGCACTGTTCGGCCTCCTTGTTTGAATCGAAATATGAATGAATCGATCAGGTCACCGCGAACTGACGCCGCACTCGGCGCAGCAGCAACATGACAGTCGGCCACAACAACGCCGACACCAGCGCTGGCAGCAGAAACAACATGGTCGGCATGACCTTCGTGGTCAACGTCTGCACCCAGTGACACAGCAACTGGTTCAGACCAATCAGCACAAACACGATGCCCGCCTGCTGCCACGACGCATACATGCGCATGCGTTGATACAAAATCAGCCCGAGGTACGCGAGCACGGCCAACGCGAACGCGTTTTCGCCGAGCGGCGAGCCCTCGACCAGATCGAGCACGATGCCGGTCGCGAACGCGGTGCCGATGCCGATACGGTGTGGCAGTGCGATGACCCAGTAAATCAGCACCATTGCCACCCATTCCGGCCGCGCCCAGCGTGCCCAATCGGGCAGCGGGATGATGCTGAGCCACAACGCGATGGCCAATGTCGCGACAATGATCGGGCTGCCGTTGGCTTTCGGCTCGGCCATTTATTTCTGACCTTCGATATCTTCGCTCGGCAGCGCCTGCAGCTCGGGCAACGCGCCTTTCTCGCGAAAAATCAGCAACAGATGGCGACTCTGATCGAGCAGCGCGGTCGGCCGCGCTTTGACCTTCATGAAAGAGTTCGAGCTGCTGTCGACCGCCGTCACCACCGCAACCGGATAGCCGGTCGGGAATTGCCCGCCGAGCCCCGACGTCACCAGCAGATCGCCGACTTTGATATCCATCGTCGTCGCCACATGTGCGAGCTGCAACTCATCGATCAGACCAGCACCCTCGGCAATCGCGCGTACACCATTGCGGTTGACCTGCACCGGCACTGCATGCGTGCTGTCGGTAATCAGCATCACGCGGCTGAAGTAGGCGCTAACTTCGATCACCTGCCCCACTAAACCGCGGGCATCGATCACCGCTTGGCCGACATAGACGCCGGCATCGCGACCTTTATTGATCACCACGATATGCCGCAACGGATCTGAGGAGACACCGATCAGCTCGGCGATCAGCACGCTGTCATCGAGATGCGCCGATGAGTTCAGCAATTGCCGCAGCCGCGCGTTTTCGGCGGAGAGTGCGGCCATCTTTTCGACTTTGGCCTGCAGAATCATCGTCTGCTGGCGCAGCTCTTCATTTTCTTTATACAAGCTGCGCCAATCGCGAATGGTATGGCTGCCCCATTCGCCTAGACTGGTCGGCAGATCGGCGAGCCAATAAAACGGGGTAGCGAGAATAGACAGGCGGGATTGAGCGTCGCGCAGCCAGGGCCACTGGCGAGTGCCGAAAAGCAGTACAAAAGCGAGGATGCACAACACCAGGATGCGCAAACCAATGGAGGGGCCTTTATGAAAAAGCGGTTTAATTTTTCTATCCCACCGTGAGGAGAACTCCCCTCTCCCCTCGCAGGAGAGGGGCCGGGGGCGCGGGAGGATTGCTGTGCATAACCGCCCTCACCCTAACCCTCTCCCCGAGGGAGAGGGAACTTAATCATTCCGTCGATAATAAATCGAGATGATGCCGATCCATCATCTCCATCGCCTTGCCGCCGCCACGCGCGACACAGGTCAGCGGATCTTCGGCAATCACCACCGGCAACCCGGTTTCTTCGGCAATCAGTCGATCGATATCGCGCAGCAGCGCACCGCCGCCGGTCATCACGATGCCTTTTTCGGCGATATCAGCGGCCAATTCAGGCGGCGATTGCTCCAGCGCGCGCTTTACCGCTTGCACGATATTGGCCAACGGCTCCTGTAGTGCTTCGAGGATTTCATCGCTGTTCAGCGTGAAACTGCGCGGCACGCCTTCGGCCAGATTGCGGCCGCGCACGTCGATTTCACGCAGCTCGCTGCCGGCGAACGCGCAGCCGATTTCCTGTTTGATGCGTTCGGCGGTGGCGTCGCCGATCAGGCTGCCATAAGTGCGGCGCACATGCGACACGATCGCCTCATCGAAGCGATCGCCGCCGATGCGAACCGAATCCGAATACACCACGCCATTCAACGAAATGATCGCGATCTCGGTGGTACCGCCGCCGATGTCGACCACCATCGAGCCCGATGCCGCTTCAACATCGAGACCGGCACCGATCGCCGCCGCCATCGGCTCTTCGATCAGCCGCACTTCACGCGCACCGGCGCTGAGGCAGGATTCGCGAATCGCGCGGCGCTCGACCTGTGTCGATTTGCACGGCACGCACACCAGCACGCGCGGACTCGGTCGAATGAAACTGTGTTTGTGCACTTTGGCGATGAAGTACTGCAGCATTTTTTCGGTGACTTGAAAGTCGGCGATGACGCCATCTTTCAGCGGGCGAATAGCAGTGATGTTGCCCGGCGTGCGACCGAGCATGCGCTTCGCTTCGACGCCGACTGCTTCAATGGTTTTTTGTCCGTTGTGGGTACGAATCGCCACCACCGACGGCTCGTCGAGCACGATGCCTTGATCGCGCACATAAATGAGGGTATTCGCGGTGCCCAAATCAATGGACAGATCGCTCGAGAACATCCCTCGGATCCGCTTCAGCATGGATTGATTACCTGTATGGGGGGATGTCCAGGAGGAGCACGCGTGCAGCGCGGCTATCGGCATCCTATTTATCAGCGTGGAAACAGCCAAGCGCGCCACTCTATCAATCGCAGGGATTCAGGGCAAGGCGCAAATATGATAACTTTGGCGCGTATTTACAAACCCGCCGTCGCTTCAAATTATTCTACGATTTCAGCGTTGTGCGCCGTCATCGACCGCGTCGCGAATCGTTTTTAAGCCGCATCAAATTCGGAGATCCACATGAGCATAACCGCCGCCGATGTCGAGAAAATCGCTAAGCTCGCGCGCATTCGCATCGATGCCGATGCAAGCGCCGATGTATCGCAGCGGCTTAACAATATTCTGGCGATGGCCGACCGGCTGCAGGCGGTCGATACCACCGGCGTCGCGCCGATGGCAAACCCGCTCGAACTGACCCTGCGCCTGAGCGCTGAAGATAAAACCCAACAGCTGCGTGCCGATGTTGTGACCGAGCCGACTGGCGCCGCCGCTCTCGCTGCCCGCGCTGCTTTTTTGAATATTGCACCGAGTACCGAGCAGGGTTTGTATCTGGTGCCGAAAGTTATCGAATAGCGACCGCCATCGAACATTACGCATCGCCGCTACGTAACTCATCACCGTAATTCACAACGGAATTTTTCATGCACAACCTCACCATCGCCGAATTGCTGGCAGGCTTGGCGCAAAAGCGCTTCTCCAGCGAAGAGCTGACGCTGCATTATCTCGCGCGCATTGAACGGCTCGACGCGAAATTCAACAGTTACATCACCGTGACGCCAGAGCTGGCACTCGAAGCAGCGCGCAGCGCCGATAAAACACGCGCGCAAGGCAATGCCGGATCACTCGCCGGCGTACCGATCGCACACAAAGATATTTTCTGCACGAACGGCGTACGCACCAGTTGCGCGTCGAAGATGCTCGACAATTTCGTACCGCCGTACGATGCCACCGTCGTTACTAAACTCGCGCAAGCGGGCGTCGTCTGCCTCGGCAAAACCAACATGGACGAATTCGCGATGGGCTCGTCGAACGAAACGAGCTACTACGGCCCGGTGAAAAATCCGTGGGCGCCCGATTGCGTACCGGGCGGTTCGTCCGGCGGTTCCGCTGCAGCCATCGCTGCACAATTGTGCGCGGCCGCAACCGGCACCGACACCGGCGGCTCGATTCGTCAGCCCGCCGCATTGTGCGGTCTCACTGGTTTGAAACCGACCTATGGTCGCGTGTCGCGCTACGGCATGATCGCGTTTGCATCGAGTCTCGATCAGGGCGGCCCGATGACACGCAGCGCACACGACGCTGCATTGTTGTTGAATGCAATGGCCGGCTTCGACGCAAAAGATTCGACCAGCGCAAATCGCAGCGTGCCCGATTACACCGCGACGCTGCACGACAAACTCGACGGCCTGCGCATCGGCCTACCTAAAGAATATTTTGGCAAAGGTCTATCACCCGCTATCGAAAAGGCGGTGCACGCCGCGATTGCAGAATTAGAAAAACTCGGCGCTACCGTCAAAGAAATCAGTCTGCCGAATACCGAACTCGCAGTGCCGTGTTATTACGTAATCGCGCCCGCCGAAGCGTCGGCGAATTTGTCGCGGTTCGATGGCGTGCGTTATGGCTATCGCTGCGAAAATCCCAGCGATTTATTCGATTTGTACACGCGCACGCGCGCTGAAGGTTTTGGCGACGAAGTGAAGCGCCGTATTTTAATCGGCACTTACGTTTTATCGGCAGGTTACTACGACGCGTATTACCGTAAAGCGCAGCAGGTACGCCGCTTGATCAAACAGGATTTTGTTGCAGCATTTAATGATGTCGATGTGATCGCCGGACCCACTACACCAAACCCGACATTTTGCGTCGGCGAAATCAGCGATCCAGTCGCGATGTATCTCGAAGACATTTACACGATCGCTGTGAATCTCGCCGGTTTACCGGCATTGAGTATTCCGGCCGGTTGCGTCCATAACAAACCGATCGGCCTGCAATTGATCGGCAATTATTTCGCCGAAGACAAATTGCTGAACGTCGCGCATCAATTCCAGCAGGCGACCGATTGGCATCGTCGCACCGCACCGGGCATCAAATAAGAGGAACGCATGATGGAATGGGAAACAGTCATCGGCCTCGAAGTGCATATGCAACTGGCCACGCAATCGAAAATATTTTCCGGCAGCAGTACTGCCTTCGGCGCCGAACCAAATACACAGGCGAATGCAATCGATCTCGCGATGCCCGGCACGCTGCCGATATTAAATGAGCAGGCGGTGCGTTACGCGATCATGTTCGGCCTCGCAGTCGATGCACCGATCAATCCGCTCAGCGCGTTCGAGCGCAAAAATTATTTTTATCCCGATCTGCCGAAAGGCTATCAAACCACGCAACTCGCCGAGCCGATCGTCGGTGCCGGCCATATCGATATCGAATTGAGCGACGGCAACACTAAACGCATTCGCATTCATCACGCACATCTCGAAGAAGATGCGGGCAAATCATTGCATGAACTTTCTTTTGCTGGGGATAGTCATGGCTTGAGCGGTATCGATTTAAATCGCGCCGGCACGCCGCTGATCGAAATTGTCACCGAGCCCGATATGCGCAGCGCCGAGGAAGCCGTCGCATTCGCGAAAAAATTGCACGCGATCGTCACCAGCCTCGAAATCACCGACGGCGATATGTCGCAGGGCTCGATGCGCTTCGATGTCAACGTCTCGATACGCAAACAGGGCAGCGATAAACTCGGCACGCGCACCGAAACGAAAAACCTGAACTCGTTTCGCTTTATCGAAGAAGCCATCAAGCTCGAAGTGAGTCGTCAAATCGATTTAATCGAAGACGGCGGCAAAGTGATTCAGGAAACGCGGCTGTACGACGGCGAGAAAAAAATCGCGCGCGCGATGCGCAGCAAGGAAGAAGCGAACGACTATCGCTACTTCCCGTGTCCTGATTTATTGCCGGTAGCGGTTGATAGCGAAACAATTGAAAAAATCCGCGCAACGTTGCCCGAGCTGCCCACAGTAAAACAGCAGCGTTTCATCAACGAATATGGATTGTCGAATTACGATGCTGGCGTACTAACTGCAGAGCGTGCGTTGGCCGATTATTACGAAATCGTCGCCAAAGCGGCAGGCGAAGCAAAGCTCGCCGCCAACTGGGTGATGGGCGAGCTGAGTGCACAGTTGAACAAAAGCGATTTAACGATTGCGCACAGCCCAATAAACGCCGAACAACTTGCCGGCCTGATCATCCGCATTAAAGACAACACCATTTCCGGAAAACTTGCCAAGCAGGTATTCGAAGCAATGTGGAATGGCGAAGGCGATGCCGACGTAATTATTTCCGAACGCGGCCTGAAGCAGGTTTCCGACACCGGCGCGATCGACAAAATCGTTGCGGATATCGTCGATGCCAATCCGGAACAGGTCGAGCAATACCGCGCTGCCGATGAAAATAAACGCAAAAAACTGATCGGTTTTTTTGTCGGGCAAATTATGAAGGCATCGAAGGGTCAGGCGAATCCAGGCTTGGTGAATGAAATTCTGTTGAAAAAATTAAATAGCTGATCCAATCCCCTCTCCCTGCGGGAGAGGGTTAGGGTGAGGGCAGAATTACGTGCCTAATTTGTTCAAGGCAAAAGCGCAGCCCTCACCCCCAGCCCCTCTCCCGCAGGGAGAGGGGAGCAAACCCAAACAATATACGGTAAAAAAAATGGCCAAAGAAAAAGAAGTCGTCGTCGACGAAGTGTGGACCGAAGCGCGCGTGCGCGAGTTTCTTGATGTGAAACCCGCCGAAGCGGTTGAAGCGGATTTTCATATGCTGCTGAAAGCGTACCAGCAGATGCGCGCCGATGATTTCGAAAAATTCGTCGCGATGTTTCTCGCCGAAAATCGCAACATCAATGCGCGCGATCCACACGGTCGCACTGTGTTGTCGTATGTGCGCGAGCATGCGAAATCGATCGAATACGCAGAGATTCTCGAACGCAACGGCGCGGAATAATCAGCGCGCTGGCGGCAAAATCTAGCTTCCGCTTTCGCTGCCTTGCGATGCGCTTCGGCGCTTGATCGCCATCACCACAACTATCGCTAGCGCAATTGCGGTACCCAGCACGATGAATGCCCATGTCGGCAAGTGAGTAATAAAATTGATTCCCAAGGTCGCTATCACCACTTGCATCGCGGTGGATGGGATGAACACAATCGATGTAAAAATCAGATAGCTCATCGTTGGAATTTTAGTGATGGCGATCAGGAAATCGACGGCCGGGTTAATCCACAGAAATAACCGCAATGCCATGATCGTGCGTGCTGGATAAGCTTCGAGCTTCGCCTCATATTCGCGAACTTTGGCCGGAATATGGCGCGCAGCCCATTCCTGCCCCAGCCAACGCGCGATAAAAAAATAAAGAAAGCTGGCCAGCAGCGCCGCCGTGCAGGAGTACGCGATCGCCAGTGGTAACGGCCAGATCGCGCCACTGACCCAGAGCAGCGGCCCCGCCAAAAATAGCGGAAACAATACAATCACCAGCAGCAGGAACAGCAGCGGTCCGTACCAGCCGGCCGCTTCTACCTGTGCTTTGATCCATTCCTTGTCTGAAAGCTGTGCCAGTGCACCCGACCACCATAACGCCGCAAATCCTGCAATTAATGCAATGGCCAACAGCCATTTGATGATGGTTGCTTTTGTGGGTGTCTGCTTACCGAGCTCATTCATCATGTGTGGTTATCCGATTTTAAGAATGTGAAATAGCGAAAACAGAATGTAGACCGCGAGCGCGGGTTCGCAGATGCCGCTCTCGCGGATATTAGCCTAACGACGCCACGCTCTTCAGAATCAAACTCACCAACTGCGGTTGCCGCGTCACGCCAGTTTTCGCGAACACCGCACGCAAATGCGTGCGCACTGTATTGCGGCTGATACCGAGCTCTTCGGCGGCGTCATCGAGCGTGAGCCCATTTGCCATCAACATGGCGAGCGCGGCTTCCGATGGCGTGAAGCCAAATAATTGCTTGATCACCTGCAGCGGCGCATGCGCCTGCTGCTGTGGATCGCTGAGAAAAAGCACTGCGGCCGGCACAACCTCCGCATTGGCCCATTGATTCTCCGGCACCGGGCGAATCACCAACCCGAGCTCACCACTCTTACGCGCAATGCGCATCGCTTCGACTACCGCCGCGTCACCGGCACGTTGTTGCGCGATCACTCGCGCAATGCGCGCCTGCAAATCCAGCGTTAATTCACGCGTGCTCAACACGAGCTTTTCATCGCGCAGCGCGACGCCGTTTTTTTCTTCAAGCAATTGATGCGCGCGCTGATTGAGACTGAGCACACGGCCGGTTTCGTCGAGAATAATCGCGCCAACGCGCATCTGATCGATCGCACCCGCATACACCGCACGCTCGGATTCCACTTTGTTGAGACGCACATGGATATGTACCGCGCGCCGAATATGCGGCAGCAACGCGCGAAACAATTTGCGATCGCTTTCATTGAAACGACGTGCGGACTTGGCGCGACAAATACGGAAACGCACCTCAACTTCATTCGGAATCGAAAAATCCGCACCTAGCACGTCGTACAGATCGCTCGGCTCCATCACCATCCGATAGAAATCGCTGGCCAGCAGCTGCTCTGTGCCCATGAATTCGTGCAGCGTTACCACTTCACCTTCGGGTAGATTGATAAACGGATCGAGCGCATACGAACGCTCGTTATAGGTCGCGATATGTTCGGGCACGCCGCCGACCACGCGCATCAAGCCGAGACCGAGGCGACCCGGCGCACGCAAAATCAAATTCGCCACGCGCGCGCTCATTAGATCTTTGCAGCTCTCGAGAAACGCCTGCCACGGCACCGCTTCCAGTGGGCCGTTGTACAGCAGTCCCAGCAAATCGCTGAATTCCTGATCGACATGCATTACAAGTTCTCGCGTTCACACGCCATAAAACACCAGGTGGAGGAAACTCGTTCTATCTCGAGCCACCGCAGCTATAGCCGCAGAATAATTATCGGAATCGTTGATCGCTAGAGATCAAGGGTGGCGACTCATGCCACAGGCGCTGGATTGTAAGCAGCCAAAAAATAGTTACGCAAGCAAATTGGGGCATATGCGCTTAATTGCAGCCAGCATCAACGCTCTGGCAATTCGCGCGGATTCAGTTAAGTTATGGCAGAACTCAAGCAGGTTTACTGGCACAGGTATGCGCTTTCGACGTCTTTTTTCACGCCTCTGGTCATTAACGCGCGGCATCGAATCGCACCGCTTACGTTTTTCGCAACTGAAAAACTGCGTGCGCGCGCTATCAGGAAGAAAGCGCAACGCGTCGACAACATCAAAAACTGATCCAACATGGCGCTGGCAGAGCGCTCAGTTTTTTACTGCTTTAAAAATCGAGCGCTTGCCGCACAATCCAATCATCCGGGCCGATGTAAATAACGCTGCTATCGGCGACAACGTGAATGGCCCTTCGTTGATTCGAGTTCCCGACTGGATACCAAATCCGCTCGGTCGTTATTACCTTTATTTCGCGCATCACCGCGGCTCAACCATTCGGTTAGCCTACGCACAGACGCTCGATGGACCATGGCACCTCTACGAGCCGGGAGTGTTGGGCGTCGATCATTCGACGTGTATCGATCACGTCGCTTCACCTGATGTGCATGTCGATCACGAGCACAAGCGCATATTGATGTATTTTCACGGTGTCACGTCTGATCAGGATGTAACAGCAGATATACACAACACTGCGATCGATTCTATAAACGCGGCGCCACAACGCTCGAAACTCGCGATCTCGGTTGATGGGCTTCATTTTGAAGCCAATTCGGAGGTATTAGGTCCATCTTATTTTCGCGTTTTTCAATGGCAGGATGCGTATTACGCTATCGCGATGCCAGGTATCGTTTATCGCTCGCAAAATGGCGTCGCTGACTTTCGTCGGGGACCACAAATTCTTCCAAACAATGCGCGCCATCACGCGATTATCGTTCGCGCCGATCATCTATCGCTGTTCTTTACGCTCGTCGGCGACACCCCTGAAAGTATTCTGGTGAGCCGCGTCGATCTTGGTCCCGATTGGCGCAATTGGCACGCCACAGCGCCGCAAAAAATATTGGCACCAGAAACCGAATGGGAAGGTGGTTTATTGCCACCCATTCCTTCGCGACGCGGAATGGCCAATGGTGCCAGATGCGAACTGCGCGACCCCGCGGTGTTTCGAGAGGGCGAGAGATATTTTTTGCTATACAGCGTCGCCGGAGAACAAGGCATTGCGATTGCTAGAATTAACGGTCTTTAGCATTTATCGCCCACTGCAACCGGTCGGTATCGAAATATGAAAATCTCTCTGCCCGAAATCCGCGACAAAATTGTGCTGCGCCTGCACTATTATTGGAACAAATTGGTCCGCCGCAACGCATTGCGAGACCCGATATTTATCGTCGGCTGCGGCCATAGCGGTACCTCGCTGCTGCTGAGGATGCTAGGTACGCATTCGAGCATTTACGCGATTCCCTATGAAAGCAGCGCTGCACTTCGTAGTGAGCGCCGCTTTAGAAAAAGCCTGCAGCATTTCGATATGCTCGCGATCGCCGGCAATAAATTCCGCTGGGCCGAAAAAACGCCAAAGCATATCTGTCATCTCGAAAAAATATTGGCAGTACGGCCGCACAGCAAAATCTTATTGATCGTTCGCGACGGCCGCGATGTCGCCAGCTCAATCAAAGACCGCACCGGCAGTCTTGAACAAGGCATTTTGCGGTGGCGCGATGACAATCTGGCGGGGAAGGCGTTTTGGTGTCATCCAAATGTGCATGTTCTTCGCTACGAAAACCTTATCAGCGATCCTGAAGCGGTGCTGCACAAGATCATCACGTTCATCGGCGAAACGTATGAGCCGGATATTCTGAAATATCACGAAGCCCCAAAATACTATTACGCAAAAACCATCGAGAAACCGCCAAGCGCCTTTGGCGAGCACCACGAGCAATATCGCAATTGGCAGATCAATCAACCCTTATTCGACGGCAGCGGCCGCTGGAAGCAAATGTCGATAGCGGAGCTAGATCTGATCGATTCCGTAGCTGGCGATCTTCTGCGTGAATTTCACTACACAGTCGCTACTCCGTTAAACGCTGCCGCCTTAAAAATAGAATGACCGGCGCCTAGCGCCTACCAGCACTTCCTCGACGAGCCGATCTACTGCAATTGGTTGAAAACCATTGGCAAAGAACTTGCTATGATTTGTCAGCCCCATGTCAGCGGAACTCAGCCAAAAAGAGGAAGCCAGGATGATTCCAAAAATAATTCACTACTGCTGGTTCGGTAGTAATCCACTCAGCGATCTCAACAAGCGCTGCATCGATAGCTGGCGCGAACTTCTGCCCGATTACACCATCAAGGAGTGGAACGAGAGCAATAGCCCGCTCGATAACGATTATTGTCGTATCGCCTGCGAGCGCGGGCTGTGGTCCAAGGTGGCGAATTACGTTCGCTTATATGCGCTGAACCAAGAAGGCGGCATTTACTTTGATACCGATGTCGAGGTCTTTAAGAGTTTCGATCCATTGCTCGATCATCGCTGCTTTGTCGGATTCCAGCTCGATAAGGAGAATGAGGATTGGGTGAATAATGCCGTGCTGGGTGCCGAAGCGGGGCATCCGTTCATTCAGCGGTGCATGGAATTGACCGTGCAGCTGTTCGTCGATACCGGGACTTTTTATCGATCACCGCAAGTAACGACGATGGCACTGAAGGAAATCGGTCTGCGTCGCTATGGCAAACAACAGCTCGCACACGGCGTCACTGTGTTTCCCACCGAATACTTTTATCCCTATACCTGGTTCGAAGAGTTTTCACCGGCATGTATTCGCAAGGATACGTATGCGGTGCATTACTGGGAAAAGACGTGGGGAGCGTTGCCTGAAGCGAAAAAAAGTACGCCGATACGCTTGCTGAAGAAACGAGCGCTGGGGTTTATTCGCGCCCACTTCTAGCGAGCGCTAGATCAGCGATCGCGGCTGGCGAGACGATCGAGCGGTTGCAAGCCGGTGATGGCGAGGCCTTTGATCGGTTTCACCACGCCGTACGGCGATGCCAATACGAACGGCACTGATTGCCATTTCAGGCCGGCGTTACGCAGTACCGCAAAATGCAGATGCGGAGCGGTGGAATAGCCGCTATTGCCGGATTGTGCGATCAGCTGACCAGCACGTACACGCTGACCCGGCTGCACCAGCGCCGACCCTTTGCGGAGGTGCGCATAAACGCCGAACGTACCGTCGTCATGCAGGATGTAAACGCTGTTGGTCTGGCTGCGAAATGCGGTCGAGTTACCACCTTCGCCATGCACATCCTGCACTTTGACTACCGCGCCATTGCGCGCCGCGCGAATGCCGGTGCCAATCGGCATACCGATATCGATCGCGTATTGGCTGGCGCCGCCGCGATGACTGTAATCGCCATTAAATCCCTGCGTAATTCTAAATGCTGTATTCGGCGGAATCGGCGGCGTGTAGACAAAACTCTCGCTCGGGCGCGCGTTGGGATCGCCGAGCTGCCAGCGCAGTTGATAGTCGTAGCGCAATGGCTGCGCAGCATGTTGTGGTAGCAATGTCGCCACGCGAATTTCGCTGTGCGGAGCAACGACCCACTGTTCGGGAATCGCCGTCGTCTGCACATTATCCTGCTGCGTGAGCTTGAAGCTGACCTCAACCGGCGCTGGATTCTGATTGATCAGAAATAATTCGGGACGTTGGGGTGTGCCGCGTTTTTCAAGAAAAACCACCCGCTGCTGCTCCGGCATACCGCCGCCGGCACTGCTACTGCCCCACAGCTCTAGAACTTCGGCACTTTGTTTGCCGCCGGGATTCTTGTCGGTGTAGTGAGTAACGCCGTCGGCATCGCGGTATTTGAAGATCGTCGTCGCATCGACCAACGGCGCCGCCGCGAGCAATAGCGCGGGCAGCAATATATGTCGGACGCGGGAAAAGGACATCGGTAATGGGCAACGCTTCAGCGGCAGTTTCCTAAGCATATCGGGCAACCGCGATTTCACCAGTCGATTTGCCTTGCGCGCGAAAGCGCTCACAGAAATCCCCGCCATTGCGGCGGGGTTTCTGTATCGAGGATTTATTTGGCGGTGTTCAATTGCTGCATGAATACCGCCAGCGCGGACTGGTTTTCCGCATCGACGGTTTGCGTGACTGAGCGTTGCGCCATCCGCGCTTGCCAGTCTTTGATACCCGGCAATTCGGCCAGCACCTCCCAGTCATAGAGCTTTTCGGCGGTAATCGTGATTACGCCAAGCGACCGGTACAGAAAAATATCGGCGAAGGTATATTGCTCGCCGCATACCCACGGCGAAAACTTGACCAGCTGCCGCAGCGCCGCCAGCCCGCGCTGCATCATCGGGCGGGCGCTATCGCGTTGAAAATCCGCCACTGACTGACCGAACAGCGCCGGCAACAATGCATGCGCCGGACCTTCGACATACAGCTCGGTCATCTTGACGATCTGCCTGCAGCGGGCGCGCGCGAAGGCATCGTTCGGGTATAGCGCCGGCGTCGGTTGCACATCCTCCAGATAATCGAAAATCACATTGGTTTCGGTGAGAAACCCGTGCTCGGTTTCCAGCGCGGGCACTTTGCCCATCGGACTTTTGGCAAGAAAGGCTGGCTCCTGATTCGGCATCGTCTCGACTTCTTCGAAGGCGATGCCTTTTTCGATCAGCACTTGTTTGACCATGCAGTAGAAATTGGAAATACGTGCGCCGTGCAGCTTCAACATATTCGAGCTCCTGAATATTGAGGTTTGGGAACTACATAAAAACTACAACCCGAGCAGCCGGAACAAATTGGGCGAACCGGTATGCACGGTAACCCCGCCATCGACAACGAGGTTATGCCCGGTGATGTAAGAAGCATCGTTCGACGCCAAAAACGCTACTGCGGATGCAATTTCATCCGCCTGTCCGGCGCGGCCAAGCGGGATCACGTCCGTCCAGAGTTTGCGCACACTCTCCGGGGTATTGTCCTGCATGGGAGTGATGATGAAGCCGGGACTGACGCAGTTGACACGAATGCCGTCTGCGGAATGTTCGAGCGCCAATGCGTGTGTCAGATTAATCACGCCGGCCTTGGCCGCGTTATAGGCATTACTGCCATAGTCGCCGCGCACACCGGACAGCGAGGAGATATTGACGATCGTTCCCTTGCTCCGCGCAAGGTGTGGGATAGCGGCACGGCACGCATAAAAGATCGAATGGAGATTCGTGTCGAACACCTTGTGCCAGTAGTCGGCATCGATCTCAGTCACCCGCGCCAGGCGTTCGCCATAACCGGCATTGTTGACGAGGATATCGAGTTGGCCGAATTTCCCGACCGTAAATTCGACTAGCGCTTCGACATCACTCTGCACGGTGACGTCCGTGACCTTCCAGCAGGCATTATCGCCGCCCAATGTTTCCGCAACCGCGGCGAGCTTGGATTCGGTCCGTCCGGCCAACACCACGCGGCCACCTTCCTCAACGAAGCGTCCAGCAATGGCGGCGCCGATGCCTGATCCGCCGCCCGTTACGATGGCAACTCGATTTGAGAACCTACTCATTTTCTTATCTCTCTTTAATTACCGCTCGTGAAGGCGCGCATTGTATCGCGCAGCCCTGGCCCGGGGGTTTTGTGGCCATTTCTAAGCATTTGTCGCATTACTGCGGCAGGTATAGAACCTACCACCCCGCAGCGTTTCGGACTCTCATGCCGACATAAAACGCACACAATAAATCGGCGGCAAATGTGCGGAGATTGGCTGCCACGCATCGCCGCCGTTTTCGGAAATCCACAGACCGCCGGTAGTCGAGCCGATCGCCAATTGCTCGCCACTGCTGTCGATATCCATGCCGTGGCGGTAGACCAGATCGTAGGCCGGCTCGTTCGGCAAACCGCGATTTAGCGTCTCGAAGGTTTGTCCACCGTCGCGTGTGCGTGTCACGACGAAACGACCATCAACTGGCACGCGCAGCGCGTCTTTTACTGCCGGCGCGAACCACGCCGTGTTCGGATCAAGCGGATGCGTCGCGACTGCAAAGCCGAACGCCGACGGTTGCGCGAACAGCCGTTGCCAGCTCGCAGTGTTGTCGGCGCTACGATAGATACCGCAATGATGCTGCACCCAGAACACATCGGGATTTGCGGAGTTTTGCACCAGTCGATGCGGGTCCTGAATATTGGGATCTTCCTGCCGGCCTTCGGGCATGTAATCGGCGATCATGCCGGTGCCGAACGCCTGCCAGTTTGCGCCGGCATCGCGCGACTGCCAAACGCCGCCGCACGAAATGCCTAGGCTGATATGGTCGCTGTTGCGTGGGTCGACGCAAATCGAGTGGATGCCCGGGCGATCATAACCACCGCCGAACCATTCGCTGCGCTCGGGTCGATCCCATAGCGAGCGGATCAATTCCCAGCTGTCGCCACCGTCGGTCGAACGAAATAAGCCGCCCGGAATCGTGCCGGCCCACAACACGCCGGGGCGATCGGCACCGCCGGTTTCGAGTGACCACACCTGTTGCAGCGTCCACGGTTTTTCGTCCTTCTTATCCTCGGGTTGCGGCGGATACGCCGGCACTGCGGTTTCATCCCAGGTATTGCCGCCATCGCACGAGCGCCGCATTTTCACGCCGAAATGGCCGAGGTTGAGTGCGACGTGCAGCGAGTTATCGCGTGTGTCATGTAAAGCCATTGACACCGGATCGCCGAGAAAATGGGTGCTATCGATGGCCCAACCCGACGGAGTGCCGGAGGTCCTCTGTAATACGAATAAGCCCTTGCGGGTGCCGACCAATAGTTTTTGCGCCATGTGTTCTCTCCTCATGTAACGCGCCAATGACTGACCTGCGACGCCACCGACTACCCTCCAGATAGCGCCTGCACCACATAAATTTCCGCGTCTGCCATCACGCTCTGATCGAGATTGTCGCGATCGCGCAATTGCTCATCGTCGATAAAAATCGCCACGTGTTTGCGCAGCGCGCCCTGCTCGTCGACGATGTAATCGCGCAGCGCTGGCTGCGTGGCGAAAGCCTGAACCAATGCCTCGCGCACAGTGTTCGCAGCAACAACGCAAGGTGGTGTCGGCAGATGACGTTGAATGGCGGGAGCAAAGACGACGCGCGGCATAACAAATCCAATCAGCCTCTGGTTTCCGGCACTCGACCGCGATTGAGACGATCGCGATTTTCCTGTTTACGCTTTTCGCTTTTTTTCAACATCACATAAACCGCGCCGGTGCCGCCCTGCGATGGAATAGCACTGCAATACGCCTGCACTTCGTCGAATTCCGGCAGCCATTTATTCACGTAACTTTTCAATATCGCCTCGGGCGAACTGCTGTGATTGCCGCGACCGGTGACGATCAGCACGTTGCGCAGATCGTAGGCCTGCGCCTCGCGAATAAACCCGAACACTTGTTCGCGCGCCTCTTCGGCCGTCAATCGATGCAGATCGAGCCGCGCATCCATCGCGTATTTGCCCTGCTTCAGTTTGCGGAACACACCGTTTTGAACGCCCGGACGTTTGAATTCGAGCGGGTAATAGGGATCGAGCATGTCGACATTATCGAGCGTCAGAAAATTGCGTTCGGCGTCGAGCTCGCGTTGCGCCGCCTCACGGCGTGCCGCAGCGGCAAGCCCGGACACTGGCGAACGATTGAGGGGGACTTTGGCGGGTATCTGCAGCGGCTGTACACCCTGCAGTTCATCGCGAAACAACTTGTCGTCGGCAGTGGACATGATGGCCGCGCTCCGCGATCAAAAACGAATTGCCACCTTAAACGCTGATCGGATTAGCGTCAATTTCACACGCCGGCGTAGAATGCGCACCCAACCCGGCAACTCGACCACAACCGTGAATGACGCTGCGAAAACCATTTGCCCACGGTGCGGCTCCGCCAATCGCTGCGCGCTGGCTGTCGATCCGCAAGCGCAGAATTGTTGGTGCTTCGAACAGCCGTTTCGCGCCCCGTTACCGGTTGACGATTCGTTGCGCGTCGACAGCAGGGCAAGCTGTTACTGCGCACGTTGTTTACGCGAATTGCAATCGTCAACGACTGTGCGCCGCGATTTGCAGAACGATGCATAACTTTGATAATACGTCGTCGAATTTTTCAGAAGGATAAGAAGGTGTCTATTCCTCAAACCAGCAAGCGTTGGTATTGGCTGTTGCTACTGCCCTACCTCGCGATGATTTGTGTGCCGTTCTATAACCGCATCGAGCCGACCTTATTCGGCATTCCGTTTTATTACTGGTACCAATTGTCGTGGGTGCCGCTGTCGTCGCTGATCATTGCGATTGTCCTTCACTTTACGCATGGCTCCGGCAAGCGCTAAGGATTTGCGATGAATATCAACGTTACTGCCACCATTGTTTTTGTCGCGCTGTTTGGCATGGTGACCGTGCTCGGCTTTTTTGCTTCGCGCTGGAAACAGGCCGATTTGAATTCGCTGCACGAGTGGGGCCTGGCGGGGCGCCGCTTCGGTACTTGGCTGACGTGGTTTTTGCTGGGCGGCGATCTGTACACCGCGTACACATTTATCGCGGTACCGGCGCTCGTGTTTGGCGTCGGCGCGCACGGATTTTTTTCGGTGCCCTACACGATCCTGGTATATCCGTTCGCGTTTCTGGTATTTCCGCGCCTGTGGGCCGTTGCGCATAAACACGGTTTCATTACGCCCGCGGATTTTGTACGCGCGCGCTACAACAGCCCATACCTTGCGCTTGCGATCGCAGTCACCGGTATTCTCGCGACGATGCCGTATATCGCGCTGCAATTAATTGGTATCGAAGTGGTGATCGGCGCGCTTGGTTTCAGCACTGAAGGTTGGATTGGCGAATTACCGTTAATCGTCGCGTTCGCGATTCTCGCCGCGTACACGTATGCGAGCGGCTTGCGCGCACCGGCGATGATCGCGATCGTCAAGGATGTGCTGATTTACACCACCATCATCGCCGCCGTTATCGTCATTCCAACGCAACTCGGCGGCTACGCAAAAATGTTCGCGGCAATTCCGCCGGAAAAATTATTACTGAAAGCGCCGAGCGCAAACGACTTCGGCGGTTACACTGCGTATGCGACCACCGCATTCGGTTCAGCCGTCGCATTATTTTTGTATCCGCACGCGATGACCGCGTTATTCAGCGCATCGAGCGGCAACACATTGCGCCGCAACATGATGTTGCTGCCCGCGTATTCGATGGTGCTCGGCATTATCGCGCTGCTCGGCTTTATGGCGCTGGCTTCCGGCGTCAGCAGCCTACCCGAATATGCCGCGCAATTTAAACAGTACGGTGCGAGCTTCGCGGTACCGGCGCTGTTTCTGCACAGCTTTCCCGATTGGTTTGTCGGTATCGCATTTGCTGCCATCGGCATCGGCGCGCTGGTGCCGGCAGCAATCATGTCGATCGCCGCGTCGAATTTATACACGCGCAATATTCATCGCGAATTCATCAATCCGAATATCGACGCCAAACGCGAAACCGATCTGGCAAAACTGGTATCGCTGGTGGTGAAATTCGGCGCGCTCGCCTTCATTCTGTGGCTACCGCAGCAATATGCGATTCAGCTGCAATTGCTCGGCGGTGTTTGGATTATCCAAACGATGCCGGCAATTATCATCGGCCTCTACACGCGCTGGCTCGATCATCGCGCGCTGCTACTCGGCTGGGCCGCAGGCATGTTGACCGGTACGCTGATGGTCGCATCGCTCGGCTTCAAGAGTTCGATTTTCTCGATCGATTTATTCGGCTACAAAATTTCGGCGTTTGTCGCCGTATACGCATTCGCAGCGAATATTGTGGTGTCGTATCTCGGCACGCTGGTGGTACGCGCGCTGAAACTGCCGCCCTCCAGCGACGCGACACAACCGCGCGATTACGAAGACAACGACGAACCGGCAGCTTCGATGGCGGCGGATTTAAAAAGCGTGCCGGCGGTGGATTGAGCTATTCGATGCAGCGTCGTTCGCGCTGGCGCGGGAATGACGCTTAACGCGCGATGCAATCCATCTGCGTGCGATTCAACTGCAACATGCGCGTTTGAATAACGCCGGCACGACGTTCGATATATGCGGTGGGTTTTGCCGCATTCCAGCGAATCGGATTGGGCAAAATTGCCGCGAGACGTGCGGCCTCATAACTCGATAATTGCGCGGCAGGTTTGTGAAAATAATAGTGCGCCGCCGCTTCGGCGCCGAACACACCGGGACCCCACTCGGCGATATTTAAATAGATTTCGAGAATGTGGCGCTTCGACCATGCTGCATCGAGCGATAATGCGAGCGGCGCTTCAAGCGCTTTGCGCACCACGCCACCGCCGGTCCACAAAAATACATTGCGCGATACCTGCATACTGATGGTGCTGGCGCCGCGCAATTTACCGCGCGCTTCGTAATCATCCATCGCATCCTGCACGGCATCGAAATCAATGCCATTGTGCAAACAAAAACGGCCGTCTTCGGACGCAATCACCGCGCGCTCTAAGTTCGGGCTAATATTTTTAAGCGAAACGCTATCGTGTTTGGTCCAGCGCTGATTATCAAAAATGCTGATCAACATCGTCAGCGTTAACGGCGGGCTGACGAAACGAAATAGCAGCAGCGCGATCAGCCATAACAGCAAAATAGCGCCGACAATCATCAGCAGAAGTTTTTTCAGGAATTTCATTGCGATGTTTAAATTACGCCAGCAATTCCGGCGATGGCATTTCGCAATTCAATTTTTTGCCGAGCATGACTTCGAGCTGAGGCAATAAGAAACCATCATCTTCGCTGGCAAAACTAATCGAAGTGCCGCTCGCGCCGGCGCGCCCGGTACGACCGATACGATGCACGTAATCTTCCGGATCTTCCGGCAGCGCGTAATTCACCACATGGCTCACGCCATCGACATGAATGCCGCGACCGGCGACATCGGTCGCGACCATGACCTGCAATTTGCCATCCTTGAAATCCTGCAAGGTACGCATGCGTTTGTTCTGCGGAATTTCGCCGGAAATCATGCCGCAATTGACACCGCTCTTTTGCAACTTTTCGTACAGCCAGCGCGTTTCATCGCGGCGATTGGCAAACACAATGACGCTGGTCGCATCGGGCTGTTTCAAAATATTGCGCAGTAATTGGAATTTTTCTTTTTCGGTGACCATGTAAATTTTTTGATCGACCGTATCGGTGGCAACGCGCTCCGGCTGAATATCAACGGTGATCGGCTCGAACGTCCATTGCGCGGTGAGATTGATAATATCCGGCGTGAATGTCGCGCTGAATAACAAAGTTTGCCGATGCTTGGTATCCGGTGTGCTACGCACAATGCGCTTCACTTGCGGAATGAAACCCATATCAAGCATGCGATCGGCTTCGTCGATCACGAGTATTTCGACCTGATCGAGATACAAATCCTTGCGCTGCTGAAAATCGAGCAAGCGGCCCGGGGTGGCGACAATGACATCGACCAGACCACTGGCAATTTGATTAAGCTGTTTTTGGTAATCCATACCGCCGATCAATGTGATGATGCGCAGGCCCGTGTGTTTGCCAAGTTTTTCCGCATCGTCGCCAATCTGCTGCACCAGCTCGCGAGTCGGCGCAATGATTAACGCACGCGGCTCGCCGGCGTAACGTTCTTCTTCGATCGGATTATTGAGCAGGTCGTTAAATACCGTAATCAAAAATGCGGCAGTTTTACCGGTACCGGTTTGTGCTTTGCCGATTGCATCGTGGCCGCGCAATGTTTGCGGCAACACCTGCGCCTGAATTGGCGAGCAATATTGAAAGCCGATATCGGCGATACCATGCAGCAGACGATCATCGAGACCGAGATCATGAAAGCGCGTTTTGTCTTCCACCACCGGCACGACAAATTGATCGGCCGTCCAATTCTGTTGCGGCGTACTTTTCTGCCCTGCCGATTTATTCTTGCCACCGCGTGAACGTTTACGTTTACCGCTGGCATCGTCCGCAGTGTTAGCGCTGTTTGGTGTGGTGGAATCATCTAAGGCGTGAGCAGTGCTATTGCGGGGATGGCGATCGCCACCATCGTGTTCGGCGGCTGGCGCGCCGGTCAGGGATTTAAGCCATTTACGGATCAAGGATGCTTCTCATTCGATTAAAAATTCGCCGCGATTATCGCCGTGCGGAGATGCATTAGCAAACCACACTCAGTTCAAAAACTTTCCCGGCACGCGCTTGGGTGCCATGGGCGCCGAAAGGGGATGCTTTTTTTCGGGGCAGAAGGAGGACCACTCGAAGCTTTCGCGCTGGATTCCTCGCAGAATTTGCCGAGTGCTCCGAGGACGAGCCCGCCCTGCCTTCGACGACAGCGCTACGTTGCCCCGAAACAAAAGCATCCCCTTTCGGCGCAACCTGCTTGGGCAGTGCACTATGTTGTCGGACGCCCAAGCTCGTGCCCTGAATTTTCGAAGATCATCTTTTATGCGCTATCGACCATACGCAGCGGCTCGGTTACCGGCGGAAATAATTCATCGAGCCGCACCGAGCGCCCGCCTTGCACCACCATGCGCGCGTGTTGACGACGCAATTGTCGCGGCTCGGTGACGCCGCACGAATGCGCAACCATTTCGATTTCGTGCTGCATGTTCTTGACGTAGTGATAGACACGCTCCGCTTTCAGCTCAACATCGAGCCCACGCTGCAACTTCGGATTCTGCGTGGTAATGCCGGTCGGGCAGGTGTTCTTGTTGCACTGCATCGCCTGAATGCAGCCGAGCGCAAACAGAAATCCGCGCGCGCTGTTGACGTAATCGGCGCCCATACAGAGTGCCCACGCTACGTTAACCGGCGTGATCAATTTGCCTGAAGCAATCACGCGAATACGCTCGCGCAAACCATGCGCGATCAGCTTGTCGACCAGCGCTGGTAAGCTTTCGCGCAAGGTCAGCCCCATATTGTCGATCAGCGTTTCCGGCGCCGCACCACTGCCGCCATCACCGCTGTCGACGGTGATGAAATCGGGCGCTGAGCGTTCGCCGCGCTGCTTGATCAATGCACATAATTCATCGAGCCATGCCGGCTCGCCGAGTGCGAGCTTGAGGCCGGTCGGTTTGCCGGTCACGCTGCGGATGCGGTCGATCATGTCGAGCAAATCGCCGGTATTGTTGATTTCGGGATGGCGATTCGGGCTGATTGAATCCTCGCCTGCCGGAATGCCGCGAATTTTGGCAATTTCCTCGGTAACTTTCACCGCCGGCAGAATTCCGCCTTTGCCGGGCTTCGCGCCCTGACTCAATTTCAACTCGAACATTTTGACTTGAGGATGCGCGGCCAGCTGACGCAGCATGGCGTCGCTGAGATTGCCCTGCAAATCGCGCACGCCATATTTCGCGGTGCCGATCTGCATGACGATATCGCAGCCGCCTTCCAGGTGATACGGCGACAACCCTCCTTCGCCGGTATCCATCCAGCAACCGGCCTTCGCCGCGCCGTAGGAAAGCGCCTGTATTGCCGGTTGTGAGAGCGCGCCGAAGCTCATGCCGGAGATATTGAAAATCGACTGCGGCAGATAAGGATTAGGCGTGTGGAGTCCGAGCGGCAATGGACGCGGGTGCTCCGCCATCTGCTCAAGCACCGGAAATACGCTGTTCGCAAAAATGATGGTGCCGGGTTGCATCAAATCCAGCGTCGAGCCAAAGGCTGCGGTGTTATCGAGATTCTTCGCCGCGCGATAGACCCAACTGCGTTCGGCGCGATTAAACGGCAAGCGGTCGCGGTCGGTGTCGTACAAATATTGGCGCAAAAACGGCCCCAGATTTTCGATGCCGTAACGCATGCGTCCGACCAGCGGGAAATTGCGGCGAATCGCGTGCTGACGCTGCAGGCGATCGACGATATACATACGCACAGCGGCAAGCAGCGCGAATATCATCGCGCCGATTACCAGAATTCCCACCGTGTTGACGATCCACAGGGCCATCTTGAGCATAAAATTCCTCGCCTTGATTGCGCCGGCCGGCAATCGTTGTCTTTATACTTCTCACCCTAGCATTCAAACTCGATTTTGCTGTGTCTGAGCTGACATATCGCCGACATAGCACTGCCTGGAACTCTTCGTGAACCAACCCAACCCCCTGCAGTCGCGCCTGCGCGATTGGCGCGAGCTTTTGCAATTGGCCTGGCCGATGCTCGTCGGCCAGGTTGCGCAACTGGCGATGGGCGTCGCCGATACCATTATGGCCGGCGCGGTCGGGCCGATCGATCTGGGCGCTGTAGCGGTCGGCTTCAGCTTATGGCTACCCATTTACGTGTTCTGTATCGGCGTGCTGAGCGCAGTCACCGCGCGCATCGCGCACGCCGTCGGCGCCGGTGATCGCGTCGAAGAAACCGCCACGCTGCAACAGGGGTTATGGCTGGGCATCGGGCTGACTCTGCTCAGCATCATTGTCATTATGAACGGCCATTTGCTACTGCCGGCGATGCAGGTCGACGCCGCGCTGCAACCGCTGTGCAAAATCTATTTGCAGGGCATCGCGTTCGGCATCCCGGGGCTGATGCTGTTCCAGGTATTGCGCTCATTGAGCGACGGTAATGGGCGCTCGAAGCCGGTGATGCTGATGCAGCTGATCGCGCTGTTGGTGAACCTGCCGCTCAACTATGTCTTTATCCATGGCTTATTTGGCGCGCCGAAACTGGGCGGCGCCGGCTGCGGCTGGGCCACCGGCTGTGTCATGTGGCTGCAGTTAGTGTTGCTTGCCGTGCACCAACGTGCGCGCTGGTATCCGATGTTATTCGCTACCGGCCTGCGCCGCCCTAACCGTCAACGGTTAACAGATCTGCTGAAGCTCGGTTTGCCGATCGGCGGGGCGATGTTTACCGAAACCAGCATCTTTGCCGGCGCGGCATTGCTGATCGGGCGACTCGGCGCAACGGTGCTGGCAGCGCATCAAATCGCCCTGAACTACAGCGCGCTGATGTTCATGGTGCCGGCGAGTCTGGGGCAAGCGCTGACCGTCAAAATCGGCCATCGACTGGGTGCTGGTGATCCGCAGCGCGCCCGCCGCTTCGCGGGCCTTGGCGCGCTGACTTCAATTCTGTTCGCGCTGAGTAGTGCCGCTGTCATGCTGTTGTTTCCGCATTACATCGCCGCGGCGTACACCCCCGATCAAGAGGTACGGGCGTTGACCGCGGCGATTCTGGTGTATTCGGCATCATTTCAACTATTCGACGGGTTGCAAGTAACGGCCGTCGGCAGCCTGCGCGGCTACCACGACACGCGCATGACCATGTGGATTACCGTCATCGCGTATTGGGGAGTGGGCTTGCCGCTGGGTTATTTACTCGGACTGAGTGACGTGTTGGGCGCCGCACGCGGAGTGTTCGGTCTATGGACGGGGCTGATTGCCGGGCTGGCGGTGGCGGCTTTGCTGTTGAATTGGCGACTACGGCAGATCAGCACGCGTCAATTGATGTATTAACGCACCCAATAAAAAGCCCCGCAGAACGGGGCTTTTTAGGATCTTCCATTCAACGCATTTACGCTTTGTTTAGAAAGCGACGCGCTGTAGCGAGGCCAAGCATGCCGATCGCCAGTAAGCCAAGACTGCTCGGCTCGGGAACGCTAGTACTTCCGCCGTATGGACTGGTATGGCTAATTTTGCCGACAAGAATATCGTACGAGCCGCCAAAGTTATTCAAATCGATAACGCCGTGCGCCATATCGCTGATGTTCTGATACAAGAACGTATTGGCATTCGTCACTTGAAGATTGCCGGTCTTGACCACGAAGTAATCGTAGGGCTTATCAAAAGCGAGGGCCCACAGATCGGTACCTACTGGGTCGCCCGTGACCTGCTGCCACGCAGCATAACCGTCAATCTTATCGTCGGAGTTGAACGCAACTTCGAAGCCGAGAACGCCTTCCACCCAATTTTGAACAAAATCATCGCCGGAGTTGGCCAGTTTCGCACTCTGAATAAAGCTATCTACTGTTCCTACATCAGAATACGGAATCGCAGTGGCGAAAGAGCTGCCGCCGAGCAGCAGCGCAGCTGTCAGAGCACTTCTCAGAAAAGTTTTGTCGATCATGATTGTTCCCCAGATAAAAGCATGTGTGATCTTCTTCACACTTACCGCTGATGAGCAAAAAGCACACCAGCAACATGGCTTCCGGAGAATACTTTTAACTAATTGAAAAGCAATAAAAAATAATTAGCGAAGACTAACCCATGGGCTATCGCGCGAACGCGCTGCAAAGAAATTCGACGGGGTTAGGCTCATGGATATAGCCTGCTCGCTTCGAGCCTACTGATTTATGCGAATACATCCCTTATTTACTATCAACTGAAATGTCAGCCGACCACTGTATAAATTTTCGACAGCCTCATAAAACACCGCAGACCGGGCAAGTACTGTCTTTGCGTAGACGCAGGCGCCGCCATTCGAGCGCTTTACCGTCGAATATCAATAATTTCCCAACAGCCGATTCTCCGTACTGAGCCAGCACTTTGATCACTTCCAGCGCCTGCATCGCTCCAATCACGCCGACAATGGGGGCCAGCACGCCATTCTGCGAACAGCTTAACTGCTCGTCTTGCACCGCGTCGTCGTACAGACAGCGATAGCAAGGGCTGTCCGCGACGCGCGGGTCGATCACCATTAGCTGGCCTTCGCTGCGAATCGCAGCGCCCGATACCAACGGCACCTGTTGCTGCCAACACGCTGCGTTCAATGCAAACCGCGTGCGAAAGTTATCGGAACAATCGATCACGATGTCGACCGCCGCGATTGCATCAATTAATGCTGTGCCCTCGAGTTTCTCCTGTAGGAGATGGAGGCGCGTCGTTGGATTCAGTGTGCGCAGCGTCGCCGCGGCGGATTCCACCTTGGCGCGACCGATCGCCGCATCGCTGTGCACGATCTGCCTCTGCAGGTTGCTCAGATCGACATTGTCATAATCGGCCAGCCACAACTCGCCGACGCCGGCGGCCGCGAGATACATACTCACCGGCGACCCGAGGCCGCCGAGCCCGACAATCAATGCCTTTGCCGCGAGCAATCGCTGCTGCCCGGCGATGTCGAAATCGGGCAGCATAATTTGGCGGCTGTAGCGGAGCAGCTCTTTATCAGTCAAAGGAGCATCGTTCATTGCGCGCGTCCTCCCGTTACTCGCTCGCGTCCACCCCAATCGCACCACGTCGAAATATCGTGATACCCGAATTGCGATAGCAGCGAACGCACCGCTGGCGCTTGTTCGTAACCGTGCTCGAACAATAACCATGCGCGCGGTTTTAACCAAGCTTGTGCGACCTGCGCGATTGCCGTAATCGCAGCCAACCCATTTTGCTCCGCCACCAAGGCGCGGCGCGGCTCAAAGCGCACGTCGCCCTGTTGCAAATGCGGATCGTCGGCATCGATATACGGCGGATTGCTGATAATTAAATCGAAATGTTGTGCGGCGATCTGGTCAAACCAACTCGATTGCGAGAACTGTGCATTAGCGATCGCCAGATCGCGGGCATTTTGTTGCGCGAGTACAACCGCATCGGCGGCAATATCGACACCCGTCACTTGCCATTGCGGATTTTCTTTCGCCAGTGCCAACGCGATCGCGCCGCTGCCAGTGCCAAGATCGAGCACCTGTGCCGATGTCTGATTCAGCACCTGCAGCGCGATTTCCACCAGGCGCTCGGTGTCGGGCCGCGGAATCAATGTGCTGTTATTCACCTGCAATTGCAGCGACCAGAATTCGCGCCGGCCGATCAGGTACGCGACCGGCTCACCCTGCGCGCGGCGCTCGATCAGCACGTTGAATTGCTGCTCGACCGCCGCATCAACATTTTTTTCCGGCCATGTATATAAATAAGCGCGCTCTTTCTGCAGGCAAAAACTCAATAGCAATTCACTGTCGAGTGCAGCGCTGTCGGAATGAATTTTTGCTTGCGCGCATTTTAATAATTCATGAATCGTCATTTTATTGTTATCAACTCTGATTCGATTTCGAATCCTTACATCGCGCCGGCGTCATGCATCCCCCATCGCCGCCAGCAAATCCGCATGATGCTCCTGCATCAGCGGTTCGATCACCGGATCGAGATTGCCCTCAGTCACATCCTCGAGCTGATAAATCGTCAAATTAATACGGTGATCGGTAAGACGCCCCTGTGGATAGTTGTAAGTGCGAATACGCTCGGAGCGATCGCCCGAACCCACCAGATTGCGTCGCTCTTCAGCCTGTTCCTGCTGCTGTTTATTCTGCGCCTGCGCGAGTAATTTCGCATTCAGCAGAGACATCGCGCGCGCGCGATTTTTGTGTTGCGAGCGCTCGTCCTGGCACTCGACCACGATGCCGGTCGGCAAGTGCGTGATACGAATCGCCGAATCGGTTTTGTTAACGTGCTGACCGCCCGCGCCGCTGGAACGATAGGTATCGATGCGCAGATCCGCTTTATTAATGTCGATCGCTTCGACTTCATCGATTTCCGGCAGAATCGCCACAGTGCATGCCGAGGTGTGAATGCGTCCTTGCGCTTCGGTTTTCGGCACGCGCTGCACGCGATGCGCACCTGATTCGAATTTCAAGCGCGCATACACATCCTGACCTTCGACGCGCGCAATCACTTCTTTGTAGCCGCCATGTTCGCCGGCGCTTTCACTGAGAATTTCAACACGCCAACCGCGCCGCTCGGCATAGCGCGAATACATGCGAAATAAATCGCCGGCAAAAATCGCCGCTTCATCGCCGCCGGTGCCAGCGCGCACTTCGAGAAACACGTTATGGCTGTCATTTGGATCGCGCGGCAACAATAACGTTTGCAACTGCGCCTCTAACACTTCCATCGAGGCGCGACCGCTGCGCAATTCGTCTTCCGCCATCTCGCGCATGTCGGCATCGCCTTCGTCGAGCAGCGCTTTTGCGGTATCGATATCCGCCTGCACTTGCCGATACGCGCGATAACACTGCACCACCGGTTCGATTTCAGCGAATTCTTTCGAGAACGAGCGGAATTTATCCTGATCGTTGATAGTCTCGGCATCGCTGAGCAGTGCCGATAATTCACCGTGCCGATCGAGCAGATGATCGAGTTTTTGCAATACGCTGGCTTTCATTAAGACGCTGTCATTCGCTATCGTCGGCCCCCGAATGCTCGCTCTCGACGGCGCCATCGAGTTCAAACAATTCACGCGACCAGGTGATGATTTCGTTGCGCCCCATCGCGCTTGCGCGCCGCATTTGACTGCTCGGACTGTGCAACAACTTATTGGTGAGATTACGCGCAAGACCGGTCAATACGATTTCCGGCGTATCGCCACGTGCAAGCGCGCGCAAGGCTTTTTCCACTTCGGCATCGCGCAAATTTTCGGCCTTGGCGCGCAATGCTTTAACGGTCGATACCGCATTCAACCCACGCAGGTGCTGATAATACTCGTCGACACTGTGCGCGATAATTTGATCTGCTTTACGCGCTTCGTGTTCACGCGTCTTGCGATTCTCGTCGACGATTTCTTTCAGATCATCGACGGTGTAGAGATAAATATCATCGAGCTCAGCGACCTGCTCTTCGATATCGCGCGGCACCGCGATATCGAGCATTAAAATCGGTTTGTGCTTGCGCAGTTTCAGCGCGTGCTCGACCGCACCTTTACCGAGAATCGGCAATTGGCTCGCGGTTGAGGAAATTACGATGTCGGCTTTCACCAATTGTTCGGGGACTTCCGCGAGCAATACCGCTTCGGCGCGAAATTGATCGGCGAGTTCGCGCGCGCGGCCGAGCGTGCGATTGGCGACCACAATATCGCGCACCCCTTTTTCGGTGAGATGGCGCGCCACCAATTCGATCGTTTCGCCGGCGCCGATCAACAGCGCGCGGGTCTGGCTCAAGTCGGCAAAAATACGCTGCGTCAAATTCACCGCCGCGTAGGCAACCGACACCGGGTTTTCACCGATCGCGGTATCCGTGCGCACGCGTTTCGCGATATTGAATACATACGGAAAAATACGACCGAGTTCGCTGCCGACGCCGCCCGAATGCGCCGCCACCGCAAACGCCGATTTCAACTGACCGAGTATTTGCGGCTCGCCGAGAATCATCGAATCGAGACCGCTGGCTACCTGCATCATGTGCCGCAGCGCGTGATGGTCGCGATAGGCGTATACGCACTCGCGCAATTCGTCGTAAGACATGTGGTGATAGTGGCCGAGCCATTGCACCAGGCGCTGATCGCTGCTTTCGTCGTCGGTCGCGATCGCAAAAATCTCAGTGCGATTGCAGGTGGAAAGTATCGCGACTTCATCGAGCTGAGCGCCCTGCAGCGCATCGGCGAGCGCTTCTTCCATTTGTTCCGGCGCGAAATTAACCCGCTCGCGGACCGCCACCGGCGCCGACTTGTGATTAATTCCAATGACCAGCAGGCTCATGCAGGCGGGTGTCTCAGCAGAAAAGCGCGTAATTCTAACAAGGTAGTTGAGGAATGTGCATTTGTACGGGAGCACAGCGCCAGTGGGCGATGTGCGGCGCAGCGCGCAAATCGTCGGCATCGCAACTTCCCAAAGCGTGCGCGCAGGCCCTAGACTTGCCGCTCGTTGTCAGCCGCACTAGCAGATGTTTAATGACCCAATCGCTCCGGTCCAAATCTCCTTCAGTCATCGCGTTAATTATGCTGGGCGGGCTGTTGTTCGCTGGCTGCAAGACATCGCCCGCCAAACCGAATGCTCCGATCGTACCGCCTGAAGCTGCCGCAACCAGCCCGGCCCCAACGCCAGCGGTGAAAACCCGCCCCTTTCCGGGCGACAGCTTTTACGACCTGCTGGTGGCCGAATTTGCGCTGCGTCGCGGTGAATACGATCTCGCGCTCGGCAATTATTTGCAGCAGGCACAAGCGACCCGCGATACCGAGGTCACGGCACGCGCTGCGCGGCTGGCGCAGTTTCTGAAAGCGGATCGCGCTGCGCTGGAAGCCTCTGAACTGTGGGTATCGCAGGAGCCCGATGATCTGGAGGCGCAGTTCACGCTGGCTTCGCAACTCGCCAAAGCGCAGCGACCGCTGGAAGCAATGCCGCATATGGTGAAAGTGCTCGACGCCGGCACCAAGGCGAATTTCGCGATCATCGCGGCGGCTGCGCTGCAATTACCCGACAACGTGCAAAACGAGCTGCTGGAGCAATTCAATCAATTACTGGCAACACATAAAGACAATGTCGAGTTGATGACCGGCAAGGCGCTGCTGTTACAACAGCGGGGTCAGAAGGCAGAAGCGCTCGCGCTGATTCGCAAAGTGCTCGATATCGCGCCCGACGAGACGCACGCCATCATTATCGAAGCGAAACTACTCGAAGAAATGGGTCGCAAAGAAGAAGCCTTTGCACGACTTAAGCAGATGGTCGATCAGAATCCCTACAATCGCCGCTTGCGCCTGCAGTATGCCCGGCTGCTGACGCAAACCGATATGCAGCTGGCGCGCGAACAGTTCGCGATCCTGGTAGTGCAATCGCCAGGCGATGGCGACATGCTGTTATCGCTCGCACTGGTCAGCAAGGAAACCGGCGCGCTCGACGATGCCGAGCACTACTTCAAGCAATTGCTGGCCATGAATCAGCATGTGCAGGAAGCCCATTTTTACCTCGGTCAGATCGCCGAGCAGCGCGGCGAGCGCAACGCCGCGATCGAGCATTACAAGGAAATTCCGCCGGGCCCCGATTTCTTCGTCGCGCTCGGTCGCATTATCGAATTGCAACTCGCCAACAATAACGCCGGTGCCGCACGTCAACATCTGCGCGATCTGCGTGCGCGTTACCCGCAACACGCGGTGCGGTTGTATCTAATCGAAGGCGAGCTGCTGATGGTGTTGAAAGACTTTCAGGGCGGCAGCGAACTGATGACCGAGGCGCTGAAAAAGTTTCCGCAGCAACCGAACCTGCTGTACACGCGGTCGACGTTCAGCGAGCGCCGCCACGACATGCCATTGCTGGAAAAAGATCTGCGCGCGATTCTGAACAAGGACCCGAATAACGCCATTGCGCTGAACGCGCTGGGCTATTCACTGGCGAATCAGACCAATCGCCATGCCGAAGCGTATGCGTTGATCAAGCGCGCGCTCGATCAAAAGCCGGACGACCCGGCGATCATGGACAGCATGGGCTGGGCCGAATATCGCCGTGGCAATCTCGAGAGCGCGCGCGAATGGCTCGAAAAAGCCTATGCCGCGTTTCCCGACCCGGAAGTCGCTGCGCATTTGGGCGAAGTGTTGTGGCAGGCAGGCAGCGAAAAGCGTGCGCTTGAGATCTGGCGCAAGGCGTTAGAGCAAGCACCGGATAGCGAACTGGTGCGCGCCGCCATTAAACGCTTTGCCCCGGATGCGGTGGTGAAATAACGCGTGGCTGCATCCTTAGTCATCCCGCACCGACGCGCGCTGTTGCCGATGCGAGCGCTATTGCTTGGCGCGGCGTTGCTGCTTGCCGCATGCAGCGGCACTGGTATTCGACCGGGCACCGACGATGGCCAGCACTGGCAACTCAGCGGCAAGATCGGCCTGCGCGGACCACAGCTCGCGGAGAGCGCCTATCTGAACTGGCGGCAATGCGGCGACGACTTCGATGTGCGGATTTCCGGCCCGTTGGGACAGACCGTCGCCAAAATTGCCGGCCACGGCACGCAAATGCAATTGTGGTTCGAAGGTCGCGAGCCGGTGCTGACTGCCGAGCCCGAGATATTAATGGAGCAACAGCTCGGCTGGTCGATTCCGCTGCGCGCGCTGCGCTACTGGGTGCGTGGCGAAGCATCGCCTACCGCCGGTACTGCTGAAATTCAACGCCAGCCCGAGAGCCCGCCGGATTCGCTGCAGCAGAACGGTTGGCACATCGACTACCTCGCCTACCATCAAAATGGCGACACCGCGCTACCGGCCAAACTGAAAATGAGCAATCCCGCCAGCATTCAGGCAACGCTCATCATCAATGAATGGCTGCTTGGCAACGCGGCCTGTCGCTGACGCCACTATCGCTATGCTGACCCTGCCCGCGCCCGCCAAACTCAATCTCTTTCTGCATGTGACCGGCCGTCGTACCGACGGCTATCACACGCTGCAGACGCTGTTTCAGCTGCTCGATTATGGCGACACCTTGTATTTCGAAGCGGCCGATCGACTATCGCTGCAACCCGAGCTGCCCGGCGTGCCGACCGATAGCAATCTGATCATGCGCGCAGCGCGACTGCTGCAACAGCACACCGGCTGCACCTACGGCGCCGCAATTCGGCTCGATAAAAAGCTGCCGCTGGGCGGCGGTATCGGCGGCGGTAGTTCGAATGCCGCTACCACCCTGCTGGCGCTGAATCAGTTATGGAATTTGCAGCTATCGCTCGATGCGCTGGCGACACTCGGATTGCAACTGGGCGCCGATGTGCCGGTATTCGTGCGCGGTCACACCGCCTGGGCCGAGGGTGTCGGCGAACATTTGCAACCCGTCGCTCTGCCGCCACGTAACTATCTGATTTTGGTGCCGCCGTGCGCAGTTTCGACGGCAGCAATTTTTTCGCAGCCGGCGTTGACACGCAATTCGAGCCCCATCACAATAGCCGCCTTTCTGCGGGGGGGCCTCCGGGAAATAGGGCTCAATCACCGGCAAACAGGTCACAATGACTGCGAACCGGTGGTCCGATCGCTCTATCCGGAAGTGGCATTTGCCCTCGACTGGCTCAGCCAGTTTGGCCCCGCGCGCATGACAGGCACTGGTGCCTGTGTGTTCGCCGACTTCGCTGATCGCGCCGCTGCACAGTCAGTACTGACGCAAATCCCAGCGAACTATCGTGGGTTTGTGGCAATGGGCGTGAATGTGTCGCCGGTCCATGCGGCACTCGGCCTGACGGCGACATAGAGTTTTATTACAGGGGTATCGCCAAGCGGTAAGGCAGCGGGTTTTGATCCCGCCACTCGGTGGTTCGAATCCATCTACCCCTGCCATTTTTCTTCGCGCCCAGTCTGGTTGGGCGCGACGCTCCGGAAGCGCAACCATTACAGCCTTCACCGACGCAGACCTCGATAACGACAGGCGCTCAACCACAGGCTTTTAACCACAGGAACGAACCGTGCCCCGAATGATGGTTTTTACCGGTAACGCCAACCCGGAGCTGGCGCAAAAAGTTACCCAACGCCTGCACATTCCGCTGGGCGATGCGACCGTCAGTCAGTTCTCCGACGGCGAAATCATGGTCGAGATCAACGAGAACGTACGCGGCGCCGATATTTTTGTGCTGCAGTCGACCTGTGCGCCGACCAACGACAACCTGATGGAATTGGTATTCATGGTCGACGCGCTGCGCCGCAGCTCGGCCGGTCGCATCACCGCAGTGGTGCCGTATTTCGGTTATTCGCGGCAGGATCGTCGCGTGCGCTCGGCGCGGGTACCGATCAGCGCGCGCGTCGCGGCGGACATGATCACCGGCGTCGGTGTCGATCGCGTTCTGACTGTCGACCTGCATGCGGAACAGATTCAAGGCTTCTTCGATGTGCCGGTCGACAACGTCTACGGCTCACCGGTACTGCTCGATGATATCGAGCGCCAGCGCTACGAAAACCTGATGGTGGTATCGCCGGATATCGGCGGTGTGGTGCGTGCCCGCGCCGTTGCCAAACAACTGGACGATGCCGATCTCGCCATCATCGACAAACGCCGCCCGGCCGCGAATGTCGCGCAAGTGATGCATATCATCGGCGAAGTTAAGGACCGCACCTGTATTCTGGTCGACGACATGGTCGACACGGCCGGCACACTGTGTAAGGCCGCCCAAGCATTGAAAGAGCACGGCGCGAAGAAAGTGGTCGCGTATTGCACGCATCCGGTGTTGTCAGGCAAGGCCATCGACAATATTGAACAATCGGCGCTCGATGAGTTGATCGTCACCGATACGATTCCGCTCAGCGATGCAGCGCAGAATTGCTCGCGTATTCGTCAATTGACGATCGCCACGCTGCTGGCCGAAGCGATGCGTCGCGTCAGTAATGAAGAATCCATCAGCGCGATGTTTCGCTGAACCATTTTCTAAACCACGTCGTTGCAGCGGTCGCAGCCACAACGGCGTTTACTTAACTGTTCTTACGAACGGGCAACCGTTCTCAGGAACGAAACAGGAGCAACACCATGGCAACTAACTTTACGCTGGCCGGCAAGGTCAGAACTGACGCGGGGAAAGGTGCGAGCCGCCGCCTGCGTCGTCTGGCAGCCGAAGTTCCGGCCATCATCTACGGTGGCACCAAAGCGCCGCAAACCATCAGCGTCCCGCAAAAGGATCTGATCAAGGCGCTTGAGGATGAAGCGTTTTACTCGCACATCATCACGCTGACCATCGACGGCACCGCTGAGAAAGTGGTGTTGCGAGACCTGCAGCGCCATCCGTCAAAAACGGTATTGCTGCACGCAGACTTTCAACGCGTCGATGAAGCGCACACGATTACGATGCGGGTTCCGCTGCACTTCCTGAATCAGGAAAAATGCGTCGGAGTGCGCCTCGAAGGCGGCACTATCAATCACTCGATTTCTGACATCGAAGTGCGTTGCCTGCCACAGAATCTGCCGGAATTCATCGAAGTGGATACCACCGATCTTCATGTCGGCGATCTGCTGCACATTTCCGATCTGAAGCTGCCGGCCGGTGTCGAAAGCGTCGAGCTGGCGCACGGTGCCGATCACGACCAAGCGGTAGTCGGCGTCCACTTGCCGCGCGGTGCTGCCGCTGGCGAGACCGCGGAAGAGACCAAAGAAGAAGGCCAGTAATCCTTCTTCGGCAAACTGCTGCGTCAGCGCACCATTCACCGACGCAGCAGTTTTATTAACGACGGGTTCCAAGTGTGAGTTCGATTCAGTTGATCGTCGGCCTGGGCAATCCCGGCCGCGAATACGAAGATACGCGCCACAACGCTGGAGCCTGGTTCGTTGCCCAACTCGCGCAGCAACAACGCTGCACACTGCAAAGCGAAAGTAAATTTCACGGCTTGACCGGCCGTATCGCCTGCAGCGGTCAGGACATCAAGCTATTGATCCCCACCACATTCATGAATTTGTCGGGCCAATCGGTACTGGCATGTGCAACATTTTTTAAAATTCCACTCGACGCTATTCTGGTCGCCCACGATGAACTCGACATTCCGGTCGGCCAGGCGAAATTGAAATTGGGCGGTGGCCCGGGCGGCCACAACGGTCTGCGCGACATCATCAACAAATTCGGCAATCAGAATAATTTTCATCGGCTGCGTATCGGCATAGGTCATCCCGGCAGTGCCGATAAAGTCACCGGCTATGTCTTGAATAAGCCCTCGCACGATGAACGCATCGCGATCGAGCGCACTATCGATGCCGCGCTCGATGTATTGCCGCTCGCGGTCAGCGGACAATGGGCGCGCGCAATGAATCAACTTCACGCATTCAAGGTAGACAACTGATATGGGCTTCAACTGTGGCATCGTCGGCTTACCCAACGTCGGCAAATCGACTCTGTTCAACGCGCTGACCAAGGCTGGCATCGCGGCGGAAAATTTTCCGTTCTGCACCATCGAGCCAAACTCTGGCGTGGTGCCAATGCCCGATGCGCGCTTGAATGAATTGGCGCAGATCGTAAAACCCGAGCGCGTGGTGCCGACCTCAATGGAGTTCATCGATATTGCCGGCATTGTCGCCGGCGCATCGAAAGGCGAAGGCCTCGGCAATAAATTTCTCGCCAACATTCGCGAGACCGATGCCATCGCGCATGTGGTGCGTTGCTTCGAGGACGATAATGTCATTCACGTCGCCAATGCGGTCAATCCGACCAACGACATTGAAATCATCAATATGGAACTCGCGCTCGCCGATCTCGATAGCGTCGACAAACATTTGCTGAAAGCCGTAAAACTAGCCAGAGGTGGCGACGCGGATGCGGTTGCGCTAAAAACTGTGCTCGAAAAAATTCAGCCGCATTTGAGTGAAGGCCAGCCAGTGCGTTCGCTGCACTTGAGCGATGCAGAGCTGGCGGTATTGAAACCGCTGAACCTGCTGACAACGAAGCCGACGATGTATATTGCCAACGTGGCCGAAGACGGTTTTGAAAATAATCCACACCTCGACACAGTGCGCAAAATCGCCGCTGCCGAGCGTGCGGTAGTCGTGCCGATTTGCAATAAGCTCGAAGCGGAAATCGCCGAGTTGGAAGATGATGAAAAAGCCGAGTTCCTGACCGAACTCGGCATGACCGAACCGGGGCTCGATCGTGTTATTCGCGCCGGCTACGGTCTGCTCGGCTTACAAACGTATTTCACCGCCGGCGTAAAAGAAGTACGCGCGTGGACCATACGTATCGGCGCCACTGCTCCACAGAGCGCAGCGGTTATTCACACCGATTTTGAAAAAGGCTTTATTCGCGCCGAAGTGATTGCGTATGAGGACTTTATTAAATATCAGGGTGAGCAAGGCGCGAAGGACGCCGGCAAATGGCGTCTTGAAGGCAAGGATTACATCGTGCAGGACGGCGATGTCATGCACTTCCGTTTTAATGTTTAACCCGGTCTAACACTTCAGCTCAGCCGCGCCATGCGCGGCTGTTTTGTTTTCTATTCGGATAATTTTTCTTGCGCGCTACGGCTGCTTCAATGGATTGCAATTCTTGATAATTACGCGCCCCTGCAACAAATCGCCGCGCGAATATTCGCGAAACTCGCACGTATTGCTCGCCGGATCATAATTCTCGATCCACAAATTATCGTCCTTCCATGTAACGCCCATATGATGCTGTCCATCCGGCACGGTAATATGCATCACGCCGCCCCAGCGCTTGACGAAAATTTGCTGATAATAAAAGTAATACGCCATGGTACCGATCAAGAAAATGCCAAGTGCCACCACTAAACCCACCAACCATTTTTTGGCGCCATAACCAATGACCCAGAGTGCAGCTAACGTCAGCGCCACCACTCCAATCCAGTACAGATACGTAATCATGTAAAACCCCTTGGTGTTTGTGCTGAACTTTTCAGTATTCGCTGTTTCTGATCGATGGACTTGTTTTACCCTAATGCACCTCATAGCGCCATAAGGAGATTGTCATGAAACTCTACTACAGCCCGATCGCTTGTTCGCTATCACCCCATATCGTGCTACGCGAGGCTGGTCTCGCTTTCGATATTGAAAAGGTCGATCTGCGACGCAAGCAAACCGAAAGCGGTATCGATTTCACCACGATTAACGCGAAAGGACAGGTGCCTACTCTGCAGCTCGATAATGGCGACACGCTGACCGAAGGTCCGGCCATCGTGCAATACATTGCCGATCTGGTACCGCATAAAAAATTAGCGCCGCCAGCGAGCACTTTCGAACGCTATCGTTTGCAGGAATGGCTCAATTACATTTCCACCGAAATCCATAAAGGATTTACGCCACTGTTCGTGCCGACGACGGCCGAGGAATGGAAGCCTACGCTGATTGCCGCATTGGTCACTCGTTTCAGTTTCGTCGCGAAACAACTGGAAGGCCGCGATTATTTGCTCGGCGATACCTTTACCGTTGCCGACGCGTATTTATTCACGACCATGAATTGGTGCAAATTCGCGAATATCAGCCATGACCAATGGCCAACGTTGAAGGCCTACCATGCACGTATCGCGGCCCGGCCCGCAGTTCAGGCCGCGGTGAAAGCTGAAGGTATTACGCTGTAACCGGAGCGGGCCGATGGTATCGAATCGGCCCTTATTTCCCGCGCTAATCGATCCAGACTACGCGAGCAACTCGCGGCGCACTCTATAATGCGCACACTCCCATTCGATTCGGAATTTGCATGCACGCCGCGCGCCCGCACTGGCAGGCAGGTTTATTGTTCTCACTGCTCACCGCCGCGCAATGGGGACTGGTGCCGATTCTATTGAAATCGCTACAACCAACGCTCGGCTCGATAACGCTAATCTGGTGCCGGCTGTTGGTGCCCGCACTGGGTGTCGGCAGTTATTATTTATTTGTGCGACGCAATGTCAGTTGGCAACCGCTATTGCGTCGCAATAATTTATTCATGCTCGTGATCGCAACGTGCGGCCTGCTCGGCAACTACGCGCTATTTATGGTCGGGCTGCAATTTGTACCCGCCGATGCCGCACAGCTGATCGGGCAACTCGGACCGCTGTTGTTGCTCGTGGGCGGCGTACTGCTCTTCCACGAACCGTTCAGCCCGCTGCAATGGATCGGGCTCGGCGCCGCTGTCGTCGGCCTCTGTCTGTTTTTTCATGTACCGCTGACTCAGTTGCGGCTCGATCAATACTCGCTCGGCCTATTGTGGATTGTGGCTGCGTCAATCGTGTGGAGCGCCTTCGGTCTCGCGCAGAAATCGCTGGGGCGAAGTATTAATTCGCAGCAGAGCCTGCTGGTGATTTATATCATCGGCACCTTGGCCTATTTGCCCGGTGTTAACTTCGAGGGATTCGTAAAGCTGAGTGGCGCTGGAATTGCGATGCTCGCCTGGGCATCGCTCTCGTCGGGCCTGGCGTACGTGACATTAGCCGCAGCGATGAAACGCTGGGATGCGGCTCGCGTCAGCGCTCTGCTCACCACTACACCGCTATTTGCGTTGTTATTCACTGCCATCGCCGCGCTGCTCGCGCCGGGACACATGCATGCCAGCCCGCTCGATTGGCTGAGTACGCTCGGCGCCGTGCTGTTGGTCGGCGGTTCGGGCATCGCCGCAATTGCGCGCCGCCGACCTTGACAGTCAGCGGCTCAGCCGGGACAATGCGCGCCTCGTTTTTACCCATCTGTCTTACTTACTCATACCTTGGCAAGGTAGCTCAGCTGGTTAGAGCACAGCACTCATAATGCTGGGGTCGCGGGTTCGAGTCCCGCCCTTGCTACCAATTTCTGCTCGAATATGCGCCTTGTGATTTTCCTTTATGCACCGGCGCGTTCGATTTCTTCCTGCAATTTCAACCACTGCTCCTCGCTCTCAACCAGTTGTTGCTGCACTGCACCCTGCTCTTTGAGCAGCGTTTGTAGACGCGCATTGTTGGCGGCTTCATACAGCGTGGTATCAGCGAGCTGATCGTTTAGTACGGACAGCTTTTTCTGGACCGACTCGATGTCACACTCGATTTTTTGCAATTGCTGCTTCAATGGCGCTAGTTGTTTGCGCTGATCGGCCGATTGCTGCCGGTCGGTCTTTTTCTCGACTTTAGGCTGCTGCACGGCTTCCTTCGCGGCGGCATTGGCGGCTTGGCGTTGCGCGCGTGCTTCTTTCAATAGCCAGTTGCTGTAGTCCTGCAAATCGCCATCGAACTCGGTGACTTTGCCGTCGGCGACCAACAACAACTCGTCGACGGTGTTGCGCAACAAATGGCGATCATGCGAAACCACGACCACCGAGCCCTCGAACTCCTGCAACGCCACGGTCAGCGCGTGACACATTTCCAGATCGAGGTGGTTAGTCGGCTCGTCGAGCAGCAATAGATTCGGTTTTTGCCAGACGATCAGCGCCAGCGCGAGCCGCGCCTTTTCGCCGCCGGAGCTGTGCCGAATCGGCGCCAGCGCGGCTTCCCCGCGAAAATTGAACCCGCCGAGAAAGTCGCGAATTTCCTGCTCGCGGGCCTTCGGGCTCATGCGTTGAATGTGCAAGGCTGGACTGGCGTCGAGATCCAGCGCTTCGAGTTGATGCTGGGTGAAATAACCGAGCTTCAGATGTTCGCCGGTGACGCGTTCGCCTTCGAGCAATGGCAACGCGCCGGCCAGCGATTTCAACAATGTCGACTTGCCCGCGCCGTTTGCGCCGAGCAACCCGATCCGTGAACCCGGATGAATGCTGAGATTTAGGTTGTGCTGCAACACCTTGTCGCCATACCCAAGCGTGGCGTGGCTAAGATTCAGCAGCGGATCGGAAAACCGCTCCGGCACCGGAAACGCAAAATCGAATGGCGAATCGATATGCGCGGGCGCCAACTCCTCCATACGGTCCAATTCCTTCAAGCGGCTTTGCGCCTGCTTGGCCTTGGTCGCTTTGGCGCGAAAGCGCTGGACGAATTTCTGGATGTGCTCGATCCGTTCCTGCTGCTTTTCAAATGCGATTTGTTGCTGCGCCAAGCGTTCCGCGCGCTGCCGCTCGAACGCGGAATAATTGCCGCGATAGCGGCTCAGTTGCGCGTTTTCGATGTGAACGATCTGCTCGCAGGTGTTGTCGATAAAATCGCGATCGTGCGAAATCAGCACCAGCGTGCCGCGATAGCGCGCTAGCCACTGCTCGAGCCACAGGCTGGCATCGAGATCGAGGTGGTTGGTCGGCTCATCGAGCAATAGCAGATCGGACGGACACATCAGCGCCTGTGCCAGATTCAACCGAATCCGCCAGCCGCCGGAAAACGAGCTGATCGGCTGTTGCCACTGCTCGGTGGGAAAACCGAGACCGTGCAGCAATTGCTCGGCGCGCCGGCCGGCCTGATAGCCGTCGATCGCATCGAGCTCGCCGTACAAATGCATGAGCTGTTCGTCGTCGGTCGCGGTTGCGAGCGCCTGCTCGATGCGGCGCAGCTCGGTATCGCCGTCGAGCACGTAATCGAGCGCGCTGCGGGCGTCGGCCGAAACTTCCTGCGCCATATGCGCGATGCGCCATTGCGATGGAATCGACAGCGTGCCGTTGTCGAGTTGCAGCCGTCCCTGCAAGAGCAAAAACACGCTGGTTTTGCCGGCACCGTTAGCGCCGACCAGCGCAGTTTTCTCGCCGGGATGAACGCGAAGGCTGGCATCCTGCAACAGAATTTTGTTGCCGCGATGTAGAGTAATGGACTGTAGTTCAATCATGGGCGCGCATTATAGCCGCGCGATTATTCATTTCCGGCAGACGCTGAAAAATAAATGACCGACTCGCTATGGGATTTTGCGGCCCGCTGTTATCGCGCCACGGGCGTCGCGGAAAGCTGTCTTACGCTCCAGGATCGCGACGGCGCAGACATTAATTTGCTGCTGGCCGCGGCGTGGCTGACGCAACGCGGCTGCGCGTGGCAGGCGGTTGATGTCGCCGCGGTAATCGGGCTATGCACCGATTGGCGAGCGCATTGCGTTTTGCCGCTGCGGTCGATTCGTCGCTACCTGAAGGACGCGGCCGATGAGGTGATGTATCAGCAAGCGAAAGCGCTGGAGCTCGATGCGGAAGTGGTGCAATTGCGTAAAGTTGAAATGGCACTGGAGCATCTGATGCTATCGCCATCGACAGCAACGCCAGTGAACCTATTGCTGAAGCACAATCTGACTATCTATATAGAAGTTGCCAATCTTGTCAGATCGGACCTCACCGACGTGATGGCATCGCTGAGCAAAGCATTAACTTCAGAACAATAAAAAAGCCCGCTCATGGCGGGCCATTAACAGTGCTTCGCGTCAATCGTCGATCGGATCGAACAAGCTGCGCATGCGCCCTGGCTCCAACGGCTCCAGCGGTTTTTCATGCTTTGGCTCTGCGGGTGCCGGCTTCGGAGTGGACACCGGCTTTGGCGGAACGGCGGGTATTGGCTTGACTATAGGAGTCGATACCGTTGCCGCCGGTGTGGGAGCTTCTATTTTTTTCTCTGGAATTTTTTTCTCTGGAACCGCTTTTTTACCGATCGCTGGTTTGGGGATCGGCGCCGCTGGCGATGCCGCCGCTACCGCGGGCTTGGCAAGGGGTGCTGTTTTAATCGGCGCTTTGGCCGCTGTTGGGGCGACACTTTTTACCGAAGATGACGGTACTGGTGCAGATTTCGCGCTGACTGTTTTTTTTGCAGTCGGTTTAGGGGATGGCTTTTCAGATACTTTTTGGGGCGCTTTCTTGGCTACCGCCACTTTAGCTTTGCCAGGAGCCGCTTTTTTAGCGGTGACCGCGACTTTCTTCGCCGCAGGCTTCGCTTTGACGGTTTTTACTTTGGCTACTTTTGCGGCTTTTGCGCTGGCTGCCGCCTCTTTAACCTTCGCCTGGTGTAACTGCTTCTGGAGTGCTGCTAACTGTTTTTCCAACTGGGCGATGGTGTTACCAACCTTCTTTACGGGGGATTTTTTTTTGCTCGCCATGTCCGTGTTTCCTGAGCCTGATGAAATTTAAACCAATCTGATTATACAAACTTGTTTCTGGTTATCCAGTTTGAACGGTAAAAAACCGCAGAAGTGCGCGCTCAATCGTCATATCGGAGTGGCAAAATCCGGTGGCCGGCGGTCGCGTGATGAACTTGGCGTCGCAGCGATCTGCCGCTGTTCAAGCTCGCGCGGCCGGTAGTACACTGTGGCCCGCATCAGGGCGCCGCCGAGAAAGCAGCCCGTCTCATGATGAACGCTCACACGAACATTCCCTCTCGTAATCGGCACAACCATAAGGACTACACATGCGTATCAAGTTACTTCTCTGCGCCGCAGCAGCGACCGCCATTGTCGGCTGCCAGCCGAAGGTCGAAAAGAAAGACATCAAACTGGAAACCGACGAGCAAAAAGTGTCGTACGGCATCGGTTTAATGGAAGGTAAGCGCTTCAAGCAGGACTTTACCGTTGATGTCGATGCGTTCACCGCCGGCATGCGCGCCTCGGTCAATGGCGACAAAGCGTTAATGACCGAAGACGAAATCAAAACCACGATTCAGGCATTTGGTCAGAAATTGATGACCAAACGCGAAGAAGAACAGAAAGCGCTCGGCGAAAAGAACAAGACCACATCCGCAACCTTCCTGGCTGAAAATGCGAAGAAGGATGGCGTGAAAACCACCGCGAGTGGATTGCAGTACAAAGTGGTCACCGAAGGCAAAGGCGCTAAGCCGAAAGCCGACGACACCGTCGAGGTGAATTACAAAGGCACGCTGATCGACGGCACCGAGTTCGACAGCTCATACAAGCGCGGCCAACCAGTCACCTTCCCGGTGAATGGTGTGATCCCGGGCTGGACCGAAGCACTGCAATTGATGCCGGTAGGTTCGAAGTTTGAGTTGTACATTCCGTCTGACCTTGCTTACGGTCCGGGCGGTACTGGCGGCGTCATCGGTCCAAACCAAGCGCTGGTATTTGAAGTCGAGTTGCTCGATATCAAAAAGCCGGAAAAGAAGTAATTTCCGCTGAATAAAAAAGCCCGCCGATTGGCGGGCTTTTTTATTTGTATCGCTGTATTTATTTACCAATTTAAGCAACTTGTTCGCGATGGCAAAGGTGCGTCGCATTAATCAGCTTGTCCTCGCCGTCGAAGCGATCTTCCAAGATCTCGCCAAGCAGCGATAAATCCTTCGCCAACCAAGCGATTTGCGAGGCATCGGCTTCGGCATATTTATCGTTGAAGTCGAGCGCTTTCGCAGTGGTTTCATTCAACGTCGGAATCAATGCTTTCGCGACTTCCACACTGCCGTCCTGAAACGCTTCGGCCTCGCGTACTAATTCGTAATAAATCTCGAAGTGGCCAGCCGATACGTAATCGAGCAGCAATTGACAGAACTTCTGCAGCCGATTGCGGGTAGCGGTATTACCGCTTGCAGCTAAACCGTGCACGCCGCTTAACGCGCAGAATTGCACGATGACTTTCTGGCGTTCTACAAGCCAGCGCTCGATTAGTTTATCGACGCCGCTCCATCGCTCTTTGATATCGCAATTTTCCAACATGGTCTCGCCCCCAGGAAATAAGGTCCTAAACGATTACGAGTTCCAATCCATTGAGACCATCGGCTACAAACAACGAGTCGAATGAGTCCGTAGCATACTACCGGCAGCATGGATCTCGTATTCTTTCTTGCCGCGCTTTCTTCAGTAAAGAAAGCGCGGCTTGTTATCGGAAAAGCCAGTAGCTTGGGCCAATATATGCAAGTATTAGATTAAGAGCAATACGTAACATTAAGAGTTAATTGGAATTATTTGAGCCAGTGTGCGACTAGCGGGATGACTATCGCACTAGCGACGCCAGTGAGACACAAGCTAAGGCTAGCGAATGCGCCGGTGATCGAGTTCATCTCAAATGCGCGCGACGCTCCCATACCGTGGGCGGCAATCCCGAGCGCCATGCCGCGAACGCGTGGATCGGTGATGTTGAATAACCGAAAACACAGCGGCGCCATGACGATACCGATGACTGCAGTGCCAAGCACTGCGCCGTTAGTCAGCTCGGGAATGCCACCGATTTCATGAGTGATGCCAAGCGCAATCGGCGTTGTCACCGATTTTGCCGCCAGCGAGCGCAGGATTTCTTCGCCGCATCCCAGCCACCAGGCCAACCCGACCGCGGATAATGAGCCAATAGTGGCGCCCACCGCGACCGTGATCAAAATCGGCATGCCAAGCTGACGAATCAATGCGAAATGTTGATAGAGCGGAATCGCCAGCGCCACCGTCGCCGTTCCCATCAACAGATACAGCAGCTGTACCCCATCGATATATTCGCGATAGTGAGTGCCCATTGACCACAGTACGATCGCGATGATGATGGCGCCGATCAACGACGGATGCAAAAGTGGAAAACTGTTTGCGCGACGATAGAGCCACGCGCCGGCTGCATACGCCGCGAACGTCAGCGCGAGCGCGGGCAACGGCGTAATCAACCACGCCCTGAATACTTCGATATCGAGATGAAGCCCGCTCATTGCGCATCACCCTTGTCGGTCACGCGTATCAACCACGTCATTAAGAAAGCGCTGCAGACGAGCGTTAGCGCGGTGCCAATCAATACTGCCAACGCCACCGCATAACCCTTTCCTTGTAATTGATCGCCGAGAAAAAACAGCCCGACCGATGGCGGTGTCAACAACAGCGGAAGTGCGCCGATCAGGCGCGTGCCGGTATCACCGACCGAGGTTGGCACCCCACGTCGTACCAGCAACAATAAAAACAGCAGCACTAATCCGATTACCGGACCTGGCAGAATTGTTCCGGTTGCCAGCTTGATCAGCTCGCCAAGCGCCTGAAATGCGAACAGCACGCATAAGCCCAGAATCATCGTTTCGCGCTACGCCAAAACAGCGCAAGGCCCGCTGCCGCCAACAATAAAAACCACAGCAGCGACCATTCGGCCATGCTCATGCCGAGTAAACGCCAATCGACCACCGCGCAATTGCCATCGCCTTTGAACAGGCGCATCAACACCTGACCGAACGGCAGCGTCTGCAACATGAACTCAAGACTCGGGCCGCAAGCCGGCACTTGATCAGGTGGCAGATGTTGCAACCACACCTGTCGCGCTGCGACCCCGGCGCCGCCCAGCGCGCTGAGCCCTACCAAAGCCGCATAAATCCGCAGACCATGCCCATGCAGCGCGGCGGCGATGGCGAACAACGCCGTCAGCACATAAAAGAAGCGCTGCGTCATGCACAGCGGGCACGGCTCCAAGCCGCCGACATACTGCGTATACAACGCAACGCCGAACAGCACGGCGATCACCGCGGCGATACCGGCAAATGCATAGCGAGGATTTAATCGAGCAAGCATAAAAAGCTCCTTGGTTTGAGGCCGCTACACTAGGGCATGCGACAAATCGACTCAACTGCGATCGCCCCACAATGTAGAACGCTGGCTATACTTCGCCAGCACCTGCCGATCGGAAGCCCCCCATGTCTCGTCGTATTAACCTGCTGCTAACCCTGTTGCTGTTGTTATTCGTTTCCAGTACTCACGCCAATGAGAAAAAGGAAGAAAAGGAAAGTGGCAGCGGTGAAGGCAGCGAATATCTCGACATTCGCCCAGCGATTATTACCAACTATGGCGGCCCGGGGCCGATCCATTTCGTCAAAGTTGATATGTCGTTGCGGTTGATAAAAGATCCCGATGCGCAATCAAAGGTCGCGCATCATTTGCCGCATATTCGCCATGAGCTGATCATGCTGCTCAGCAAGCAGAGCGCCGACAACATCATCACGATGGAAAGCAAGGAACAACTGCGGCAGCAGGCGCTCACCGCGGTGCAGAAAGTTATTCAGGACGAAGAAGGTGCTCAGTTCGTCGAAGATTTATTGTTTACGAATTTCGTCGTGCAGAATTAATTTGAGATGCAGCACTAATTTGAGAAGCAGAGCTAAACGCCGCACATTGCGCAATTAAATCCGGATACAACGTTAGGAATGCGTGTTCGGCGTGCGGTAGATAAGGCTTCAACTCACCCGCGATGCGCGACAGCGGATTCGGTCGCTTGAGACGCTCGCCGATACGGGCCAGCGAACTGGTTACCGTGTCCCACTCAGCGTAAAGACTCAGCACATCGTATTGAATCAGCCGCTGCGCCATGCGCAAAGCCGCCGGCGGTATTTGCTCCGCATATTGTTGTTCAGAACACTGCTGCAGCAACGCATAGACGCGCTGCGTGAATTGCGGCAATGGTTCGCGATGAAATTGCAACCAATGCAAACTCAACAAATGATCACAACACACATCGAGCACAATGCCGGCATAGCGCCGACAATCCGCTGGCAATTCACGCGCAAATTGCGCACGCGCCTCGTGTTGATCGCTGAAGGCATCGATGGTGCGATGCAAGCGCATGCCCTGTTCCCACGCTAGCGGCCATTCGCCGCGCAACGGACCTTTGACAAATTCGCCGAGCAGCGCGCCGATGATCCAATCGTCATCGGCACAAGCGAGATGAAAATGCGCGAGATAATTCACAGATTCCGGTATTGCAGAAAATAGCGCTGCAGATATTCGTCGAAGGGTAATGAATCGTTGGCTTCGATGTCGCTTTGCGCGCGCAGCGAACGCTCGGCCATCGCGATGAATTCAGCGAGCTGCGGCGGATGCAGTGGCTGACTGCGAAAATGCAGCGCGTGCTGTTCGGATTGCTGGCGCGCGTACTGGGCATAACCGACGCGCTGCTCGCGCAACGCACGCAATACCTCCGCCGATGGTGTTAATTCCGCATCGGCGACTTTGCGTCGCTGTTGCGCGAAACTTTCGCGATGCAATTCGCTGTCGTGCGCGCGATCGAGCATCGCCACATACGGTTCGATCGCATCGAGCAACTCGCCGGCCCATTGCTGCAGCGCAATCGCTTCGCCGTTGCGCTGCAATTGCGCACCCGGTTTGCGGCCTTCATTCACGGTGGTTTTAATATTGGCGCGCACTTCGATATGGCCGTTGTCGTCGCACTCCGGGCTGTCATTGAATAAACAAAACAGCAGGAACGCATCGAGAAAACGCATCAGTGGTGCATCGATACCGTTCGGCAGCAGCGGATTTACATCGATGCAACGCACTTCGATATATTCGACGCCGCCATGCGCCAGTGCTGTGAGTGCGGTTTCACCTTGCCGGGCCACACGCTTCGGGCGAATCGGGCTGTAAAATTCATTTTCGATTTGCAATAAACCCGCCGACAGTTGTCGATATTCGCCATCGACCATGACGCCGATCCGCTCGTAATCGGGATGCGGATTTAAAATTCCGTTTTGCAAAGTACTGATGTACGTATCGAGTTGGTTGTAGCAAATTTTTAAACTTTCTTGCGCACTACTCTGATAACCGAGATCGCCCATCCGCAGCGATGTGCTGTACGGCTGATACAGCGTGTAATCGTCGAGTTCCTGCAAGCGGTGACGCTTGCCGTCGAGAAAACTTTTACACAGCGCCGGCGATGCGCCGAATAAATAAATCAGCAACCATACATAACGGCGAAAATTGCGAATCAAACCGAAATACGCCGTGGTGATTTGCGCTTGCAACGGTTGCGTCTGCGTATCGAACAATTGCGGCCATAACGCCTCAGGCAGCGAAAAATTGTAATGGATGCCAGAGATCGTCTGCATGCGGCGACCGTAACGATAGCCGAGGCCGACGCGATAAATGGTTTTCATGCGGCCGATATTCGACGACCCGTATTGCGCAACCGGAATCTCCGCATCGGCACCGAGCGCGCAGGGCATCGATGCGGTCCACAGGTTTTCATCGGGCAGCACGTTATAGACGAAACGATGAATCGCATCGAGCTGCGCAAGCGTGGTTTCAACTTTGCTCGATACCGGCGTAATAAATTCGAGCAACGCTTCCGAATAGTCGGTGGTAATCATCGGATGTGTCAGCGCCGAACCCAGTACAGCGGCGTGCGGCGTTTGCGCGAGGCGACCGTGGCTATCGATACGCAGACTTTCTTTTTCAATACCGCGCCGCAATTGGCGCAGCAACGGCAACACCGTAGCATCGGGTAGTTGGCTCAAGCGCTGGCGCAGGGAATTGGGCACCGCAGTCTCCTGTTATTAAGATTTACCGATGGCTTTCGGTGTAACCGATGAGTCACATATCGGCGCGGCAGGCCAGTGTACTGACGCCCCGTAAATGCGACAAGGCGCACACGGCAAAATGCAGCGGCCTGGCAGACCTCTCAATCCTGATCTATCACTATTACCTTCGAATGAAACAGTAAACACCTTTGAATGACGCGGTAGGGAGCGGTAGATGGAATTCAGCGATTACCTGAAAATTCTCGCGAGCAAGGATGGTTCCGACCTGTATTTGAGTACCGGAGCGCCGCCGTGCGCGAAATTTCAGGGCGTGCTGCGGCCGCTGGAAAAAGACCCTATGCCGCCGGGGGCAATTAAAACCATCGCGTATTCGCTGATGGACGACGAGCAGCGTCAGGAGTTCGAGCATGAGCTCGAAATGAATCTCGCTATTTCGCTGCCGGGTGTCGGTCGTTTTCGCATCAATATTTTTCGCCAGCGCAACGAAATCTCTATTGTCGCGCGCAATATCAAAATGGATATTCCGCAATTCGACGACCTCGGCCTGCCTCCGATTTTAAAAGAGGTTGTCATGCAGAAGCGCGGCCTTGTGTTGTTTGTCGGCGCTACCGGTTCGGGCAAATCAACCTCGCTGGCATCGCTGATCGATTATCGTAATACCAATAGCGCGGGCCACATTATTACGATCGAAGATCCGGTCGAATTCGTGCATCGCCATAAAAAAAGTATCGTCAATCAGCGCGAAGTCGGTGTCGATACGCGCAGCTTTCAAAAAGCGCTGAAAAACACATTGCGTCAGGCCCCCGATGTGATTCTGATCGGCGAAGTGCGCGATCGCGAAACGATGGAGCATTGCCTCGCGTTTGCCGAAACCGGCCATCTCGCGATTTCGACACTGCACGCGAACAACGCCAACCAGGCGCTCGATCGCATCATCAATTTTTTTCCGGAGGAACGGCGCGCGCAATTGCTGATGGATTTATCGAGCAATATCCGCGCATTCGTATCGCAGCGACTGGTGCCCGGCGTCGATGGCAAACGCGTGGCTGCGGTGGAGGTCATGCTTGGCACGCCGACGATTCAGGATTTAATTCTGCGCGGCGAATTCGAAGCGCTGAAAGAGGTGATGGAGAAATCCGAGAATCTCGGCATGCAGACGTTCGATAGCGCGCTATTCAAACTGTACAGCGCCGGTCGCATTACTCAGGACGAAGCGTTGCGTAATGCCGATTCGCCGAATAACGTGCGACTGAAAATTAAATTCCACGATCAGGGTAAATCCGGCAGCGCCGGTGGGTTCAGCTTGAGCTTGCAGGACATGAATGCCGAGGGTGATGCACCGGCAGCAAAACCGTAATCGCTCAATCGAGCTGTCCGGCAATCGCCTGCTTCCACGCGGCGATGTCGGTGCCTTCGGATTCGAACAGCGCGAAGCCGATGTCATAAGCGCCACCTTCCGCGCGCAGCCATTTCACCTCACCGACCACATACAGCGGCTGCCGGCCGCTGCTGAACTGGGCGCATAACCGCAGAATCGTACCGACCGGAATCGGTTCATCGATACGCACTTGCAAGCCGTTGGCGGAAATATCCAGGCTGCGGCAAATCACAATGCTCGCCGGATGCGAATTATCGAATTCGGCGGCATAGCGCTCGAGCAGAATGGTCACGGTTTCGGTGAGGCGCTGCTCGCTGCGACGCTCGTGATTGTTATTTTCCATGCGTTATTCCCTCGTCACGCGATCGCGGCGCAACCCATGCACCACGCGCGCGAGCGTATCGTCGAACTGTGGGCCTTGATCGAGCAGGCGCGCGCCGCCATCGAGCAGCCGCTGCGCGAACGTATCGCGATCGAACTCGGCGCGGCGCGCACCTTCGCGATCGACAAAAATCAATTTGCCGCTCGACAACTTCACCGCCAATTTCACGCGCTGGGTGTTGCCAAGCTCGTCGTGCAGCTCGACCCAGCTGCCCACCGCCAGCAGCGTGGCCTGTTGCCGCATCGAGCGTGACTGCAGGCCGACATCACCGCCCTGTTCCTCGATATACACGCGGCGGCGCAGAGCCTCCTGCTCGCGTGCCTGTGCCAGCGTTGCAGCCTCGGCGGCAGCTTGTTGCTCCGCCAGAGCCGCGGCTTCAGCCAGCGCTTTTTCCTTGGCCTGCTGCCGGCGCTGCTGCTCGCTGGCAGCGCGGCGGCTCGCTTCATCGTGCAGACGGGCGCGCTCGGCAGCACGTTGAGTTAACTGCAGCAATAACGGTCGCAATAAACTGCGGGCATGGCCAGCGACGGGCAGCGGCGTCGCTTCACCCAGCGAAATCAGATAGGCAAATTCTTCGAACGATTTCTGCAGCGCGCGCACGCCGAGCCGATTCGCAAACAGCAGCTGGCCGGTATCGTCCATCTTCAACACCAGCTTAATGCGTGTTTCTCCGTCGTTATGGCGCAGCAGAAACCAGCGTTGCAAATCGAGTTCAGTCACTTGGCGCAGCAGATCGCGGCTGATCGACGTTGCGGCGAACAGCCACGGATCGTGATTGGCGAGCAGCGTGAATGTCGTCGGTGCGGGCGCCTGTCCCTTCAGCAACGCTAGATGCTGTTGCTGCACCACACTCAGCTGTCGCTCCAGTGTTTCCGGATCGATCGCATGCTCGCCAAGCACCGCACGCAACTCGGCGTCCACGTCGGGAATCAGGCGGTATAAATGTTGGCGCGCTTCGTCATCGTCCGCCGGCTCTTGCAGCGATAGCACCAATCGCTCGGTCAACGCAGCACGACGTTGCCATGGCTCGCCGTTATCGCCGAACTGCAACGCGCCCCACTGCAACTCGCGATACCACTCTTGCTGCAGATATTCGACGGCCGCTGGCGCCAGCCGTTTGCCAGCCATAGCACCATTGAGCACGCGCGCGGCCTGTTGCTGGGCACGGCGCGTGCGCAGTTGGCCGCGCTCGGCATCCACCAGTCTTTGCTCGAGCTTGGCGAGACGTTGCTGCTCGTTCTGCCATTGCTGCTGCAACTGCGTCAACGCACCCGGCCAGTCGCCGGCCGCCAGCGGCGTTAGCGCCGCCTGCAATTCAGCGCGCCACTTTTCCGCGGCGCGACCCAATTCCGGTTGATAACCCGCACCGCCCTGTTGCACGACATCGAGCAACGCCCACAGCGGGTGGTCGCTGGCAGCCACCCAGGCAGCAGCCGGCTGCGCCGCCAGCGCCTGGCCCACGAGGTCGAGCGCTTCGAGCAATTGCCCATGCAAACCACTGTGTTGTCGCCACGCATTCCAGAACAACTGCACCAGCGCCGCGCCGCGCTCGGTCGGCGCGGCGTTCAGCGCTTGCGGCAACAATGCATCCAGCTGCTCGGCAGCGCCGGACAAAATCGCATCGACCACGGCGGCGCCGGCATCGGGAGACTGAGGAACAGGGGGCATGGGGAATAACCGATCTACAGCGAGGTTGTCCCAGTGTAGCCAACGCGCGCTCGATCCACAAAAGGGCCGCAATCTAACAACTCCACTAAGGCGCGCAGCGCGCGGAATTATCCGGGCAGACTTCACATTATTTTCATCGCACGAAATTTTGGTCACAACCTTGCAATGAAACTTACGGAGAGTGTGTTGGCTGCGCGATGCAAGATCATCAGTGCGCCCACCAAATCCGGCCTGCACAGTCCCTGGCTCGCTCGGCAAAACGAATTTTTGTAACCAATACTGCAGCTTATGAAGCTGAAGGATGACACGAATGCGCAATAACAGCGGTATCGCCACACTCGACAATGATGCTCGACTCATCGCGATCGGAATGGTGTCGGATCAGGACCCGCTTCTGAACGGCGCATTGATGGCCGCGCTTGCACCAACAAATACCAATGATTGCATCGTCAACGGTTGCATTTCCGAACTGTCGTCGGATGCGATTCATGGCGTCGCTCACGATTACGCTTCGGCGATGAAAAATTACGCGGTGGTTTACGAGCAGTATCAAGCGTACTTGATGCCGCGCAGCGAACTGCTGCCGCACGACTACGAGCTGAGCGTAAAACTCGCGGCGCTGACGAATCCGCTCGGCTGCCTCAATGAAGAATTATTCGCGTCGACTCTGAACGAAGACGACGTCAGCGATGACGATATCGAAGACTGCGGCTATATGGGCTGGTTGCACCACTAACCGAATTCCTCCTCGTTGTGTGATCTTCAGGCAGCACTGCTGCCTTTTTTTACGGGTTCAGTTTTAGGCGGAGCACTCGGTGAAACGAGGGGTTATATCAACCGACTTTCTGCCGCACCACACTGGCCTCGACCGCATCGCATAATTCCGCCAGCGCGCGGTCGACCTGATCGTATGCTTTCGCGAGGGAAGGGTTTTGTTTCAATAAGAGATGATTACCGAGCATCTGAAATAGATAACCGCTGGCGCGATTGATCCGGCTTAAATAATCGCGACGCAAATCATCGAGCACCATTTGCGAATTTTTTTCCTCGACCAATTGCAGCTGACCGAGCACTAGCTTTTCCTCAAGCAGCGGTTTGCGAAACGCCGCGAGAAACGCGTGCACATCGTTACGCAATTGCGGCTCGCTGGTGCCGAGCGGTTCCACCGGCTGCTGCGTCCAGCAGTCGACCGAGCCATCCTCCGCGTAATACACCTCGTGAATTTGCAGTGTCACCATGCCCGACTTGGCGCAGTGCTTACGGATGACGCGGTAATTCCAGTTCGCCATATTTCTACCCGAGGCAGCGCTCGCTGCAAAAATTATTATTTATATTTTGGTGTTCAGCCGCCGGTCGTATTCATAAAGCGAACGATCTGCGGCTCGTTATTTAAATCGAAATGATGACGCTCGGGTTTGAGCGCCATCGCAGCGACAATCGCATTTTTTACGGTTTCGATACCGCCATCGCGAGCGCGCAGCACCGCGCGTAAATCGACTGAGTGCTCATTACCGAGACACAACAACAGCCGCCCCTCCACAGTCACCCGCACGCGATTACACAGATGACAAAAATTATTGCTGTGCGGCGAAATAAAACCGATGCGCGATTCGCTGTCAACCATGCGGTAATAACGGGCCGGACCGCCGCTGCTCTCCTCGCTTGGCATCAGCGGAAAGCGCGTATTAATGCGTTGCAAAATCGTGTCGCTCGAACAAAAGCTATGCGCGCGATCATGCTCGTCGATGTGGCCGAGCGGCATCTCTTCAATGAACGCCAGATCGAGCTGACGGCTGCGTGCAAATTCCACCAGATCGAGGATCTCGTCGTCGTTGCGCCCCTGCAAAATTACCGCATTCAGTTTGATGCGTTGAAAGCCACTCGCGCGTGCCGCATCGATGCCGGCAAGTACATCGTCGAGGTTACCGACGCGGGTTAATTCCCGAAACCGCTCGGGACGCAGGCTATCGAGACTGATATTGATACGCGCCACGCCAGCAGCCCGCAACTCACCAGCGTATTGGCGCAGCCGCGAACCATTGGTGGTCAGCGTCAATTCGCGCAAGCCCGGCAGCGCGCCGAGCTCGCGCACCAGCTGCAGCACATTGTTGCGCACCAGCGGCTCGCCACCGGTGAGCCGGATTTTGGTCACACCGAGTTCGACAAATGCACGCGCCACCACAGCCAGCTCTTCCAGCGACAACACCTGACTGCGCGGCAGGAAGGTCATGTCCTCGGCCATGCAATACACACAACGAAAATCGCAGCGATCGGTTACCGACAGCCGTAGGTAATCCACCTGGCGGCCGAAGCGATCGCGCAATAGCGGCAGAGGTCGAATCGAGGTCATGCGCGCTATCTTAAACCCGCCAACCGAAATGCTCTACCTCGTAAATACCGCAATGGCGAGATCGGCATACCGTCGCTGATATAAAGCTCCATTTCGATGATCAAAAAAATTATTAGCAGGTATTGCCAGCGCTGCTTGAAAAATTGCGCCCTGTCCCTATTTTCGCTGCGAACCGACTCATCGCCGCCATGAATTGTGCGCCAGCGATGCATTTGAAATCGAACTGAGGAGTAGATCATGAGCCTTATTACGCGTAACCCATTTGCGTTGATGACCGAATTGCAACGCGATATGAACCGAATATTCGATAATCGTTTATTTCCGACGCTCGGCAATGGACAGCATTCGACACTGAGTAATACCGATTGGATTCCAGTAGTCGATATCCATGAGGATGCGGACGGCTATCACGTGTCGGTCGATCTGCCGGGGGTTAAACCCGATGACATCGAAGTGACCGCCCACAATAATGTGCTCAGTATTCGTGGCTCGCGTAACGAGGTGAGCGCCGATAAAGAGCAAAAGCGCTCGGAGCGGGTATATGGCACCTTCCTGCGCGAATTCACAATGCCCGACAACGCGGATCTCGATCGCATCGACGCCAAAAGCAAAAACGGTGTGCTCGATATTTTCGTGCCGAAGGCGCCCAAACCAGAGCCGAAACGCATCACCGTACAGTAATTTTCTTTACCCATAAAAGCGGGCTTAGCGGCCCGCTTTTATTTAATCCGCTTATTATTCGCAATCGGCTTATTTTTCAGCGATCTATTTTAATTCAGCGCAAAACCGGCACACGTCGGTGTACGGTACCGCGTGCAGACGCTCCTCTCCAATCGGATTGCCGCAGCGCGTGCATATTTCATATTCATCATTGTCGAGTCGTTCCAGCGCGACATTGACCTGCTGCAATTCGTGCCGACTCGCTTCATCGAGTTGAAACAATACATCGAGATTTTCCAGCTCAATCGCCTGCTCGGAAAAATTCGCTGCCAGTGGTACCTGTCGGTGCCCAACAGTGCCGCTCAATTGTTGCAAACGGCCGAGCAATTCGTTGCGCTTACCGATCAATTGCTGACGTATCCGCTGCTCATTCATGATCCACTCCGCTTATTGCAATAGTGGCGGCGATTATGCGGCGTCGCTCAGCGCCGGGTGTTGACCTCAATCAACGCGACGACGGCAATCGCGCCGCGATAAGCTGGCTCGCAGCGCCCGCTTCGCGCAAAATTGATTCCCATCAACAATTCCGAGAGCAACCGATGATCGACTGGCGCCGCGAACGCAATCTGATATGGCTCGCGATGGGCTTTTTAACGCGCGTACCGATGCCGCCCGCAGTTGTCTATACGCCCGAAAATTTGAATGCATCGGCGCGCTATTTTCCACTTATCGGCTTATTGGTTGGCTGCGTTGGTGCCGCGAGCTATGCCGCTGCGACGATGTTGTGGTCGCCAGCAATCGCGATCGTGTTATCGATCGCAGTGACAGTTTTTCTCACCGGCGCATTTCATGAGGATGGCTGGGCCGACAGTTGCGACGGCTTCGGCGGCGGCTGGACGCGCGAACAAGTGCTGACGATTATGAAGGATTCGCGGCTCGGCAGTTACGGTGCAATTGGTCTCGCGTTATTGCTCGCGATCAAATTACTCGCACTCATGCAATTGCACGACAGCGTACGGATCATCCCTGCGCTGTTACTCGGCAATGCGTGGAGCCGACTGTTGTCGATCAGCTATTTGCTCGATCTGCCGTATGTGCGCGATATCGACAGCAGCAAAATTAAACCGATCGCCACACAAATGGATCGACGCGCTTTTGCCATAGCTGCCGCGTGGGTGGCACCGCTGATATTTTTGCTCCCGCCGCTGCAATGGGTGTGCGTTGCATTGACGCTATCGCTGTGGCGCTGGTGGTTCGGTCGTTACATCACACGACGCATCGGCGGTTATACCGGCGATTGCCTGGGCGCAGCGCAACAAGTCGCGGAAGTTTTAATTTATTTGGTGCTCGCCGCGTTTTAATCCGCAGCGGGCACTCCCTCATTACAGTCGATTATTTTTCTTGTTCTGCGCCGCCGCGAATAATTGCGCCAACGTATTGCTGCCCTGCTGTTGCTTCTGATTATCGCGCTGCAAACGCTCGACTGCTTTGCCGCTATTGCGATCCTGCGCCCGTGGCGCCGAGGTTTTTTCGCCCGGCGCATCGTCCAGGCGCATCGATAACGCGATGCGTTTGCGCGCCGCGTCGACTTCCATCACTTTTACTTTGACGATGTCGCCAGCCTTCACCACTTCGCGCGGATCCTTAACGAATTTATTCGACAGCGCGGAGATATGCACCAGGCCATCCTGATGCACGCCAATATCGACGAAGGCACCGAACGCGGCGACATTGGTCACGGTGCCCTCGAGAATCATGCCAGCCTGCAAATGCTTAATGTCTTCAACGCCATCCATGAAGGTCGCGGTTTTAAATTCCGGACGCGGATCGCGGCCGGGTTTGTCGAGCTCCTTGATAATATCGGTCACTGTGGGTAACCCGAATTTATCGTCGATATATTCCGCGGCTTTCAGGCTGCGCAGAAATGCGCTGTCGCCCATCAGGTTTCTAAATTCGCGATTATTTTTATGCGCGATTTTTTCAACGACGGCATACGATTCCGGATGCACTGCCGACGCGTCGAGCGGATTATCGCCGCCCATCACGCGCAAAAAACCTGCCGCCTGTTCGAAAGTTTTATCGCCGAGCCGCGGCACTTTGCGCAACTGATCGCGGCTTTTGAACGCGCCGTTCTGATTGCGAAATTCGACAATGTTATTCGCGAGCGTTTGATTCAATCCGGAAATGCGCGTCAGCAGTGCCGGCGATGCAGTATTCACATCGACACCGACCGCATTCACGCAATCCTCGATGACCGCATCGAGCGAACGCGCCAGCGCAGTTTGACTGACATCGTGTTGATACTGGCCGACGCCGATCGACTTCGGTTCGATTTTAACTAGTTCCGCAAGCGGATCCTGCACGCGGCGTGCAATCGAAATGGCGCCGCGAATCGTGACATCAAGATCCGGAAATTCCTTCGCCGCGTACTCGGAGGCTGAATACACCGACGCCCCGGCTTCATTCACGATGACTTTATTCAAACCCAATTCGGGATGCGCTTTGATGATATCGAGCACGAAGCGTTCGGTTTCGCGGCTCGCGGTGCCGTTGCCGATCGCGATCAATTGCACACCATGTTTTTTCGCCAGCGCGAGCAATACCGCTGCCGATTCGGCGATTTTGTTTTGCGGTGGCGTCGGAAAAATCGCACAGTGATCGAGTACCTTGCCAGTGGCGTCGACGACAGCGACTTTAACGCCGGTGCGCAAACCGGGATCGAGACCGACCGTCACTTTCGGGCCGGCCGGCGCCGCGAGCAATAAATCTTTCAAATTGCTCGCGAAGATTTTGATCGCATCGTCTTCGGCGCGCTCGCGCAATTTTCCGAGCAGATCGGTTTCGAGATGCGTGTACAGCTTGATGCGCCAGGTCCAACGCACCACCTCAGCGAGCCATTTATCGGCGGGTAAATTGTTTTGTTTGATGTTCCAGAAATTCGCAACCATTACTTCGCACGGATGCACCGCTGGTTTTTCTTCGCTACCGACAGTGATTGCGAGCGTCAGCACACTTTCGTTGCGACCGCGAAACATCGCCAGCGCGCGATGCGATGGCGTCACCGCCAACGGTTCATCGTGTTCAAAATAATCGCGAAATTTTTCGCCTTCCTGCTGCTTACCTTCGACGACGCGCGCACTCAGTTTGCCGTCGCTCCATAAATAATTGCGCAGTTTTTCGAGCAGATCGGCGTGCTCGCTGAATTTATCCATCAGAATATATTTAGCGCCTTCGAGTGCTGCCTTGATATCGGCGATGCCTTTTTCCGCATTCACGAATTGCGCGGCAAATTCTTCGGGGTTTTTGCTTGGGTCTTCGTACAAGCTGAGTGCAAGCGGTTCGAGTCCCGCTTCGATCGCAATTTGCGCTTTGGTGCGTCGCTTCGATTTATATGGCAGGTATAAATCTTCAAGACGGTTTTTGGTGTCGGCGGAATTAATTTCCGCTTCGAGTTCCGGCGTCAATTTTCCCTGTTCTTGAATACTGGCCAGAATGGTCGCGCGCCGCTCTTCCATTTCGCGCAAATAACGCAGCCGTTCCTCGAGTGTGCGCAATTGCGTATCGTCGAGGCCACCCGTCACTTCTTTGCGATAACGAGAAATAAATGGAACTGTTGCGCCCTCATCGAGCAATTCGACCGCCGCGACAACTTGTTGGGCGTTTACATTTAATTCATCGGCAATGCGTTTGGTAATCGACAACATGATTTATCCAGAAGAAAAATTTCGCGGTGCATTATCGAAGATTTACGGTGTGGGCGGGAGATTGTTATTACCGAGTGTTTTTGTTAGTGAATCTCGCTCACAAATTTACAGGCGGAATGGCCCTATGCATTCGCAGACCGTCAGCGAGAGGGATGTCGCTGACGAGTTACAAGGATGTACTTGCCACGTGTCTGCGAATGCATAGGGCCATTCCGCCACCCGCGAAAACTTCAGAAATAAAAAAGCCGCCTTTTGGGCGGCTTTCTGCAATCGCATCGACTCAGGCTTTTGGGCCTGCGTTGACGATCGCCGCGGACGGATTGAACTTCTTGATGTTCTCTTGAAACATCGCTGCCAGCTTGCGCGCTTCCGCGTCGTAAGCATTGACATCGGACCACGACTTGCGCGGATTCAGGAAGCGCGCGTCGACGCCCGGCACCGATTTCGGAATGTCGACGTTGAGAATGTCGAGATGCTCCTTTTCCACTTCGAACAACGCGCCGCTCTGGCACGCTGCCACGATCGCGCGCGTCACCGGAATCGGAAAACGCATACCGGTACCGCCCGGTGCACCGGAGCCGCCGGTCCAGCCAGTGTTTACCAGGTACACGTGCGAACCGAATTCTTCAATGCGCTTGATCAGCAGCTCAGCGTATTCACGCGCCGGGCGCGGCATGAACGGCGCGCCAAAACAGGTGGAGAACGTCGGTTGAATACCGGCCGGTGCGCCAACTTCGGTCGAGCCGACGCGCGCGGTGTAACCGCTGAGAAAGTGAAACGCCGCCGCTTCTTTCGACAGCAGCGATACCGGTGGCAACACCCCCGATACGTCGCAGGTCAGGAACACGACCACTTTCGGCTCGCCGGCACTGTTCTTAATCACGCGCTTGGGGACGTGTTCGAGCGGATAGCAGCAGCGGCCGTTTTCGCTGAGGCTGGTATCGTCGTAATCGGCATGCCGGGTTTCCGGATTGATCACGACGTTTTCAACGATGGCGCCGAAGCTAATCGCATCCCAAATGATTGGCTCGTTTTCTTGCGACAGACTGATCGTCTTCGCGTAACAGCCGCCTTCGATATTGAACACCGAGCCTTTGGCCCAACCGTGCTCATCGTCGCCGATTAGATAACGGCTCGGGTCCGCCGACAGCGTGGTCTTGCCGGTACCCGACAGCCCGAAGAACAGGCAGGTGTCACCGGCGTCGCCCACATTGGCCGAGCAATGCATCGGCATCACATCTTTCGCCGGCAACAGAAAGTTCTGTACCGCGAACATCGATTTTTTCATCTCGCCGGCATAGCGCATACCGGCCAACAGCACTTTGCGCTCGCCGAAATGCGTGATAACCACGCCGTCGGAATTGGTGCCATCGCGCGCCGGATCGCAAATGAAACCCGGCACATTGAGGATGGTCCATTCATCCTTGCTGCGCGGGTTGTAGGTCTCCGGGCGGATAAACATATTGCGGGCAAACAGGCTCTGCCACGCGGTTTCCGTACGGGCGACAACCGGCAGATAGTGCTCTTCGTGCGCGCCGACATGAACGCGGACGACGAAGTGATCCTTATCGTCGAGATAAGCTTCGACGCGTTGCCACAGCAGGTCGAATTTAGCGGGATCGAATGGCTGATTGACCGCGCCCCAGTCGACGCTGTCGGCGGTGTTGGGCTCTTTAACAATGAAGCGGTCTTTCGGAGAGCGACCGGTACGCTTACCGGTGGTGACGACGAAGGCGCCGGTATCGGCCAGTTGGCCCTCGCCGCGCGCGATGGCCTGCTCAACCAGTTGCGCTGGCGACAGGTCGTTGTAAACGGTAACTGCTGCACTCATGCTGAAATTTCTCCTCTGTTCGCACGTAGCGATGTCTATTCCCGAGCGCAGTAATTGTTGTTATCGCCAGTTACGTACGGCGGCGCGGGGGGCCGGCATTATCGCAAAAAACTCCCAGCCGAAGCGAATTGGAATTAGTGCCGCACTGGAATAGTGTCATCGGCGAATAACGCTGCCACATCGGCGGCATCAAAACGGTACAGCTGATTACAGAATTCACAATTGACCTGAATCACGCCCTGCTCACGAAGGATGTCGTCCAGCTCGGCACGGCCGAGACTGAACAGCATCGAGGCGGTGCGCTCGCGCGAGCAGCTGCAGCGAAACTGCACGCTATCGCGCCGCAGCAGCCGCAATTGATCCTGGTGGAACAACCGATAGAGCAGCTCATCACCGGGCAATTGCAGCAACTCCTCCTCCCGCACGGTATCGGCGAGCGCACACAGGTGCCGCCATTGCTCGATCCGCTCGCTCACCGCGCGCTGACTCGGTAACTCCTGCAAAAACAGACCGGCAGCGCGCTGGGCATCGGCACATAACCAGATACGCGTCGACAATTGCTCGCTCTGTTCGAAATAAGCTTCCAGACAGCGGGCCAGGCTGTGCGCCTCCAGCGCTACGATGCCCTGATAGCGTTGGCCTTGTTTCGGCTCGATGGTGATCGACAATACGCCCTTGCCGAGCAGCGCCTGAAAATCGCCGCCCACCGCGCCCTCGGCTCCGCTGACAATCGCCCGCACCGTGAGCGCGGATGACGCCTCGGCCATGATCAATGGGATTTGGCCGGCCTCGCTGCGCGCTTGCAACGCGATCGCGCCATCGAATTTCAGCGTCGCGCCGAGCAGACTCACTGCGGCAAGAAATTCGCCGAGCAGCGCGTGTACCGGCGGCGGGTAATGGTGGTTGACCAATGCCTCCTGAAACGCGCGATCGAGCTGAACCCATTCGCCGCGTACATCGGTGCCGTCGAAAATAAATCGCAGCAGTTGATCCGTTGCCGCCGGCTCCGGGGCCGTCGTGCGCTCTTGGTCTGTCATTCAAATAGCTCTCGCTTCAATTGATCCAGCTGGCGGCGCTGCTTCTTGTTCGGCCGCTTCGGTGTCTGCGGTGCACTGCCGGCCAATGCCCGCCGCTCCGCGGCGGAGCGCTCGCGCCGCACTCGGCTCGCTTCGGTTTCGCTATACAGCTGGCGCGCCGCTACCGCCGGACCACGCACCGCGGACACCGCCAGCACATCGAGTTCGAGGTCGTCCCACCCTTGTGGAACGGTCAGGCGCGCGCCGATTTCCACCGCGCGGCCGACCTTGCTGCGCTGGCCGTTGTAGCGCACTTTGCCGCTCTCGATAGCCAGCTTGGCGAGCCCGCGTGTCTTGAAAAAGCGCGCCGCCCACAGCCATTTATCGAGTCGCACCGGCTCATGTGTCGGTCCATCAGCATCCTTCATGGCGGCGGCATGATCTCATCGAAATGCAAAATCGCCGGAAAATCGGTGGCGTCGCGCCGGGCCTGTTTGCTATCGGGCTGTAACAACGTCAATAGATAGCGCACGCCAAATTGCTGCGCCGCCTGCAACACTGCGCTGGTATCGTCGATGAACAGCGTCCGCGCCGGATCGAAGGGGTGTGCGCTGTGCAATAGCCGCCAAAACGATGCCTGCTCCTTCGGCACACGCAGATCGTGCGAGCAGATCACGCGATCGAACCAAGCGCCGATGCCGGTGTGATGCAATTTCAAATCGAGGCTTTTGCGATGCGCATTAGTCACCAGCCACACCTGCCGCGGGCTGTCATGCAGCCGTTGCAGAAATTGCTCGACGTGCGGGCGGATCGCGATCAGATGCCGAACCTCGCGCTTGAGCGCGCCGATATCGAGCTGCAAGTGTTGCGACCAGTAATCGACGCAATACCAATTCAGCGAGCCACGCTGCGCGGCAAACGCATCGACCAGCCGCGCACGCGCCTGATCGGCGTCGATGCCGTTGCGTTCGGCATAACGCGCGGGCAGATGCTCGAGCCAGAAATGGTTGTCGAAATACAAATCGAGCAAAGTGCCGTCCATATCGAGCAGCACGGTATCGATGTTGTTCCAATCGAGGAGAGACGCAGAGGCATTCATAGCCGCTATGGTAAAGCGCACGACGGCACGCCGCAAAATACCGAGCGCGATCTGCACATTCTTATTAAGAATAAGCTCATTAAGAATGCGTAACATCGCGGCGGTCGATATTCGCTATGATTAAACCCCAGCCAGTGCAGGGGAGGGATTCTCGTGAAAAAACAACCGCTCGACGAACTGAACATACAGCGTCCGCAAACCCGCCGCGAAACCCACGGTGCGCCACGCCTGCAAAACGTGCAGGCCATGAAGCAGCAATTACTCGAAGAAATCATTGAGCTCGAAAGTAAGATGGGCCAACTCAAAGGCTCCGGCGATCCGATCGATCTGTCGCTGATTCAGACCTATCGCGAAATGATCCACGGCCGCCGCAAATTCTTCGCCGAACTCGATCGCTGAGCTCACCTCTCTCATTTACCAGCGGGCGCGCTTATTGCTTTTGTTTTCGATATCTCCCCGACATGTCCCCATCGAGAGCGGCCAATGAATAAATTTCCCACGCTATTAATTGCGCTCGCTCTGCTCGGTAGCGGCGGTTGTGGTCCGATTGCATTGAAGCAGGGCAGCAGTGCGGCGGATTTGCATCGCGATGAAGCTGAATGTCGCGCGCAGCAGCCGACCGATGAAGGCACGAGCAAATGTTTACGCGACAAGGGCTGGACCATCACGCAGTTCAGCGCACCGGATAGCGCGGTCGCGGCGTCGCCATCCACTTCTGTCGCGCCCGCTTCGGTTTCGCCCACTAGCGCAACACCGAACACCGACAGCGCGAAAGCACCGAGCGAAAACAGCGTCGCGCTCGCGCCGAAAGCCGTCGATTCACATGCGGCTGTCAATCCCCAAGCGAAAGTCACCGTGCAAAGCTGGTGGAAAGCCGGCGCTCAAGCGGCGGATTTCAATAGTGATGCAAACACCTGTGTCGCATTGCTCGGCACAGACCACACTCCCGATTACGCTGCTCGTCTCTATAGCAACGGCCTCGTCAATTGTTTACGCGAGCACGGTTGGCGCGCCGGCTACAACCCGGTCTATACCGCACCGCGATAGTGTTGGTGGTGCGGGCAGCACGCAAAATTTAAATTACCGCTGACAAGGCCACCGCTCGCGCCAGGCGCGTAGCGCAAGATTCGCCGCTGACAAATGCGCGACTTCGGAATGTTGCTGTAAATACGCAAGCGCAACGTCAACCACCTGCTCGTTAGTCACGTCGTCGGGCGGACAGATCGCAACGGTCTTGCGCTGTTTCTCGCTGCCAACCGCACCCGCAATACGCAAACCATCGAACGCGCCGACAAAATAGCCGCCGCAGGCATTACCCTCGCAGTAACTCACCATTTCCTCACCGCTCAACGCCAATGCTGGCGATGTAGCGAGCACCAATAACGCTGTACTGAAAATCTTTTTAATATTCATGTTGGAATCTTGGCCACCGCAACGGTCAGGCGTGAAATACATACGAGTTTGTCGTCGTCATCATGAATGCGAATATCCCACACCTGGGTGGTGCGCCCGAGATGCAACGGCTTGGCGATCGCATGGACATATCCATCGCGCACGCCGCGCACATGATTCGCGTTAATTTCAACTCCGAGAATCGTGTGACCCGGCTCAACGCACATTTGTCCGGCCATGCTGCCCATCGTTTCTGCGAGCGCTACCGAAGCACCGCCGTGCAATAAGCCGAACGGCTGATGCGTGCGTTGATCGACCGGCATTTTTGCTTTTACATAATCGTCGCCAATCTCAGTCACTTCGATGCCGAGATGACGCACTAAGGTTTGCTCGAAACCTGCATTCATCGCCGCCAGCGATAGTTTGTTTTTCCAGATCGCCATCTTCACCACCTCAGATTTTTAATTTCGTGCGCTAAGCAAGCTACTAGCGCCGAAAGGACTTGTTGTTTTTTTCGGGACAGAACGCACGGGTCGGCGAATCTTCGACTCATGATTCCCTCGGAGATGTTGCCAAGTTCTCCGAGGGACTAACACACCCTGCCTTGACGACATCGCTACGTCGCCCGAAAAAAACAACAAGTCCTTTCGACGCCCATGCATCCAAGCGCGTGCCGTCGCCGCTTAAAACAATGCGCTATTCGGCACACGCGGGAAGGGGATTACATCGCGAATATTTTCCATGCCGGTGACGTAATTCAATAAACGCTCGAAACCGAGACCGAAACCCGCATGCGGTACCGTGCCATAACGACGTAAATCGCGATACCACCAGAGATCGCCGCCAATTTGCATCTCCTGCATACGCGCATCGAGGCGATCGAGCCGCTCCTCGCGCTGACTGCCGCCGATAATTTCGCCGATGCCGGGCGCCAGCACATCCATCGCGGCGACGGTTTTACCATCATCATTTTGGCGCATGTAAAACGCTTTAATGTCTTTCGGATAATTCATCACAATCACCGGCGCTTTCACATGCTCTTCGCATAAATAGCGCTCATGCTCGGATTGCAGATCGAGCCCCCACTGCACCGGAAACTGAAATGTCTTGCCGCAATTTTGCAGCACCCGCACCGCATCGCTGTAATCCATCCGCTCGAACGGACGCGCTACGACGTGTTCGAGACGATCGATAATCTGCTTATCGATAAATTCAGCGAAGAATTTCAAATCGTCCCCACAGGCATTCAGCGTGGTGCGAAATAAATGTTTGAGAAAATCTTCGGCCAGCGTCGCGTCGTCATGCAAATCGGCAAACGCAATTTCCGGCTCGACCATCCAGAATTCGGCGAGGTGGCGGCTCGTGTTGGAATTTTCCGCGCGAAACGTCGGGCCGAACGTATACACCTTCGACATCGCCAGACAATACGCTTCGGCATTGAGTTGGCCGGACACCGTGAGGAACGATTGCGCGCCGAAAAAATCCTGCGTGAAATCGATGGCGCCGCTGTTATCGCGCGGTAAATTGGCAAGATCGAGCGTGCTGACACGAAACAATTCGCCCGCGCCTTCGCAGTCACTCGCCGTGATCAGCGGCGTATTGATCCATTGAAAGCCGTTGTTGAAAAAATAATTGTGAATCGCATTCGCCAACACCGTGCGCACGCGCGTGATCGCGCCGAAGGTATTGGTGCGCGGCCGCAGATGCGCAACGGTGCGTAAATATTCAAAGGTATGGCGTTTTTTCGCGACCGGGTAACTTTCCGGATCATCGATCCAGCCGAGTACATCGACTTGATCAGCTTGAATTTCGTAGGCCTGCCCCTGACCCTGCGATGCCACCAGTTGACCGCCAACAATGACCGCGCAGCCGCTCGATAAATGCAGGATTTCGTTTTGATAATTCGCCAGCGTCGCCGGCACCACGGCCTGTATCGACGCGAAACAACTGCCGTCGTTGATCGATAAAAACGAGATACCTGCTTTTGAATCGCGGCGCGATCGCAACCAGCCACGCACAACGATACGCTGCCCCAGCCATTGTTCGCCCGCCAGTGCCGCGCGCACGCTCAACAGATTCGCTGCGGTGTGTCCCAACTGCTGATCCGACATAGCCAGTCTCCTGTATTGCGTAATTGCCTATCGAAAATTTTATTGCTTCAACTGCGCGAAATCAGACCTCGTCGCCAACGGCGTTGCAACCGATTGCGAAGCGAGTATGCTGGCCCCCATGTTGCAGCGCGAGCGTAATGCTGCACATTTTCAATCGTTTGTTTACCCAAAACAATTTAATAATGTGGAGAAAAACGATGAATGCGCTACGCACAAAATATTCCCCATTGGCACTCGCACTAGCTATTGCGTCGCAAGGTGCAATAGCTGAAGGCGGTATTGAGCAGGTTGTCGTTACCGCACAGAAGCGCGAGCAGACACTGCAAGAAACACCCATCGCCATTTCCGCATTGAGCACTGCCGCGATCGAGGAGCGCAATATTCACGATATCGCCGCACTCAACGGCATGGTACCGAATCTGCGGTTGGCGTCGTCACCGGGTAATGCCAATGGCGCGACTATCAATATTCGCGGCTCAGTGACGATCAATCCGGCACTGACCATGGAGCCGACCGTAGGCCTTTATCTCGACGGCATCTATATCGGCAAAAACGTCGGCGGTGTTTTCGATATCGCCGATCTCGAACGTGTCGAAGTGCTACGCGGTCCGCAAGGCACGCTATACGGCAAAAACACGCTCGGTGGCGCCATCAACCTGATCACGAAAAAACCCAGCGGTGAATTCGGCGGCGAAATTAAAGCGAGCGTCGGCAATTACGATTACAGCAGCGTGCGTGCAACCCTCGATACGCCGTCGATCGGTACAATCGGTGAAGGCATTGGCAAGCTCAGCGCGAAGCTCGCGTTTATCGCCAGCAATCGCGCCGGTTTTGTCGACAATGTGCAATCCGCGCAACCCGGCGCACTGGCGCCGAGCGGCCAGGATTTCGGCAATTTGCATTCGCACGCGGGCCGCGCTGCGTTGCGGTGGCAACCGACCGACGCAATCGAAGCACTGTATTCCTACGATTTCAGTCGCAGCGATCAACGGCCACGGTTTTATCAGTTAACGCGTAATGTCATTCCCACGTTGGATCCGTTTACATCAACGAGCCGTCTTAGCAAAGGTAGCGAAGACGCGGGTCGCGATGACAACGCCTACATCGATGGCCACGGCCTGGTAATCAGTTGGGATGCGGGCACGCTCGGCTCACTCGGCGACGTCACGTTTAAATCTTTAACCGGTCATCGCCAGATTCGCGCGAACGATGATCTCGATTGGGATGGTTCGCCGTATCCATTCCTCGAAACGATCCGCGAAATTGGTTATCACGCCACCTCGCAGGAATTTCAAATGGTGGGGAAAACCGAACGCGTGAATTATGTAGCGGGGCTTTATTATTTTAAGGAAAGCGGACACACCAACAATCCGCTGTTCCTTAACTTATTTAGCCAAACAATTAATTCGTTTTATGGCCTCGATAACAAAGCCTGGGCAGCTTTTGCACAAGCAGATTACACGCCACCCTTTTTAGACGATCGCTTCACGATAACGGCTGGCGCACGTGTCACTAAAGAAGAAAAATCAATTACGCGGGAATATACCGGTGCCGTTACCGTACCGCACAGCACCTACGATAAGGATTACAGCAATACCTCGCCGACATTAATCGTGAACTATCGCGTTACCGATGACATTAATATGTATGGAAAAATAGCGCGCGGCTGGAAAGCGGGAGTATTCAATGCGGAGTCCAACGACGTCGTCGAGCTGAATAAACCAATCAAACCGGAAATCGTCACCTCATATGAGGTCGGCATGAAATCGCGCTGGTTCGACAATCGCCTCAATGCAAATGTTGCTTACTTCTATGATCTTCATAAAGACATGCAAATTTCGCGATTCGACCAAAGCGGTGCCATAAGCACCTTCACCAACGCTGGCAAAGCCGATATTCAAGGCATTGAGCTGGAACTGATCGCCCAACCCATCGATAGCTTAGAAATTTCACTCGCGTATGGCTGGATCGATGCCAGTTATGGGAAATACATCGATACCTGTCGCTCCACGCCGACGGTCGCAAACCCGTGCCCGGCAGGGGTCACACTCGGCGCATCGTACGATGCAAAAAACGTCAACAAATTTCCGTACACTCCGGAAAACACCGCCAGTATCGGCGTGCAATATACGCAGCCATTACCGCTCGGTGAATTGGTGGGGCGGATCGATTGGAATTACACCGATGACTATGCGATTTATCCCGACCGGTCGAACTACGAAAACACTTCAATTGATAGCTATCAACTGGTCGACGCACGTCTCACTTGGGGTAAAGTGAAAATCGCTAGCAATGAGCTGGCGATATCAGCATGGGTGAAAAACTTAACCGATGAAAAATATCGTGTGAACGGTATCGAATGGGGCGCATTCACAACGATGAACTACGGCGACCCGCGCACCTACGGTATGGATGTATCGCTAAAATTCTGACGCTACACACAACACCGATCCGAACCAGATCCCGCTGCGGCGGGATCTTTTTTAATCGCGGTGCAGCGCTGATAAAAACTACCTACAATTCAGCCCTTATCATTGCGAGTAATCTCGAATGTCTATCGATCTGGCCCTCCCCCGCAATGCTCGCTTCGCGGCTTTTCTCGCGGCCGCAATCGCATTTTTTCTGATTTTGCATTTGCAGCTGATCGTCGTGATGTATTCGGGCATGCTCGTGTACGCGCTGGTGGTGAAGCTATCCGCGCATTTGGTCAATCGCGGTGCACGCAATCGTCATTCGCGCTGGGTCGCGGTGGTGTTTGTAGCGATGTTCGTCGCCGCCGCGTTGGTATTGAGCGGCTTCGGCCTGCATGTGTTATTGCGCAACGGGCTCGATTTGCATGACCTGCTGGTGCGTATGAGCGATATTCTCGCGTCCGCGCGTTCGTGGTTGCCCGCGCTGATCGGCGACAAACTGCCGGCGCAGGATGATTTGCTCGCTCATACCGGTGCATTGCTGCGCACTCACGCGTCGGATATCGGCACCGTCGGTCTCGGCGCATTGAAAAATATCGGTTATACGCTGATCGGTATTTTGCTCGGTTCAATGTTCGCGATCGGCGCCACGGTGCATGCACCGCATCTCGGCCCGATCAGCACGCGCCTACTCGAACAATTCAAAGCGGTCGAAGATGCATTCTGGCGGGTGATTTCAGCGCAGGTGCGCATCTCGGCGCTGAATACTTTGTTGACCGCGATGTATCTGCTGATTGTGCTGCCCGCCTTCGACGTGCATTTGCCGTTTACCAAGACTTTGATCGCGGTGACCTTCATCGCCGGGTTGCTGCCGGTAGTCGGTAATTTGATTTCGAACACGGCGATTACCGTGATCAGCCTGAGCCTGTCGTTTGGCGTCGCCGTGAGCTCACTCGCATTTTTGATTTTGATGCACAAACTCGAATATTTCGTGAACGCGCGTTTTATCGGGCAGCAGATCAATGCCAAGCCGCACGAAATATTGGTCACTATGCTGTTGATGGAGCGCCTGCTCGGTCCCGCCGGTGTGGTCGCGGCGCCGGTGTTTTACGCGTGGCTGAAATCGGAGTGGCATCGGTGGGATAGTAAATAAGCATGGTGCTTGCAACGAGTGCGGTGCTCTCGATATTTCTAACGCCGCTACTCAGCGGCGACGGCCACCGGTTGCAACGCAGCAGAAATTTGTTCGTTCGACGCATAGGCCAATAAGATTTCAAGTTGACCCACCGCCACATCGGCGGCACTGACCGACGCGGTCACCTGTACCGCCAGCGGGCCCATCTGCCGACATTGGATGATGAATTCGACATCGACATTGGGCCGCACGGGACTGGTGAAACGGCAATTTCGTACCGACGCCAATACACCAACCCAATCGCCGACCAAACTTTTCAGATAGGGATCACCACCGGCAAGTAAGCCGGCGCCGGCGAGCTGCGCCAGTCCTTCAATTAAAAGCACACCCGGCACAATCGGCAGACCGGGGAAATGTCCCGCGAGAATTCTATTGTCGGAGTGCCAGCGCGCATAACCCGTGTAGCTATGCGTGCCGTGTATCACCAATCGATCGCACGCGAATATATCGCCGCGGTGCGGCAACACTGCTTCAATACCGGCCCGATCCAGCGTGAACGGATAACAGTATTGATCGCTCACGTCAGCCGTACTTACGCGCTAATAAAGTTGCGTTGCTGCCGCCAAACGCAAATGAATTGGACATGATGGCGGTGATGGGCTGATCGTGTCGCGCCGCTAACGGTACGAAGTCGAGATCGCAGCGAGGATCGGGATTTTCGAGATTTGCAGTTGGCGGGATCGAGCCGCTATGCATCGCCATTAGACTGATGATGAATTCGAGGATGCCGCAGGCGCCGATCAAATGCCCGTGCATCGATTTGGTGGCGCTGATCGCCAGCTTATCCGCCGCCTTGCCGAAGGCCAGCCGAATGGATCGCGCTTCGACTAAATCGCCCGCTTCGGTGGCAGTGCCATGCGCATTCAAATATTGCACTTGGTCCGGTTCGAGGTTCGCTTCTTTAAGCGCCTGCTGCATCGCCTTCGCCTGCTCGACCTCGGTGCCAGCGGTCAGATGATTGGCATCGCTGGTACAACCGTAACCGGCGAGTTCCGCTACGCAATTCGCGCCCCGCTGCAGCGCTCTCGCTTCACTTTCCAACACGATCGCCGCAGCGCCTTCGCCCAGCACAAAACCATTGCGATCGACCGAAAAAGGACGACAACTGCGCGACGGATCGCTCGGATGCGCTTTCGCCATTACGCGCAAGGCATTCCATGCCATCAAGGCGCCGGGGGTCAGCATGGCTTCCGTTCCCACCACCACGGCGGCATCCAGATAACCGTGACGAATAGCGCGATACGCTTCACCAATAGCAATCGCAGATGAAGCGCAGGCCACCGAATAGGTATTGCTGGATCCGCGCAAGCCGTAATGCATCGATATCAGCGCCGCTGACGCATTGGCCATCATGCGCGGCACCGACAACGGATGCATCACCGTTGGATTTTTCTTCGGAATAGCGGTGTCGTGAAGCGTATTAAAAAAGCGCGTATACAACGCATCGACGGTCTGCGCGCCGCCAAAACCAATTCCGCAAAAAACGCCGAAGCGTCCACCATCTTCAGGTTTGGGTGCAATGCCGGCGTCAGCCATTGCTTCATGGGCGGCGACCAATGCGAATTGGGTAGCGCGATCGATGCCGGCATATTTCGCATCCAATAACGCTTCAGGATTTTTATCGACCGCTGCGGTGAGAACCTGCGGCAGCCATTTGGCAAGCGCCTCTGCTGCTGGCGCTATACCACTGCGCCCCTCGAGCGCGCTGGCAAATGTACTGTGTCGATCGGTACCCAGGGGGGTGATAGCCCCCATTCCGGTGACAAGTACTTTGATCACTTAAATTTTCGCTTCTTCTGCGAGAAGCTGCGGTAGCTCCCCGTTGTGATGCTCGCGAATAACCGCTTCCATATCGGCCAGCATTTCAGCGTAAGTCATTTCGGTGTATCGCATCGGCTCCGGCAGTTGAAACCCGCAGCGATCTTCGACTTCAAACAACATTTCCACCAGATCCAGCGAATCGAGCCCCAGCTCGGCGACGCGCAAATCCGGATTCTCAAGTAATGCGGAATCGATTTTTTTAACATCGACTAAATAATTATTCACAACGGTGCGTAACATACATAGGCCATTTGGATTTGTTCAAATGCACGCATACTTAACGCGAAATGCGTGGCCAATTTTCAAAAAATTTAAACTTCAAATTCGCGTGGGGTTTCTATCGGGCTGAAGCCTGCAAGCAATGAAATCGTTGCAAACCCACGGGTTTTGAAGCGAAATCCCTGTATTAGAAGTTGATGCGATCCCGCATTCACGACACTCGCGCGAATAATATCCCATAGCCTTATTCGATGTCAGCGGTTGGCTCATAGCAGCGCCGCTATGGTCGCCACCTGCATTAGCAGTGCTCGGCCTGTTTTTTAAGGCCTAAACACCACGCGGCAATGAGGCTTAGCAAAATACCCCCCGCCACATCGAGCGCAACATGCTGTCTGGTCGCGACGGTTGAATAGATGATCGCTATACACCAAAAAATATTTGCCGCTTTCCATGTTGCACCCAACTCCAGCGCAGAGAAACGCCAATGGAGCCAGAGGCAGGAAAAAATCGCGGTGGCAACATGCAGCGAAGGGCATGCGTTTCCCGCCGCATCGACACCTTTGAGAAACGCCATTCCGGGCACCAACGCCCAATCGATATTAGCCGGCGGCGTAGCGTTAGGAAAGAAATAAAACACGCTGAGCCCGGCGAGACACAGCACGCCAATGCGCGCGCCATACTCGATTATCGCGATGCGCGTCCGCATGAAAAACGGTGGCAACGATACATACACCCACAGTGATAAATAGAAGACTAATGCAATCGGCTCAAAGCCAATCAGGTGATCGACCCATGTTACCGGCACGGTGGCAACGGGCCCAGTCGGATTTTTCAACAAATAAAAATAGGCCACGAAAAATAGCGCGGTGAAGCCTGCGGTACCCAGCGCTTTAAACCATAAATGGGTCGTGAGTGTGGTCAGCAGCCCCCCGGTTAACCGATTCTCACTAGCCCGAAGATAATCCAAGAGTGCTCCTTAAATGTCGCGACGAAATGAACGCAATTCACCCGGCCGCCAGGCGTCGATCAGGATATTGTAGTGACATCGAGCGGCCATTTCGTTACGATCTACATCGAAATTTTATTGCCCAGTCCCGAGACACCGTTTAACCACCAGTAAATTAGCAATCGTTGTTATAGGCGAAGCTATTTATATGTGCCCGGCTTTTTATGTATTGGATCATTGAAATAATAATTCGATGCCAAATGCAAGGACACGCAACGGATCGCCAGACCCTGTTACCCATTTGCCAGGCCTGTTCCTATTTGATTGCAGCGCAGCATTGATGTTGTCTACGCACCCGTTACACACGCGCTTCGCATACCAGTGAGCATCGACCCCAGTGATTCTTAGCCGGCAAAAATTACGCCTCGCCTTTCTGGCCTTGCTCGGCGCGCTCTATCTCTGGTTCAGTTATCTGGTTTCTGTCTCGAGCAATCCGCCCCTGCTGCTGGTGTTGGCGAGCATGGCGCCAGTGGTTGCGGCAGGTATGGTTGCCGCGTGGAAATCGAATACCAAAATTATTGCGCTGAGCGCCTGTGGCGCGACGCTTATCGTGCTGTATTTTTTTTCAGATTTTCTGCGCAATCATATTGCGTGGTTCTATTTCCTGCAGCATGCGGGAATGATGGTGTTTCTTGGCGCATTATTCGGCAGCACGCTAAAAAGCGACGAGTCTGCTCTTTGTTCGCGCATTGCAGGGCTGCTGGATAAAACGGTGTTGGATGCAGCCTACTTACGATACACGTGGAAAGTGACCGCCGCCTGGACAATCTACTTTATCGTGAGCGCGATACTATCCATTGCTCTATTTTTCTTTTCGCCAATAGAGATTTGGTCGCTGTTCGCGTCGGTGCTGACACCAATTGCCATTGGCGCGATGTTTATCGGTGAATACGCCATTCGCGTGCGCGTATTACCCGGCCGGAAACATTTCAGTATTTCGGAAACGATCCAAGCCTATCGCAATTTCCCGAGAGATTGACTGCGCCGATGGACAACTCTCGACTTGACCATCGGCATGACGCGCCGGCCATCGAACCCGGCGCAGAATTTCTCCCTCTGCTGCCGACCCATAATCTCGATCGCGTATTAATTCAGCAGCCGACGAGAACTATCCATCGAATCGAATTTCTCCGCGATGTTCTCGCTGTTGCGGAGTCGTTACCGCAAACAAATCATTTATTAAATCTGTGCACAGACCGTTATTGGTTTTCGGTGGCGCTGTTTGCAGCGATTGTGCGCAACATCGTCACGGTGCTGCCAAATTCATCGGCGGCAAATCACACTGCCGAATTGCTGGCAACAATAAGTGATCTGGTGTGCATCGGCGATCAGGATTGCGCACCCCCGAGCAACATGCCTTACGTACGCGTCGATCAGCGCGCGACAACCGACAGCGTGAGCGATGCACCGTCGGTGCCGCAAATCCGGGCCGATCAGAAAATTGTCTGTGTATTTACCTCCGGCTCTACCGGCAGACCAACGCCGCATTTCAAAACTTTTGGCAAAGTTTATCGAAGCATTGTTGCGGGCAGCGAACGTATTTGGCAGCTTGCGGGCGGCCCATGCAGCGTTGTCGGCACCGTGCCGCTGCGACATATGTATGGATTGGAATCCACCGTGTTGCTGCCCATTTTTGCCGATGGTCAACTATCGACAGCGATGCCATTTTTCCCCGCTGAAATCGCTGCGGCATTGCGCGCCGCGCCCGCTCCCCGGCTGTTAGTCATCAGCCCATTTCACTTGCGCAATCTGTTAGACGCAGCGATCGAGCTGCCACCGATGAGCGGAATTTTATCGGCAACCGCTCCGCTCTCGACAGATCTCGCCGCTGCCGCGGAGGCCCAATTAAACGCGCCCTTGCTTGAGATTTACGGCTCGACGGAAACCGGCCAGCTCGCCATGCGGCGTCCGACCTCGAGCGACGAATGGGAAACCTTGCCGGGTATTACATTGCACGCGCAGGATGGCGCCACGATTGCTTCGAGCGTGTGCCTCGAACATACACAGGCGCTTAACGATATTGTCGAGTTGCACAGTGCCACGCGCTTCAAGCTCATCGATCGGCACGCCAATATCATCAATGTCGCCGGCAAACGCAGCTCGCTAGCTTTTCTCAACCATACGCTGAGCAATATTCCCGGCGTACAAGAAGGCGCGTTCTGCATACCGGAAGATCATGCTTCAGTGCCGGTCATGCGGCTCGCCGCCGTGATCGTTGCGCCAACGTTGCAGCAAGCGGATATCATCGCAGCGCTGCGCCAACATATCGATCCGCTGTTTTTGCCTCGCCCCGTGGTTTTTGTCGACGCGCTGCCACGCGATGGCAATGGCAAAATACGCGCAGCGGCGCTGCACGATTTGATCAGAGCCCATCGTTCAAAAAAAACATGACGTTTTCAGGATGACGATGAAATGACGCGAACCACTATTTTATTTCCCGCCGAGCATCCCGTATTCGCCGGCCATTTTCCGGGACAGCCGATTGTGCCCGGCGTGTTGCTACTCGATCATGTGCGACTCGCTATCCAAGAGGATACCGGACACCGCTGCGCCGGCGTACCGATCGCCAAGTTTCATAGCCCAGCCGGGCCGGGAGAAGTCATGACGATCTACTACGAAGTCAGCGGCAATTTCATCAATTTCGACATTACCAGCGGCTCGCGCAAAATTGCGGATGGACGCTTTTCATTGTGATTGCACCGAGCAGAGCCACCGTCGAAAAGACGAAGACATCGGCGTGGATGCACCGGCGCGAACGGGGCAGTAGCGCGCTGCTGACGTTCATGACGAAGTTGTCGCTATTGCTGGGGCGACGTTTATCGCGACCTATTTTGTATCCGATTGCGCTGTATTTTTTAGCCGCAGTGCGCCCCGCGCGCATTGCCTCGCGTGCGTATCTCACGCTCAACCTGGGGCGACCCGCCACGCTAATCGATATTTATAAGCACATACTCGCGTTTACCACCACCATTCACGATCGCGTGTATTTGCTCAATAATCAGCTCGATTTATTCGACATAAAACATTTCGGCACTGCAGCGCTGCACCGCGACCACGCGAAAAAAGGATTATTTTTATTCGGCGCACATCTGGGCAGCTTTGAAGTATTGCATTCGTTCGCCCGCAGCAATCCCGACATCGATATTTTTATGGCGATGTATCCGGAAAATGCCCGCCAAATAAATCGCGTGATGGCATCGATCAACCCCCATGCCACGCAGAACATCATTCCATTGGGGCAACTCGATGCCACGCTTAAAATTAATGAAAAGCTGCAAGCTGGCGCATTGGTCGGCGTGCTCGCGGATCGCGCTTCCGGTGCGGACCGGTACGAAAGCTTTCCGTTTCTAGGTCGCGACGCTTATTTTCCCAGCGGCCCGTTTCGCATGGCATTGATGCTGCGTTATCCCATCTATTTTATGACCGGCCTTTATCGTGGCGGTAATCGGTACGAAATTCATTTCGAGTTGATCGAGGATTTTTCACAGCCGCTCAACGGCGATCGTGATGCCGCGGTGCGCAGTGTTATGGCACGCTACGCCGCTACGCTCGAACGTTACTGTATCGACGCACCTTTCAATTGGTTCAACTTTTTCAACTTCTGGGATGATCATCGCGCCGACCATGCTTAATAAATTCGCTCAACACTTGATGTTGATTAAAAAAATCGCACTCGCAGCGAGTATCAGCCTACTAACTGATACCACTGTGGCGCAGGACTTTGGTTTGGCAGAACTGATGTCGCTGCTGGCGCAACGAAAATCCAGCCACGCCACTTTTGTGGAACGCAAATTTTTTAAAGTGCTGGAACAGCCGGTGGAGTCCTCCGGGGAGCTGGAATACATCGCGCCGAGTTTGGTGAAGAAGCAGACGTTAAAACCAAAACCGGAGCTGCTTATTCTCGATGGCGAAAAACTCAGTATCGAGAGCGGAAATAAACGCCGCAAAACATTCAATCTGCAAGATCACCCGGAAGTGTCGACATTCGTCACCAGTATCCGCGCCACGCTGTCCGGCGATCTATCCGCGCTCGAAAATTATTATGCGGTGGGTCTCACCGGTTCGCAGCAGCAATGGCAATTGTTATTAACGCCCAAGCAGCCGCAACTATTGAAGTTGATCAAGCAGATTCGCATCGATGGCACGCAGGGTTTCGTCAGTACGATTGCGTTCGAGCAAGCCGATGGTGATCGCTCGGAAATGGTCATTACCAGCGATGATGGAAAATGAAACGATATAACCAAACACTGCCTCGTGTTATTTGGGTTTGCTGCATTCTCATCTGTGTGTTTTTTATCGCGCGCACACAATTCGTCGCCGACCTCTCGGCGTTCATGCCGAAGAATCCCAGTGAGCGCCAAAAAGTTTTAGTGGATCAACTGCGCGATGGTGCGATCGCGCGTTTGATTTTAATTGGTATTGAAGGCGGGAATCAGACCGAGCGCGCCGACTTATCCAAAAAACTCGCGACGCAACTGCGTGCGAATCCGACCTTCACCGGTGTTCAAAATGGCGATGAAGCCGCTCGCGAAAAAGACGGAAAATATTTTTTCGAAAACCGTTATCTACTGAGCCCACGCGTTACTGCCGAGCGATTCAGTGTGCAGGGTTTGCGGCTCGCCATCGCCGATACACTCGATGCGATGGCGGGTGACGCCGGCCTGCTTGTCAAACAGATATTGCCACGCGACCCCACCGGCGAAACGCTGCAATTAATCGATCAGTTCGTCAGTGAAAATCAGCCGCGCAATATTGACGGCGCCTGGGCCGCTCGCGACGGCAAACGCGCTCTGCTATTGGCGCAAATTCGCGATTCGGGTTTAAACACGGACGCGCAGGCACGCGCGCTCGACATTATTCGCGACGCGTTTCAGCAAATTCCGGGGCGTAGCGCCGATACACGTTTAGTGATGAGCGGCACCAGCGTCATGTCGGTGGACTCGCGCAATACCATCGAAGGCGAAATCAAACGGCTCGCGTCGATCAGCGTGTTATTGGTCATCGGTTTGTTGTTACTGGTCTATCGATCGCCATTGCTGGTTGTGTTAGGTCTGTTGCCGGTATTAACGGGCGCAATGGTCGGCATGGTTGCGGTCAGTTTGGTGTTTGGACATATACACGGATTGACGCTGGCTTTCGGCACGACGTTGATCGGCGAATCAGTCGACTACTCGATTTATTTATTTATTCAGGGCGCCGGCGGCGCACGCACCGGAAACTTTTGGCGCACGATTCGTCTCGGCGTACTGACGTCGATTGTCGGCTTTGCCGCACTGCTGTTTTCGAGCTTCCCCGGTCTTGCGCAATTGGGCTTGTATTCGATCAGCGGATTGGTTGCCGCCGCCTTGGCGACGCGCTATGTATTGCCGGGACTGATGCCAAAGGCGATCGACTCACGCACCATCATCAAAGCCGGCGATATATTACTCGTGGTGTTCGCGCAAGCGAAAAAATTGCGCTGGGCGCTGTATTTGCTGTCGGTCGTAACGCTGGGTTACATCGTGTCATTCGATGGCGAGGTATGGAACCGTCAACTCTCTGCACTCAGCCCAATATCGAAAAGTGCGCAACAGCTCGATATGGAACTGCGCAACGACATGGGTGGCACCAATATTCGCTACATCGCCAGCTTCGCTGCCGCCGATGAGGAAGCAGCGCTGCAACAAGCGGAGCACGCGGCAACCTTGCTGCAGCCATTAATCGACCAACGGATTATCGGCGGCTTCAATTCGCCGTCGTTCCTGGTGCCGAGCGCGGCGAGTCAACACGCACGGCAAGCCGCAATACCCGACGCTACGATCTTGCGCAGTAATCTGCATGCGGCGCTGCAAGGCCTGCCGATCAAAGAGAATCTGCTCAGCGAATTCGTTGCCGATGCCGAAATTGCACGCTCACGCGCACCATTGACGCGTGCGGATCTTGCGGGAACATCGGTAGCGGCGCTGTTCGACACATTACTGATTAAACGCGCGAACGATTTTCTAGTGCTGATGCCGCTTACGCCGAGCGGTGAAGGCGCGCATGGTGACGAAATCGATCTGGATAAAGTCACCGCAGCGTTGCAAGTGGATAACACGCTTCAATTCACCGTCATCGATCTGCTGGAAGAAACCACGTCGGTGTTCGATGGCTATCTGCGCGAAGCGGCGATACTTTCGGGCTTGGGCTGTCTGGCGATAGCGATATTGTTATTGATGACATCGCCGCTCGCGCTGGCACTGCGGATTATGGTGTCGCTGGGATGCGCGGTGCTCTGCGTGGTGTCGTTGTTTCTGGCGTTGGGAATACCGCTCACCATTCTGCATTTGGTCGGTTTGCTGCTAGTGGTCGCGGTCGGCTCGAACTACGCGCTGTTCTTCAATTCGGATGTGCAGGCGCAAGACCAACCCACGCAATCCAAAGTTGCGTTCTCGGTGCTTATCGCTAATCTCACGTCGGTGGGAAGTTTCGGCGTACTCGGTTTATCGAAGGTACCGGTGTTATCGGCGATTGGCAGCACGGTCGGTCTGGGTGCATTTCTCGCACTGATTTTTTCGGCCATTCTTGCTACGTCGACTCATACCGCATCGACCTCGAAGTCATCTTGAGGAAACCGCCGACATGCGCGCGCTTTTTTCTTTGCCCCGCTGGTTGCTTATCGGTGTTTTCTTGCATGTACTTGCCGGCGCATTACTGCTTATCGACGTGGCGTGGTGGCCATTATCGTTAGCGCTAATTTTAATGACGCATGCGGCGATCGCCATTGCCGGCCTGCTGCCGCGCTGCTCGCTATTGGGCGCAAATCTGGTGCGACTTCCCACTGCCGCGATTAGGCGCGGTGAGATTGCCATCACCATCGACGACGGCCCCAACCCCGAAGTAACGCCGCACGTTTTGCAAATTCTAAAAATGTACGATGCCAAGGCAACTTTTTTCTGTATCGGCGAACGTGCCGAACGTTATCCCGAGCTGTGTCGAGCCATCGTCGCTGCGGGCCATCATGTTGAAAATCATGGACAACAGCATCGCCATCATTCGTCATTGTTCGGACCGCAACAATGGTTGAATGAAATCAGCGCTGCGCAAACGACGCTCCATCGCATCACCGGCCGACGCCCACAATTTTTTCGAGCGGTGGCCGGGTTGCGCAATCCATTTTTGGATTCGGTGTTGTGTCGTTTAGACTTGCGGCTGGCGACCTGGACCCGGCGTGGCTACGATACTCGCACCGGTAACGCCGCCAAGGTTCTGCAGCGACTGACGCGCAATCTCGCCGCCGGCGATATTTTGCTGCTGCACGACGGCAACGCTGCCCACACGCAGCATGACACAGCCGTTATTCTTGATGTTTTGCCAACACTGCTCGGCGCCATCGTCGAGCGCAAGTTGCGGCCCGTTACGCTGAGCGACGCACTCAATGATTAAAGCGCTTCTTGATATGGCGAGCGCGCCTTATCAAGCCACCGGCTACATCAACTATCAATGGGTGCGCGGAAAATTGCGCGGCGATCCTATTTTTAAAGCGCTGCTCGAACACGCTATTTTTTCCGATAACGCGCGCGTGCTGGATCTCGGCTGTGGCAAAGGACTGCTCGCGGCATGGTTGCTCGCCGCAGAAAAATTGGCGAATAACGGCGCATGGCACCATCAAACGCGGCCGGCGCAAAATCTGAATTTTCGCGGCATCGACATCAACGCGCGCGACGTGCACTGCGGTAACCATGCGCTTGCACCTATCTACAATGAGCGCGTGCAATTGCTGCCCGGCGATATACGCGCGGCGGAAATTGCCGCCGCCGATGCGGTGGTGTTACTGGATGTACTGCACTACATTCCGCATGCCGATCAGGAAAAATTATTCGATGAAATTCGCGCCTCGCTCAAAGTGGGCAGCGTGCTACTGACCCGGGTCAGCGATGCGAGACAGACATTTCGCGCCATGTTGACCCGGCTCGTCGATCGTTGCGTGTTGCTGACGCGCGGTTTCGGCGCGACGCCGTTATTTTTTCGCTCGCTGCCAGACTGGATCGACCACTTGGAACGTCGCGGCTTTGCAGTCACCGCCATTCCGATGAGTCAATCGACTGCTTTCGCCAACGTGATGCTGATTGCACGGGCCCTTTAATACTGAACAAGGTAATACAAGGTAATGCGCGCACTTAAATTCAGCTCTTTTACGATGACCAGCGCCATTGGCGCGGGTCTTACGCCATCGCTTGCCGCGCTCGAAACAATGCACAGCGGCCTCGCGCCGGGACACTGGGGCGATTTGGATTTCGACACGTATCTCGGCGAAGTCGCTGGGCTCGAAACGCTGCAGTTCGACGCCAGATTATCCGCATTTGATTGCCGCAATAATCGGCTCGCGCAACTGGGACTCGAACAGGATAATTTTGTCGAAAGCATCAATGCCGCAATAAACACGTATGGCCGCGATCGCATCGGCGTGTTTCTGGGTACCAGTACATCGGGAATTTTGAGTTCGGAAATCGCCTATCGCCATGTCGATCCCAATACCGGCGCACTGCCCAAAAATCACGACTATCGCCACACGCACAATTGCTATTCGGTCGGCGATTTCGTGCGCAGCTATTTCGAATTAACCGGACCTGCGTATGTCGTTTCCACCGCGTGCTCGTCGAGTGCCAAGGTATTCGCGTGTGCGCAGCGTTTGATCGACAGTGGATTGATCGACGCGGCAATTGTCGGTGGTGTCGATTCGCTGTGCTTTACTACGCTCTATGGTTTCAACTCGCTGCAATTAATGTCTGCGCGCGCGTGCAAGCCGTTCGATGCCGATCGCGATGGCATTTCACTGGGCGAAGGCGCGGCATTTGTACTGCTGGAAAAAGCTACCGCTGTGAAGACGGGCGATATCGTGTTGAGCGGTATTGGCGAAACCTCCGATGCGCACCATATGTCGTCACCGCATCCCGACGGCTTGGGCGCGCAGTACGCGATGGAAGCCGCGTTGCGATCAGCGCGTCTAAATACGAGCGATATCGATTATCTCAATCTGCATGGCACCGCCACGCCGAGCAACGATGCCGCGGAAGATAAAAGTGTGACGCGTTTATTCGGCCGGCAGACACCGTGCAGCTCGACGAAAGGACACACCGGACACACGCTCGGCGCTGCCGGTGCGTTGGAAGCAGTCATCGCCGCGCTCGCGCTGAGATTCAATATGATTCCTGGCGGTACCGGCACTCAAAATATCGACCCGACATTGCAATGCCATTATGTGTTGGCGAATCAAAACCGATCGCTGCGACATGTGATGAGTAACTCGTTTGGTTTCGGCGGCAGTAATTGCAGCTTGATTCTGTCGAAGGTGATGGCATGAGCGGCCTGCTAGCGCATATCGACGGTATCGGTTTATTTGGCCCGGGATTGAATGGCTGGGAGCACGCGCGGCAAATACTCACTGGTCAATTGCCGTTTGTCGTTGCACCGCTTCAGCTACTCGTTGCGGACGCATTACCGGCAGCGGAACGTCGCCGCGCAGGCCTGGCGGTAAAGCTGTCGATGGCGCTGGGTTTCGAAGCGATCGGAGATGCCGGCGCCGATGCGACAAAATTAGCGAGCGTGTTCTCGTCGACCGGTGGCGATTGCGATAACTGTCACCACCTTCTCACCACGCTGGCATCTGACGATCGCGCGGTATCGCCGACACGTTTTCACAACTCGGTGCACAATGCGCCGGCGGGCTATTGGAGCATCGCCACCGCGTGTATGGCGGCGTCCACCAGTCTCTGCGCTTACGACGGTACGTTTGCCGCGGCACTGCTCGAAGCGGCCACGCAAGTGCGCGCTTCTGATCAGCCCTGCCTGATGGTGGCATTCGACAGCGCCTATCCCGAACCGCTGTACTCGTTCCGTCCGATTCCATATCCGTTCGGCATCGCGATGGTGCTGAGTCCGCATAAAACAGCAACCACTCAAGTCTCGCTAAACATCGCGCTGACGACAGCCGATGCGATGCCGATCGATCAGTCCGAATTGGAAAAACTGCGCGCGACAATTCCGACCGCGCGCGCATTGCCGCTGATGCAACTGATTGCGCGCGCGGAAAGTGGCAGTGTGGTTATCGAATATTTAAATAAACCCAATCTCGTTATTGAAGTCATCTCATGATCGATCGCAACTGGATTGCCGCCGCCATTCCACACCAGGGCACCATGTGTTTATTGGATGCCGTCGTAGAGTGGAATGATGAACGAATTGTTTGCATCGCAACCAGCCATCGCGATCCGTGCCACCCGCTCGCCATCAACGGCATAGTGGGTATCGCTGCCGGTGTCGAATACGCTGCGCAGGCGATTGCTGTACACGGTGCGTTGCTCTCCGCAAAAACAATCACAGCAAAGGCGGGCTATCTGACCAGTATTCGCGATGTGAAATGGCAGCGCGAACGTCTCGACGATTTACCTGGCGATCTCACGGTGCAGGCAGAACGCATTGCGGGGAGCGATGTCACGTTGCTGTATCGATTCAGCGTCGCCGCGATGAACGAAATCCTATTGACCGGCCGCGCCAGCATTCTTATCGATGTGGCATCGCTGCAATCGCAACATTCGTCTACGAACGGTAATTCAGCATGAAACGCGCATTGATCACCGGAGGTAGTGGCGCCATCGGCGCAGCGATTTGTCGACGGATGGCGGCGGATGGCATTCACGTCATTGTGCACGCAAATAACAACATCGCCGCTGCCGAAAAATTATGTGCGGAATTATCGGCACACGGATATTCGGCGCAGGCCGTTCAATTTGATGTCACCGATGCCGCCGCGGTCGAATCGGCATTGGAAAAATTACTCGAACACGAGCCCATTCAAATTCTCGTCAATAACGCCGGCATTCACGACGATGCCGTTTTCCCCGGTATGCGGCGCGCGCAATGGCACCATGTTATCGATGTATCGCTGCACGGTTTTTTTAACGTCACCCAACCGATAACCATGCCGATGATAAGAAGTCGCTGGGGCCGAATCATTTCGATTTCATCGGTGGCTGCCCTGACTGGCAACCGCGGGCAATCGAATTACGCAGCGGCGAAAGGCGCGATTAATTCCGCGACGAAATCATTAGCCATCGAACTCGGAAGTCGCGGCATTACCGTTAATGCTATTGCACCCGGCATTATCGAATCCGATATGACATCTGGTGTTTTTGATGCGGCGGCTATTGCGCGCTTGGTACCGTTAAATCGCGCCGGCAAGCCCGAAGAAGTGGCGAGTCTTGTTGCGTTCCTTGCGTCCGAGCAGGCGGGATATATTACCGGGCAGGTGGTTTCGATTAATGGCGGGATGATTTAGGGATTCACGTGGTTTCTCCCCTCTCCCGTTCGGGGAGAGGGAACTTAATCAGCGGTATTTTATTTTTTATCACTACAGCTCGCGCGGCAATTCCAATCCCGCCGCACTAAACCAGCGCGACAATACGCGGAAATTTTTTTGTTGATCGACACTCATTTGCGCGCAAATTTTTTTTATTGTTGCCACGGTAATTGCGTCCAGATCACGGCGCGCTTTGCTCCTCGCCACCACCATAAAGGGCGCCAACGCGGTTCGATGAATTGCCGCGTCCACTTTCATTAATCGGATGGCCTTCGATAGCTCGTCAAAACTAAACGCGGCGCGCAGCGAGTTCAGATAATCTTCGGTAAATTCGGGCAGCTGATATTTGGCGTTGTCGTGTGCAAAAAAATGCTGCGTGCTGCGCCGGCGCAAGCGGCCGAAATCGGCAATATACGTGCCTCCATCCGGTTTCAACACGCGCCCTGCCTCGGTCATTGCGCGTTCCAACGAGGCCACGTCGGAAAGATGATGCAACGACATCGTGCAGAGCACACAGTCAAAACTATTCGACGCGAAATTTTCTAATTTCCGCATGTCGCCATGCACGAGTTGTACATTGCTAATGCCGTTGCGTTTCAGCGTCGCACTGGCGCGTTCGAGCATGCTTTCCGAGGCATCGAGTCCGATAAAATTCGCGGAGGGATTGAGACGCGCTATTTGCAGTAATTGATTGCCGGGGCCGCAGGCGAGATCCAACACCGCATCGCCCGCTCTGATAACAGGCGCCGCTTGCAGAGAATGGAAAAGATATAAAAATGCTAGCACCCCATCCTCAAGGCCACTCTCCATGAATGCCTCGATTTTGATCGGATCGTCCATGATCAAATCGGGCTCAGGAATACGCGGTAATTCTTTTCGAGCGAGGCATTCGAGAATTAAGTGCCCAAGCATTACGGGCCCTGACATTGCTTACCCTTCCGTTATGTCTGACGTTCAGCTGCTACAACTATATCTTCAGCTTTCGCTGCTTGATATTCCGAAAAAAAGCTCATGATTTTTACATCGATATAGCGGCGCGCATCGACCAGACCGGCTTCGTCCAGCGCAGCGACAATGGTTGCCGGCGCGACGCAGGCTTCGATCGTATCCCAGTAATAACGCCATAACTGGCGCGTATTCGTTTTTTGTCCGACCAGCGCTGCAATCAACGGCACTATTCGTCGCATGTAATTTTTCAGAACGAATCTTCCAACCGGCGACGCCGGGCAGCTAATTTCCAACAGACACAATTTGCCGCCCGGTTTCAACACGCGGCGAAACTCGCGAAAAGCTGCCGATAAATCGCTGATATGACGCAGCGCATAACCCATACTTAGAAAATCGAACGAGGCATCGGGAAACGGTAGCGACTCCGCATAGCCTTCAACCAGATTCACGCCAGGTAATTTCGCCTGTTCCATCATGCCAGGGCTGGGGTCGATGCCAGTGACCAGGCTTGCATCGCCGACGATCGTTATCGCTTCGCGCGCAACCAGTCCGGTGCCCATTCCAACATCGAGAATTTTCATGCCGGGTTTCAGTCCGGCCCGCTCCAGCGCCGAGCGGCGATACCATGAACCGCGACCGAATCCGAGCACGCGCTCGATCAAATCGTAATCTTCGGCAGTGCTATCGAACATTTCGCGGATGAAACCCGCGCGTTTCGACTCATCCGCATAATATTCGGTGAGTGGACTATGCGGAGCAATGATACTTTCGGCGACTGAACGCTTATCTTCCATGGCGAGCTCCAAATTATTATGAAAAATTGCTGAGGTCAGATATGGAAGCCTTACGCGATCTGCATGCACAAACCCGCGACTTGCATCCCTGTACGGGTCGTATCAGTTATTTGCTGCGATGAGCCGCAATATGCTCGGCGAGACTGCGCAACGAGGCAAAAATTTGCAAGTTATCGTCGCTATCCGCTTTGATCTGCACACCGTATTTTTTCGAAACGACGAGAGCGATTTCGAGAATATCGATTGAATCGAGTCCCAACCCTTCCCCGTATAACGGCTCGTCCGGCAAAATGTCCGCTGGCGCGATGTCAAGATTGAGCGTGGATACAATCATCTCCGCGAGCTCTCGCAGTAGTTCGGGAGCAACGGGGAACGCTGGTTTTACGACTTCCGACATAACGTAGCCACTAGTTCGTTAGAGTTTTTTTCGGGTCGAATTCTATTACATAAGCGGTGAACGTCCAAGCGCACGCCCGGGCGCACCGATCACTGGCGTGCAAAAATTGACATTGCCGCACGCAAATCAGTACAGTCCGACGCTCCTTCACAGTCCACCGAACAATGCTAAAACTTCAATATTTACTGTGCGATTCCAGCTCGCCACTGCCCGTGCGCACCATCGATTCGGTCGGTATTGTGACCTATGGCGCATTAAACCTGCCGGCGTTGGATCTGCTCGTGGCGATGCCCTGTCTCGATGCCGAGATCGCGCATGAAAGCTGGCACTGCACCGCTGAGATGCAGACTGGCCACGCCGGCGCGCTGCATTACCGTTATGGCGACGAGCTGCTGTTCGGTTATATCTCGCTCGATGAAATGCAATTTCAAACCGATGCGAAACGAAGTGGGTTGCAACAGGCAACCGGTGCGGCTTATCAACAAATTTTTGCGCTGCTCGATCAACTGCAATTTCCGCAGTTGTGGCGCGTATGGAATTTCATCCCGCGCATCAACGCCGTCGAACACGGACTCGAGCGCTACCGCCAATTCAATATCGATCGCCAAGCAGCCTTTGAAGCCAGCGGTCGCGCAATAGCCGGCAATGTCCCGGCAGCAAGCGCGGTCGGCACCGTAAATGGCAATTTGAATATATATTTTATTGCCGGTCGCACCACGCCGGTCGCCATTGAAAACCCACGCCAGACCGCCGCGTATTGCTATCCAGCCGAATACGGGCCGCGCAGCCCGATTTTCTCGCGCGCCAATCTGATCGATTATGCCGGACAGGATTTACTGTTTATTTCCGGGACCGCCAGCATTGTCGGCCATCGTACGCTGCATGCGAGCGATGTCGCCGCGCAGACACGCGAGCTGTTGGCCAATATCGACAGCATCATCGGTGCGGCTAACGACATAACTCAGCGGCGAAAATTCGCCCGCGCGGACCTCACCTATAAAGTCTATGTGCGCGATGCCGCCGATAGCGGCGCGATCAGAGCGGAAATCGAACACTGGCTGAGTGCAATACCGCGCGCGATTTATTTACAGGCCGATATTTGTCGAACCGATTTATTGGTTGAAGTGGAAGCCAGTGCCGGTGTCACCACCGAGTTTGCGCGCGCATGATGCGCTGTCATTTCATTGCACTTATCGCATTAACGTCACTCTCTGCCACCGCCGAGCAAAAGCCGCTATGGGAAGCCGGGCTCGGTGTTGGCGGCGTGACTTTTCCCGCTTATCGTGGCTCTGACGAACAGCGCGCGTTGATTTTACCGACGCCTTATTTCATCTATCGCGGCGAACTATTTAAAGCCGATCGCAATGGTATTCGCGGTATTTTTTTCGACAACGATCGCATCGATTTGAATGTCAGCACGAGCGCATCGATTCCGGTCGACAGCGATCACATCGATGCGCGCCAAGGCATGCCCGATCTAAAACCGACGCTCGAAATCGGTCCGTCGCTCGACCTCACGCTGTGGCGCTCCAGCGACCGCCAACGCAAACTCGATCTGCGTCTGCCGGCGCGCTATGCCTTCACTGCCGAGGCCAATCCGCAATCGGTCGGCTGGCAGTTCACGCCGCGCTTGAATTTAGATGTGACCGATCTCGTCGGTTTGCGCGGCTGGAATTTCGGCCTGCTGGCCGGACCGATTTACGGCAGTAAGCGCCAACACGCTTATTTTTATTCGGTCGCCGATCGTTACGCGACGTCAACACGAAATGCCTACGATGCCCCCGGCGGTTTCGCCGGCTGGCAATTGCTGAGTGCCGTATCCAAACGCTTTCCCAACTATTGGATCGGCGGCTTTATTCGTTACGATTCATTGAGTAGTGCGGTATTCGAAAATAGCCCACTGGTCACGAGCAAGCATTATGTCGCCGGTGGCATCGCGATTTCATGGATAATTGGCCAATCATCGCAACGCGTTGAAGCGGATGAGTGATTGCTTATTGCAGCGTCAAAATAATCGAATACTAACCACGTAAACGAAATCCAACTATGTTGCTCCGGTTGTCTGAATATATTCGCCTGTATGTGGGCCTCGGCACGCTCGGCGTGCTGTGCCTACTGTGGAGCGTATTTGCGGTGCCGCTCTATCCGCTGCTGCCGGCGCGCTACGGCGAGCGGCTCGGTCGCTGGACGATTATGCGCGGCTTTCGATTTTATCTGCAGACGCTGGAATTTATCGGTGCGTGCCGTTTCGATTTATCCGAACTCGATGCGCTGCGCGATGAAAAACAGGGACTGATCCTCGCACCGAATCATCCGAGCCTGCTCGATGCGGTGATGGTGATTTCGAAATTTCCGAATATCGCATGCATCATGAAATCGACATTAATGGATAGTATTTTTTTCGGCAGCGGCGCGCGCCTCGCGCGTTACATTCGCAACGACCCGCCGATGCACATGATCAAGCAGGCGGTCCACGAATTGAATCGCGGCAGTTTTTTACTGCTTTTTCCCGAAGGTACGCGCACCGTGACACCACCCGTCAATATCTGCAAACCGAGCACCGGTTTAATTGCGAAGCGTGCGCGTGCGCCGGTGCAAACGTTATTGATCGAAACCAATTCCGAATTCCTCGGCAAGACGTGGCCGCTATCGCGTCGCCCCGATATGCCGATGGTTTATCGTATTCGACTCGGCAAACGGTTTTCCGCACCCACCGGCGATGTCGGTGAGTTTGTCGCCGACATCGAAAATTATCTGCGCGATGAATTACAGCGCGCGACGCTGCGACCGCCGATGCAAAACGCAAATGATTCAACGCAACTGGCGGAGCGCCGGCCCTATGCCTGAACGCTCCAATACTCATCTCGTGTTAATTCCGAGCTTCAATCCGGGCGCTCGTGTTTATGAAACCGTGCGTGCGGCACGCGCGCAGTGGGACCCAGTGTGGGTGGTGGTCGACGGGAGCACCGACGGCACCACGGACGGCCTGCGCAAAATGGCCGACGACGATGCCGGTTTACGCGTGCTCGTGTTGCCGCATAACAGCGGCAAGGGCGCAGCCGTTATGCACGGTATCGAACGCGCCGCCAGCGAAGGTTTTACGCATGTGCTGACGATGGATTCGGATGGACAACATCCTGCGCAATGTATCGTCGAATTCATGCAAACATCGCAGCGCCAATCGCAGGCGATGGTGCTCGGCGTGCCGCAATTCGATGCATCGGCGCCATCGTTGCGCGTAAAAGGCCGACGCGTGTCGAACTGGTGGGCGAATCTCGAAACGCTGTGGATGGGCATCGGCGATTCGCTGTTCGGTTTTCGCGTGTATCCCATCGCACCGCTGCTCGCGGTGATGAAAAAAAATCACTGGATGCGCCGCTTCGATTTCGATCCCGAAGCGGCCGTACGTTTATGCTGGCGCAACGTAAAGCCGATTAATATTCCCGCGCCAGTGAAATATTTAAGTAGCGACGAAGGCGGCGTTTCGCATTTCAATTATTTGCGCGACAACGTTTTGCTGACGTGGATGCACACGCGCATGTTTATCGGATTTTTGCTGCGCTTACCGGTTTTAATTTGGCGGAAAATACATCGTTAATGCAGCCGGCCTGCATCGAACGCTATCACCCTCTCGCAGTACTTTCTATATTGCGAATTGAAAATCTTATAGCGCTGATGTTATAGCTCCGACGCTTGCGTACTCGTGCGAATTTTCTTAACGGGTACTGCTGAGCTAGCGTCCATCGGCGAAATTACTCTGTATGCGGCTTGCTTTACGGAACCGATTACAAAGCCGGCGATAATTATCGCGGCGTGTGGGGAATTTACGGCAGTTACGATTATTTATCGCCGGAGCTTTTTTCGGTATCGAGCACGGCGCTGTCGGGCGGCATTAAATATGTGTGGACGCGACGCGATGCGACGTATTCCGATATTAGTTCCACCAACCAGACACGCGGAGAAATCAGTATTTATTACGCGTTTCTGGGCGGCGGACAATTCGGCACGGTGGATTGGCGGAAGTAATCCAGCCGATTAAAAATAATTTTTTGCCGAATTTTTAAATCTTTCCGGCGAACGGTTTTAATCCCATTGATTCGGTGTCACTACCGCGCGACCGCGCAGCAGGCCTTTATCGAGCTTTTGATAAGCTTCGCCGACTTTACTGAATGGAAAAACTTCCACTTCGTTGCGAATGAGACCGGCTTCGGCAAGCGCGATCACCTCGCGCGTATCCGAGCTGCTGCCGCCTTGGAAGGTAAATACTTCGCCATCGCGCGGCAGGGCATTGAACCACGGCCGATTCGATTTGCCCATGCCGGCGCCGATCAAAGCGTATGACCCGGTTCTGCGCAGCGCGCTGAGGCCCGCTTCGACGCTGGCATCTATGCCGACAAAATCGAGCACCGCCATCGCGCCTTCGCCGTCGGTGTATTGGTGTAGTGCATCGACGGTATCGCTATTCACGCCAACCACGGTTTCGTGCGCGCCGAGTTCGCGCGCAAATGCCAGGCGTTGTTCGTTGGTATCGACGACGATAATGCGCGCCGCGCTCAGTACACGTAAAAACTGTACGGCAAAGCTGCCGAGTCCGCCGGCACCGATCACTACCGCAGTCGATCCCGGTACCAGTTTCGGCAGTACGCGTTTTACCGCGTGATATGAAGTCGATCCGGCATCAGTCAGCGGGCCGGCATGCGCCGGATCGAGGGTTTTTAATTTAATGAGTTCGCGCGCCTGCGCCACCACGTAGTGGGCCAGACCGCCATCGCGGCCGTACCCTCGCCCCGCTGCGCCTTCGATGCAGGCATTGTCCATGCCGCGTTGACAATACGAGCACGTGCCGTCGGATTGCACAGAGAGCACTACCACGGCATCGCCTTGATTAAAGTTTTGCACGCCGGTGCCGCAGCGCTCCACCCAGCCGCCGACTTCGTGACCGAGCGTGAACGGCACGCGCCAGCCGAGCATTTCCCCCATTTGTTTTGGAAGTTGCATCATGCCGATATCGGAATGGCAGAGACCGTTGCCTGCCACTTTAATCAATACTTCGCCGGTGCCGGGTTGCGGCACGTCGACTTCGACCATTTGCGGCGGTTCGGCCCAGTCCAGAATGCGATAGGCTTGCATCGTTTTGCTCATGAGATTCCCCACTGTTAGCGATCAATTGGCGCTGCGATAAAACGCAGTCAGCGCCGCAAGATAGTCTGTTTAATTACTGGTTAGGAAGTTGGCGCACCCGTACGCCGGGATGGTCACGACTGGCTGCAAATTACGCACGATTTGTCGATCGCAGGAGTACGCACCCTAGCGAACATTGAATAAATAAAAAAGCCACCGCAAGGGTGGCTTTTTTATTTATTTGGTGCGCCCAGAGGGATTCGAACCCCCGACCTCTGCCTCCGGAGGGCAGCGCTCTATCCAGCTGAGCTATGGGCGCGTAACGGGCCGGCATAATACCGGGCATAGATCAAAGCGTCCATCTTAACCCCGCCCTTAACCCTACTCGATGGTTGGTTTTGCCGAAGTTAACTGGCTATAATCGCGCCAGTTTTTTATCCCGCCCCCGCCCATCCGGGTTTATGTTTAAGGCATGAGGATCACGCTGTGAGCAAATTGATGTCGAAGAAAACCGCGCTGTTATTGGCCGTATTTGGTGTGGGCACGGCGCTGAGTCTGTCCACTCATGCTCTCAGCGACAAACAGAAAAAAGACATCGAAGATCGCATCAAGCCGGTCGGGGCCGTCTGCCTCGAAGGTGATAGCAGTTGTGGCGGTGCGGTGGCGGCAGCCAGCGGCGGCAAACCGAAATCGGGCGAGGAAGTATTTACCGGTACCTGCAATATGTGCCATGGCACCGGCGTCGGCGGCGCGCCAAAACTCGGCGACAAAGCGGCGTGGAAAGATCGCATCGCGCAAGGCGGCGATACTTTGCACACGCATGCGCTGCAAGGCATTCGTGCGATGCCGCCAAAAGGCACCTGCGCCGCCTGTTCCGATGATGAGGTTAAGGCTGCCGTCGATTACATGGTGGCGCACAGCAAATAAACTGCTGCAGCTCACGCAATAAAAAAGGCCGCTTGATGCGGCCTTTTTTATTGGCTGGTGAAATTACTCACCCGGCATTTGTGGCGGACGCAAATGCACTGGCGTCGCGCGTTTTTTGCGATGTCGAATGTTCAGCATTTCCACCGCAAGCGAGAACGCCATCGCGAAGTAAATGTAGCCCTTCGGAATATGCATGCCGAGCCCTTCGCCGATCAATGCCATGCCGACCACAATCAAAAAACTCAGCGCGAGCATTTTGATCGATGGATGATGATCGACGAAATCGGAAATCGGTTTCGCGGCAAACATCATCACGCCGACCGCAAAGACGATGGCGAGAACCATCACCGCCAATTGATTCGCCATGCCGACCGCGGTGATGACCGAATCGAGCGAGAACACGATGTCGATAATCGCGATCTGTACCAGCGTGGAAGCGAACGCTGCTTTCACGCCACTTTTTTCATCGCCGTGCTCCTCGCCTTCCAGGCTGGTGTGAATTTCATGCGTGCTCTTCCATAACAGGAATAAACCACCGCCGAGCAAAATCAGATCGCGTCCGGAAATCGCGTACTCGAAAACCGTAAAGAGCGGCGCGGTAAGCCCCATCACCCAGGTCAACGACAGCAGCAACAAAATGCGCGTGACCATCGCGAGGCCGAGACCGAGCAGGCGCGCTGACTGTTGCTGTTCCTTCGGTAAGCGCCCAACCAAAATCGAAATGAAAATAATATTGTCGATGCCGAGCACGATTTCGAGTGCCGACAATGTAGCGAGTGCTACCCATGCCTGCGGATCAGCTATCCATTCCATCGCTTTCTTGCCTCAACATGAACAGGAGCGCCGCAGTATACGTGCGCCCCAATGGGTGAGCCAGAAGACTAATCGAGCAGATCGCGTAAACCCGCCAAAGTTGCACGGGCGCGGGTTTTACTCGCGACAGGATCGGCATCCTCGCGCCCTTGCCACTCGACATCCTCGCTCGGCAATTCATCGAGAAAACGGCTCGGTGTGCACGATAGAAAATCACCGAATTGTTTGCGCTTGGCGCAGAAGGTCATCGTCAACGTGCGACGTGCGCGCGTGATCCCGACATAGCACAGACGGCGCTCCTCTTCGATCGTTTCGGCTTCGATGCTATTGCGATGCGGCAACAAATCTTCTTCCATGCCGATCATATAAACATGCGGAAATTCCAGACCTTTAGCGGCGTGCAATGTCATCAGCTGCACACGATCGTCGCTGTCTTCTTCGTCCTGCTGGCGCTCGAGTAAATCGCGCAGCACCAGCTTGGCGATCGCAGCATCGATGCCGTTATCGCCGTCATTGTCATCGCCTTCTTCTTCGGCGCGTTCGAGCGATTTCTTTAAGCTGTCGACCAGCGTCATCACATTCGCCATGCGCCGTTCGGCAACCGTCGGGCTCGAACTATTCTGCTGCAGCCAATCTTCGTAATCGATATCGCGCAACATCCCAATAATCGCCTCGACCGCATCATCGCCCTGCATGCGGCGACGCGTGCCTTGCAACCAATCGGTGAACTCGCGCAACCGCGCGACGGCTGCTTCGCCGAGATGGCTTTGCAAACCGATTTCCTCGCTCGCCGCATGCATGCTAATGCCACGTTCGGTGGCGTAGGTGCCGAGCGCCTCCAGCGTCGACGCGCCGATTTTGCGACGCGGTACATTGACGATGCGCAAGAACGCATTGTCGTCATCCGGATTGATGAGCAGGCGCAGGTAGGCCATCACATCCTTGATTTCATTGCGCGCAAAAAACGATGTGCCACCGCTCAATCGATACGGCACTTGGAAATTCTGCAATTTCAATTCAAGCAAGCGCGCCTGATGATTGCCGCGATAGAGGACCGCGTAATCGCCGTATTTGCCGCGATGGCGTAATTGATGATCGATAATTTCGCTGACCACGCGCTCGCATTCGGCATCTTCATTCGCGCAGCGCAGGATACGAATCGGATCGCCGGGACCGAATTCGGACCACAACGCTTTTTCAAACACGTGCGAATTATTTGCGATCACCTGGTTTGCCGCGCGCAAAATGCGACCGGTCGAACGATAATTCTGTTCGAGTTTGACGACTTTCAGATGCGGATAATCCGTTTGCAATTGCACGAGATTTTCCGGGCGTGCACCGCGCCACGCATAAATCGACTGGTCGTCGTCGCCGACCACAGTCAGCCCCTGGCGATTGCCGACCAGCAATTTCACCAAGTGATATTGCGCACCATTGGTATCTTGATATTCATCGACCAGCAGATAGCGAATGCGCGCACGCCATTGCTCCAGCGTGTCCGGATCGGTCTGAAACAATTCGACCGGACGCAAAATCAAATCGTCGAAATCGACCGCGTTATACGCTTTCAGTGAGCGCTGATAACGCAGATACGCCTGCGCACACAGCATATCGGCAGGGCCGGTGCTGAGCGCGACCGCTTGCTCCGGCGTCACTAGATCATTTTTCCATTGCGAAATTTTTTGTTGCACGACACCGGCCTGATCGGAATCGCCACCGTGCTCAGAGATAAGCAGATCGCGAATCAGCGCAAGACTGTCTTCGCCGTCGAAAATTGAAAAACCCGATTTAAAGCCGATTTTGCGATGCTCACGGCGCAGAATATTCAGGCCGAGATTATGAAACGTGGATACGGTGAGGCCGGCAGCTGCCGGCCCGCGCAGCAACGCGCTGACCCGCTCGCGCATTTCGCGCGCAGCTTTATTGGTAAATGTGACCGCGGCGATATTGCGCGCGGAGATGCCGCACTGCTCGATCAGATATGCGATTTTGCGTGTGATCACGCTGGTCTTGCCGCTGCCGGCACCGGCGAGCACCAGCAGCGGCCCATCGATGTAATGCACGGCCTCACGTTGGCGGGAATTCAGAGTGGTCACAGATGAGGAGTCGACAGCAAAGTGGGCCGGCATTTTAACGCGATGCCGTCCGCTTCGGTCGCTGGAAATCGAAATCTAGGGTGCCTATACATTATTTTTTTGTAAGCATCTAGAAAACGTTTCACATTTTGTTTATAAATGCCTGAATTAGATTAAAAAAATATAGCTATGACTACCTGGGTGGATGTGCGTCGCTGGACTGATCGACAGCCGCGGCGCATTACGGTGCAGCACAATATGTCCGATATGGCGGTGCGCGTCCTTTTGGTTGACGAAGAGCAGGCGGAATACATGCTCATCGCCAACTATGCGGCTGCGATTGATCGCCAGCGTTACCTTATCAGCTGGTGCGATCAGCCCGACAAGGCATTGAGCAGTATGCTCTCGGGCGAGTACGACGCCATCCTGCTCGATTGTCAGCGCCACCCCCAACAAGCCCGCGAATTATTGAAAGCCGCCATCAGTCACGGCTGTGTCGCTCCCATCATTGTCATGACCGATGTACTCGATACCGAACTCGATCGCAATGCAATTGCCGATGGCGCCGCCGATTATCTGTTGAAAAGTCAGCTCGACGCAGCACAACTCGAACGCCGCCTGCGCTACGCACTCGAGCGCAAAAATGGCGAACGGCAGCTGATTCGGCGTACGCAATACGATCCGTTGACCAGTTTGCCGAACCGCCTGCTATTTCGCGATCGCCTCGAACATGCGATTACGCGCGCGCAACGCGAAGACGCCATGCTCGCACTCTTGCACGTCGATCTGGATGGCTTTCGGCGCGTCAATGAATCGTTCGGACATCGCGTCGGCGATCAATTCGTGCAGTTGATGGGGCAGCGACTGACACAATGCGTGCGCAAAACCGATACGCTGGCCCGCATTGGTAGCGATGAATTTGCGATCGTGCTCGAGGATGTACGTCAACTCAGCGACGTCGTCGCAGTGGCCGAAAAAATTGCCGACATGTTGTCGCAACCGTATCAGCTCGGCGACACGCCGCTGGTGCTGGGTGCAAGCATCGGCATTGCGGTTTGTCCCGACGCCGGTCATACCAGCGAAGCGCTGTTGCGCAATGCCGAACTTGCGCGCCAGCAAGCGAAACTCTTGCGCGGCTGTCACTATCATTTTTATACCGAGCAGATGAATCTCGATGCGCGCAATCAGATTCATCTCGAAGCGGAATTGCGGCGCGCGTTGCGCCGCAACGAATTCGAATTGTTTTATCAGCCGCGCGTTGAACTCGAAAGCGGACAAGTCATCGGCGTCGAAAGTCTGATTCGCTGGCGCCATCCCGAGCGCGGTTTGCTGGCGCCGAGCGATTTCATTCCGCTTGCCGAGGAAACCGGGCTGATCGTGCCGATCGGCTATTGGACAATTCAGCAAGCGTGCCGCGACATGCGCAATATGCAAAAGCATTGCGATCGCCCACTCGAACTTGCTATCAATTTGTCGCTAAAACAATTGCAGGATGAAAAATTTTCCGCCACCGCCTCGCGCCTGCTGGTCGAAAGCGGCATCGATCTGCACCGCATCGAATTTGAACTGACCGAAACGGCGATTCTGATGAATGCCGAACAGACGTATCAAAGCATGCTCACGCTGTCGCAACTCGGCGTCAGCTTTTCGCTCGATGATTTCGGCACCGGCTATTCGTCGTTCGCGCATATTCAACGGCTGCCGATTTCGGCATTGAAAATCGATCGGAGTTTTATCCGCAATCTACCGGGCGACGCCGACGATGCAATCATCGTGAAGGCCATTATCAATCTCGCCCACAGTCTGCAGCTGCATGTGATCGCCGAGGGTGCCGAGACCCTCGAACAGGTGCACTTTCTCTGGGAAAATCATTGCGATCAGGTCCAGGGCTATTACTTCGCGCCCGCTGTCACGACCGAACAATTAGTGACGATGCTCGAAGAAAAATTATTAGCGTCGTTATAATTTTTCTACCGCAGGCCCACCTGAGCGCAGGCGCGGCGCACGTCTGCTAGGCTCATCTGCACGATTAACGCCCCAGGGATTCAGGATGCAAGACGTTAAAGATCTCGCGCTGATTATTGAAGCCAGAGTGCCGCTGATAGCGCTCGAAACTTACGACGAACCTGCCGCGCTGCAATTACTGACGCGCGTCGCGATGCAACGCAAGCTCGGTTATTTCTGCTGGTCGATCACCGATGGCCTGCATCGGCTCGGCCTCGGCAATGAAAAAACTACGGCCGATCCCGAATCGCCCACCGCTGTACTGCGTTTGATTAAACGCCAAACGGCACCGGCCCTGTTCGCGCTATGCGATTTCCATCCTTTTCTGATTAATCAGCCCGAGCACGTGCGCTTGCTCAAAGATATTGCGATGGCGCAGGAGCGCACTGGTCACACCGTCATTCTGATCAGCCATGAACTGGATCTGCCGCAGGAGTTACGCCGCTACAGCGCAAAATTTCAATTGTCGCTGCCGAATGATTCACAGCTGCTATCGATCATTCGCGATGAGGCGGGGCAATGGGCGCGCGAAAATCCGCAACTGCCGCTGCAATCCGATAGTGCCGTTATTAAAAAACTCGTGCGCAATTTACGCGGCCTCACCGAAACCGATGCACGCCGACTTGCACGCGGCGCGATTCGCGACGACGGTGCCATCACCGAGGCCGATGTACCCGAAGTGAATCGCGCAAAATTTGAATTGCTCGATATGGAAGGCGTGCTCAGCTTCGAATACGACACCACAAAATTCACCGCGGTCGGCGGTTTGAAACGGCTGCGCGAATGGGTCGTGACACGCGAGCAGGCCGCGCTATCGCAGGCTTACGATCGCCCGAAAGGCGTCATGTTGCTCGGCGTGCAGGGCAGCGGCAAAAGCCTCGCAGCCAAGGCGATCGCTGGTCTATGGGGCCTGCCCTTATTGCGGCTCGACATGGCCGCGCTCTACAACAAATACATCGGCGAAACCGAAAAAAATCTGCGTCGCGCATTGCATCAGGCCGAGCTGATGTCGCCCTGTGTATTGTGGATGGATGAAATCGAAAAAGGTCTGGCCGGTGGCAACAACGACGAAGGCACATCGCAACGCATTCTCGGTACCTTGCTGACATGGTTAGCGGAACACCGCAGCGGCGTATTTTGTGTGGCTACCGCGAACGACATTGAAGGATTACCGCCCGAATTGTTGCGCAAAGGCCGCTTCGATGAATTATTTTTTGTTGATTTGCCGGATGAAAAAGTGCGCACTGAAATTTTTTCGATTCATCTGCAGCGCCGCAATTTCGATCCCACCCGCTTCGATATCGCAGCTCTTGCCAGCGCAACCGAAAAATTTTCCGGCGCTGAAATCGAGCAGGCGGTAGTTACAGCACTTTACACCTGCTCGGCACGGCGCGAGCCGCTTGCGAGCGAACATATCCGCTATGCGATCGATAGCACGATACCGCTCGCGGTGACGCTGGCGGAAAAAATCGATTGGCTGCGCAAGTGGGCGGATGGTCGCACCGTTCCCGCCGACTGAAAGTGGGAATCAGCGGCGCATTGAATGCGATGCATAGAAAATTTTATGTGCAACACGCCGATGCTCTAACACATCGACTATGCCGCGCGCTGGCTTTCGGCCGCGCGCTCACTCCAGTCATCGAGACGCCGCTTGATGTACCGGCCCGGAGCCGCCTCAATCACTCGTGCATTATCGATTGATCGTGCCGGCACCAGATCGCCCGCTACTCCCTCTGCCCAATTCAACCAGTCGAGCCACCAGCTGCCTTCAATCTTGAATGCACGATCGAGCCATTCTTCAGCCTGCGGCGGTGTCTCGGGATTCACGTAGTAATAATATTTATTCGCAGCGGGTGGATTGATCACACCCGCGATATGACCTGAGCCCGCCAAACAAAAACGCGTGTCGCCGCTTTGCAGCTGCGTAGCCGCATAGCACGAGCGCCAGCGCGCAATGTGATCCTTGTCGGCCGCGAGCACATATGTCGGAGTTTGCACATTTTTTAAATCGATCGTGCGCCCGCTAAGCTGCAGGTCCTGTGGTTGCGCGATCTGATTGCGCAAATGCAATTCACGCATGATGAATTTATGCGTCGCCTCCGGCACATTGGTATTGTCGCTGTTCCAATGCATCAGATCGAACGCTGCCGGACGTTCACCTTTTAAATAATTGATAACGTAATAATTCCAGAACAAGTCGTTTTCTTTCAGCAAATTAAAGCCGACCGATAACAACCGTCCATCGAGATAACCGTTGCGGCTCATATGCTTTTCGACAGCTTCAACAGTGGTTGGATCGACCAGAATGCCGATATCGCCCGGATCGCGAAAATCAAAACTGGACGCCAGATACGTCGCCGACGCAAAACGTTTTTCACCGTGGCTTTCGCCGTACGCCAGCGTGCACGCGAGCAAGATGCCACCCAGACAGTAACCAATCGCAGACACCTGCTTTTCGCCGGTAATATTTTCGATGATTGCACCGGCCGCGATGGGGCCGAGCTGCATGTAATCGTCGAAAGTCGTGGCGCGATAACTGCTGTCCGGATTCACCCACGAAATCATGAATACTGTATGGCCCTGATCGACCAGCCATTTCACCATGCTATTTTTTTCAGTGAGATCGAGGATGTAATATTTATTCACCCACGACGGCACAAAGAGAATAGGCGTGCGTTTTACCTGTGGCGTGGTTGGCGTGTATTGAATCAACTGCATCAATTGATTTTCTGCGACCACCGCACCCGCCGTGGTCGCGATATTTTTACCGACCTCGAACGCATCCGGCCGACTCATGCAGACGTTGAGGATATCCGCGCTTTTCTTTTTATCCTCGACCATCATGTGCAAGCCCTGCAGTAAATTCTCGCCTTTCGTTGCGAGCGTTTTGCGCAGCACTTCCGGATTGGTCAAGGCAAAATTGGTGGGGGCCAGCGCATTCACAGCTTGTCGCACAAAATATTGCATGCGCTCGCGGCTGCGTTGTTCGACGCCGTCCAATGTACCGACACAGTCAAGAATATTTTCAGACGCTAATAAATAGGATTGCTTGATGTAATCGAACAGCGCATTTTCTTCCCATGCGGGATCGATAAAGCGACGGTCACCGACTCGCGGCCGCGCCATCGGCTCGACTGCTTCGCCGACCAATTTCATCATCAGGTTATTGCAGAGTTGAATCTGGCTTTGCCAATAATTGATTTGCTGCTCAACGATTTTTGCCGGCGATTGCGTGACGCCGCTATATATGTTGCGACAGCATTCGGTAGCGGTATCGACCACGGATTGCTGCGTGCCGACACCGCCCTCCATGCGATCGAACAATTCTTCGGCGACAGATTGTTGAAGCTCGCAAACCTGATCGACAATCCGCGAGTATTGCGAAAACCAATCGAACACAACATCCTCTCCCGGCCGGTGAGATGTCTCGATTTAAAAAACTAGAGCGCAGACCACAAACCTCCCGCGCGCCTGCCTAGTTAAATTAAGCTCGAGTCTAGCTAAATTAAACTCGAGTTAAATTAAGCAGCCGATTTGGCCGTCGCTTTTTTCTTGATGACGGTTTCGTCTTTCGGCGCAAACACCGTGGTGACCTTTTCCTTGATGTCGGAGCCGACCATCATCCACGCCTTGCTGTCGTCGAGCATTTTCTTCGCAATTTCGCCGCTCAGTGAAATCGAATCGGCGGTAAATTTACGCAGCGAATCGATATCCTTGATCGAGCTAAGGGCGCGCATCTGCTTAATGCTGATATCGCTGAAATAACCCGCGGAAGATAAATTCAACTTCGAGGTCTCTTCCATTTTATCGATCGCGAATTTATTCATATCGCCAACCGACGCCAATACCACACCCGCTTTGTCTTTCAGAACGCTTGCTTTTTCTTTCAGTGTTTCGATGACGGCCATTGAGTAACTCCTCTTAGGCAGGTCTGCTCTCAATTTGAGAGCGGGATTAGGATTCCACCGGAACGTCTTACGAGGCTCCGCTGTTTGCGATAGTGCAAAAGCTGTACCCGATTCAATCGGTACGCAGCCGCTAAATGAAAATCCATCATTTTTGAGGGGTAACACTGCCAAAACCCGATGACGACGCAATGACAGTGGCATTAATTTTTTTCTGACGCATACAAAAAGGGCACCAGTGCTGTGCAGGAGTGATCACAAAGCGACCGCGAAGTACAGCGCCGGTGAATACAGGGCAGCACAAGCGCTGCCGAGAAATCATCGACTCGCCTTTTAACGGAACGTATCATGCGCCTTCATTGACTCGGAGATGACCACATGGACTGCCTGTTCTGCAAAATCATTGCGAAGCAGATACCTGCGACCATCATCCATGAGGATGACCTAGTGATCGCCTTTCGCGACATTAACCAGCAGGCCCCTACGCATGCGCTGGTGATTCCACGCCGTCACATCGCTACGCTAACCGATCTGCAAAGCGGCGACAGTGCGCTGGTGGGACATATGCTGCATACCGCGACGCAGATTGCGCGCAGCGAAGGTATTGCAGATTCAGGCTACCGATTGGTAATGAATTGCAATGAGGATGGCGGACAAACCGTATTCCATATCCATCTGCATCTGCTCGGCGGCCGCGCGATGCGCTGGCCACCGGGTTAATACGCCGTATAGCTTCTTTGAACTCATAAATAAAAAAGCCGGGCTTAGCCCGGCTTTTTTATTGGAACTCGACATCCACTGTCCCGCCCTGATCCCTGTGGGCGCTTTCGCCTCCGTGACAATACGTATTTTCCACATTGGCACGATCGCCACCAGCAGACGGCGCCGCCGCAGTGTGTGCGACATCTCTCACACGCTTCAGCGCGGGCGCGGAATATTCAATATCTCGCCGATCGCGGCGTATTCATCCCCACCCAGCCGGGCGAGCGGATTCACCTTGGCCGCGTCCACAGTCAGGCGGCCACCTTCGACGGTGGCCACCGCGTCGTCAATAAATACCGACTCAACTTGCGCCAGGATCAGCGCCTGCGGCAATGGCCCCAGCTCGATTTGCCGATCGAAACGGCAGGCGAAAGCGATGCGGCAATCGCGCAGGCGCGGCACTGGAAAATCGCCAAAAGGCAGCGTTTCCAGCCCAAGCTGTTCAAGTTCAGAATCGTTTTCGGACAGCTCGCGGGAACTCGCTGTAACCAGCTGCGCCATTTCACGATGCGCGATATGCACGACAAAATGCTTGCGCTCGACGATGTTGCGGCGCGTGTCCTTCAGACTGCCATCGGACTTTTTGCCAATCGATAACATCACCAGCGGCGGGTCGCTGCACACTCCGTTGAAATAGGAAAACGGCGCGAGGTTCAGACCCTGATCGCTGTTTTCCGATAGCACCCATGCGACCGGGCGCGGTATCAGCGTTTGAATGAAGGTGAAATACACCCGGCTGGGAGAGAGTTCGGAGAAATTGATTTGCATGGGTTACATCGTAGAGGACGTCAGGCGTCGAGATCGGGAATCATCATGGTACGCACCTTTTGAATGCTCTCTTTGATGCGTAACTTTTCCTTCTTCAACCGCTGCAGCTGTAGCTGATCCCGATACGGATACTGTTCGAGGCGATTGATTTCCTCGTCGAGTATGCGGTGCTTTTCCTGTAGCAAGGCTAAATGCTCGCTGAGCGCTGCGTCCGGTTCGATCATTGAATAGGATTCTTGAGCAAGGTTATGTTGGGCGAATGTCCATAAGCACGCTACATCGCGCAGACCTGGCTATCGACGAACTGCTTGATGGTCTGCCGACCGACCAGGTCGACGTCGGTAAATTCTATACTGCAGCGACAGCCCTGTTGCTCCGCATCGGCAAGGACGATACGCGCATAAATATCGCTGGTGCGATTGCCTAGCAATTGCAGTGACAACGCCATTTTGATCTCGTTGCTGGCCTCAAGCGGCACTGGGCTAATCATGCGCAGGCCATGATAGCCCATATCGACCACCTGCCCGCAATGCAGTGGCCCGATCGCGCCGCTGTCGCGAACACGTTGAAAATAACAGGGCATCTGCACCGGGACGCGAAGACTTTTCCGCACATCGCGACGCGGCACTGTGAGCGCACGCGGCCGCATCGTGCCGAGCATTTCGTAAACCGTCACCGGTGTGTGTCGACCCCGCGCTCTGACAGTATTCAATTCGCCGACCAGCACGGAGTCCTGCACCAGCCTGAAAATAGCTTCGCTAAACAAGACTTGCCCGCGCAGACTCTGCGCTGCAATTCGCGCCGCCACGGCAACGACCGACCCCAGCGCGGTATATTCGCGGCGCAAGGTGGCCCCCACCGCACCCATCACGACATCGCCACTATGAATGCCGATGCCCATATAAAGAGGTGGCAACAGCAACACTTCATTCTGCTGATTGCACTTCGACATCGCCTGCTGCATTTCCGCCGCGCAAGCCAATGCCGCATAGGCATGATTGCCTTGTTCGAGGGGTGGACCGAACAAGACGGTTAACGATTGCCCGCTCAGCTTGTCGACGGTACCGCCATGCCGCGCAATGACCTCCGTCATCAGCGCTAGGTAACGGTTGAACAAATTGACTACCGCCGTCGGTGTATTCCGCTCCGCCACAGCATCGAAGCCACGCAGTTCGGTTAGCAGCACCGTAACCGTGCGGCGCTCGGCGGCCATCGGAGGGAAGCCGGCCTCTTCAAGCAGTTTGCCCAGCCGTTTGCGCAGCAGAGCGTCACCCTCCTGCGATCGAATGCCAGGATGCACTGCATAGGTTTCCGCAAGGATTCGTTCGATAAGCTCGCTGCTAGGCCGACCGCTGGTCACGCTCATTCCCTTATGTATGTGGTTTTAATGGCTGGGCTCAATGCAGACAACATTGTTTAAATAATCGTCCACTGCCGCAGGGGCAATAATCGTCGCGCGCCGCGGGTTCCATATCGACAAACTGCTGCTCGACATCCCACTGCCAGGTGCCATCGCCCCACAGCTTATGTACCGCGCGGTAATCATCGAGCAATTGTTCGAAACGAAGGCGCTCGGTCACCAGCACATCGTCGGTGTCATCGACATCCCAATCGACGATATCACCCTCGACAAACGCTACCGCCCAATCCAATGCCGCTTCGACGCGCTCGTACAGATGGTCGTCATTGAGGTCATCCAGCGCCACGATCCACAGGTTTTCGAGGTATTGATGACCGGCGAGGAAACCATCGCACCAATCCGCCAGCGCGCTTGCCGATTCGAGCTTTAATGCGCCACCTGGACGATAGCGTTCGTGCCGAACATCGGTGTCGATAGAATGAAATAACTCGACCAATAACTTGTAGAACGTGCGCGCTTCGAGCGCATCGTCGAACTGGGGATCGTCGCTCAACCAGATCAGCTCGAACCATTCGGAGGGCTTAATAGGCTCAGGCGAGCATGCCATCGCATAGAGCAGACCATGGATCTGGTGATAGTTAAGAACGGCGTCGCGCGTACTCAGGACATTGAGATAGCCGAGTAATGCATCTTCACTGTGCTTTGCAAAATTCAGCATGCGATCGCTAAAGCGTGTTTGGGAATTGATCGGAATAGTAACGTGGCGAGCGGGCAAATACTATGACGGCGCCAATCGCTCGCATCGACACCGGCTGCTGCCTACACTGAGCCCGAACGCTATGTTTTTGAAATCGAGAGCCGCTATTGATGGAACCCACATTGCAAAGCCCCTGCATTCGCAATTGCTGCCTCAACGGCGACGATATCTGCCTGGGCTGCGGACGCGCGTTGAGTGAGATCCTGCAATGGCAAAAACTATCGAATACGGAGCGAGCCGCAGTTTTAGCGTGCGCAGCTGCCCGCCGACAGCAATTGTCGGTACCGACAATTTCCCGTCACTCGGAACTTATAAAAAAATAAACAGGCAACAAACGTCAAAAATGTGAACAGGTTCCGCCCTTCCTGGTTGTCCCTGCCACCGCATCGCGATAACTTAACTCCAACGCAGCGCTGTCACCGAGCACGCAGTCGACAGCGATCTGGCACGACCACGGCAACAAACAACGGTAAGAAGGAGTGCGAACCGTTACACTCAGACGAATCCCGGCCACCGAATTCAGTACCACACCGTTTCTCGGGCAACCCCCCGTCCATCACCCACCCTGTGCGGACGGGGGGTCTTTTTGTCAGACCCTTCCATACGAAATTCTAAAAAGCGCGTCTTTCCTTCCGTATCTCAACAAGTCAGGTTTACTCAGGCCTATTGAGTCAGAGAAAGCGTATCTGATTTTCTGACAGTGAGCGGAATCGAAAACAGCCCGCTTGGCTCAAGCGTCGCAGTCAGCTCGTAACCCACCTTGCTTTTTGACTTGGTCAGCACATCTCGAACAAATCCAAAACTACTCATCAGGCTGATTGTTGCTGGCATCGTGTACGTCGCCGTGCCGTGGGCGGGTACCGTCAATGGTTCGCGACTGGCGCCGCTGGCGAGTTCCCGCCCTTCGACCTTAACGCGGTAGCTGATTGCATTGAGCTTTAGATCCGAGGCGTTTGGATTCGACAACACGAGATCAACCAGCAAGGTCTGATACAGCCCATCGCCCTGACCGAGCCGCAGCCCCGCTAGCGTCACATCGGGCGGCGCGAAGTCATTGCGAAAGAAACTACAACCGGCGAGCAACAAAACCCATGGCGCCACCCAAAATCGCTTCATAGGGCCGGCACCAGTTCGATTTCAACACGACGGTTTTGCGCTCGACCAGCATCGCTTCGATTGTCTGCAATCGGTGCGCGCGGCCCAAACCCAGCAGTACGTATTCGCGATAAGGAGATTTGGCGAGCGCCGAGGTAAGCACCGACACTTTGCGCGCGCTGTTCCGATAAGTACTGGTTGTGCTCAAAACTGCCAGTGCTGTCGGTATAGCCCTTGATATCTATCGTCGTTTTCACGAACTCTTTCAGCACCGGAGCGATGTTATCGAGCACTTGCGCCACCCGCGGCTGTAGCTGCTCGCCATTGAAAGCAAAGCCGACACCCGGAACAACGATCTTTATCACATCGCCATTCCTTAATAACCGCAGGTTGCTGCCTTCAAGCCGAGCGCGGAGGTACTGCTCCTGCTTATCCTGATAAATGCCAGCACCACCACTAGTCGGTGCAACAATAGGACCGAACGAAGTGCGGCTTCGATCCACGGAAGCGGGTGGCGGTTGCGGCGTGGGTGGTGGGGTACTAGGTCTACTTGGCTCTGCAGGGGGCCTGGGCGACGGGGCAGGCTGATTGATCTGACAGCCGACTGCAATGAATCCAAATACCATTACCGTCGATAGACACCGCACGGTTTTGATAATTTTTTGCATTGGACCGCCTCAATCAATTCAAGAGCCGGGATATTCCCCCGGCCATTCCTTTATAGCAAGTCTAGTCATATTCAGTATGGGTTCAGCTCATGATCGCTACCTTTCTCACAATGAAAAATCAACAGAGTGTGAAGTGGAGATCATCATGAAACGTTTGCTCTCGTGCAGCCTGAGTGGCGTACTGTTGCTGACCAGCTCGGTGGCGCTGGCGTATCGCGAGGTCGGCGATGTCGATTACGCGCGCGTTACTCGCGTCGAGCCAATCTATGAAACGGCAAGCTACACCACACCGCGCGAAGAATGCTGGCACGAACAGGTACCTGTCCGTAGCGCGGCAACCCGCAGCTATACCGCGCCGATCCTTGGGGCGATTATCGGCGGCGCGGTAGGCAATGCCCTCGGCCACCATGAAGTGAATCGAAAAGTCGGTACCGTTGCCGGCGTAGCGCTCGGCGCTTCGATCGGTCGCGATATCAGTTATCGCAACAGTGGCGATGCCGAACCTGTCGGCTACCGCGACGAGCGCGTGTGTCAGACAGTGCCGGATAGGGAGTACCGCGAAGAGGTGGTAGCATACCGCGTGTTTTATCGATACAACGGTCGCGATTTTGTGACGCGCATGCCTTACGATCCAGGCTCGCGGTTGCGCGTAAACGTAAATGTTCAGCCCGACGAATAATTGCCCGCGATGAAATTGATGCGCCGTCTCACAATTACCGTACTGACCATGCTGTGTGCATGGTCAGCACTGGCGGATCCGCCGCACGACCGCGGTCATTTTCGCAATGACGGCCGCGATAGCCGCAATTACGAACAGCGGGACAATTCCAGAGATTACGAGCGCCGCAATTATCGCGAATATGATGCGCGCGATAATTATTCGCGTCGCCCGATTCGCGATGTGATCGGCGAAGTCGAACACAACTATCGCGGTCGCGTCGTCGATGTCCAGCCACCGCGCTCCGATGCCGACGAAGATATGTATCGCGTGCGCGTGCTGCAGGAAGGCGGCCGCGTAAAAACCCTGCACGTGCCGGCAGATCGCCGCCGCGAACGATAATCCGAACGAAAATGCGCCTACTGCTAGTCGAAGACGAAGCCCCGCTGCGCGAGCAGCTCGCCCATCAACTCCAGCGTCACGGTTATGCGGTTGACAGCGCGGCTGATGGCCGCGAAGCGCTCTATTTGATCGGCGAGTTCGATTACGATCTCGCGGTGATCGATTTGGGATTGCCGTTAGTCGATGGCCTCACCGTTATTCGCAATGCCCGCGAACAGCAAAAACGTTTTCCGATTTTGGTACTGACTGCGCGCGGGCGTTGGCAGGACAAGGTCGAAGGTCTTGAGGCTGGCGGCGACGATTACGTCGTCAAGCCATTCCAGATCGAAGAAATACTGGCACGTCTCAATGCCTTGTTACGCCGCAGCAGTGGCTTTACCACCCCGCTACTGGCATTCGGTGCGCTGGAAATCGATACCGCGCGACAACAGGTTTGCGTCGCCGGCACGGTGATCGAGCTGACCGCGTTCGAATATAAAGCGCTGCTGTATCTCGCCCATCGCCATGGCACCGTCGTGTCGAAAACCGAACTGACCGAGCATTTGTACGATCAGGATTTCGATCGCGACAGCAACGTGATCGAAGTATTTATCGGTCGGCTGCGCAAAAAGCTCGACCCGGATCATGTTTTGAATCCCATCAGCACCGTGCGCGGACGCGGTTATCGCTTCGAGCTGCCGAGCAGCACGGATGCCTAGCGATCGAATCGACCGGTTCGTCGAGACGATCGGCAAACCGTGGCTCGCGCGGCTGCGGCATCGCCTCCAACAACTCCCTGCTCCGAACTCGATCGCGCGCCGCTTACTGCTCGCCAGCCTCGTCGTGCTGCCGCTGTATCTCGCCAGCATTGGCTGGTTTCTGGCGCAATCGTTTGAAGCCAGCCAGCTCGCCGCCGCGCATGAACGCCTGCGGGTGCAGTTTTATGCGCTGTTGGGCGCCATTGAACTCGAACAGGGTGTGATCAAAGTCAGCGCGCATACCGGCGACCCGCGCTTGCGCCAGCTGAATTCGGGACTGTACGCCGCCATTCAACGGCCGCAGGCGGAAGTGCTGTGGGCATCGCTATCGGCGGAAGGCATCGATCTGAACCAGCAAGTATTGGCGAGCGACGACCCACCGTTAGCGGGCAGCGAACGCTTTGAAGCGATCAACAAGCCCGCCGCCTACCTGCGGTTTCAGTATCAAACCGTTTGGGAGACCGATAACGGTGAAGATATTCCGCTGGTATTCACGGTGCTGGAAGAACAGGACGCATTGCGCGCCGAATTGCGCGCGTTCTTGCGCCAGTTATGGCTCGGACTCGGCAGCGCCGCGCTGTTGCTGACGGTCGCGCAGGCGATGATTCTGCGTTGGGGCCTGCAACCGCTGCGCAAGTTGACGCACGATGTCAGCGATCTCGAACAGGGCCGGCGTGCGGCATTGCCCGAACATTACCCGGAAGAATTGCAAGCGCTGGCAACCAATCTCAACCAGCTGCTTAATCGCGAACAACAGCAGCGCGAACGCTATCGCAATACGCTGGGCGATCTCGCGCACAGTTTGAAAACACCGCTCGCGATTTTGCATCAGGAAGTGGCCGCGACCACGCCCGACCGCGACCTGCTCGAAGAGCAGATCACGCGCATGAATCAACTGATTGGATATCAACTGCAACGCGCAGTCGCCAGTGGTCCGCACCGGCTGCAACAAAAAATTGCGCTACGACCTATCGTGGAAAAACTCGCCAACACTTTCGCGAAAGTGTATTTCGAAAAGAAACCGCAATTTGAGCTGCATATTGCGCATGATTGCGAATGCCGCGCGGACGAAGCGGATTTGCTCGAACTACTCGGCAATTTGCTCGATAACGCGAGCAAGGCCTGCAGCGAAAAAATTGCGATCAGCGCGACCGGCAATGAGCACTGGTTATTAATCGTCATTGAAGATGACGGCCCTGGCATTCCCGAACATCAGCGCGCCGATATTTTGCAGCGCGGCCAGCGCGCCGATAGTTATCAGCCGGGCCAGGGCATTGGGCTCGCGGTGGTCATGGATATTCTCGATAGCTATGCCGCCGAACTCGATATCGGTGCCAGCCCGCTGGGCGGTGCGCGGTTCAGTATTCGCTGGCCGGCGTGAGCGGCTAAGGATCGTTACGCAAAATGCAGTGTTTGGCGAAATCGGCGGCTTCATTAATCGTCCAGTCGCCGCTGGCCTTTTCCTGCATATTCTTGCACCAGGCTTCAGAGCCAACTTTAGGTGCACACGCAGCGAGCGCACCTAACGCGGTGATCGCAAGAAAGAATGAAATTAATTGGCGCATAATCGATTCCAAACTGAGCAAATGAGTACCGAGCGTAACGGATTTAGCAGCGAACAACCACGACGACTCACGGTCGAACGCCGACGTGATCAACAAAATGTGATGAGGTAATTATTGTGCAACTGCGAATTGTTTTTTGTGCCATCGCCATCGCGCTCTCATCGAGCGCCTTCGCCGAACTCAAAGGCAGCTACCAGATCGATCAGAAAAAATCGCTCGATCTGTATTATCTCGACGATCAACACATGCGGGTCGATATCGCCAATCAAAATCAGCTGGTGCTGAAAAATTCACAATCGTGGATTTTGCATCGCCAGGGCGATCAGTGGCTCGGTGTCGATGCCGATCAAGCCGCCGCCGTTCTGAAAAGCACGCATGGCAATGAATTACAGAAAGACATCGGTCCGGTTGAATTACGCGACACCGGCCGCACAGAAACCGTAGCCGGTTATAAAGGCAAAGTGTTCGAACTCCAGGCCGGCGATAATCGCTACGAACTGGTGTTGACCGACAATCCCGATGTGCTCGCATTGACCAATGGCTGGCGCAAGCTCGCACTGAAACTGTCGCAAAGTCTTGGCGCCGAACAAACGCAGAAGCTGCAACAGGCACTGAGTAAAATTCCCGAACGTGGCATGGGTGGTTTACTGCGACAGGATAATCAACTGGTGCTGACCGCCGTCGCAAAAAATGTCAAAGCCAGCGATGTCGACATGCCACCCAATACGCAACTGTTGCCGAAGTTTCAAATCCCCGGTCTAAATTAATCCTCGCTACGGCCATTATTAATCCGGCAATATTTATTGTCGGGCTAATATTAGCGCTACCATCCCATGATCACCGCATTACCACCGATGCCGAGCGTCAGTGGTAATGTGTTGATCGCAAAAATCTTTTAACACTTGTCGCACGGATCATACGGAGACCGGTCTTGCAATTATTGGGAATGCTGTTGCTGCCCTTTGCCGGCGCTGCGTTGGCAGCCATTTCCGGCAGCGATCGCACGCGCTGTGCATTGATCACTGCATTTGCGCCGGTAATAGCGCTCGCGTTGCTGATGCGACAACGCATCAATGTATTTGCCGGCAACGTGGTGTATGAATCGTTGCACTGGCTGCCGCAAGCGGGACTCGACATCAGCCTGCGGCTCGACGGCCTCGCATTTTTATTCGCGACACTGATTCTCGCGATCGGTTTGCTCGTGATTGTTTACGCGCGCTATTACCTTGCCGAAAAAGACTCACTACCGAAACTCTATTCGTTGCTGCTGCTATTCATGGGGGCGATGCTCGGCATCGTGCTGTCGAACAATATTTTGTTAATGCTGGTGTTTTGGGAGTTGACCAGCCTTACGTCATTTTTATTGGTTGGCTATTGGCAGCATCGCACCGAAGCGCGTCACGGCGCGCGGATGGCGCTGATCGTTACCGCAAGTGGCGGCCTGGCATTGCTGGCCGGCCTGTTATTACTTGGCAACAGCGTCGGCAGTTTTGAGCTCGATGTGATTTTATTGAGCGGTGAAATAATTCGTAGCAGCCCGCATTATCCATTGCTGCTGTCGCTGATACTGCTCGGTGCATTCAGCAAATCCGCGCAATTTCCGCTGCATTTCTGGTTGCCGCACGCGATGGCGGCGCCGACTCCTGTGTCATCGTATTTACATTCCGCCACCATGGTGAAGGCCGGTATTTTTTTGTTGGCGCGATTGCATCCTGCGCTCGCTGGAACCGAACTATGGTTCGACATTGTCACGACCATCGGCATGCTGACATTGTTGTACGGCGCGGTGATGGCATTACTCCAGAACGATCTGAAAGGTCTGCTCGCGTTTTCCACTATCAGTCATCTCGGCTTGATCACGCTACTGTTTGGAATCGGTACGCCTTTAGCGACACTCGCAGCGCTCTTTCATATCGTTAATCATGCAATTTTTAAAGCCTCGTTGTTTATGGCGGCCGGCATCATCGATCACGAAACCGGGACGCGCGATTTGCGGCGTCTACGCGGGCTAAGGCGCTACCTGCCGCACACCGGCGTATTGGCGATGGTGACAGCGGCGGCAATGGCCGGTGTGCCGCTATTGAATGGCTTTCTCAGCAAGGAAATGTTTTTTGCCGAAGCGATTCAAATTCGCGACGCCGGCGGATTAGCGAACCTCATTCCAGTGATCGCCACCATCGCCGGCGTATTTTCGGTCGCGTATTCGCTGCGCTTTATTCACGATGTTTTTTTCAATGGCGAAGCCGACGATCTACCCAAATTTCCACCGCACGAACCACCGCGCTACATGAAACTGCCGGTGGAAATTCTGGCGCTATTATGTCTCGCGGTCGGTGTGTTTCCCGCGTATACCGTTGCGCCATTTTTAAATGCGGCGGCAATTTCCGTTGTCGGTCAGGTGCCGAATTACAGCCTCGCACTGTGGCATGGGTTTAATTTACCGCTGGCGATGAGCTGCATCGCGCTCGGCGGCGGCGCAGTACTTTACGCCGCGCGCGCACCGATTTTTCGCTGGCACGATCGCCATCGGACAATCAGCAGCATGCGCGTCTTCGAGTTCGGGCTGATCGCTCTCTTCAACAGCGCAAGAAAAATTATCAACGCGCTCGATAATTGTTCGCTGCCGCGCTTTGTTGCGATTGCGTTGCTCGCGACGATAATCGTGGAGATTTTTGCGCTAGCACAATTACCGCAACTGCTCGGCCCGATTGCGATTAACCCGATCGATATCACGCTGGTCATCGGCGCGTTAATCGCAGCTGTCGCGACTGCATTCACTGTGCGCTGGCATCGCACGCGATTATTGAGTTTGTTGCCACTGGGCGTGATTGGTTTGGTGGTCACGCTGCTATTCGCGCGCTTTTCCGCACCGGATTTGGCACTGACGCAACTCGCGGTCGAATTCGTCACGCTGTTGCTGATGTTATTTGCATTGCGTTATCTGCCGGCGACGGCGACGCTCGAAAACATATGCTGGCGTGACGCTATTATTCCGCTCGTGCTCGGCACCAGCACAGCTTGCATCACGCTGGCGATATTGACGCAGCCGTATCAGTCGATCGCGCATTATTTTACTGAACACGCAGTGAGCGATGGTGGCGGTCACAATGTCGTCAATGTCATTCTCGTGGATTTTCGCGGGTTCGATACGCTGGGTGAAATATCGGTACTGCTAATTGCCGCCGTTGGTATTGGCGCGATGTTGCACGGCATCGCACTGCAACCAATAACCACGCTATTAAGATCGCAAAAATCGCCGTTACTGCTCGCGACATTGGCGAGCGTACTGCTGCCCCTCGCGCTGCTGATTGCCGTACATTTATTGGTGCGTGGCCATAATTTGCCGGGGGGCGGTTTTGTCGCGGGGCTGGTTGCCGCGGTTGCATTGCTGCTGCAATTCATCGCACGCGACGAACGCGCGACGCTACTGCGTTTATCAAATGCATGGCAAGGTCTCGCCGCAATCGGCGTGCTAATCGCCATCGCAACCGGCGTGGGTAGTTTTGTTTTCACGCGGCCATTCCTTACGTCCAGTTTCGGTCACTGGCATATCCCACTATTCGGCGATATAGAACTAGCCACGGCGATGCTATTCGATCTCGGTGTATTTTTTGTGGTGCTCGGCGCGATGTTGCGTGTATTGACGCAAATGTTTGGGCCGTCCGAATCACTGGGCGCCCCCAGGAATTTGTAATGGAATTATTAATTACACTGATTATCGGCGTACTTGTTAGCGGCGGCGCATTTTTGCTGCTACGTACGAATTTATTTTCGGTAGTGCTTGGTCTCACGCTGCTGAGTTATGCCGTTAATATTTTTCTGTTTGCCATGGGCCGTCTCCATACGAATGCGGCGCCGATTGTCGACGGCAATACCATGACCGATCCGCTGCCGCAGGCGCTGGTATTGACCGCGATTGTTATCGGCTTTGCGATGACTGCGTTCGTGCTCGCACTCGCGCTGCGTGCGCAACACGATGAGCCGGGGCGCCAGCAATGATGCATGCGCTGATCGCGCCGATTCTATTGCCGTTATGCGCCGGCTGCGCGCTATTGCTCGTGCGCGATAGTGCCGTCGTGCAACGCGCAGTTTCACTGCTCGCCTGTCTCGCACTATTGGTGCTTGCTGTGTTTTTGCTGCGCGAGTCGACCCTGGCTATTCATACCTATCGGCTTGGCAACTGGATACCGCCGTTCGGTATCGTGCTGGTACTCGATCGCTTGTCGGCATTAATGCTGCTGACCAATTCCATACTGGCTTTATTGGTGCTGTGGTATGCATGCGCGGGTGACGATCGCCACGGGCGTTTCTTTCATGCTTTATTTCAATTTCAACTGGTGGGTATTAACGGCGCCTTCTTAACCGGCGACTTATTCAATCTGTTTGTCTTTTTTGAAATCCTGTTGATCGCGTCGTATGGACTGCTGCTGCACGGCAGCAATCCCACATTGACCAACGATAACAAACGCAGCGAACGAGTCAGCGCAGGCGTGCCGTACGTCGTCTTGAATCTGGTGGGCTCGGCGTTATTTTTATTTGCCGCAGGAATTTTTTACGGCGTTGCCGGCACGCTGAATTTTGCGGATCTGGCGCGCTTCATGACTGTCAGCAATCACGCCGGCTCGCTCGCATCAATCGCACCGTTGTTAATGCTGGCGACACTATTATTGTTGCTGGTGTTTGGTTTGAAAGCGGCGTTGGTGCCGCTGCATTTTTGGTTGCCGCGCAGCTACAGCGTCGCGAGCGCACCGGTCGCGGCGTTATTTGCCATCATGAGCAAAATCGGCATTTATGCGCTGTTGCGCACACAGACGCTAATGCTCGGCAGCGATAGCGCGCTGCATGCGCTGTTAACACCCTGGCTGTATACGCTTGGCGTTATGACGATTGTGATCGGGGCGATTGGTGCGCTGGCGGCGACTGCTCTCACAGAGCTGGTGGCCTATATGGTGATTGTTTCGATCGGCACGCTAACGCTCGCCCTCGCGCTCGATTCGATCGCCGCCACCACCGCCTTGCTGTATTACTTGCTGCATAGCACGTGGATCGGCGCGGGCATGTTCCTGCTCGCGGCACAAATCGATCGATATATCGACGCGGTTATTGCATTGCGTTATCGGCGCCTGCTCGCAACACTGTTTTTGTGCGGCGCCATGGCGCTGATCGGAGTGCCGCCATTATCCGGATTTATCGGCAAATTATTGTTACTGCAAAGCGCCACCGACACCGCACGCGGCTGGATCTGGAGCAGCGTGTTGCTCAGCAGCCTCGCCGCGCTGATTGTATTTTCGCGCATCGGCACATTGATATTCTGGAAGACGGAAGCAACAGCCAGCACTGGCGCTGAGCATCTATCCTTTAAAGCACTCAGCGCAACCACTGTGCTGTTATCGCTCAGCATTGCGCTGAGTGCTGGTGCCAGTCCGATTGTCGAAGCATTGAGCGCCGCCGCGCAGCAATTATTCGAACCGCAGCGTTATATTTCTGCCGTGTTATCACCAGCGGAGCAGCAGCCATGACGCGCTGGTTACCGCGACCGGGACAAAGTGTATTGCTGCTCGTAACGTGGCTGCTGCTGCAAAATTCATTCGGTCTAACACAATTACTCAGCGGCGTAATATTAGCGATGGCCTTGCCGCTGATTGTTCGTCCGTTATTGTTGTCACACGTCAAAATAAAACGGCCGCTTCGCTTGTTGCGTTTTGTTGGTATCGTCGGTATCGATATCGTCAGCGCAAACATCGACGTGGCATGGCGTGTGTTGCGGCCGAATCGCTTACTGCGCTCCGCGCATATCGATGTACCACTGACGCTGCGCAATGAATTCGCGCTCGCCGTATTAGCCAGTACGATCACGTTGACGCCTGGCACGGTATCGACACGATTCAGCGACGATCGCCGCACGCTGTCGATTCACGCATTACACGTCGACGATGCTGCGACATTAATCACGCAGATTCAGCAGGGCTACGAACAACCGCTGCGGGAGATTTTTGAATGATCACTGTGACCATCATCATTGCCTGCGGCATGCTCGGTGGCGCCTTGCTGCTAAATTTTTTGCACTTGTTGCGCGGGCCGTTGCTGGCCGATCGCATTCTGGCGCTGGACACGTTGTATATCACTGCGATCGCGTTGCTGTTGCTGCTCGACATGCATTGGCAACAGACGCTGTATTTCGAAGCGGCGCTGCTGATTGCAGTATTTGGATTTATCAGCACGGTGGCGCTGGCGAAATTTCGCACGCGCGGTGCCGTGATCGAATAGCGAGACGCAATCATGCTTGAAGTTGTCATTGCGGGATTGGTGTTAACAGGCGCTGCGTTTGTATTGCTCGGCGCGTACGGCCTGGTCAAGTTGCCGGATTTTTTCGCGCGGCTGCATGCACCCACCATGGCGAGCACGCTCGGTGTCGGCAGCATCGTATTGGCGACGGTGCTACATCATGTGGCTCATGGCGAGCCGACGGTAAAACCACTGTTGCTACTTCTTTTTATTTTTATTTCGGCACCGGTCAGCGCGTATTTGCTCGCCGCCTGCGCACGCGCAGAACAACGCAACTTGCGATAACCCAGCACCGTACTCAGATAACATTGTTGTGCGCGCCATCGAGCTACGTATTCACCGCAGCTCACGTTACTAGCGCAATCGAGCTTCTCCGCTATATTTGGGAGGGAATGCCTGCAGGGACCGCAGCCGCCTCAAGCAATTCCCTACCAGTCTGGAGTCTTACTGCATGAATGTTTTGTTGGGCCTCGCCATTGTACTGGCGAGCTGTATCGTCGGTTTTTTGCTGTCCGGCGGTCAGTTGATGGCTCTGTTTCAGCCGTTCGAGTTGCTGATTATCGCTGGTGCCGCGATTGGCGCGATGGTTGTCGCCAACCCTCTCGGTGTCACGATTGCTGCCATGAAATCGCTCGGCGGCCTGATCAAGCCCTCGGCGTACAACAAAACGCTGTATCTGGAATTACTCGCACTCCTGTACGACCTGTTTAACAAAATGCGGCGTGAAGGCATGCTCGCGGTCGAGGCCGATATCGATGATCCGGCATCGAGCCCGCTGTTCACCAAATACCCGACCGTGGAAAAAGTGCACGGCTCGATCGAATTCGTCGTCGACTATTTGCGCGTGATGATGATCGGCAGCATTGCCGGCCACGAACTGGAAGCGCTGATCGATGCCGAATTGGAAACCCACCACGCCGAAGCGCATCTGGTGCCGGCCGCATTGAACAAAATGGCGGAAGGGTTGCCCGGCTTCGGGATCGTCGCGGCGGTCATGGGCATCGTGATCACGATGGGATCGCTCGGCGGTCCGCCGGAAGAACTCGGTCATCACGTCGCGGCGGCGCTGGTCGGTACCTTTCTCGGTATTCTGCTGTCATACGGAATTTTCGCGCCGCTCGCCGGCATGCTCGAACACAAGGTGCGCGAAGAATCGAAATTCTTCGAGTGCATCAAAGTCTCGCTGATCGCCACGCTGAATGGCGCCGCGCCGCAGATCGCGGTCGAGTTCGGGCGCAAGGTGTTATTCCACGATGCGCGCCCGACCTACGCCGAAGTCGACGAGCGCGTACGGCAAAAATAATCCGGACCTTGCTGCATGAATAGCTCGCTGCAACCGATCATTGTCAAGAAGAAGAAAGTCGTCGCGCACGGCCATCACGGCGGCGCATGGAAAGTCGCGTTCGCCGATTTCACCACCGCGATGATGGCGTTTTTCCTGTTGATGTGGTTGATGGCGGCCGCTAACGATCCGCAGAAAAGAGCGATCGCAGGTTATTTCACCGATGTCGGTGGCGCCTTGGTCGGACCCGGCGGCGCCAACACCGGCGTCATTCAATTCGATCATCCGCAAAGCTCACCGAACGATATGTCGCCGCCGCAGATTCAGAAAACCGAACCCGGCGGCGAAAATGCACAGAGCAACGGCGAGGGTGTCGCCAATCCATCGCCAGTGCAATTGAGCGCGCAGCAAATGCGCGAACAGTACGAGCAGGAAGAAAAAGAAAACCTGCAGAAATTGAAAGAGCAACTGGAAGCGGAGTTGAATAAAGCCGATTCGGCGCTGCGCGAATTGCGCGATCAAATCATCATTGATTACACCGGCCTTGGTTTGCGCGTGCAAATTGTCGATAAGGAACAGCGACCGATGTTTGACAGCGGCAGCGCCCGCTTGAAAGGTTATTCGCTGGACGTGCTCGAAGCGCTGGCGCCACTGCTGAATAGTGTACCGAATCGAATTTCAGTCACCGGCCATACCGATGCCGTCTCGTATGGCGCTGGCTCGGCCTATTCAAACTGGGAGCTGTCGGCGGATCGCGCCAATGCCGCGCGACGCGCGATGATGAACGGTGGCTATCCCGAGGATAAATTCGTTACGGTGCAGGGCATGGGCGCAGCGGCGCCGTATAAACCCGAAGCACCGACCGATCCGATCAATCGTCGCATCGCCATTCTGGTATTGAAGAAAAATGTTGAAGAAGCGCTGCTCGGCAGACAGGGGCTCGACAGCAACCACCTCATCGATAGCGGCGGTGGTTTGTTGCTTCCCGAGCAGCAGATTGAAACACCCAGCACCGCAACGCCGAGCGCCGCACCCCAATAGCAGCACTCAATGACGCCGCGCTCAGGCCGGGGATTGGCGAAACATGAAATACACGGCGCCCATCAAACACAACCCGGCCCAGACAAAATCCCAGCGAAACGATTGCTTCATATAAAACACCGCGAACGGTACGAACACCGACAGCGTGATCACTTCCTGCAGAATTTTCAGCTGCGCTAAATTCATCGCGGTGTAGCCGATACGGTTCGCCGGCACCTGCAATAAATATTCGAATAAGGCGATGCCCCAACTCGCGAATGCAGCGATCCACCACGGTTTTTCGTGCAAGTTGCGTAAATGCGCATACCACGCGAAGGTCATAAAAATATTCGAAAAAATCAGCAGAATAGTGCTCTGCAATATCACTGGCATGTCTTCACCTCACGCACTTTACAAAAAATGGCGAACTTCATTCCTCTCGCTTCTGCGACGAAAGCGATGGCGGACAGCGCCAAACACGCAAAATTTCATACGCCTCGCGAATCGCCAAAAATTGTGCGTTATCCCCACCGCGATCGGGATGCGCACGCGCCGCGAGGCGACGATATTGCTGTTTGATCGTCAACCAATCGGCGCCGGTATCCAATTCGAGAATTTTTAGTGCATTGCCCTGCTCGTCCTGCGCATAAAAACGCTGCCAGAAATTTCCTAGCAATGCCGCTACCGAATCGCTATCGGCACTCGCAAAATTGTTCCAATCGAGATAGTAATCGCACAGCGCGTGCCCACTGCTCGGCGCGATATTTTTTTCTTCACCGATCGATTCGATTGTGCTTAACGCAATACGCAGCGGTGAAATCTGCAGCCACAAGTGTTCGTCGTCCCACAGCAGTTGCTGCAGCCGATACAGCGCATTCATCACGAGAAAATGCTTTTGAAATAGCGCGAGCTGGCTATCGTCGCTGAGCGTGCTGAAATGGTCGCCGTCATTCTCTACGCGCTTCAGCAATTCGTATTCACTGCAGCCATCGGGCTGCTCACGCAATAACTGCAGTACCAATGGCACGAGCGGATTGTGAGAGTTAAATGAACTGCGTGAATTACCCGGATCGTGCGGTTGCATCAAGCGGTCGCCGCGCTACGAAACCAGCCGGCGATGCTGTAACGATCGATCCGGCTCGGTAATACTTCGTGCGCTATCTCAGTACTAAGAAAAAAAATCGCAGTGCCGTTACTGGGGGCAATGCGCGCGATTTCGTTGTCGTCGCGCCATGCCACCAGTTCACCGCCATCACCCGGCTGCCAGTTTTCGTTCAGATAAAACACGCTCGATAAAATGCGTTGCGGCAACTGCGAGCGCTGTGTGCGAAACGCATCGACATGGCGGCGATAAAAAGCACCGGGGGCGTAATGCGCGTAATGCGCTTCGTAATCGCTTAAGCCAAGAAATAATTGCCGATTCAGCGCGCGCCGAATGTGATCGGTTAAAACCAAAAAATCGCGTTGCGCCGCACCGCTGCCATCGAGCCACAGCGTATAGTCGCTGCGTTCACGCAATTGCTGTTGACGCTCGGTCGTGCGCCCGATTGCAGCGAGCGCAAAGTGCGCGCGCCTCTGTAACAGATCACTACGCAGCGCCGTTGCCAGCTCCGCAGTGAGAAATTGCGGGCGCTGACACCAGCCCTGCTGCTGCAGCTGATCGGCAATTACCTGCGCTTCGACAGCGATATCCAACAAAAAGCCTCGTGAATGGCGCGCGCAGCGGTTCGCGTCGCGTTTGAATTTTGGTCTATCCTCTGCATTTTGGCGAAAACATGATGGCTTGGCGATGAAAATTCTGGTGATCGAAGACGACCCCGAGATGCGCGACTTCCTGATTCAGGGATTGACGCGCGCCGATCATACCGTCGAGACCGCCGCCGATGGTGTCGCCGGTCTCGAGATGGCGCAAGCGCCATTCGACGTGATTATTCTCGATCGCATGCTGCCGGAGCTCGATGGCATCGAAGTGTTGAAAGCGCTGCGCGCAGGCGGGCAAACCACGCCGGTATTGATGTTGAGCGCGCTCGGCGATGTCGATCATCGCGTCAGCGGCCTGCAGCATGGCGCCGACGATTATCTCGCGAAGCCGTTCTCGTTCGTCGAGCTGGCCGCGCGCGTTGAAGCGCTGCATCGCCGCGATACCAAATCGGAAGCGACAACATTACAAATCGCCGACTTGCACCTCGATTTAATTTCGCATCAGGTCAAGCGCGGCGAGCAAATAATCGAATTGTGGCCGCTCGAATATCGTCTGCTCGAATATTTAATGCGTAACGCCGATCGCGTGGTGACGCGCAATATGCTGCTCGAGCATGTGTGGAATCTGAGTTTCGATCCGCAGACCAATGTCGTCGAAGTGCACATGAGTCGGCTGCGCGGCAAAATCGATAAGGGCTTCACCGTGCGTCTAATTCAAACCGTTAGAGGTGAAGGCTATGTCCTCCGCGCCGATTGAATCGCGCCATTGGTGGCACAGCTCATCGCTGCGCATCGCCCTTATCACCGGGCTCAGCATGTGGCTGTTGAATTCCCTGGTTGTGCTCGGACTTTACGATCTCACCTTGCGCGCACTAGTCGGCAATGTCGGTCAGAGCATCAATTATAAAATCGAGCGGCAATTAGCCGGCTGGCCAAAACAATTACCACAGCACGCCGGCGTCACCAGCTGGCTGTATCGCAAACTCGCGGTGGAAGTCGCCGATCTACAGGATTGCGTCGCACTGATCGATTCCGATGGCGAGCTGCAACTTGCCAATATCAATCACTCGCAAGCGCCGGAATTTCGTTACGGCAGTTATTTCACCGCGCCGTTTACCGGGCATCGCTGGCAGACTGAAAACGACATCAACGATGCCAATACCTGTCTCGTCACCGAGCATACGCTTACCGATGGCGGCAAATTGATTTATGGCGTGCCGTTCGATAGCTATCTGCGCACAATCCGCACACTCGATCGGCTGCGCATCGGCGGTCTGTTGCTGACAGCGGCCGCCTCATTATTACTGGCGCTGACTGTCACGCTGCGCATGTTGCATCGCCTGCGGTTGATTCATCAGGTGTGCGATCGCGTTGCCGCCGGCGATTTGAAGCAGCGCGTGCAGTTGAGTAACCGCAACGACGATATCGATCGCATCGGCGCCGCGATCAATCACATGCTCGATCAGATCGGGCAATTGATGGAAGGCGTGCGCGAGGTGTCCGATGCGATCGCGCACGATTTGAAAACGCCGCTGGCACGCCTGCGCGGGCAGCTCGAATTGCTGCTCAGTATTTCCGATCGCAGCGATGAGGCGATCGACGCGGTAATCGCTGAAGCCGATCTGGTGCTCGGCGCCTTCAACGCACTACTGCGTATCGCACAACTCGAACAGGGCACGCGGCGTCAGGCTTTCATTCATTTCGACTTCAATGTGGTGCTGGCGCAGACACGCGATATTTATGAGTTGGTGTTTGCCGATAAAAATATTCATTTTCATATCGAGCCAACGACGCTGCAATTTCCGGTCTACGGCGATCGCGAATTGTGGTTGCAGGCGGTCAGCAATTTGCTCGACAACGCGTATAAATACACCCCCGAAGGCGGCAGCGTGGCTATTGCATTGCAGCGCAGCGAGCATCACGTCGTACTGCGGATTCGCGACACCGGGCCCGGCATTCCCAGCGGTGAATATAAAAATGTGTTCAAACGTTTTTATCGCCTGGAAAAACATCGCAGCCAAAAAGGCACTGGCCTTGGTCTCAGCCTGGTTGCCGCCGTCTGCAAAGTGCATGGCGCAGAAATCGAGCTCGATAAAGACAATGGCCTCGTCGTGACGATTCGTATGCCGTTGGATGTGCATGCGAATGCCGATGAGCACGCTGTCATCTGATTAATTTTGAATTTCGCGGCACGGACTACGGTGCCATGAGCGCCGATAGGGGATACTTTTTTTCGGGGCAGAAGGAGGACCCATCGAAGCTTTCGCGCAAGATTCTCCCGCAGAATTTGCCGGGTGCTCCGGGGACGAGCCCACCGAGCCATCACTACATCGCCACGTTGCCCCGAAAGAAAAGTATCCCCTGTCGGCGCAACCCGCTTGGGCAGTGCACCACCGCCAACCAGCTATAAGTACAACTACACGGTCGCCAAACGAGCCGGTTATGTATAGAATGCGCGCCTCCTAATCGTCGCTACCGATTGTCCACTGCATGGGGCCTGGGCATAGTGTGGCGCCCAAGCAAGTGAGCATCATGAGCGAACCGACCGATTTTTCCGGTCTCGGCCTGCCCGAGACTTTGATTTCCACCCTGGCCACCCTCGGCTACCAAAAACCCTCTCCGATTCAATCGCAAGCCATTCCGGTATTGATTTCCGGCCGCGATCTGATCGGCCAAGCACAGACCGGCACCGGTAAAACCGCTGCGTTCGCACTGCCGATTCTGGCGACGATGGATAACACCACCGCCAAACCGCAGGCGTTGGTGCTGGCACCGACACGCGAATTGGCGATGCAGGTTGCAGCCGCGTTCGAAACCTATAGCCAGAACATCGGCCAATGCCGCGTACTCGCGGTGTATGGCGGCCAATCGATGCGCGATCAACTGCAGGCGCTGAAGCGCGGCGTCCAAATCGTCGTCGGCACCCCCGGTCGTCTGCTCGATCATTTGAATCGCAAGAGTCTCGACCTCAGCGCATTGCGCTGCGTGGTCATGGATGAAGCCGACGAAATGCTGCGCATGGGCTTTATCGACGATGTCGAAGCGATTCTCGCGCACACCGGCGGCAAGCAGCAGACCGCGCTGTTCTCGGCGACGATGCCGCCGCGTATCAAAAATATTGCCGACCGTTACCTGCGCGATCCCGAGCGCATCGTGATTCCGGCCGCCACCGCCACCGTGGCGAATATTGCCCAGTACGTGATATGGGCGCGTCAGCGCGACAAACCGCTCGCGGTGGCCCGCCTGCTCGCGGCCGAAGAATTCGATGCCGCGATCATTTTCACCCGCACCCGTGAAAGCACCTCCGAACTCGCCGAGCACCTGTCGAATTGCGGCCACGCCGCGCAGGCCATCAACGGCGACATGAATCAGACCCAACGCGAACAGACGATCACACTGCTGAAAGCCGGCAAGATCGACATTCTGGTCGCCACCGACGTCGCGGCGCGCGGCCTCGATGTCGAGCGCATCAGCCTCGTCATCAACTACGACCTGCCGCACGAAAACGATACCTATGTGCATCGCATCGGCCGTACCGGTCGTGCCGGTCGTAGTGGTAAAGCGGTGCTGCTCGCCGATCCGCGCGATCGCCGTGCGGTGCAGACGCTGGAACGCTTCACGCGTCAACCGCTGCAAACTCTCGAATTGCCGACCGACGAAGAAGTAAAACAACGCCGCAGCGAGCGCTTCAAGCAGACCTTGGCGGAAAAGCTCGGCCACGCCGATGCCGCCTCGTGGCAGAGCGCACTCGAAGAATTACACAACGAACTCGGCCTGACCGTGACCGAACTGGCTGCTGGCATGCTCGCCCTGCTCGCCGATCAACAAGGTTTGAACGCGAAATTGCCACCGGCACCGGCGCCAGTTGCTGCGGACCGCGCGCCGCGTCCCCGTAGCGATGAGCGCGGCGAACGCAGCCCGCGCCCTGAGCGCAGCGGCGAGCGTCCGGCCAGAAAAGAACGCAGCGATGTGCCGATGGACCGCTACCGCATCGCGGTCGGGCGTGGGCAGGAAATTCGCGTCAGCGACATCGTCGGCGCCATCGCCAACGAAGCCGGTATCGACAGCGCGAACATCGGCCGCATCCAATTGTTCGATGATTTCAGCACGGTCGATTTGCCGCAGGGCATGCCGGGCGATATTTTTCAGCAGCTGAAGAATGTGCGCATTCGCGGCCACATGATGAACATCGCGCCGTTTACCGCGAACGAGGGTCGCAGCGCTTACGGCAAGCGTCGCGAAACCGAGGACGCCCGCCCCCCGCGTGAAAAACGCGAAACCCGTACCCCGCGCGAACCGCGTAAAACGGGCGACGCCACGCCGCGTAAACGCCTGGCGCTGAAGAGCTAAGCCAATCGTAATTAAGGAGCAATGCAATGTTCAAAGTGAACGAATATTTCGACGGCAAAGTAAAATCGATCGCGTTTCAGGGCGAGCAATTGCCCGCAACGGTCGGCGTTATGGCACCGGGCGATTATGAATTCGGCACTAGCCAACGCGAAGTGATGACCGTGATCAGCGGTGCGCTGACGGTAAAACTGCCGGGCAGCGAAACGTGGCAAACCTTCGCGCAAGGCGCTTCGTTTGAAGTGGCGGCAAATCAGAAATTTCAATTGCAGGTTAAGCAGGACACCGCGTATCTCTGCACTTATGGTTGATTAGTCGATCGTATGATCGAGGGCGCTTCGGCGCCCTTTTTTATTCCGCGCAATCCGCTGGCAACAACGTCAACGCGCGCCGACGCGGCGATTGTGGAAAAACCATGAATAACTGTCGACGCTCATGGCGGCAGTTACAACATCAGCGCTACGCTAACCGCCACGTTTCCACGGCGATCCCTCCTTGCGCATTCAATCGAAAATATTTCTGGCGATTCTCGGCGCCAGCCTGCTGCTGGTCGCCACCGTTATGCTGCTGGCGCAATGGAGTTTTGCGCGCGGGCTGCTCGACTACGTCAATAATCGGCAGGTGCAGCGCGCGCAGGAAGTTGCCGAGGAGCTGGCGGAGTTTTACCGCGAAACCGGTACGTGGGAGCCGTTGCGCATCGATCCGCGCCTGTTTCGGCATTTGATCTTCAATGCGCTCGAAACACGCCAGCCGCTGTCGAATCGTCCGCAAATGCTGCGTCCGCCACCCCCGCTCGCGCTGCTCGACGCGCGTCGTGAATTAGTGGCCGGCCTGCCGCCACCGCCGCCGACCACCGCGATACCTGTGGTGGCTGGAGAACAAACCGTGGGCTGGCTATTGGTGCCGCAGCTCAGCGAAATTCGCGCCGGTTTTGAAGAGCAATTTCTGCGACGACAGCGCTCGACACTGCTGCTGATCGGTACGGTGCTGCTCGCTGTGGCCGCATTGATGGCGCTGCCACTCGCGCGTCATTTGGTGAAACCGATCAAGCAATTGGCGACCGGAACACATGAGCTGACGCACGGCAATTATCAGGTCGCATTGCCGAGTGCACGCAGCGATGAACTCGGCGCACTCGCGCGCGATTTCAACGAACTCGCATTGACGCTGGCGGCGAACGACAGCAGCCGCAAGCGCTGGCTCGCCGATATTTCGCATGAATTGCGCACGCCTTTGGCGATTCTGCGCGGCGAGATCGATGCCATTCTCGATGGCGTGCGGCCTGCCGATCAGACCCGCCTGCAATCGCTACAGCAAGAGGTGCAGCACTTAAGTCGGCTGGTCGACGATTTGCACGCGCTCACTACTGCCGATATCGGCGGTCTGCAATATCGTAAAAGCGAATGCGACATCGCCGAGCTGGTGCGCGAACAATGCCAGGCGCATCAACATCGTTTTGCCGAGGCCGGGCTGCAGCTTGTGGCGCAAATTCCGACTGAAGAAGTTGAATTATTCGGCGATGAAGATCGGCTGCGGCAACTGCTCGACAATCTGCTCGACAACAGTCGCAAATACACCCACGCCGGCGGGCAGGTTCGGGTGCAATTGATGCCGCACGATGATGGCGTCGCACTGGTGATCGAGGACAGCGCGCCCAGTGTGCCGGCCGCCGCGCTGCCGAAATTATTCGATCATTTATTTCGGGTCGAAGATTCGCGTAATCGCGCCACCGGCGGTTCGGGGCTCGGCTTGGCAATTTGCCAGCGTATCGTCGCTGCGCATCAGGGCAGCATCGCCGCCACCGCATCGGCACTCGGTGGACTCGCCATTCGCGTCCACCTTCCGTATCAATAACAGCAGCGGTAAATGCCATGACGAATAGCATTCTGATCGTTGAAGACGAACCGAAACTCGCCAGCTTGCTCGCGGATTATTTACGTCAGGCCGAATTCGAACCGCATTGCGTCAACGATGGCCTGCGGGTGATCGATGTCATCAAGCAGCTGCAACCGGCCGCGATATTGCTCGACATCATGCTGCCGGGGCGCGATGGCATCAGTCTGTGCAAAGAAATACGCAGTTTCTCCGATGTGCCGATTTTGATGGTGACCGCACGCATCGAAGAAGTCGATCGTCTGCTCGGCCTTGAGCTCGGCGCCGACGATTACATCTGCAAACCGTTCAGTCCGCGCGAAGTGGTCTCGCGCGTAAAAGCCGTGCTGCGGCGCGCACGCGGCGAAACGAACACGTTGGCGACAGCACTGACGCTCGACGACAAACGCCTAGAGGTGCAATTCGAGCAAGGTGCGGTCGCGCTGACAGCAGTGGAGTTTCAATTGCTGAAGCGCTTGGTCAGCGAACCGGGCAGAATTTTTTCACGCGATCATTTGATGTCGTATATGTATACCGATCATCGTATCGTCAGCGATCGCACCATCGATAGCCATATTAAAAAGCTGCGCAAAAAACTCGCCGAAACATGGCCGCAGCAGGAATTTATCCAATCGGTTTACGGCGCGGGCTATCGCTATGAGCCGGAGATAAAAAGCTAGCGCAGCGAAGGCTCCATCATCATTGCGCAATCCCTACTTATTTGTTGCACGATCGAAACCTATGCTGGTCACAAGAATCAACACTCGAGGAGAACACTCATGAAACGTGTATTGCTGACCTGTGTTTTATTTAGTGCTGTCGCCATGGCGAATGCACAGCCGCCTCATAACATGGAACCGCCGAAAGCAGCCGAATTGCAAAAACTGCTGCAGCTCGATGATGCACAAACGGCGAAGGTAAAAAAGGTACTCGATGATGCCCAGCAACAACGCAAAACGTTGCATGAAAAATATAAACCGCAATTCGAAGCATATCGTGCCGATATGAAAAAACTGCACGAGCAAACACATTCGCAACTGGCTGGTGTATTGACGCCGAAGCAATTACAAGCGCTCGATGCGATGCACGAAAAACATCGCCAACACATGGGGCATATGGGCCCTGGCATGCCTGGCGACGATGACGAACACAGCGAGCACGATCATTCAACACCGGTGAAGTAATCCCCATTCCGCACCCCAGCGGAAACTTCCAGGCCGCCTGTGCGGCCTCTTTTTATTGCGGGATTTTATCGACGAGCAATTCGACCATTTGACCGATACGGAAACAAAATTCCGTTAAGCAATAGCGCGCGAATATTGCAAGATAAAATCGGGCGCGCCGCTTTTTGCCAGCAGCATCTGCAATTGCGGCATCAATACCTTCAGCTGATCGTGCAACAACCACGGCGGATTAATGATGAACATGCCGCTGCCGTACATACCGAAATCTTTTTCTGGCGCCCTGACATTCAATTCCACACGCAGCGACGATACCTGCAGCGTGTTCAACAATTCAGCCATGTGCGGCGTGTCAGTCCTGTTCAGTAAGGGATACCAAACGGCATACGTGCCGGTCGAAAAACGACTCAGTGCTTGTTGCAGTGCCGTCACAACGCGTCGGTAATCTTCCTTTAATTCGTACGGCGGATCGATCAACACCAAGCCGCGACGCGAGGGCGGCGGTAATAGTGCTTTCATTCCGGCAAAGCCATCGCTCGACGCGACTACCACACGACGATCGCGGACAAATTGCTGTTGCAATAACGGCGCATCTTGCGGATGCATTTCGAACAGACGCAAGCGATCCTGCGCACGCAGCAGCTGGGCGGCGAATAACGGTGAACCCGGATAAAGCTGCGATTGATCATTGCTGCGCAACTGATCGATGACTTCCCAAAACGGTGCTAGAAATAATGGCAATGCAGCGCGCGCCGCAAGCAATGGCGTGATGCCTGTGTCGTGCTCGGCGTTTTTACGCGCCTCGCTACTGGTCAGCGCATAACAACCCGCACCAGCATGCGTGTCGATGTACCAGATCGGTTTTTCTTTCTGCTTCAAATAATCGAGACACAGCGCAAGCACAATGTGCTTGAGCACATCGGCATGATTCCCGGCGTGAAAGGCGTGACGATAGCTGAGCATAAACGGGCGTCCAGATAACCAGAGACTTCGTATTCGGAACCACGACAACGGCCGAGGCCGCGGAGCATACACGACGGCTACGAGCATTCCGAGCAGAGCAGACCCGTGACTATGGGGACCGCGCACGCTCACATAAAGAATTTTTGATATTCAGGAAAGGTTCAGCCCGCGAACTCTACTCTTACACCCAAGGTCGCCAAACGGCCGATACAAGAACACATGAGGATACGAGCATGAACAAACTCTGGTTAAGCGCTATCACCGCCGCATGTTTGCTGGCTGGCAATGCGGCTCATGCCGGAGACCACGGCGGCTGGCATGACAACGGCCGCCATCGTGGCTGGGACAATCACCGCGAATACCGCCGCTGCGATGACGACCGGTGGGCACACCGTGATCATTGGCGCCGCTATGACCGCGATTATCGCGCTGTGTACTACTCGCGTCCGGTCTACTATTCGCGCCCTGTGTATTACGAGCGCCCGGCACGTAGTTACTACGACGACGACTTTCACGGCTCGATCAGCGTCAATTTTTAGCAGCAAGTTAAAGAGTTCAACAGCAAGGTTTGGCCGCACACGGATGTGCGGTATTTGTTTAATCAGGCGCGGCTGGTAACAGCGCGCGATCCAAGGTGTGCAGTTCGTTGAGTGGTGCGTCCAATAGCTTCAGTTTTGCAGTGCGGGGCAATTTCTTTATTGTCGCCTCGCGGCGCGATGCAGAAGCTCTATCGTGAGCGCTCTCAACGTAAACCAGCTGCGAGGGCTTACGCCCGCGAAAGAATTTCGCCCCTTTGCGTCGCCCGCTGTGTTCCAACCAGCGCCGCTGTAAATCCGTCGTAATGCCGGTGTATAGCCGGTCATCGTCACAGCTGATGATGTAAATCCACCAGCGATTGCCGTCGACACTGTCCATCGCTATGCTCGCTCCAGCTTTGAAGAAATTCACTGCAGACATACCCGTCAAACTGGAGGACGTTCGATGAAAAAACTGTTGCCCCTGCTTTTATTGCCCGCTGCCACTGTACTGTTTGCCAACGAAACTACCGTATGTACGCTGAATAACAGCGAGCGCATTATTGATCTCACCAGCACCGACTCTGGTTGCGAAGTACGGTACACCAAGGGTGGCGAAACCAAAACCCTGTGGAGTTCACCGCGTGCCGAATATTGTGCACCGCACGCGGCGGATTTCATCGAGAAGCAAAAAGGCTGGGGTTATCAATGCACCGCCAAGCCGGTCGATAACACCGCAACCACCTCTCGGTAAATTGTCGTTATAGCGAGCGGCGTTGCATTTTTATCAGATCAACGCCGCACTCCCAGCCGCCGCAAAACCCTGTGCTAGAATGCGCGCCCATTTGCGCAGGCGTGCAATTGCATCGGCCGCTTTACGCAACCCTTTCGTTTGTCCAAGGTTCAATTAAGTCGTATGAGTTTTGTCATCGGACAACGCTGGCTCAGCCATGCCGATCCGCAACTCGGGCTCGGCGTTATCATCGCTATCGAAATACGCCGCGTCACGGTTGCATTCCCCGCCGTCGAAGAGGAGCGCACCTATTCGCTCGATAACGCACCGCTGAGCCGAGTGAGTTATCGCGTCGGCGACACCATTCGTATTCGCGACGAGCAGGAACTCACCGTCACCGCTATCGATGATGTGCGCGGCTTGCTGTTTTATACCGGCACCGTTGACGACGGCAGCGAGCAGACCGTTAGCGAATTGCAACTGAGTGCCCGTCTGCAATTGAACGCGCCGCAACAGCGCCTCAGCAGCGGTCAGTGCGATAGCAATGCCTTGTTCGCACTGCGGATCGAAACCCTGCTGCATCAGCAGCGCCTGCAACAAGCACCGGTCAGCGGCCTGCTCGGCGCGCGTACGAGTCTGCTACCGCATCAGATTTACATCGCGCATCAAGTCGCGCAGCGACACGCCCCGCGAGTGCTGCTTGCCGATGAAGTCGGCCTCGGCAAAACCATCGAAGCCGGTCTGATCATTCATCAGCAATTGCTCGCTGGCTGCGCGCAACGCGTATTGATTTTGGTGCCGACCAACCTGCAGCATCAGTGGCTGGTGGAAATGCTGCGCCGTTTCAATCTGCGCTTCGCGCTGTTCGATGCCGAGCGCATTGAGGCAATTGCCGAGCACAGCGATGAAAATCCGTTCGAAGGCGAGCAATTGGTGCTGTGCGATGTCGATTGGCTGACGCGCTCGCCCGAGGTGTTGGCGCAGGCCCTCGCCGCATCGTGGGATTTACTGCTGGTCGATGAAGCGCATCATCTGCATTGGTCCGAACAAAGCCCGAGCGTGGAATATCGCGGCGTCGAGCAGCTCGCCATGCGCAGCGCCGGCCTGATTTTGCTCACTGCCACGCCAGAACAGGCTGGTATCGATAGCCATTTCGCGCGTCTGCGCCTGCTCGATCCGGCGCGCTTTCATGACCTCGCCCAATTCAAAGCCGAAGCCGAGGACTACCCCGCCATCAATGCGCTGGTGCAGCAGTTGCTGCAAAATCCCGCGGACATCGGTGAATCGCTGCCGCAACTGCGTACCTACCTGGGCGCCGACGTGGATGCCAGCGACAGCGCGACATTAATTCGTCAATTGCTCGATCGCCACGGCACCGGTCGCGTGCTGTTTCGCAATACGCGGGCGGCGATCAAAGGCTTTCCCGAACGCTGCGTGCATCCGGTACCGTTACCCCTGCCGGAAATTTATAGCGATGTGCAGGGCGAGCTATATCCCGAGCGCAATTACGTCGAAGCGCAATGGCTAAAACACGATGGCCGCGTCGAATGGCTCGAAAAATTATTGAAGAAGCTGCGCCCCGCCAAGGTGCTGGTGATCTGCGCCACTGCCGAAACCGCGATCGCACTCGAACAGCATCTGCATTTGCGCGCCGGTATTCGTAGTGCGGCGTTTCATGAAGGGCTGACCTTGATCGAGCGCGATCGCGCCGCCGCCTGGTTCGCCGATGACGATCTCGGCGCGCAAACGCTGGTGTGTTCGGAAATTGGCAGCGAGGGGCGTAATTTCCAATTCGCCCAGCATTTGGCGCTGTTCGATTTACCGTTGAATCCAGATCTGCTCGAACAGCGCATCGGCCGTCTCGATCGTATCGGGCAGGGTCCACACATCGATATCCACGTGCCGTATTTCATCGGCTCGGCGCAGGAAGTGTTGTGGCGCTGGTACCACGAAGGGCTCGACGTGTTTCGCCGCAGTTTCGCCGCCGGCTATACGGTCTATGAACAATTCGCCGAGCGCCTGCAGCAGCAATTGCAACAACGCGATGCCCAACTCGACGCACTGATCGCCGATACCTTCGCAGAAACCGAACGCGTGCGTGCCGCGTTGCAACAAGGCCGCGATGCCTTGCTGGAATTAAATTCGTGCAATGCCGAAATCGCGCACACGTTAATCGATGAAATTATCGCGCACGAACACAACGATCTGCTGCAACCGTACATGCAACGCATCTGGGACAACTTCGGTGTCGATTGCGAATCGCATTCCGAGCTGGCGGTAGTGGTGCGTCCTTCCGAACAAATGCTCGTCAGCCATTTCCCGGAATTAACCGAAGAAGGCCTTACCGCAACCTTCGATCGACAACAGGCCTTGCAGCGCGACGATATGGAGTTCCTGAATTGGGAGCATCCGATGGTGCGCGGCGTGATGGAAATGATTGTCGGCGCCGAATATGGCAATGCCACCGTCGCCAGCATCACTATCAAAGGCCTGCCGCCCGGCACGTTGCTGCTGGAAGCCGTCTACTGTGTCACCTGCCCGGCACCGCGGCAGTTGCAAGTTGAGCGCTTTTTACCGGCAACGCCGGTGCGCATTCTGGTCGACCGCAGCGGCAAAAATTTGAGTGCGGTTTTGTCGCATGAAAAATTAAATACGCTGTGCAGCGGCGTACCGCGTAACACCGCGCCGGCCATCATCGCACAGGTGCGCAACGATATTGCTGAAATGCAGGAATTCGCTGTGAAATATGCGGCGGCGCAACTGCCTGCATTACGCGATCACGGTCAAACCGCGCTCACGCAAAATCTCGGTGAAGAAATCGACCGGCTCACCGCCTTGGCGAAAGTAAATCCAGCCATTCGTGTCGATGAAATTGCATTTTTTCAAGCACAACGCGAACAAGGCTTGGCGGCGATCGCGCATGCTGTACTGCAATTACAGGGGCTACGGCTGATTATCAGCACTTAACGAATTACTGAGGCGCCGCGATAACTGTCAAAATCTTCGACGATTGCGCGGCCGTCCATCCATCCATTAGCATTGGCGCAACATCGTCATCCTCGCAATGCCCAATAAATGTGACGCTGGACAACAAATACGAATCATTACGGAAAACCTATTCCGATAAATTACAGGATGTCATTTAAATGAAACCCAGACATTTACTCCTTGCCGCTGCCGTTCTATCTGCCACCAGCTTCGTGAATGCGACACCGGTGAAATATGAATTTGTAGGCACCCACTTTGCCGAAGTTAATGCAACCGACCTTTCGTTAGTTTCGGATTATTTGTTTACCGATGGCACCGTTGTTAATGCCAGCTTCTTTTATGACAGCAACACTCCAGCACTTCTATCGAATCAGGTCGATAGCGGTGACTTACAGCCCTTCGGTTTGTTGAGTATCTATGCCAATAGCACGAGTAATATTTCCGGCAGTATCGACGGCTATTCTTTTTCCGCCGACACCGGCACCACAATTGTCGGCAATTCGAACGTCGGCGACGCGACGTTTTTGGATGGCGTCTTTAACATCGCCGGCACTATCAATGGCGACGTGGTGGGAACTGGATTCAGTGGCTTTGAACTCAATGGCTATACATTGACGTCATCAAACATCTTCAGCGTCGGCTTTAATGACTATCTCGCTGATCAGTCGTTACCAGCGACGTTGACAAACGGTCCGCTGAATACTGGGCTTAATCTGATATTTGCAGACGCCAACCACAACGAGCGCATCGTGCAATTCTTTGGCGGCGATATCAAACCAGTCGCTTCGGTTCCAGAGCCCTCGCCACTGTGGCTGCTGATGGCAGGAATGCTGGGCTTATTCGGCTTCAGTCGTTATCGTAAAATTTAAATACCGCTGGCGGACGCGTTGCGTTCGCCATTTCCCCACTCATCAATAACCATCCACCATTTTCTGAAAGTACAACTCCAGTCGTAACGTAATCGCCCAATGCGGATTGAAATCGTATTCGCGTGGAAAGCTGAACTCCGGCAACACATTGAAATACACAATGCGGCGATATAAATCACGGCGATAATTGGCGACTAAAAAATACGAGCTGATTTGCGGCCCGTTAAAACCGGTGCCGGCAACCCCAGCGGCGTAGCTGATCGCACTGTGCTCACTCAGAATATGGGTAAAGTTCGCGCTCTCGGCGAACTGTAAATAATCGTGATCTTCGCGCCAGCTCAAATCCGTCACGTAATCCAGGCGCCACCGTGGTGCCAACGGCTCGCCCACCTTCAACTCGCTTTTCCACGAATAACCCTGATGCTCGAACCAGGCAAAGCGATTGTACGAATTTATTTCCCAGGGACCTGCGAGCTGCCAATTGCGCTTCGCAATAAAACGCACATACGGATCAAGCGGCAACCGCACCTGAACGCCGGCCTGCAACTGTTTTTTCCACGCCGGCGCCCACTTATCCATGTCGGCGCCGAGGCCAAACACCGTGGTGCGTTCATTGTCAGTGTTGCGCAATGAAGGTACAGCTTCCTCGGCAGCAGTGCGCTGCTCGGGCGAGTCATTTTCGATGAGAAGATGTAGACGTTTGCTGGCGGTGGGTAAATCGAGTTTCAAGCGCGGGCGAATGCTGGTACTGGTGCCTTCGTGTTGTTCCCAGCTCAGATCATTGGTCACGCGCAACCACGATTCATTGTCAACGCGCCAAGCCTCGTCGCTACCGAAAAAGCTATCGACGCTACGCGCAGTATTGTCAACCCAACCGAACACCTTGCGCTCGTAGGGATAATACTTTTCGAACCAGCTTTTTTCTTCCCGCGCGGATGACGATGCGGCAGGAGCGGCTTCATCGGCCACCGCAATAATCGCGAACAAATAACAGATGACGCCAGTAATTTTCTTCATAGAAAATCCCGGAGCTTCCTTTATTGAGAGCAATTTTTACATGCCCTGTTTGTAAGATGGCAAAGCGCTCGCGCAGTTCCTCGCGCAATGGCAAGATACGCTCTCGCCCAGTATTGCCGTTGCTACAATCGCTTTTGCTACAGCCATGCTTACTCTTGCTATAACATTCCTGCACTCTTGCTATACACAGGACATCGCGATATGGAAGTGGTCAGCGCCGTCGATTCACCCCCCAGTGCGCCATCATTTACTGTCGATGTCGAAGGCTCGCGCGCGCTATTGCACTTGCATGGGGCGTGGCGGGCTACGGCCGCAATCCCCAGCTTCACCCAGATTCTAGATGCTTTGTTGCAAACCCGAAGCCAAGATTGGCAAATTGTTACCGACGACGAATTTGATTGGGACAGCCAATGTATGGTGCGACTGTTTCAGCTCACACGTTATAGCGCGGAACATTCGATCAATCTCGACATCAGTGCGCTGCCGGATGGCATTCGCAAATTACTCGAAGTCGCGACTGCCGTTAAACCATTAGCCGAGACCGACACCGCCAAACTATCGCTGTTGCAACAATTACGCGCCGTATTTACCAGCGTGTATCGCGACCTGCTCGACTTTCTCGGTTTTGTCGGCGCCATTGTGCTGGCGTTGCTTAATTTGCTACGCGGCAAAGCGAATACACGATTACGCGATGTTTTTTATTTCATCGAACAATGCGGCCCGCGCGCGATAGGTATCGTCGCACTGATCAGCGTGCTGGTCGGAATGATTCTCGCCTATTTGGGTTCGGTGCAATTGCGACAGTTTGGCGCCGAAGTGTATGTCGCGAATCTGGTGGCCGTCGGTACGGTGCGCGAGATGGGCGCGTTGATGACGGCAGTGATTATGGCCGGACGCACCGGCGCCGCGTATGCCGCGCAACTCGGTGCGATGCAGGCCAATGAAGAAATCGACGCAATTACCACGCTCGGTATTTCACCGATTGAATATCTGGTGCTGCCACGCTTGCTCGCACTCGTCGCGGTGATGCCATTGCTGTGTATATTTGCCGACGTGCTCGGCTTGATCGGCGGCGGCTTGGTTGCCACCGGCATGGATGTGACGAGCACCATGTTCATTAATCAAGCGCGCAGCGCGGTCGATTTCGGTGACGTCGCGACCGGCGTTTTTAAGAGCATTGTGTTCGCCGGTTTAATTGCCGCAGCGGGCTGCCAGGCCGGATTACAAAGCGGCCGCAGTTCGGCAGCGGTAGGCAATGCAACAACGCGCGCGGTGGTGCATGCCATCGTTTATCTGGTCGTCGCCGATGCGGCATTGAATATTCTGTATGACAAACTCCATATCTGATTCCGCGCACGACGTGCATATCGAAGTGCGCAACGTCACTTTGCGTTACGGCGATCGCTTGATTCAGCACGATCTGAATTTTTCGATTAATCGTGGCGACGTATTCGTCATCATGGGCGGCAGTGGTTGCGGCAAAAGCACCTTGCTAAAACACATGATCGGTTTGCAAAAACCATCTGCAGGTCAAATTCTTATTAATGGCGAAGATTTTTTTACCGCGACGCCGGAGCGACAAATTCAAATGCGGCGTGATTGGGGCATTACTTATCAGAACGGTGGCCTGTTCAGCGATCTGACGCTGGCGGAAAACGTGGCCGTGCCGCTGCAACAATATACGCAGCAATCGCGCGAGGAAATTCGCGACACCGTTGCTTACAAACTGGCGCTGGTCGGTCTCGCCGGCTTCGAGGATTATTATCCGGCCGCGATCAGCGGCGGCATGCAAAAACGCGCGGCATTGGCGCGCGCGATTGCGCTCGATCCGGAATTATTATTTTTCGATGAACCATCGGCCGGACTCGATCCGCTCAGCTCACAACGGCTCGACGAATTGATCATGCAAATTCGCGAATCGATGGGCAGTACTGTCGTCGTTGTCACGCATGAACTCGCGAGTATTTTTGCGATCGCCAACAACTCGGTATATCTCGACGCCGACAGCAAAACGCAGCTCGATTACGGCGCCCCACGCGAGCTGTTGCAACACAGCAAGCATGAAATCGTGCGACGCTTTCTCGCGCGCGGCGAACCCACCGCGCAACCTCACGGAGAAATATCATGAGTCGCAATGCGAATCCGATTGCCGTCGGCGGATTTATCGTCGGCACCGTGGTGCTCGCCTTTTTTCTCGTCCTGTTTTTCAGCGGTGGCCACTGGTTCAGTCAGCGCGATCGTTATGTACTGGTGTATAACACCTCGATCAAAGGGCTTAACGTCGGCGCGCCCGTCACCATCAAAGGCGTAAAAATCGGCGAGGTGACTGATATCAAAGCGCGCATTTATAACAACTCGCTCGACGTGTTCAATAATGTCGTTATCGAAATCGATCCGCGCATGCTGGAACGCGAAGGCGAGCATGGCAGCAGCGCCGGCTTGATCGATGAACTGGTCAAGCGCGGCCTGCGCGCGCAATTGAAATTGCAAAGTCTGCTCACCGGCCTACTTTACGTCGACGTCGATTTTCACCCCGATAAAATCGCGCGCATTCAAGAGGTTTCGACCGACTATCGACAAATTCCCACCATTCCCACCGATCTCGAACAATTGACGCGCGATCTCGAATCCATCGATATCAACAAGCTCGGCGAAAACCTGCAGCAGATTGTCGATGGCATCAATCATTTCGTGAATGACGATTCATTGCAGAATCTGATGAAAAATATCGACGCTACGTTGATGGCAGTGCGCACATCGGCCGACGCGGTGCGTCTGCAGGCTAATAAATTTGGCGACAGCGTGGTGCCATTGGCGCAGCATGGTGATCAAACCGTACAAGAATTGAATCGCGCGTTGCCGCAGATGATGACAAAACTCGATGCGACGATGGCATCGCTGCAGCAGGCATCGAGCGCACTACAAAAAACCACCGCGAACGCGACCTATTTAACGTCGGAAGACTCGCCGTTGCTGTATCGCATCGAGAGCGCTGCAAGTAGCGTCAATAGCGCCGCAGAACAATTGCGCCGCCTTTCCGATACATTAGAAAAACAACCCGAATCGCTGCTTTACGGCAAACAGGAGAAGTAACCGTGAACTATTTTCGCTTGCTCGCTGCGAGTGCGTTATTGATTTTGTTGAGCGCGTGTATCGGCAGCCGCAGCACCGTGCCGAATTATTATCTCTTGACCGCGCAGGCGCAGCCATCAACCAATACGCAACCAAAAACATTTAGTATCGGCGTCGGCCCGGTACGCGTCGCGCAATTTCTGAATCGACCGCAAATTGTTACGCACGATGGCAGCGGCAATCTACATATCGGCGACGGCGAACGCTGGGGAGAACCGCTCGATCAATCGGTTCAACGCGTGCTCGTACAAAACGTTGCCACGCTAACCAACGCTGAAACACGTAACTTCCCATGGCGCCAAAATATGACGCCGGATTACGCGATCCGCATCGACGTAATCGATTTCGACAAAATCGGTAACAGCGCAATTCTGGACGTGGCATGGTCATTAGAGGATTTAAAAAATGCGCGGGTAATTAAAACCGCACAGGAACGTATCACTACCAATGTCAGCGGTGCCAACGGCAGCGCGATCGCGAATGCCTACAGCGAATTGCTATCGCAACTTGCTCAGCATGTGGCGACGACGCTAGATGATTCTTCGCGTTAATTTACCCAAATTGGAGTTCTAGCAATACAAAACACACGCGATGCCTATGCCGCTGAACAGCTAACCCAAGCGCACCCTGACCCGTAATGCGTAATATGAACATTTCATAATCCAATACGCACCTATAAATTCTTTGGCTACACTTTCCTGCACCGGCTCGGTTTCGGTTTGGCTAACCAGATAGAAGATGCACTATGCGACGGCGCGCTGCTGACCTCGGAAAAATCTCGAAGCCTCGTTATGGCGATACAAGATCAAAGCCCTTACAGCGAATACTGATTTTTAGCGTCGTTATGTTGCAATGCCGATCTCTTGCGGGCATCGCCGCGGTACCCAACGACATTGCGCTCGAAGATCTTAGCCTTGAACAACTCTCGAAAATCGAAATTACATCCGTTTCCAAACAATCAGAAAGTTTGTTAGACGCACCCGCTTCGGTGTTCGTGATTACCGCCGATGATATTCGTCGTTCCGGCGTTAATAGCATTCCTGAAGCGTTACGCCTTGCGCCGGGTGTCGAGGTTGCGCGTATTAATTCGCACCAATGGGCTATTTCAATTCGAGGTTTCAACAGCGATATCACGAATAAATTGTTGGTATTGATCGATGGCCGCAGTGTGTATTCGCCGTTGTACGCCGGCGTATTCTGGGATGTGCAGGATGCGATGCTCGATGATATCGACCGCATTGAAGTGATTTCCGGACCTGGCGGTACGTTGTGGGGTGCCAATGCGGTCAATGGCGTTATCAATATCATTACGCGCTCGGCCAAAGACACCCAGGGCGGCCTGCTCGAACTAGGCGGCGGTAACGAAGAACGTAAATTCGGCGGCGTGCGCTATGGCGGCCAACTCGGCGATGCCGCCGTGCGTGCCTATATCAAAAGCTCCGATCATGACGCCTCACGAAAACTCGACGGTAATGGCGGTAACGATGATTGGCGCATGACGCAAGGTGGTTTTCGACTTGACTGGCAGCCGGTGGCAGCCGATCGATTCACATTACAGGGCGATGTATATCACGGTAGCGAGGATGGTATTTTTCCGGGCAGTTTCACGTTCGGCACACTGCCTGGCGCCAGTTTTCACGACGAAGTAAATCTGGCGGGCAGCAATCTGCTGGGGCGTTGGAGCCGCCAACTCGACGCCACATCCGATTTCACTTTGCAGGTTTATTACGACCATACGCTGCGTGATATTCCGAGCACCTACCAGGAAAAACGCGATACCGGTGATATCGACTTCCAACACCATTTCACACTGGGGCAACGCAACGATTTGCTATGGGGTCTGGGCTATCGTTGGACGAGCGACGATATCGATAACACGACCTTTGCGAGTTTTATCCCCGACCACCGCACCGATGAAACCTTCAGCGCATTTTTGCAGGATAAAATCGATCTGTGGCAACAGCGTGTATTTTTAACTCTCGGCTCTAAGCTCGAACACAACGACTATTCCGGTTTTGAATATCAACCCAATGCGCGTTTGAGTTGGTTGATCAGCGATAAGCAAACCGCATGGACAGCCATTTCGCGCGCTGTGCGTATTCCCGCCCGGCTCGATACCGATTTACAGCTCGCGATTCCGCTCAATATTGGCATTCCCGTGTACGTTACGGTGCAAGGCAACAAACATATCGAGTCGGAAAAACTGATTGCCTATGAAGCCGGATACCGCGTGCAGCTCACGCCAGCGGTATCCATCGATTTGGCCACCTTTTATGACGACTACGACGATATTCAAACTGCCGAAACTGGCGCGCCGATCTTAGTGATAAATCCGCCGCTCGTTTATGGAGTTCTGCCGAAAATGCTCGAAAGCGGCATCGAGGGCAAAGCTTACGGCGGCACACTGATGATGAATTGGCGACCACTGACGAATTGGCGACTGCGTTTTCAATATGCATTGTTCGATATGCATTTGGAAAACAAGCCGGGCAGCAACGATGTCGATTCAAAAACTGAAGAGGATAATAGTCCGCACAATCAATACGCGGTTTATTCCTTTCTCGATCTGCCGCATCAACTGAGTTTGTACACCGGCGTGCGTCATGTTGATGGCTTGAAAAATCTCGACAGCCCAAATTACACGTCCGTCGATGTCGGCCTTATTTGGAATCCGCTGACATACTTACAACTGTCGGTCACCGCGCAAAATCTTAACGATCCATCACATCTCGAATTCGGGCCCAGCCAAGGCCAGGAAATCGAGCGCAGCATTTATGGAAAAATTCAGTGGCGTTTCTAACACGCTGCGGCAATGTAGTTATTGGGTGTAAAACATTTGGGATTAGCACGGCCCCGGCGCGGAAATAATCGCTGCAAAATATTCGATCGAGGCTCAATTTTGCGCATTAAGGTTTCGACACGTGCGTCGTCGCGCGCGTTTCCACCCAGTCGCGCAACACCGCAAAGCCAACGGCGAGAAATGTCGGACCGAGGAACACGCCGAGCAGACCAAAACTCATCGCGCCGCCGAGCACGCCCAGCATGATCAGCAGAAATGGTAGATCGGTGCCCTTGCCGATCAACAATGGTTTGATCACGTTGTCGGCCATGCCGACCACCAGCACGCCCCACAACACGATAAAAATTGCCCAGCCGCTATGACCCTGATGAAATAACCAGAACGCGGCAGGCCCCCACAATAAACCCGGGCCGAACGGCACCAGCGACAACGCCGCAGTACCGAGCCCCAGCGCCAGCACCATCGGTACGCCGGCCAGCGCGAAGCCAATCGCAGCGAGCGCACCCTGCGCCACCGCGGTGCCTATGATTCCGAACACCACGCTGCGCACGGTACTCGCCGCGACATGCAGCAATTCAACGCCACGCGTGCCGGCGATATGAAACAGCGTGCCTTCGAGCCAAAAACGCGCGCGCGCGCCACCGGTATAAAAAAACAAAACCAAGATGCAACTGAGCAGCAACACACCGAATCCCTGCCCCGCCGACTTACCGATTTTCAGCAACCAGGTGCTGGTCCATAGCAATACCGATTTCACCTGCGACTGCACTTCCGGATCGCCCGCCGCCAACGCTTGCCAGCGCTGTTCAAGCTGCGGACCGATCACCGGCGCGCCGGAAACCCAATCGGGCAGCATCGGCAAACCAGTTTCGAGCTGCGTATTAATATGCGTGTACAACTCATTCGCCTGCGCCGCAAACGCAATCAATGCGTAGATCAACGGCATCACAATCAGCACCAGCATCAAGCCCACCAATAGTGAAGCGGCGATAACCTCGCGACCGTGCAACCATTTTGTAACGCGCAAAAACAGGTTCCATGTCGTGTAGGAGACGATGGCCGCCCACAATAACGCTGGTGTGAACGGCGCCAGAATTAATGCACAGCCGCCGAGCAAAATGCCGATCGCCAATAGCGCGGCGGTTTGTTCCCACAATTGATTTTTAGTCATCGTTGAATCCTGCTGAAAGGTCGTTGCGCTTGAATATTTTTCATTGGCGCCGCGCTAACCAATCGCGCAACGCGGGACCGGTCCCCATCGCCCACGGTTTAACCTGATCGTGAGCCAATAGTTGATATTCGGCCAACTCTTCATTCAGCCGAATTTCGCCGCGCGCAGCGACATGGTAGGTAATTAATAATTGATTCTGCTCGGTAAACACATAATTGCCGACAAATTCGACGATTTCTCCCTGCAGCCCCAACTCCTCCTCAACCTCGCGCAACACCGCGTCCTCCGGTGCTTCATTACGTTCGAGAAAGCCGGTGATCAACGCGAACCAACCTGCGGGCCACTGCGCATTGCGCGCGAGCAATACTTTGCCCTCGTATTCGATAATCGCGGCTACCACGGGCGTCGGGTTATCCCAATGCACAAAGCCACATTCGTCCGCGCAGGTGCGGCGCAGCTTGCCGTCGATTTCGCGCTCGATCAATTCGGCTCGGCATTGTGGGCAATAACGCATCATGATGTTCTCCTCGCTTGGCGTTGCTTATCAACGTAAAACTGGACGCTATCGACTTATAGTTGCGATGGCACAACATAACGTTTGAGTTCCATCAACACAACGGGCGGGATTACACTTTACTGGGGATTTCATACTGGAATTTCCATTTCACTCTGAGATTTACTATGGACGCGAATTATCTGGTGGCCCACCGCGGCTGGCGACAGCACTTTCCGGAAAACACCTTGCCCGCCATTGATGGCGCGCTGCAGGCCGGTGCACTCAATATTGAAATCGATGTACAACTGAGCGCTGATCAGATGCCGCTGCTATTCCACGACCGCACATTGCATCGCATCTGCCGCCAACGCGGCGAGCTTCACCAATACACCGCGCAACAACTGCAACAATTTTCTGCGTACGAACCGGATCGGTTCGGCGATAAATTTCTGAATACTCGCATTACTGTACTGAATGACGTGATCGCGTTATTTGAAAAAAATACGCAAGCACACCTCTTTCTCGAAGTGAAAGAAGAAGCGCTGCATGTATTCGGTAACGAAGCGGTCTATCGCGCCTTGCAGCCGCTGATCGAACGCATCCGCGAACGCTGCACGCTCATCAGTTTCGCGCACACATTTTTGCAATTCGCCAAAGCGCAAAGCTGGCCCCGCGTCGGGCCGGTATTGAATACCTGGGAGGAAATTGACAGCCCCACCCTCGCCGCATTACAGCCGACCGTGGTGTTCTGCGATATCGATCAACTGCCCCGCCAGCGCGATCTGCATTCGATTCCGTATCCGCTGGTCGTTTACGAAGTACCCGATATCGATACCGCAGAAAAATTGCGCGCGCGCGGTGTCGAAAAACTCGAAACGTTCAAGGTCGGCGAATTGCTGAAGCAATCACAATGACGATTCCCGACGGCGAAATATTCGATGTTGCGGTAATTGGCGGCGGCATCCATGGCGGTGGCGTGGCACAGGCCGCTGCCGCTGCCGGCTATCGCACACTATTGATTGAACGCAGTGAATGGGCCACCGCCACATCGCATGCATCGAGCAAATTAATCCACGGCGGTTTGCGTTATCTCGAAAGCGCGCAATTCGATTTGGTTTATCACAGCCTGCAAGAGCGCGAACGATTATTCCGCAATGCACCGACGCTGGTCGAACCGGTGCCTTTTTATATTCCGATTTATCGGCAGACGCGACGGCGGCCATGGCAGATTCGCATTGGCCTGAGTCTGTACGCGCTGTTGACGGGATTTCAGCAGCACGCGCGTTTTCGCAGCGTGCCGCGTAACGAGTGGGGCGCATTGGGCGGATTACTGCAAAACGATTTGCAGGCGGTATTTCAATACTGGGACGGCCAAACCGACGATGTCGCGCTGACGCGAGCGGTAATTTCCTCGGCGCAAAAACTCGGCGCTCATTGCCTCGAACACTGCCAATTATTGAACGCGACGGCAACACCAAACGGCTTCGCACTGCAATTGCAATCGCCCGACCAAGCGTGGCGCTGCACCGCCCGAACACTGGTCAATGCCACCGGACCGTGGGTCAACGAAACGTTGCAACGCTGCACACCGACACCACCACCGCGCGCGATCAGCTGGGTTAAAGGCACGCATATAGTGTTGCCGCACGCGCCGCTCGGCGGGATTTTTTATCTCGAAGCGCCACGCGACGGTCGCGCAATTTTCGTGATGCCGTGGCGCGGAAAAACGCTGGTCGGTACTACCGAAACCGAAGTACAGCAACCGCATGCCGAACCATCGCCGCAGGAAGTGGCATACTTGCTGGAAACGGTGCGCCGTTATTTTCCACATCTACCGCACGAAGTCGTCGACCAATTCGCTGGTGTGCGCGTATTGCCGGCAGGCACCGAACGCGCCTTCAATCGCGCGCGCGAAAGCGTGATCGCAACGTTCCCCAGCGATAACAGTCCAAGCGGCAACGCGCGACTGGTCAGCATTTACGGCGGCAAACTCACCACTTACCGTTACACCGCCGAGCAAACACTGGCGCAATTGCGCGTGGTATTGCCGCAGCGCAAACCAATCGCCGATACCAAAACACTCAAAATTTCCTGACCGACAAAGTATCGCGAAGGAAATTTGCAAACAATAAGACCGTTTCCAGTTACTTGCGCGAAATCAAACTTATTAGCGGGCGCGTAAGCGATACTTAAAACTGCGCAACGATACTGATGCGCTCATGTCACACACGCGGAGCTTGCTATGAAAACCGTCAAAGTTTGGGATATCGCAATCAGGATATTTCATTGGTCGCTGGTTGCCGCATTCGTCACGGCTTATCTATCCGAGGATGAACTCGGCCTACACGTCAACGCCGGCTACGTCGTTACGGGTTTGGTGTTATTTCGCGTGATCTGGGGATTTGTCGGCTCGCATTATGCACGCTTCAGCGAATTCGTACGTTCGCCCGTGAGTGTAATTTCTTATTTACGTTCGTTGCGTAGCAAACATCCGCAACATTACCTCGGCCATAATCCGGCCGGTGGTTGGATGATCATCGCGTTATTGGTGGCGTTAACGGCAACCTGCGTTAGCGGCATGAAACTATATGCCATCGAGGAGGGCAAAGGCCCGCTCGCCAATACGCAAACTCAAACATTAATTCCATCCGCTGAAGCGCACGAAGCTGGCGAACACGCCAACGGCCCGGAAGCTGCCGGCGAGAAAACATGGGAAGAAATTCACGAAGCAGCCGTCAATATCACGCTCGGCCTGATCGTGCTGCATATCGCGGGCGTCATCATTTCCAGCCGCCTGCATCGCGAATCGCTGGTGAAGGCGATGATTACGGGTAATAAGAATACGGAGGAATGATTTCGTGTGCACCTGACATCAGACCACATGCTACTCCCGTTTGATTGGGCCCCAAACAACCAATATCGGCATTCGCGATGAACTTAAGCACCAGGTATACAACGCTAAAATCAATGCGCTCCCGAATGGAATACACGCAGTGGGAAATATCAATCTGGATACCGTTTAGATGTTATTTTTTAGAAACTTTGCCAACTTTTCATAATAGGACGCTGCGCTGAGGTAATCGTTAAAACCATGCGCCTCGCCTTTTAAAATGTCCCACTCATATTTCTTGTGGTAAATGTCGAGCATTGCTTTCATGCGATAGGCATGTTCTGGATCAACACGCAAGTCCTCATCTCCCTGCGCCAAATACACCGGTATTTTTAATTCGCGCGCGAGATAAACCGGTGAAATCGATTTAAAGTAATCACTGCTCACAGCGGGATCACCAATGTAGTCGATAAGAAACTCCTTCGTCTTAGGAGCCAGATTTCGCTCAAACAATAGATTTACATCGGTAACTCCAGCAAGCGAAGCGGCACAGCGATATTTTTGTGGACTTCGGATAGCTAGCATCAATGCTGCGTATCCGCCATAACTGCCGCCAACAATGCACTGATGCCCAGCATCAACGAATCCTTGAGCGACGACCTGCTGTACCGCCGCTTCGATATCGCTAAGAATTTTGTCGCCAAATTCCTTTTTTCCAGCTTTCAAAAACGAAACTCCGTAACCAGCAGAGCCTCTATAATTAACCTTTAGAACCGCAAACCCCTGCGCCACGAGAAATTGAGCGGCCGGATCAAAGTTACGATCGTCTTCTACGCCGATAGGGCCTCCATGCGGAATAACAACCAGAGGCGCTTTTGCTTTACCAGCTGGTCGCATGAGCAGATATTCAACATCGAGACCGGCATTGGATACCAATCCGAGCTCAACTTGGCTAGCTCGCAAGCCCTCCAACCAAGGAGCAACATTGTGTATGGGCACGAGCACGTCGGTGGAGGGCTCATATCGGTAAAGCATTCCATAACTTTCGGCATCTCTAGCCAGAATGCTGTAATAGCGGTGCGTTAGATCAATCCCGGTAATGACGATATTTTTGGAAAGCCGCTTTTTGAGCCTGCTTTGTATCTCACGCGACTCATTATCAAGATAATCAAAATATATTTCGCTGCCTCGTCTAATTACCGCCCCTAACAAACGATGACCGGTGTAGTCGAACTGAGGACGAACAATTTCGCCGATGGCCTCCTTGTATACCGGCTGCTTCGCGCCGGTATCGTAGTTGTATTTGTAAAGTTCCTTTGTTTCATCGGCATTTGTTTCTACGATATAAAATGTTTTTTCTTCATCGCCCAGAGCCAGCGGAAGTACTTTTGAAAATTCGTTTAAATCGGCCTCATTGGCGAGGTCTTTTTTTGTATCGCTTGACTCAAACGTTTTAAGCACTATCCACGGTGTATCGTTGGCTGATCTGTACCACAAAGAAAAGTGTCCGTTCGCGCCAATTGTAGTAACCGCGTGAATAACACCAGCAGCATCAGCCAACCAACGCAGCGCAAACCCATCGATTGACGCGACCTCATTGTTTTTTGTGAATTGACCACCATCGATCTGGGTTGTCTTGCTGACGGGCTCGCCGACTAGAGCAGTCTGATTGATATCGATACGGTAAACTCTAGATACGTCGCCACTTCGGGCGAACAAAACCATATGCTTTTGGGCCGGAATAGTTGCAATCACCGTCCCTCGGGTCTTGATTTCTCGCGCTTCAATTTCACCCTTCTCCAAATTGTCGGGCAAGATAAAAATAAGATTTTTAGTGACTTCTCGCGTATCGGCAATATCTGCTATGCCTTGTCTTTTTTGAATAATAGTGACGACTAAACTCCTCCCATCGATCCATTGCAGATCTGAAATTGAATCGCCCATATTTTTGCTGCCTGCCGTGCTATAGACCTCTTTTTGTTGCTTCGCCTCTATATCGGTAGCTAGAACACGTGAAGTATTCCCATCTTTCATCACACTTAATAAAAGATCGCCCTGCGGGCTGAGAAGCTCAGCGGCTATCGGCGGCCTAAAATAGCGCTCTGCCAACGATTCGGCTTGGATGGTTCCGATTGGCCATAGCAAAACAAGAATAACTAACAAATGACGGCCATTGTATTTTTTAGTGATGCCGCGAACTTTATGGTTGGGCAAGCTGATTCTCCTGCTTTAACGTATTTTGATAAAATCTCAAAAAATCATCTTTGTCGGCACCACCATAGACGAAGACATAGCGTTCTAGCAGAAAACTTACTACGTCGCGATAATCATCGAGCATCATCGCGCTACGATTTTTTATTTTTACAGGAACCTTGTTGATGCCGCGCTGGCTGTCTACCAATACACGACCGATATAGTTCACTTTTCTCTCCTCAATAGTGAAAGACCATTGAGAGTTTTTATTTAGCGAGAGATAAAACGGTAACTCATAGTCAGGGACATTGATTGACTCCCACTGATACCGTCCCGCTTTTATTCGATAGGCATGCAAGGTCTTTCCTCGCTTTAGGAAATAGACGTGCTTATCGTCGAGCTTCAACGAAACTCCGTCTCGATTGACGTCGGAGTCGAAGAGTAAATATGCTTCACCCGGCTTTAGTTCGGTTTCTAAGTCAGTGCCATCAAGGGATTGGGCGACAGCAACGTCAACCAGCGGCATTGCCAGATACATAAACACGGCTTTGCCGAGCGGTGAGATTTTCATTTATTTCCCTATTTTGCTTATACTTCGATCTAGTTTTCTATTTTAATAAAAACCGCAGGAGGCCATCTTGAACCTTATTCGCCTTGTACCCATGATATTTTCTATCCTATTACTTGGGGCTTGTGCTACTCCTCAGCAACAAACCCAGATTGAAATGCTCCTAGTGCCAGAAGATGGATCACAACTGCCACCAACCAAGGGCATTGTCACGCTTAGGGTGGCAGATGCATCGCCATTTATCCCTTTGCGACTTAACTATGTGACATTCGCGCCGAAAGACGCGCATGCAGGAGCGACTACAACTTATTATAGAACTGAAAGCCTGTACGACAATGGGGTTACCAGCAGCACCTATTTCACCGCGCTTCCTGCAGGGCAATATTCGATTGAATCTATGCGGTCATTCCACCAATTCGGGCAATTTTTCTATTCCAATTTCGTTCATGCTGGTGTGCAGCTTGGCACGTTTACGGTGGCCCCCGGCGAAGTAACCAACTTAGGCACAGTGATTTTTTATCCGCGCAATTCAGGCGCCAAAAACTATGTGAAACTGCTCCGAACACATTCGTTTTCAGATGAAGCAGCGCGCACTCTACTGGTAGATCATATGCCACAGTTTGCTGCTTCTCTTCCGCAAGGCAAGCCATTTCATACATGGGATGTCGATGGGCTTGATGACCAGCGCGCAATAGATTATTCGACCGCAGCACACTCCGTCCGTGCATACAACACGGTAGTGCGCCTGCCAGGCAACCAATTGTCATTTCCATCGCGCATGGGAACCATTTTATATCGCGATGGCGACAAACAATGGCATCAGGATTCGCTCGACGGAGATAACGATATCTTGGCATATGCAAGGACGACATCTGGCGTGGAAATCATTGCTGGCGAGTATGGACAATTCTGCTATCGAGAGCATGGCAAAAAAGACTTCACCGACATAAAAGCACCCAGCAATTTAGACCCTGTCGTCAACGTGGCAATAGCGCCTAATGGGACTGTATATGCGGTAACTAGAAATTTGAAGCAGCTAACAGTTTTTTCAACAGAGTCGATTAAAAACCCCGAATGGAAAAAAATTACAGACGTTAAATTATCCCCATCTGATCCGCTGATCAAACTAACCCTGCCAAACGCTACTCGCAACATCATTAAATGGGACTTCCTTAATACCGATGATGCGATTTATATTTCCGTCACGGACATTTTTCCCGATCAGAGCTTATATCGGCTCGCCTTTAAAGACGGTGCACTGAAGGAAATTAAGAGCCCTGTTGGTATCTTTAACACAAACTTCCCATCGACTATGGCGATCCAAAATGGGGTTCTTTATATTTATCATCCGGGAATGACAAGCGACGATTTGTACAAATCAACCGATGGTGGCGAGCATTGGCAAAACGCTGCTGGATTGATTGGGGTGGGGCTAAATCTTACTGGGATGCCTCACTTCTGGGATGATAATCGCGTATTCGCAATACATAAGAAAAGAGGAGTCACTTATGACGGCAAACCGATGTTCGATCTGCAACGTTCTCAAGATGGTGGTTTAACCTGGACCGCGCTCGCAAATACTAAATTGCCTGATGGTTGTAATACGCTGATTCCAGAGATCGGCTCAGGGAAATTGTTATTATTTTGCCCCTCGTCAGGAAATTTCTATTTGTCAATGGATGCGGGCACGAGTTGGCTAGACGATAGGACGGTGGAGCTCCAATAATATTCGACTATTGATTTGAAGGCTGCGCTTCACTATCGATTTTCTTCGCGGCCCCAATAGCTTCCCGCTAAAAGCCAAATAGTTAACATCTCACGCCGCGCGCTCAAAAATCCTGACGATATCGGGCGCCGTACCGTGCTCGAATTGTTCGAGCAATTCGCGTTCGCGCAGCTCTGCTTTTTTCATACTCTCCGCTTTGATCGGACCGAAGCCGCGAATTTTCTCTGGTAATGCGGCGATGTCGATGGCGATCGCGCGGTTCTCTCGCGTCAGCTGTTGCAGCACACGCTGTAACGTCGTGTTGTAGTGATCGATCAACTCACGCTCCGCCCTACGTTCCGCGCTATAGCCGAATGGATCGAACACGGTGCCGCGCAAGCTTTTTAATTTCGCTAGGCCCCCAAAAACATTCAGCATCCAACCGGGTACCGCATATTTGCGCGGGCGACCGGTAGCCGGATCGATGCGCGCCAATAGCGGGGGCGATAAATGAAACTGCAATTTGAAATCACCGCTGAAATTATCACGCAATTGCAGGCGAAATTTATCAGTGGCGAAAAGTCGAGCGACTTCGTATTCATCTTTGTACGCCATCAAGCGATACAGATTGCGCGCAACGGCTTGGGTGAGCAGCAGATCACTGTCACCATCACCAACATCCTTACCGAGGAGGGCTCGCTCGCGGCGACGCACCTGTTCGACACGTTCGATATAGAGTTGGGCATAGTCATCATTCTGATAATCGCGCAAGCGCGCGTGGCGATCGGCGATAATATCGTCGAGCTGTTGTAATGGCTGCCACCGTGGGGATGGCAGCCGGGCAACGGTGCGTACCGCGTCGATATCGTGCATCGCATAGCGTCCCCAATTAAATGCCGCGATATTCTTTTCGACGTCGACAGCATTCAAGGTAATCGCTTGCAGCAATGCCGCGCTGGACACCGGCAACCATCCGCGTTGATAGGCGCAACCGAGCAGAAATAAATTGGCATAGGCGCTGCTGCCAAATAGTTCATGTGCAAATTCTGTCGCGTCGATGTAGTGGGTTTTGCTCAACCCAATATTGTCGAAACCAACCTCTGCCGCAATCGCCTCACGCAATTCCTGCTCTGGCATTTTCGCATCGGGATTGAAAACAAAATCGGCGGTCGGTTGCATTGCTTCGTTGATCATGCCGAACGAGCGTTCGGCGTTGACACATTCGAGCGCGGTGCGCGATGCCGCCACCACCAGATCGCCGCTAAGCAGTAAATCCGCATCGCCTTCGGCAATGCGTACCGCTTTTATTTGCGATTGCATCGCAGCGATGCGCACATGACTAACCACCGCGCCGAATTTTTGCGCCAGCCCGGTTTGGTTCATCGTCGCGCAGCCTTTGCCCTCGATAAATGCGGCCATCGCAATCAGCGCCGCACTGGTCAACACGCCGGTACCGCCGACACCGGCGACAACGATATTCCACGGCGTTTCCAACGACGGCAGCAGCGGCTCCGGTAGTGGCGGAATTTTTGAATAGTTAATTGCATCCGTCATTTTCACAGTGCCAGCTTTCAAAGTGCCGCCATGCACAGTGACGAAGGAGGGACAAAAACCATCGAAACAACTGAAATCCTGATTACACGCATCCTGATCGATACGGCGTTTGCGCCCCAGCTCGGTCGGCAGCGGCACCACGGCGAGACAGTTCGATGTTTTACTGCAATCGCCGCAGCCCTCACACACCTCGGGATTGATGAATACACGTTTCGGCAACGTCGCCAGTGCACCGCGTTTTCTACGACGACGTTTTTCAGCGGCGCATGTCTGCCGATAAATCAGCACAGTAGTGCCTGGCAATTCGCGCAATTCTTTTTGGATCGTATCGAGCTTGCGTCGATGATCGACCGTCAGGCCGTCGAATGTCGGCAGTTGCGCGCGAAATTCTTTCGGATAATCGGATACGACGGCGATGCGTTTAACGCCTTCGCCGCGCAATTGATAAATCAATCGTTCGAGACTTAGATCGCCATCGACATGTTGGCCGCCGGTCATCGCCACGGCATCGTTATGCAGAATTTTGTACGTGATATTCACACCGGCCGCGATCGTCTGCCGAATGGCGAGAATGCCGGAATGAAAATACGTACCGTCGCCGAGATTTTGAAAGACATGCTGCGTATCGGTGAACGGCGCTTGGCCCACCCACGGTACGCCCTCGCCGCCCATTTGTGTAAAGGTCAGCGTGTTGCGATCGGGCATCCACGTGGCCATGTAATGACAGCCGATACCGCCGATGGCGCGGCTGCCTTCAGGCACGCGTGTCGATGTGTTATGCGGGCAACCCGAACAGTAATGCGGTACACGCTCAATGATGCTCGCGTGTTCGTGTAACGTGCGTTCTTTGTTGCGCAAAAACTGTAAGCGTTTTTCGATGGTCGCGCTGGTATAAAAACGGCGAATGCGCGCCGCCACGACTTCCGCCACCAACGCCGGCGATAGCTCGCCATAGTTCGGCAACAAATCGTTGCCGGCCTCGTCGAATTCACCGATCACACGCGGGCGCTCGGCCACCGGCCAGTTATAAAGCTGGCTCGTCAATTGATCCTCGACGATCGAACGTTTTTCCTCGACCACGAGTATTTCTTCAAGACCACGCGCAAAAGCGTGCGTCGTTTCCGGTTCCAGCGGCCAGCTCATGCCGAGTTTATAAATGCGCAAACCGATGCGCGCAGCTTCGTTATCGTCGATTCCCAAATCTTCGAGCGCCTGCATCACATCGAGATAAGCTTTGCCGGTGGTGATGATGCCGAGACGTGCGCGCGCACTGTCGATAACGATGCGATTTAAATTATTCACGCGCGCAAATTCTCGCGCGGCGTAGATTTTGAATTTGTTCAACCGATATTCTTGTTCGAGCGGTTTATCGGGCCAGCGTGCATGCACGCCGTCAGACGGTAATGCGAATTGATCCGGAATCACGATTTGCACGCGACGCGGATCGATTTCGGCGGCGATGGCAGAATCCATATTATCGGTCGCCGCTTTTAGCGCCACCCAACAACCACTGTAACGCGACAACTCCCAGCCGTAGATACCGAGATCGAGCACCTCCTGTACATTCGCCGGATTCAACACCGGGATCGACGCGCCGATAAACATATGCTCCGACTGGTGCGGCAACGATGATGACTTCGCGCCATGATCATCGCCGGCAATGGCGAGCACGCCACCGTAACGCGAAGTGCCGAACGCGTTCGCGTGTTTGATCGCATCCATGCTGCGATCGACACCGGGACCTTTGCCATACCACATGGCAAAAACGCCGTCGTAACGCGCACCTTCAAAAATATTGACCTGTTGCGAGCCCCACACCGCGGTCGCGGCCAGATCTTCATTGATACCTGGTTGGAAATGAATTTGGTGTTTTTGCAAAAACGGTTGCGCCTTCCATAACGCCTGATCGAAACCGGCAAGCGGCGAGCCGCGATAACCAGAAATAAATCCTGCGGTATTTAAGCCACGTTCGATGTCGCGTTGATGTTGCAGCATCGGCAGCCGCACCAGTGCTTCGATGCCAGTGAGGTAAGCACGAGTAGTATCGAGCGCATATCTATCGGTGAGGGAAATGTCGGTGAGCGAAGCTGAGCGGAGTGCCATGGCAATTCTCCTCGTTTTTCTATACTAAGAATGCTAGCGGCTATAGCTCGAAATTTTTATGTTATTCGCGATTCGAAACCTATACTCAATGCATAACCCAATCAGTTGAAGCGGATTCAACGCATAAAATAGCTGGTAATGTCATGGCGCCCATCGAGCTCAGTCAACGGGACATCGCCATTTTGCGATTGCTGCAGCAAGACGCTAGCCTTACTTCCACCGCCATTGCCGAGCAGTTGAATCTGTCGCAATCGCCATGCTGGCGGCGCATTAATCACATTGAGCAGACGGGTTTGATTCAGCGCCGCGTTGCGCTGCTGAATCGGGAAAAGCTAGGCATGGAAGTGGTCGTATTTGCGACGCTGAATCTCGCATCGCATGGTCGCGAACAAATCGAACAATTCGAACGCGCGATTCAACAATTTCCGGAAATTCTCGAGTGCTACACGATGACCGGCATCTGGGATTACATGCTGAAAATCATTACGCGCGATGTACGGCACTACGAGCTTTTTATTCGCGAACATCTGCTGACGATGCCGTTGATTCGCGAAATGCATTCGCATATTGCAGTGACGGAAGTAAAAAATACGACAGAGTTGCCGTTGGAGACGCAGTTGTAATTCAATCGATGTCAGCGCTCGCAGAACGGCGCTCAAGCTCCTCTCCCGCAGGGAGAGGAGAGCAAATCAGATACTACAGCGCATCCACCATATGACCGCCATCGACAGTCAGCGTCGCACCGTTGATGAACGAGCCGGCGTCGCTGGCGAGCAATAGCAATGGGCCGGAAATTTCTTCCATTTCACCCCAGCGTTTCGCCAAGGTACCGGCGATAAAATCGCGTCCCTGTTCGGTGGCGAAAAATGCTTCGTTCAACTCGGTTTTGAAGTAGCCGGGACAAATGGCATTGACGCGAATATTATCGCGAGCGAGTTCGAGCGCCATATTTTTTGTCAGTTGAATCACGCCCGCTTTTGAAATCGCATACAGCGTCATCGCGACGCCGGGAGCGAGACCAAGAATCGACGAAATATTGATAATGCTGCCACTGGTCTTATTGGCACGCATGCGATCGACGACGCGGCGAGAAATGCGCCACACCGCTTTCAGATTGGTTTCTATTTGGTTATCCCAATCCTGCTCGGTAGTTTTAACGAACAATCCAGGCACACCGATGCCGGCATTATTCACCAGAATATCAACTGCCGGTGTAATGCGATCGATGTGCTCGAATGCGCGATCGACACTATCGATATTCGTCACATCCATTTCTACCGCGTGCGCCCGACCACCATTGGCTTCGATCTGCGCGACCAAATCGTGCAGCCGATCGACACGGCGCGCACATGCAATTATTTCCGCACCAGCTTCGGCCAGCACCTTGCTGAATTGCGCGCCGAAGCCGCTCGATGCACCGGTGACTAGCGCAGTGCGTCCACTCAAATCGAAACGATTTTTTTTCATACTCAACCTCTCAATTATTTCGCCGTTGCGCCCGCATATTTTTTGATGACGTCCTTCCCGAGCGCCGCCAAATGCACTTGATCGGGACCATCGGCCATACGCAGCCAGCGCACATAGTTGTAAGCCTCGGCGAGAAAATAATCGCTGGTAAAACCGCCGGCACCATGCAATTGGATCGCGCGATCAACGACGCGAATCGCTGTATTCGGCACCGCAATTTTTGCCATCGCAATTAAATCCTTCGCCGCTTTGCTACCGTCGCGATCCATTTTCTCTGCCGCGCGCAACGTCAGCATGCGCGCTTGTTCGATTTCGGTCGCGCTATTGGCAATATCTTCGCGCACCGAACCTTGTTCGCTTAATTTTTTACCAAATGCCACGCGTGATTCAGCGCGTTTGCAGGCGAGTTCGAGCGCGCGCTGCGCACAGCCAATCGCGCGCATGCAGTGATGAATACGTCCCGGCCCGAGACGGCCTTGCGCGATCTCAAAACCGCGCCCTTCGCCAGCAATTAAATTGCCGACGGGCACGCGCACATTATCGAGGATCATTTCGGCATGACCGATTGGCGCATCGTCGTAGCCGTAGGTGGTCAGCGGCCGCAGAATTTTAATGCCGGGTGTATCCATCGGAATCAATATTTGCGATTGCTGAACATGGCGATTCGGATTGGTCGGATCGGTCTTGCCCATCAGGATCATCAATTTGCACTGATCGTACATAGCGCCGGTAATAAACCATTTATGACCGTTAATCACATAGTGATCGCCGTCGCGCATAATTGTTGTTTCGATATTGGTCGCATCCGACGAAGCCACCTTCGGTTCGGTCATCGCAAAACACGAACGCATGTCACCGTTCGCCAGCGGCTTCAACCAGCGCTCTTTCTGTTCCTCATTCGCGTAGTGGTATAGCAATTCCATATTGCCGGCATCGGGCGGATTGCAATTGAACACTTCGGCCGACCAAATCACACGGCCGATGATTTCCGCCAGCGGCGCGTATTCGAGATTGCTGAGCCCCTGACCGTATTCGGTATTCGGCATCGATAAATTCCACAACCCTTCCGCCTTCGCTTTTGCTTTCAGCTCGCGCATCAGCGGCGGCATTTTCCAGCGCTGACCGGGCTGTGCCACTTGTTCGTGATAACTATCTTCGTTGGGATAAATATATTTATCCATGAATGCGGTCAGGCGATCGATGTAATTCTGAACTTTTGCGGAATGTTCGAAATGCATAATGAGTTTCCTAGTTTTTTAAACCGACGTAGCTTTAAAACGAATATTTCTTTAAACGAACGAATGCTTCTTTAAAAAAGTTTTTAGGCGAATGTCATTAAATGACGAGTCGCCGGATGATCGAGATGCGCGATCGAATTGAACAATTGCAACCAGGTTTTCTGTTCTTTAAAGGCGACGCGCGATACCGACGTATTGGCGATCTGTAAATTCAATTCAACCATTGCAGTAACCGAAATTTGCAAAACCTCGCGCAGCAATGCGCTGATCGTGCCACCCGAGCAGACGACAAGTACACGCTCGGCGTTATCCTCGGTGATAAATTGCAGCGCCGCCTGAATGCGCGCGTGATAGTCACTCCACGGCTCGCTCATCTGCGCAATTTTTCCCTCCGACCACAGCGGCACCGCCTTGCGCATCGCCAGAAAAAATTCGCGCGGATTTTTGTGATCGACCGCACCGTGGTGCGGATATGCTGCGAGATATTGCGTGACAAGATCGTGAAAATCGAATTCATTCAAACCCGCGATGAATTCCGGCTCGCGCTCGATGCCCATGCCGCGCAACGTTTGCAAATGGCGTTGCTGCGTACCGCAAATAACACGATCGAATTCTATGTTGCGCACTCGAAAATAATCGCCAAGATGCCGCGCCTGTTCGAAGCCGAGTTCGGAGAGACGATCGTAATCGTCGCTGCCGAACGACGCCTGCGCATGTCGCACTAACACCAACTCGCCCATCCCAACCGCCTCGATCTGCAATGGGCGTATTTAGCGGCGCGAGCGGCAACGATGCAAATGCTAAGTTTGCATATCCGATCATTCGCAGGATCGATGGAGTCGGAGACGTGCGCGCGAGACCGAACCGCGTAAATTAAGTGCCTGCCCGCGTTATTCGACTAGCGTGGCACACATCGCGGCCACTTCGCTGCGCAGCCAGCGATTGGCCGGGTCGTTGTCGACCGAGCTGTGCCAATACAGATACATATCGATGGTGTCGGTTTCGATCGGCAACGGCAGGATGAGATGGCCGAAGGAGGAGTTGGCCGCGCGCGCGTCGAATTCGAGCATCGTCAATACCAGATCGCTATCGCCGACAATGCGAAATGCGGTATCGCTCTGCTGACAGCGCAGCCGCACCCGGCGCTCAAGTCCGAGTCGGCTGAGTTCGACATCGACAATGCCGGGACCCTGGCGGCGCGACGACACTAAGGCATGCTGTTGTTGCAAATAGGTTTCGAGTGTAAATCCGTGCTGTACATGCGGATGATCGCGGCGCACGACCACTACCAACCGATCGCGCAAAATACGTTGCTGATGCATTTCTTCCGAGTGTCGAAACAACACATCGATCGCGACATCGAATGCGCCCGAAGCGAGTCTCGCTTCCAGACGCTGGCGCTCGCCGCGATTTGCCACCAGATCGATCTGCGGTGCCGCGCTCGCCAGACGCTGCCACAGCGCCGGCAATAACGCGGTCTCCATGCTGCTTGGCAAACACAGCGTCATGCGTTTTTTCGCGAGCGCCGGATCGAAGCCGGCCGTGTTGCGAATACTGTCTTCGAGATGACGCAAGGAGCTGCGAATCGATTCGATGCTATTGCGCGTCAACGGCGTCGGCACCATCGAGCTGCCCTTGCGCACGAATAGCGGATCGCCGAACAGTTCACGCAACCGTGCCAGTGCATGACTGATGGCGGGCTGGGATAAATGCAGTTTGTACGCTGCTTTCGTCACATTGCCTTCGGTATAAATCGCCTCCAGCACGACAAACAGGTTGTAATCGATTTGTGGGCCATTCGCCATGATGCGCCGCGCTTGATATTTTTATCGAAGCCAGATGGAAGGAAATTACGCCGAAGCGCATCTTAAGCGGGAAAAGATTGGCTGCACAATTATTCGCTGCACATATTCCCTGCACAACGGCAGCCGGATTTGTCAAAATGCGAGCTCACTCCTCAACGATGCGCATCATGGCTCACGATCACTCCGGTCACTCGTCGCACGGCCATCATCATGCCCATCACCCTAATGGCGATCAGCACGAAAGCCGTCGTATCGGCTTCGCGTTCTGGCTGAATTTCTGTTTTACGCTGATCGAACTGGTCGGCGGATTAATGACGAACAGCGTCGCGATTATGTCGGACGCGATCCATGATTTTGGCGATACGCTGGCGATCGGTTTCGGCTGGCTCGCCAGTCGTATGTCGCATCGCCACCCCAACGATGCCTACACCTACGGCTATCGACGTCTGTCGCTGCTCAGTGCGCTGGTGATCGGTGTCGTGCTGTTGATTGGCTCCATCATTATTATTATCAATGCCGTACCGCGGCTTTGGCATCCGCAAACACCGCACCTCGCCGGTATGTTCTGGCTCGCGCTGCTCGGCATCGCGGTCAACGGTGCGGCAGCATTTCGACTGCGCGGCGGTCACACGCAAAATGAGAAAGTGCTGAGCTGGCATTTAGTCGAAGACGTGCTCGGCTGGGTAGCGGTGCTGCTCGCGAGTGTAGCCATACATTTCACCGGCTGGGCCATCATTGACCCATTACTCAGTATCGGCTTCACGCTATTCATTCTGTACAACGTCTTTTTCAATCTGCGCGATACCGTGCGTATATTTCTGCAGAAGGCGCCCGATCAGGCGCTGACCGAAACCATTCGCGCGCAGCTCCAACAGCTCGATGACGTGGGCGACACGCATCACCTGCATTTATGGTCACTCGACGGCCAGCATCATGTGCTCACCGTGCATGTCACCTTGAAACTCGATTTAACGCCCACGCAGCAATTGGCGTTGAAGGAGCAAATTCATGCGCTGCTGGCACCCCATAAACTAGAACACACCACCATCGAATTTGAATTTCCGGCGGAAATCTGTCGCGATCGTTGACAGTAAATTCGATACGACGCTATATACACTTCGTTTCGACAGCATTCTGATATGCAGTTAACGATGTCCCTTACCGATAAGACGGCCCTACAAATAAATAAACATGCGGTAACGATAGTCCTCATTAACAACATGGAGTTTCATCATGCCTCTCGCCCAACGTTCTTTTGCAGAATTTATCGGCACTTTTTGGCTGGTACTCGGTGGCTGTGGTAGCGCCGTATTGGCTGCAACCTTTCCGCATGTCGGTATCGGCCTGGTTGGCGTTTCGCTCGCATTCGGACTCACCGTATTGACGATGGCGTATGCGATCGGGCACATCTCCGGCTGCCACTTAAACCCTGCGGTCACTGTTGGGTTGGTGGTCGGCGGTCGTTTCAAAGCGAGTGAGTTGCCCGCCTATGTGGTTGCTCAAGTTGCCGGCGCGATCGTTGCCGCGGCACTGTTGTATTTCATCGCCAGCGGCAAACCGGGTTTTGACTTAAGCGGTGGACTGGCTGCGAACGGTTTTGCAGAGCATTCACCCGGTGGATATAACTTGGTGTCGGCCTTCGTTTGCGAAGCGGTGATGACGTTTATGTTTCTGCTGATTATTCTCGGCGCCACCGATAAACGCGCGCCGGCCGGTTTTGCGCCGATCGCAATTGGTCTCGGACTCACACTGATTCATTTGATTAGTATTCCGGTCACCAATACGTCGGTGAATCCGGCGCGCAGCACCGGCCCGGCACTTATCGTCGGCGGCTGGGCGATTGCACAGTTATGGTTGTTCTGGCTGGCGCCGATTATTGGCGCAGCGCTCGCTGGCGTTGTTTATAAAATCATGGCTGGCAAGCAAGCCTGAGCACATTCTTAACTAACGAGCACTGAGATTATTTATGTTTGGCGACACCACATTAACGTCGATTGCGCATTTGATTCAGTTGTCGGTGGCGCCGGTTTTTTTATTGACCGGCGTCGGCGCGATTCTCGGTGTGCTCTCCGGCCGGGTCAGCCGCGTGGTCGATCGCGCGCGTCGGCTCGAGGCGGAATTACCGCAGAAGCCGACCGCGAAACATCCGGAAATTCATCTGGAATTACGCCGCCTGTCATTGCGCGCGCGGTTAACGTATTGGTCGATCAGCCTGTGCACGATTTGCGCATTGCTGGTCTGCACGATGATTGCATTGCTGTTCATCGGTGATTTTATTTCGGTGAGCATGGCGAATTTGGTCGCGCTGTTGTTCGTCAGCGCGATGCTTTCGTTGATCGCCGGACTCCTGTGTTTTCTGCGCGAAGTCTATTTAGCCATTCGTTATCTGCGGCTTGAGATCGACTAGCGCTGCGGTTTTTTCTGCGGCTGGCGAACCCTGCGCTGCTGCGGCCGGCGTCGGGTAAATTTTTGAATTCGACAGCGTGATATACACGCTGTCGCCGGGTTCCACCGCCAGCTCTTGAAATTCGCGCCGCGAAATTTCCACTTCGATCGCTTTGCCGGAATGATCGAGCAAATCGAGTTCGAGCTTGTATACCGAACCGCCGTGATTGATGTGCAGGACCCGGGCCTGCGGCAAATGCGGCTCACCTTCGCGTGTCAGTTGCACATCGTGCGGACGCACATACGCAGCGAGTTGATCGCCGTGCCGCGTTTGCGGCGGTGCCGGTACGCGCCAGCCATCGAGATCGAGCCAGCCCTGTTCGACGCGACCGTGAAAAATATTCACGTCGCCGAGGAAACGCGACACGAATGGATTATGCGGATGCTCGTACACTTCCTCCGGCGTACCCACCTGCTCGATCACGCCTTTGTTCATCAGCACGATACGACTCGAAACCTCCATCGCTTCTTCCTGATCGTGCGTGACAAAAATACTGGTGACATGCAATTCATCGTGCAGACGTCGCAACCAGCGCCGCAATTCCTTGCGCACATTCGCATCGAGCGCACCGAACGGTTCGTCGAGCAACAACACTTTGGGTTCGACCGCGAGCGCGCGCGCCAATGCGATGCGTTGGCGTTGGCCGCCGGACAATTGATCGGGAAAGCGATCGGCGAGCCAATCGAGCTGAACCAGTTTCAGCAAGTCGGTAACCTTCGTTTTGATTTGCGCGTCGCTTGGCCGCTCGTGCCGTTTTTTTACGCGCAGACCAAAGGCAATATTGTCGAACACGGTCATATGGCGAAACAGCGCGTAATGCTGAAACACGAAACCGATTTCGCGTTCGCGTACGTGATCGCTGGTACGATCCTCGCCGTTTAATAACACGCGTCCGGCATCGGGTTGTTCGAGACCCGCGATAATGCGCAACAGCGAGGTTTTGCCGCAGCCGGATGGACCGAGCAATGCAATTAATTCGCCCTCGGGAATTTCAAGGCTGACATTATTCAGCGCGACGAACTCGCCAAATTTTTTGCTGATGTTTTCGACGATGATGCTCATGATTCACTCTGTACCAAAGATTGGTGCCATTGGGTGCTCGCGGCAGCTGCGTTGCGCTGCTGTTCCTGTTTCCATTCCAGCACACTTTTCAAAATCAATGTCGCGACAGCAAGCAGTGCCAGTAATGACGCCACAGCGAATGACGCGGCAAAGTTATATTCGTTGTAGAGAATTTCGACGTGCAGCGGCAAGGTATTGGTCAAGCCACGAATATGACCCGACACCACCGACACCGCGCCAAACTCGCCCATCGCCCGCGCGTTACACAGAATCACGCCATACAGCAGTGCCCATTTGATATTCGGCAAGGTGATCTTGAAAAACATTTGCCAACCGTTCGCGCCCAACGACAGCGCCGCTTCTTCTTCGTCGCGCCCCTGCTCCTGCATCAACGGAATCAATTCGCGTGCGACGAAGGGAAAGGTCACAAAAATTGTGGCCAGCACCAGCCCCGGCACCGCGAATAAAATTTGAATGTTGTGTTCGCCCAGCCACGGACCGAGCCATCCGCGCGCGCCAAATACCAGCACATAAATCAGACCCGCGATCACCGGCGATACCGAGAACGGCAGATCGATCAGCGTCAGCAAAATATTTTTGCCGCGAAATTCGAACCGCGCGATCACCCACGCCGCCGCCACGCCGAACACCGTATTCAGCGGCACCGAAATTGCCGCCACCAGCAGCGTCAATTTAATTGCTGCCCAGGTATTGGGTTCGGTTAACGCCGCAAAATAAACATCGCTGCCTTTGCGCAAGCCTTCCACTAATACGGTCAGCAACGGCAGGACGAGAAATATGCCGATAACCAGCAGCGCAGCGCTGGTTAGAATCCAGCGTGCCCAGTCGATTTTCGATTTCGACGATGTCGCAACGCGATAAGCGACTAAAGATGAACTCATATTTCTATCTGCCTGCCGATGCTAAGGAGCGATATTCCCGAAGTTGTTCCGGGACCGTCAGCGACAAGGACGTCGCTGACGAGCTACATGGACCTATTTTGTTTTATAAACAGAGGGCGCCGCGTGTCCCTGAACAACTTCGGGAATGTCGCGAACCCTCGGATCATAATTCTACAAAGCTCCCGCCCGCCTGCGCGTCCACGCCTGCAACGCATTGATCACTAACAACAGCACAAACGAAATAATCAGCATTGCCATACCTATTACAGTGGCGCCGACATAATCGTATTGTTCGAGTTTGGTCATGATCAGCAGCGGTACTACTTCAGATACCAGTGGACGATTGCCCGCGATAAAAATCACCGAGCCGTATTCGCCGACACCGCGCGCGAATGCCAACGCAAACCCAGTGAGCAACGCCGGCAAAATATTCGGAAAAATAATTTTTCTGAATACCTGCCAGCGCCCCGCACCCAAACTCGATGCGGCTTCTTCTTCGGCCGGATCGAGATCCTGTAACACCGGTTGCACCGTGCGCACCACAAACGGCAGCCCGATAAAAATCAGCGCAACGGTAATGCCGGTCGGCGAAAACGCGACTTTAAAACCGAGTGGTTCAAGGTATTGGCCGATCCAACCATTGCGCGCATAAATTGCCGTCAACACGATTCCGGCCACTGCCGTCGGTAATGCAAACGGCAGATCGATCAAGGCATCGAATAAACGTTTAAACGGCAATGGATAACGCACCAGTACCCACGCAATCAATAAACCGAGCACCACATTGATCGCTGCTGCGAGCAGCGACGCGGTGAGGCTGACGCGAAACGATGCGAGCACGCGCGGCCCGGTCAGCAGATCCCACCATTGCTGCGGGCCGTAACCGAACGATTTAAGCAACAACGCACTGAGCGGTATCAGCACCAACACGCTTAAATAAAACACGGTAAAACCCAATGCCGGGCGGAAGCCCGGCAACAGAGAACGCTGAACGAAGGCCATGTCGATAGCTTCTTTAACGAGTCAGTTTATTTAACGTAGATCTGGTCAAAGATGCCGCCATCGGCGAAATGAGCCGCCGTTGCCTGCGGCCACGAACCAAATACATCGTCCAGTTTGAACAACGGGAATTTCGGCAGGCGATCAACATCAGCTTTATCCGCGAGTTCGGGTTTCACCGGGCGATAAAAATTCTTCGCCGCAATTTTTTGCCCAACCGGTGAATACAAATATTCGAGATACGCTTTCGCAACTGCCTCGGTGCCGTGCTGCTTCGCATTTGCGTCCACCACCGCGACCGGCGGCTCGGCGAGAATACTGATCGACGGAATAACGATATCGAATTTATCGGCGCCGAACTCTTTCAGCGACAGATACGCCTCGTTTTCCCATGCTAGCAACACATCGCCTTGACCACGCTCAGCGAATGTCACTGTTGAGCCCCGCGCGCCCGAATCGAGCACCGGCACGTGTTTGTACAATTCACCGATGTACGCCTGCGCTTTTTTCTGCGCCGCAATCACCGCCGGATCATTTGGATTTTTCAATTTCGAGAAATCGCCGAGTTCTTTTTTCAGCGCCCAACCCCAACCCGCCAGATAATTCCAGCGTGCGCCGCCGGAAGTTTTTGGATTGGGCGTAATCACTTCGACGCCGGGTTTCACCAGATCGCCCCAGTCTTTGATGGCTTTCGGATTACCTTTGCGCACCAGAAACACAATCGTCGATGTGTAAGGAGCGCTATTCGATGGCAATTTTGTTTGCCAGTCGGCGGAAATTTTTTGCGAATTTTTTGCGATGGCATTGATGTCATCGGCCAACGCCAGTGTCACCACGTCTGCGCCCAAACCATCGATCACCGCGCGTGCCTGTTTGCCAGAGCCACCGTGCGATTGACTCACTTTTACGCTGTCGCCGGTTTTTGCTTTCCAGTATTCCGCGAACACGGGGTTATAGGCTTCGTACAACTCGCGCGTCGGATCGTAGGAAACATTCAGCAGCGCAATATCTTTCGCAGCAGCAACGCCGCTTGCGGTGAGGGCGCCAATCAGCGCGGCGGTCAACGCGAAGCGTTGCGCAGTCGGTTTTTTCATGTCGAGCATTCCTTGTGTCAGATTTAAAAATACGAGCCAGGGCGCCACGTAAGCGCATGGCGAGAATCTACACAGCGCAATTCATTTTAAAAAATATCGATTTTTCATTTGCTTATAAGGCATAAGCTAAGCGCTGATGGTTATAGGCTGCGGTGCTTGACCTGTGAGTAACTCACAGGTCGTATACTCCTCCTCGCAACGGTCGTACGGGGCTGCAACGGTCATACCGGGGAGATCGACGATGAAAGTGGGCGAATTAGCGAAAGCGGCCAGCGTGAGCGCGGACACGGTGCGCTATTACAGCCGCGCCGGGTTGTTGAATCCGCGTCGCCATCAAGATAACGGCTACCAGCTTTATGACGAACGCGATCTGCAGCGCTTGCGCTTCGTGCGCACGGCGCGGCAATTGGGTTTTACGCTGAAGGAAATCACCGAAATTCTGCACGATGCCGATCGACATCGCTCGCCGTGTCCGCGCGTACGCGATCTATTCGCGCAAAAACTCATTGCCGTCGAACAACAATTGCGCGAATTAAAAGCGTTGCGTAATCGCATGTACGACGCCATGCAGCAATGGCAGACATTGCCCGATGGCATGCCAAATGGCCGCAGCATTTGTCATTTGATCGAACACTGGCATGAGGAGCACAACCGATGAAGCTTCATCAATCGCATCACGAAGCAAACACATCGGCGCCTACACCGATGGATCACGCGCAGCACGAACATATGCAACACGGTATACATGATCATCTGCATATGGCCGTAGCGACCCCAACCAAATTTACGCTCGCGATTCACGGGGCGCGCTGCGCCGGTTGCGTGAACACGATCGAAACTGCACTGCGCGCGGTATCCAATGTAAAAAGCGCGGCGATGAATCTGGTCGACCGCAGCGCTATTGTCGAAGGCGCGGCCGATACCGATGCATTAATCGCCGCGGTAAAAAATGCTGGCTATGACGCAACGCTGCTCAACGCCGACAGCGACACCAACGATCAATATCTCGAACTCGCGCAATATAAAAAACGCATACGCGATATGGCGATTGCGCTCGGCCTCGGCGCACCGTTAATGCTGTGGGGAGTGATCGGCGATCGCATCGCCGGCGCCAACAGCATGATGGTGATGAGCGGCGCCTCGCAATGGATATGGGGCGCGATCGGTGTACTGACTTTCGCTGTATTGTTCATCGCCGGCGGCCATTTTTTTCGCGGCGCCTGGCAGGCACTGAAGCACGGACACGCGACGATGGATACGCTGATCGCGCTCGGCACCGGTGCCGCGTGGCTTTATTCGATGCTGGTAGTCATGTTTCCCGCCGCATTTCCGATGGCATCGCGGCAGGTGTATTTCGAAGCGAGCGCGATGATCATCGGCCTGATCAATCTCGGCCAGGCGCTCGAAATTCGCGGTCGCGGCAAAACCTCACAGGCGATTCGTCGCCTGCTCGATTTAAAACCGCAGCTCGCGCATCGCATCGTCGCCAACCCAAGCAACGGCGATGCGAGCGAAGAAGAAATTGCGGTCGAGCGCGTGCGCATCGATGATCTGCTGCGCGTGCGTCCCGGCGAAAAAATTGCGGTGGATGGCATCGTCGTCGACGGTGATAGTTATGTCGACGAAAGCATGCTGAGTGGCGAACCGATGCCGGTGCGCAAACAAAAAAATGCGACCGTTGCCGCCGGCACCTTGAATCAAAGCGGCAGCCTGGTGTTTCGCGCCACGCGTATCGGCGCCGACACCGCGCTCGCACGCATCATTGCGCTGGTGAAAAATGCGCAGGGCAGCAAATTGCCGATCGGTCGACTCGCCGATCAGATTTCCGCCATCTTCGTTCCGATTGTTGTCGCTATCGCTATCGCCGCCGCGTTCGCGTGGTGGCAATTCGGACCCGAACCGAAAATGGCACACATGCTGGTCGCGGCGATGACGGTATTAATTATTGCGTGTCCGTGCGCGCTCGGCCTTGCCACACCGATGTCGGTGATGGTCGGCATCGGCAAAGCGGCGAGCGCCGGTATTTTGATTCGACGCGGCGATGCATTGCAGACCAGCGCGCAGCTCGACACCATCGTGCTCGATAAAACCGGCACGATCACCGAAGGCAAACCCGATGTGATCGATATTTTTGCGTGCGATGGCAATGAACAACAATTGCTGCAGCTCGCGGCGAGCGTCGAACAATATTCCGAGCATCCGCTAGCGCGTGCGATTGTGCGTGCAGCGAGCGGTAAGCGCACGCAACCGCAACCCGCAAATAATTTTCTTGCGCACAACGGCCAAGGTGTTAGCGCCGATGTGAATGGCAATACCGTTTTGATCGGTAATCGCCGCTGGCTCGAACAACAGGGCATCGATTGCAGTGCACTGCTCGACGCAGCCGCACGCATGGTCGCGCAAACCGCGACTCCTTTATTTATCGCGGTCGATCAACGCGCGTTCGGCGTTATCGGTGTTGCAGATCGCATCAAAGAAGATTCCGCCGCAGCAATTGCACGCTTGCATGCGCGCGGCTTAAAAGTAGTGATGCTGACCGGCGACAACGCCATTGCCGCGCAGGCGATCGCAACAGCGGTGGGCGTCGACGAAGTATTCGCCGAAGTATTACCCGAACATAAAGCCGAAAAAATTACCGAGTTGCGCGCACAAAACAAAAAAATCGGCATGGTCGGTGACGGCATTAACGATGCGCTGGCGCTGGCGCAGGCCGATGTCGGTTTCGCGATCGGCACCGGCACTGACATCGCCATCGAAAGCGCCGATATCACGCTGATGCGCGGCTCGCTGCACGGCATCGCCGATGCGATCGAAATTTCGCAAGCGACATTGCGCAATATCAAACAGAATCTATTCGGTGCATTTATTTACAATGTGCTCGGTATTCCGATCGCCGCCGGTATTTTGTATCCATTGTTTGGCGTACTGATGAATCCGGTACTCGCCGGCGCGGCGATGTCGCTATCGTCAGTGACCGTGGTGATGAATGCCAATCGGCTGCGATTATTTCGCACCCATAAGAATTCATAACGAACACAAAAATACGGACACTGTACTGATGAAGCTATCTAACAAGGCTGCTCTGCTCTCCGGCATCGTCTGTCCTGGTGCCGGTCATCTGTTGCTGAAATATTATTGGCGCGGCATGTCATTACTGACTATCTCGCTGCTTGCACTCGGCGTGATTATGACAAAGGCATTGCAACAGGCGACTGTGCTCGCCGATAAAATTGCGAATGGCGAAATCCCTCTCGATGCCGATGTGATTTCCGCCAAGGTCGCGGAAGCAAGCAGTGGCGATGGCTCAGGGTTGTCGAATATCGCATGGTGGATATTTTTCGCATGCTGGGTTATCGCCATTTTGGACGCCTACCGATTAGGGAAATTGCACGACCGCGCGATGAAATAATGTTCGCGGTTGCACATTCACGAATGCTGACATAAGTTACACCTCTCTCCACTGCAGCAGGATCGCAATCATGGCCGCATCGATTCCGGAAAATTATCTCGATCTGTTTCAGAAGCCCGCCTTTGCACATCTCACCACGCTGATGCCCGATGGCAGCCCGCAAGTGTCGCCGGTGTGGTGCGAATACGACGGCGGTTACGTCGTTATTAACTCAGCTAAAGATCGGCAGAAAGATCGCAACATGCGCCGCGATCCACGCGTCGCGTTGGCGATTAGCGATCCGGAAAATCCGTATCGCTATTTGCAGGTGCGCGGCACCGTCGTGGAAGTGACTGAAGAAGGCGCCGATGCGCATATCGATAAACTCTCGCACAAATATATGGGCAAGGATTATCCGTTTCGCGATCCGAATTCGACGCGGGTGATTTATAAGATCGCACCGATGCGTGTCTCGGCGAGTGGTTGATCGACCATAATGGAATGGACGCAACTGCTCAATAAAAAACGTCTCGGCAATCGACCGGCGAAAGAGGAATCCGGGCGCAATGCGTTTTTGCGCGATCACGACAAAATTATTTTTTCCGGTGCGTTCCGTCGCCTCGCGCGCAAGACGCAGGTGCATCCGCTTGCGACCAACGACCATATTCACAATCGATTGACGCATAGTCTCGAAGTATCGTGCGTCGGCCGCACGCTCGGTATTCGCGTCGGTGAAGCGTTGCGTACGCGCGCATTGTTGCCACCCGGTATCGAAGCGACGGATCTTGGCGATATCGTGCAATCGGCGTGTCTCGCGCATGACATTGGCAATCCGCCGTTTGGCCACACCGGCGAGCGCGCGATTCGCGCCTGGTTTCAAGATAGCGGCCGCAAATTTCTCGATGGCCTCGATACGAATCAGCGCGCCGATCTCGAAGGCTTCGAAGGCAACGCGCAGGGCTTTCGCATTCTGACCAAATCCGAATATCACCAATACGACGACGGCATGCGCCTGACGTATGCGACGCTCGGCACCTTTTTAAAATATCCGTGGCTGGCCGGCGAATCCAAACGCACACCGCGTCCCGATAAATTCAGCGCGTTTTCCGCCGAGCAAGATGCGCTGTTGGAAGTGTGTCGCGCCACCGGCTTGCGCGAGCGCAACGCCAATTATTTTTGTCGGCACCCGCTCGCGTTTCTAGTCGAGGCAGCTGACGATTTTTGTTACGGCATTATCGATTTGGAAGACGGCCTCGAGATGGATTTGTTGCACTGGCATGAAGTGCTGCCGCTGTTGCAACCGGTGCTGCCGAATAATGGCGAAGTCGCGGAATTGGTGCGCTCCGATTTACGGCCGGGACGCAAAGCCGCTTTACTGCGCGGCAGCATCATCGAACATTTTATCGATGCCGGCGTGCAGGCTTTCATGCAGCATCACGATGATTTACTCGACGGAAAAATCGATAACGATTTAATCAGCCTGTGCGCACCGCGGGTACGCGAAACAGTCGAAGGCGCGAAACAATTGGCGCGCAAACAGGTATTCGAACATCCTCGAAAAATCGAATTGGAAATCGGCGCCTATCAAGTGATTGGCACTTTGCTCGATAGCCTGATCGACGCCGTGATCGGTTACGCCGATGGCGAGCGCCATAATTTTCGCCACGAACGACTGATCAATCTAATCGGCAAACACACTTTTCCGCCAAACCTCGATAAATTCGACGCCACCGAGCGCCGCTACCAATGCATGATGCGCGCAATCGATTTTATCGCCGGCATGACCGACAACTACGCAACGTATCTGGCGAAGCAATTTAATGGGTTGGCGGAGACGAGGTATTGACAAGCAGGATTACATGAACGGTCTCATTTACACTCATCTGAAGAAAGCCAGGAACAACCGACACGCCTAGTTAATTCGCAAAACGCAGACACGTCTGCATACTAACTAGTTATGTTTCAAGAGGGTGCGAGCAATGTATGTTCGAGTAGAAAATGCGGGCCATCACACGTGGGGAATATAGTCACCACTTGCCCTGTTTGTGGAAATGGTGGAACTCTAGTTTCATTAAACAATGTCCCTGATAGTACGCTCAGAAACGACAAGGGAGAGATGTTTTCGGCGGGGCAACGTAAGTGTCCAAATCCAGATTGTCATGCGCTAATTTTTTTCTGCGCTCCTCTGCTGGTAATATGGCCTTTTATCCTAAATCAAGAATTGACTTTAACACCGAAAATATCCCCGACCAAATAAGGTCTACCTTCGTTGAGGCGGTAACTTGTCATTCGGAGCAATGCTACGCTGCCTCAGCAATCATGGTTCGCCGTACGCTAGAAGAGTTATGCGAGAACAAATCATGTATGGGGGGAAATTTGCAAAAGCGAATCGAAGCCCTTAAAGTCAATGTCGTTCTTCCTAAAGAGCTATTCGAAGCGCTCGATGAGCTACGCCTTTTAGGAAATGATGCGGCCCATAGAGTCCAAAGATTATGACAATATCGGAGAAGAAGTAAGTATCGCGATAGAATTAACAAAGGAGATACTGAAAAGTGTTTATCAAATGGAAAACCTAGTTAGCCGCCTAAAGAAACTAAAAAAACATAACAATTAAAAGCAACGGAATCTGTAGTTCCCCCGCTTTAGTGGACACCTTCTCATAACTGAGGAGGTGGCAAATGCCCCGATACACCAAACCAAGAAAGACTTGGCAATATTCAGTCGATTTCAAAGTTAAAGCGGTTGAGTTGAGTTATCAGAAAGGAATTCAGGTTCAGCAAGTGGCCGCCGGCTTAGATATTCATCCTTTTATGTTGTCGCGCTGGCGCAAAGAATACCGCGAGGGAAAAATAAAATCAGATGGTCGACGACGGGTTACGGCGGTGAAAGATAAAAAGATACCCACAGCGAAACAGCTTTCTGAAATGGATCGATTAAAGAAAGAAAATGCGCGCTTGCAAAAAGAGAATGAACTCCTAAAAAAGTGGCAACGGTATCTGGCGGAACGTCATCAGAACGATTTGGATTCATCCAAATCCACGGACGAGAATTAGGCGTCAGATATCTGTGCCAATGGTTGAAGGTTTCGCGCAGCGGTTATTACGCCTGGCTGCAGCGAACTGAAAGTCAGCGTGCTATTGACGATCGTCGGTTATCACGGAAAATCGTGCGGATTCACCAAAACAGTCGAGGTTTATACGGCAGCCCACGTGTTCACCAAGTGCTGTTACGGGAGGGTTTGCATGTCGGTCGTAAGCGCGTTGAACGCTTGATGCGTGACGCCGGTGTGATCGGTAAAGCGGCCACGCTGTATCGACGTACTCCAGGTATGGAGCGATTTTATTTAAAGCATCAGAATCTACGCTTGCAATTGCCGGCACCCGATTGCGTCGATCAACAATGGGTTGGCGATCTCACTTACATCAAAGTGGGCAAGCAATGGCAATATCTGGCTGCAGTGATGGATCTATATTCGCGCAAAATTATTGGCTGGTCTCTCGGTGAGCATAAAACAGCGGAATTAACGTTGCGCGCATTGAAGCAAGCCCTGCGACACCGACTACCGAAAGATGGTTTAATTTTCCATACGGACAGAGGCGTCGAATATGGTGCCTATTTGATTCAAAATGAGTTGCAACGTCACGGCATTCGCTCCAGCATGAACCGGCCGGGCGCCTGCACTGACAATGCACACATGGAATCTTTCTTTCATAGTCTTAAGGCGGAAAGAATTCATGGTGAGACATTTAAAAACGAACATGAATTACGGATGGCCATCGCCGGATACATCGATCAATTCTACAATTCGAAGCGGTTGCATTCTGGCATCGGTTATTTAGCACCCATGGAATTTGAGCGAATGGCAGCGTGAAATGAAGCGTGTCCATTTTTTCGGGGGAGGATCAATCGTCTCACGCCGTGCGTGTGCCAATCCCTGTTGTAGCGTTATGGGGGAAAAAATAATGCATAAGCGAACAAGTTCCATAGCATTTCTAATTTCGGTCGTAATATTTTCAGGGTGTTCATCGGTCAAAGTTGTTGATGGGTCAGTGGTTCCTGGAATATATGAAATGAATCAAGTTCAGTCAATTTCTTCTAAAGATCATGTTGCTGGCCACTATCATATTGGTGATCACTGGGATTTGAAAACTGAAACGCGAAAAGTCCCTTTAATAAAAGGAATTGAATTTGGAATTAAGTATGAGCTCCAAATTAAACAAGAATATGTAGATGTTCGACAAGTAGTTAAGTATCCATCGGTCGGTTTGAAAAACCCTGAAACCGGGAAGACACTTTATTCAAGCTATATCATTCAAAGATTATCTCCTGGTGGCCATACTGGGTTATCAACTTATAAGCTAAATGAGCCGTGGGAAATGGTTTCAGGTGAGTGGATTTTTGAAATAATTGTAAATAATGAAACGCTCATTAAGGAAACAGTTGTGGTGGGCGAAGCCCCATAGCAAATCAAAGCAGCAGGGGCCATCGGCCCAACGACGAATGGCTGTGCTCGTATTTCGAATATAAAAATCAACGATGCGCAGACGGCGAAGCAAACACCTTCCGCAACGCGCGCATCAGAAACCCAATCCCCGGCAGCTTTACGAATAACTCTTCATTCGCATCCCAATAATCGCGATGAAAATAAATAAGGCCCGCCTCGTTGAATTTGAAATGCGAAACGCCGCGAATAACCTGCGATTTCTTTTCTCGAAAAAGCCGGGTCACGAAATGTAATTCCCAAACCAGCATCGCATTGCGATCGTCGCCAATTTTTTCTTTTACGACGAAATGTGGCTCTGTGATTCCTGTCGGATGACGAGTTCTCGCATCCGCTTCTCAATTAAAAATAATTTACACAAATATCCATTGCGACACCAACACTCACTCCGCCTGCCAACTCGCCGACCCCGACTGCCCCGGCCCCGACGATACTTTCATCACCGCAACGCAAATGCCGCGTTCGATCAGAAATTTGCCATCGCCGACAAAACGATCGCGCAGATAGCGCGCGAATTCTTCGACAGTGCTGTTGCGAATCGGCAATAGCAGCGTGTCGGATTTGCGTAGCGGAATTTTTTCGGCATTGAACCAGACATTTAAAAATTCGCCGTCGTCGTCGATGCGAAGGTGCGGCGAGAATTGCGGAATCAACGTGTATTCGTCGAGCTCTTCGCATAATTGTCGCAGCCGCGTTTTGATGTCGCGATAGCTGAAGCAAATACCGTCGTCGCCGACCGGCGCGGTAACCGCGAGCTGCACCGCGTAATTATGGCCGTGCAAGCGCTCGCGTTCGTTCGCATTAAAAATAGTGAAATGCGCGGCGGAGAATTTAATGTCTTCTTTGCTGATTTCGATCGTGGTGAGATTCTGCATGGCGGCCCGATTATTATTGCAACAGGTCGGGGCATTATACCCAGATCCCTTTGCGACATCCGGGCACGGCTCAGCATGAGGAAACCTCTGAAAAATGTCGCTGCGAAGTGCGATAGTTTTTTCGAGGTTTTTTAAAAGCGCATGCTTAAGCCACCGGCATATCCGCGCGCCGCGCTCAATTGCACGCCGTTCACATCCTGATATAACCGCTGCTGTACGAATACATAAAATTGCGCAGCGGGCGTCAATGCCACACTGACACCGGGGCTTAGCGTCAATGTGCGGCTGCCGCTGTCTTCGGGCTCGGCCTCATCACCGCGATCGCGCTGCTTGATCATATAGTTGAGCTGCAGCATCAGACTGAAGCGCTCCGCTGGGCTAAATCGAATACCGAGATCGGTCGCCAGCGATTGGCCCGGTTTGTAATCGGCGCGACTATCCACCGCCTGCTGCGCCAACACCTGCGCAAACCAGACGCTATGCAGCGCCGGCAATGCTTGTCGGTAGTAACCGCCGAGCAGCACATCGGTGGTGCCGGTGCCCGGCTGCAGGCTGCGCTCGGCGCGTTCGCCATCGCCGTTGGCAACCGTGAATTTGCCGGTCGGTAATTTCACGCCGGCGGTGATGCCATAGGCGCTGGTGAGATTGGTCGGCGCGGACAATTGCATGCGACCGGCTACGCGAATATCGCCGAGCCGCGCAAAATCCCAATGCTCGCGCTCGATATCGGTGGGATCGCTGTGGCTGACGTGCAGATGCGTGTGATCGCGATCGACCAGCGGCGCGCTCACGGAGATGCCAAAGCGGTCGTCGATCGCATAATCCAACGTGGCCAGCAGATTGCGGTTAACCGTTTCGACCTCGCGATGATGCTCGTGGGCAATCTCATCCGCGGTGGCCTTGCCCGTCCCGCTGCGCACTTGGTCCTGATCGATATATTCGTAGCGCAGATCGAGTCGCACACCGGGTTCGGTCCATACCCCTTGCGTGGTCCAGTTGGTATTCAGCAGGCAATACGCCGCGCCGCAACTGGCGTCGGCTGCACTCGCGCCGAGTGCGATTGCCGCTACCATCGATACACGCCACTTCATGGTCGAGCTTCCTTTTAATTGACCGGATGATTCTTTCTCGAGCTTTATCGAGCACCATTAATTGTGCCGGCGCGAGCCGATGAACACGCTGGTGTCGGATTTTTCGATGCCGGAGAATTTTGTTGTCGGGATTAACAAACGCGGCGAATTATAACGACGACGACGGTGGCCGCTATGCGACATGATGTCGCAGACGGCGCGGTGCGTTATCCTACGCAGTCGCTTCGCTTAATGACCCGGATGCTGCATTGAAACCACTCATTACCAAATCGGACCTGCGCCGCGAGCTCGATCGCCAGATCGAGGCATTTGTGCGCGAGGGTGGTCGGGTGAATGAGATTCCGCGCGGCATCAGCGGCCGCAATCCGGGCGAAGGCATGCTGCCCGAGACACCGATGATCAGCGATAAACCGAAAGAGGACCGCACCTATGTGCCCGAGGTCGTCGCCGGCATCGAAGCGCGCCGCAAAGCGCAGCATCCGGAAAAAAAGCGACCGCGGCGACCGCGCAAAAAATATATCTATGACGATTTCGGTGAGCCGATTCGCTGGGTGTGGGAGGAATAACCCGAACATTCAACAGGTCGTGCTAAGGTGCGTGCATGTATCTACAGTTGCACGCAAATTTGTTTTTGAGCGACACTGCCGTTCTACATACAACTTTACGCATTACTAAAAAACTAGAACAATTCTTCTCTTCTGCTGCCCTCGTTAAACCAAAGCGAAATCCGTTTGCCTTTGCGAAGACTGAAGGAGCAGCGTCATGCTGGAATTATTGGGATTAGCGATCGCCCTGTTGGCGGTGGCCATCGGTAATTATTATTTGCGATTGCACAAACGCCGCCTGGCACGCCGCCAGCGTCCCCCCATCCATAAATATCGCGCGGTCGCCATCAGTCATTCGCTGCTCTCGTGTAAAGCGGTCGGCGCCTTCGATGGCAAGCGCTTTTTAGCGGCGGACGCGCCGTCGCTGCCGGTAAAAGGTTGCGATATGTGGCCATGTCGATGTCGCTATCAGCATTTACCGGATCGGCGTGCCGAGGAACGCCGCTCGCTATACGGCAGCAAACGCAATTTAGTCCCACATTCGGTCACGTCCGATCGCCGCCGCTCGGAGCGACGCCGCAGCACGGATGCCTACGCCTAAGTCGCAGTCTTTGCCCGCCATCTCTCGCCCGCCGCCGCTTGCTTAGCAACGATTATCTTCTACGCTTAACTCCGGTCCATTTCTTGTAATTTCACGACAACACGGAGCGTTTGTACGCATTGAGGGCACCGTGTTGTGTCGCAAGTATCGATAACTTCCGCAGCGTTATGGTTTGCCGCCGCACTGACTGGAACTAACACTTTTGCTGAGGCGCGCCAAACCCCCGATCCATTAACATCATTACCGCTTGAGCAATTAATGCAGTTCGAAGTCGACAGCGTATCCAAATATCCGCAGAAAGCAGCCGAGGCACCGGCCGCAATTTCGATTGTCACCGCGCAGGACATCAAAGCCTACGGCTATCGCACGCTGGCGGAAATTCTGAATTCGATGCGGGGTCTGTATGTCTCCAGCGACCGCAACTACACCTATCTGGGCGCGCGCGGTTTTTCGGTGCCCGGCGATTACAACACGCGCATGCTGTTACTGGTCGATGGCGTGCGCTACAACGATGACATTTACGATCAAGCGCCGATCGGCAGCGATTTCACGATCGATGTCGATCTGATCGATCGCGTCGAATTCATCGCTGGGCCGGCATCGGCGGTGTACGGCTCGAATGCACTGCTCGGCGTTATTAACATCGTCACCAAAAGCGGCGGCAATTTTCTCGGCGCCAATGCCGCCGGCGATATCGGCAGTTACAACACCGCGCACGGTCGCTTCACCGCCGGCAATGCCGATGCGAATGGGGCGAGCTGGCTGTTGTCGGCATCGCGCTTGAATCAACAGGGCCAAAATCTGTATTACCCAGAATTCGATACGCCCGACCAAAACCACGGCATCGCGCAAAATGCGGATTACAATCGCGTCACCACATTATTCGGCAAATATAAAAACGGCGGCCTCACTTTAACGCTGACGCACGGCGACACCACCAAAGGAATTCCGACCGCATCGTTCGGTCAGACCTTCAATGACAATCGTTCACAAACCGTCGATATTCGTACAAATTATGGACTGGAGTATCAGCGTCCGCTGACCTCGACGCTGAGCGCACTAGGGCGACTGTATGGCGGGCATTATGAGTACCGCGGCAATTATATTTACGACGATTCGCTGCTCGAAAATCGCGATATTTCGCGCGGCGACTGGATGGGCGGTGAAGCGCAATTAATTATCACCGCACTGCAACGGCAAAAAATTGTCACCGGCGTCGAATATCGTTATGCGCCGCGTGTTGATCAAAAGAATTTTGATGTGACGCCGCGGGTCGATTACCTCGACGACAAGCGGTCCAGCAGCGTAGCCAGTATGTATGTGCAAGATGCAATCACACTCACCGATCAATTCATTCTCAATCTCGGCAATCGCTTGGATCGCACACATACTTACGACTGGACCAACAATCCGCGGGTCGGCCTGATTTATCAACCCGATCACGACACTTCGCTGAAGCTGTTGTATAGCTCCGCGTATCGCACACCCAATGCGTATGAATTGTATTACTACCACGCGTTCGATAATGCCAACGACAATATCGAATTAAAGAGCGAGCGAATTCATAGTCGCGAATTTATTGTCGAGCACGAATACGGTCCGGGCGAACGCGTGAGCTTGTCGCTGTTTCGAAACGACATCGATAATTTAATTGCGTTGCGCACCGATCCCAGTAGTGGTGCCTTGAATTTCATCAACGATATGGGTGCCGATACCGAAGGGCTCGAAATGGAATGGCAGAGCGTGCTCGCGAACGGCGCGCGGCTCAAAGCCAGCTATAGCTGGCAGCGTATGAATGACCACGGCGCGAATAGGCTGATCAATTCACCGCACAACGTTGCTAAATTCAACGCGGCGGGTATGCTGCACGGCGCGCTGGGGTATGGCATCGATGCCCGCGCAGTATCCGCGCGCGATACTTTCAACGCACACACACCGGGTTATGCTGTTATCGATTTCACTCTGCGTTATGAAATAAACGATCAGCTTGAGTTGGCCGGCACACTTTATAACGCGTTCGATCATCGCTATTACGATCCGGGTTCGGCCGAGCATACGCAAGATGTGTTGATGCAGGACGAACGCAACTTTCGCATCAAAATGGATTATTGGTTTTAACGCATGCGGCGTACCCTGAAACTATGGATGCGAGTCGCCGCGAGCATGGTGATCGCAGCGTATACGACAGCGACAGCGTGGGCGCAAAATGCCACCGCACCCGAATACGCGTTGAAGACGGCGTATCTCTATCACTTCCTTGAATTCACCGAATGGCCAGGCGCGCACGCCGATGACACCACACTGCAAGTGTGCGTCGATAAAGACAACCCATGGCGCGGCTCGCTGTTTGCGCTGAATGAGCGCATGGTGCACAACAAAATAATTAAGATCGCCAATTTATCGAGCGATCGCTACGCGCAATGTGAAGTGCTAATAGTGAAGCTGAGCGATTTAATCCAATTAACCGCAATTACTACATCATTACCCGCACTCATTGTGTCGGACGATCCGGCGGTAGCGATAGATTCGGTCATGATCAATCTACAAATCGATAACGACCATATCGCCTTTGCAATCAACAATACTAGCGCGCGCGCCGTGGGCATCAAAATCAGCTCGAAGCTACTGCGTTTGGCGAACAAAGTGCGATGAGCACGACGACCCGTTTGTCGTGCACATAAACATCGAAGTGCGCCTAAAGCGGCATGATGTGCGTCGCGGAATTAATTAAACAGTTACGGCAAGTCATGTGATAACGCGTGCGATTGTCTGTGCCAATCGAACAGATTCAATCTATTGTCTCGCTGCAATGTGTAGCGCAAAAAATAGCGATGCATCGGTACCATTTGCGCGCATCTTAACTTGTGATGAATGCTCGCGTTCTTTAAAGTCCCACCTTTAGTCATTCATCGCGAGTTCGCCGCATGCTACAAACTTGGCTCCGTTTCGATTTACGCGCTCCGTCATTTTCCGTCGGCACCAACGCACTGTATAACGCCGCGCTAGAAATGGCTGAATACGCCGATCGACACGACTTCACCAATATTCAATTATCCGAACATCATGGCACCGATGACGGTTATTTGCCGTCGCCACTCGTGTTCGGTGCTGCAGTGGCGGCACGAACGAAAAAAATTCCCCTATTATTTTCGGCAATGATCGTACCGCTACACGATCCGCTGCGCCTCGCCGAAGATCTCGCTGTGCTCGATCAATTGAGCAATGGGCGTGTGACACTCGTGGCCGCGGGCGGTTATGTTGCCAGCGAATATGCGATGTTCGATAAAGACATGCAAAAGCGCGGCGCTCTGGTCGCGGAAACCATTACCACATTGCGCCAGGCATGGACTGGCGAACCGTTCGATTTTCGTGATCGCACAGTCCGCGTGACACCCACACCGCTGCAAAAACATCTGCCGATTTTAATGGGTGGGTCGGTACCGGCGGCCGCTAAACGGGCAGGACGCCTGGCCGATGGCTTTGTCACACACATACCCGAGCTGTATCAAATCTATTGCGATGAAGCGCTTGCCCACGGCAAAACACCGACGCCATTTCCGGTCGCGGTGCCCGGATATATATTCGTCGCCGAAAATCCGGAAGCGCTGTGGGAACAGATTGCTCCGCATGCGCTGCATGAAACGAATGCCTACGGTAAATGGCAGGCCGCCGCTTCCACCGACAGTATTTATCGTTCAGTCGATTCGATCGACGCACTAAAAGCCAGCGGGTTGTACAACGTCGTAACGCCGCAGCAATGCATCGAACTCGGCAAACAATACGGCGCCGTGTTACTACATCCACTGGTCGGCGGCCTCGATCCAAAAATCGCCTGGCGCAGTTTGGAGCTATATGTCGAGAAAGTGTTGCCGGCGTTTCGCTAATAAAGCGCATAAATCAACGCGCGCTTTATTTCATCGCGCTACGCCGGAACGGGTTAGCGTAAGAACATGAAACATTTCATCAAAGTTTCAACCGCAAAAACAATATCGATGACAATGGATGCTTGCCGTAAATATCCTGTAATTCATTCGGCAACCAGTACGTGCTGAGCAAACCGCCAATGCCTAGCGTACTGTCACCGATTTTTGCAAAATCATAGATATAACCCAGCGATAATTTATTTACCGTGAATGCGCGGCCATGTAGCGGATCGTCATCATCGAATAATTCATCATTGGTCACGCGCTCGCCCCGCCCAAAAAATGTGTGCTGCCGCGCCAGCGCATAAGTCGATTCGAGCAAATAGCCGTTGCGCGCTTTACCTTCTTTTTCGTTTTTCCCCCATGCGAAGGTGGTCTGCCATTCGGCATTTTCAAAATGCTGGTGATAGCTCGCTGATGCCGTGGTGCGATGCACGCTGACATCGGGATCGAGCTGTTCGGGGCTTTTCAAAAAACCGCGACTAACCTGTAAGGACCAGTTGTCATTCGGATTAAATGACAGCCGTGACGATGCCGAATCGAAATGCCGCGTTTCGATATTCCAGCGATATTGATCGGGTTCGCGGCCGTTGAATACCGAGCCTTCGATTTTCCATTTTTGCCAGGCATAACCGAGTGTCGCGACGCCGAACGTAATGTGCGTCGAATCGAGCCAGTGATGCGTCAACGGCGCCTCCGGATTTTCCATTCCGGAAAAGCGATGCATAAAGGCCGACGGACCGAGTGCGGGTTCGCCGGGCAAACCAACATAGCCGTAGACAGAATTTTTTTCGCTGACCGGCACGCTATACGTTGCCGCCAATTCCATAAACGCATCGTGCGGATGCTGACGATCAGTCAGATGCTGTTGACCGTTCGCCGTTTCGCCGGTCTGTAACAATAATGGATAACCGCTTTTTCCCATCAGCGGATCGAGCGACACCATGCCGCGCAGACCGAAGGTGCCTGCACCGAGTGGGCGCGATGCCATCAGCATCGCCATGCTCGATGAAAATGTTTTGTTGCCGCCACGATCGCCGCCCTGATCGTCGTAAATAAAATTGACGGCACCGTGCGCCATCAGCATCCAGTCGTCGATCATCCACATTTTTCCCTGCATCGGTGTGGCGTCGGGCTGCCAACTGGTGCCGGAACCATCGCGCGTCATTGCATATGGCCCGAACGATGACATCATCGTCATCGAATTCTCCGAATGCTCCTGAGCCTGAACCGAGAGCGATGCGCCAGCGATGCCGGCCAGTAAAAAACGAAATAGGTGCTGCATGATTTGAATCTCCCATGCGCAATAAAAATTACGCAAAACAAATTAAACATTCCGAAGAATGCGACGAGTTGGGCGGAGATCAAACAGCGATGGGCGGACGCCACAATGGCGGATGAGTTATTGCAACGAAATGAATATTCGTTTCGACAAATTCGTTCGCGGAAATTTTGATTGGCGCATTTATTACGATAGGTGCGACCTGCTGATATAGCGCACTGCAATGACAATCCGCGCCCGAGAGACATTCATTCTTCGTTTGCTTGTCGCTTGATTGTTTATCTGTCGACGCATGGATAGAGCCGTGCTGCGAATGGTGCGATTCATCTTGTGAATCTTTACAACAGTGCGCGGGCGTATCGGCGCTGATCGTCATTACACAATCGGGCGCGAGTGCAGCCGCCCAGCTCTGCAGGGGCAACAGGAACGCGGCGATAAATAACACGATGCGGCAAAGCAATGGCGACATGGAATAAATCCGTTGGCGATGTCGCGAGTGTAGTGTCGGCCACGGCGATTGCGCAACCTGCGTGCAGCACACAGGTTGCCGTTTAACGAAAAAATTTGCGGACGATCAATAACTACCGAGTCACTGCTCGAATAATTTCACGATGCTGGAAAAATCGAGATCCGGATTTTCTTCGCCCGCTTTCGCGTGGATGCCAAACAGATTGCTGGCCAGCGCGCCGAGCGGAATCGTCGAATTGCTGGCACGCGCGGCGCCGAGTGCGAGCCCCAAATCTTTTTGCATCAGCTTGACCATGAAGCCGCCCGAATAATTTCGGCTCGCCGGCACATTCGGCAACACCCCTGGCACCGGATTGTATTTTTCCAGCGACCAGTTCGCGCCCGAACTTTTCAGCATGATGTCGGACAACACTTTCGGATCGAGACCGTTATTGATGCCAAGCTGCAATGCTTCGGCGGTGCCGATCATGTGGATCGCGAGCAGCATGTTGTTGCAGATTTTCGCCACCGATCCGGCGCCGTGTGCACCGGCGTGAAAAATATTCGCGCCCATTTTTGACAGCACTTGTTTCGCGCGCTCGACATCGTCATCGGGGCCGCCGCACATGAATGCGAGCGTGCCCGCTGCCGCGCCGGCGACACCGCCCGATACTGGCGCATCGATAAAATGCAAACCTCGCTTCGTCGCTTCGTTTGCAAGACGTCGCGAATTTTCCGGCGCGACGGTCGAGCAATCGATCACCAAGGCAGATTTTTGAATTTGATCGAACAGCGCGTCTTTGTCGATCATCACCGCTTCGACGATCGGACCTGACGGCAACATCGTAATCACGAAATCCGCACCCTGCACTGCGTCGATCGGTTTTGTCGCGATAGTGCAACCGACTTCTTTTGCGTGCTTGCAGGCCGCTTCGCTTAAATCGAATGCATTGACGCGAAAACCCGCTTTGACCAGATTGCCGGCCATCGGGCCGCCCATGTTGCCTAAACCGATAAATGCGACTGTTTGCGACATTGTTATGTTCCTCGCTGAGTGGTGCGGGCGCCAATTCGGTTGCGCTTCTGAGACACGCAACAAGTGCATCCATGCAGCTCGTCGTCGACATCCGTGTCGCCGACGGTCTCAGAAACGCAACCGAACCGGCGCATTCATATTCGGTGCTATGACAATTACAAATCCGACAGTGGATTATTTCTGCTTTTCCACGGCGATTGAAAATGCGCGTCAACAAAATCAGGCGTAATTTCCGCCAGCGTCGCCGGTTCGAATTTCGGTTGATTATCTTTATCGATCAGCAAGGCGCGCACACCTTCACGAAAATTATTGAAGCGCGCGCAGTTGATCGACATGATTAATTCCATCTGGAATGCTTCACGCAATGACAGATTTCTGCCGCGCCGAAATTGCTGATCGACCAGATGAATCGTTGCCGGACAACCTTTCGCCAATGTTTTTACCGCGCGCGACAACCACGGATCGTCGCCCTGCCACGCCAGAATTTGTTTGACGACAGTGTCGATATCGTCGCCATCGCATAGCTGATTAATCAGATCGTAATGCGCGCGTACCTGATCGTCGGGCAATTGCACTTTCGCGGGCTGCTCGAATTCGCGCAGCACCGCGCTGACCTGGCCAAAATGTTTTTGCGATTGCGATGCCCAAGACACTTTTGCAAGCGCCGCCAACACGGGCTCGTAACTTTCATGCGCGAGAAACCGATCGGCGAGACCGATAAACAACGCATCAGCGGCATTGATCGATGCACCGGTCAGCGCGAGGAACAAACCGGTTTTGCCCGGCGTGCGATTCAAAAACCACGTGCCGCCGACATCGGGATACAGACCGATGGTCACTTCCGGCATCGCAATGCGCGTCGACGGCGTGACGACGCGATGACTCGCGCCGCTCATCAAACCCATACCGCCGCCCATCACAATGCCGTTACCCCATACGATCAACGGCTTCTTGTAGACATGGATTTGATAATCGAGGCGGTATTCTTTTTCGAAAAACTGTTCGGCGAGTTCAGTGGTTTCGGATTTCGCGAGCTGCACTACATCGCCGCCCGCGCAAAAGGCCTTATCGCCTTTGCCGCGCAAAACTACTGCTGCAATCGAATCGTCACTCTCCCATTGCGCGAGCTGCGGGTGCAGCAGATCGACCATCGGCAGCGATAACGAATTCAGCGTTTTTTCGGAATTCAGTGTGGCAACTGCGATTTTTTTGCCGTTGGCGGAGGGAATTAATTCAAACAAAACAACTGGGTCTGACACAGCCCTTCCTCAATGTCCGGCACGACATTGGCAGAGCCGATGCGGTGCTTTCATCTGGGACCCTCGGCGACATGGATGTCGACGAGGAGCTACATGGACGTACTTGCCGCGTGTCCCAGATGAAAGTACCGCATCGGATCACACGCGAAACAAATTATCGGTTCTTCCACTCCGGCTTACGCTTCTCAACAAACGCCGCGACACCTTCTTTCTGATCTTCGGTATCCCACAACTTCACGAACAATTCACGCTCCAGCGAAAAATTCGTACCGATCGGATGCTCGCGCGCTGTCATGATTAATTGTTTGCAGTAACGCACCGACGTCGGACTTTGCTTCGCGACTTTCTCCGCAAGCTCAAGCGCCTTGTTCAGCGCTTCACCGGTTGGCACCAAGTCCTGAATCAAACCAATCTGCAATGCCTGCTCAGCCTTGATGCGCTCGCCGAGCAAAATCATGCGCTTCGCCCACGATTCACCGACTAGCCACGGCAATTGCTGCGTGCCCAACCCGCACGGTAATAAACCCACCGAGGCTTCCGGCAATGCCATTTGCGCCTGCGTTTCGGCAACACGCAGATCGCACGACAACGCAACTTCGAGACCGCCGCCCATCGCATAACCGGTAATGGCCGCAATCGACACGCCGCGATAATTCGCCAGCGTGCCAAACGCCTCGCCGAACGCATTCGAAAACTCGAACGCTTGACCTTTATCGTCGTGATTGAAACGATTCAGATCGGCGCCGGCGCTAAAAAATTTTTCGGAGTTGCTTGCGATAATCAACGCGTAATTATTCGGATCGTCGTTCAGTTCGAGCACGATGTTTTTCAATTCGCGCAAACTTTCCGGCGTCCACGTGTTCGCCGGCGGATTGTTCATCGTGATAATCGCGGTGTGGCCACGTTTTTCCACGATCAATAATTTTTCTTCACTCATCGAATAATCTCCGTAGCGCCTTCTTCGAGAATTCGGCGCGCGACAATCAGTCGCATGATTTCATTAGTGCCTTCGAGAATTTGATGCACGCGCGCATCGCGGAAAAAACGCTCGATCGGATATTCGCGAATGTAACCGTAACCGCCGTGCAATTGCAGCGCTTCGTTGCACACCTGAAAGCCGACATCGGTGGCGAAGCGTTTCGCCATCGCGCAGTAAACGGTTTTTTCCGGATGATCTTCGTCGATGCGCGTTGCCGCTAAACGCACCATTTGCCGCGCGGCAACGAGTTCCGTTGTCATATCGGCGAGCTTGAATTGCAGCGCTTGAAATTGTGCGAGTGCTTTGCCGAATTGTTTGCGATCGAGCATGTACTGCTGCGCTAACGCGAGCGTCGCCTGCGCTGCGCCGATTGAGCAGGTGGCGATATTCACGCGGCCGCCGTCGAGTCCCTTCATTGCAATTTTGAAACCTTCGCCTTCATCGCCGAGTCGATAACTGATCGGCACACGCACATCCTCGAACGTGATCATGCACGTAGGCTGACTGTTCCAACCGAGCTTCAGTTCATTCTTGCCGAAGTGCACGCCGGGTGTGTCGGCAGGAATGGCCAGTGCGGTGATGCCGGCAGCACCCTCCTCCTGCTTGCCGGTGCGCGTCATCACGATCAGCAAATCGCTCGCGCCCGCGCCGGAAATAAACATCTTGCTGCCGTTGACGACGTAATTATCGCCATCGCGCCGCGCGGTCGTGCGCAATGACGCCGCATCCGAACCCGCGCTTGGTTCAGTCAAACAATACGAGCCGAGTTTTTCGCCCGACGTTAATTGCTGCGCCCAAACGTTTTTCAGCGCGGCACTGCCCCAGGTGCAGAGCATCCACGCGACCATGTTGTGAATCGAAAAAAACGCGGCGGTCGATGTACACGCGCTCGCGAGTTCTTCAAGAATGATTGCCGCATCGAGCCGCGACAACTGCATGCCGCCATCGGCTTCGGGGCAATAAATACCGCAGAAACCCAATGCGCCGCCTTTCGAAAAAACATCTCGCGGAAAAATTTTTTCTTCGTCCCAGTGCGCAGCATGGGGTGCCATTTCGCCGCGCGCGAAATCGCGTGCGGCTTGCTGAAACGCGAGTTGGTCTTCGTTCAGATTGAAATCCACGCTCGATCCTTTCGCTTTTATTTACTTCAAGTGAATCGACATATTGGGCGCGTGCGCCAGCACATCGCTATCGAACCAACGCGCGGTGATCGTCTTCGTTTCGGTATAGAAGCGCGCCCCCTGTTTGCCGTAGGCATGCTGATCGCCATAAAACGAACCGCGCCAGCCGGTGAACGAGAAGAACGGCAGCGGCACCGGAATCGGCACGTTGATACCAACCTGACCGACCAAAATCTCGTGCTGATATTTGCGCGCGGCGGCGCCCGATGACGTGAAGATCGAGGTGCCATTGCCGAACGGGCAGTCGTTGATCAGCTTGATCGCTTCGTCGAGCGTCTCGACTTCGACGATACACAGCACCGGGCCGAAAATCTCGGTGGTGTAGATCGACATATCAGCCGTCACATTGCCGAACACGGTCGGGCCGATCCAGTTGCCGTTCGGATAGCCCGGCACTTCGCACTGCGAACCATCGAGCAGGCATTCGGCGCCCTCCTGCTTACCTTTTTCGATCATGCCGAGCACGCGCTCTTTCGCCTGCGGCGAAATCACCGGGCCATAAGCGGCAGCGGGATCGCTGTGATGGCCGGGGCGGATCTGGCTCAGCGTTTTGACGATGTCGTCTTTCAGCGATTTCGCTTCGCCGACCAGCACCGCCACCGAAATCGCCATGCAGCGCTGCCCCGCCGCACCGCAACCGGCGCCGGCGATGTTGTTGATTACCTGTTGGCGGTTCGCGTCCGGCATCACCACCATGTGGTTTTTCGCGCCGGCAAACGCCTGCACGCGCTTCAGGTGCTGCGTGCCGGTGCGATAGACGTGCTGACCAACCGGCACCGACCCGACGAACGAGATCGCCTTGATGGTCGGGTGCGTTAGCAGTTGATCGACCTGATCGCGGCCGCCGTGAATCAATTGCAGCACGCCCTTCGGCGCGCCGGCTTCTTCGAACAGCTCGACCAGCCGCACCGGCGTCAGCGGGTCCTGCTCGGAGGGTTTCAATACAAAGGTGTTGCCGCACGCGATCGCCATCGGGAACATCCACAGCGGAATCATCGCGGGGAAATTGAACGGCGTGATGCCGGCGCAGACGCCGAGCGGTTGCGTGTACGAATAGCAGTCGATCGAGCGCGCGACGTTTTCGACGGTCTCGCCCATCAGCAGCGTGGCGATGTTCGCCGCATGCTCAACGACTTCGATACCGCGCCAGACATCGCCCATTGCATCTTCGTGAGTCTTGCCGAGTTCCTGCGAAATGATCTGCGCCAGCTCTTCCTGATGCTTTTTCAGCAGGTACTGGTAATTCAGCATCAGCCGTGCGCGTTGCGGTACCGGCACTTCCTTCCAGGTTTCGAACGCGGCGGCGGCACTGGCGATCGCTTCTTCGACTTCGTCGTGCGTGGTCAGCGGCGCGCGCGTGATGACTGCATTGGTGGCCGGATCGGTGACCGGGATCGACGCGGTCGCCTTGCTCTGGCGCCATTCGCCGTTGATGAAGACCGGAACGGTGTGGGGGAATGCCATGTCGTTATCCTCGTCGGCGTGCTGCCGTTGTTATCGTCAGATGGCGGGCATTAGAGCACAGCGGCGGCGGCGCCAGAATTGACGATATTGTGAGGCTGATGGACTATATTGCGCACTACCTGCTACCCAGTTGCGCCGCAATGAACCCAGCTCATCTTGCCGAAAATCCACAGGACATCACTTCCGGCTGGCCATTGCCGAGCGACGGTGTGCGCATTCTGCTACCGCCAGCCGTGACGAAATTGCTGCACGATCATCCGCTGAGCCGCGACCTGTATCCGCTCGCGGCCGGCTTCTATCCGCACGCCGCCGGCCACAGCATGCGCCGTCGCAAGCATGCCGACAACCTGCTTGCGTATTGCGCCGATGGCGCGGGCAAGCTGCGAACGGAGCAGGGCGAATGGACCGTGCGCGCCGGCGATCTGATGCTGCTGCCGGCCGGCGTTGCGCATAGTTATGCGGCGGATCGAGCGCAGCCGTGGTCGCTGTACTGGACACACTACGAGGGCGCGGCCAGCCAGACCTTCATCGATCTGCTCGGCCTGACCGCACCGGTGGCGCCGATCGGATTACAACCACGGCTGATCGCCGACTTCGAAGCGCTGTTCGCGCTGCGCAATGCCGGCTTCAACGAACGCGTGTTCGTGCGCGCGGCGTGTCAGCTGAAGACGATGATCGCCGACATCGCCTGCCTGGCCGAGCTACAAACCAGCGGCGGCGGGGCGCGCATCGACCTCGACCACATCCAGCAGCTGATGCACCGCCGCCTCGACGGCGAACTCGATCTCGACGATCTGGCGCGCGCGGCCAATCTGTCGAAATTCCATTTCATCCGCCGCTTCAAACAGCTGACCGGCCATACGCCAATCCAGCATTTCATCCACCTGAAAATGCAGCACGCGTGCCGGCTGCTCGATACCACGCACGAACCGGTGAAACGCATCGCGGCACAGGTCGGGTACGACGATCCGCATTATTTCTCGCGGCTGTTCAAGCGCGTGCTCGGCGTGTCGCCGCAGCACTATCGCCAGCATCGTCTGGCGTAAAAGGACTTAGGCGGGACGGCATCGAGTCGCTTGATGCGCTCGCCTAACGATATAATCGCGCCCTCAATTTTCAGCCATCCGAACTTAAAGAATTCCCATGAGCGACGAGCAAACGATCAAACCCTGGGGCGGCCGCTTTTCCGAGCCCACCGACGCCTTCGTCGAACGCTTCACCGCGTCGGTCGGCTTCGACAAGCGCCTCTATCACCACGACATTAACGGCTCGCTCGCGCATGCGCAGATGCTGACCAAAGTCGGCGTGCTGACGGCGGATGAATTCAAGCTGATTCAGCAGGGGCTCGAAGCCATTCGCGCCGATATCGAAGCCGGCACGTTCGAATGGTCGGTGTCGCTCGAAGACGTGCATATGAATATCGAAGCGCGGCTGACCGAAAAAATCGGCATCGCCGGCAAGAAACTGCACACCGGTCGCTCGCGCAACGATCAGGTTGCGACCGACGTGCGGCTGTATCTGCGCGATGAGATCGATGCGATTGCGAAAGAAATCACGCGCCTGCAAACCGGTCTGATCAATCTCGCCGAGCAGCACGCCGACACCATCATGCCCGGCTTCACGCATCTGCAGACCGCGCAGCCGGTGACATTCGGCCATCATTTGCTGGCGTGGAATGAAATGCTCGAGCGCGATTACGGCCGCTTGCTCGATTGCCGCAAGCGCGCCAATCAAAGCCCGCTCGGCGCTGCCGCGCTGGCCGGCACCACGTATCCGATCGATCGCGCCTATAGCGCCGAACTGCTCGGCTTCGACAAACCGACAGAAAACTCGCTCGACTCCGTTTCCGATCGCGATTTTGCGATCGAATTCGCCGCGTTCGCGAGTCTGTTGTTAACGCACATGTCGCGCTTCAGCGAAGAGCTGATCCTGTGGACCAGCTCGCAATTCAATTTCGTGTTTTTGCCGGATCGCTTCTGCACCGGCTCGTCGATCATGCCGCAGAAGAAAAACCCGGACGTACCGGAATTGATACGCGGCAAAGTAGGGCGGGTCAACGGCCATCTGATCAGCCTGCTGACGCTGATGAAAGGCCAGCCGCTCGCGTACAACAAGGACAATCAGGAAGACAAGGAACCACTGTTCGATGCGATCGACACCGTGAAGGATTGCCTGAAGGCGTATGCCGACATGGTGCCGGCGATCCAGCCGAAGCACGACGTGATGCGCGAAGCGGCACGGCGCGGTTTTTCGACCGCCACCGATCTCGCCGATTATCTGGTGCGCAACGGCGTTGCATTTCGCGATGCGCACGAAATCGTCGGCAAAGCGGTCGCCTACGGCGTGCAGACGGGAAAGGATCTCGCCGATATGTCGCTCGCAGAATTGCAGCAATTCAGCGGTGCGATTCGCGACGATGTGTTCAACGTGCTGACGCTGGAAGGCTCAGTCGCCGCCCGCAATCATATCGGCGGCACCGCGCCACAGCAGGTGCGGGCGGCGGCGGGGAGGGCGCGTTCGAAACTGGCAACGCGCTAATTCATGCGCAATAAAAAACCCGCTATATGAGCGGGTTTTTTTATGTCAGCGAAAACCGCTTACTTGATTTTGGCTTCTTTGTACGGCACGTGTTTACGCACAACCGGATCGTATTTCGAGAATTCGAATTTTTCCGGGGTGTTGCGCTTGTTTTTAGCCGTGGTATAGAAGTGGCCGGTACCGGCGGTCGACACCAGACGGATCAGATCGGTTGCACCTTTCTTCGCCATGATTTTCTCCTGAATCTCAAATGCGCCGCAGCGCTCTTAAACCTGTTCGCCGTTGGCGCGCTTAAACGTTTTCACCGCTGGCGCGGATGCTGGCCAGCACTGCATCGATGCCGAGCTTGTCGATGATGCGCATGCCTTTGCAGGAAACGCGCAGCGAGACGAAGCGTTTTTCCGATTCAACCCAGAAACGATGATGATGAAGATTCGGCAGAAAGCGACGCTTAGTGCGATTCTTCGCGTGAGATACGTTGTTGCCGACAATAGGACGCTTGCCGGTCACTTGGCAGACTCTGGACATGATGGTGTTTTCCAGCTTTAAAAACGAAAATTTAGGTCGTTGGTCGGCCCGAATCGAATCGCTACGCGAGACGCGGGCCAAACGGAGCGCGACTTTATACCAGAACACCCCCACAACCGCAACCTTATACAGATATCCGGTTTCGAATCCGGCGGCAAACACAGTAAATTAGTCCACCCTCCTCAAACTGCAGGTTCCCGATGAGCAATGCCTGGTTCCGCGCCATTGCAACGCTGCCACCACCGCTCCAACACGAGGCGGCTCTGGCGCACGAGCGTTTGCTCGCTGCGTGTAATGAAGAACAGCGGGGCGCCTATGCCGCATTGCTGAATGATGATGACACCTTCACCGCTCGCCTTGCGAAGCTGGTTGCCTGCAGCCAATTCGCGGCACAGTTGTGCAAACGCTTTCCCGAATGGCTGCTAACGTTTCAACTCAGCGGCGAACTCGATCGGGCGATTCCGCCAGAACAGTGGCCAGCGCGGCTGCAACAGCACCTCGGCAATATCGATACCGCGGAAACACTCGATAGCCATTTACGCCAGTTTCGCAATCGCGAGTTTCTGCGCATTCTCTGGCGCGATTTAAATCGACTCACGAACATGGCCGAAATCACCGCCGATATTTCCGCGGTTGCAGAGATCTGCATTCAGGCGGCGCTCGATTTTCATTACACGCAGCTGCAAACGGAATGGGGCGCGCCGCGCTCGGCACGCGATAACAGCGCACAGCCGTTCATCGTGCTCGGCATGGGCAAGCTCGGCGCGAACGAATTGAATCTATCGTCCGATATCGATCTGATTTTTGCGTATCCTGAAGGTGGAGAGACCGACGGCGCGAAGAGTGTGCCGAATCAGGAATTCTTCATTCGCCTCGGCCAGCGCGTAATCAAATCGCTCGATCAAAACACCGCCGATGGTTTTGTATTTCGCGTCGACATGCGATTGCGGCCGTATGGCGACAGCGGCGCGCTGGTACTGAATTTCGACGCGCTGGTCGAGTATTACCAGGATCAGGGCCGTGACTGGGAACGTTACGCGATGATCAAGGCGCGTCCGGTCGCTGAAAGCTCGCTATCTAACACTTATCGCTACGGCGAGCAGTTGATCGAATTATTGCGCCCATTTACCTATCGGCGTTATCTCGATTATTCGGCCTTCGATGCGCTGCGCGAAATGAAGCGTCTTATTCAGCGCGAAGTACAGCGCAGAAAGTTACAGGACAATATCAAACTCGGTCCCGGTGGCATTCGCGAAATTGAATTTATCGCGCAATGTTTTCAGCTGATTCGCGGCGGTCGCGAACCGCGCCTGCAGGAGCGCAATTTACAACGCGTGCTACCGACACTCGCCGAACTAGCGTATTTACCACAGTCGACAACCGATAAACTGCAACGCGCGTATGAATTTTTGCGCAATACCGAACATGCCATTCAGGCATGGCAGGATCAACAGAGCCAGGATTTACCTAAATCGGATTTACCGCGCGCAGCATTGGCTCATGCGCTGGGATTTTCTGACTGGGAAAAATTTATTCACCAACTCAATATGCATCGCGATATCGTCAGCGCGCATTTTCAAAATATCGTTGCATTGCCGAGCACTCATGAAAATCCAACCGTAACAAGCGATACGTCGGCGCTATGGGCCGACGGTGATTTATCGGCCGCGCAAATTGCCGAACAATTATCGCTGATGGGTTACGACGAAGCACCGGAAATCGCGCGCCGCATTCATCAAATGCGCAATAGCAAAACCGTGCAGCATCTGCAAAGCATTGCTCGCGAACGTCTTGACGCGTTCATGCCATTGCTACTACACGCTGCAATTCAAACCGAAACCCCCAGCACTGCATTATTACGCGTGCTGCCTCTGGTCGAAGCCGTGCTGCGCCGCACGGCCTATATGGTACTGCTAATCGAAAACCCTGCTGCATTGCGCGAGCTGATCTTGTTATGCGCAGCGAGCCCATGGGTATCGACATTATTGGCACAGCATCCGGTGTTGCTCGATGAATTATTGAATGCTGGAACGCTATACGCACCACCGCAAAAAAGCGAACTGCAAAATGATCTGCAACAACAATTGTTACGCGTTGAACGCAACGATCTGGAAGGGCAGATGGAAGCGCTGCGCTATTTCAAGTTAGCGCATGTACTGCGCGTTATCGCTTCGGAAATCAAAGGCACATTACCGCTGATGAAAGTCAGCGATTATCTGACCTGGATTGCTGAAGCCATTCTCGAATACGTAGTCGATCTTGCGTGGAATTATTTAATCGAGAAGCACGGTGCACCAATGCAATTCGCAGATATCACCTGCAATAAAGATTTTATTGTGGTTGGCTACGGCAAGCTCGGCGGCATCGAGTTGAGCCATACCTCGGATCTCGATCTGGTATTTATTCACGACAGCGATTCGACGCTGACAACAAACGGCCCACAGCCCATCGATAACAGCACGTTTTTTACGCGGCTCGGCCAACGCATGATTCACATTTTGACGACGCAGACATCGCACGGCGCATTGTACGAAGTCGATATGCGGTTACGCCCCTCAGGCAATTCGGGCCTACTCGTCAGTTCGCTGACAGCATTTGCGAATTATCAAAATACGCAAGCCTGGACCTGGGAACACCAAGCGTTGGTGCGCGCTCGTGTCGTCGCCGGCGATCGTCGCCTGGTCGAAAATTTCGATACAGTGCGTCGTGAAGTATTGTGCAAACCGCGCAATATCGAAAAACTACGCACCGACGTAATCGACATGCGCAGAAAAATGCGCGACCAATTACGGCCACGCGATACCGAAACGACAGCTAATCCTGTATTCGATTTAAAGCACGGCAGCGGCGCTATCGTCGATATCGAATTTATGGTGCAATACGCGGTATTGGCATGGGCGCATGACCACCCCGCACTTACGCGCTGGACCGACAATATTCGAATTCTGGAAACACTCGCCGCTGAGCAACTGCTGGACGAAAACACCGCACTGGGATTAATCGATGCTTATAAGAGTTATCGAAGTTGTGCGCATCGGTTGTCATTGCAGCAGAAGAAGGGTAGGGCGGCAATTATTGAGTTTAAAGAGTTACGCGGTTTGGTTAGTAGTGCCTGGACATTGCTATTGGGGTAACAACGAGCGCGATGGATAAATTATGAACAAAAGTCAGATTATGCTTTCTACACTTGTACTGCTATGCCTAGCAGCATGTGGACAAAAGCCGGCGACAGTCGTTACAGAAATTAATTTCTCCGATCCGAAGCTTCCGGACTCCATAGCTGAAATATCCGGTTTTTCTGATGGAGAACCTTGGGGGCGATGGTCAGATGCCAATATTTCCTCCACCGCAAAGATTCGCTTCAAACAATCATTGCCTACTCATTTCTCAATAATACTCACCGGGCAGACTATAGCTGGCAATGAGTACTCGGTAATTAAAATCGGAAATTTTCAAGATCAGGTCTATCTACCGAGCTTGAAAGAAGAGGCTATCGTAGACGTAACGCTCGATAAACCCGAAGACACCATTGAGCTTATACCTCCCAAACCAGCAACCCCGAAAAGCCTCGGACTCAACGACGATGCCCGCAAGCTGGGTATTGGTCTGGCAACATTACGCATTGAAAAATAGCGATTGCATACAAACAGCTTTTACAAAAACAAGTTGTCTTATGCTTTAACAAAAAAAGTTGAGACCATGTGAAAGTATTACATTTTTATCGCACATATTTTCCGGATACACAGGGGGGGCTGGAGGAAGCGATCAGACAGATTTGCGCCAGCACAAAAATCCACGGCGTGGAAAGCAGGATCTTGACGCTAAGCAAGAATCCAGAGCCACAAGTTATTCAATTCCCCGAAGCAGATGTTTATCGTGCAAGGCTGGATCTAGACATCGCTTCGTGCAGTATGGGAGTAGAAGCTTTTTCGATGTTTAAAGAGCTAGAAAAGTGGGCAGATGTTGTTCATTATCATTTTCCGTGGCCCTTTGCAGATATCGTGAAGTTATGGGCTAGATCAAAAAAGCCCAGCATTCTCACTTATCATTCAGACATCGTTCGACAACGCTGGCTTGGCCTCCTCTACCGACCGATTATGAATCGCTTCCTCGCCGGAATGACAAAAATAGTTGCCACTTCTCCAAACTATGCTGAAACAAGTCCCACATTAAGAAAATACAAAGATCATTTAATGGTAATTCCGCTAGGTCTTGATGAAAGGACTTACCCGCCGGTCAAACTAGAACTCGTCAATAAAGTAACAGCCAAATATGGAAACGATTTCTTTTTGTTCGTTGGTGTGCTGCGAGAATACAAGGGACTGAAATTTCTATTGGATGCCTGTAAGAGTGCTCCATTTACTATTTTAATTGCAGGCAAAGGCCCGCAAGAAATATTGCTGAAAGACCAGGCGTACAATTTGGTCCTTAATAATGCTCACTTTCTCGGATATGTTTCCGATGAAATGAAAGTTGTACTGCTGAAACTGTGCCGAGGCATTGTATTACCTTCATATCTACGCTCGGAAGCTTTTGGCGTTGCCTTGCTAGAGGGCGCGATGTCGGGCAAGCCGCTAATCTCGACCGAGATCGGCACCGGTACCAGTTACATCAATATTGACGGTGAAACTGGCTTCGTCGTACCACCGGAAAATCCGGTAGCACTGCGTCACGCTCTGAATATATTGCATGCCAATTTCGATACGGCGCAGTGGCTGGGATCGAATGCGCGGCGGCGCTATGAACGGTATTTTGCGGCGCAACTCATGGGGGACGCGTATGCAAACTTGTATGGTAGAATTGCACGTACTTCCACGGGCAAAAATGCAGATGCGGCCCTTGCAGATTCTGGATAAAGGTCACCTGATTTTGTATGAGTGGCCGCCAATTGAGTTTGTTGAAACGGGAGTATAGAAGGCCGATATACGCTGGACGAGGCACCGATCAGAAGCTGCTGTTGCCGCTTCAAAATCTCTTCGCCTAGGAGCTTATGATTTCGATTGCTGTGTAGACCCACAAGAATAATGGAAATTTCAAAGTCTATAGTGGTTTGCTAAAAGAAATTTTTATTTAGAAGTTGAAGAGACTGTCAGCGCTTCCGCAATTCAATAAATATGGACACACTTATATATAATCCTCCCTCCAAAGCGCTACAGATTGGTGAAGAAAAGCGGGGGGCGCTCTAACTGAAAATGGAATAGCAATGGCTGAATTTATTCGGCAAAGCTCGGCAGCTCTCGCAGAACGAAATTGATGTTGCTATTGAATAAATAGTCGAAAAGTAAACAAAAGACGACATGGCCTATCAGGATTAGAGACCTCTTTCTTGTTTAGTCTAGCGATTCGAAAATGGGAAAATTCAATGCATGATAATGGAATCTCGATCTCAAAAATCGATCGCTAAGGAAGGCAACAGAGTTTTTAAAGGAAGTTATATGCCAAATTGGAGTTGTCAAAATGGTCGTTAGTCTTTGGCGTCATCGCGGCCTAGTCTTTGAGCTCGCCAAGCGCGAATTCTCGGGGCGCTATCGAGGCTCGTTCGGAGGGATCATCTGGTCTTTCGCACAACCGCTTTTTCTTTTGGCAATCTATACCATAGCGTTTGGGGTTATCCTGAAAGCGCGTTGGGGATTTTCTGGCAGCACCGCGGATTACGCGCTGATGCTTTTTTCCGGCCTCATCATTTTTAACGCGTTTTCTGAATGCCTGAACAAGGCCCCCACCCTGATCAGCGGCAATCCAAACTTTGTTAAAAAGGTAGTTTTCCCGTTGGAAATATTGCCTTGGGTGATGGTGGCTACCGTTCTTTTTCACGCGCTGATCGGCATCGCGGTTTGGTTTGTCGGTTATTTTTTTCTGTTTGGCATTCCCAAAATAACCGCTATTTTTTTCCCCGCCATACTGTTGTGTTTTGTGCCTCTGCTGCTTGGGATTGGCTGGTTACTTTCTGCTTTGGGCATTATCGTGCGCGACATCAGCCAACTGACCAGCTTGCTTTCCCATACCCTGCTCTTTCTGACCCCAATTTTTTACAGTATCGATGCTGCTCCGCCCACTCTTCAACATGTGTTGATGATCAATCCGCTGACCTTCCTGGTTGAACAATTTCGCTTGGTACTATTCTTCGGCCAACCTCCCGAGTTGAAGAGCCTTGCTGTTTATTTTTTGTTGTCTTCGCTCTTTGCCTGGGCATCGCTGGTTTTATTTCGACGCCTGCGGCCTAGTTTCGCGGATATGGTGTAGCGATGAGCGATATAGCTATTTCCGTTCGCAACGTCAGCAAGCGTTATCAGGTTTTTGAAAATCAACGATCGCGGCTCATGCATGCGATCTGGCCCAAATATCGAACCGGCATTCAAGATATTTGGGCGCTGCAAGATATCAGCTTTGATATTGCGCATGGTGAAGCAGTCGCCATTATCGGTCGCAATGGCGGTGGTAAAAGCACTTTGCTAGAAATTCTCACCGGCACATTGACTCCTACCACCGGGCAGATTGAGGTTGCCGGTCGCGTCTCGGCGTTACTCGAGTTGGGTAGCGGTTTTAATCCCGAATATACTGGGCGCGACAATGTGATTCTGAACGGTCTGCTGCTGGGCTTGTCGCGCGAAGAAATCTTGCGCCGATTCGATGAGATCGTCGCTTTTGCCGAAATCGGCGATGATGCTTTGAACAGAACCGTCAAGACTTATTCCAGCGGCATGGTGATGCGCCTAGCGTTTGCGGTTCAAGTCCTTTGTGACCCGGATATTCTGGTTGTCGATGAGGCATTGAGCGTAGGCGATTTCTTTTTTCAGCAAAAATGCTTGAGCTATATCCGCCAGCTATGCGCTAAAGGCGTGACCCTGCTGTTTGTATCTCACGATATGGGAACCGTGCGGGACATTTGCAGCCGCGCAATTTATTTGAAAAAGGGTTGGAAACAATTCGACGGTGATTCGAGCGAAGCCATTCGGCTTTTTTTTAATGAAGATCAACCGACCACCGCAGCGACACAGATACCAAAATCGCATTGCGGCAATAGCAATTTGCCAATCGCCGAATTGGCGGTTGTGCTGGAAAGCGCATTGTGGCGCAGCGATGATCTGGAAGCTCCCGGTCAAATGGTAGCAGTAGCTATCTACGACCAGGACGGGCAGCCCGCCACACAATTCCGTGTTGGCGATAAACTGCGGTTGGTAACGGTTTATCGGGCGCACCCCGAGCATCAGTGCCATGTCAGTGTGGCGTTTCTAAATAAGTTCGATCAAACCGCGACTGTAACTGGGTCGTACTTGCTGCAAAGCGCAACGCCGAGTATCGATGCTCAACAACAATATATTGCTTTTGAAATGCTGATCGACATGATGTTGGAAGCCGGCAACTATGCCTTGAAAGTTAATCTGGGCTACATCACTTCGGCCAACCGGGGCGTGCCGATTCATCAGCTCCCATCTCTCGGACCCATCTCTTTAATTTGGGACTATGAGAGCGATCCTGCACCTTTTTTGGGGCTATGCGGTTTGCCGGCGCAGGGAAGTTATTTGCAGCTGTTATCTTCGTCTGAGGCGCTGTGATGGGCGCAATTACTTTTTCGCTGGATATTGCGCTGATTAAGGCCATCAAATCCGCGCTACCGCTCGAGGTATTTGTTGAAACGGGCACTTATAAAGGCGATACCGTTGCAGCCGCGCTGCCGCATTTTAGATATTTGTATACGGTGGAGCTTTCCGCAGAGCTTTATAAAGAAGCGTGCGGCCGCTTTGCGCAGCAGAGTCAAGTCAGCCTGTGTCACGGCAATTCTGCGGAAACTCTCAAGCAACTCGCGCCAACATTGGCCGGGGAATCTGTTTTGTATTGGCTGGACGCCCATTGGTGCGTTGCAGAGAACACCGCAGGTGATAAAAGCCAGTGTCCGTTGCTGGAAGAAATCTCCGCACTCGTAGGGCTGAGCGATCAGTCGGTGGTCCTTATCGATGATGCACGCCTTTTTCTTGCGCCACCCCCGGAGCCTCACGACGTCACGCAGTGGCCCACGTTCAACCAGATCATTACCCGGCTGCAAGACTTAAGTGATCAGCATGAACTCATGGTGATCAATGATGTGATCGCGTTCTACCCCTTGAGCTGCCGTGAAGTTTTCGTAAATTATGCCCGAAAATGTGGTGTCGATTGGCTGAGAGCCAGTCAATCATTAACCGAAAATAATGAGCTTAGAACTGCCATGGAAGAAAAAGAAGCAGTGATTCACACGCTACATAAAACCAACGAAAGCACCGAAAGCCAATTTCACATTCTGATCAAATGCCTGGAAGAAAAAGAAGCGGTAATTCAAACGCTGCGCGGTGCGATTGAAAATGCCGAGAGCCAACACCTTCTTTTAACCAGGGCCATGGAAGAAAAAGCAGCGATTAAGTCGCCGGAAGTGAATTTTCTGTTAATCAAAGGGCTGGAAGAAAAAGAAGCTGTCATACAGGAACTGAGCCGGGCATTACAAGCTTATCGTTCCGCTTTTGCCACCTTCAAATATTTTATCCGCCCCATCAGTAGCATAAAGCGCCGACTACGAAATCTTGTTACTCCGAGACTTGGCAATCTATATCATCACGAGCCGAGAGAATTATGTTTACCTAGTCATTACCGAAAACCGATCGCTATAAAACAAGCGCCAAGAATCTCCATCGTTACGCCTTCATTTCGCCAGGCCGAGTTTATTGAGCGCACGATAAAAAGCGTCGTCGATCAAGCTTATCCGAATCTGGAATACCATGTTCAAGACGCTGCTTCGAACGATGGAACGGTGGAAATCCTTGAGCGTTATTCAGATCAGCTCAGCGGATGGGAATCGGTGCCCGATAAGGGGCAATCTGAGGCCATAAACTCCGGCTTTTCCCGTACCTCGGGAGAAATTATGGCATGGTTGAATTCGGATGATATTTTGCTTCCGGGCACGCTGGGTTACGTGGCCGATTATTTTAATCGGCATCCGGAAATCGATGTGATATATGGTCACCGCATTTTGATCGACGAAAATGACAAACAGATAGGAAGATGGATAGTACCCCGTCACGACGACAAAGTGCTCTCCTGGGCTGATTATGTGCCTCAAGAAACCATGTTTTGGCGGCGGAGTATTTGGGAAAAGGCCGGCAGCCAGATCGATGAGTCGTTCCGTTTCGCAATGGATTGGGACTTGTTGATCCGCTTTCGTGAAGCCGGTGCCCGATTTGCGCGTCTGCCCCGTTTTCTCGGTGCGTTTCGCATTCATCCTCACCAAAAAACTTCAGCGGCAATATCAGAAATAGGATTTCAGGAAATGGATCGTATCCGTGAACGGGTGCATGGACGTGTACCCTCGAGTTTGGAAGTGCGCAAAGCCGTATTGCCGTACCTGCTAAAACACGTAATCACCGATGTTGGCTGGCGCATTCGCAATAGGCTGGGAGTTTTTTCATGATTCGATTATTTGCCGCGGTATTGATGGCAATGGCGCTGGTCGGCTGTTGGAAAAAAGATATCGGCCGCTCCTATTATCCGTCCGGTCATATTCGCACGGAAGCGTCCGTTAAAAATGGGCTACTGGAAGGTCCGGCAGTCATGTATTACGAAAATGGTACGAAGATGAGCGAGGCCGTCTATCACGCTGGAATGCTGAGCGGAAAGTCCGTTGCATACTATGAAAGCGGAGCCAAGAAAGCGGAGGCGGGCTACAAGGATGGTGTGCTGGATGGAACTAGTATCAATTGGCTGGAAAATGGCCAAGAGCAATCTCGCGCAACATTCGTCAACGGTATGCTGAAGGCAGCCGACCACAAAGCAGAGTAGTTTAATGATTGCGTTTTTATTTACCCTTGCGTTGTTCTTTTTTTGGGGCTTGGTGGGTTTCGCTACGATTTCTTTGTTTTCTCCACGGTTGCGGATTGTACAGGGAATACTCATTTCGCCAGCTGTTGGAATAGCAGTGGTGCTGCTTTCGTTTTGTTTCATTAATCGGGCTGGTTCGCCTGTAAAAAACTTCGGAAGCATTTTGTTTATTAGTCTCGCTCTAATGTCGACACTTGTACTTGCCATAAAGCGCCCTCTATTCCCATTCAAACGAATGTGGCCATTTTTTATAGTCGCTATTTTAGCTCTTATATTGACCGCCAATCCCTTGTTTAAATATGGGTTTGATTGGGTCAGCTTCAGTAATGATGACATGGCCAATTATTGTCTGGGGGCACAGCGTTTATTAAATCAGGGGTTTTTTGATCCTCTTAATTTAAATGCCTTCTTTGCCGGCAAGGATTATTCACAGGCTATTTGGTTCGTACATGTTGCGCACAGTGCACGCTTCGGCAGCGAGCTGATATTGGCCGCAGTTTGGTCTTTATCTGGACTGGATGCACATCAAATATTTATGCCGGTGATCATGGCGTTGCATCTGGCGCTTATATTCAGCGCCGCGGCCCTAACGGCTGGTTATGCACAGGGCAGGAACATATCGTTAATAGCTGCTGGATTAATGATGATATCGCCACTAACTACTCTGGGAACCCTCTATCAATTAATTGGTCAGGTTGGCGGCCTCGCTCTATTGTGTGCTTGCGCGGTGCTATTTTTCCGCCCCTTGATGATGAAATCTAAAACAAAACTTATTGCAGACAGCATAATCAGCGCGCTTTTATTTGCCGCTTTAATGGTATGGTATCCTGAGGTTTTGCCTTTTTTCGGATTGGGCTGGGCTTTATATTTGGTCTGTGCTGTAAATGCTAGCAGGAGTCTTACTCAAGCTTTTCGTATTATTATTCCCGCTGCACTTGTCGGTTTTATAACACTTGTAATTCTCCGTGGTTATGTAATTTCGGCAATTCAGTTTCTTCTGGGGCAGGCCTCTGAAGGTGTTAAGTCGGCGGACTTGAGTTCGGTACTTTTTCCCTACTTCCTAATTCCAAGCGGTATCCCTGCGTTGTGGGGGCTTATCCCGATTGCCGCCAATACAAATGATCTTGTTGTCTCCGTAGCTATTCTCGCCGGGCTACCGCTTTTGATCTGGTTTTCCCTTCGGCTGATTGCACGAGTTTGGGCTAGGCCTTCTGCGGCAGCGTGTATTGGTTTAGTAATGTTATCGGTAGGTGTTTTGTTATTTATTAGAAATAATGATTTTGGTTTATTTAAATTAGCGATGTATTTCCAGCCGTTTCTTTTGGCTGTGTTGGCTTTGGAGGTTGGCGATACTATTAAAGGCGGATTCGGCCAAAAACTATTTGTATTGTTGCTTGGTTTAGGCGCTATACCATCTTTTTTAACACAGGCCAATTATGTTGATCGAAGTACAGGAGAGAGGTTCGGCTCTCTCACGGAGATCCCGCATGCTTCGCTGGAGAAAGTGAATACACAATTTCAGGCGCTGTCGGAAGAGCTGAAGGGGCGATCGATGATATTGGAGACGCCGCACATTGTACTTGCCAAGTTTGAGGCGCTTTATACGATAGGGCGGCCTGCGTTATTCCCGAGCCGCCCTTTCCTTATCGGACTAATTGATGGGGAAATAGTGAAAATTGCTCCCAAAGATCGGGCTAATCATCCGGAAATAGCTGAATACGAGCGATTGAAGGCAAAAAATATATTGAATTTCAGTTTAGCGGATTCTATATCTGGAAATCGGTTTGCAATACCCGTACAGCTGCTTAATCAGACCGATGAAAGTATTAGCATTGCGTCGAAAGGTGAAATATTCAACCGATACAATAGTGAAGGTAACTCAACGAGTTATTTTTCTATAACAAATACCAAACTAAATCATTTGATGTTTGTTCATTCTGAATTGGGAAATCATTATTATTTGGCAGATGCTGGACAGAAGATCGCTTATTTTCAAACAGAACAAGATCCGCTGTTTTCGGGACGCGAATTCACGGCGCTCGGCCAGCATCTATTGTTTTTGGTTCGGCGTAGTACATCGCACCCTAGAGCTGTAATGGAGCTCACGGCAACGGTAGCGAAACAATTTGGTTCCAAGTTGCCCGATCCCATCATTCAGAATGTTCCAGTTGGATTTGTTGGGCGCGGAACGGGCCGGGTTTTCAGCAAGCCTTTAGAAATAAGTACCATACAAGGTTTGGACTTTATCTCTATCGATATGCAGCGGAGAGGCCTGCCCTTTCCCGATCCGAAGCACGGCCTTATGTTACTTTATGGCCGGAATATTCCAGCCGATAGGCGATTGATCACCAGCTTCGGTCGAGACATATCTTTGGTGTCGGAGGAGCAGTATCAAAGTATACGAGCCCCCGCGGCTGTACAAAAATTCCCTGAGGATCTGGCTAATAAAAATCTTGAATACTCTGGTGTCTATGAGGATGGATGGATATCGGAAAAAGCGTTTTTTGTGTTGCGGCCGACAAATACAGATGCTGGGTATCTGGTTATTAAAGGAACTGTTCCGCTGGTTGATAATCCGAAATTTGCGACTGTGCTTAATGTGGTGATTGCTGATCGAGTGGTGCAGAAACAGCTGGGTTTAGGAGCGTTTAATATAAAAATACCAGTGATCGGACTTTCGGAGCGGCAACGAATAGATTTATCTTTTACGGAATCCCAGACGCTTCCAGGCAATGACGGCCGCGTTACTGGTGGAAAAATTGACTTTATCGGTTTCGTTGATGGCGGAGATAAAAATTGAGCTTGGCGCCTTCTTTATATCCATCGGATTGTGTTGAGCGTGCGGAAGACATCATGATTGATATTTCTCTCATCGTGCCCGTCTATAAAGAAGAAGCAAATATTCGTCCGTTTCTCGAGCGGGTTGAAAAGGTTTTTCGGGAAATGGGGAAAAACTATGAAATTATTTTTGCTCTCGACCCCTCACCAGATCGGACTGAGCAAGTCATTCTCGAAGAAATCAATCGGAACGAAAATATCAGGCTGCTCGTCTTTTCGCGGCGTTTTGGGCAGCCTGCGGCCACAATGGCCGGCATATTAAGCTGCACCGGCAAAACCTGCGTGGTGATTGATGTAGATCTTCAAGATCCCCCGGAACTGGTTGAATCGATGTATAGAAAGTTGGATGAAGGGTACGAAGTCGTATATGCGAAACGACGCTCAAGGAAAGGCGAGACTGCACTGAAACGATTGATTGCCTATGTCGGCTACGCAGCCATCAACAGGCTAGGAGATGTTCAAATTCCACGCAATACCGGCGATTTCCGTATCATGACCCGGCGAGTTATCGAGGAGTTGCGCAGGCTCAATGAATCGCATGGATTTTTGCGGGGCTTGGTGGCTTATGTAGGCTTTAAACAGGCCTTTATAGAATATGATCGCGACGAACGACTTGCAGGCAAAGGCAATTACAACAGACTTACCGGATCCTTTAAGATCGGATTGAATGGTCTAATCAGTTTCAGCAGTCGCCCCTTGCAATTGATGTCCATTGCCGGCTTTGTGCTGGCGGCGTTGAGTTTTTTGATTGGCGGTTGGTATGTCCTGCAAAAACTGTTGGGTTTTGAGCTCACACCCGGGTTATCGACAACAGTGCTAGTGGTGACTTTTTTTTCAGGAGTACAACTACTGGGCTTAGGTTTGATGGGGGAGTATGTCGGGCGCATTTACGATGAGGTCAAAAGAAGACCAATGTATATTGTCGATAAACAAGTCAATTTCGATCGCAAATGAAGTTTTTTCGTTATTTGCTGGTGGGCGCTACTTCAGCGGCACTTCAGTTCATCACGATGGCTTTATTGATAGAGAAAGTCGGGCTGGATTATAGATTTGCCGCCGCCATTGCTTTTGCGGTTTCGGTCATTTTCCATTTCACGGCGACTAGATATTTTACTTTCGGCATGACCGGATCCCCGGTGCCGTCTCAGATAGTCCGTTATTTAATTGTAATGGCGGTCAATTTGTTACTGACGGTCGCCATAACGACGCTAGCAGTGGAGATCGGCGGGTGGGGGGCGTACGTTGGAACGGCCTTGTCGATAGTAACTACGGTATTGGTTGGTTATTTAGGATCAAAGCATTGGATATTTTTTGAGAAAGAGGCATCGCATGGGTAGCCATTTTACCATTACGGGTTGCGCAGGTTTTATCGGTAGCACTCTTGTTGACAGATTGCTGGCCATGGGACACAAGGTTACGGGGATTGATAACTTTTCTACTGGGCAGCGGCGTTTTATCGAAGGTGCCTTAAAAAATCCCCTCTTTCGTATGGTCGAAGGCGATCTGCTTGACCTGCCGAGCTTGATCCCTGTGTTCGCCGATGGCGGTACAGTTTTTCACTTGGCGGCAAATGCGGATGTTCGGTTTGGGACCCAACACCCACGTAAGGACTTGGAACAGAATACTATTGCAACGTATAACGTATTGGAGGCAATGCGGGCGAACGGCCTGAAGCGAATAGCATTTTCTTCTACAGGATCGGTATACGGCGAAGCCGTGGAAATTCCTACGGCCGAGAATGCGCCATTCCCAGTTCAAACATCGCTCTACGGTGCATCGAAGCTAGCCGGTGAAGGATTAATTGCAGCTTATTGCGAAGGTTTCGCTTTTCAATCCTGGATTTTCCGCTTTGTCTCTATTCTCGGGGAGCGATATACGCACGGGCACATATTTGATTTTTATAAGCAACTAAAAGCCGACAGCACCAAGCTGCGGGTTCTCGGTAATGGCAAACAACGTAAATCCTATTTGTATATTCAGGATTGCATAAGTGCCATGTTAACGGCCATTGAAAAATCGGTCGAGAAAGTGAATATTTTTAATCTAGGCGCCGATCATTACTGTGAAGTCAACGATTCGATTGGCTGGATCACGCAGAAATTAAACCTTGATCCAAAGCTGGAGTATTCGGGTGGAGATCGCGGCTGGATTGGGGATAATCCGTTTATTTTCCTCGATACTAAGAAAATTCGTACCTTAGGCTGGACGCCAACTCTGACAATCGAACAAGGAATATTGAAAACGGTCGAGTTTCTAAGAGAAAACGAATGGGTTTTTGAGAACAGAGAGTGATGAGTTTCAATGGTGCCAATTGGATATAAGTTATGGATTATTTCGTAGGAACCCCGCGAGAATTCGGCGAGTTGAAAAACGCCTACCTTGCGATAACCGGTGAAGACTGCAAAGTGGTCTTGGGTTTGGTCAAACCGAATTATTTCAAGGTTTGGATCAGCATTGCCCTGGGCCATCTTGGGCTGTTGGGGCCGGCAATTTATTTCTTAGCGTATGACACTTTTTCAACCCTTCCTATTCAGTTTATTAAACTTTCGTTGGTGAGTATGGTAATAGGTTTTTCATTTTATTACCTCTCGCTTTTTTTTCATGCGGCATCGCACTATAACTTGGCGATTAGTCGACCGCTCAATGACATGTTGGCCAGAATTTTTTTGGCTCCTTTGTTTGGCGCGGATATTTCGACGTATCGGCGCGTTCATTTTGACCACCATAAATACCTGGGGGCTCAAGGAGACCCGGAGAATGCTTATATTCAGCGGCTGGACGCTTATTTCTTTGGGTCTGCGCTGATTGGTATAACTTTCTTAAAAAAATCCATCTTGAATTTGGCAAGCAATGCGGATGGTAAAAAGAATGACAAGAAAAAAAAATCAAGAATGCCACTGGTCTCAGCAGCGCTTCACACGGTGATATTTTTCGTAACACTCGTTTTTAGCCCAACCTTGGCCTTGGCCTGGGCCATTGGTTTTGCCATTGTATTTCCGCTTGCATCTGACCTTCGTCTTATTCTTGAGCATAAGGTCAGTGCTACCCAGGGTGTTTCAACAAAGGTGTTTCAGGGCGCAACTTCGCGGCTGTTTGGCGGTGCGGGGTTTAATTATCATCTACTTCATCACTGGGATCCCTCGTTGCATTACACCTGTTTGGCCTCGGTAATGAATGAGTTCCGTCGGTGTGGATTGATTGACAGTCGCTGGGTGGTTACAACATATTCCAAAGAATTTATCGCTTTGTTCGGGAGAAAGTGAATGTTTGTTTCCAATTTTTCTTTAAAAACAATGGTGCAAAAAGCTTTATGCAATATCCAGGAAATTATGGATTTCAGTGCGGATCACCCGGCTCGAGAAATGCGGAAAATAGCTTTGCGGGAGACGGTCGAGTACATACGAACAAAAATGGTTTCTGCACTTGGATTTTATACAGCCAGAGAGTTATTCGATCACTCCATCGATAAAATTTCTTTGGAAAGTGGTTACGTACTAGAGTTCGGAGTCTTCGACGGCGGCACTATTAATTATTTAGGAAAGAAAAAGCCTAAAACAACTATCCATGGGTTTGATAGTTTTGAAGGTTTGCCCGAGGCCTGGTTCGGCTATAACATGGGTAAAGGCACGTTCAATCGGGGCGGAGCACTACCCAGCGTGGGCAACAATGTTAAGTTACACAAAGGGTGGTTCAATGAAACATTACCCGGTTGGATCGAGCAGAATAAAGGACCGATTGCTTTTCTGCATATAGATTGCGATTTGTACTCCTCAACCAAGACGATATTTGATTTGTTGGGAGGTCGCCTGGTAAAGGGCAGCGTTATTGTATTCGACGAGTATTTTGGTTATCCGAATTGGCAGGCGCATGAGTTTCGCGCCTTTCAAGAGTTTGTCGAAAAGAACAGCATAAAGTACGAATACCTGGGTTACGCGCGAATACAAACCGCGGTCCTAATTGTCGATAATCCAAGTTCTAATCTAGGACCCTGATCGGTGTTTTGCCTGATCACTGGCGCATCGCGCGGACTTGGTGCAACGCTGGCCGAATATTTCTGGAACTCCGGTTTCGATCTAGTGTTGATTGCGCGCACTGAAGCAGCATTACTTGCGGCCAATGCACAACTGCCCGTGCGCGAAGGTCAGCAGATTATCAATCTGGCGTGCGATCTGGCAGATCCGTCGGCGGTGGCAACGTTGATCGGGCGGGTCAAACAGCGCGTGGACAAATTGGACGTATTGCTCAACAACGCTGCTATACAGGGACCGATCGGTCCAGCGTGGGATTGTGACTCACAGCTGTGGCGCAACACCTTGCAGGTCGATTTATTTGCGCCGGTCGAATTATGCAGAAATGTTGTGCCGTGGATGACGGCAACCGGCGGTGGTTCGATTATTAATTTATCCGGCGGCGGCGCGGCCGGTTCGCGCGTGAATTTTTCCGCGTATGCCACGGCGAAAACTGGTCTGGTTCGATTCAGCGAAATTCTCGCGGAAGAAACCCGCCAATTAAATATCCGCGTGAATTGTGTCGCACCCGGCGCACTCAATACGGAAATGCTGGCCGAAGTGGTTGCGAAAGGCGCCGACGCTGCTGGTTCCAGAGAATATGAAATTGCGCAGAAAGTGTTGCGCGAAGGCGGCGCCTCGATGGAGCGCGTGGCTGAATTGTGTTTATTCCTGGCGTCGGCTCGCGCCGAAAAAATTTCCGGAAAATTAATTAGCGCGGTATGGGATGACTGGGAAAATTTGCCGGCCCATGTAAATGACCTAACGGGTACCGATATTTATACCCTGCGCCGCATCGCGCCGCGCGACCGCGGCATGTCCTGGGGCGATGTACCATGACAACAAATAGCGTCATGACCGACAACAGCATAAAAGTGGCAATTATCGGTTGCGGCCTTATCGGCCAGAAACGCGCCAAAGCGCTCGGCAGCGCGACGCTACGAATCTGCGCGGATTTGCACCTGACGCGTGCCGAACAGCTGGCTCGCAGTGCTGTTGGTGTCGAGGCCACTGCCGACTGGCGGGCGGCGATCAGCCACGCCGATATCGATATTGTAATTATTGCCACGGCACATAATTCGCTGGCAGAAATTGCGCGCGCCGCCATCGTCGCGGGCAAGCATGTTCTTATTGAAAAACCTGCAGCTCGGCATGTCGGCGAGTTGCGCGATCTGCCGGCGCTGGCAGAAAGAATGGGCGTGTGTGTTCACGTCGGATTCAATCACCGTTACCATCGCGCATTTCAACAGGCACGTCGGCTGGTCGACGATGGCGCATTGGGGCCACTGCTATTTTTGCGCGCACGGTATGGCCACGGCGGTCGTATCGGTTACGACAAGGAGTGGCGCGCGCAACCGGCGATTTCCGGCGGCGGCGAGTTGATCGATCAGGGTGTGCATCTGATCGATCTGGCGCGCTGGTTCCTCGGCGACTTTACCGAAATCGATGGTTATGCACATACCTATTTCTGGGATATGCCGGTCGACGACAATGGCTTTATGCTGCTCAAAACCGCGCAGAAACAAACCGCGTTTCTGCATGCCAGCTGCACCGAGTGGAAGAATATATTTTCCTGGGAGCTGTACGGTCGCAACGGCAAACTTCAGGTGGACGGGTTAGGCGGCAGCTACGGCGTGGAACGTTTGTCCTGGTACAAAATGTTGCCGGAGATGGGCCCGCCGGAAACCACTATCTGGGAATATCCGATGGCGGATAATTCCTGGGAAGTCGAAATGCAGGAATTTATCGAAGATATTCGCCTCGGAAGACAACCTTCTGCTGGTTTGGGCGATGCAATCGCAGCATTAGAAGTGGTGGATAAGATTTATAAGGAGTCAGGATATGATCATCGCGCGTAGTCCTCTGCGCATTTCGCTGGGTGGCGGCGGCACGGATTTGCCATCGTATTATCAGCACCATGAAGGTTTTTTAATTGCCGGTGCCATCGATAAATATGTTTATGTCAATGTAATGCGCCCGTTCACGGAAGGCATTTACCTTAAGTATTCAGCGTTGGAGCACGTCGAACAGGTGGTGGATGTAAAACATCCCATCATTCGCGAAGCACTGCAGTTGCTCGATTTAAATACACCCCAAGTCGAAATCACGACACTTGCCGATATTCCCGCCGGTACGGGGCTAGGCTCCTCCGGCAGTTTTACTACTGCGCTGTTAAAATCGCTGTATGCGCATCGCCGCAAGTTGATTCATCCACAGGAGTTGGCTGAACTCGCTTGCCATATCGAAATTGACCGCCTGGGTGAACCCATCGGAAAGCAGGATCAATATATTGCCGCCTACGGTGGGCTCACCTGTTTCACCTTCCACAAAGATGGCAAGGTAACGGCGGAGCCACTGCGGGTGTCGATGGATACCATGTTCGATCTCGAAGACAATTTGTTATTGTTCTTCACCGGTTTTGCACGTAGCGCCAGCGGCATTCTCAAGGATCAGCATATGCGCTCGCAGCAAAATGACAAAGAAATGCTGCGTAATCTGCATTACGTCAAAGACCTCGGCTATCGCAGCAAAGCCGCTTTGGAAAAAGGCAACGCCATTCAGTTCGGCGAACTCATGCACGAACACTGGGAGCACAAGAAAAAACGCTCCGGAGGCATGAGCAATCCGCAAATCGATGAATGGTACAAACTCGGCATGGACAATGGCGCCATCGGTGGCAAGCTAGTCGGCGCGGGCGGTGGCGGCTTCCTAATGTTTTACACATCCGACCGCAACAAGTTACGTCATGTGATGGCCAAGGCCGGTTTAGAAGAAGTGCGCTTTCGTTTCGATTTCGAGGGCACCAAGGTCGTCTTGTCATGATATTACCGGTTGCCATTCTCGCCGGTGGCCTGGCAACCCGTATGCGTCCGCTCACCGAAAAAATTCCCAAGGCGCTGATCGAAGTGGCCGGGCAACCATTCATTTGCCGGCAACTAGCTTATTTGAGGGATCAGGGTGTGCAGCGCGTGGTGTTGTGTATCGGTTACCTCGGCGAGCAAATCGAAGCGCTGGTGGGCGATGGCGCGAAATTTAACCTGAATGTGCGTTATGTGCCTGACGGTCCGCAATTACTCGGTACCGGCGGCGCATTGCGGCAGGCGTTGTCGTTGCTCGGCGAGCAATTTTTTGTGTTGTATGGCGATTCGTTTTTGCCGGTCGATTTCGCGCGGATCCAACAGGCATTTATTGCCGAACACAAGCCGGCGCTAATGACCGTATTGCGCAATGGAAATCGCTGGGATAAAAGCAATGTGATATTCCGCGATCAGCGTCTGCTCGAATACAACAAACAGCAACCGCGACCGGAAATGGATTATATCGATTACGGTCTCGCCGTTATTTCCGGAAAAATTCTGCATGAATATCCTGACCATAAGCCATTCGATCTGGCAGAGGTTTATCACCGCCTCTCGCTGCTAGGTCTGCTGGCCGGCTATGAAGTGCATGAGCGTTTCTACGAAATTGGTTCGCGCGAAGGACTCAAAGAAACGGAAAAATATTTTTATCAGAAGGGAAAATCATGAGTTACGCACAACAACATTTGAATGAAACGGTCGAGATCATCCACAAAATCGATGTTGCTAGCATCGAAAAAATGGCCGATCTGCTAGCTGGCGTCAAACAGAGTGGCGGCAGAATTTTTTTTCTGGGCGTGGGCGGCAGCGCCGGCAACTGTTCCCATGCCGTGAATGATTTTCGCAAAATCGTCGGGATTGAATCCTACGCACCGACTGATAACGTTTCCGAACTCACCGCCCGTACCAACGACGAAGGCTGGGCCACCATTTTTGTGGAATGGTTGAAAACCAGCAAACTCAAGCCGCAAGACGCGGTGTTCGTATTTTCCGTGGGCGGCGGCAATCTGGAAAAAAATATCAGCCCCAATCTGGTCGAAGCATTGAAGTATGCGAAAACCGTCGGCGCCAAAATTACCGGCGTGGTGGGTCGCGATGGTGGTTACACCGCACAGGCCGCGGATGCTTGCGTGATTATTCCGACCGTGAACACGGAAACGATTACTCCACATTCGGAGGCGTTTCAGGCGGTGGTATGGCACCTGCTGGTGTCGCATCCCAAGCTCAAAGCCAATCAGACCAAGTGGGAGTCCGCGGTCAAGTGACGGGCCGGGCGGTATTTCTGGACCGGGATGGAGTGATCAATGGCGCTATCGTGCGCGACGGCAAACCCTATCCCCCGGCAGCATTGGCCGAGCTGGAAATTCTGCCGGGTGTCCGCGAGGGACTGGCCGCGCTCAAGGCCGCGGGTTATCGCCTGATCGTCGTCACTAATCAGCCCGACGTGGCGCGCGGCACCACTCCAAAAGCATTAGTGGAGTCGATAAACGCCAAGCTCGGCGCTGAATTGCCCCTCGATATTGTGTTGACCTGTTGGCATGATTTCGCTGATCAATGCGCTTGCCGCAAGCCCAAGCCGGGCCTGTTGCTCGAAGGTGCAAAAAAATTTGGCGTCGATTTGGCGTCGAGTTTTATGATAGGCGACCGCTGGCGGGATGTTGAGGCGGGGCAACGCGCCGGGTGCAAGACATTTTTTATCGATTACGGCTATGCGGAACAACAGCCGGAATCCTGTGATTATCGCGTAGGGTCTTTATTGGAAGCGGCCCGGATTATTTTAAATCAAGGTGGACCAGAGATGACTTCGATCAACCAACTGAAAGTGAAAATTTTTGCCGACGGCGCCGACAAGACCGGCATGCTGGAAATGAATGCCAAACCATTCGTTAAAGGCCTTACCACCAATCCGACGCTGATGCGCAAGGCCGGCATCACCGACTATCGCGCGTTCTGCAAAGACATTCTGGTGGACATCAAGGACAAGCCGCTGTCCTTCGAAGTGTTCTCCGACGACTTCACCGAAATGGAACGCCAAGCGCTGGAGATTGCCAGCTGGGGCGATAACGTCTACGTAAAAATTCCGGTGACCAACACCAAACAGGAAACCTGTTACGCGCTGGTAAAACGCCTCGCCGAGAAAAATGTAAAACTCAATGTCACCGCGTTGATGACTCTGGCGCAGGTGCGCGATGTGGTGGCGGTGTTGAATCCTAAAGTTGCCAGTTACGTGTCGGTGTTCGCCGGCCGCGTTGCCGATACCGGCCGCGATCCGGTGCCGATGATGGCCGCCGCGGTGGAGCTGCTCAAGGTCAATCCCGCCGCGGAATTGATCTGGGCCAGTCCGCGTGAACTGCTCAATATTTTCCAGGCCGATCAGATCGGTTGCCAGGTCATCACCGTCACCAACGATATTCTGAAAAAATTGTCGCTGGTGGGTTACAACCTGGATGAATATTCGCTCGACACCGTCAAGATGTTCTACAACGACGCGGTGGCCGCCGGATTCAAACTATGAGCAAGGTCGCGCTTATCACCGGCGTGACCGGCCAGGACGGCGCCTATCTTGCGGAATTACTGCTGCACAAAGGCTACGAAGTACACGGCATCAAACGCCGCACATCGCTGTTCAATACAGACCGGATCGATCATCTATATCAAGACCCGCACGTACAAGGCCGCCGTTTCATTTTGCATCACGGCGATCTGACCGATAGCACCAGCCTGATTCGTATCATTCAGCAGGTACAGCCCGACGAGATTTATAATCTGGCGGCGCAGTCGCACGTCGCCGTTTCGTTCGAAGAACCGGAATACACGGCCAACTCGGATGCGCTGGGTGCGCTGCGTATTCTGGAAGCGATCCGCATTCTTGGTCTGGAAAAGAAAGCGCGTTTCTATCAGGCCTCCACCTCCGAATTGTACGGCCTGGTACAAGAAGTTCCGCAGAAAGAAACCACGCCGTTTTATCCGCGCAGTCCCTATGCGGTGGCGAAATTGTATGCGTACTGGATTACGGTCAACTATCGCGAAGCCTATGGCATTTATGCCTGCAACGGAATTCTGTTCAACCACGAATCACCGTTGCGCGGTGAAACTTTCGTAACGCGCAAAATCACTCGCGCATTGGCGCGCATCAAACTCGGTCTGCAGGATTGTGTGTATCTGGGCAATCTTGATGCAAAACGCGATTGGGGCCATGCCAAAGATTATGTCGAAATGCAGTGGCTGATGTTGCAGCAGCAAACACCCGAAGATTTTGTTATCGCCACCGGTGTGCAATTCAGCGTGCGCGAATTTGTGGATGCAGCCGCAGCCGAAGTCGGATTATCGATAACCTGGAAGGGCAAAGGTGTCGACGAAAAAGGCTACGATGCCAGCGGCAAATGCGTGGTCACTGTTGATCCTCGTTATTTCCGTCCGACCGAAGTGGAAACCTTGCTGGGAGATGCCAGCAAAGCCAGAGAAAAATTAGGCTGGACGCCGCAGATCACTTTCAAGGAACTGGTAGAGGAAATGATGCGCGAAGATCTTAAAGCCGCCGAACGCGACGAGCTGGTGAAAAAACACGGTTATTCGGCTTACGATTACCACGAATGATGCAGGATGCGGCGAGTTAAAAAATGAGTGTGATAGCGCTGGATAAAAAGGCACGTATCTATGTGGCCGGTCATCGCGGCATGGTGGGTTCGGCTATCGTGCGGCAGCTGGCTGCGCGCGGTTATGTGAATATTGTGACGCGCACTCACGCCGAACTCGATCTGACCCGGCAGGATGCAGTTTCGGATTTTTTTCAAAGTGAAAAACCCGATTACGTGTTTTTCGCCGCCGCCAAGGTTGGCGGTATTCACGCCAACAACACCTATCGCGCCGAATTCATTTATCAGAATCTGATGATGGAGGCGAATATCATTCATGCCGCTTGGCAAGCCGGCGTGAAGCGTTTGTTGTTCCTCGGCTCCAGTTGTATTTATCCGCGCGATTGCCCACAGCCGATCAACGAAGATTATCTACTGACGGGCCCCCTGGAGCCAACCAACGAACCCTACGCGATCGCCAAAATCGCCGGTATCAAATTGTGCGAAAGCTACAACCGGCAATACGGCACGCACTACGCTTCGGCCATGCCGACCAATCTGTACGGCCCCAACGATAATTACGATTTGAACAACAGCCATGTGCTGCCGGCCTTGATTCGCAAAGCGCACGAAGCGAAATTGAGCGGTGCCACCGAACTGGTGGTGTGGGGCTCCGGCACGCCGCTGCGCGAATTTCTTTATGTCGATGATATGGCCAACGCCTGCGTATTTTTGATGGAAAAAAATATTGCGGAAGGTCTGTTCAATGTCGGCACCGGCAGCGATGTGACCATTCGCGAACTCGCCGAGACAGTGATGGAAGTGGTGGGTTTTCGCGGCAAGATCATATTCGATTCCAGCAAACCCGATGGCACACCGCGCAAGCTGCTGGATGTGGGTCGTATGCGCGCACTCGGCTGGCAGGCGCAAACGCCGTTGCGCGTGGGTATCGCCCAAGCCTATCAAGATTTTTTGCAGAAAAGCGGCCAATGAAATATGACCACTGATCCGCTGATTACCATCGCGGTTCCCTCCTACAACCAAGGCTGTTATCTCGACGCGGCGCTCGCCTCGATCTTCGAACAAAATATTCCGGTCGAAGTGTTTGTGCTCGATGGTGGGTCTTCCGACAATTCGGTTGATGTCATCCGCAAGTGGGAAAACCGACTCGCCGGTTGGCGTAGCCATAAGGATGAAGGACAGGCCGCCGCGATCAATGAAGGTATCGCGAAGGGCAGCGCACCCTATGTCAGCTGGCTGAATAGTGATGATTGGCTTTTGCCGGATGCTCTAACGAAACTCATGCGTGCTCTCGAGCACGATCGTCAAGCACCTTGTGCATATGGGCGATCATGGAGTTTTATTGAAAAAACAGGAAAAATGCGTCCAACATGGGTGGAAACATTCAATGAACAGCGGCTAGCATTTCGCTGCATTATTTCTCAACCTGCAACCTTAATTCGTCGATCTGCGTGGGAAAAAATCGCCGGCGTCGATGGAAGTCTGCATATGGCTATGGATTACGATCTATGGTGGCGTTTATTTAAAACTGAGGGACCGCTCTTATTTGTAAATGAGTTCATTGCAGTGAATCGTGAACATGTTGACACAAAAACAAAAAAATTCCGTAGACGTCACTATCAGGAAGCTATGGCTGTCGTTCAAAAACATCACGGGAAGTTACCCATAAAATGGTGGTTAGCCCAACCGTACGCGATTTGGTATAAATCCCTAGTAAGAAAATAACGCCGAATGGTGCATGAAGATATGAATTCCTCGATTTTGATTTTCGGCACATCGGGCCAACTTGGCTGGGAACTTCAAAGATCGCTTTCGCCACTAGGACTTTTAACGCTTCATGATCGGCAAAGCTGCGATATCACTAATATCAAGTCGTTACGCTCAGCAATAATCGCTGCAAACCCCAGGGTAATTATAAATGCCGGAGCATATACATCGGTTGATGGCGCAGAAAAAGATGGTGAAAACACGTACAAAATAAATTCGAGCGCTGTTGGGGTAATAGCAGATATGGCACTTTCATTAAATGCATTATTCGTACATTACTCATCCGACTATGTATTCGACGGAATCAAATCCTCTCCGTACGTTGAATCTGACCTCGCTAATCCACTTTCAATCTATGGCGCAAGTAAACTTTACGGTGAGCGGGCCATAGTTGATAGCGGCTGCGATTACCTGATTTTCCGCACTAGCTGGGTCTTCGCTACGCGTGGTTCAAACTTCATCAAAACGGTTCTACGCTTAGCCAAAGAACGCGACTCATTGCGCGTTGTTGCCGATCAATGGGGCGCACCAACAAGCGCAGAATTAATCGCAGATGTCACTGCACACGGAATACGTGACGTGTTAGCACAACGCGCTCCAGGCGGCCTGTATCATCTCTCCGCCAGCGGAAAAACCAACTGGCATGAATACGCGAATTTTATTCTTGAACAGGCGCGACAACTGGGAACGGAATTAAAAACCTATAGCGCGGAGGCCATTTCGACCGCCGAATTCCCATTGCCGGCGAAGCGACCGCTGAACTCGTCGCTAGATACGTCAAAACTGCAAAAAACTTTTCAGCTCTCTTTACCCGACTGGCGCTACCATGTGCAGCGGACAATAGCTGAATTGTTAACTCCAAAATGACCGATATAAGTAGAAAAGGCATCATTCTCGCTGGCGGCTCCGGTACGCGTTTGTATCCAGCAACACTGGCCGTATCGAAACAGCTAATGCCGGTGTTCGACAAGCCGATGATTTATTATCCGCTTTCCACGCTAATGCTGGCCGGCATTCGTGAAATTTTGATTATCTCCACACCGCTCGATACTCCCCGATTCCAGCAGCTTCTTGGCGATGGCTCGAACTGGGGATTGCAGCTCACTTATGCGGTACAACCGTCCCCTGATGGACTTGCCCAAGCTTTTTTAATTGGCGAGCATTTTCTCAATGGTCACTCAAGCGCACTGGTGCTCGGCGACAATATTTTTTATGGGCATAGCCTACAAGAATTATTAGCAGGCGCAGTAATGCGTGAGCATGGCGCTTCGGTATTCGCTTACCACGTACATGATCCCGAGCGCTATGGTGTCGTTGAGTTTGAAAATGCTGGCAAAGCGCTAAGCATTGAAGAAAAACCGATGAAGCCTAAATCGAATTATGCAGTTACGGGCTTGTATTTTTATGATGATCAAGCGGTCGAGTTTGCGAAAGCGTTGAAACCTTCAGCGCGTGGCGAACTGGAAATTACCGATTTAAATCGCCGCTATCTTGAACAAGGCTCTCTTTCAGTAGAAATCATGGGGCGCGGCTACGCATGGCTCGATACCGGAACACATGAATCACTACTCGACGCGTCACAGTTCATTCAAACAATCGAACACAGACAAGGCTTAAAGGTGTCTTGCCCTGAAGAGATAGCCTGGCATCAGGGCTGGATCGACGATGTACAACTTGAAAAATTAGCTGCACCGCTGGCAAAAAACGGTTATGGCAATTATTTGCTCAGCCTGCTTCGGCAGAGAGCTTTTCAATGAAAGCTACTCGACTTGCAATTCCTGATGTTTTATTGATCGAGCCCAAAATATTTGGCGACGACCGCGGCTTCTTTTTTGAGAGCTTCCACCAGAAAATTTTTGAAGAAACAGTTGGCGTTTCGGTGCAGTTCGTTCAGGACAATCATTCAAAATCTGCGAAGTCAGTGCTGCGCGGCCTGCATTATCAAATTCAACATCCTCAAGGAAAGCTGGTTCGGGTGATCGCAGGTGAGGTGTTTGATGTGGCAGTTGATATTCGCAAAAAATCTCCAACTTTCGGAAAGTGGGTTGGTGAAATTCTTTGTGCAGAAAACAAAAAACAAATGTGGGTTCCGATCGGGTTTGCACACGGTTTTGTAGTGCTATCCGAATCTGCGGAGTTTCTTTATAAAACCACCGATTACTGGTATCCCGAATTCGAGCGATCCATTGCCTGGAACGATCCCATGCTAAACATTGCATGGCCGATTAGTGAATTACCGCAACTATCTAGCAAGGATCAACAAGCCGTTACCTTGGATCGCGCCGAATTGTTCGATTAAGCGGCAGCACCACGGATTTCGAGGAGGCTCCGCTACCCCCCAAAACCCTTTTTATGATCCAATAGCACCCCAGCTTTTCGCACTACCCTCATACACCCTCAGGAGTTTTGTTATGTCCATGGCCGACCGCGATGGTCTGATTTGGTTTGATGGCGAAATGATCCCTTGGCGTGATGCCAAGGTGCATGTGCTGACTCACACGCTGCATTACGGCATGGGCGTGTTCGAGGGTGTGCGCGCCTACCATACCGAAAGTCGCGGGACCTGCATTTTTCGCTTGAACGAGCACACCACGCGTCTGCTCGATTCGGCCAAGATCATGAACATGCAGGTGCCATTCAGCCATGCGGATTTGAACGAAGCTCAGCGCCGCGCGGTGCGGGATAATAACCTGAAGGAAGCCTATATCCGCCCGGTGATTTTCCTCGGTTCGGAAGGCATGGGGCTGCGTGCGACCGGCCTGAAAGTTCACGTTGCGGTCGCGGCCTGGGATTGGCCTTCGTATATGGCGCCGGAAGCACGCGAGCTCGGCATCAAGGTGCGGACCAGTTCGTTCACGCGCCATCACGTCAATATCTCGATGACGCGCGCGAAAGCCAACGGTAACTACATCAATTCGATGCTGGCGCTGCAGGAAGCATTGTCCGGCGGTGCGGATGAAGCGTTGTTGCTCGATCCGGAAGGCTACGTCGCCGAAGGTTCCGGCGAGAATGTGTTCATCGTCCGCGATGGCATCATCTATACGCCGGAGCTGACGTCTTGCCTGAATGGCATCACGCGCAACACCATCCTCAATCTGTCAAAAGAAGCCGGCTATCAACTGGTCGAAAAACGGATCACCCGCGATGAGGTGTATATCGCCGACGAAGCGTTTTTCACCGGCACTGCTGCGGAAGTACTGCCAATTCGCGAGCTCGATGGTCGCACCATCGGCGCCGGCCGTCGCGGTCCGGTGACGACCAAGCTGCAATCGATGTATTTCGATCAGGTGAAAGGCCGCCGCAGCCAGTTTCCGGAGTGGCTGACACCCGTCGCTTGAAGCAACACATGAGCACCAGAAGCGTCGCGAGCACAGCAGCTTCCGTGTTGATCGTCGGCCCGGCCTGGGTCGGCGACATGGTCATGGCGCAGACACTGTTTACGCTGCTGCGCCAGCAAAATCCCAAGATAGTAATCGATGTATTGGCCCCAGCCTGGAGCCTGCCGTTGCTTGCGCGCATGCCCGAAGTTCGGCGCGCTATCGCAATGCCACTCGGGCACGGCAAGCTCGAACTGCGCGTGCGCTATCGACTCGGCCGCGAGTTGCGCGCACAGCGCTACGATCAGGCCCTTCTGCTGCCGAACTCGCTAAAGTCGGCGCTGGTACCGTGGTTCGCGCGTATTCCGCGCCGCACCGGCTGGCGCGGCGAAATGCGCTACGGTCTGCTCAACGATCTGCGCTCGCTCGACAAGCAGAAATATCCGCTGATGGTGCAGCGCTTCGCCGCGCTTGCATTTTCGCCGAATGCGAAACTGCCGGATAAGTTGCCGTACCCCGCGTTGACGATCGACATCGATGCCCGCACCGAGTTGCTGCGCCAGTTCCAGCTCGATGGCGCGGCGCCGTTTCTCGCGCTGTGCCCCGGCGCCGAATTTGGTCCATCCAAGCGCTGGCCCGAACAGCATTACGCCACCGTCGCCGCCGCGATGATTGAACGCGGTTGGCGCGTCGCGATTTTTGGATCGGGCAACGACAAGGCGGTAGCCAAGAACATCATCGCGCTGTTGTCAGAAACCGCGCGTCAGCACGCGATTAATCTCGCAGGTACGACAAAGTTGGAGCAGGCGGTCGATTTGTTATCCGCAGCAAGTGCCGTGGTCAGCAATGATTCCGGCCTGATGCATATCGCGGCGGCGGTTGGCCGGCCATTGGTGGTTGTATATGGCTCGACGTCGCCGGCATTTACGCCGCCGCTCGCTGAACATGTAAAGATTTTGCAGCTTGAAGTGGATTGCGGTCCCTGCTTTCAGCGCGAATGTCCGCTAGGCCATTTAAAATGCCTGCAACAACTGGAACCCGCGCGCGTCATCGCCGCGATCGATGAATTAATCGCGCCGGGCCACAACAATATTGCTGCGCTGGAGCTGCGTTAGTGCGGATACTGGTCGTTAAAACCTCTTCGCTCGGCGACATTATTCACACCCTGCCTGCACTCACCGACGCGATGCGCGCGCTGCCTGCGATCAAATTCGATTGGGTGGCAGAAGAATCTTTCGCCGAGGTGCCGAGCTGGCACCCGGCGGTGGCCGAAGTATTTCCGATCGCGATCCGGCGCTGGCGCAAATCGATTCTAACGACCGCACTCAGCGGCGAATGGCGACGTTTCAAACAGCAGTTGCACGAGCAGCACTACGATCTGGTGATCGACGCGCAGGGGTTGCTGAAAAGCGCATGGGTAGCACGGCAAGTGGGTGCACCCATTTGTGGGCTCGATAAAAACTCCGCGCGTGAGCCCATCGCTTCCCGCTTCTATCAGCAAAAAATTGCCGTGCCGTGGGAGTTGCATGCGGTTGAGCGCGTGCGCCGCTTATTTGCTGCGGCGCTCGACTATCCATTACCTGAATCGGCCGGCGATTATGGCCTCGATAGAAATCAATTCGTCGATATTATTCCGCGTGAGCAACGCGTGTTATTTCTGCATGGCACCACCCGCGCCGACAAACATTGGCCGGAGCACTACTGGCAACAGTTGTGCAAACAGGTGAGCGCCGCTGGCTGTCGCGTGCTGCTGCCATGGGGCAACGACACCGAACGTGCGCGCGCCGAGCGCATTGCCGCAGCGGCGGAAAATACCGAAGTGCTGCCGCGTCTGCGCCTGAATGGATTGGCGTCGGTCATTGCCACCAGCACGGCCGTGGTGGCCGTCGATACCGGTCTCGCGCATCTAACAGCGGCGTTCGATGTGCCGGCAATCGCGCTGTATGGGCCAACCGATCCAGCACGCGTCGGCACTTACGGTAAGCATCAAATTCATCTTAGCGCGCGTGATTATGCCGCTGCCGATCACGTCGTGGAGCCAGCTATCATGGCGCCGCTCACGCCGGCCGTGGTTTGGAATGCACTGCAACCGTTATTGAATGCGCAATGAAACGTCTGTTATTCACCGTCAGTCTGTTGTTATCCTCCGCGAGTATCGCGTTGGAAAAAGCCGATTTTGTATTGGTGAAAAAATCCGAGCGCGCGCTTTATCTGCTGCATGCCGGCCAACCCATTAAACAATATCGCATCATGCTCGGCCCGCGCCCGAAAGGCCCCAAACTGATGGAGGGCGATGAGCGCACACCGGAAGGACAATACATCCTCGATCGGAAAAATCCGGATAGCCATTACTACAAATCGATTCGTGTTTCGTATCCAAATGCCACGGATCTGGAGCGCGCGCAAAAATTCAATGTGCCGCCCGGACACAGCATCATGATCCACGGCATGAAAAACAGCTGGACCGAAAAGCAGGCCATCCAAGCGCTGAAATTCAACTGGACCGATGGCTGCATCGCGGTGAAAAATAGCGACATGGATGAAATCTGGGATGCCGTCGATATCGGCACACCGATTGAAATACAACCTTAACGCTAACCCCTCAATCCCTCTTGTCAGCTGGGAGGTTAATTTGGCAGATGCTATTAGCAGCGCGCCAAATTCACCCTCCATTGACAAAGGGGGGCCTGCGGAGGGGTTTGATTTTATGAGTACTGAATGCAACTAGCGTTCGCACTATTTCACTATTTCCCCTACGGCGGCCTCGAACGCGACATGCTGGCGGTAGCACGCGTCTGCCAAAACCGCGGCCATGATGTAACAATTTATTGCGGTGGCTGGCAGGGCGAAAAACCCGCCGACATGCGCATCGAGGAATTGTCGCTGCGTGCTGTCAGCAATCATGGTCGCGCACAGGAATTCGCCGCACGCCTGCAAGAAAAATTGCAGGGCTTATCGATCGATGCCGTAGTCGGTTTTAATAAAATGCCCGGCCTCGATGTGTATTACGCGGCCGATGTCTGTTTCGCCCAAAAAGCTTTTGAAGAACGCAATTTCTTTTATCGGCTGACCCCACGCTGCCGCCAATATCTGGCGCTGGAAAAAGTCGTGTTCGGCGAACATAGCAGCACCGAAGTGTTGATGATTTCGAAGGCGCAAATCGATATTTATCGACGCTATTACCACACGCAAAGCGCTCGATTGCATTTATTGCCACCGGGGATTCGACGCGAACGAATTCTTCCAGCGAATTATGAAATTATGCGGCCGCAATGGCGCGAGCAATACGGCCTCAGCGCCAGCGACCTGCTGATAATGTTCGTCGGTTCAGATTTTCGTCGCAAAGGACTCGATCGCGCGCTGCACGGCATCGCCGCGCTCGCGACACCATTACGCGAACGCATCAAACTCTGGGTCGCCGGTCAGGATAATGAAAAGCCCTTTATGAATTTGGCGCGCACGCTAAATCTGGAAACCAATGTGCGTTTTCTCGGTGCGCGCGACGATGTCGCCCAATTGCTGTGGTCCGCCGATGCACTGATCCATCCGGCTTACAGCGAAAACACCGGCACTGTACTGCTCGAAGCGATAGCTGCCGGCCTACCGGTCATTGCATCGAGCGCTTGCGGCTACGCGCATTACATCACCGACCATCAGCTCGGTTATGTCATCGATAGCCCCATTACGCCAGCACAAGTTGCCGATGCTATCACTGCGGTATTTGCACGTAGCGATTGGCGCGAGCGCTGTCGTGCATTTGCAATCGATGCCGATATTTACTCGATGCCCGAACATGCCGCCGACATCATCGAACGCACTGCGCAACGCCGGAGTGGCGCGTGAAGCAAACGCTTTTTCTGCGCGACGATCTCGCCGAGGCATGGCGTGGCAACGATCCGTTTCGTATCGCGCAACAGCAACAAGGCACGATATTTCGCAACAAGGAAGGACGCCGCACCTTGCGTTTCGAGATCACCGGACGCGGCTATTTCCTAAAACTGCACGAGGGTGTGGGCTGGGCGGAGATTTTTAAAAATCTGCTGCAGGGCCGCCTCCCCGTGATTGGCGCCAGCAACGAATACCGAGCAATTCGCGCCCTCGAATCGTTACGCATCGATACCTTGAGCGCTGCTGGTTTCGGCCGTCGCGGCTTCAACCCCGCCAAACAACTTTCTTTTCTCGTTACCGATGAATTGCACGATGTCATCAGTCTCGAAGATTTTTGTCGCCCATGGCGCGAGCATCCGCCAGCTTATGCATTAAAAAGAAATCTGATTCTGCGCGTGGCGAAAATCGCACGGCGCATGCATAGTGGCGGCATCAATCATCGCGATTTTTATCTATGCCATTTCATGCTCGACAACAGCGCGCCGATTAATGACCTTTCGATTAAATCCGCGAAACTGCATTTAATGGATTTGCATCGCGCGCAGATTCGCGACGAAATTCCGCAGCGCTGGCTGATTAAGGATTTGGGGGGGTTGTATTATTCCGCGCTGGATATCGGCTTGACGCGGCGCGATGTACTGCGATTCATCCGCGCTTATCGGCAGCAGCCGCTACCCACCATCTTCGCGCACGAAATGAATTTTTGGATAAAGGTCAAGCAGCGTGCCCGCAGTATTTATTTGCGCGATTTCAAACGGCAACCGCGGTGGCCGTTGTGAGCACGCAATTGCTTGATGCTATTCATCGCGGCGATCTCGATATTTCTTTACCGCAAACACTGATTCTCGCGGATGGCAGCGCGTTGCATTGCGAGCGATTGTTGCGACTATTACCTGGGAAGCGCGCGGTATTCGTCGCCACATACCAGCAACGCGCGGTGCTGGCAAAATTGTTTCTGGCAACGGCACAGCGCCAGGTGCAACGCGAACGCAGCGGCTACGCTTTGCTGCGCAGCGCACAACAGCCAACACCCGATTTGTTACTGGATGCTCCGTTCGCTGGCGGAATTGCCCTGCTTTACGATTACCTGCCCGATGCGCTGCCGCTGTTCGACGAAAATATTTCACCCGATGCGAAAACCCTGCAGCGTTTGCTCGATCGCCTCCAGTCCATGTATGCGGCCGGCATTTATCAAAGTGATTTGCATTGGGGTAACTTTCTGCTGAACAACGACACCGCGATCGTTATCGATACCGGCGCGATTGGCGGGCATACCGGAACGCCGCTCGATGCGAAAACTATTGCCGATAATCTCGGCTTACTGATCGCACAGTTTCGCCGCTGCGATCAGCATATTGTGCGCGACGCCGTTCTAACGCATCCCATAATGGCGACACTTTCCCTCAAAAAAAACACGCTATTGCAGGCCGCCACACAACATTGGCAGCGGCGTAAGCAGACGCTGCTCGCGAAATGTTTTCGCAACACGACCGATGTAGCATTCCAACAGCAATTCGATCGCGCCTATGGCTACCGTCGGCAATATGCCGGTTCCGATTTACATAATTTTTTAGCGGATCCCGACCGCACGATGAAGGCTGACACGCCACTGAAGCTCGGCAATTCCGCCACCGTAGTGAAAACAGTTTTGGATGGCCGCTCGGTGGTTATTAAGCGCTACAACATGAAAAGCTTCGGCCATTGGCTGCGTCGCTGTTTGCGCCCATCGCGCGCGTGGACCAGCTGGCGCAATGCGCGCCGTTTAAAACTGCTCGGTCTCGACACGCCGGCGCCGATTGCATTTCTGGAAATGCGCTGGGGCCCGCTACGCCGCCGTGCCTACTATGTTTGCGAATTTGTCGAAGGCGAAGAATTATTGAGTGCACTCCAGCAACGCGAACCCAATACGCAAGAGCTGGTGGCGATCGAACAATATTTTTGCATTGCCGCGAGCGAGCAGCTTATTCACGGCGATATGAAGGCGACGAATTTCTTTTTAGCCGATGATCAACTGATCATTCTTGACCTCGATGCGATGCACGAAGTCAAAAATCATTCACGCTGGAAGAAGTTATTTCAGCGCGATTGCGAACGCTTTATACGCAACTGGCCAGACCGGACTCGCTGGCTGCATCAACTCAGGCAATTGATCGCGGAGGTGACCGCATGACGCGGCGCGAGGTACTGCATGTCTGCCACAATTATTATCCGCCGTTTCTTGATGTTGCCCGGCAATACAACGCGCTGTTTCCGCGCGACGAATGGCGCATAACAACGATCTTTCTGAGCGGTGTAGCAAACGATTCAATTATTCATAGCATCGGCGGTGATGAAGTCATTTTTTTTGAACAATCCTCGCAATCGTTGCATGGCCTCAAGCTGAAACTTATCGCGCAGCTGCGCGACATTGCCGCGCAGCGCAATTTTACCTTCGCCATTGCACACCGTTTCAAAGCGCTCTATCTCTGCACGCAAATCGCCGGCTTGTTTACGTTTGGCGTACACCATCGTCCCGGCGGTTACCGGCGCTGGGGCCGGCGCTGGTATGTGTATTGGAAAAAATCACAGTTGGCGCTGCTCGGTGTATCCAATTTTGTGCGCGACGATATGCGTGCGGATTTACCGAGTTTTCCTACCCAAAAAATCGAAACGCTGTACAACCATATCGACATCGAGGCGCTGCGCCACGGATTTATCGAGCGTGCCGAAGCGCGAAAAAAGCTGCAGTTGCCCAGCGATGAATATTTATTTGTCACCATAGGTCGGCTACATCCCGATAAAGATCCGCACACGTTGTTGCGCGCGTTTGCCAAATATTGCGCGAGCGCACCCGAGGGCATGCTTGTTCTTATCGGCAAGGGTAGATTGGAAACGGAATTGCGATCGCTGGCTGCAAGTCTCGACATTGCCGGACGCGTGATTTTTACCGGTCCGGTGGTTGATGCCTGGCAATACCTGCGGGCTTTTGACAGCTTTATATTGTCATCCGATCACGAGCCGTTCGGCATGGTATTGCTCGAAGCGATGGCGGCGCAGTTGCCTATCGCCACCACGCGTAACGGCGGCGCGGGTGAAGTAATCGGCGAAGCAGGATTTGGTTTCGACGTCGGCGATAGCGACACACTGGCGGCGCTATTAGCGCGCTTACGCACACTCGACTCCGCTGCCTTCGCCAAATTACGCCAGCGCATGGATGAGCGTTTGTACCAGTTATTTAGTGACGCTAAGGCGCGCGAGGCATTTTGGAAATTGCCTGCAATGCGCGATGCACTCCAACTCAGCCAACGTTAATTGCCATTAATTCGTCGACCAGATCGCGACAGCGTTGATGGTATTGCTGGATGCTGAAATGCGCGCGCAAATGTTGCTGCAACGCGTTGATGTAGCTGGCGCGTTGTTCTGGCGACCACTGCAACACCTGCTCGATGGCATCAGCCAGCTGCTCGCTATTTGCCGGATTCACCAGAATGCCGCGCTCGCCGATCGCTTCGGGCAGACCGCCGGCGCGCGTGCCGATCGCAGGCAACGGCGTGGCCATTGCTTCCAACATCGCGAGCCCGAGCCCTTCGGACAGCGACGGCAAAACAAATACATCGAACGCCGGCAGCAGACGCGAAGCGTTGATCCTATTGCCAGTAATGATTACACGCTGCTGCAATCCATATCTAATCACTCGTTGATGTAACGCCGATTCTTCCTCGCCACCACCGATAATGAGCAGTAGCGTTTGCGGCCAGCGTTCCGCAATTTGTGCAAATGCATCGATTAAGTAGCGTTGTCCTTTCACTGCCTTGCAGCGCCCGATGGTTCCGATAACCGTCGCTTGTTCCGGCAAGCGCAATTCGGCACGCGCATCCTCGCGCGATAATTGCGCCGCACGCATACCGTCGATGTCGATGCTATTGATGATGACTCGCGTTTGCGCCGCCGGAATGCCATGTGCGATCAGATCGTTGCGCAATGCCTGCGATACCGCCACGAAACGCCATCGACGAGTTAATAATGCCTTGGCCAACCATTGCCGCCGCTGGCGGTCGAATTGTTTGAATGCATGAAACACGGCGGCAAATCGACATCGCGGCAAAAAATAAGCGGCCAACGCCAGCATCAACCACGGTTTGAATCGATGCGTAATGACAATATCGAATTCATTCATGCGGATGTAACGTATCAATTCGAGCATCAACGATAAACTGGTCGGCTTAAGCTTGCGTTTCGAAAATCCAAATGGCTTTACTGCGCAACCAACACGCTTCGATAACCCTTCATCCGGCTCACCACTCAAAATCCCGAACGTGACATCGTGGCCCGCACCCACCAATCCGCGCGCGATTTCCTCAGTCAGATCGAAGCCCTGTACATAATCGTGCGCGCGATCGCAAATTTGCAGAATCTTACAAATAGTCATCGTGGGCTTTTTCGATTCGTTATAGAAAACCAGTGGCGAATCTGTGCCCGTACGAGATAGGCCATGCCGCGCAGAAATTTCCCGTCATAAAAACGCGGCGAGATTTTTTTTGCCAGTTCGCGCGCAAGTTCCAGCTGATCGCGTTTAGCTGCCGCGACCAATGTGCTGATCAAATAGCGGTTAATCACTCCGGGATAGCGTGGATGATCACGATAGGGCGCATACGTTTTCATATGGCTTTCGTACATGAATCGAAGATTTTTCGATGTATTGGTCGGATGCTTTCGATAATGCAGAATTTCGTCGCGAACAAAGCCGATCTGATAGCCCGCGTGCGTGAGCTTTAACCACATGGCGAGATCTTCCAGCCTGATATCTGGATCATAACCGCCAACCTCGCGCAGCGTGCTGGTGCGCAACATTGCCGATGGCGCGATCACACCCGCACGCGTATTACCAAAATAACCTTCGAAATCCATGAAGCCATGCTGCAGCTGACGGGTCGGCTTACGCAAAAAATCGCCGTTCTCGTCGATATACAGCGCATTCCCACAGCACATCGCAACCTGGGGATACTGTTCCATGAACTGTACTTGCACCGCTGTTTTGTTCGGCAGCATCACGTCATCCGAACCCATGTTGCAAAAATATTTGCCCTTCGCCATAGCTAGCGCTTTATTTAAAGTGCGCGTTAACCCCTGATTGGTCTGTGCCTCGAAATAAAAACCATGCTGCTGTGCCAGCTGCGCCAAGATAGCTGCGCTGCCGTCGCTCGAACCATCGTCGATAACAATCAGTTCGATATTGGGATATGTTTGTCGCAGGATGCTGTCTATGCACTCGCGAATGTACTGCGCATGATTAAAGCAAGGCACTACTATAGTGACGAGGGGCGTATCCATTGGAAGGTCGTTAGTTATAATGGGCGCAACCATATTACCGGAAATGGCTTTACCGGAATAACATTACCGTGTCCATATCGATTTTTGCTCAATTGTTCGAACGCATCGTTTGCCGCTACTGGCTCGCCTTCGGGCTGCTTATTTTTCTCATCGGCTTTTTTATCGCGCCCAGTCAGCATCATTACAAACTGCTGGTCACAGATTTACTGCTGTTGCCGGCGCTGCTCGCCGTATTTGCGCCGAAGCACTGGGTAAAACTGTGGCGTAACTGTCGGGCAATCGTACTGATCGGCCTCTATTTACTATATTTCACGCTGAATGAATTGCACCATCAAACCGAGGACGCTGCCGAGTACATTCAGTGGAGTATTTATCTGCTGCTATTTTTGTTTGCCCTCAGCGCTCGCCTCATCATTACCGAGCATCGACTTGGACAATTGCTGTTGATTGCAACGTTGGCCGCTGCTGCGGCAGCGCTATTTGCAATCGCGTACGATGTAAAAACCGGTATTTTCCGGCAGCCGGATTATCGCTTGATCGGCTATGGTGCGCTCTACAATCCCCTGCGTTCCGCCGAAGTCTTCGGTGCCTTTGCGGTGATCGGGATATCGCTTTCGATCCATATCGAATCAGCGACCGCCCGCGCTTTGGCTTTTGGCGCCGCGATGATTTGTTTTATCGCGACTGTTTTTACCGGCTCGCGCTCACCATTGCTGGGACAACTGGCAGTTGGATTGTATGTCATTGCATTTCAGATCGATCATCGTCAACGCTTACGCTGGATTCTTACGATAAGCGCGATTTCTGTTTTCGTTCTCGCCGTTTTCTGGCAGGAATTGAGTACACGCGGCACATCACTGCGCCCGGAAATATGGTCGTATGTATGGCACCTGTGCCAACAGCATCCGTGGCTGGGCCAGGGTTTAAATCATCGCGCCGAAATTCCAACCAGTAGCGGCGCGATATTTACCGATACGCATAATTTATTTCTTAATGCTTTATATGCTGGCGGGGTTATCGGGCTCGCGCTTCTGGTTGCTGTATTCGGCACCTTCGGTCAGCTTGCCTGGCAGCGACGTCATTTGATGCTGTGTAACCTTGCGACCTCATTGCTGATTTACAGCTTTATCACACTGCAATTCGATGGCGGTAGCCTGCTCGGCAGGCCGGGCGAATTCTGGTTGCTGCTATGGCTACCCATCGCACTATGCATGCGCGCGTTGAACGATGAGCAATCGCATAATGTTGCCTGACGCTAATTCTGCAACCGTGCGCTGTGTCGTCACCGGTGCCAATGGCTTTATCGGTCGAGCTTTAGTTGACCGATTAGAGCAGAAGAAATATCCGGTAACCCAATGGACTCGCGCCAATGCACATTACTGTATTGATGCCCCGAATCTTGAAGCATCAAGAGAACGCTGGCAGCGGCAGCTAAATAATGTCGACGTGGTTATTCACCTCGTCGGTCTTGCGCATCAGATCGACCAACACGCCGTCGCTGCCGAGCAGCAATACGCTTTAATCAATACCGACGCCACCGCACAATTAGCACGCGCGGCGCTTGCTGCCGGGGTTAAGCGCTTCATTTTTATCAGTACCGCAAAAGTATTTGGCGAAGGCGGTGACATAATTTATTCAATGCAGTCGCCAGCGCAGCCAGTAGATGCTTATGCGCGTTCGAAATGGCATGCCGAGCAGCAATTGCAGGACATCGTCAGAAACTCCACGATGGAACTCGTCGTGATCCGTCCGCCGCTGGTGTATGGCGCGAACGCAAAAGCAAATTTCGCGCAGCTGCAAAAGCTAGCCGCGTTGCCATTACCTTTGCCATTTGCGTCGTTGCGCAATCGACGCGATATGATCGCTCTCGACAATCTGGTCGATCTCATCGAACTTTGCATACACCATCCCGCCGCAGCGGACGGCACTTGGTTATGTGCGGATGCACAACCCTATTCGCTTGCGGAAATAATTACTGCCATGCGCTTAGCGAACGGTCGCCATCGAGCGCTGTTTTCTTTTCCACCGGCACTGTTACGCCGATTTTTCTCCGCGATACTGGGCATTGCGCGCGCTGAAAAAGCTCTCGGTGATTTTCGAATCGATTGCAGTGCCACGCATGCGATGCTCGGCTGGCGACCGCAGCGCACAATGCGCGATATTTTTATCGCAGCCAATAAAAGATCAGCAAAATGAGTGCAGCGGCCATTCTGTTTCTGCTGAGTTTTATTCTCACTGGCGTATATCGGCTATTAGCGCTGCGCAGCGGATGGCTCGATCACCCTAATCAACGCAGCTCGCATACGCAAATAACTCCGCGCGGCGCAGGTCTGTTGTTTGGTGTATTAATTCTTGTACTGGCCATACTGGAATTGCAAGAGAGAAAAAATTTACGCATCGCGCTGATTGCAGGTATTGCCGTAATAGGCGTCGGCTGGTGGGATGATATACGCGGACTGGCTACTCGTGTTCGGTTCTGCGCATACGCGTTTGCAGCCATTTATGCGGTATATGTATTGCATTTTGCACCTGCGACATCCTACGGTTTTTTTATTATCGTGATCTCCGCACTGGGATTGTTGTGGTTGATTAATCTCTACAATTTTATGGATGGCATTAATGGTATCGCCGGTAGCGAGGCCATTTTCGTGTTAATCGCTGCGTTATGGCTGAGTGGAAATATCGCTAACGGCAATGCGGCGGCGCTTTTCATCTGGGGTGCCTGCGCTGCCATCGGTGGCTTTTTATTGTGGAATTTTCCCATCGGCAGAGTATTTATGGGCGACGCCGGCAGTGCATTTCTCGGTTTTTTGCTCGGCCTATTAGCATTATCTTCCACTCAATGGGGTGGGCCGCAGCTGACCACCTGGTTTATTTTGCTAGGGGTATTTATCGTCGATACCTCGTTTACACTCATCGTACGCGCGATCAGCGGTCAGCGCTGGTATCAAGCGCATCGTCTACACGGATACCAGAAGCTCAACCATAAATTAGGTAGCCATGCCATTACCGTGACTGTGGTCATGGCCGTAAACCTGGGTTGGCTGTTACCCTGGGCATGGCTGGTAGAGAGCGATCATATCGCGGCATTGACCGGAACACTCTGCGCCTATCTGCCTTTGGTGGTAGCGTGCCATGCGCTCAAGGCTGGCAGAGTAATCGAGGGGGCGCGATAAGTGATCACGCCTCGCAATAATTTTCCGATCAATTAATCATTCGAGACCTCGCGCTGACGGTCTCCTCAGTAAGCGGATACGCTGCACTCTATGGACAACAGCATCGGTAATTTTTACTGGAAATCCATTGCGCGCCTCACCGACCGCCTGTATTCGCTACCGCGGCGAATAAAGCAGGCGATTCTGATCGCGTTCGATTTGTGCGCCATACCATTTGCTATTTGGGCTGCCATGGCCTTGCGCTGGAATGGTCGCCCATTCGAATTCGGCGAAGCTGAAATCGCCGCTATATTGCTCACGGTTATAGTCTCGGGATTTATTTTTATCCGCACCGGCCTCTATCGCGCGATGGTGCGCTACATGGGCCAGCAGGCGCTGATCACCGTATGTAAAGACGTCACCTGGTCATCGATAGTTTTGGCCATAGCTTTATTCGTATTTCGCAGCAACGCCCCGCGCTCGACGCCGTTAATTTACTGGGCGATTGCATTACTGCTGATTGGTGGCGGCAGGCTGATGGTACGCACCAGCTATCAAAACATGCGGCGCTGGAGCGGAAAAAAAGTAGCGATTTACGGCGCCGGCGCCTCTGGCCGCCAATTGCTCCAATCACTATTCCAGAGCGGCGAATTTGCACCAATGGTATTCATTGACGATAGCCGCAACCTGCACGGCACCGTCATCAATGGCATTCCTGTTTACGATCCGCATGAACTGCCAAACCTGATCGCCGATATGAAATTGACGCATGTATTGCTCGCACTGCCGAACGTAGATCGCACGCATAAACGCAAAGTACTTGAATATCTCACGCGGCTGCCAGTGCAGATAAAAACAATTCCTTCGTTTTCTACCTTGGTATCCGGTCTCGCCCAAGCCGGCGATATTGTCGATGTCGATGTCGAGGATTTACTCGGGCGCGACACCATACCGCCGCACCCCGCATTATTGACGCGCTGCATTACCGATAAAGTGGTGTTGGTCACTGGTGCTGGTGGTTCCATCGGCAGCGAATTATGTCGGCAGATTCTCGGCTGCAATCCAAAACAACTCATCCTGCTCGACAGTACCGAATATAACCTCTATATGATCCACCGCGAGCTGGAAGAGGCCGCCGATAAAAAAGCATTGGCGGCGATCGTAACGCCGCTGCTCGGCAATGTGCAGAACGAACGCAGAATGCAAAGCCTGCTGGCGCAATTCGGCGTGCAGACTATTTATCATGCCGCCGCGTATAAACATGTGCCCATCGTCGAACACAACATCACCGAGGGTATCGGCAATAATGTGTTCGGCACATTGGCAGCGGCGCGCGCAGCCGCACTCGCCGGTGTCGAAACATTTGTACTCATTTCCACCGATAAAGCAGTGCGCCCGACCAATATTATGGGGGCCTCCAAACGGGTGGCCGAACTCATCGTGCAGGCATACGCACGCAAATATCCCCAAACTAAATTCAGCGTCGTGCGCTTCGGCAATGTGCTCGGATCGTCGGGCTCCGTGGTGCCGCTATTTCGCGAACAAATCGCTGGCGGCGGACCGCTCACGGTCACACATCCCGAAGTACAGCGCTACTTCATGACAATTCCCGAAGCCGCGCAGTTGGTATTGCAGGCGGGCTCGCTCGGCGGCGACGGCGATGTTTTCGTGCTCGATATGGGCGAGCCGGTGAAAATCATCGATCTTGCGCAACGCATGATTAAATTAATGGGGCAATCCGAACGCTCCCCCGAAAATCCGCACGGTGACATCGAAATAAAATTTATCGGCCTGCGTCCCGGCGAAAAACTGTACGAAGAATTGCTGCTCGGCGATTCGGTGATCGGCACCCGTCATCCGAAAATTTTACGCGCACAGGAAGAGTGGCTGCCGGAAGTAGAGCTCGCTACACATTTACTCGCACTGCAAACTGCGATGGAGAACGAGGACATCGCCAGGATAGATTCAATCCTCGAGATCATCGTGAAAGGATTTCATGGCAGAAGCTCTGTTATTGAAGGCACATCCAACTCCAACCATTCGATAGCAGAAGGCAAAACGGCGAATATTTACAGCCTGTTCATCCCCCCCAGATCAGGCTCTGGCCCAGAATAAATGGCATTGCCAGAATGGATTGTATTGCGAGAATGGAATTGTATTGATAGGCACCAAACAAAATCCGCCTCGGTGCCCAATCTAGCCAAAGCCGCCCTTAAACAATATTATTCGCCGCTAGCCGACGGATAATTATTGGAAGCGACTAACCGAACATCCTTTCAGTCGCTGGAATACATAATGCCCTGGAATCCCTTTAAGCTGTTTGCGCGCAGATACACCAAGCCGATCGAACGCCGCGTCCGCAATTTCAGCGATGAATTGGACAACATCCGCAGCCGTCTCGATTTTGATGAGCGCGTGGTCGATCGCTATTTCGCAGAAAAACTACTCGATCCGTACAATGCCGTATTCGAAGCTCGGGAGCCGTTGGTCACTGTGTGCATTGCCACCTACAATCGCGGCAAGCTGCTAACGGAACGCGCCATACCCTCGATCCTCAATCAGACGTACAAGAATTTGGAATTGATCGTCGTCGGCGATTGTTGCACCGACGACACCGCCACGCGTATTGCGCAAATCGCCGATCCGCGCCTGACATTTGTAAACCTACCAACTCGCGGTGTTTATCCCTCATCCCCCGAGTTGCGCTGGATGGTAGCCGGCACAGTTCCCATCAACCATGCGCTGAGTCTGGCCAACGGCCACTTCATCACGCATCTCGATGACGACGATGAACATACCGCGGACCGACTCGAAAAATTGGTGAGCTACGCGCTCAAAGAAAAAGCAGAGCTGGTCTGGCATCCATTTTATTCTGAAGATCAAAAAGGGCGCTGGCAGTTAGAGAACGCCGAACGTTTTCAGGTCAATCAAGTCACCACATCTTCAGTGCTATATCACCAGTGGTTTCGCAATGTCAGCTGGGACCTGAATGCATGGCGTTTTCGCGAACCGGGCGACTGGAATCGATTTCGGAAATTTAAATATCTCGGCGCGAAATGTCTGCGCTACCCAGAGCCGCTGCTGCGCCACTATCGCGAGCGTTCGCAAAACAAAAATAACTAAGACTTCTTGTTAGCCAAAAATTCCCGCGCACGATCCAACAGCGCGCGTTTGCGCGCCGATTTTCGCACTGCTGGCACGCCGACATATATCTCAAACTCATCGCAATCGTGTCGGACCAGACTTAACGCGCCGATAGCACAACCCTCTCCGAGCACCACACCGGGCAAAATGACCGAGCCGGAGCCAATAATCACGTGCGCGCCTATCACCACATCCGCGTGAATAACTCCGGTATATTGCTCCGGGACGGTAGGGTTCGTCATATATTCGCCGCTGTAGTCGTCGCTCGATGAGTAAATCGAAACTCGCGACGAGATATTCGCAAAATCGCCGATGATGATTTTTCCGCGTCCTATCAGCGCAGAATAAACAGCAATATGGATGTGATTGCCGATCACTATTCCGCCTTCGCCTGCCGATAGCACGCAGAAATCATCAATACGCACATCCGAACCAAAGCGCATGCGTTCAATGCCATAGAGCGACGCCTTTTTGGATATGCGCACGCGTTCACCGCACTGGACGCCGAGTGCATGCAACTCGTCCGCAGAGTAGTACGACATCTCTAATCCCCGATTAGGCAATAAACACGCTCAAGGTCGGCTTCCTCAAGCTCCGGATAAATCGGTAAGCACAGAACTTGCTGCGCAATTTCATTCGCAATGGGAAGATTGCTCGCCGCCGCCGATGGAATAGCGCAGTACATGGGAAACTCGCTGATCAGCGGATAAAAATAGCGGCGCGCGAAAATATTATGATCGCGCAGCTTTTGGTAAAGCGCGTCGCGCGACAACGGATAATCTTTTTCGATCAAAACCGGAAAATACGAATAATTGCTTGTTGCATTCGCGGGTAATGGCAGGCAACGAATACCCTTAACCCTTGCCAAACGCCGGCGATATTGCTCGTCAATGCCTTTGCGCGCAGCTATCGATGCATCGACATGTTTGAGCTGAAGCAAACCAAAAGCCGCCTGCACTTCATTCATCTTGCCGTTGATACCCGGTGCGACGACAGTGACCTCATCCGCGAAACCGAAATTCTTCAAGTAATCGATGCGCTGCTTCATCGCCGCATCGCGACAGACAATAGCGCCACCCTCAAAGGTATTGAACACCTTCGTCGCATGAAAGCTCAGAACCGAAAGGTCGCCATGCTGTAGCAAGCTGCGCGATTCGAGATTTATCGCAAAGGCGTGCGCCGCATCATAAATAACTTTCAACCCGTACGTGTCGGCAATGCGTTGAATCGCATCGACCTTGCACGGATTGCCATAAACATGAACCGGCATAATTGCGGTGGTCTGCGGAGTAATTGCGGACTCGATCAAATCCGAATTGATATTTAACGTGTGGGAATCGATATCGACAAAAATGGGTTTAATGCCATTCCACAGCAACGAGTGTGTCGTTGCCACAAACGAGTAAGGAGTGGTAATTACCTCGCCAGTAATCCGCAGCGCCTGCAACGCTGTGATCAAGGCAATGGTGCCGTTGCTAAAAAGCGACAGGTGTTCGACACCGAGATACCGCGCCAACTCATGCTCAAGCTGTTGATGAAATTCGCCGGCATTCGTCAGCCATTTGCTTTGCCAGATCTGCTCGAGATAGGGAATAAATTCTTCCAGCGGCGGCATTTGCGGTTGGGTCACATAAATTTTTTTCTCTGGCATAAGGCTAACCTGGTAATCGCTGCTCGCTATTTGAAGGCAAGAATCAAGTCTTCGTGGCCGTTAACTCCGTAGTATTCCGGGTCCAAATCCTTTAGCAAATCGTCGTGCGCTTTTCGCTGAACCTTGAAGCCGGCATCGGCAACTCGCTCAAAAAAATCGTTGCCATATAAACGGACATGATCCTCTTGCCCGAAACAAAACCAGCGGTCCTGCTCATGACTAATGCCGACATCTTCCCAGCTCCGCCGCAACACCGGGGAATAAGGCGTTTGCAGCACGGCAAAGCCACCCGGCTTCAACACTCGGAAAATCTCAGCCAGCGCACGCTTGTCATCCGGCACGTGTTCCAGCACATGATTGCAAACCACCATATCGAAATAGTCGTTGGCGAATGGAATCTCGGTGATGTCGATGCGCATCACTTCCGGCACGGTGGGAAATAAATCACCGCGGATATATTCAGCGGGCCGCGCCTGATCAATTCTTTGTGCGACATAATGCTCGGGAGCAAAATGCAGCACCTTTGTCGCACCCGCTTTTTCCCATAACCCCAGCACATCGAAGTACATCAGCAAATGACGTTCGCGATCGGTACAGCGACACGCGGGACAGGCAAAATTCTCTACGTCAGAGCCAATTACATTCAGTTGGCGCAATACTGGCGAAAGGCTAGACCAGCCTTGACGGAACGGTAAAAAATGCGAGAACTCGACCTTACAGATATAACAACGATGCTTGCGCCCAAGGAAATTTAATTTTTTCTTTATTCGTTTAAATAACCGCATGCTTTATCCAGCTCACCTATCCCAAACCCTGCTCATAGAGGCGTGCATAGTTGCCGCCTTTACTGATCAGATCACTATGAGTCCCCGTTTCAACGATTTTTCCACCGTCCATCACCACAATCACATCCGCTTTTTCAATGGTCGACAAACGGTGTGCGATCACCAGCGTGGTGCGTCCTTTCATCGCGCGCTCCAACGCCATTTGAATATAGTGTTCGGATTCGTTATCGAGCGCCGACGTCGCTTCATCGAGAATGAGAATCGGGGCATCTTTTAATAGCGCGCGAGCGATCGCGATGCGCTGCTTTTGACCGCCGGATAGCTTGACACCATTTTCGCCGACCAAGGTCTCGAATTTTTCCGGTAGCGCTTCGATAAATTCCAGTGCATACGCTTGTTGCGCCGCTTCGATAATCGCGTCGCGATGACGCTCTGTCATTTTTTTGCCGTAGGCAATATTGTTCGCAACGGTATCGTTGAACAGCGTGACCGATTGCGTTACCAGTGAAATTTTTTCGCGCAGCCCGTACAACTCGTAATCGTTGATCTCGACGCCGTCGATAAGAATGCCACCGATTTCGTGGCGGTAAAATTGTGACACCAAGCTCGCCAGAGTCGATTTACCGCTGCCAGAACGCCCCACTAACGCCACTGTTTGTCCGGGTGAAATGGTCAGATTGATGTTTTCCAACGCCGGCTTGGTAGTGTCCGGATAGTAGAAGGTGAGGTCGCGAATTTCGATTTTTCCGCGCGCAACATCCATCCGTTTAGTGCCGGTGTTAATTTCGCGCGGTATATCCAGAATTTCAAAAACACTTTCCGCTGCAGCAATCCCTTTCTGGATAACGCCATTGATTTCGCTGATCTGACGCAATGGTTTTGGCAGCAATGCGATTGCAGTAATGTACGTCACATAACTTTGCACATCCATGTGCTGCATAAAGGCCGGCTGTAAAATCAGAAACATGATCAGGCTCATCGCACAGATCACCAGCAATTGCAGCACCGGCGTATTGCTCGAGGCGATTTGCACCATTTTTAATGAGCGCCGCAAATTGTCTTCGCTGGCGGCCGCGAAGCGCTGAATTTCATAATCTTCGCCGCTAAAACTGCGGACGACGCGATGGCCAGAAATGGTTTCATTGCAAACTTGCGTTAATTCGCCCGCTGAGTTTTGTAGCTTCTTGCTCTGTGCACGCAATTTGTTGCCGACATTGCTCACCAATAAACCGACAATGGGCGCCACCGCGAGAAACACCAGAGACATTTTCCAATTCAGATAAAAGATATAACCGAGCAACCCGATTACGGTGAAGCCTTCGCGTACCAGGGTTTTTAAGGCGTCGGTCGCTGCACCGGTAACCTGCGCGGTGTTGTAGATAATGCGCGAAATGATGTGGCCGGAATTGTTGTCGTCATAAAAACGCGTCGGCAGATAAATGACATGGTTGAACGTTTGCGTGCGCAGATCGTGTACGACGCGATTCGATACCACCGATAAATAATAACTGCCTACATACGAGCTGATGCCGCGCACGATATACAGCCCGATCAGCATCGCCGGAATATAAAATCGCGCGTCGTAATCCTTGCCCTGCACCGCCTGTACAAACACACCCAGCAGCTTCGCCTGCAGCGGCTCGGTGGCACCGAATGCGAGAAAGCCGAGAATGCTAATCAGAAACAGGCCCGAGTAGGGTTTGACATAGGCCAGCAGACGCAAATAGACCTGCAGCCGGCTCTGCGATTCAACGTGTTCCAGTTTCATGCGCGGGAAAGATTCCACCGATTTAGAAAGGCGCAAAGTATAGGCTTTTTCCCTCCTCGCTGGGCGCTCAGGCGCGCTGTGCTATTATCCCGCGCCATCTTTCCCGATGGATTTATCGCGCCCATGACTCTCACCGTGCCCCGCTTCGATACTGCCAATGTTCTCGTCGTTGGCGATGTCATGCTCGATCGCTATTGGCATGGCGGCACCTCGCGCATTTCGCCGGAAGCACCGGTGCCGGTAATCAAGGTCGACAATATTGAAGATCGACCGGGCGGCGCCGGCAACGTCGCGCTGAATATCGCCGCGCTTGGCGCATCGGTTTCGCTGTTTGGATTGACCGGCCCGGATGAGGCCGGCGCGGCGCTCGCGGTGCGGCTGGGCGGCGCGCACGTCGATTGCCATTTTCACGTTGTCCCCGACCATCCCACTATTACCAAATTGCGTGTCGTCAGTCGCAATCAACAATTGCTGCGCATGGATTTTGAGCAACCATTTACCGCTACCGCTGCTGCTGAACTCAGTCGCTTGGCGCAACAGGGGCTCACAAACTGCAAAGTCGTCATTCTTTCCGATTATGCGAAAGGCGCGCTGGTCGATCCGCAGCCATTAATTCGCGCTGCTCGTGCAGCCGGAGTGCCGGTGTTGGTCGATCCCAAGGGCAGCGATTTCGAACGCTACCGCCATGCCACATTACTGACACCGAACCTGAATGAGTTCGAGACCATCGTCGGTCGCTGCGCCGATGAACGTGAGCTTGTCACCAAAGGGCAAGCGTTGATGCAGCAATTGCAGATCGACGCCCTGCTGATCACGCGCGGCGAACACGGTATGACGCTGCTGCAACCCGGTCAGTCGGAATTGCATTTACCGGCGCAAGCGCGCGAAGTATTCGATGTCACCGGTGCCGGCGATACCGTTATTTCGGTGCTCGCGGCCGCGTTGGCCGCCGGCGAACCGCTGCCAAACGCGGTGTCGCTGGCCAATCTGGCGGCCGGCATTGTCGTCGGTAAACTCGGCACCGCCGTGGTGAGCGCGATCGAGCTGCGCCGCGCCGTCCAGCGTGCGCAGGGACGTTCACGCGGCACCATGAATCTTGAGCAATTGCGCACCGCGGTTGAGGAAGCGCATCTGACCGGCGAAAAAATTGTGTTCACCAACGGCTGCTTCGATATTTTGCACGCAGGGCATGTCGGCTACCTGCAACAGGCGCGCGCGCTGGGCGATCGGTTGATTGTCGCGATCAACGACGACGCCTCGGTCACGCGCCTGAAAGGACCGGGGCGACCGATCAATGCGGTCGATCGCCGCATGGCGGTATTGGCAGGGCTCGAAGCCGTCGACTGGGTGATCAGTTTCGACGGCGACACCCCCGAGCAACTACTGCGCGAATTGCAGCCCGACATTCTCGTGAAGGGCGGCGATTACACGAAGGAGCAGGTGGTGGGATGGCAAATCGTCGAAGGTTATGGCGGCGCTGTCAGGGTGCTGTCGTTCTTCGATGACTGCTCGACAACGGCAATCGTGAACAAAATAATCGAAAAAAATAAAAACTAGCCGTGCGGGCGGGCTGCTGAGCCATGCTGTTTAGTTCCTATGAATTTATTCTGTTTTTTCTTCCGGTCACGCTACTGATATTTTTTGCGATAGCACGCCAGGGAAAACATGAGATCGCCATCGCGTGGTTGATCATTGCGTCGTTCTTCTTTTACGGCTGGTGGAATCCCAAGTACATCCTTTTGCTCGCGCCGCTGATAGTCGCGAACTATTTTCTCGGCCTGTACCTACTGAATACCCGTTCGCGCCCGATGCTGGTATTCGGTGTTACGCTGAATCTCGCCGTACTTGGCTATTTCAAATACGCCAATTTCTTTATCGATAATGTCGATGCATTGCTGGGTGTCGATTGGGACCTTAAAAAAATCATCCTGCCGCTGGCAATTTCATTCTTCACATTCCAGAAAATTGCGTACTTGGTGGATTGTTATCGCGGCGAAGGCGGCGAGCGCAATTTTCTACATTTTTGTTTGTTTGTGACTTTTTTTCCGCAATTGATCGCCGGCCCTATCGTTCACCATAAGCAGATCCTGCCGCAATTCGCGAAGACGCAAACATGGATTTTCAATTGGGACAATATCGCGAAGGGTGTCACGCTATTTATCATCGGCTTAACGAAAAAAGTTTTACTGGCGGACGATATTGCCCAGTTCGCCACGCCGGTATTTCATGCAGCGGATACCGGCATCGCGCTGAGTTTTTTTGAAGCGTGGGGCGGCGCTCTCGCATATACACTGCAACTGTATTTCGACTTTTCGGGTTACGCCGATATGGCGATCGGTGCATCGCTAATGTTCGGTATTCATTTGCCGATCAATTTCAATTCACCCTATAAAGCATCGTCAATCACCGAATTCTGGCGACGCTGGCATATGACACTGTCGCAATTTCTACGCGACTACGTTTATTTCCCACTGGGCGGTAATCGCAAAGGCAAAATCCGGCGGCAGACCAATCTGCTGCTGACCATGCTATTGGGCGGTCTCTGGCATGGCGCTGGCTGGAATTTTGTCATTTGGGGCGGGCTGCACGGCTTTTATCTGATTATCAATCACGGCTGGCGTGCTCTGCGTCAAAAGCACGGCAACGCTCACCGCGCCAACACTATCGGAAACGTTTTCTCGATCGCACTAACGTTTATTTGCGTCGTCATTGCGTGGGTATTTTTTCGAGCCGAAACGTATCACGGCGCTATCGGCATCCTGTCATCAATGCTTGATTTCGGTGCTTTGCGCGTAACACCGCAAACCGCACAATGGGGACCAGCGCATTTACTACCACTGCCATTGATAGCCGATCCGGAAGCGACGCGCTTCGTCGATGCCGGGCTCGTCAAACGATTGCTGATCGGCGCGCTCATCATTTGGGCGTTACCGAATAGCCAGCAATACGTCGGCACTAAAACCGAGGCAAATAGTTCACCGGCGCGCTGGCGCTGGCATCCCAGCTGGCTGCCCGCGGTAATTTTTTTGTTTCTGTTATTCAAAGCGTTGTTTGCGATGGACCGCATCAGCGAATTTCTTTACTTCCAGTTTTGAACGATGCGCAACCGAACCTATAGTCTGATTATATTGATACCGCTGCTGGCGCTGGCCAGCGCTGCACTCTTGCTCATGTTTTATATTCAGCCCAATTTCGAAGCCGATTTAACCAGGATCGGTGGTTTCACCAATCGCGAATTTGGTTGGAATATTCCACAGAAAATTACCGCCGACAATTCGATAACGATGGCCAAAGATTTGGCAGATAACGCCGCATATCACGATGTTGTCGTTATCGGCGATTCGTTTTCGCATTTCGAGAAACCGCGCCTGAATCGATGGCAGCAGATTTTTTCCTCGGCGACGGGCACTTCACTCGTCACTTATCATTTCAAACACGTTTGGCTGGATGATTATTTAAATAGCGCGGCATTCAACGAACACCCGCCGCGCATTTTGGTGATGGAATTTGTTGAAAGAAATATCGAAGCCTTTGTGAAGGCTGGCCGGCTGGCGGAATGTGCGAACGATGAAGTCGCCGCCAACAATCATCCGCTGACATTAGAGAACAGATCAGTAGCCATGTTGCCATTACGCCGGCCAACCGGCATCGCGTCGCTCGAAGAGGCCATGAATTATTTGCGTGTGAACGCCAAGGGCAACCGTAAAGTCAACGTTTCTCCACTGACCACAACCGCACTATTTAGCAGCAACGCATCGGATCAATTGCTGACTCTACGCGACGACCAATTGAAATACCACATTGCTAAAACGGATATCGCGCGACTCGGTTGTTATTTATTAGCACGCCAGCAACGCGCCGAAGCGAATGGCATTACGCACTTTGTCGTGATGGTACCGCCCGATAAAACTTCGCTGTATTGCCCGTTTATCAAACTCGGCAAAAATACTCGCTGCGATAGCGTAGTGAACGCTCTGTTTGTACCCGGGCTTCACGTTATTAGGCTGGATCGGCAATTTGATCAAGCCGTGCAGCGTGGCGAAATAGATGTGTATTTGCCGAACGATACACACTGGGGTTATCGCGGTTCCGAACTCGCTGCGCAAACATTGCAGGATTGGTTCAGCTCGTTGCCTTCTACAAACTAGCTCGCCAATGCGTTAATGCCGCGCGCACTGATCACGAAACCACGATCCATGTCATCGCGAGCAACCGTGACCAATTCCAATTTATCCCGTCCCTTCCAATCCGCCTGCTTCCATTGCACGAAATGTAAATAAGGGAATTCACGCGTGCCGGTTAAATCGTTCGTCAATGAGCCGTTGCGCCAATACCAGGTAGTGGGAAAATTGAAACTGCCATCGAGCCATGGAACGCTGGCGCAGACAGTACTATAGGTTTCCGAAAAATCGACGTTGCTCATATAGGGATCGCGGCCAAATACCCAATTGCGCAACCATTTTGGCCAACTGCGATGACGCAGAAACACGCGACTGAAGGCGCGCTCGTCGAGCGCGACATGCGTGCCGAGCATAAGTTGCTGCCAATCGGGAACACGATAAAACGCAGTACGCATTAATTCGGTATTAGCGATCAACGTCAAATGGCCGGAAATTCGGCGGCCGTGACAAGAAATCAATTGATGCGTCAGCCGATGCTCGTTGAAATGCGCACGCAAATTTCCATAGATAACATCGATATCGCCAAAGCCCCAATAATCGCAACCTTGCAATTCTTCGCGATGAATTAATCCGTAAGTTGGACGCAGGTCGCACAATTTGTAGGGCGCGGCGGGATCGAATTCGATGCGCAACACGTCGCGCGCCCGCTGCTTATATTCAGCAAATGTCATTTCGGTGAATTGCACATTGTGCGGTGCACCTGTCGGCACGCCGCAATCGGTAAAAAACAACCAGCGAATCGACGGATTGCGCGCGCAGCTAATGAGGAAAAAATCAAACCAAAAAGGCCAAGCCCCGAAATAGGGAATTATTATTGTGATGGATTTCATTGCGGACCCGATTCGCCTTAGTTATTCGCAACCTTCGCTGTCGTATTCGCAACTATAGATGAATAACTATTGTGACGATGATTGTCGCGAGAGTGAACGACCGACGCCGTTTTCGTAAATGGATTCAAACTATGCGAGGACATTCATAAGATGGTGCCCAGGGGCAGAATCGAACTGCCGACACGCGGATTTTCAATCCGCTGCTCTACCGACTGAGCTACCTGGGCGTGCTGGACTGCGCCAGGGCCGGCGCGAGAGGCGCGTATTAAACCGTTATGCCTTGCGCGAGTCAAGCCAAACGCAACCGGCATTATTGCGTGGGCGGAACGTAGCCCTCGGCCTTGGCGAAATCTTCGCCGGCAAAAAACTTATCCATTTCCTGCTGCAGGAATTTGCGCGTCGATGGGTCCATCAAACTCAATCGACGCTCATTGATCAGCTGGGTCTGATGCTCCTGCCATTCCTGCCATGCCTGCTTAGAAACATGCTCAAATATCTCCTGTCCTTTCGGACCCGGATACGGCGGCATCGCTAAACCTTCCAATTCGCGCTGATATTTTTTGCAGTACACCATGCGGGTCATTGCATTACCTCAAATTCGCTAACAGTTTTATCACCGGTGCGGCCAGGCCAATAGCAACCGGCGCCTGCGGGTCGTACCAAAGATGGCGTGACGGCTCCATGATTGCGCTGGTATCGCGACGCAAACTCAACCGCACCGGCGCAATATCGAAATGGTAGTGGCTGAACGTATGGCGGTAGTCATGCCAGCGTTCGAGCAGATCGACCTCGAGCCGTAGCTGATCCGCGCAATAGGCCACCGGATCAAGCTCTGGATCGATTTGCGGAAACACCCACAGCCCGGCCCAGATGCCGCCCGCCGAGGGACGTTTTTCCAATAGAATTTGGTTATCGCGATCGCTGATGATCAGCATTTGCGCGCTTTTTACCGGTAGTACCTTTTTCGGCTTTTTGCCGGGAAATTGCGCCACCGAGCCAAGCCGATGCGCGGCGCAATCATCCGCCAACGGGCACAACGGACACGCGGGTTTGGTACGCGTACATAGCGTGGCGCCGAGATCCATCATCGCCTGCGTGTAATCGGCGATGCGCTGCTTGGGAGTATGCGCCTCGGCAAAATCCCATAAGGTTTTTGCGACAGCAGTCTCGCCGGGGTAACCGGCCACCGCGTGAAAACGAGCTAGCACACGCTTGACGTTGCCGTCGAGAATCGCCGCGCGCTGGCGAAAAGCGATCGCAACGATCGCACCGGCGGTGGAGCGACCGATGCCTGGTAGCTCGCTCAGCTGCTCGACATCGTCCGGGAACTCACCGTTCCAGCGTTCGCAGATCAGCTGCGCGGTGCGCTGCAGATTACGCGCACGGCTGTAATAACCGAGCCCGGTCCATAGATGCAGCACTTCGTCTTCACTCGCAGCGGCAAGCGCCTGCACGGTCGGCAACGCCTGCATGAAACGTTGGTAATAAGGAATCACGGTCTGCACCTGAGTCTGCTGCAGCATGATCTCCGACACCCATACGCGATAGGGCAAAATATACTGCTGCCACGGCAGATGCTTGCGACCATGCCGATCGAACCACGTCAGCACGCGCGCGGCGATATCGATTGTGCGGCGGTTTAACGCGTCCATACCCAGCCTGATTCGGCGCGCGTAAAACCGAGCTGGCGCCATAGGTCAGCGAGATCGTCGGCCGCGGTCACGTGCAATTGCGCGACATGCAATTGTTCGGCGTGTTGTTGCAGCAGCTCCAGCAGTTGTCGCGCGGTACCGCGACGGCGTGTCATCGCGCGCACGCACAAATGTTCGATTTTGCCGCTATCGGACAGCCACACCGCCGCCAGTAGACGGCCGTTGAAGCGACCGGCGATCAGCGTTTTGTCGGCATCGCGCTGGTTATCGAGCCAATCCCGAAACGACGCCACAGGCGGTACCGGATAATCGGCATAGATTTTTTCCAGATCAGCGAGATCAGTGACGTCGGGGCGGTTAATGATTTCGAGGGTCACGGGCATAAGAAGTACGGCATCGCGAGAGGTAAATCCAAAGTTAGTTCTTTATAATACCGATTTATTCCTTTAGAATATCGATCTGGGTCTGGAGAACCACATGGCTGCGCGCAAGGCCACCGTCACCCGCGATACCCTCGAAACGCAAATCACAGTCAGCATCAATCTCGATGGCAGCGGTCAATCGCGTTTCGAGATCGGCGTGCCGTTTCTTGAACACATGCTTGATCAGATCGCGCGCCATGGCCTGATCGATCTCGATATTAGGGCGAAGGGCGATCTGCATATCGACGATCACCACACCGTCGAGGATGTCGGCATCACACTGGGGCAAGCCTTCGCGCAAGCGGTCGGCGATAAAAAAGGTATGAATCGCTACGGCCATTCATACGTGCCGCTCGATGAAGCGCTGTCGCGCGTGGTGATTGATTTCTCCGGTCGCCCGGGCCTTGAATTGCACGTGCCGTTCACGCGCGGCCGTATCGGCAATTTCGATGTCGATCTGTTCGGCGAATTTTTTCGCGGCTTCGTCAATCACGCCAAAGTCTCGCTACACATCGATAACCTGCGCGGCGTGAATAGTCATCACCAGGCGGAAACGGTATTCAAAGCCTTCGGCCGCGCGTTGCGCATGGCGTGCGCACTCGACGAACGCATGAGCGGCGTAATGCCGTCAACCAAAGGTACGCTGTAACTTATGCCTTCCAGTCAATCGAGCGTTGCGGTTATCGATTACGGCATGGGTAATTTGCATTCGGTCGCAAGCGCATTGCGTAAGGTTGATCCGAATGCAAATGTGCTGGTCACTAGCGAAGCGCGCGATATTCTCAACGCCGACCGCGTGATCTTTCCTGGCGTCGGTGCTATTCGCGATTGCATGGCGGAAATCCTGCGGCTCGGTTTCGATCGCGTCGTACGCGATGTTATCGACAGCGGCAAACCGCTACTCGCTATTTGTGTCGGCATGCAGGCGCTGATGAATCACAGCGAGGAAAATAACGGTGTCGATTGTTTATCGATGCTGCCCGGTGCCGTGAAATTTTTTGGCGATCCACTGCAAAATGCCAACGGCGAGAAATTGAAAGTTCCGCACATGGGCTGGAATCAGGTACATCAAACGCTGGCTCATCCGCTGTGGAAAAATATAGCGCAGGACAGCCGTTTTTATTTCGTGCACAGCTATTACGTCCAATGCACACAGCCGGACTATGTGGCAGCAACCGCGCAATATGGCGTCGCGCTACACGCGGCGCTCGCACACGACAATTTATTTGCAGTGCAATTTCATCCGGAAAAAAGCAGCGATGCGGGTTTGATGCTGCTGAAAAATTTTCTGTGCTGGGACGGCAAACCGTAGCGCGACTAGCCCTCTTTTTTAAGGGGGAACTTGACCTCACGTTGAAATAAATTTTGAGTAGTCCGATGTTAATTATTCCCGCAATCGATTTGAAAGACGGCAAATGCGTGCGCCTGCGTCAGGGCCTGATGGATGACTCTACGGTATACGGCGACGACCCGGTATCGATGGCGCAGCGCTGGGTCGATGCCGGCGCACGACGTTTACATTTAGTCGATTTGAACGGCGCATTTGCCGGCACGCCGATTAACGGCGCTGCGGTTACCGCGATTGCGAAAAAATTTCCGCAGTTGCCGATTCAAATCGGCGGCGGTATCCGTAATGTGGAAATCATCGAGCATTATCTAGACGCCGGCGTCACGTACGTCATTATCGGCACTAAAGCGGTGAAAGAACCGGCGTTTATCGGCGAAGTCTGCAAATTATTTCCGGGCCATATCATCGTCGGCCTTGACGCAAAAAATGGTCTCGTCGCCACCGATGGCTGGGCCGAAATTTCAAATATTCAAGCGACCGAATTAGCAAAACGTTTCGAGCAGGATGGCGTGTCGTCGATTGTCTATACCGACATTAGCCGCGATGGAATGATGCAGGGCGTTAACATCGAAGCAACGGTGGCACTCGCGCAGGCATCGTCGATTCCGGTGATTGCGTCCGGCGGCGTGACGAATATGGAAGATATTCACGCGCTAAAAGTCGTCGCATCAAAAGGCATTCTCGGCGCCATCACCGGCCGTGCCATTTACGAAGGCACGCTCGACCTCGCCGCAGCGCAACGCTACTGCGATCAATAAGCGAATTGTTATGACCAGCATCGGCACCCCGCTCTCGGCCACCGCCAAAAAAATTCTACTGCTGGGTTCCGGCGAACTCGGCAAAGAAGTGGCGATAGAGGCGCAACGTTTTGGCGTCGAGGTGATTGCAGTCGATCGTTATGCGAACGCACCAGCAATGCAAGTCGCGCATCGCAGCCATGTCATTTCGATGCTCGACGGCGCCGCACTGCGTCGCCTTGTCGAATTAGAAAAACCCGATTTGATTGTGCCGGAAATCGAAGCGATTGCGACCGACACATTAGTCGAGCTAGAGCGCGAAGGCTTTCACGTGGTACCGACCGCGCGCGCAGCGCAATTGACGATGAACCGCGAAGGCATTCGCCGTCTCGCCGCTGAAGAATTGCAGCTGCCGACATCGCCGTATCGCTTCGCCGAAACCGAAACCGAATTTCGCGATGCGATCGCTGTGATCGGAACGCCGTGCGTAGTCAAGCCAATCATGAGCTCGTCGGGCAAAGGACAATCGGTGGTGAAATCGACCGACGATATTACGCACGCATGGAATTACGCGCAGCAAGGTGGTCGCGCCGGTGCCGGCCGCGTAATTGTCGAAGGTTTTATTCAATTCGATTACGAAATCACGTTACTGACGGTACGCACAAAGCACGGCACACAATTCTGCGCGCCGATCGGCCATCTGCAAATCGATGGCGATTATCGCGAGTCGTGGCAGCCGCAACCGATGTCGAGCGGTGCACTGGAAAAATCACAGCAGATTGCGCTCGCCATGACAGAAGCGTTAGGTGGTACCGGATTATTCGGCGTCGAATTATTCGTGCGCGGCGATGACGTGATTTTCAGCGAGGTGTCACCGCGCCCGCACGATACCGGTCTAGTGACATTAATCTCGCAGGATCTGTCCGAATTCGCATTGCACGTGCGCGCCATTCTCGACCTGCCGATTCCAACAATCCGCCAATTGGGCGCATCGGCGTCGTGCGCATTGCTGGTCAAAGGCGATTCTGAGCGCGTGCAATTTCACGATATCGATAAAGCGCTCGCACAACCCGATACCGCACTGCGGCTATTCGGCAAACCGGAAGTGCGCGGCCAGCGCCGCATGGGCGTAGGACTCGCGCGCGGTACCTCGATCGACGAAGCACGTCAAAAAGCATGTGCGGTAGTGGCCGCGCTTAAAGTGGAGCTGTAACGATGGGTCTCGCGAAACGCATTATTCCGTGTCTTGATGTCGATAAGGGTCGCGTAGTCAAAGGCGTGCAGTTCGTCGATATCCGCGATGCCGGCGATCCGGTTGAAATCGCCAAGCGCTACAACGATCAGGGCGCCGACGAGATTACATTCCTCGACATCACCGCCAGCCACGAAGATCGCGCGACCACGGTGCACACGGTCGAAAAGATCGCCGAAGAGGTTTTCATCCCGCTAACGGTCGGCGGCGGTATTCGCACCGTCGCCGATATTCGCCGCATGCTGAATGCTGGCGCGGACAAAGTCAGCATCAATACTGCCGCGATTCACAATCCGGATTTCGTCAAAGAAGCTGCCGAGAAATTCGGCTCGCAGTGCATCGTCGTCGCGATCGATACCAAACAGGTCAGCGCTCCGGGTGAGCCGTTGCGCTGGGAAATCTTTACGCACGGCGGCCGCCGCGCCACCGGTATCGACACGATCGAATGGGCAAAACGCATGGTGCTGAACGGCGCCGGCGAATTGCTCGTCACCAGCATGGATCGCGACGGCACGAAAATCGGTTTCGATCTGGCCGTGACACGCGCGATCAGCGATGCGGTGCCAGTGCCGGTGATCGCGTCGGGCGGCGTCGGTGCGTTGGATCATTTAGTAGCGGGTGTGAAGGAAGGCGGTGCGGATGCGGTATTGGCCGCGAGCATTTTTCATTTCGGGCAGTTCACCGTACCCCAGGCTAAGCGTTTCATGGCCGAGCATGGAGTTGAGGTACGGCTTTAGTCAGCGGGCGAGCGAAGCGTACAAACGCGATAGCGTTTTGGGCTCGGCCAGGGTCATGAATTCAATAAAATCATAAAGCCCTTGCTCGGCTTCGCGGCGGTCATCAAAGGGGCCCATCGGCGCACCTTCACGAGTCTTGAAATACCAATCACCGTTGACGACAAAAAAGCGATTGCGTCGCGACGGTACGCCACCCGCTTCACCTGCACGATTGAGGTTGATTGCCATAACCATTGAACTCGCTAAATTGGTAGGAATATAACCAAGCCGCTGGCGATTCTAACGACAATTTACAGAATGTACATATGCGTCAACACGGCTGCGCCAAAGCCTTGGCTGAATCATTACCTCAAGCACAGCCTTTTATCGAATTGCCAAATCGGCGCCGCAAGCCGGCCATTTTTCAGCCGGCTTTTTGGCACTTTTATTGTTTCGCGTCGGCCTGATTCGCGACGGCCGCGTCTTTAATTCGATCCATGCCGAACACATTCAAGCCCTTCAGTAACGTAAGCGCTTCGTACAACTGGTTATCGCTGATCAATTTATCCTGCGGCTCATCGCGACGAATCTTGCTGTTGCTTTCCTTGCCATCGCCATTGCGCAAATGGCCTTCGAGATCGGCCTCGGTAATATTATCGCCACGCGGCAACGCTTCGATTTTGGCGCGCTCGACCGTAATATCCGGCGCAATGCCATGTGCCTGAATCGAACGGCCGTTCGGCGTGAAATAACGGGCGGTGGTGAGCTTGATCGCGCTAGTTTCCGACAGCGGCATCACCGTTTGTACCGAGCCCTTGCCAAAACTTTCGGTGCCCATGATGACCGCGCGCTTATGATCCTGCAGCGCACCGGCGACAATTTCCGACGCCGACGCTGAGCCACCGTTAATCAATACGACAATCGGTAAGCCCTCGACGATATCGTCGGGTGTCGCACGAAATTGCGATTTCGAATTCGGCAGCCGTCCCTCGGTATAAACAATTAACCCGTCTTTAATAAACGCATCTGCAACATCAACCGCCGCCTGCAGCACACCACCGGGATTGTTGCGCAGATCGATCACGAAACCTTTCAGCGTTTTGCTTTCCTTGCGCAACTTTTCGATCGCCTTACGCATTTCAGTGCCGGTGTTAGCCTGGAATTGGGCGATGCGGATATAGCCGTAGCCCAGCTCCAGCGTGCGGCTTTTCACGCTGAGCACTTTGATCATGTCGCGTTTTAATTTCACATCGAACGGCTGCGCGGCACTCTCACGCATGATCGTGAGTTCGATTTCGCTGCCACGCGGTCCGCGCATCGCATCGACCGCCTCGTTCAGCGCCATGCCCTTCACCGGCTTGCCGTTGATTTTTACGATCACGTCACCCGCTTCAATACCGGCCTTTTGTGCCGGCGTATCATCGAGCGGGCTGATGACTTTGATGAAGCCATTTTCCAATCCGACTTCGAGACCGAGACCGCCGAACTCACCAGTGGTATTCACCTGCAATTCGTCGAAGGATTTCGCATCGAGATAAGTCGAATGCGGATCGAGACCGGCGAGCATGCCGCGAATGGCATTTTCGAGCAGCGTCTTGTCGTCGACTTCTTCGACATAGCTCTGCTTGATCTGATTGAACACATCGGCAAAGGTGCGCAATTCATCGAGAGGCAATTTGCCTTCATCGTTGCCTGCATCCTGTGCTAGCGCAGCGGTCGACAAAAATAATGTCACCGCAAAGGTATTGAACCAATGCCAATACTGCTTCTTCATGACTACCCTCTACGGTTACGTAAAAATAAAATTGCTGATCGATCGCGGTGCAATGGATTTGCGCTTATGCGCGCCGACACCAATCGGCCGGATCCGTCGGTGCACCCTTGTGACGGATTTCGAAATACAAACCCGCCTGTTGCTCACCACCCGTACTACCTACCGTGGCAATGGACTCGCCGGACTTAACGGCATCCCCGGTCGATTTAAGCAGCGTCTGATTATGCGCATACAAACTCAAATACCCATCACCGTGATCGATGATGATCAGCAGGCCCGAGCCGCGCAACCAATCCGCGAAGACGACACGGCCATTGTGAATGGCATGAACCACCTCGCCTTCACGGGCATTGATATTAATGCCCTGCCAGCGCATATCGGTGCCTTCGCGCAAACTGCCGAATTGATTTTCCGGACGGCCCGCCACCGGCCACGGCAGTTGTCCGCGCAATTCGCGAAAAGGTTGCCCGCCCAATACTGGCTGCAATTGCGAGCGGGCGATGGCATCGCGTTGTTTGGTTTCGCGATCACGTGCTTCTCGCTCGATTTTGCGCAGCACCTGCTCCAGTGCGACACGATCACGGGTACGCTGCCGCAACTGCTCATCCTTGCTTTGAATACTTTCGTTCAATTTCGCCAGCGTTCGCGCGCGCTCGGCACGCGCGCCGAGTAATTGCTCGCGCTGCTGATCCAGCTCGGTTTTGGCGCTGCGCAAAGCCACGGATTTTTCCTCGATCTGCGGCTCCAGCGCGTCGAGCTTGCTGATTAACTCGATATATGCGTCGATCTGCTCAGCGCGCGCGCGATTGAAATAATCGTAATACGCCATCGTGCGCCCGATCTTTTCCGGGTCTTCCTGATTCAGCAATGCTTTTAATTTATTTTGCTGACTCAGCTCGTACGCGGCGCGCACTTGACTAGCGATGTGCGTCTGCTGATCGCGCTTCGATTGTTGCAACGTCTGGCGCTGCTGCTGGAGTTTTTGCAGCTCGAGTTCTTGTTGACGCAACTGCTGCTGGATCTGCTGCATTTTTTTCTGTGTCGCGCCGATATCCGTTTCGGATTTTTTTAGATCGCCCTGCAACCGCGAGCGCTCATCTTTGAATTGCTGCAGCATTTGCTGCAACTTGTTCATTTCCGATTTGATCTGATCGAGCTGCTGGCGGGTGCCGTCGTTATCGGCCGCAAAAGTAGGCGCCGCCGTTAGCAGGCAACCGAGCACTGTCGCGCGAAACATCGAATGGAATCTCAAGTGAATTGCGCCAGATTGTGCCCTGTCATTTCCGCGGGCTGTGGAATTCCCATCAACGCCAGCAGGGTCGGCGCCACATCGGCGAGCTTGCCGCCGTTGGGCTGTAGCGTTAATTGACGCGAGCCAATATAAATGAACGGCACCAAATCAGTCGTGTGTTGCGTGTGCACCTGGCCACTGTCGTAATCCATCATTTGCTCGCAGTTACCATGATCGGCCGTGATCAATGCCTCCCCGTCGACCTCGCGCACCGCGGCGACCACGCGGCCCAAACAAGTGTCCAGCGCTTCCACTGCTTTTACCGCCGCCGCGAATATGCCGGTGTGACCAACCATATCGCCATTCGCGTAATTGCAGACGATCAAATCGAATTTGCCGCTCTTGATCGCCTCGACCAACTTGTCGGTGACTGCCGGCGCACTCATTTCCGGCTGCTGATCGTAGGTGGCGACGTGGGGCGATGGCACCAGAATACGCTCCTCGCCCGGAAATAATTCCTCGCGGCCACCGCTGAAGAAAAATGTCACATGCGCATATTTTTCGGTTTCAGCAATGCGCAGCTGCGTTTTGTTTAATTTCGATAAATATTCACCGAGGGAATTAGTCATCGTTTGCGACGGATAGGCACACAGTGCGTCGATGTCGGCGGCATATTCGGTAGTCATCACGAATGCCGCCAGTTGCGGGCAGCGGACGCGCACAAAACCGCTGAAATCTTTTTGCACAAACGCGCGCGTAATTTCGCGGGCGCGATCGGCACGAAAATTCATAAAGATGACCGCATCGCCATCGCTGATCGCGACTGCATCATCGCCACTTTTTTGAATCACGGTCGCCTTGACGAATTCATCATCCTCGCCCCGTTCGTACGCCGCACGCAAACCATCGACAGCGCTGTCGGCGCGATAGTCGGCTTTCGCCTGCGTCATCAAATCGTAAGCGGATTGCACTCGATCCCAGCGATTGTCGCGATCCATCGCGAAATAGCGGCCGATGATCGTAGCGATGCGCCCACATTGCAGCTGCGCCATTTTTGCGCTGAGCGCGCGCAACGAATTCTCCGCACTGCGCGGAGGCGTATCGCGGCCATCGAGAAACGCATGCACGTATACCTGTTTTGCGCCGCGCTTTGCCGCGAGTTCGACCATCGCATGAATATGATTTTCATGGCTGTGGACCCCGCCGCTCGACAACAGACCCAACACATGTACGGCCTTGCCAGCGGCGATCGCTTTATCGATGGCCGCGGTATAAACCGGATTGGTAAAAAAAGTGCCCTGTTCAATATCGAGATCGATGCGCGTGATGCTCTGGAAATCGACGCGACCCGAACCGAGCGCCATATGCCCGACTTCGGAATTACCGAACTGGCCAGCGGGCAAACCGACGTCGAGGCCCGAGCCGGAAATCAGCGCTTTCGGCGCACTGCCCCACAACTGATCCCAGGTCGGCTTGCGCGCGTGAAAAATAGCATTGTCCTGAGGATCTTCACGATATCCCCAGCCGTCGAGAATAATCAGAACACGAGGTTTTTTGCGGGATTCCATAACTATCGACAACACGCAGCGGAAAGCCCGGATTGTAGCTGGACGCTTACTGAATAACCATGCGCGCCCGCTGTGGCAAATAGGGACCGGCGTGTATACTTACGCGCCGATTTGGTGGCTCAGCCAATCGTTCATGTTCTAGCGCAGGCGACGATATTTTGATCTTTCTGGAATTCTTGACTCAACAATGGCCGCTCGCTACCGCATGGGCTGTAGCGGTGTTTCTACTGATATTGCATGAGGGTCGTCGCGGCGGCGCGACCGTGTCGCCGCAGCAATTGGTCAATCTGGTTAACGGCCAGCAAGCGGCGGTTATCGATTTGCGCGACACCGCCGATTTTCGCAAAGGCCATATCGTCGATGCGATCAATATTCCGTACAACAAGTTGAATGAACGCTTCGCCGAGTTGGAAAAGCTACGCGAGCGTCCGCTGATTCTCGTCTGCAAAATCGGCCAGTTCGCCGGCGCGGCGGGGAAACAATTGCGCGCAAAGGGATTCAGCCAGGTTTACCGTCTGCGCGGCGGCATCGGCGAATGGCAAAGCGCACAAATGCCGCTGATCAAGGGTTAACGGATCGGCGCGGATGGCGGATGTCACAATTTATACGACGACTTTTTGTCCGTATTGCGTCAGCGCCAAACGCCTACTTGAGCGCAAGGGTGTCGCGTATCGTGAAATCAATGTCGGCCACGATATGCAACTGCGCCTGGAAATGGAGCAGCGCAGCCGACGACGCACCGTGCCGCAAATATGGATCGGCGATCACCATGTCGGTGGCTGCGATGATCTGTATGCGCTTGAGCGCGCCGGCAAGCTCGATTCGCTGCTGACAAACGATCAATAATAATTCGACAGCTTCGGTTGCCGATCGAAAACAAAAACACAACGAGGATTTATCGATGACAGACAATCAACAGGCGCCGACTGATCAAGAACAGCAGTTCGCGATGCAGCGCATCTACATCAAGGACCTGTCTTTTGAGATGCCACTCGGTGCGCAGGTTTTCACCAAGCAATGGCAGCCGCAAGTGCAAGTCGATCTCAACACCAAAGCCGATCGCGTCAGCGACGATACTTACGAAGCGGTGCTGACTATCACGATCACTGCGAAACTCGGCGAAGAGACTGCCTTCCTGATCGAAGTGCAACAGGCCGGCGCATTCCATATTAAAGGCCTCGAAGGCGAGCAATTGCGCCGCGTGCTGATGATCATGTGCCCGACGATTCTGTTCCCCTACGCTCGCGAAACGGTTGATTCGCTGGCATTGCGCGGCAGCTTTCCGCCACTGATGCTGCAGCCGGTGAATTTCGAAGCCTTGTATGTGCAGGCGCAGCAGCAAAACCCTCAGCACTAATTTTCGAGCTCACACCAAATAAAAAGGCATCGCATTGCGATGCCTTTTTATTTGCGGCCAACTTTTTATTTACCGTCGACAAAGCCCCATTGTCGCCACACTTCGAACACCGCCACCGCGACGGTATTCGATAAATTCAAGCTGCGACTTTGTTCGCGCATTGGCAATCGCAATACCTGTTCGTGGGGCAGTGCCTGCAATAATTCCTGCGGCAGACCGCGACTCTCCGGCCCGAACAGCAGCGCGTCGCCGGCGCGAAATTCGGTGTCGGTGAATTGCCGCGCGCCTTTCGTACTGAATGCAAACAAGCGCGCCGGCTGACGCTGTAATAAATATGCATCGATGCTGTCATGCAATTGCACATCCGCCCACTCGCGATAATCGAGACCGGCACGGCGCAATTTTTTGTCATCCAACTCGAATCCAAGCGGCTTGATCAAATGCAGCTGCGCACCGGTGTTCGCACACAGGCGAATAACATTGCCGGTATTCGGTGGAATCTCTGGCTGATACAGCACGACGTCGAGTTTCATAGCGTCGGCCGATAAACCTTGATGTTACGAAAGCCCTGTTCAACTAAATGCGCCGCATGTAGACGACTCATCACGCCCTTATCGCAGTACAACAAATAAGTTTTGTCTTTTTCAAACGCCGCAAATTTCGTTTGCAGCTCGTAGAACGGAATTTTTTCGATACGCACATTGCCGGCGCGCAGCGGTTTACGCTCGGCCTCGGCGGGAGCACGAATATCGATGATCGGCGCATCCGCGAGCGGCGCGCTGAGAATTTCGATATCGGCTTGCTCTACTTCAACGTTCGCCACTTCATCAATATTGATAAATTGCGCTTGCGCTATCGCATCCGACAGCACGCTGAAATCGAATTTTGTTTCTTCATGTTCGACGCGTAACAATTTGGCGCGCGTCGTTGGCTTCACCGAAATGACGCCGCAATATTCGGGCATTTGCGCAGCGAATTGCTCGGTGCCGATGGCCGCCGCCATTTGAATGATTTCGCCCTTCGCCATCGTGATCAATGGCCGCAATACCAGCATATCCGTGGCACGGTCGATAACGGTCAGATTAGTCAGCGTCTGACTTGACACCTGCCCCACCGCTTCGCCAGTAACCAATGCGCTCGCATCTAATTTTTGCGCGACCTCGGTCGCTGCGCGCAACATCATCCGTTTCAAAATGACGCCCATGTGCGAGTCGTCAACGTTTTTCAGAAGCTCACCAACCACACGCTCGAATGGCACGGCAATAAATTTCACGCGCGATGATGCGCCGTATTTATTCCATAAGTAATACGCAACTTCTTTGACGCCAATTTCGTGCTGGCGCCCGCCGAGATTAAAGAAGCAAAAATGGGTGCGCATGCCGCGCCGCATCGTTAAATAACTCGCCACCGTGGAATCGAAACCGCCGGAGATCAGCGACACGATGGCCTCTTGACTGCCGATCGGAAAACCGCCGACACCGGCAAACCGCTCATTGACGATAAAGAGTCGATCATCGCGAATTTCAACGCGCACCACCGCATCGGGATTGCGCATCTCCACGCCGCGCGCGCCACTGTTCTGATTCAGCTCGCCACCGATATAGCGTTCAACATCAAGCGAGTTGAATGGGTGTGTACCGGAACGTTTGCAGCGCACATGGAATGTCTTGTCGCGCAATCGATCGCTCCATAGCGCCGCCGTCTTCACATAGGCATCGTGCAAATCGACAAACGGATATTCCAGCACTTCGAGAAAGTACGCGATGCCGGGCGTGCAGCGCAGAATATCGATCAGAGCCTGCTGCCGCTCGTGGTCCGCGCACTGCGTTTCAATCGTAAGCTTGTCCCAGTCGCGTTCGATCTGAATATCGGCATCGATCAATTTCATTTGCACGCGCAAGTTATCGCGCAGCATTTTGGTGAGCTGCTTGCGCACGATCCGGCTCTTGATCGTAATCTCCGGAAAGAATTTGACGATGAACTTCATGGCGTGGCTGTCCGCAAAAGGGGCGCAATTATACCTTCCATCGCGGATCGGTTAAGGCGTATGGTTGGCACCGCTATAGGGCATCGCGCACCAAGGCAATGCACCAAACTGACTCTGTACTGACTTCGCCGCCCCAATATCTCTCCAATTCAGCGGGTTGACCCGAGCGATCCAGTGGCATAGAGCCTGCATTGCCAGCGCCAAGCCTGCACATATATAGCAGCAGTGAGTAATTTCCCGAATCGGCGATATAATCGTCCGCCTTTTGTGCTCCTGGCGGCCGTATGGCCGCTAATAATTGAAACCCTGACGGAGGAAATCCAGAAATGTCAGAGAAAACTCTGCAACTGATAAAAGATAATGACGTGCGCTGGGTCGACCTGCGCTTCACCGATACCCACGGTAAAGAGCAGCATGTGACCTACCCGGCGAGTACTGTCGACGCCAACACCTTCGTCACCGGCAAAATGTTCGACGGCTCTTCGATCGCCGGCTGGAAAGGCATCAATGACTCCGACATGATTCTGTTGCCGGATGATTCGACCGCTGTGCTCGACCCGTTCTTCGATGATCCGACCGTCATCCTCCGCTGTACCATCGTCGAGCCGGCTACCGGCCAAGGCTATGAGCGCGATCCGCGTTCGGTCGCTGCTCGCGCTGAAGCGTATTTGAAATCCACCGGCATCGCCGATACCGCGCTGTTCGGACCCGAACCCGAATTCTTTATTTTTGACGATGTGAAGTGGCACGCCAATATTTCCAGCGTTGGCTACACGATCAGCTCGTCGGAAGCGGCTTGGTCGTCGCATAAAGAATTCACCGAAGGCAACATGGGCCACCGCCCCGGCATCAAAGGCGGCTATTTCCCAGTACCGCCGGTCGATTCGCTGCACGACATCCGCGCCGCCATGTGCGACGCCATGGAGTCGATGGGTCTGGTACTCGAAGTGCACCACCACGAAGTCGCAACCGCCGGTCAGTGCGAAATCGGTGTTGGCGCCAATACGCTGGTGAAGAAAGCGGACGAGGTGCAGATCCTCAAGTACTGCGTACACAACGTTGCCCATGCTTACGGCAAAACCGCTACCTTCATGCCGAAGCCACTGGTTGGCGACAACGGCTCGGGCATGCACGTGCACCAATCGTTGTCGAAAAACGGCGTCAACCTGTTCGCTGGCGATGCCTATGCCGGCCTGTCGGAACTGGCGCTGTTCTACATCGGCGGTATCATCAAGCACGCGCGCGCACTGAATGCGATCTGTAACCCGGGCACCAACTCCTACAAGCGTCTGGTTCCTGGCTTCGAAGCACCGGTCATGCTGGCTTACTCCGCGCGTAACCGCTCGGCGTCGATCCGAATTCCGTATGTCACCAGCCCGAAAGCACGCCGCATCGAAACGCGCTTCCCGGATCCATCAGCTAACCCGTACCTGTGCTTCGCGGCATTGATGATGGCCGGTCTCGACGGCATCCAGAACAAGATCCACCCCGGTGATGCTGCCGATAAGGATCTGTACGACCTGGAACCGGAAGAAGCCGCGGCGATTCCGACCGTGTCGCACACCTTGGAAATGTCGCTGGCAGCACTGGACGCCGATCGCGGCTTCTTGACCGCTGGTGGCGTATTCACCAACGAAATGCTCGACGCGTACATCGCACTGAAAAAGCAACACGTAGAGCGTCTGAACATGACCACTCACCCGGTCGAGTTCGAGCTGTACTACAGCTGCTAATCACACACAGGCACCACCTAAAGCCCGCCTATTTTGGCGGGCTTTTTTTTGCCCGGCCGTGGATCAATAATGGCTGCCGCAACTCTTGAGGATTTCCGGATGAAGCCGTCGCATTTGATCTACGTACTGACCCTAGCGATCGCAGCACCGAGCATTGGGCAAACCGTGTATCAGTCGACCGATGCGCAAGGCAATCCAGTCTTCACTGACAAACCCAAAGGCAACGCCAAACCAGTCGAGCTGCGCCCGGTAAATACCACCCCCAGCATCACGCCAAATGGATCACGGCAATCGACGCCACAGCCGTCATTCGCGGGCTATCAAAGTGTGTCGGTAGCGGTGCCATCGAGTATCCCCAACGGACTCGCGCCGGTCACAGTGGGTATTGTCACCCAACCCGCGCTGCAGCCCGGCCACAGCTGGCAGCTATCGTTGGATGGCGTAGTCGTGGCGGCCGGTGCGGGCGCGAGCACGACGCTCGATCAGATGGAGCGCGGCACGCATCAATTTACCGTGAGTATCATCGATCAGAGCGGCACCATCGTCGGTCAATCAGAGCCTGTCGAGGTGTTTGTGTTCTGGCCTTCGAAAAATCGCTAACTTAACGCCCCACTTTGGCGCAGAATGATTTCATGACGCGCCATCCCCGCTCGTTTTCCCTTCGGGCAACTACGCACTTGCACCCGAAAGCGGCATAGGTCGCTGCCGCTACGGTGCGCGACTCCTAGAGACCAATGCGCAGCGAGCGGTGCCAGCACCATTTCTGGACATGGTTTGGAAATTGCATTTTGCGTGCAGCAAGCCTGCCTTCTTCAAAATGACCAGCAATAATCTATGGCCGCCGATACGCTGCACACACGGATTCTCGATAACCTCAAAACGGCCATTTTGCTGGTCGAACCCGATCTAAAAGTGGGCTATATCAATTCGGCTGCGGAAGCGCTGCTGGAAATTTCCGGCAGTCGCATGCTCGGCGAGCCGATTACCAGCTTATTCGTTGAAGAAGGCAATACCGTCGCCGGTTTGCGCGAGGCAATTCGCAGCGGCAGCGCGTATACCAAACGCGAAACCGTGCTGACCTTGACCAGCGGCCAGCAGATCACCGTCGACTATGCCGTCAGCCCAATCCTGCAGGACGACAAGCGCATGGCACTGGTACTCGAGGTACAGCCGCTCGATCGTATGCTGCGCATCAGTCGTGAGGAGGGCATTCTCAGCTCGCAGCAAAACACGCGCGCGCTGGTACGCGGTCTCGCGCACGAAATCAAAAATCCACTCGGCGGTTTGCGCGGCGCCGCGCAGCTGCTGGCGCGCGAGCTACCCGATATCGCACTGAAGGATTACACCAATATCATCATCGAAGAAGCCGATCGGCTGCGGAACCTGGTCGATCAGATGCTCGGCCCGCACAAGGTGCCGGATAAAAAGCCGCTGAATCTGCATGAAGTGCTCGAACGTGTGCGGCACCTGCTTGAGGCCGAAACCAAAGGCCAGATTCGCTTCGTGCGCGATTACGACCCGAGCCTTCCCAATTTGCTCGGCGATAAAGAGCAGTTGATTCAAGCAGTGCTAAATATTGTGCGCAACGCGGTGGAAGCGATTAACGGCATGACGGTGCGTCCGCCGCGCCCGACGATTTTGTTGCGCTCGCGCGCGTTACGGCAGTTCACTATCGGCACGCAACGACATCGGCTGGTGGCGAAGGTAGAAATTATCGACAACGGCCCCGGCGTCATCGCCGATCTGCTCGAAACGATCTTTCTGCCGATGGTCAGTGGCCGTCCCGACGGCACCGGCCTTGGCCTCTCGATTTCACAATCGATCATCAACCGCCATAGCGGCCTGATCGAGTGCCATAGCCAGCCGGGGAGCACCACCTTTTCACTCTACATTCCTCTCGATTTGTCCTGATATTTCCCCTAGCGGAGCCCAATTAGCATGAGTAAAGCGAACACAGTATGGATCGTCGACGATGATCGCTCGATCCGCTGGGTGCTGGAAAAAGCCCTGAACCAGGCAGGTATTCGCACTCAGGCGTTCGATAGTGCCGAGGCGATCAGCTACGAACTCGCGAACGCACAACCGGATGCGGTGATCAGCGACATCCGTATGCCAGGCATCGACGGGCTTGAGCTGCTGGCGAAGCTGGGCCGCGATTTTCCCGGCATGCCGGTGATTATCACGACCGCGCATTCGGATCTCGACAGTGCCGTGGCCTCCTACCAGGGCGGCGCCTTCGAATATCTACCCAAACCCTTTGATATCGACGAAGCGGTCGCCGTAACCAAGCGCGCACTGGCGCATGCGCGCGAACGGCGGATTCAACCCGAGCCGGAAGTGGCGCACGCGACACCGGAAATCATCGGCGAAGCACCGGCGATGCAGGAAGTGTTTCGCGCCATCGGCCGGCTGTCGCATTCAAATATCACCGTGTTGATCAACGGCGAATCCGGGACCGGCAAAGAATTGGTGGCGCGTGCACTGCACCGTCACAGTCCGCGTTCGGGCAAGCCATTCATTGCGCTGAACATGGCCGCGATTCCGCGCGATCTGATGGAATCCGAATTGTTCGGCCATGAGAAGGGGGCGTTCACCGGTGCTGCCCAACAGCGCCAGGGCCGCTTCGAACAGGCCGATGGCGGCAGTTTATTTCTCGATGAAATCGGCGACATGCCGGCCGAAACGCAAACACGGCTGCTGCGCGTGCTGGCCGATGGCGAGTTCTACCGGGTCGGCGGCCATACGCCGGTCAAGGTCGACGTGCGCATCATCGCCGCCACCCACCAGAACCTGGAAAAGCTGGTGCAGGAACACAAGTTTCGCGAGGATTTGTTCCACCGGCTGAACGTCATCCGCATTCATATTCCAAAGCTGTCCGATCGGCGCGAAGACATTCCGAAGCTGATGGGTTATTTCTTCAAGAAAGCAGCGGAAGAGCTGAGCGTCGAACCGAAAGTGCTGGCTCCAGAAACCGAAACCTTTCTGACCAAGCTCGAATGGCCGGGCAATGTGCGCCAACTGGAAAATACCTGCCGCTGGATCACGGTAATGGCATCCGGCCGCGAAGTGCACGTCGGCGATCTACCACCGGAGATGCTGCACCAAAGCCAGGAAACGATCACAGCCGCCGGCGGTGAATGGCAAGAAAGCCTGCGTAAATGGGCCGATCAGGAACTCGGCCTCGGCCATGAGAATCTGCTCGATACCGCAGTGCCGATCTTCGAACAAATCATGATCGAAACCGCGCTCAAGCACACCAATGGGCGCCGCCGCGATGCCGCAGTCCTGCTCGGCTGGGGTCGCAATACCCTAACGCGCAAGATCAAAGAACTGGGCATGGGCGACGACGATGGCGGCGACGAGGACGATTGATGCGCTCAGCGGCGCACCGGTTGAAACTGCGCCGCTGCAGTGACAGCAGTCTAGAAACGATCCGGCCGAAACATCGCGTCGTGGCCGCCATCGATAAATAACACCGCCCCCGAAATAAACGACGCCTGCGGACTCAGCAGAAATGCCACCGCCTCGGCCTGGTCTTCGGGATAACCTGGACGCCCGATGGGAATGCTCTCAACGAACGCCTTGATGCCCGGCCCGAAGATCGGATCGGCCAACCCGGCCTTGGTCAGCGCGGTCTCGGTGTAACCCGGCGCGATCGCATTCATACGAATGCCAATACCCGCATACTCAGCGTTGTGGCGCCGCATCCAGCACGCCAGCGCGAACTTGCTGCCGCCGTAAGCGGTCTGGCCGTCGAGCGCCGCGATCAGCTCGCTGGCGCGCGCTTCGTCGCCGGCGGCCAACGCCTGCAGATAATCGGCGTTGTATTCCATCAGCGTGGCTGAGTTGGAGCTGATCAGTACGATGGCGCCGCGCTTTTTCGCAAGGCTGTCCTTAAGCCCTTCGACCAGCACCACGGTACCGAAGAAATTGATTTTCGGAATCGCCGTGATCGGATTTATCTGCGGGCCGACGCCGGCACACGGCACCAGGCCATCGAGCCCCGCCGGCGCCGCGGCCAGAATGCCGGCGATCGCTGTCTGTCTGCCGGCAGCGCTACCCAGATCGACATTGATGTCGGCATTGCGTAAGTCAACCGACACCACCTGATGACCCAGGCTTTTCAACTTGCTCACAATGCCCGCACCAATGCCGCTGGCGCCGCCCGTTACCGCATAAATGCCCATTTTTTATTCTCCGCGTGATGGATTGGAATCAATATCGAACTCGTCGAGTAACACTTCGTACAAGCGATTGACGATGCGATCGACCACCTTGCGCGTCGCCGGTGCATTGTCCGCCTCGGCAATCGCATGAATGGCTTCAGCGGATAACCCGCGCATTAACCGCAAGCCGATCTGCAGCTCAAGCCAATCGCGCGAGGTTGCATCAGCCAGCGCGCGCGCGTGTTTCGATACTTCGCTGTTTACCCAGCGATCGCGACCGAGAATGTTGGGGCTGTCGATTAGCACAATGCGCCGAAATCCGGCTTCGTTGCTCAGTGTCAGCAACGCTTTCCAGCGTTTTTTCATCGCCATCAATGGATCGGCTTCGCGCACCTTGTTGCATGCATCGATGATGCGCTGCTCGGCCGCCTCGTTGACCGCGGCAAATAAATTCTTCTTGTTGCCGAAGTGGTGATAGATCGCGCCGATCGTCAAATCGCAATCGCGTGCAATATCCTCAAGCGATGTATCGGCATAGCCACGCTCACCAAATAAGCGCGTCGCACTGTGCAGCAATCCCTGCGTAGTCGTTTCGGTACGCTCTTGCTGACTGCGCTGGATACGAGCCATCGCGTTCTCCCTGAAGTAATTTGCCGTGAAATCGTGAAGTGGTTATGCGGTAACCGCGATGCACATGGTACCGCTATGCAATTTTACATAGCAATACTACGTTTTATTAATGCCGCAATGACAGCGCCAACGCAGCTGTTGAACTCGTGGTGTGAGCGAGGAGAGGAGGGTACGCTAAAAAGCGAATTCAGCTTTGACGAGTACTGAGCTGCGCAGCCAGCAAGGTACGAAATTCCGGCGAGCGTTCGCTTAACTCCAGCACACTGCCACAGGCAATCAATTTGCCGTGTTGCAGTAACAACACTTCATCGAAATGATCGAGCAGATGCAAACGGTGAATAGACGAGACGATACAACTATTGCCAAACGCTGCGAATAAACCGTCGTACACCGCGCGTTCGGTGGTGGAATCGAGGCTTGCCGTCGGCTCATCGAGCAACAGCAAACCACAGTGCTGCGCCGCAATAATGCCACGCGCCAATGCCACGCGCTGCCGTTGCCCGCCCGACCAATTCGCACCGCGCTCGGCGACATGCGCATTCAGATCGTGCGCAAAGGTATCGGCATGCGCGGTGGCCAGCGCAACCGCTAAAGCATCTTCAGTGAGTTGTTCGCCGCGCTCCGGCAGCAATAAATTTTCGGCGAGTGTGCCTTCGAAGATTTCGGATTCCTGCGGAATTAACGTTGCCGTCGTGCGCAATTGCAGCGCAGCGGCAAGTGGTGTGGCGATATGAGTTTCATCGACGAGCAATTCGATCTGCTGCGCCACATACAGCCCAGACAAAATTCGCAGCAGCGTGCTTTTACCGGAACCGCTGCCACCGATCAGTGCGTAGCGCTTGCCGCGTCGCAGCGTGAAATTCAAATCATCGAGCACTGGCGTCGCAACCGGCGCGTGATAAAAACTTAAACCGTGAATCGTCAGCGTGCGCCATGCATTATTTGTATTCGATACGGAATTCGTCGAGCGCTGCGCGAGATGCGAAACCTCCGCATCCCAAATAACATCGGCGCTCGCGTAATCGGCCTGTTGGCGCGCGAAGCTTTGAAAATGCGCGGCGATGGCGGTAATCACGCCGCCGGCCTGCGATGAATATTCGTAAACCATGAACAAATTGCCGAGCGGTAACGTCGCCGTAGAATTATTCGCAGCAGCTGCGCTAGCGATGAGACCACGCGTCGTGAGATAAACATAAACCGCCACCAGCCCGCAGCTCAGCGCGATACTGAGAATATCGACGGTGCACCACTTCCATTCGTTCAACACAATCGATTTGCGCAGCGAGGTATAAATCGCCAATAAGCGGCGCTCGGTTAATTGTTGTATGCCATGCACCATGCGCAATGCATACACGCTGAATACATTGCCAAGACCATCGAGTAACGCTGCGCTATAGCGGCGTTCGGCATTATTTTCACTGTGCGCCAATTGCACCATTACGCGATCGAAGCGCACGATCGCGAACGCAATCAGCGCGTATCCAGCCATCGCCAATAAACCCACTGGTGGCGCAATCAGCCACAGCGCGATCACCGGGCCGATCAGTCGCACTGCATTCTGCAGATAAATAAATTGGCTCTGGCCGAAGTCGTACAGCGCGCCGCTGCTTTGGCGCACGCGATGCGCGGTTTCGCCAGAGTGATGCGTCGAGTGCCACGACAACGGCAGCGACAGCGCGCGCTGAAGTAATTCGCCGGAGAGATTTTGTCGCACCGCAAGCGCGATATTGCGCTCGAGCACACGACCCGGCCCATGCAGCAACCAACTCGCCACCGTGGCACCAAAAATCAACAGCAATAATTTTGCTGCTTCGTCTAAACCGGCGAGCCCATGTTGTTGCAGCGTGTTGATGGCGCGCCCCGATAAATACGGCACGCCGAGTTTGAATAATTGCGAGGCTAGCAGCAGTGCAAAAGCAGGAACGACCCAACGCCGGCTCGCGCCCGCGTATTGCCATAAATCGCGATAAAGCCGCCGCAGTCCCGCAGCGCGGGCCGGCGCAGACATCAGCTACGTGATTTCAACAAATCGCGAATTTCGGTGAGCAGTTCCTGTTCTCTGGTCGGCGTTGGCGGTGCTTCGGGAGCGGCCGGAGCGGGGCGCTTCAATTTATTGATGCCTTTAATGGCGAGAAAAATCACAAATGCGACGATGGCGAAATCGACGATGGTCTGAATAAATTTGCCATAGGCGATTACCACCGGTTTACCGTCGGCGGTTTCGTGAATCGCTGTAGCAAGACTGCTGAAATCGACACCACCGAGTAGCACACCGATCGGCGGCATGATCACATCGCCCACCAGCGACGTAACGATTTTGCCGAACGCAGCGCCAACGATGACACCGACCGCCATATCGACGACATTTCCCTTCACTGCAAATTCTTTGAATTCTTGTAGCAGGCCCATGGCATTCTCCCGAGATTAAATGTCGAAATTTTATTGCGTCAACACGACGATTTAGCCAACGAAATTAAAAAGCGTCAACCGCCGCCACGCAATTGCGGATTCGCCAGGCTGAAGTTGTACAAGCGGTATCGATGATTGCTCACGATAATTGTCGCGGTCAGTGCGGCACTGCCGTTTTCGAATTGCGCATTACCGTGATAACTAAGCAGAGTATTGCGATTGAACAGCGATAATGCCGCGGTCAAGCGCGCGAATCGCAATTGTTCGATTTGCTTGAAGGCGCCGAGCGCACGATAGCGATCGATTAATGCATCGAGCTGCGCGTTGTCGACCGTCTGCAATGCTTCGTCCGCTAACTGCCGGCGCAATGCCTCGCGCTGCCAACTGCCGATGTCGGTCAACGCCGCGTTCAGAAATTGCGTCGCTGCGGCATCGTAACGTTGCTGCTGTTGACTCGAATACCAATACAACCCGCCGACGATCGCGAGCAGTACGATCGTCGCCAGTTGCAGCGGTTTGTTTAGCAGCATGTTTAACGTGGACTTAATCGGTTTTTGCGTGGCGCGCGCCGTACGTGAAATACAGCACAAGCCCGATCACCAACCATACCGCCAGCCGAATCCAGGTGTCCCCCGGCAGACCCAACATCAATGCCAATGCTGATAACGCGCCGAGTGGCGCGATCAAGCCGATCATCGGCACGCGGAACGGGCGCGGCATATCCGGCCGCACTTTGCGCAGCACCAGCACGCCGATGCACACCAACACGAACGCGGCAAGCGTACCAATGCTGACCAGTTCGCCGACCAGACCGATCGGAAACAAACCCGCTATCAATGCCACGACAATCCCGGTCGCGAGCGTAGTCGGAATCGGCGTGCGTGTTTTCGGATGCACGCGCGAGAAGATCGGCGGCAATAAACCGTCGCGCGACATCGAATAGAAAATACGGGTCTGACCGAGCAATAGCACCAACACCACCGTGGTCAGGCCAGCGATAGCGCCGAGCTTCACCACTGGCGCGAACCAGCTGACACCGAGTGTGTCGATGCCGACAGCAATTGGATCGGGCACATTGAGCTGATCGTACGGCACGATGCCTGTCAGTACATACGCAACGCCGACGTACAAGCCGGTGCACAACAGCAGCGAGCCGATGATGCCAATCGCCATGTCGCGCTGCGGATTTTTCGCCTCCTGCGCTGCACACGACACCGCGTCGAAACCGATATACGCGAAGAACACCACACCCGCTGCGCGCAATACGCCACCCCAGCCGAAATTACCTTCGCCATCGGCGGGCGGAATGAATGCGCCGTCCGGATTCCCCATCGTGACCCAGTTGCTGTGATCGACAGAACCGAGACCGAGCGCGATAAAGGCGATCACGACAACTAATTTCACTGCGACGATGACATCGTTGAAGCGCGCTGATTCGCGCGTACCAATCGCGAGCAGCGTCGAGGTAAACAGCACCACGATCATTGCCGGCAGATTGATTAACGAGCCGGTCGCATACCAAGCGCTTTCAGCCGGGTCGAAGCTCAGCGGCGCCTGCGATAACGCGGCGGGAATCACCAGGCCGAAATTCTTCAGAAAGCTGACGACATAACCGGACCAGCCGATTGCCACCGTAGCAGCGGCCACCGCGTATTCGAGAATCAAATCCCAGCCGATCATCCAGGCGATGAACTGGCCCATCGTCGCGTAGGTATAGGTATATGCGGAGCCGGCCACCGGCACCGCCGAGGCCATTTCGGTGTAACACAACCCAGCGAACACACAAACGAAGGCAGCCGCGAGGAACGACAGCATCACCGCGGGGCCGGCGTGTGCGGCGGCGGCATGCCCACTCAGAACAAAAATGCCTGCACCGATAATGCAGCCGATGCCGAGCGTCACCAGGTTCCATGCGGTCAAGCTGCGCTTCAATCCGTGTTCGGTATCGGCGAGGCCGGCGTGCAAAGACTCGACCGATTTGCGAGCCCAGTGGTTAATCATGGGGTTATCTCCGTCATTTTTCTTGTTGGTATGGCTGCGGCGGGCGCTAGTGTGTTTCAGCTCGCGCTGTTTTCACAGCAAAAATTTTTCCAACCAGCGGTTTTCATAGCAGAAATTGCGCCACACGACGCCGGGACGCTCGTCATCGGGCGCGGGGCCGGCACGGTGAAAATACCTAGCATGTCCACGCCACGCGCTGAGGTATAATGCGCGCCTTTTTCGCGGCACCCGGATCGGGGCTGCTTTAACCCGCCCCTTCTGAGGTCTGTGTTGTGATCGAGAAACTCCGCAATATCGCCATTATCGCCCACGTCGACCATGGCAAAACCACACTGGTCGACAAGCTGCTGCGCCAGTCGGGTACGCTCGACCGCCGCGATGTCGGTACCGAGCGCATCATGGATTCGAACGATCAGGAGAAGGAGCGGGGTATCACGATTCTCGCCAAAAACACCGCGATCAACTGGAACGGCTACCGTATCAACATCGTCGACACCCCCGGCCACGCCGACTTCGGCGGCGAAGTCGAGCGCGTATTGTCGATGGTCGATTCGGTTTTGCTGCTGGTCGATGCCGTCGATGGCCCGATGCCACAAACCCGTTTCGTAACGCAGAAAGCGTTTGAAAACGGCCTGAATCCGATCGTCGTCGTCAACAAAGTCGATCGCGACGGCTCGCGCCCGGATTGGGTGGTCGATCAGGTGTTCGATCTGTTCGATCGTCTCGGCGCCACCGACGAGCAACTCGATTTCCCGATCATTTTCGCGTCGGCTCTGCTCGGCAAAGCCGGCGAAGACTACGCCGATCTGGCCGAAGATCTGACCCCGCTGTATCAAGCGATTGTCGATAAAGTGCCGGCGCCGAAAGTCGACGTCAACGGCCCGTTCCAGATGCAGATTTCCGCGCTGGATTATTCGAGCTACGTCGGCGTTATCGGGGTTGGCCGCGTCACGCGTGGCAGCGTCAAACCCAATACGCCGGTCACCGTGGTCGGCGCCGATGGCACCACACGCAACGGCCGCATCCTGCAGGTGATGGGTTATCTCGGTCTGGAGCGCCAGGATGTCGAGACTGCCGAGGCGGGCGACATTATCTGTATCACCGGTATCGACGGCCTGAAAATCTCCGACACCATTTGCGATCCGCAAAAGCCCGAAGCATTACCGCCGCTGACCGTCGACGAACCAACCGTGAGCATGACCTTCCAGGTCAACGACTCGCCGTTCGCTGGCAAGGAAGGCAAGTACGTTACGTCGCGCAATATCAAAGAACGTCTCGAGCGCGAGCTGATCGCGAACGTCGCGCTGCGCGTCGAGCCGGGCGAAACGCCGGATAAATTCCGCGTGTTCGGCCGTGGCGAATTGCATTTGTCGGTGTTGATCGAAAATATGCGCCGTGAAGGCTTTGAAATGGGCGTGTCGCGCGCCGAAGTCGTGCAGAAAGAAGTGAACGGCGAAATTCAGGAACCGTATGAACAGGTCGTGATCGACTGCGAAGAACAGCATCAAGGTTCGGTGATGGAAGAGCTCGGCCGCCGTAAAGCCGATCTGAAAAACATGATGCCGGACGGCAAAGGCCGGGTGCGTCTGGAATTCATCGTGCCATCGCGCGGTATCATCGGTTTCCGCTCGCAATTCATGACGATGACGCAGGGCGGCGGCATCATGACCAGCGTGTTCGATCACTACGGCCCGGTCAAAATCGGCGAAGTGGCGCAGCGTCAAAACGGTGTGTTGATTTCGATGGTGGCCGGCAAGGCGCTCGGCTTCTCGCTGTTCGCATTGCAAGAGCGCGGCCGCATGTTCATCGAGCCGAACGTTGAAGTGTACGAAGGCCAAGTTATCGGCTTGCATTCGCGCGGCAACGATCTCGCGGTCAACCCGACCAAAGGTAAGAAGCTCACCAACATGCGCGCATCCGGAACAGATGAAAACATCGTGCTGACACCACCAATTCGTCACAGCCTGGAACAGGCACTCGAATTCATCGAGGACGATGAACTGGTCGAAGTCACACCGCTCAGCGTGCGCCTGCGCAAAAAATACCTGACTGAAATCGAGCGCAAGCGTGCGGGCGTGAATAAAGTTTGACGCTGTAGCACGACAACAAAAAAGGGCGCAATTTTTTGCGCCCTTTTTTATTTGTCACTATCGATTCCTCAAACGCTTGCCACTCAGTTAACCGCGAAGCACCGATGCCGATATTCGGGGCTCCATTTATGCGCTTCGCGTGCATCGGTAATATTGCCGCCGATATCCGCACCATTGACGCCCGCTGATGCAACTCTGCTGCGCTGCGCCGCTCTATAAATAAACAAGTCCGAATAATTCTCGCATGCGGACGTGCTATGACAGAGACGGCCTCCATCGAATTTCCGGTAGAAGTTCTCGCGGCGGATGTTGCCGTAGCTATGCACAGCGTCGGTTTGCGTTATGTCGATGATTCGCAGCCGGGAATTACGCGCCGCATGGTGCGCGGCGAATTTCATTATTTTCTACCGGACGGCACGCGGCTGCTCGATGAAGAAGAACTGGCGCGTATTCGCAAACTCGCGATTCCACCCGCATATAACGAAGTGTGGATCTGTCCGCGCGCCGATGGTTATTTGCAGGCGACCAGCCGCGATGCACGCGGACGCAAACAGTATCGATATCACCCGCAATGGCGCCAGTTACGCGATGCCACCAAATATCATCACATGCTCGCATTCGGTCGTGCGCTGCCGAAAATCCGGCGACGCGTGCGTCAGGATTTACTGCGTCCAACATTGTGTCGCGAAAAAGTATTGGCTACGGTGGTGCGCTTACTCGAAACCACATTGATCCGCGTAGGTAACGAAGAATATGCGCGCACCAATAAATCGTTCGGGTTGACCACGCTGCGCAATCGCCACGTTATTATTTCTGGCAATCGTCTGCTGTTTCGATTTCGCGGCAAGAGTGGCCAGCAGCACGAAATCACGCTCAGCGACGCGCGGCTGGCGCGTATCGTTAAACGCTGTCGGGAATTACCCGGTCAGGAATTATTTCAATATGTGGATGATGACGGAACGCGCCACGCGATCAATTCCACCGATATCAACGCCTATCTCAAAGAAATCACCGGCGAGGATTTTACCGCGAAGGATTTTCGTACGTGGGCGGGCACAGTGCTGGCCGCATTAGCGCTCGCGGATATCGAACAATTCAGCAACGCGACTGAAGCTAAACGCAATATCGTGCGGGCTATCGAGAATGTGGCGAACCTGCTCGGCAATACACCAGCCATCTGCCGGCGCTGTTATGTGCATCCGGAAATCATCGAAGCGTATCTCGATCAAACACTGGTACCCACGCTGCAGAACAGGCGCGGCAGTTTGCGCGATCGCGCGCTAGCCGGCTTGCATAAACATGAGCAGGCAGTGATGGCGTTATTAACTGCCCGCCTGCGCAAACGCAAGCGCTGATATTAAGTTGCTATCACAAAAAACTCCGACTGAAATAACTCGCACTGAAGCAAATTACAAAGCACGGCCATCGTATGGATTGACCGGCACCAAACCCAGATCGATATTTTCTAGACAACGAATATTAATCGCCGCCATGCGGTTGCCCTTGGGATCAGTCGCCACCGCATAGGGATGAATACCGCACACCGCACAGAACCGATGTTCGATGGCATGTTTGTTAAACAGATACGTCATTGCATTTTCTTCCGGCGTTATAAAATTCACTTTTTCGCGCGGCACAAACCAAAGCAGCGAGCCTTTGCGCTGACAGATTGAACAATTGCACGACAACGCATTTTCGATAGTGCCATCGACTTCAAAAGCAACGCGACCGCAATGACAACTTCCACGATAGTTCATAATTAGCCTCCAACGTTTACGCACAGTAAGATCAGTTATGCGCCATATTGCGCAGCCGAACGAATCACTTTGCCATCGTCATCCAATTCGAACCATTCGGCTGCCGGTCGTCCATCGTGGCGCCGATATTGAATGATGATCGTCGCTACGCCCCATAGCACCGTTTGCAATTCGAATTTTAAGCTGGGCGATCGCGCCAATGCTTTGCTCCAATACGCACCGACAGCGGCTTTTCCTTTTAATTTGCCTGACGGTTCGCCGGCAATCTCCACCATAAAAGGCGACGAAAACTCAAACTCATCCGTGTAATGCTCAAGGATTCGATTCAAGTCATGGCTGTTCCATGCCGCAATCCATTCTGCGGCAAAGCGCTCCGCTGCGAGCTGTTGCATTCATTACTCCTTTATAAATGACTATTATCGATTGTAGGTTTTAGCGATTCGCGCGCGCAGAGGGGATGGACCTTAATCAAAGGCCGTTAAATCATTGGCCAAGCGCGCCGCAGAATCGCCATGCAATCAGGTCTCGCCGGCAGTGTACCGTACGCAAATCCGCCCTCACGATCGAGTCGCGTTGCGATAAACGCTTCGGCGTTAATTGCAGGCGCATGCCGCAACATCAATTTCGCCTGCAATACCAACGCGAATGTTTCAACGAGCTGACGCGCCTGATTTTCCAGTTGCTCTGGTTGCGCAAGCAACGTTTTGATTTTGCTAATCGCGTGCGCGATGCGGCGATCATTCGTGGCATCGCCGATTTCATCGAACAATAATTGCAATGCTTCGGGTTCGCGCTGCAATGCACGCAGCACATCGAGACAAATCACGTTGCCTGAACCTTCCCAAATGCTATTGAGCGGCGCTTCACGATACAAACGCGGCAACATCGATTCCTCGACATAGCCGGCGCCACCCAAACATTCCATCGCTTCGTATACCAGATTCGGCGCGCGCTTGTTTACCCAATATTTTCCAATCGCGACGATCGTGCGTGCGAATAATGCCGCATTTTTATTTTTCGATGATTCGTCGTACGCCCGCGCAATGCGCAGCGTCAGCAGCAATGCCGCTTCGGCTTCGAGCGCAAGATCGGCGAGCACGTTTTGCATCAGCGGTTGCTCGACCAAGCGCTTGCCGAAGGCGAGACGATAATTGGTGTGATGCACCGCCTGCACGAACGCCTGACGCATCAATCCCGCCGCTGCCAGACACGTATCGAGCCGCGTGTGATGCACCATCTCGATAATGGTTTTTACGCCTCGGCCTTCGTCGCCAACGCGCCATGCGAAGGTATTGTTGTATTCGATTTCCGACGATGCATTCGAACGATCGCCCAATTTGTCTTTCAGGCGTTGGATAAAGAAATGATTGCGCGTGTTATCGGGTTGCCAACGCGGCACAAAAAAACAGGTGAGGCCATTAGCGGTTTGCGCCAGCGTTAAAAAGCCATCACTCATCGGCGCCGAACAAAACCATTTGTGGCCGGTGAGACGATATTCGTTGGCAGAAATTTTCTGTGCGCGCGTAGTGTTCGCACGCACATCGGAGCCACCTTGTTTTTCCGTCATCACCATACCGATCGTCAGCGCGGATTTCTCGGCGATCGGCAACATGCGCGCATCGTAATCATCGCTCAGAATCTTCGGCAGCCATTGTGCGGCCAATGTCGGTTCATTGCGCAGCACGGGCACGGACGCGTAGGTCATCGTGATCGGGCAACACACGCCAGCTTCCGTTTGCACCAGCAAGTATTCGAGCGCGGCGTGCGCGACGTGCGCGCCGCGCTGATCGTTGGTCCATGCAATCGAGTGGACGCCCGCCGCCAGACCCGCGTGCATTAATGTGTGATACGACGGATGAAATTCGACTTCGTCGATACGCTGGCCGTAGCGATCGAATATTTTTAATTGGGGCGGAAAGCGATTCGCCAACTCGGCCTGCTGCAACATCTCCGCCGTGCCCATCTGTGCACCGAAGCGGCGAATTTTCTCGACCGCCCAGGCCGCACCTTCTCGCGTTACACCTTCATGCAGAGCGGCGTCGAGTTCGAATAGATTGATATTTTCAAGCGGCGGCGGCTGATTGGTGACGCTGTGCGTCGGCAAGTCCGTGAGCGGTGTGCGTGGTGCCATGATGACCTCCTCGCCGAGCGCGCCCGAAAAATATTCAGCGCTCCATTGATTCAACCCAGTTATGGATTCAGCAATGTCTCCCACCAGTCGAGCGGATCACCGCTGGCGGTGTCGTAAACGTTACCATATGACCATGTTGCATCGTTGTTAGTGCCGACACAGCTATCGAGGACTTCTTCGATGTCGCGAAATCCAACCGCTACGTGAATGCTGTACACCAACGCGCGCGCGCTTTGCACATCGAGTTGACCGCCGAGTTTTTCGATAGCCGGTGTCAATTCGTCCGCGACTTCGGCAATATCGCTGCGACTGAATACGCGCACGCTGAGCTGACCGCTGCGTTGATGCACGCGGAAACGCCCCGGATTATTAACGAGCATTTCGATCTGATCGCCAGATGCCACACCGGTCGCGAACAACGGTGATTGCAATAATTGAAAATGATTAGTGCGCGGCAATGCGAAGGCGCGAACCTTTTCCAGCACCGGCTGACCATTCGGATGGATGCCGGCCAGCAAATCCAATTCGATCGATTGCAATTCGTAGGACATTAATTCACTCCGGAGATACTTTACGTTATCGACAACCATTCCTGCTGTCCGCCGATAGCCGCGACCATAAAGCAGCAGCGTGTGTGTCGCAACTCTCGTTCTCCGATTCCGCATTTAAATCACGCGTTTCGGTCGATTAACCGAGCTGCTACACTGACCACCGCTCGATTTTTAATAATGTAGGCACCGTGATGAAAGAATCCGATATGGACGATGTTCCCACCCCCAATGGCGAACTCTCGTTACAAACTGTAGCAATGCCGAAAGACACTAATGCCAACGGCGATATTTTTGGCGGCTGGCTGGTATCGCAAATGGACTTGGCAGCGATGATCACGGCAACACGCGTTGCCAAAGGTCGCGCTGTCACCGTCGCCATCAACGGCATGGCGTTTTATACGCCGGTGCAGGTGGGCTCGGTGGTAAGCTGCTACACCAAAGTACTCGAAATCGGTCGCAGCTCGGTGCGCATCAACGTCGAAGTGTGGATCGCGCGCGCCGGCAGTTTCGAACAAGCAAAAGTCACCGAAGGCGAATTTGTATTTGTCGCTATCGACGAAAAAGGCCGCACACGGCCTGTTAAAAACTAATCTTGTCCTGACTTATTCGAGGCACGCGCTTGGGTGCCACGGGCGCCGAACTGGGATGTTTTTGTTTCGGGGCAACGTGGCAATGTAGTGACGGCTCGGTGTGTTCGTCCCTCGGAGTAACCGGCGAGATCTCCGTGGGAATCCTGCGCTGAAGCTTCGATGACCCGCGCTTTCTGCCCCGAAAAAAAACATCCCAGTTCGGCGCAACCCGCTCCGACAGTGCGCCAATAAAAACCTCCCTCGTTACCCAAGCATCTGCAAATTCGCGTACTGCAATACCAGCCATTTACTACCGTCGTCGGTAAAGTTCACCTGCACGCGCGCCGATGCACCGCGCCCCTCGAAATTCAGCACCACGCCCTCACCGAATAATTCGTGATACACGCGCTGACCGAGATTAATACCGGTATTATTTTCGTTGTAGCTGTGTTGCGACAACGATACTGGACGACTGATCGTTGTCTGCAATCGCACTTCTTGAATTAACGATTTCGGAATTTCACGCAAAAATCGCGATGGCGCGTGATAGGTATCTTCGCCGTACAAACGCCGCGATTCCGCGTACGTCAAAAATAATTTCTTCATCGCGCGCGTCACGCCGACATAACATAAGCGCCGCTCCTCTTCGATGCGCGTGGGATCGTCCATCGACATTTTGTGCGGGAACAGGTTTTCTTCGAGGCCCGTGATAAATACCAGCGGAAATTCCAAACCCTTTGCCGAATGCAATGTCATCAACTGCACGCTGTCTTCGAATTCCGCCGCCTCGTGCTCACCGGCATCGAGCGCAGCCTGATCGAGAAATGCATTGAGTACCGGAATGCTTTCGTCCTCGGTCGTGAAGCTACTCGCCGCAATCACCAGCTCATGCAGGTTTTCTGCGCGCGCCTGACCTTTCTCGCCTTTTTCCTGCTGGTGAAATTCGATCAGACCGGAATGCTTGACCACATAATCGGTCAATTCTTCGAGCGTCATATCGTCGGTTTCAACATCGAGCTTATCGACCAATTGCAAAAATTGCGCGAGTGCGTTTGCGGCGCGTGCCGGCAATAATTTGAATTCGATAATTTCCTGCGCGGCACGCCACATCGATACCGCTTGCGCACGCGCATATGCGCGCACGACTTCCACTGTTTTATCGCCGATGCCGCGGGTCGGTGTATTGATCACGCGCTCGACCGCGGTATCGTCATTGCGGTTCACCAACAAGCGCAGATACGCCACCGCATTTTTAATTTCGAGTCGATCGTAGAAGCGCTGGCCGCCGTAAATGCGATACGGAATTCCGCTGCGAATCAACGCCTCTTCAAGCACGCGCGATTGTGCGTTCGAGCGATACAACAAGGCCGCGCTCGAACGACGATTGCCGTCGCGAATCCAATCCTGCAAGCGTTCGACGATGAAGCGGGCTTCGTCCATTTCATTGAACGCGGCGTATAGCGATACCGGTTCGCCTTCCTCGCCCGAGGTCCACAATTCTTTGCCAAGGCGGCCGTGGTTGTGTGCGATCACCGCGTTCGCTGCGGCGAGAATGGTTGCGGTCGAACGGTAATTTTGTTCGAGTCGAATCAGCTGCGCCGCCGAAAAATCTTTCGAGAACTGCTGAATGTTTTCGATGCGCGCGCCGCGCCAGCCGTAGATCGATTGATCGTCATCGCCAACTGCCGCCACCGGTACGCGATCGCCGGCGAGCACACGCAGCCATGCGTATTGCACGGCATTGGTGTCCTGAAACTCGTCGACGAGAATGTAGCGAAAGCGCTGCTGATAATGCTGCAGAATCGCCGGATTTTTCAGCCACAATTCATGCGCGCGCAATAGCAGCTCGGCGAAATCGATCACGCCCTGGCGCTCGCACGCTTCCTCATACGCGCGATACACCTTGATCATCACCTGCATAAAAACATCTTTGCTCTGATGATCGAGATGCGCGACGCGCACGCCTTCATCTTTTTGGCCATTGATGAACCATTGCGCTTGTTTCGGTGGCCAGCGTGTTTCATCGAGTTCGAGTTCGCGATGAATGCGTTTCAATATGCGCAATTGATCGTCGCTGTCGAGGATCTGAAAATTTTCTTGCAGACCTGCTTCGCGCCAATGCGCCTTCAACAACCGATGGGCGAGCCCGTGAAACGTGCCGACCCACATGCCGCGTGTGTTGATTCCTAACAAATGATCGATGCGCTCGCGCATTTCGCGCGCGGCTTTATTCGTAAATGTCACCGCGAGAATACTGAACGGCGAAAAACCTTCAGCCTGCACTAGCCATGCAATGCGATGCACCAGCACGCGCGTTTTGCCGGAACCAGCGCCGGCGAGCACCAGCATATTACCGGGCTCGGCGGTGATGGCCTGACGCTGCGCATCGTTTAAATCATTGAGGATATGCGATACATCCATAACAACATTGGTCTCTTTGAAGAGAGGGATTTTAAAAACCGGCAGCGCCGCCGCTGCGGGCACGCGGATCGACCGCGCCATAAAATAACCCGCTATCCCACATAATTGATTCGCAACGACCGAGCGGACGGCCGATTTGAACGTCGTGACCTTTCGCGCGCAGCAACGCAATGGTATCGAGCGAAATGCCTTGCTCGACGCGCACGTTATCCGGCTGCCATTGATGATGAAAACGCGGTGCGCTCACGGCGCTGGCAATATTTTGTTGATAATCGATCACGTTGACGATGGTTTGCAGCACGACGGTAATAATGGTGCTGCCGCCGGGCGAACCGGTGGCCATTAATAATTTGCCATCTTTAAAAACTAACGTCGGCGTCATCGATGACAGCGGCCGCTTACGCGGGCTGACTGCATTGGCTTCGGCGCCTACTAAACCATACGCATTCGGCGCGCCGGGCTTCGCAGAAAAATCATCCATTTCGTTATTCAATAAAATGCCGGTGCCCGCTGCGGTGATGCCGCTGCCATAACCGTAATTCAATGTGTAGGTATTCGAAACCGCATTGCCCCAACGATCGATCACGGAAAAATGCGTGGTCTGTGTGCTTTCGTACGGCGCAAGATTGCCCGGCGCGACCTCGCTCGATGGCGTCGCGCGCTCCAGCGAAATTTGTTTACGCAAATCATCCGCATATTGTTTTGAGGTGAGCTGCGCGACCGGCACGCTGACGAAATCCGGATCGCCCAGATATTTCGAACGATCGGCGTAAGCACGGCGCTCGGCTTCGATCATCACATGCATCGTGGCCGCGCTGTTCTGACCCCACTCCGCGAGCGGATAGCCTTCGAGCACATTTAAAATTTCGATCAGATGCACGCCGCCGGAGGAGGGCGGCGGCATCGAGAAAATATCGTAACCGCGATACGTGCCATGCACCGGTTCACGTTCGATGACGCGATAATTTTTTAAATCCGCACGCGTCATCACGCCGCCGCGTGCTTGAATATCGGCGATCAAACGCGCGCCGATCGCGCCTTCATAAAAAGCTTTTGCGCCGTCGCTGGCAATTTGCGTTAACGACCACGCCAAATCTTTTTGCACCAGACGCTCGCCAAAACGCGGCACGCTGCCGTCCGCTTTCAGAAATATTTTGCGCGAATTTTCGTTGCGTCCCAATCGCTCCTGCGCATTGCGCAACGTATTTTCGTGCGAGGGTTTGAGAATGAAACCTGCGCTCGCGAGTTTGATCGCCGGCGCTATCACGTCCGGCAATTTCATCGTGCCGTAACGTGCGAGCGCGTGGGTGAGTCCCGCCACCGAACCCGGCACGCCGACGCCGGTATAACCGAAGTTCAACGCATCGCTGTCGACCTCGCCGTTCGCTTGCACGAACATATCGCGCGTCGCCGCGGCGGGCGCTGTTTCGCGGTAGTCGATCGCAACGGTTTTGTTTTGTTCGCGCAGATGCACGAGCATGAAACCGCCGCCGCCGAGATTGCCCGCTTCCGGCAATACCACGGCAAGCGCGAACCCGACCGCGACCGCCGCATCGACCGCGTTGCCGCCGCGTTTCAAAATATCGGCGCCGACCTGCGATGCAATCGCTTCTTCGCTGACCACCATGCCGTTGCGCGCGATGGTCGGCGCGAATACCGCATCCTGCGCATAAAGCACCTGTTGCTGCGCCGACGCGTTGCTGCTCGGCAGCGACACCAGCGCAGTCACTAAGACAATCAAAAACGAATGCAGCAAACGCATGGCTTTGACTCGATGGGAAATTAAGACGGGCCGGCAGTTTATCAGCTTCACGGCGATTCCCTCGCCTGCGGCCAACAACGTTGCTCTCTCGTTATGCGGGCTACCGTTCGCTACTGGCCGTTGCGTTAAGATGCCGACCGGAGGACAACCGCTTGTCATCGAACCTGTTTCACACGTTGCATACGACCCGCACGCAGCTGCGCAAATCCGAGCGCAAAGTCGCCGACTATGTGGTTGCGCATCCCGAAGAGGTGCTGCATATGCGGATTGTCGATCTGGCGCAGGAAGCGCGGGTCAGCGAACCGACGGTGGTGCGGTTCTGCCGCGCGATCGGCTGTAACAGCTTTCAGATATTCAAACTCGAACTCGCCCAATATCTCGCAAACAACCCGCCGTTCGAGCAATTCACGCTAAATGCGCAGGATTCGGCACGCGTTTACACCTTCAAGGTTTTCGACGCGCTGCTCGACACCCTGAAGCGTGTCCGCGATCGCATCGATACCGATGCGATCGAGCGTGCCGTTACCGAGCTGGCGAAGGCGCGGCGGGTCGAGTTCTACGGTTTCGGTGCATCGGGCGCCGTCGCAATCGACGCGCAGCACAAGTTTTTCCGGCTGCAAGTACCTAGCGCCGCGTATTCCGACCCGCATATTCAGGCGATGTCGGCACTATCGCTCGGCGCCAGCGATGTCGTCGTCGCGATTTCCCAGAGCGGCCGCACCAGCGCCTTGCTCGAAGCGATGGCGCTGGCACAACAGGCCGGCGCGCGCGTGATCGGGCTGGCGCCTACCGGCACGCCCATCACCGAGCAATGCGACATCGCGATCCACATCGATATTGAAGAAGACCAGGACAATTATTCACCGCTGCCGTCGCGCATCGCGCACATGGCGGTAATCGATATTCTGGCGGTAGGAGTCGCACGCACCAAGGGCCCGGCGATTGGTGAGCACTTACGTAAGCTGAATCGGGAACTGCTATCGCTGCGCAGTTAGCGGCAGAGTCAGCCCGTAACCGGCGTGAGCGCGATGCGACTGCCACCGCCGCGACGGCTGAGATCGCCAGCCATATCGGCCAGCGTGATGGTGGCGAGCTGGCGGTTGATCAGCTCGGTAATCACATGCCAGTTAGCGCGCATGCCGCAACCGGGGGAGAGGTTGCACTGATCGTCTTCGTGTGTGCATTCGGTCAGCCCGATCGGGCCTTCAATCGCGGCGATCAGCTCGGCGACCGAGATGCGATCGGGCGTGCGGCTGAGTCGATAGCCGCCCTTTAATCCACGCCGGGAGCTGACGATTCCGCCATCGACCAGCTGGCGCAACAGCTTGCGCACCGTCGCATCGGGTACGCCGGTCTGCTGCACGATCGCTTCGGTCGTCAGCTGATCGGGCGCAGCCGCGAGGCAATCGGCGATCAACAGACCGTAATCAGCGAGTTTTCCGACCTTCAACATGAAGGGATAGCTCCGAATTCAGGCGGGGAGGCGACACTTCCTTCGGGACCGTCAGCGACAAGGATGTCGCTGACGAGCTACACGGATGTACTTGCCGCGTGTCCCGAAGGAAGTGTCGCCTTCGCGCCGAGTAATGGCACAGCGGCCAAAGAGTACACCAAATTGGTATTGATTTTAATACCCTACCAAATTAGTATTCTATTCCCTAGCCAACCTCCCATTTCCTTCGCCTGCTGTGCGGGAGATAGCCAATGTCCGAAGCCGCGAAAGCCGCCGAATCAGCCGCCACGCTCGACGAACTAGTCAAAAGCGAATACGAGCACGGTTTCTATACCGATATCGAAGAAGACCGCATCGCGCCCGGCCTCAGCGAAGACGTGGTGCGTCAGATTTCGGCGAAGAAGAACGAACCCGAATACATCCTCGAATGGCGTCTCGCCGCGTATCGCAAATGGCGCGAAATGCCGTTGCCGGATTGGGCGCAGCTGAATATCGCGCCGGTCGATTTCAACGCGATCACCTATTACTCGGCGCCGAAATCGCTGGCTGATGGCCCGAAGAGCCTCGACGAAATCGACCCGGAACTGCTGCGCACTTACGAAAAACTCGGCATCCCATTACACGAACAGTTGATGCTGGCCGGCGTGGCGGTCGATGCAGTGTTCGATTCGGTGTCGGTCGGTACCACGTTCAAGGAAACGCTGGCTGCGGCTGGTGTGGTTTTCTGCCCGATCTCGGAAGCAGTGCATCTGTATCCTGAGCTGATCAAAAAATACCTCGGCAGCGTGGTGCCGCAAGGCGACAACTTTTATGCGGCGCTGAACTCGGCGGTCTTTTCCGATGGTTCATTCGTCTACATCCCGGAAGGCGTGCATTGTCCGCTCGAACTGTCGACCTACTTCCGCATCAACGCGCAGAACACCGGCCAATTCGAACGCACACTGATCATCGCCGACAAGGGCGCGTATGTGTCGTACCTCGAAGGTTGCACCGCACCGAAGCGCGATGAAAATCAATTGCACGCCGCCGTGGTCGAATTGATCACGCTCGATGATGCCGAAATCAAATACTCGACCGTGCAGAACTGGTACCCGGGCGACGAAAACGGCAAAGGCGGCATTTACAACTTCGTTACCAAACGCGGCGCGTGTCTCGGCGCACGTTCGAAAATTTCGTGGACGCAGGTCGAAACCGGTTCGGCGATTACGTGGAAATATCCGAGCGTAATCCTGCGCGGCGACGACAGCGTCGGCGAATTTTATTCGGTCGCGCTGACCAAACACATGCAGCAGGCCGACACCGGCACCAAGATGATTCACATGGGCCGCAACACGAAAAGCTCGATCATCTCGAAAGGCATTTCCGCCGGCCGCAGTCAAAACACGTATCGCGGGCTGGTGCGCATCAATCCGCGCGCCGACAAAGCGCGCAACTACACGCAATGCGATTCACTGCTGATCGGTAATCAATGCGGTGCGCATACGTTTCCGTACATCGAATCGAAACAGCCGAGTGCGGTCATCGAGCACGAAGCTAGCACCTCGCGCATCAATGAAGAACAATTGTTCTATCTGCAAAGCCGCGGCATCAATGCCGAACAAGCGGTGGCGATGATCGTCAACGGTTTCTGCAAAGAAGTATTCGATCAATTGCCGATGGAATTTGCCGTCGAAGCGCAGAAATTATTGGAAATCAGTCTGGAAGGCAGCGTGGGTTAAGCGCGCCGTCACTATTTAATTTTGAGAAATTGTTTATGCTGAAAATCACCGATTTACACGCCGCCATCGACGGCAAGGAAATTCTGAAAGGCCTGAGCCTCGAAATCCCGACCGGCGAAGTGCACGCGATCATGGGTCCGAACGGCTCCGGCAAAAGCACGCTGACACGTGTACTCAGCGGCGATCCGCGTTACGAAGTGTTGAGCGGCAGTGTTGAACTCGATGGCGAAAATTTATTGGCGAAGCCCGCTGAAGAGCGCGCGCGCGCCGGTTTATTTCTCAGCTATCAATATCCGGTCGCGGTGCCCGGTGTCAGCAATATTCAGTTTCTTAAAGCTGCGGTAAATGCACGCCGCGAAGCGCTCGGCGAAGGCCCGCTCGATGCATTGCAATTGCTCGAACGCGCGCGCGAAGGCTTAAAGCACGTCAATCTCGATGACAGCTTTTTGCAGCGCGCGGTGAACGAAGGTTTTTCCGGCGGCGAAAAGAAACGCAATGAATTATTGCAGATGTGGCTGCTGCAACCGGTGTTGTGTTTGCTCGACGAAGCCGATTCGGGTCTCGATATCGACGCACTGAAAGTCGTCGGCGATGTTGTCAACAACATGCGCGATCCACAGCGCAGCTTTTTGCTGATCACCCATTATCGTCGCTTGCTCGATCATATTCCGCCGGATCACGTGCATATTCTCTCCGCCGGCAAAATCGTGGCGAGCGGCGGTATCGAGCTCGCTGAAGAACTCGAACGCAGCGGATATCGCGGCATCGCCGCTTGAATCGAGTGCCGATGATGGGAACCGCAGTGAACGTACTCGAACAATACAGCGCATTAATTGATACGCGCCTGCACCAACGCCGCGATCCCGCCTGGTTGCGGCAATTGCGCGAATCCGCGCTCGCCAACTTGCAAGCGCGTGGTCTGCCTAATAAGCGCTGGGAAAGCTGGCATTACAGCGCACTCGATTTTTGGCTGGCGCAATTCGGCGAGCAACACAGCCTCGCACCGATTACGCCGGACGAAACCGCACCGCATGCGGCGCTCGATATTCCAGATGGCCATCTGCTGCATTTCAATCATGGTTATTTGATTGATCAACAATTGCAGCACGACGAGCGCAATGCCTTTCAATTACTCCCGCTCGGCGAATTGAACGAACGCGATCACGCCGAACTGCTGAACTGGTTGCGCGTCACCCAACACGTCGATCCGCTCGCTGATCTAGCCACCGCGCTGGCGCCGGAAAGCTGGGTGCTGGTGATCGGGCAAGGCAAGCGCGTCAAACATCCGATTGTGATTTCGCATCGCAACAGCCAGCCTGGCAGTCAGATCAGTCAATTGATTGTGTGGGCGCGCGCGAATAGCGAGGCGACCGTCGTCGAGCATTTTTCGTCGAGCACGAACGATGTCGCACTGCACTGCGCACATATAGCGACGCGGCTCGATGCGAACAGCAAATTAACCTACGCGCGCATCAATCGCGATGGTGAGCAATCGCAGCATCTCGGCGTAGTCGAAAGTCACATCGGGCGCGATGCCCGTCTGCAATTGCAGGTGATGGAAAGCGCTAGCGCCGATCATTTGCGCAATCGCATTCGCAACGGCATTTATGTGCGACTCATCGAACCGAATGCGGAATTCATCGCACGCGGTGCATTCGCTGCCAGCGATCAGCAACACATCGACTATCACTTCACCGTCGAACATCTGAGCGATCACGGCCGCAGCGATATTCTGATGCAGGGCCTCGCCACTGATCGCAGTCGCGGTGTTGTCAACGGCCGCATTTATATCGCCGCCAACACGCGCTGCAATGACGGCCATTTCACCACGCACAATTTATTGCTGTCGGCGGATGCTGAAATCGATACAAAACCTGAATTGGAAATTTACGCCGACGAAGTAAAGTGTGCGCACGGCGCCACCATCGGCCAGCTCGACGAAGAGCAATTGCTGTATCTGCGCTCGCGCGGCATCGATCGCGAACAGGCGATTGCATTGTTGACCGAAGGTTTTTTGAAAGCCGGTTTGCTCGACAGCGGCAATCACGCGTTGAACGAATTCTTCACCGAGCAATTGCTTGTCGCCTTACCGAGCAGCGGAGCGTAATCAATGAATGCATCGTCGCCCACTCTTGCATTCGATCCGGAATTGATTCGGCGCGATTTTCCGGTGCTCGATCAACAGGTTCATGGCCGCCCGCTGGTTTATCTCGATAATGCGGCGACAACGCATAAACCGCGCGCGGTCATCGAAGCGGTTGCACGGTATTACGAGCACGATAATTCGAACGTGCATCGCGGCGTACACACGCTGAGTCAGCGCGCGACCGATCAGATGGAAGCGACGCGTGACATCGTGCAGCGCTTCATCAATGCACCGGCGCGCGAACAGGTGATTTTCACCAGCGGCACGACGGCATCGATTAATCTGGTTGCGCACGGTTTTGCGCGAGCGTTCCTGAAAGCCGGCGATGAAGTGCTGATCACCGGCATGGAACACCACGCGAACATTGTGCCGTGGCAACAGGCTTGCGAATTTTCCGGCGCGACGTTGAAAGTTGCGAATATCACCGACGCCGGCGAACTCGATCTCGACGATTTCAAAAACAAATTATCGCCGCGCACGAAAATCGCCGCGTTCGTGCACGTCTCGAACGCGCTCGGCACGATCAACCCGATCGAGCAAATGATCGCGCTCGCGAAAGCGGCCGGTGCAGCGGTACTGATCGACGGCGCGCAGGCGATTGCACACGTGCCGGTCGATGTGCAAAAACTCGATTGCGATTTTTATGTTTTTTCGGGTCACAAACTGTATGGCCCCACCGGCACCGGCGTGCTGTACGGCAAGCGCGAATGGCTCGACAAATTGCCGGTGTATCAAACCGGCGGCGATATGATTCGCGAAGTTTCGTTCGAGCGCACTACGTTCGCGCCGATTCCGAGTAAATTCGAGGCGGGCACGCCGCATATCGCCGGCATTATCGGGCTTGGTGCGGCAATTAATTATTTATCGAGCCTGCCATGGGCCGCTGTCGTCGAACACGAACACAAACTGCTCGCGTATGCGACCGAACGAGCGCAGCAGATTCCCGGCTTGAAAATTTACGGCACCGCCGCCAATAAAGCCGCGGTATTGTCGTTCGTGATCGGCGATATTCATCCGCACGATATCGGTACGTTTCTCGATTTCGAAGGCGTCGCGGTGCGCGCCGGCCATCACTGCGCAATGCCGGTGATGCAGCGCTTCGATGTACCCGCCACCGCGCGTGCATCGTTCGCGATTTACAACACACTTGCCGAAGTCGACAAGCTGATCGATGCAATCGAATCGGTGCGAAAAACTTTTGCATAGGGACGGTTTATGAACCCAGAACTACGCGCGCTGTATCAGGAAATGATTCTCGACCACGGTCGCCGACCGCGGCATTTCGGCGCGCCGGAAAAATTCACGCACAAACTGGAGGCGTTCAATCCGCTGTGCGGCGATCGATTAACGCTGTACGCGACGATCGAAAACGACGAAGTTAAAAATATTCAATTCGACGGCAAAGGCTGCGCGATTTCGGTTGCCTCAGCGTCGATGATGTGCGAAGAAGTCGAAGGCAAATCGTGCACCCATGCCACCGATTTGTTTCATCATTTTCATCAGATGGTCACCGGGAAGGCGGATGCAGGAAAAATTGGACGCATGGAAATTCTTGCTGGCGTCAAAGATTTTCCGGCGCGGGTGAAATGTGCAACGCTGGCATGGCATACGCTCGATCATATATTGAAAGGCGATTTCAATTCGGTTTCGACCGAATAACGGTGAGGTGATGCATGTCCGTTTCTACCTTTGAACAAGCACAGATTCTCGCGATTGAGCCCGAAGCCGTATCGCATTTGCACCGCTACTTGCAGAAATCACCACAGGCGATCGGCGTGCGCATCGGCGTGAAAGACAGCGGCTGCTCCGGTTACGCGTACGTGATGGAGCTGACAGAACAGGTACCGGAGAACCATATACGCATTGCTGCGAACGATGATGTCGCGCTGTACATCGATGTAAAAAGTATTCCGGCGTTATCCGGCAGTACTTTGCGGTTGGTGAAAGAGGGTCTCAATGAAACCATCAAATTCGATAATCCCAATGCGGGATCTTACTGCGGATGCGGCGAAAGCTTCACCGTTAATCCCGAAGTCGAAACCCAACTCGGCGCGTGAACGCGTTGCATTAAATCGCGCAGTCACCGCACTGCGCGTACCGAGCGGTGAAATCGACCAGCTACCCGCCCATGCCGAGGTCATCATCAGCCAGGCGCTCGGCGGCAGTTTTTCCGTCGAATACGAAGGCCGCCTGTATCGCATCGATGGCCTTGATGCCGACGCGCTCGGCAAACCCACACTCGAATTAAAATTCGATGACGCCGAACCCGGCATCATCAAACTCGAACACGTCGATAAAGTGTTACGCACGGTTTACGACCCAGAAATTCCCGTCAATATCCTCGACCTCGGCCTCGTCTACGCACGTCGCGTCGAAGGCAAAAATGTGTCGATCGATATGACGCTGACCGCACCCGCGTGCGGCATGGGCGATGTCTTACGCGCTGAAGTCGGGCGACGCTTGAAACAAGTGCCGAATGTTGAACACGTCGAAGTGAACCTGGTATTCAAGCCGCAATGGAATCGCAGCATGTTGTCGGAGGTAGCGAAGCTGGAATTGGGGATGTTTTGAATCGCGGACTAGTCACCCGGATCAAAGACTCAGCGACGGGATTCAAGGGGTTGTTCGTAACACATTCCATTCGTTGAAACTCCATCGCCTCGAAGCGAATATTCAACTCAGCATCAATAACGGGCATGCCACAACATGAATGGCGTCATTGAGAAAACAATTTATTGCCCCTATTGCGGCGAAGCTATCGAAGTTTTAATCGAGGCCGCTGACCACGATCAGGAATATATCGAAGACTGCCAGGTATGCTGCAGACCAATTACATTCAATGTAAGCCCGGCAATAGACGGCGATGTGATGATATCGGTGCGCACTGAGGATGATACTTACTAAATAGAAATTCCCTATTCATTAAGAGCGCTGGATTAACCACCGCTCTTAATTTCAGAATTAACCCACCTTCGCCATCACCTCATTCGCATACCACTGCATTTGGCCGATTTTTTCTTCGACGCTTTTATTATCCGGCTCACTTTTATACACGTCGCGAAACGCTACCATTACTTCATGCACGCCGATATCGCGCAGACGTTTAACGCCGTCAGCGCTGAAACCATCCGCACTGCCGGCATGAATTTCGAATGGCAGATGATCGCGCTGATATTCTTTGCGCAGCTCGTTGATGCGATCGATCATTTTTTTCAACGACTCAAGATCGCCACCCGCCGCTATCCAGCCGTCGCCTAAACGTGCGGCGCGTTTTAATGCCGGCTCGGCGTGTCCGCCCACTATTAGCGGCACTGGGTTTGCCGGTACGGGTGTTAATTTGAGTTCGGGAATATCGAAAATTTCGCCTTTGTAGCCGAAGTATTCGCCACTCATCAGGCCACGTACGATTTCGAGCATTTCATCCATGCGCTTGCCGCGTTTGTCCCACGGGATTTGCGATACGGTGAAATCCTCCGGCCACGGGCTGATGCCGACGCCAAATTTGAAGCGATCGCCAATCATCGCCACAAGGCTGGTTAATTGTTTGGCGACGATTACCGGCTGGCGCACCGCGAGTTTCATCACCGAGGTACTGAAGCCGATTTTTTTCGTCTGGCCCGCCAGAAATGCAGTGAGAATAAATGCATCGATGAACGGTTCGCCGTCGAGGAATTCGCGCGAGCCGTCTTCGTTATACGGATAATTCGGATCGCCTTCCTTCGGATAACAAATACTGTCCGGCATCGTGATCGTATCGTAGCCGAGCTGTTCCGCCGCCAACGTTAACGGCAGATATTGTTCGGCAGGGCACATGCTGTGGTGATAAGCGAATCTCATGGCGGTCTCCTCAAAGCGATTTGAAATAATTTGCGCGCAGGCGATTGATCCATCCGGCGACAACCTAAAGCTGAATACCTTTTGCGAAAGTGTCGCAAGACTTCATCGAACCCGATTCCAAGCCGCGTCGAAACCAGCGCACGCGCTGCTCGGCGGTACCGTGAGTAAATGTCTCGGGTACCGCATAGCCGCGCGCCTGCTTTTGCAACATATCGTCGCCAATCGCGGTGGCGGCACGCAGCGCTTCTTCGACGTCGCCGCTTTCCAGCACGTGCCGCGCGGTGTCCGCGTGATTCGCCCATAATCCGGCAAAACAGTCGGCCTGTAATTCCACTCGCACCGATAGCGCATTCGCTTGCGCCTCGCTGAGACGTGCGCGCGCACGCTGCACCTTGTCGGCAATACCGAGCAGATTTTGCACGTGATGTCCCACTTCGTGCGCAATCACATAAGCTTGCGCAAAATCGCCGGGCGCTTGAAAACGGCTTTTCAATTGCTCGTAAAACGTCAGATCGATATAAACCTTCTGATCGGGCGGACAGTAGAACGGACCCATCGCTGCCTCGCCCATGCCGCATGCGGTCGGATAGCTGCCACTAAACAATACCAACTTCGGTTCGCGATATTGTTTACCGCCGCTTTCAAAAATCGCATGCCATGTGGTTTCAGTGTCGGCTAACACCATCGACACAAAACGCGCCTGTTCGTCATTGGCAGGTGGTGCCGCAGCAGGCGTGGCGCTCGGCGCCTGCTGCTGAAATTGATCGACGGTCTGCAATACCTCGCGTGGATCGAAACCGAAATACCACGCGGCCAATGCGATCACGATGGTGCCGATGCCAATATGGCCGCCACCGATACGACGGCCCGATTCGCCGCGGCGATCTTCGACATTGTCACTTTCGCGTCCATCTTCAAGGCGCATGTTTTATCTCCGCTGAATCGCTGACGAATTTACTTAGATAACACCGCTCGCGCGCAACGTTGCCATCTCCACCGCATCGAGACCCAACAACTGCGAAAAAATTTCCACGTTGTGACTGCCCACCGCGGGCCCCGTCCAATCGGTACGGCCGGGCGTTGCGGTGAGGCGCGGCAGCATGGCCGGAATTGTCAGCGGTTTGCCGTTGACCTGAAATTCTTCGAATAAACCGCGTGCATGAAAATGCGGATCCTCGAACATATCCGCAACGTTGTAGATCGGTCCGACCGGTACCTGCGCGCCATCGAGCAATGCGATGACCTGCGCAGAATTCAATCCGGTACACCAATGCGAAATTGCATCGTCAATTTCGCGCTCGCGTTGTACCCGACCCGGATTGTGCGCGAGATCTTCATCAGCGGCCATATCGGCGCGACCGATGGTGTGCATCAGCCGTTTAAAAATCGAATCGCCATTACCGCCGATCACCACATATTTATCGTCTTTGCAGCGATAGGTGTTGGTCGGCACGATACCGGTGACCGTGGTGCCGGCCGGTTCGCGAATTACACCGGCGCCGGAATATTCCGGCACCACCGCTTCGAGCAGATTAAACATCGATTCGTAAATAGCGACATCGACGACCTGTCCCGGCTGCGCGTGATTTTTTCGCGCCAGCAGCGCGAGCACAGTGCCGAGCACAGCGTGTAATGCGGCAATGGTATCGCCGATGCTGAGGTTTGGTCGTACCGGCGCCTCGTTCGGAAAACCATTCACATAACGAAAACCGCTGATGCCTTCGCACACCGAGGCAAAACCCGGCTTCTGCGCATACGGGCCGGTCTGACCATAACCGGAAATACGCGTGTAAATCAGCTCGGGATTTATCGCCTTAATCTGCTCGGGACCGAGCTGCCATTCTTCCATCACACCGGGGCGAAAATTTTCGACCAATACATCGCATCGCTTCGTTAAATCACGTACCAATTCGCGCCCACGCGCTTGCTTCAAATCGATGGTGATGCATTTTTTATTGCGACCGACGCTGTGCCACCACAACGACGAACCATCGCGCACCACGCGCCACTGCCGAATCGGATCACCTTTGCCGGGCGGTTCCACTTTAATGACTTCAGCGCCGAAATAAGCGAGCATCGAGCCGGTAAATGGCCCCGCGATCAACTGCCCCAGTTCGAGTATACGAATGCCTTCGAGCGGGCGTTTTGCGGTTGCATTCATCGGTATTCCCTTTCTTTTAATTAATGGTGTGCGCGTTTCAGTTTAATTTTTTATGCAGCTCGCCGATTAATTCGCGAATTTCGCGCTGCCGATTTTGCACGACGAGCGATTGTTCGGGCGGATAGGGCGGTTGTGCCTGCGCCGCGCGCTCGGCGTAATTCAATGCTTGTTGGTAGTCTTTTTGTTCGGCAAAAAACTTTGCATTGAAATAATTGATATTCATGCCGTTAGGGCTGAGCGCCAACCCTTTCTGCAATAATTCGCGCGCTTTTTTATTATCGCCAAACGCAATCGGCCAGCCGGGCACTTTCGCGTATAACATGCCGAGCACCGCGTACGCGTAGGCCTCTTCGGCAGTGGGATCCAGCGCCAGCGATTTTTCCAGATTCGCGCGCGCCTCCTTGGCGATACCGAGTGCACTGAGGCCGTTAACGCTTTCCGCCAATGAACCACGCACGATTGCGGCCCACAAATATGCATCGGCGCTGTCGGAATTTTTCTGCACCAGCGCATCGGCATCGACGATCAAGGCGCGCAACCTTTTTTGCTGATCGCTGTCTTTCAACTGATAGCGCGCTGCCGCCCATTCCTGCTGCAGCGCATACAAGTCACTGCCGAATTCCGCCTGTGCCGTTACCGCAAAACCAATCGCGAGTGATAAAACCGCTATGCGATACGCTCGACGCCACATGATCGTCTCCTTATGATTATCGCTAGCCTGCGTCATGGCTGTCTCCTGCATCATGACCATCTGCTGCATAATGGCTATAGCCAGCGCATAGCAGCCGCATTGTTGATCAATGCTGCGGCGCTGCCAAGTCAGCGTAGCGCGCTCTGCATTCACGTTATGGCCGATGCAAAACCTCATCCTCAAACCACCCAGCGAAAGGTTCAATGATTATGCGCATCTTTGCTCGCACCGGTCGCTATATCGCGCTTGCGCTATTTGCCGGCGAAATACACGCCGAAGCTTTCGATGAGTGTCTGCTGAACGCAGTGCAATCGGCAACCGCGAGCACAACCGTGGGTGAGCTGCGCACACTATGCGAGCAAAAACTCGCAGCGTCGCAAAACGAACCGGTCATTGCCACCGAGCAGGCCGCCGCTGCCGCCTCAAACTCGCCGGGCGTGGTCGAAAAGCGCCTCGCGCTCGAACGCTATACGCATGACAATCCCTTTGTGCTGACACCGCATCGCCCGAATTATTTATTGCCGGTAGTTTATTCTTCGCATCCGAATCAGTCCGCATTTCCCGATCGAGAGCTGCAGAATACCGAAGTACAATTTCAATTCAGCGTTAAGGTCCTGGTCGCGCAAAACCTGCTGGGCAATAACGGCCATCTCTCGTTTGCTTATACCGATCATTCATTCTGGCAGGCATACAACCGTAACATTTCGGCGGCGTTTCGCGAATCCGATCACGAGCCAGAATTGATTTTTACACTCGAAAACGATTGGCAACCGCTGGGTTTACGTAATTCGGCCAATCAATTTATTTTGAATCATCAATCCAATGGACGCGGTGGTGAGCTATCGCGCAGCTGGAACCGCGTGATGTTTAACAGCATTTGGGAAAAAGATAATTTCGTAATGACGTTACAGCCGTGGTATCGCATTCCCGAAGATAAAAAACGCAATCCTGACGACCCCAATGGCGACGATAATCCGGATATCGAAAAATACCTGGGAAATTTTGAGCTGCGCGGTATTTATCAGGTCGAGCATGGGCAGACCATCAGCCTGATGCTGCGCAATAATTTACGCAGCGATAACAAAGGCGCGCTCGAAGCAGCGTACAGCTTTCCGATCGGCGGCACTAAATTGAAGGGCTATCTGAAATATTTCAACGGTTATGGCGAAAGCCTGATCGATTACAATCACCACACGCAGAGTTTTGGCGTCGGCTTTCTTATTAGCGACTGGCTGTAAAAATAGAACGAGATTAATCCATGAAAAAATTTCTTGTTATCACCGGCGCGAGCCGCGGCATCGGTCTGGCGACTGCAAAACTATTTAAAGATAACGGTTTTGAGATTATCAATCTGTCGCGCTCGAAATCGCCGCTGGTCGGTGTGCATCATATCGACCTCGATTTAAGCAGCCGCGGCTGGGAACAAACGATCACCGATAAATTGCTACCAATGCTGATCGACGCTGAACAAATTGCGCTGGTCCATAACGCGGGTGCGATCATCAAGGACTCCTTGCCGAATTTGGTCGTCGATGAATTTCGACGCGTGCTGGAATTGAACGTGGTCGCGCCGGCGCAATTGACACATTTATTATTACCCGCCATGAAAACGAGCTCGTCGATTATTTATATCGGCTCCACACTCGGTGAAATCGGTGTGCCGAATTGCTGCGCTTATGTCACGTCAAAGCATGCAGTGATCGGACTGATGCGATCGACATGTCAGGATCTCGCTGGCACCGGTATTCACAGCGCCTGCGTGTGCCCCGGTTTTACCGACACCGAAATGCTGCGCGCGCACGTCGGCCACAGCAAAGAAATTCTGCAGGCGATCGCCAATGGCATTACTCAGAAGCGTTTGATTCAGCCGGATGAAATTGCGCGCACGGTGTATTTTTGCGCGCAAAATTCGGTGATTAATGGCGCGGTGATTCACGCCAATCTGGGGCAGATTCAATCTTAAAAAATCAGCAACCAAACTATTATTTTCCGGGATAGTTTGGCTTACGTTTTTCCAAAAATGCGTTGATGCCTTCGATGCAATCGGCACTGGTCGATGCGATATCCTGCATTTGCGCTTCGAATGCGATCGTCGCCGGCAACGATAATTCCAACGCTTGGCGCAACACGCGCTTGGTCAACGTATTCGCGGTCGGCGATAACTCGGCAATTTGTTCCGCCCATTGCCATGCGCGCGTTTGCAAATCAGCACTACTGACGACTTCGTTGACGATGCCGTAGTGCAAGCATTCCTGCGCACTCAAGCGGCCGGCGTCCATCAACAAACGGAATGCGCGTTTGTAGCCGACCGCTCGCACCAATTCCCAACTGACGCCGCCATCCGGCACCAACGCGATCTTGCTGAACGCCAATTGCAAATACGCGTCCTCGGCCATCACCGCCAGATCGGTCGCTGCCAATAAACCACAACCGATACCCGCGCAGGCGCCGTTCACGACAGCGAGGACGACTTGATCGAGTCGCCGCAGGCCGAGCAAAAACGGCTCGTATTCATCGTGAATCTGTTGCGATACCGCAGGTGGAATGCCTTCGCGCAGATCGGCACCGGCGCAAAAACCTTTGCCATTCGCGGTAAGAATAATGACGCGAATATCGTTGCGCACTTTCAGCGTATTGACCGCGCGCAGCATACCGGCACGCAAATCGTGATTGAACGAGTTGTACGCCTCCGGGCGATTCAACGTGATTTGCGCGACACGGCCGCGATAGTCGATTTGTACCGATGGGTTGCTCATAACCTTACTCTCGATGATGCAGCGCTCGCGATGATCCCGCTCTCGCGCCAATTCCAGCTCTCGATAATTACATCAATCCCGCCACGGGGATCAACGCGCCGTGAATGGCGCGCGCAGCGTCAGAAGCAAGAAAACAAATGACATTGGCCAGATCTTCCGGTTTCAGCCATTTATTGAAATCGGCATCCGGCATATCGGCACGATTGCGCGGTGTATCGATCAGACTCGGTAAGACAGCATTCACGTTGACGCCGTGCTGCTTCACTTCTTCCGACAGCGATTCGGTGAGCCGCATCACCACACTTTTACTCGCGCAGTACGCGCCCATGTGCCCCTGACCTTTCAACGCGCCGAGAGCGCCGACATTCACGATGGCGCCGCGTTGTTGCGCAATTAATTTCGGCACAGCGGCGTGCAGCACATTTTGCAGTGTGCCGACATTCATCTTGAATAAAAAATTCCATTGCTCATCGGTGGTTTCATGCACGGCGGGGCCCATGGCAAAACCGCCGGCAAGATTGAATACCGCATCGAAATGCGGCAATTTCGCGAAGCATTCCTGCGTAGCGGCGGCGCTACCGAGATCGACCGCGAATTTTGCAATATCGGCGGTGCGTTCGCTCGCATCCTCCGGTGCAAAGCCGATATCGAGCAATAGCAATTTCGCGCCGAGTGCATGCGCAGTATTCGCGACGACACGGCCGAGCGCGCCGTTGGCGCCGGTAATAACGATGGTTTTTCCATTCAGATTGACCATATTGTCCTCCGAATTTTTCGGTGCGGCGGTGAGGGTTCGCGATCGAGTTTAACGCTCACGCGAACAGCTCGCGAGTGAAATTCATATCGCGAAGCGGACATCTGAACAGCCAAAGGATTTGTATCGAACTAAAAACTACGAACCAAGAGCAACGATGTTCAGGCGGCAACCCAGCAGAGATTACGGCCGCCCTGCTTGGCTTGATACAGCGCGGTATCGGCCCGCTCGAAAATATCGTCCGATGTGACGCCGTTGCTAAACGCGGCAATGCCGATCGAGAGCGTGACTGCCACCGGTTTATCGCGAAAATGAAAGGGGCTCGCCGCCACCGCTTCGCGAATCGCTTCGAGTGTTTGTTGCGCCTCTTGCTGCTCGGTTTCCGGCATCAGAATGACGAATTCTTCGCCGCCAAAACGTGCGACGAAATCGGTTTTACGTAACCGCTTACGCAGCGTTTTGGCGATGATGCGCAACACTTTATCGCCGGCGAGATGGCCGAAATTGTCATTGATCAATTTGAAATGATCGAGATCGCAGACCGCCAATACCAATGGCCGCTGATAACGCTGCCAACGTTCAAATTCATAGGCCAGGCGTTGCTCGTAGGCATTGCGATTTGGCAACTGCGTCAATGAATCGAGCAGGGCGAGACGCTGCTGTTCAAGCATGCGCTGTTCGATCAACGCCGATTGCGATTCCATTTCGCGCAGCCGCTTGTTCAACGTATCGAGCTGCACCTCGAGATCCTGCTGGCGGCGCTGCTCGGAAATTTTGTGCTCATCGAGCGCGCCGACGATCGTATCGAGGCGCGAGCCGATATCGGTTTTCAATTGTTCGAGATGCGATGCCTGCTCGACACTCACTTGCATTTCGGCAATTTCACCGCGTACCGCTGCGTTCAAATGCGTATCTGCATGCTGGCGCTGCAGCTGATTTTCGCGCGAGAAATCGAGCGCGCGGTGCGCATCGCTGAGCCGCTCATTGATGCCGACCAGGAACTGTTGGAATTCGACTTCACTGCGTTGCAGTGCGGCCAGCACGATCATGCTGACCTGTTCCAGCACCGAGACGAACTCGTACCAATTCAAACCTTTTGAAATCTGCTCGCAGGCGCGGCGATGATCATCGCTTGCCGACGGCGGCGGATCGATCTGCTTCAGCAAATGATCGAGCACCTCGCACACCGCATTACTGATGCGAGTGAATGGCACTTCGCTGTTGTCGCTAACACCCTCAGCAACGATGGCATCGTTTTCTACCGGATTTTCTACCGCATCGCCTACCGTAGTAGGTTGCGCAAAAGTCGTCTGCTCATCCACAACGCGCCGCGAGCGCGCGTCATCGCTAGCAATGGTTGCGGCATCAATTGGTGTTTGCTCTGACACGACGCGGGTAAATGCTATTTCGTCAGTGTCTTCGTCGTCGTCATCAAGTGCAGCAGCCGAGGAGGAGGGGCGCTCGTTACGCGCTACATGCTTGGACTCTTCGGCGCGACCGAACCAGCGCGCCAGCATGCCGCTGCGCCCGGAGCCCACATCCTCGGCGAGCACGCGCGCTTGCAATACCGGTAGCCGCGACAACAGTTTCATTTCATTGCCGTCGGGATCGATGTGTTTCAACTGCTTTTGCATTGCTTTCAATTCACGCGCGATATCGCTCTGCGGTTTGCAGTCGAGTAATTGCGCGGTCAGCCGTTGCAATGCTGTTTGAAATATCTCACTACGATGGTCGCGCTCGTCATCGACCACTTTGATACGCGCATCGATTTCATCGATCAGCCGCGAAAGCGTGTCAGGATCATCGATATCGCGACGCAATACTTGACGCAATTCGGCCAACTGCCTATCGAGTTGGTGATCGATGCCATGTGCAGCAACGGCAATTCGCGAAGCGGCACGGCACAGCAATCGTTCGATTGCTTGTCGGTCCCCGCCTGAATTGCCGTTGCCGCGCGAATCTGATGCCATTGTTGTTATTGTTTTTTCATAAAGTTTGTTTTTTCACAAAGTTATTTTTTGGTTTTTTGCTGCCTTTCTTTGGCGATTAAGAAGTCGGCAATTTGTAGCATTTTTTGATGCATGTCGCGTTCGCTCATGTTCGATCCCGCGAATGCACGACCATCGATGCGATATTTGCCTGCAACAATGAGCTCGGGTGTGCCTTCGATCTTATAGCTCAATGCGCGCGCTTTTGCCTGATTGATTTGGCTGGTTACGCCGAATGAATCAAAGGCTTTATCGAATTGATCCGCCGTGACGCCGGCGGTAGCGAATACTTGCTGAATCTTCTCTTTCGAATTCAGCGGATTACCCTGCTCATGAATTGCCGCAAACATCGGCTCATGCGTTTTGTTGAGCACACCGAGCGCCTGCGCCGCAAAGAACGCCTGAGCATGCAACTGGCCCGGTCCATTCCAGATCACTGGCAATTGGTAGAAATCGACATCGCTCGCCAATGTTTTGCGCCACGCCGTCAACAACGGTTCAAACCGATAACAATGCGGGCAGCCATACTGAAACACTTCGACGACTTCGATTTTGGCCGGATCGCGCGGTCGAACCTGATCGGCTATGCGCTGATAATGGGTGCCTTCCTTGAACGGCTCGGCGGTCGGCTGCGCTTGCGCATTGGCCGCGAGTAACAAAGCAAAAACGGACAACAACAAATATTTGATGCGTTGCATTGCTAAAGCTCCAAAGTGAATTCCCGGCGTTGGACTCGTTGTAGAGCACGGCGTTTCATTTTTCATCGACTGTAGCCGTTCAGCGCCAACGCCGACCATTTTCCACATAAAACTATTTTCTACGTAAAAAAAAGGTGGCTCTCGGCCACCTTGGTATGCGATCTGACGCAGCGTCTTAATGCAGGCCAGAAATATAGTTGGCCAGCGCGGCAATTTCACTATCGCTGAGACGGGCGGCGATGCTGCGCATCGGCTTGGCATCGCCATCGTTCGCGCGCGCGCTGGTATCGCCATCCGCGGCGGCGCGATAACCTTTCAGCTGCGTCGCAATATAATCGCCATGCTGGCCGCCGAGGCGCGGAAATCCAGCCAGCGCATTGCCGCTGCCAGTCGGCAGGTGGCAAGCAGAACAGGCCGGAATGCCTTTCTCACGAATGCCGCCGCGAAAAATCTGCTCGCCCTTCGCCAACGTATCCTTTTTTGCCTGATTGACCGAACCGGTCTGCGTGGCAAAATAAGCCGCGATATCGGCGATATCTTGCTCGCTGAGGTTATCGACCATCCCAGCCATCGCCGGCACGACGCGCGCCTTGGTTTTGATGTCGGTAATTTGCTTGGTCAGATAGCGCTCGCCTTGACCCGCCAATTTTGGAAATGTCGGCGCGGCGCTGTTGCCGTCCGGACCATGGCACGCACCACAGGCGGTGGCTTTGGTTTTACCTGCGGCAGCATCCCCGGCAGCGAGCGCCAGTTGGCTGCTCACGCCCAACAAGATTGCACCAGCTAATACGATTATTCTCATTTATTTGCACTCGGGATTGACGATGGCGCGTCGCGTCATTCGGAAATTATTTTTTCGGCGTCGACATATAGGTGATCAAGGCTTTGTAATCGGCGTCGGTGCAATCGTTACACATACCGCGCGGCGGCATCGCGTTCATGCCGGCTTTAACGCTGGCAACCAGCGTATCCATTCCCTTTGCCAAACGCGGTTTCCAATCATCTGTGAAAGCTTTCGGCGCATTGGCGACACCCGCAGCATGGCACACCACACAAGCCTTGTTGTAACGATCTGCGACGGCCTGATCCGCGGCGTTAACCACGCACGAAGTGATCGCAAATGCTGCACCGATAAACAATCTTTTCATTGCGGAGCCTCTTACGGGGGCGTGGGGGTGACGCGTATTATGATCGGGTTATGATGGCCCAAATCCAACGGTTCAAATACAGAATTGCCAGTAGCCGTACGAAAACCGCGGCATTATAACTGATCGCTGCTTTGAGTCACCATCCAACCCGGTCAAAAAATCCCATGTTTTCAACGCAAAAATCCAATATCAATTATCGCGCCGCCCATTTTCTGACGAGCGCACCGACGCTGCGCGAATGTCCTCCGGACGAAGGTACTGAGGTTGCGTTCGCCGGTCGTTCGAACGCCGGTAAATCGAGCGCGATCAATGTGCTGACCGGTAACCATAAACTGGCGCGCACCAGTAAGACCCCAGGGCGCACGCAACTGCTGAATTTTTTTGCGCTCGATGAAACTCACCGGCTGGTCGACTTACCGGGCTACGGTTTTGCCAAAGTCCCGCTCGCTGTGAAAGAGGCCTGGCAGAAACATCTCGAGGCCTACCTCAGCGCACGCGTCAGTTTGCGCGGCCTGGTTTTGCTGATGGATATCCGCCATCCGCTGCAACCGTTCGACGAACTTCTGCTCGATTGGGCTGGACGCAGCAAAATGCCGGTGCATGTGCTGCTGACCAAAGCCGATAAGCTCGCGTTTGGCGCGAGCAAGACCGCGTTGCTGCAGGTACGGCAGATGTTGGAAGCAAAGAAAGGGTTGAGCGTGTCAGTGCAGTTGTTCTCTGCGCTGGATAATCGCGGGCTGGAAGAGCTGCAACAGCAACTCGATGGCTGGCTACTAGACGCGCCCAGCGCGGAAGCATAATCAAGCGAAAAAAGACTCGGCACGTATTGGGGGATAGCGTGCCGAGCTACCAGCTCTTCTGGGGGAAACACTGGAAAAATCCGATCGAGCCCTTGGAAACCCAATCGAATCGTGGCAGGAGCCACATCGCTATGACTAACCTCGCGGGCGCAAGTTCATGCGCTCAATGCGCTTGATCCCAGTTGTCGCCGATACCCGCCTCGACCACTAGCGGTACCAGCAGTTCGGCGGCCGCCGCCATGCGCGCGATGACCTCGGCACGAAACGATTCGACCGCATCCGCCGCCACTTCGAATACCAGCTCGTCATGCACCTGCATGATCATCCGCGCTGGCACTTGTGCCTCATACAGCCAGTGATCCAGCGCAATCATCGCCCTTTTGATGATGTCGGCAGCGGTGCCCTGCATCGGCGCATTGATTGCGGTACGTTCCGCGGCCTGGCGGCGCTGCGCGTTACGAGTATTGATTTCGGGCAGATACAAACGTCGGCCGAACAGCGTTTCGACGTAGCCGCGCTGTGCCGCCTCGGTACGCGTGCGATCCATGAATTCGCGCACCCCCGGATAACGGGCGAAGTAGCGATCGATATACGCCTGCGCCTCGGAGCGACCGATTTCGAGCTGCTTCGCCAACCCAAACGCCGACATACCGTAGATCAAACCGAAGTTGATCGCCTTCGCGCTGCGGCGCTGATCGTGGGTGACCGCATCCATCGACGCGCCGAATACCTCGGCCGCCGTGGCGCGGTGAATATCTTCGTCGTGCGCGAACGCATCGAGCAGGCGCGGATCGCCGGACAGGTGCGCCATGATGCGCAACTCGATTTGCGAATAGTCCGCCGCGACGATGCGATGGCCGGGCGCCGCAATAAATGCCTGCCGAATGCGGCGACCTTCCTGCGTGCGCACAGGAATGTTCTGCAGATTGGGATCGCTCGAGGATAATCGCCCAGTCGCTGCCACGGCCTGATGATAGGACGTATGAATGCGACCGGTGCGCGGATTGATCATCTCCGGCAGCTTATCGGTATAGGTCGATTTCAGTTTCGACAGGCCACGATATTCCATCAATACGCGCGGCAGCTCGTACTGCTCGGCAAGTTCAGTGAGCGCATCCTCGGCGGTCGACGGCGCGCCGGTCGGCGTTTTTTTGGTGACCGGCAAGCCCAGCTTGTCGTACAGAATTTCACACAGCTGCTTGGGCGAACCGAGATTGAATGTTTGGCCCGCCAACTCGTGCGCCTGTTGTTCGATCTGCAGCAAGCGCAAGCCGAGCTCGTGGCTCTGCTGTACCAGCAGTTCGCGGCTGACCAGCGCGCCGTGCCGCTCGATCCGCGATAGCACCGGCACCAGCGGCATATCGATGGTCTCGAATACTGAGCGCAGACTCGGCTCCGCCTCCAGTTTCGGCCATAGCGCGTGATGCAGCTGCAGCGTGATATCGGCGTCCTCAGCGGCATACTCGCCGGCCTGATCGATCGCGACCTGGCTGAATGAAATCTGTTTGGCACCTTTGCCGGTAATGTCTTCGTAATGAATGGTATTCACGCCGAGATATTTCAGCGCGAGGCTATCCATGTCGTGACGCGTGGCAACCGCATCGAGCACGTAGGATTCGAGCATGGTGTCGTAGACGATGCCGTTCAGCTCGATGCCGTGATTGGCCAGCACACTCTTATCATATTTGAGGTTTTGCCCGATCTTGGCACGCAGCGGGTTTTCCAGCAGCGGCTTCAGCTGAGCGAGTACTTGCTCGCGCGATAGTTGTTCAGGAGCCCCAGGATAATCATGTGCCAATGGAATGTATGCGGCCTCACCGGCATTGATCGCGAACGACACGCCGACGATTTCGGCCTGCATGTAATCGAGGCTGGTGGTCTCGGTATCGAATGCGAATACCGGTGCGACAGCGAGGCGCTGCAGCCATGCATCAAGCTCCGCCTGCGTAACAATCACCGCATAGGTGCGCGGCGCGGGCGCCACTTCGACCGCTATCGGCGCCTCCACGCCTTGATCGAGCAGCTCGGATATCCAGCTCTTGAACTCCATTTCTCGAAAAGTTTCCAGCAAGTCTTCGCGGCTCGCCTCCCCAATAGCGAGCTGGTCGAACTCGAACGGCAACTCCACATCAGTTTTTATTGTGGCCAGCAGGTACGACAGGTAGGCCTGCTCGCGCTCGGCCGCTAACTTCGCGGCCAAGGTCTTGGCGCCACGCACATTCAACGTCGCCACCTTATCGAGCTGCTGATACAGCTGATCGAGACCGCCGATTTCGATCAGCAGCGGCACCGCGGTTTTTTCGCCGATGCCGCTGACGCCGGGAATGTTGTCGCTGCTGTCGCCGACCAGCGCCAGATAATCGATGATCAAGCTCGGCGGCACGCCAAACTTGGTCACGACGCCGACCTCATCCAGTACGCTATTGGTCATCGTGTTAACCAGCGTGATGTGCGCATTGACCAACTGCGCCATGTCCTTGTCGCCCGTCGAAATCACGACGGGCTGACCCAGCGCGGCAGCTTTGCAGGCGAGGGTGCCAATCACGTCATCGGCTTCGACCCCATCAACCACCAGCAGCGGCAGGCCCATCGCTCGCACCAAGCGGTGAATCGGCTCGATCTGCACACGCAGTTCATCGGGCATCGGCGGCCGATGGGCCTTGTATTTATCGAACAGTTCGTCGCGAAAGGTTTTGCCCTTCGCATCGAACACCACCGCCATCGGGCTGCCGGGATAATCCTTCTGCAGCCGGCGCAGCATGCTGATTACACCCTTGACCGCACCGGTCGGCTGGCCCTTCGAGTTGGTCAGCGGTGGCAGCGCATGAAACGCACGATAGAGATACGAGGAGCCGTCAACGAGGACGAGCGGGAGAGGCTGAGTCATTTCGGCTATGGCGGTTGCTATCGAATGGCGGCAAAGTGTATCACGCAGGTTGCGAGCTTCAGGGCAGGTCGATGGCGGTATATACCCAACTGGAAATGGCAGAGTTAGCCGAGGCGCTAGCGCCACTGGGATTGGGCGAACTGGTGAGCGCGCAGGGGGTGGCGGCAGGCATCGAAAACACGACGTATTTTCTGACCTTCTCGCCAGACCAGCATACGCAGATACGGGAGTTTGTACTTACTATCTCCGAAACTCTTTCTGCGCCGGATATTGAGTTCGTCGCTACGGTAACAAGTTATCTCGGACGTTATGGGGCTCCGGTTCCGGCGCCAGTAGCAACCGCCTTGGGGCAACGCGTGTTATCGATTGGCGGCAAGCCCGCGCTAATTATCCCGAAGGCACTGGGGCGCCATCCCGAACAACCGACGCCAGCGCAATGCGACGCGATTGGCCGTGCAGTGGCCCAATGCCACGCGGGGATGCAGCAAGCAGGTTTCGCACATCGAAGCCACCGCGGCCTCGATTGGGTAGCGGCGACCGGCCAACGCCTGCTCGGTTTGCTGACACCCGCCGATCAAACGCTGTTAGATGCTGAGCTACTCTCACTCGCCAAGTTTGTGAATACTCACAATCAATTGCCGTGCGCGGTTATTCACGGCGATTTATTTCGAGATAACGCGCTGTTTATCGGCGATCAGCTCACCGCAATCATCGATTTCTTCAGTGCCGGCACCGGCTATTTGATGTTCGATTTGGCAGTGATTGCCAATGACTGGTGCTTGCGCATATCCGCAGTCGGGCAAGCGCAATGTTTGCGAGCGCTAACCGCTGGGTATGCTGCCGTCCGGATGCCCGACATAACCGAACAACAGTTATGGCCGGACTTTCTTGCTATTGCTGCGCTGCGTTTTTGGGTGTCACGCCTCGCGGATCGACTATTGGCGGACCATCGACCCGCGCAGCAGCCTGCCGACAAAGATCCGAACGAATATCGTGAATTACTGCTGCAACACCGACGCTCGCCAATTCCCTGGGTTTGACCTCACTCGCCGCTCTCATTTCGTCGTAAGTGTTACCGAAATTTAACTCGACGAAGATCCTGTTACAGACCAATATGCAAAGCAACAACACAAAATATAAAATATGTTTTGTTAAAAAATCTTAATGAAAAACAGTTAATTAACAATTGTTCATGTGTCGCACATCACGCAATCGAGACTCGCGTTCCAAATGTAACGAAATGTTAATGGTTTTTGCTTGCGTCCGTCATTATCCATTGTTACTATTCGTATCAAGTTAAGTAACAACACGATTGAAGCTGGTCACAAGCCGGTGACGATCAAAACCCAAGGAGAAAGTCCATGAGACGTGCAGCAGTAGTAGCAGTACTGGTCAGTGCTTTAGTAGGTGCAGTAGGCGCTGAGTCAATCATCAAAGCTCGTAGCAATTCGGCGCTGCCGAAAGCCACTATCACAGTCGAAGAAGTTGTCGACTCGGTAACGGTTGAGGTTTCCGCAATGAATACCGCGAGCACCACCGCAACCCAGGCGGATAGCCGATCAATGAGCGAACTGACTTATGCAGCCAATTGATAAATAACACCGGGGTCCCAACCAGGCCCCCGGTTTTTTTATTTTTCTACCTTCTGCAATCGTAAACACTTCGTCACCGATCGCCCCAGTTGGCGATAAAACTGAACCAATCCTTCCTCAGATAATGGCTGCGCCAGCGCCAACGCATCGATCGACTCAACGTTTACCGTACGACCCGACAGCAATCGGTTCATCGCTCGTGTTTCCTGCTGCTCGCGCCACACACAGCCGATCGCCCCGCTACTGAGCAACTGCTCGATATGCGCAAGCTGCGCCGGTGTCGGCGGTAAATCCGCGCTATCGGTCAACGCCGCCTGATGCTGCAATCCGTAGCGCTGCTCGAAGCGACGATAGGCGTCGTGCTCGACCATGAACCCGCGCAATTTCCCCGCTGCCGCCAATTGTTGCCGCAACACTCGATCTTCATCGAGCAGGCGCTGCTGTATTCGATCGGCATTGCGATGAAACTCGCCGGCCTGCGCGGGGCGAAGCTCGGCCAATGCCAGCGCCAGACGCTGCGCTGCATCGCCCATTGCTACCGGATCCAGCCAAAGGTGCGCGTCGCCGGCATCCTGCAGCGCAATAACGCGGGTGCGCGCGGGCAGCGAGCCTACTAACGATTGCAGGAACACCTCGAGGCGGGGACCGATCCATACCACCAGATCGGCGTCATCCAGTAAACGGCGATCCGACGGACGCAATTGATAATCGTGCGGCGAGACGTTGGGCTTCAGCAATGCATCGGCGATCACGGTGTCACTGCCGACAGCGATCGCCAGCAGTTGCAATGGTTTTATCGTCGCCACAAAGCGCAATGGCTCGGCCGCACCCGTCGTCCAAGATGCCCAAGGAAGGGCGATAAAAAGCAGCCATTGGAGAAACCGTTTGTTCATCGTATTCGACCGCCACAAAAAGTGTAACAATATAACATTCCTTTATAGGTCTATCCGATGATGTCGCAACCTATGGATGTTGCTCTACACGAGCACGACCATTCGCACTGCATTGAACATGCGCTGCAAATTGCCAAAGACGTCTGCGCCACCCACGGCGTGCGCTTGACGCCACTGCGCGAGCAGGTGTTGCAGCTGGTGTGGCAGAGTCACAAACCTCTCGGAGCCTACGCCATTCTCGAAATGCTGGGCGCCGACCCCGATCGACACGAGAAACGACAAGCGCCGCCGACCGTGTACCGTGCGCTGGAATTTTTGCAGGAGCACGGCCTAGTGCATCGCATCAATTCGCTGAATGCGTTTATCGGTTGCACCCAGCCGCATGCGTATCACAACAGCCACTTTCTGATCTGCCAACGTTGCGCGATCGCGGTCGAGATTACCGATGACAATCTCAATCGCGCGATCGATCAAACAGCGCAAGCAGCACAATTCGCCAAACACAGCGCCTGTGTCGAAATCCTCGGCCTGTGCACCAACTGCCAGCAGACCCATGATGAATAACGCACTGCTAACTCTCGCTAATGTTGGCGTCCGCGAAGCGGGGAAAACCATTCTCGACCGCGTATCGCTGACATTACGAAAGGGCGAAATTCTTACCGTGATCGGCCCGAACGGTGCCGGCAAATCGACCTTGTTGAAAGTTGCGCTAGGTCTGATGGCTCCGTCGACCGGCACAGTTCATCAACATGATGGCCTGCGCATCGGCTACATGCCGCAGCGGCTGCACATCGAACCAGGCCTGCCGCTGACGGCGCGGCGCTTTCTGCAACTCGGCGGCGCTTCGGCGATGGCGATCAACAATGCCCTCGACGAAGTCGATATGCGTGGCGCCGCAACCACCGCGCTGCAAGCGTTGTCCGGCGGCGAATTGCAACGCGTGCTACTCGCGCGGGCGCTGCTGCGCGATCCTGATTTATTAGTGCTCGACGAACCAGCGCAGGGCGTCGATCTCGCCGGTCAAACGGCGATGTACGATCTGATCGGCAATGTGCGCGAACGTCATCGCTGTGGCGTACTGATGGTGTCGCATGATTTGCATTGGGTGATGGCGCAAACCGATCATGTCCTCTGCTTGAATCAACATATTTGCTGTGAAGGCCATCCCGAACATGTCGGCAGCGATCCCGCCTATCGCGCACTGTTTGGCGAAATGGGCGTGCACGCGATTGCGCCGTATCAGCATCACCACAACCACCGTCACGATCTCCACGGCTGCGTGCAACCGGAGCAACCCCATGCCTGATTTTCTGCTGTACGCACTGATCGCCGGGGTGTTGGTGGCCATTATGGCGGCGCCCCTCGGTGCGCTCGTGGTGTGGCAGCGGCTCGCCTATTTCGGCGATACGCTCGCGCACTCGGCACTGCTCGGCACTGCCATCGGATTACTGCTGCATATCAATCCGTGGTGGACAGTATTCGGTGTCGCCATTGTCGTCGGCAGCTTGCTGGCGCTGTTGCAGAATCGTCCACAACTCAGCGCCGACAGCCTGCTCGGCATTATTTCGCACGGCAGCCTCGCGCTTGGCCTGGTGGCGATCAGCTTCAGCGAAACGCGTGTCGATCTGAACAGTTATTTATTCGGCGATTTACTTGCGGTCACACGCGACGAGTTGGTGTTGATGGGGGCAGTGGCGGTAGCCATCGGTGGCTTGCTGTGGCGCTACTGGGATCGCCTGCTGGCGCTCACTGTCCATGCCGAACTGGCGGCGGTTGAGGGCTTGCCAGTGGCGCGGCTGCGCCTGTTGCAATTGATCATGCTCGCGCTGCTGGTGGCCGTGGCGATGAAAGTGGTCGGCGTACTACTGATCACGGCGCTATTAATTATTCCTGCCAACATCGCGCGGCCGTGGGCACGCACGCCGGAGCAAATGGCCTGGCTTGCGATTGTGCTGGGCACGCTGTCGGTATTACTCGGCATCGCATTGTCGATATGGCTCGATACACCGACTGGGGCTTCGGTCGTGCTCGCGGCGACATTGGCATTCGTCGCATCGCTCATTGCGCATCGAGTAAAAACCGCATGAGTGCGCGCGAATTTCACATCACCATCGACGGCACCACCGTCACCGCCGTCGATGCGCTGGCGGCACACACCGATTTATCGAAGGGACGTATTAAGGATGCGCTCAACAAAGGCGCGGTATGGTTGCGCGATCGCAGCGGCGAACACCGTCTGCGCCGAGCCACGCGCACGCTGACTCACGGCGAGCGCATTTCGTTGTATTACGACGAAGATATTCTGCAGCGCGAATCACCGGTACCCGCATTGATCGCCGACGAAAACTATTTCAGCATTTGGAATAAACCCGCGCAGATGCTCGCACAAGGAACACGCTACGGCGATCATTGTGCATTGCTGCGCTGGTGCGAAAAATATTTTCAGCCGCCGCGAAAATGTTTTCTGGTGCATCGACTCGATCGCGAAGCAGAAGGCTTAATGCTGATCGCGCATACGCAAAAAGCTGCCGCGACTCTTTCGACGCTGTGGCAGCAACGCGCCATCGAAAAAAAATACAGCGTTATCGTTGAAGGCATCGCGGGAGAAGTGGGCAGCACTCACCGCATCGATAGCGAGCTCGACGGCAAACCGAGCAGTACGGAATTTATCGTGAGCGCGTGCGATGACACGAATCGTCGCAGCATTCTGCTAGTGACATTAATCACCGGCCGCAAACATCAGATCCGCCGCCATCTTGCTGGCATCGGCCTTCCTGTTGTCGGCGACTATCGTTATGGCCGGGGCGGCGAGGAACTTAAACTGCGCGCGCTTTCGCTGCGCTTCGATTGCCCATTCGATCAGCAACCGAAACATTATGCGATTGCGCCGTATGCGTGAGCCGACCACTCAATCGCGCGTGATGCGAATCGATCGATAATTTTGCGTCAGTTTGTCGAGCTCATGCGGTGTATTGAAGAAACCGATGTAATGGCCGGCGGGATCGATGATCGCAATGCTGCCGCCGTGCTCGATCTGATAGTTCTCGCCACCATCGGGTAATTTGCGAAACGGAATATTTAACGAGGTCGCAAACTGCTGCAGGGCAAGAAACTCGCCGGTGACGCCGCGAAACTGCGGATTAAAATAGCGCACATATTCGCGCAATTTTTCCGGTGTATCGCGTGGCGGGTCGACGCTCACCATAACGACCTGCGTATCCTTGGCATACTCTGGCGGTAGCTTGCCATAAAGCTGACTGAGCAGCGCCATCGTGGTCGGGCACACATCCGGGCAATAGGTGTAACCGAAAAATAACAGCGACCATTTCCCCTTGAGCGATGCCGGTGTAAACGGCTGATTATCGTCATCAACCAAGGCGAAATCGCCGATGTCGCGCACCTGCTCAAATAAAAAAGCATTGTTAGCGCGCATGGCCGCATCGGAGAGCGGTCGGGGCTTAGCCATCGTATAAACAAAACCACCGACGAGCACCACCACGAAAACTATCAGCAGTACGACGGTAGTTTTGATACCGCGACGCTGCGCTGTCTCAACCTTCGGCAACGGTTCGGGGTGACTCATCAGCGCTGCAACTCAAGAATAACGTGGGTTGGAAAAAGGTAGTGATCGAGCAGCATGATCATGAATAACGCCATCAGATAAATAATCGAATAGCGAAATGTCTGCATCGCCGCGTTCGGATTCTTGCCGATCAACATCGCCATCGCCCAATATAAAAAGCCGATGCCGAGCACCACAGCACCCAACAAATAAAGCGGCCCGCTCATATGGGTTGCATACGGCATCAGCGCGACCGCAAATAAAATCAGTGTATACAGCAGCGTGTGAATTTTGGTGTAGCGGATACCGTGCGTGACCGGCAGCATCGGAATATCGGCTTTCGCATAATCATCGCGACGATGCACGGCAAGCGCCCAGAAATGCGGCGGCGTCCACGCGAAAATAATCAGCACTAACAGCAGGCCGTGGCCGTCGATCGAACCGGTTACCGCCGTCCAGCCGAGCAACGGCGGCGCCGCACCGGCGAGTCCACCGATAACGATATTTTGTGGCGTCGCGCGCTTCAGCCACATCGTATAAACCACCGCATAGCCAAGCAGTGATATGAGCGTCAGCCACGCGGTCAATTGATTGATCAGCAGAATCAGCATCGCCATACCAGCAACGCCGAGCAGCAACGCGAATGCGATCGCGTGCATCGTATCGATGCGCCCCTGCGCGATGGGGCGATCATGCGTGCGCGCCATGAGCAGATCGATGCGACGATCGACCAAATGATTGACTGCCGCAGCAGAGCTCGCGCATAACGCGATGCCGAGATTGCCGAAGAGCAACACTTGCCACGGCACCATGCCCGGCGTTGCCATAAACATGCCGATAACCGCGGTCAGCAACATCAACAACACTACGCGCGGTTTGCACAGTTCGTAGTAATCGCGCCAGGTTGCCGAAGCAGCGCCTGCCAAAGCAGCGGATTTCGCCATGACGGTACTCTCTTTTATAGAGGTTGCGCGGTGAAGACGCGGTGATTAAGCGTGACGAGCGCGAGCAATAATAACGCGCCCACCAAATTATGTGTGACCGCAACCGCGAGCGGAAAATTAAACACGATATTGCTGACACCGAGGCACAGCTGCGCGATCAGAATCGCCGCGATTACTATCGCGATGCGCCGAGTTTCCGGTAGCGCAACCTGTGTACATAACTTCCAGATTAAACACGCCAGATAAAGCGCTACCGCCACAGCGCCGACGCGGTGACTGAAATGAATGGCCACGCGCGCGCTGTTGTCCATGATGCCGCCGAGATAATTCGGACCGATGTGTTGGAGCAAATTAAAACCATCGCTGAAATCCATCACCGGCCACCATTGTTGCTGACAGGTTGGAAAATCCGGACAGGCGAGCGCGGCATAATTCGAAGTGGTCCAACCGCCGAGACAGATTTGCGCGATAACCAAGAGCAATCCGAAAACAGCGAAGCGTCGCAAACTCGATACGCTTACCAAGGCGCGATCGGGCAAGCGCCAACATTGGTTATTCAAACGCAATGTCAGCAGCCACAACGAACTCAGCATCGTAAAACCACCGAGCAAATGCAGCGTTACGATTTGCGGCCATAACTTCAAGGTGACCGTCCACATCCCGAACAGCGCCTGCAGAACAATAAATAGAAAGATAAAGATCGGCAGCTTTAATGGCTGCGCCGGGCGATGTCGGTATTTAATCGCGAGCGCAACAATCGCGAGCGTCATCAACACAAGGCCGCCAGCAAAATAGCGGTGAACCATTTCCGGCCAGGTTTTATCGAGCTGAACCGGCATCGTGGGATATGCTTCATTGGCGCGCGCAATTTCATGGTCGGCTTGCGGCGCCCACACATGACCGTAACACCCGGGCCAATCGGGACAGCCGAGACCGGCATGCTTGAGCCGCGTAAAAGCCCCGAGGCCAACCACGACGATCGCCAGCATGCTGGCAATTAGCGCGAGATAAAATCCGCGCTTACGATTTTGCGGCTGATTAAACAACGGCATTAATTTTTTCCTTGCTGTCCGGACGAGTTGGAAAGCAAAAACTTCAAATCTTTGACGACCGCTTTAAATTCGTGGCGCGGCTCGTAATACATCATCAACCATCCCATTGGATCGACGAGCAAATACTGATGATGCAGCGCCGGTTGCAATTTAATGCGACCAAAATAATTTACATAATCGGCATCGGTTGTTTTTAACACGACGACATTCGGGTGCTGCTTTAATAAATTTTGAAAGTCCGTATCCAGCGGCAATTGCGTCGTCAACACATAACGTCGTACGCGATCCGTATCTTTGCCGAGCGCGATATGTATTTGTCGGGTCAGATATAACGTTTGCTCACATTGATCATCACAATGCGCGGCGGCAGGAACAATGATGCTCCACAGTTTTTCCTGGCTCGCATAATTGAACGGCTCGCCATTACTATCCTGCAACGGCAAATCGGCGATCGGTTGCGGCGGCGTAATCAATACCCCGTTATTTTTGGTGCCGAGCACAGCCGGCAGATCAATCTTACCGGTCACCGCCGCGCGAAAAAGCAATGTCGATGCAAACACTACCAACACTAGCGACCCCATAATCAAGGCCGGCACACGCCGATTATTTTTTGTCGACGCCGAGTTATTTGTCATTTTGTTTTTGACCTCGTATTACCTGCCAGATATTGCTATTCAGCAACAGCCACATCACCACCACGGTGATTGCCATTGCAAACCAAGTCACCGCATAGGCGATATGTCGCTCAGGGCCGAAACCGATATTAAACACCTGCCATTCGGCGCGATATGCACCCGCACCATTTGCATCGATACGCACTACAAATGGGAGCAACTCTATTCCAAGCTGCGCCTGTAGATCTGATAGCTGCAAGCTTTGAATCAGACGTGGCCATTGTGTTTCGCGCGTGTTATCAAAAAAATGGAAGCGCGCGGTATCGCGATACACCATGCCGGTAATTTCTACCGCGCCTTCGACCGGTGCAATCGCGGGACGTTGCAAACGCGAGCGATCGCCTTCGACCCAGCCGCGATCGACCAGCACCGGCTGCAGTGAATCATGCGGCAGAAAAAGCGTAATAATTTCATAGCCGAAACGGCCATGCGAAAACCGATTATCGAGCAGAAAATTATGCGTATTGTCGTAGCGACCGAACATTTTGATGCGCGTATACATCGGCGCATCGACCGGTAATCGCATCAATTCGATTGGCGCTGCACTTTGATTGTTTTCAAATGCAGTCTGCGCAATGCGTTTCTGCTCCGCACGCTGCAACTGCCAATTGCCCAAGCCCAAAAACAACAACACGAACAATAGAGTCAGCGCGGTAAGCGGGGTATGAATTTTCCACTGCAGGGCCACTGACGACATTGGGGCTACATCGAGTGAGGGCGCAACGCTTGTGTATACTGCGCGCACGCTATCAATAAAAAAACAGAATCTCTGGGATGTTCAAGCATGTGGCTAAAAGCGGTCATTGTGGTGCTATTTTTTGCTCTGGTGGTCAGCTTATTTAGCGGCTTCGTGTTTCTAATGAAGGATGAGGGGGCGACGCGTCGCACCTGGAATTCACTGACCGTGCGCTTGTGCTTGGCTGCGCTGCTGATGGGCTTTTTAATTTACGGCATTTATACGGGGCAGTTGGGATCGAAGGCACCGTGGGATGCGCAACGCGCGCCCCACGTGCAACCGCAATAACAATTACAGAATATAAACAAACAAGAACAGACCGACCCACACCACATCAACGAAGTGCCAATACCACGACGCCGCTTCAAAGCCGAATTGGTCATCAGCACTGAAATGTCCAGCGACGCTCGCGCGTAAGAACTGCACTAACAAAATCGTAGCGCCCATGATCACGTGGAAGCCGTGAAAGCCGGTGAGCATGAAGAACGTGGTGCCGTAAATGCCCGACTTCAACGTCAAGCCCAACTCGGTGAACGCTTCGTGATATTCGCGATACTGCAGAAATACGAAGGTAAGGCCGAGCAACACAGTAACGCCCAACCAGAACTTCAGTTGGCCGCGATTGTTGTTTTTGATGCCCATATGCGCGAGATGCACGGTAAAGCTCGACGAGAGCAGCACAATCGTGTTCCACAGCGGCAACCAATGCAGCAAATTATTCCAGCCCGGGAACGACAAGTTTTCGTGCGGACCGGTAAACGCGCCGTTGTTCGCCATATATTGCTTGGCGATGCCCACTGCCTGCTGCGGAGTTTCCATCATCGGCCACTGATATTTGAAATCGCCCCACAAACGGTAATTCTCGTTGTGCGCACCTTCGCTGCCGAGCCATGGACCGGCCAACAGGCGGACATAAAACAGCGCGCCAAAAAACGCCGCGAAGAACATCACTTCGGAGAAAATGAACCACTGCATGCCGATCACATAAGAATGCTTCAGCTGCGCGCTGTTCATGCCCGCCTTATTTTCGCGGATCGTCGTGCGGAACCAGGCGAACAAAGTAGCGATAAATAGCGCGAGCCCGGCGAACAAGATAAAACGAGAATTAGTGTGCGTGCCTGCCGGCAGATGACTATCGATAATGACATGGGCCGCGCCAAACACCGACAGAAACAATCCAAATGCAGCGCAGATCGCCAGCTTGCTCTGCTCAGGGACATGATAGTGCTCGTATCCCGAAGTATTGCCATGACTTGCCATGTTATGTCTCCGCTTTATGACACCGGTAACCGGCGCAAATCATTGAACCATTTAACGACTGGCAACACCTTTACCAGCCTTGTCCATCGCCGTCACATCAAAAATGGTGTACGACAACGTAATTTCATTGACCTCGGCGGGCAGCGCCAGGTCGACAATAAACTGTACGGCCAACTTCGTTTCTGCACCGGCTTTCAACGGTTGCCGCCGAAAGCAGAAGCACTCGGTCTTATGAAAATATTGCGCCGATCGTGCCGGCACAAAACTCGGTACCGCCTGCGCCACCATATCGTTGGCGGTGACATTTTTGGCGTAGTACTCGATCGTCGTCACTGCACCCGGATGTACTGACACCACGTGCTCTACCGGCGAAAACTGCCAAGGCATGCCTTCGGCGTTCGCCGCGACGAACTGCACTTTCACTGTGCGGCTCTGATCGACCTTAGCCTGCACCACTTCATATTGCTTGCCGTTGTACTTACCGTTTAAGCCCAACTGCTCACACAGTGTGTTGTACAGCGGCACCATCACCACGAATACGAACGCGAACATCCCGACGACAACGACCGATAGCTTGCCGACAGTTTTGGCGATCGTATTTTTTGCCATTGATGCGCCCTACCAAGACAACCGGGCTTGTGCAACGCAAACCCGGTGCGATCCGAATTACTTAACTTCCGGCGGTGTACTGAATGTGTGATGCGGCGCCGGCGTAGGCACTGTCCACTCGAGACCCTGCGCACCTTCCCACACTTTTGGATCGCTGATCGGGCGGCCCGATGTGATTGTCCGCACCACATTAAACAGGAACAGAATCTGGCTGGACCCGTAAATGAACGCACCGATCGAAGACATCATATTGAAATCGGCAAACTGCAACGCGTAATCCGGGATGCGGCGCGGCATGCCGGCGAGGCCGACGAAATGCTGCGGGAAGAAGGTCAGGTTGAAGCCAAGGAACGACACCCAGAAGTGGGTTTGACCCATCGCTTCGTTGTACATCTTGCCAGTCCACTTCGGTATCCAGTAATACACCGCAGCAGACATTGAAAAGATCGCGCCGGCCACCATGGTGTAGTGGAAATGCGCAACCACGAAATACGTGTCCTGATACTGGAAATCCACCGGCGCCATCGCCAGCATCACGCCCGACAAGCCGCCAACGGTGAACAGAAATACGAAGGCGATCGAGAACAGCATTGGCGTTTCGAAAGTCATCGAGCCACGGAACATCGTGGTGATCCAGTTGAACACCTTCACGCCGGTCGGTACTGCGATCAGCAACGTCGCGTACATGAAGAACAGCTCACCGGTGATCGGCATACCTACCGTGTACATGTGGTGCGCCCACACGATGAACGACAGAAATGCGATCGATGCGGTCGCGTACACCATCGACGCATAGCCGAACAGCGGTTTGCGCGCGAAGGTCGGAATGATCTGCGATACCACGCCGAAGCCCGGCAGAATGATGATGTACACCTCGGGATGGCCGAAGAACCAGAAAACGTGCTGGAACAATACTGGATCGCCACCGCCTGCGGCCGAGAAGAACGATGTGCCGAAATGAATATCCATCAGCATCATCGTCACCGCACCAGCCAACACCGGCATTACCGCAACAAGCAGGAACGCGGTGATGAACCAGGTCCATACGAACAACGGCATTTTCATGTAGGTCATGCCGGGGGCGCGCAGGTTGATGATAGTGGCGATAATATTGATCGATCCCATAATCGACGATGCACCCATGATATGCACCGCGAAAATGAAGAACGTCACACTCGGCGGCGCGTAGGTCGTCGACAGCGGCGCATAGAAGGTCCAACCGAAATTCGGCGCACCGCCTTCCATGAACAAGGTCGACGCGAGCATTGCGAACGCGAACGGCAGAATCCAGAAGCTCAGGTTATTCATGCGCGGCAATGCCATATCTGGCGCGCCGATCATCAGCGGAATCATCCAGTTCGCGAGGCCGACGAACGCCGGCATTATCGCGCCGAACACCATCACCAGGCCGTGCATCGTCGTCATCTGGTTGAAGAATTCCGGACGCACAAGCTGCAGTCCCGGCTGGAACAGCTCGGCGCGAATAATCATCGCGAACGAGCCACCGAGAATGAACATCGCAAAGCTGAACCAAAGGTACAGCGTGCCGATGTCTTTATGGTTGGTGGTGAAGATCCACCGCGTCAAACCTTGTGCAGGTCCGTGATGATGATCACCAGCGTGAGTAGTAGCCATAGTGATTCCCCTTACTGACCTTTCTTGAGTTTGTACACGTCGACCGGCTGCGCCATATCGCCCATGTTGTTACCGAAGGCGTTGCGCTCATAGGTGACCACCGCGGCGAGATCGACATCATTCAGCTGACCACCGAACGCCTGCATCGCTGTGCCGGCCTTGCCGTGCACCACGATGCCGAGGTGCGTTTTCAGATCACCGGTGGCAATCGGGCTCTTCGCAATCGGTTTGCCGACGCCGCCCTCACCGTTCGCGCCATGACAGGCAACACAGGTGCGGTCGTAAACGCCTTTACCGCGCTCAACCAATTCGGTCAGCGTGAATTGTTTTTCCATCAACGCTTTCAGTTCGGCAGCCTCGGTCTTTTTCTTGCCCAGCCATTCGTTGTATTCGTTTTCCGATACGACGTTAACCACGATCGGCATGAAACCGTGGTCGCGGCCGCAAAGCTCCGCGCACTGACCGCGATAAATGCCGGTTTTGATCGGGCGCGCTTGCGCTTCATTGACGAATCCAGGAATCGCATCGCGCTTGACCGCCAACTCGGGCACCCACCACGAATGAATGACGTCGTTGCCGGTCACCAGGAAGCGTACTTTCTTATTGACGGGGAGATAGAGCGGCTCATCGACGTCGAGCAGGTAGTTTTCGCCTTTTGGCTCTTCGTTGTAGATCTCCGACTGTGGCGTGCGCAGCGAGCTGAAGAAGCTGACGTTATTGCCTTGCGGATCGATATACTCGTATTTCCATTTCCACTGGTAGCCAGTGACCATGACATCGATATCGGCGTTTTTGGTGTCATACACATCCAGCAATGTGCTGGTGGCAGGTACCGCCAATACCACGAGAATAACGAAGGGAACCACGGTCCATGCGATTTCAAGCGTAGTGCTTTCGTGAAAATGATCGGCAACGGCACCGCGCGATTTGCGATGTGCGAAGACCGTGTAAAACATCACCCCGAAAACCACCACGGCGATCGCCAGACATATCCAAATAACGAACATGTGTAGATCGTAAATTTTTTCGCCGACGTCAGTGGCGCCCTTTGGCAGATTGGTTTGGAACCGATGACGCCAGGATTCGGCCTCACCTGCCCACGCACCGGTAGTGACCAGGCTGAGTAGCAACAGCACAGGACCAAGCGCTAGCTGTGAAAGCTGCTTCGCTTTTTGGTACATCTCCCGTGTCTCCAAGGTTGTTGTATTAATAGGGCCCACTGGCACGGCAAACGCCCGGAACAAAAACAATAGAGGCAAGACCAAATTGCTGCCGATCTGAATCGAGCTGCTGCTGAAGCAGATATTGTTCTTATTAGTAGCCGCTAAAGCATTTGACGGCCGGGGGCGTTTGTCGCGGATATGCTAGCGGGGTGCGACAAAACGCCGCGATTATAACCACGATCTAAAGGCTTATGCCATACAATCGCCGCAAAAAGCCATAGGGATAAATCAACATTTTCTTTTTGCAATAAACCCGCGAATGCACAGCTAGTAAATAACACCAACGGGCATGTCCGATTTTTAGCCAACATGTAACGGCACTAACAACGCACGCCCGTCACATATTTAGCCGGTGTCGATTTTTCCGACTTCGATGAATCGCCGACATCCGTTAGCGCACGCTTGTCCGCTTCGCCAAACATCGTTGTTTCAAAGCGATCCGCCAATTTGTCGATTTCCGGATCGGCCGTTGCGCGCGCCAGACGCAAAACCTCGCGCGCATATTCGCGGTTCTGCGCCGCCCACACCGTATCGATGGCGCGGCCGCTCTTGCGACGCATCAGCACGTATAAATGCGCGGCTGCGGCGAATGTTTCATCGCTCGTCATTGAGCGCTCCCCCTGAGTTAAATCTGCAACTTCGGTAGCCGCTGTCGATGTATGCGATAAATAAAATGACAGCAGGACTCCGGCACCATTCAAGTGTCGACGCCGCAATGGACAAGGCAGAATAGATGCCAACTCTTTCACAATTAAAATGTGAAAAAGAGAATGTGTGGCGGAACGCAGATTTATCGCGTGCAGAAAAATATTTTTATTTTTCGTCAAAATTTTGTACGCACAATTGCGCGCGATTTTGCGCCGCTCGAATAAGCGACGCCCTATAACGGAACTTCAATGATCGCGGCGATTTAAGCCCGGATTGGTATCAAGTACACGCACAATCGATATTTCATCTTCGTGCGCGAGCGATTGTTCACCGGGGCGCGGCTGATTGACCCGCGTCGGTAATTCGATCGGTTTACCCGATGCATCGAGCGCATCGCGATAACCGCAATTGACGCATTCGCGCACGCGCTGACCGAACTCATCGTCGTACATGACAATCTTGTCCATCTGCGCGCAACGCGGACATACCGCACCGGCGATGAAACGACGTTGAATCATGCTGCTTTCGCTCCGATCCCGCAGTGGCGCAGCAGCGCATCGACTGCAGGTTTGCGACCGCGAAACGCGACGAACAACGCCATCGGCTCGCGCGCGCCACCGCGTTCCAAAATTTCATGCAGAAAACGTTGGCCGGTATCGCGATTGAAAATCCCTTCTTCCTCGAACGCCGCGAAGGCGTCGGCAGATAACACTTCGGCCCATTTGTAACTGTAATAACCCGCCGCATAACCGCCGGCGAAAATATGCGTGAAGCTGTGCTGGAACCGATTGAATGCGGGCAGCTGATACACCGCGACCGCGCGTCGAACTTCATCGAGCACTTGTTGAATCGGTTGCGGCTGCGCGGCGTTGTAGTCGCGGTGCAATTTGAAATCGAACAGCGCGAACTCCAGTTGCCGCATCATAAATAAGCCGGATTGAAAATTTTTGGCGGCGAGCATTTTGTCGAGCAGCATTTGTGGCAGCGGTTCGCCCGTTTGGTAATGCCCTGAAATCAACGGAATCGCGTCCGGCTCCCAGCACCAATTTTCTAAAAACTGACTCGGCAATTCGACCGCATCCCACGCGACGCCATTGATACCCGACACCGGCATCACATCGATTTGCGTCAGCATGTGATGCAGGCCGTGACCAAATTCGTGAAACAGCGTGGTGACTTCGGAGTGCGTCAGCAGCGACGGCTGCGCCGCGCTCGGCGGCGTGAAATTGCACGTTAAAAATGCGACCGGCAATTGCAAACTGCCATCGCGATTGCGGCGTCGTGAACGGCAATTATCCATCCAGGCACCGCCGCGCTTGCCGGCACGCGCATACAAGTCGAGATAACAGCGCGCAATGATATTGCCGTCGCGCTGCACATTGAACACCTGCACATCAGCATGCCAGGTCGCGATCGTGTTATCGACAACGAATTGCACGCCAAACAGACGACCGACGATCGTGAACAAACCCTCGATCACTTTCGGCGCCGGAAAATACGGGCGCAATTCTTCCTGCGACAACGCGTATCGAGCGAGCCGCAATTTCTCGCTTGCGTATGGCACATCCCACGCCTGCAAATCGGCAATGGCCAAATCCTGCGCTGCGAATGCGGCCAGCTCGCGATAATCCTGCTGCGCCAATGCGCGTGAACGCACCGCGAGATCGTTAAGAAAATCGAGCACCTCATCGGTGTTTTCGGCCATTTTGGTGGCCAGCGAATAATCGGCGTAATTGTTGAAATCGAGCAACCGCGCCAGCTCGTGGCGCGCGGCGAGAATTTGTTCCATCAATGCGGAATTATCCCATCGGCCGGCGTTCGGCCCCTGCTCGGAAGCACGCGTGGTGTAGGCCTCGTACAACTCGCGGCGTAGGTCACGATCCTCGGCGTACTGCATCACTGGCAGATACGACGGCGCATCAAGCGTGATTACATAGCCATCGAGCGAACGGTCCTGCGCCGTCTGCCGATACATTTGCACCGCCGCTTCGGGCACGCCGCGCAACGTGGCCACATCCGGCACTTGCTTGATCCAGCCTTGCGTCGCATCGAGCACGTTGTTCGAAAATTTCGTCGCCAGATCGGCCAGCTGTTTGCGCAATTCACCGTAGCGCTGCTTCGCCGCGCCTTCGAGTGCGACGCCCGACAAGCGAAAATCACGCAAGGCGTTATCGATTACTTTGCGCTTGGCGTCATTGAGCCGCGTGTACTCGGTGCTGTTCGCGAGCTTTTGATACATCTCATAGAGGCGACGATTCTGGCCGAGCTCGGTGCCGTACTCGGTCAGTTGCGGCAGTACCGCTTCGTACGCTGCGCGCCACTCCGGCGTATTTGTCACGCCATTTAAATGGCCGACCGGCGCCCAGGCTTTTTCGAGTCGATTATCTAATTCTTCCAACGGCTCGATCAGCGTCTGCCAAGTCGGCTCGCCGACGTTATCTAACAGTTGCGCTATGGCGCGGCGATTATTCGCGAGCAATTCGGTAAACGCGGGCTCGACCCATTGCGGCTGCAGCGCCGGAAAATCCGGCAGCTCGGTATCGCGAAGAAAAGGATTTTGCGTCGATTCGTTAACCGTCATCGATCTAACCTCGAAAGAATCGTAATTACCGGCGCCGTTAATGGCCGGCGAGAACGGCGCGCAACATATCGATCACCGGCCGCGTGGGTGGACGCACGCCGCGCCAGATGCAGAACGACTCGGCCGCCTGCTCAACCAACATACCGAGACCATCCGCTACCGCCCATGCGGCTTCGCTGGCCGCCCAGCGCATGAACGGAGTCGGCTGCGCGCCGTACGTGAGGTCGTAACAGCAACAGCCCTCGGCCAGCATATTCTCCGGCAGCGGTGGCATGGCGTTCTGTAAACCGGCAGAGGTGCCGTTGATCACCAGATCGAACTGATTGCCGGCCAGCGCTTCGAAACTGCACGCCCGTAGCGCGCCGAGATCGGCAAATTCGCGCACCAATCCCTGCGCTTTATCGAGGGTGCGGTTGGCGATCACCAGCAGTTTCGGGTGATGCCGCAGCAGCGGTTCGAGAATGCCGCGGACCGCACCGCCGGCGCCGATGACCAGCAAGCGCCGGCCGCTGATTTCCCATGTCAGGTTTTGATCAATGTCGCGCGCCAAACCAACGCCATCGGTGTTATCGCCGTAGATACTGCCATCGCTCTGCACCGCGAGCGTATTCACCGCGCCGGCCCGGCGCGCCCGCCCACTCAACTCATCGGCAAAACTGAAGGCATCAAGCTTGAACGGCACCGTGATATTCAGCCCTTTGCCGCCGCCATCAAAAAAAATGCGTGCAGCCGCCGCGAAGCCACCGAGTTCGACCAGTTGCGCTCGATAGCTCAGGTTCTGGCCGGTGTGGGTCGCGAAAGCGGCATGGATCTGCGGCGATCGGCTTTGCTTGATCGGATTGCCAAATACCGCGTAGCGATCCGGCTCTGCCATAACTTCCTGCGTCATCAATCCATTACCCAGTCTTTTGGTTTCAAGAAATACTCGGTCAGTGCCGCTTCGGCGCTACCGGGCTCGGGTTGCGAATTGTAGTCCCAGCGCACTAGCGGCGGCAGCGACATCAGAATCGATTCGGTGCGCCCGCCGGTTTGCAGGCCGAACAGCGTGCCACGGTCATACACCAGATTGAACTCAACGTATCGACCACGACGCAGCAGCTGAAATTCACGCTCGCGTTCGCCATACGGCATATTTTTGCGGCGCTCGACGATGGGCAGATAGGCATCGAGGTACGAATCGCCGACCGCGCGCAGCAAGCCAAAACAACGCTCGAAACCGCCCTCGTTCAGATCGTCGAAAAACAAGCCGCCAATGCCGCGCGGCTCGTTGCGATGCTTTAAAAAGAAATAGTCGTCGCACCATTTTTTGTAGCGGGAATAGACATCGGCGCCGAACGGCGCGCACGCCTGTTGCGCCGTGCGATGCCAGTGCACGCAATCGTCATCGAAACCGTAGTAGGGGGTTAGATCGTAACCGCCGCCGAACCACCACTGCGGCGCCATGCCTTCTTTCTCGGCAATGAAAAAACGCACATTGGCGTGACTGGTCGGCATGTAGGGATTGCGCGGATGAATTACCAGCGATACGCCGAACGCCTGCCACGACGCGCCCGCCAAATCCGGCCGATGCGCGGTTGCCGAAGGCGGCAACTGGGTACCATGTACATGGGAGAAGCCGACGCCGGCTTTTTCGAATACCGCGCCAGCGGCTAAAACCCGCGAGCGGCCACCACCGCCGCCGGGGCGCTGCCATACATCTTCGGCGAATTCGGCGGCACCATCGGTCGCGGCGAGACCGGTGCAAATCCGATCCTGCAGATCCATCAGATAGGCTTTCACCGCTGCGCTATCGACCGAGCTCATGCTTGTTCTCTCACTGTGCCTGTCACCTCATCGCGAAAACGTCGGCTCACCGTGAAGCGGCAGCGATAGTGCTGGATTGACTTTGCAAACGCGTGAATGGTGCGTGGGGGCGCGAGTTTATCACTAACCACCACGGCGCCAATCGCCGCTGCGCAGATCGCGGATCGGGGTCGGGCCGAGCTGCCCGCCAAGCTGGCCGGGCAGCACATAATCGAGCTGATCGGGAAAGTAGCAACGCACGCGCAGCGCCGATCGCGCCGGTGGTCGCGCACTCGGATTGGCCGATGTCGACACCACCGGCCCGCCAAAGGCGCGCGCCAGCGCCGCCACCAGAGGATGGGCGCTGATGCGCAGCGCGACGGTGGCGTGGCCGCCGGTGATCCATACCGGAATCGAGCCGTTATGCGGCACTAGCCATGTCTGCGGACCGGGCCATGTTGCGTGTAAACGCTCACGTTGCGCGGTGGTCAGCGGCGTCAAGTGAGGCTCGATTTGCGCCCAATCGGCGGCGATCAATATCAAACCTTTGGCCGGATCGCGTTGTTTCAGTTCGAGCAGCCGGGTTACAGCCTGCCTATCGAATGGATCGCAACCGAGCCCCCATACGCCCTCGGTCGGATACGCAATGACGCCGCCGGCGTGCAATGCCCGCGCGGCGAGGCGAACGTGCTGGAGATTGATGAGCATAGGTAGGAACGCCAGGGAATCGATGGCGGCGAACTTACTTAACCGGTTGGCTCAACGCAAGCATCGGCGCAGCGCAGATAATTACCGGCGCGGTTTTCGATGACGCCGGCCAGCTCCAGCTCCGCCAGCGCCACTAAGATGGCCGGCAGTGGCTGTTGCGCCCGATCGATGATGCAATCGAGCGGGGTCGGCTGAAAGCCGATCGCTTCGAAAACCGGCGCCTGCTGCGCGGAAAGCGTCACGGCTCGGGCCGGTTGCACCGCAGCAACCCGTGACGCGGAGCCAGTTTCTGGCGGCCGCATCCAGCCACGCAGCTCGGCCAGGATATCGTCCACGTCCTGCACTAGCGTGGCGCCGTTGCGAATCAGCGCATTGCAGCCGCGACTCACCGGATTGTGAATCGATCCGGGCAGCGCGAAAACCTCGCGATTTTGTTCGGCGGCCAAGCGCGCGGTGACCAGCGACCCACTTTGCAATGCCGCTTCGACCACCAGCACACCGAGACTGAGACCACTGATGATGCGATTGCGGCTGGGAAAATGCGGCGCCCGTGGTGGCGTACCCAGCGGAAACTCGGTGATCAATGCACCGCTCTGTCGCACGGCCTCTGCCAGCTCGCGGTGTTGCGCCGGATAGACGCGATCGATGCCATGACCCAGCACTGCAATGGTTTTGCCGCCGGCAGCAAGTGCCGCTCGGTGCGCTGCCGCATCAATACCCAGCGCTAAGCCGCTGGTAATCACAAAGCCAGCGCGCGCCAGTACTGAGGAAAATTCGGTGGCATCGCCGCATCCTTGTCCGGTCGAGCGACGGCTGCCGACAATCGCGAGCTGTGGTTGCGCCAAGCACTCACAGTCGCCCCACACGTATAGCAACGGGGGCGGATCGGGGATTTCGAGCAATAGCGACGGATAGGCTGCATCGCGCATTGTCAGCAACCGCACCTGCCGGGATTCGATCCATTCCAGATCGCGCAACGCCTGCTGCGCAATGGGGCTGTTGGTACGTTGCCGGCGCCATTGGTCGGCGGCGGCGAGCGCTGCATCGCCGGCACCGCAGGCGCGCAGCCGGGTCGGTGACCACGACAGCCATTGCTCTGGACCGACGCTGCTGTCGCTCGCCAACAGACGGCGTTGGGTCGCGGCAGTGATGCCGGCCTGCTGAGCCAACAACCAATAAAACGATGAGGGGAGGGTGGTCATCCTGACTCCTTGCCGCCGAGTTGGCGGTGCCGCAGTCCCTGCGGCGCTAGATATTAAAGCGGATAGTTAATTAAGGATTGCGGGCGGAGTCGTTCACTTTCAGCGGGCGCTCGGCACGCAGCACAAGGCCATAACTGACTTTGTCGAACACGCGAAACACCATCAACAGACCAGCGCGAAAATCCGGCGTTTTGACCACATCGTTATTCAGCGGATCGCTGACTGTTTCGCCCGTTTTATAAATCGCCAACAAATTGCCTTCTTTCAGGCCTTCACGCGCGCCTTTGCTGATCACGACAACACTCATGAAACCGATCTGGCTGACGCCGCCTTCGACCGCGAGCAAGCGGCCTTTCAGGTCTTGTTCGGGGGCGCTGGGGAAGAAGTTCGCGTTTATTTGGCGCTCTTCCTCGGGCAGCAGGCGATCACCACGCCGCACTTCCTGCGTCGAACGGTTCAGCGCCAGGGTCGCGACGTCCTTCTCGACCGACAGCAGTTTGCCCAGACCGATATCCAGCGCTTGCACGCCGAGCACCTCTTGGCTATCCGGATCGACGAAAACCTCGCCTTTGCGGAAAATGCCGTAACTGGCTTCAGTGTCCGCAGCGAAAGTGCCACGGCCATAAATCTCATCACCGGCACCCCCGACGATGTGACCTTCTTTGCCCGACAACACATACGGCGCCTTCTCCAGCATGCCCGGTGCGACGATGCGCCCACGGTTCAGGAAAGCGTTGATGGCTTCAAGCGGAATGGCCGGAATCGCCCGCTCAATCGGTGTCGCACGCACTTCGGGTTCGAGTTTGATATCACGCCCGCGCGACAGCACCAGTTGCGGCTGACCATTGACATACACCAAATTCAGCACGTCGCCGGGGTAAATAAGGTGGGGGTTTTTGATTTGGGGATTGGTGTGCCACAACTGTGGCCAGTGCCACGGATCTTTCAGGAACACGTTGGAGATATCCCAGAGCGTATCGCCTTTTTTAACCACATACGTTTCGGGATGATCGGGCTTCAGCGCCAGTACATCGGCAACGGCAGAACACACCATTGCCAGCGCGAGCAAGCTGCCCAATATTAGTTTTCTCATAGCATCATTCCTTTCCGGGCCAAGCCTCTGCGATTGAGTCCCAAAGGCATCCGCCGGGTGTTTCCCGGTCGGCAACCTGTATACTATAGCAGCGAAAAAACGCGCCGCCCGGGACGATCTGGGCAATGTATTTGCTGTTTGATCATTACTTTAGCAGCCGTTTTTAGAATCACACTGGAAATGCTTCACAAACTGCAATGGCGAAACTGACCATCCTCGAATTCCCCGATCCTCGATTGCGCACCGTCGCCGCACCTGTCAAGGTCGTCGACGACAGCATTCGTCAACTCATCGACGACATGTTCGAAACCATGTACGACGCACCCGGCGTCGGCCTCGCCGGCACCCAGGTCGATGTGCACCAGCAGGTCATCGTGATCGACGTCAGCGAGGAAAAAAACCAGCCGCTGGTATTCATCAATCCGGCTATCGAAGTACTCGACGACGAGCTACGCGAATACGACGAAGGTTGTCTATCGGTGCCCGGCTTTTATGAACCGGTGTCTCGACCGGCACGGGTGCGGGTGCGCGCGCTCGATCGCGACGGCAACCCGTTTGAGCTTGAGCCCGAGGATTTGCTGGCCGTCTGTATCCAGCACGAAGTCGATCACCTGCGCGGCAAGCTCTACGTGGATTACCTGACGCCGCTGAAACGCAATCGCATTCGCCACAAGCTCGAAAAACAGCACCGCCGAGCCTGATTCCGGAAACCCATAATGATCGATCGACCGCTGCGCCTCGTTTTCGCTGGCACGCCGCCATTTGCCGCGTTGCATTTGCAGGCCCTACTCGACTGGCCGGGTTGCGAGGTAATCGCCGTCTACACCCAACCCGACCGGCCGGCGGGCCGCGGCAAAAAACTGGCGCCGAGCGCCGTTAAGGAGCTGGCGCTGCGGCACGACCTGCCGGTGTATCAGCCGGCGACGCTACGCAACGAAGCGGCCCAAACCGAACTGCATGCGCTCGCCGCCGATATGATGGTGGTGGTGGCCTACGGCCTGATCCTCCCGCAAGCGGTACTCGATACACCTAAGCTCGGCTGCATCAATGTGCACGGCTCGATCCTGCCACGCTGGCGCGGCGCCGCGCCGATTCAACGCGCCATCCAAGCCGGCGATCAGGAAAGCGGCGTCACCATCATGCAGATGGATGCCGGTCTCGATACCGGCGCGATGCTGACCGTTGCTCGTTGTCCGATCGCTGCGGATGAAACCGCCGCCACGCTGCACGACAAGCTCGCGGCGATCGGGGCACCTGCGTTAATCGCCACATTGCAAGCGCTCGCTAACGGCAGCGCCCAACCGCAGCCGCAAGACGATAGCCAAAGTTGCTATGCCGCGAAGATCGACAAAACGGAGGCGCTGATCGATTGGCGCCAGCCTGCCATCACCCTCGACCGCCTGATTCGCGCCTTCAACCCGCTGCCCATCGCATACACCGAATTGCATGGCGAGCGCGTAAAGATTTATCGCTGCGCGCTCGGCCCTGTCACAAGTGCGGCTCCCGGCACCCTGATCACCGCCGATCGCGAAGCCATCACCGTTGCCTGCGGTGATGGCACCAGCTTGCGCTTGCTGCAATTACAGTTACCCGGCGGCAAAGCATTAACCAGTGCGGAATTACTCAACGGGCGCGGTGATCTGTTCCAGCCCGGCCAGCGCTTCGATGATGCTTGATTGCCGCGCCGCCGCGGCGCAGATACTTGCTGGGGTCGCTGGCGCTGGTCAATCACTCGAACGCCAGCTCGCCCGCATCGAACCAACCGTGCGCGAGCGCGATCGCGCCCTGCTGCGGGAACTGTGCTACGGCAGCCTGCGCTGGCAGCCGCAATTGCTCGCGCTCGTGCAGCCCTCGCTGCAAAAACCGCTGAAGACCCGCGACGCCGATATCGAGCAGCTGCTGTTAGTAGGCGCTTACCAATTGCTGCATACACGGATTCCGGCGCATGCCGCGCTGGCTGCGACGGTGGAAGCGGCGCGTCACCTCGGCAAGAATTGGGCGGCTGGATTGATCAATGCGGTGTTGCGGCGCTTACAGCGCGAAGCCGAAACACTGCTTCCACAACTGCCGCCACCGGCGCGCGATGCGCATCCCGAATGGCTATGGCAGCAGTTGCGCACCGCATGGCCGGAGCAGGCAGACACGCTATTCGCGGCGAATAACGCCTATCCGCCGATGTGTCTACGCGTCAACCCGCGACGCGTTGTACGCGATGAATATTTACTGCGGCTCAATGCAGCGTCCATTGCCGCCACAGCGTGTATTTATAGCGACGACGGCATTCGACTCGACCAACCGTGCGACGTGATGATGCTGCCGGGCTTTGCCGATGGTGCCGTCAGCGTGCAGGACGAAGCGGCGCAACTGGCTGCCGACTTGCTCAACGCACAACCGGGCCAGCGCGTACTTGACGCCTGCTGTGCCCCCGGCGGCAAGACCGGCCATATTCTGGAACGGCAGCCCGCTCTCGGCGAACTGATCGGGCTCGATGTCTCGGCCCAGCGGTTACAGCGCGTCGCATCGAATCTTGAGCGGCTGCAATTACACGCAACCTTGCGCGTCGGCGATGCGCTAGCGCCCCACACATGGTGGGACGGCCGGCCTTTCGACCGCATTCTGCTCGATGCACCCTGCTCGGGTACCGGTGTGATTCGCCGCCATCCGGACATCAAGTGCCTGCGCAAACCCAGCGATATCGAACAACTCGCCCGGACCCAGTTAACGCTGCTCGAAACACTGTGGCCACTGCTCGCCGATGGCGGCGAATTGCTGTACGCCACATGCTCGGTGCTGCCAGCGGAAAATACCGGCGTCGTCGAGCGCTTCCTCGACATTACCCCCACAGCCAGTGAAATACCCATCACCGTGGCATGGGGTCTGCCACAACCAGCGGGCCGACAGCTGTTGCCGAGCATCGATGGTTGCGATGGCTTTTATTACGCACGGCTGCGAAAAATCACCGCTAATTGAGAAACAGTTCTCACCGCACGACTTTCGATTTCCAGCCATGCCGGCTTTCTTCTTAACTTAGCCATCCAGCGCTTTGAAAAATAAAAATTTCTTTGCGCCACAACCATAACAACACGGACATGGACGACGCAGCCCCTCTCGTCGGACGAACGCTGCCTCGCGCACATGCCCACGGATGTTTCTATAGCCGATGCCGTCGCTCAAACCGCAAGTCGAAATCGCCATTTATCTGGCTGCCACCATCATCCTGACCGGGCTCGCTTCGGCGCTCGGCATTTTCAATTACACCACCGTCGATGGCGCCTGGGTCGCACCGTTGCTGGCGTGTTGTCTATTGCTGATCGTGAGTCTCTGCATTTCATTTTCGCGGCGCACCCGGCTCTACCACACCGAAAATTGGGCGCGGCAATTGGCGGAAGCGGAGATGCAGAAGCTATCGCTGGTGGTCGAACAGAATCCTACCGCGGTCGCGATTTTGGATACTCAGGGTGTCATCGAATACGTCAATCCGAAGTTCTGCATAGCGAGTGGTTACACCAGCGGCGAACTGCTCGGTCGCCATTTTCAAGACCTGCTGCACGACAGTGTCGGGCGCGAGGTACCACACGATATCCTCAACGCAGCACAGAATGGCGCGCCGTGGCAGGGCGAGCTGATCTATCGGCGCAAGGACGGCGGGCAATTTCACGTTGCCGCGACAATTAATCCGATCACTGGCAGCGGTGGGCAGACCACGCAGCTGGTCGCGTTGCTCGAAGACGTTTCCGATCTGGTTGCCTATAAGGAGCGGCTGTTCCAGCAAGCCAATTTCGACAAGCTCACCGGCCTGCCGAACCGCGCGCTGGCGCTCGATCGGCTGGCGCAGGCCATCAACAGTGCAGAACGGCATCAACGCGCGCTGACCGTGCTGTTCATCGATCTCGATCGCTTCAAGCTGGTCAACGATTCGCTCGGCCACCAGTTCGGCGACGCTCTGCTCGACGAAGCGGCGCAGCGGCTACTGCGCTGCGTGCGCGACGAAGACACGGTCGCCCGCCTGGGCAGCGACGAATTTCTGGTACTGCTGGTCAATCAGCGTACTGCTGGCGATTCGACGCTGATTGCCAGCAAGATCCTCGATGCGATCGCGCAGCCGTTTGAAATCGGCGGCCGCGAACTCAATGTCAGTGCCAGCATCGGCCTTACGGTATTTCCGAACGACGGCGCCACCTCCGCCGATCTTCTGCGCAATGCCGAGGCGGCGATGCATCTCGCCAAGCAGCAGGGTCAAAACGCCTATCACTTTTTCACCGCGGAGATGAATCAGCGTTCGCTCGAGCGCCTGAATATCGAAACGCAATTGCGCCATGCGCTGCGCCGCAACGAGCTTGAGCTGCATTATCAGCCCTTGATCGAGCTCAGCAGCGGCAATGTCGTCGGCGCGGAAACGCTGCTGCGCTGGCGCAACGGCGGCCTCGGCAATCCCTCGCCGGGCAAATTCATTCCGATCGCCGAGGAGACCGGGCTTATTGTGCCGATCGGCCAATGGGCGCTACGCCAAGCCTGCCGGCAGGCGCTGGAATGGCAGCAGGAAGGCTTTCCACCGTTGCGGATCGCAGTGAATATTTCGTCGCGTCAGTTCGTCGGTGGCACCATTGCCGCGGTGGTCGAACAGGCGCTGCTCGCCAGCGGCTTGCCCGCCCATCTGCTTGAACTGGAAATTACTGAAGGTCTGCTGCTCAACGATGATCCCCATACGCGGCAGATACTGATGCAACTGAAAAAACTCGGCGTGCGCCTGTCGCTCGACGACTTCGGCACCGGCTTCTCGTCGCTGAGCTACCTGCGCCGCTACCACTTCGATGTGCTGAAAATCGATCGCAGCTTTATCAGCGATCTGGAGCGCAAGCCGGAGGCGGCGGGGCTGGTGAAGACAATCATCGCGCTCGCGCACAACCTCGGTCTCGAAGTGATCGGCGAGGGTGTCGAAACGCCGCTGCAGGCCGAATTCATCCGCAACCGCCACTGCCATTTCGCGCAGGGCTATCTATTCAGCAAACCGTTGCCAGCCCCCGAGTTCGGCCGCTGGTTGCAGGCGCATCGCGCCGCGCAATTGTTTACCCAGTCCAATGGCGTTAGGTAGCCGCGCGCATTTTTTGAATCAGCTCGTACGCCGCCTGAATTTCCTGCGTTTTTTCCGTCGCCAGTTTGATCATGTCGAGCGGCACGCCCTGCGCGATCAATTTGTCTGGATGGTGTTGGCTCATCAGCCGGCGGTACGCGGTTTTGATATCCGCATCGCTCGCCGCCGCGTCGACACCGAGTGCTCGATACGCATTCGCCAGCGCATCCGGTGGCGGCGTCGCCGCCGCGTAGTCACGCTGATGAAACCGCTGCTGTGCCTGCAACATATCGAGCAAGCGCGCGAACTCGGCCGGATGCATGCCGAGCGATGTCGCCACGCGTTGCAGAATCTCGCGCTCAGCGATGTGCAACTCACTATCGGCGAGCGCGAACACCAGCAGGTACTCAAGCAACACACCCTTGAGTTCGGGCTGGAAGGCGCTGTGCTGCTGAAACCGCGCCAGCTGCGACTCGATGTCGAACTCGCCGGTGGCACCGCGCTTGAATAAAGCGATCGCTTCGGCGCGGGTCGCACCATTCAAACCAAACTCGGACATCATGCGCTCGGCACCGGCGATTTCAGCTTCGCTGATGCGCCCGTCGGCTTTGGCGAGGCGGCCAGCGAGGGTGAATACGGTCGCGAAGAACGGATGCTCGGCGAGTGGTACGTCGGTCCGTTGCAGCGGCGATGAGCGCAGGCCGCTAAAGCCCTTGTCGAAGTAATAACCCGCTACGTAACCGATGATCGCGCCAAACCAGCGCGCCGCCAAAAATCCGAGGATGACGCCAATCACTCTGCCGATAATCATGAGAATCCGCTGTGAAGTCGTTGAAGAGAATCCAGTGAAGGATGGGTTAACCAGTTAATAAACAGGGGGTAGACCGGGTGGCTGGCGCTTGAAGCGTTTATATTCCCACTGATATTGCTCGGGTGCGGCCCGCACCACCGCCTCAATGCTGCGATTCAACCCTGCCAGCGATTGTTGCAAATCATCCGCATAAATCGCGTCATCGGCCTCGGTGAACACCAGCTTGAAACCGCCGCCGGGCAACCGCAATGCCACGCACATGATCGCGCGCGCCTGCGTTTTTTGCAGCAGATTGCTCACTAACGTCATCGTCAACGCGGGCTGACCGAAGAACGGCGCGAACTCCGCGCCCTGGCTCGGTACCTGATCGGGCAATACACCGACCAGGCCGCCTTGTTTCAAGGTTTTATACAAACTGCGCACACCGCCGGCATCGGCCGGTACCAGCTTGGCACCATTACGACTGCGCGCAGTGCGCACCAGCGCCTCGATCTCGGGACTTTGCGATGGCAAATACATCGTGGTGATGCCGTAATGCTCGGCCAGATAAATCCCCGCCACCTCCCAGTTGCCATGATGTGGCGCCAGCACCATAACGCCGCGCCGTTTGCACAACTGCTGCAGCATCAAGCCCTCGCCCTCGATGGCGCGAATCTGTGCCTCCACCACCGACGATGGCGATAACCACAGCTTCGGCAGCTCGAATGCCATTAGGCCGAAATCGACGAGACTCGCGCGCGTCAATTCGTCGCGCGCGGCCGCATCCAATTCCGGCAGGCATAACGCGATATTGGTGGCGGTGACAAGTTTTTCGCGGGTATCGAAGCGCCAGAAAATCCAACCCAGAAATTGACCCAGTGCGCGCAACCACGACCACGGCAACGCCGCGACGAAACGCATCGTCAAGACAGTGAGGCGAAATTTCAGCTTGGGCACTTACAGAAGATTCCCGGCGGATAAAGCGGGCGCCATTGTATCGGAAAAAATTGCCCGCGCTTTTGGCTCGTCGCACCGGCAACAGTTCCTTAACCGTGGCTTGCGGCTCTCTGTATAATCGCGGCTTTTTCCGCGAACCCTGTTTTCTCCAACCGAATCTCTTAATTCACAGGACAAGGTGGACGCCGTGAGCGCACCCCCCCATATCAGTACATCTAAATCCGACGCCAGCACATTCCAGGGCCTGATACTCGCGCTGCAGCAATTCTGGGCGGAGCAGGGCTGCGTGATTCTGCAGCCGCTCGATATGGAAGTCGGCGCCGGTACGTTTCATCCCGCGACTTTTCTGCGCGCGCTCGGACCGGAAACCTGGAACGCTGCGTATGTGCAACCGAGTCGTCGCCCCGCCGATGGCCGTTACGGTGAAAACCCAAACCGCTTGCAGCACTATTACCAGTTTCAGGTGGTGATGAAACCGTCGCCGGACAATATTCAGGAGCTGTATCTCGACTCTTTGAAGCAACTCGGTTTCGATCCGCTGGTTAACGACATTCGCTTTGTCGAAGACAACTGGGAATCGCCAACGCTCGGCGCCTGGGGCCTGGGTTGGGAGGTATGGCTGAACGGCATGGAGGTCACGCAATTCACCTATTTCCAGCAGGTCGGCGGTATTGAATGCTATCCGGTCACCGGCGAAATCACGTATGGCCTCGAACGACTCGCGATGTATCTGCAGGGCGTCGACAGCGTGTATGACCTGGTATGGGCAAAGGGACCGCAGGGCATCGTCACCTACGGCGATGTGTTTCATCAAAACGAAGTCGAAATGTCGCGCTACAACTTTGAAGAAGCAAACGTCGCGAAACTGTTCGAGCTGTTCGACTTTTACGAAAGCGAAAGCCAAAAATTAATTGAGAAAAATTTGCCGTTGCCCGCTTATGAAATGGTGATGAAGGCATCGCATTCGTTCAATTTACTCGACGCGCGCAAAGCGATTTCGGTGACCGAGCGTCAGCGTTTTATTTTGCGAGTACGCAGTCTCGCACGCGCGGTGGCGCAAGCGTATTTCGATTCGCGGCGTGCGTTCGGCTTCCCGCTCGCACCCGAAGCGCTGCGCAACGAAGTGTTAGCAAGTCTCGCCGCCAACGAAAATAAAGCAGGGAGTGCAGCGGCATGACGCAGGCATTTCTGGTCGAACTCGGCACCGAAGAGCTGCCGCCGAAAGCGCTGAAAACGCTCGCGCAAAGTTTTGAAAACGGTGTCATTGCCGGCTTGACCGCAAGCAACATTGCTTTCGGGAAGGTTCATGGTTTTGCGGCACCGCGTCGACTCGCACTGCTGATCGACGACATGACCGAACAGCAACCCGATCAAGCCATCGAAAAACTCGGCCCCAATGTCAGCGGTGCATTCGATGCCGAAGGCAAACCGAGCAAGGCGGCCGAAGGTTTCGCGCGCTCGTGCGGCGTCGAGTTTGCGCAACTGCAAAAAACGCAGACCGACAAAGGCGAACGTCTGGTTTATCGCAGCGTGCAGGCCGGCAAATTGACGATCGAATTATTGCCCTCGATTGTCCTCAGCGCACTCGATCAATTACCGATTCCTAAACGCATGCGCTGGGGCGCGCGCCGCGATGAATTCGTGCGGCCCGTGCAGTGGCTGGTCATGCTGTTCGGCAAGCAGATTGTCGATTGCGAAATTCTCGGCATTAAATCCGGGCGTGAAACGCGCGGCCATCGCTTCCACTGCAATGAATCGATCGCACTCAACAGCCCGGCCGATTATCAACTGACGCTGGAAAACAAAGCGTACGTGATCGCCGATTTCAATGAACGTCGCGGCCATGTGCGCGCGCAGGTTGAGGTCGAAGCAAAAAAACTGAATGGCACCGCGGTAATCGATGAAGACCTGCTCGACGAAGTCACCGCACTGGTCGAATGGCCGGTCGCGCTGAGCGGCAGCTTCGAGGAGCGCTTCCTCACAGTGCCACAGGAAGCGCTGATTTCGTCGATGAAAAATCACCAGAAATATTTTCACGTCGTCGATGCCAACGGCAAACTGCTGCCGCATTTCATCACGGTCGCGAATATCGAAAGCAAAGATCCACGCAAAATTATCGATGGCAACGAGCGCGTGATTCGCCCGCGCTTGAGCGATGCCGCATTCTTTTATCAAACCGATTTGAAAATGCCGCTCGCGCAACGCCGCGAACAATTGAAGACCGTCGTGTTTCAGGAAAAGCTCGGCAGCGTGTTCGATAAAACCGTACGCATCGGCGCGCTGGCAAAATTCATTGCTGCACAGATCGGCGGCAACAGTGAGTGGGCGCAGCGGGCCGGCGAATTAAGTAAGGCTGATCTGGTCAGCAACATGGTTGGCGAATTCGACGAAATGCAGGGCATTGCCGGCGGTTATTATGCGCGTCACGATGGTGAAGCCGATGAAGTGGCGACTGCATTGGGCGAGCAATATCAGCCGCGTTTTGCCGGCGACGAATTGCCCGGCACATTGACCGGTCTTAGCGTCGCGCTCGCCGATCGGCTCGATACTCTCGTGGGCATTTTCGGTATCGGCCAACCACCGACCGGTTCGAAAGATCCGTTCGCGCTACGCCGTGCCGCACTCGGCGTGTTGCGGATGATTGTCGAGAAAGGTTTCGATCTCGATCTGCGCACGTGCCTGCAACACGCACAGGCGCAATATCCGCCGCTGGCAGCGAAAACCGATCTCGTTGATGCAGTACTTGACTACATGATCGAACGTTTCCGCGCTTGGTTTGAAGACGAAAATATTCCCGCCGAAGTTTTTTTTGCGGTCAGCGCGAAAAAACTGAGCAAGCCGCTCGATATCAATCAGCGCGTGCAGGCCGTTTATCGCTTCGCGCAACTGCCGGAAGCGCAGGCGCTCGCAAGCGCGAACAAACGCGTATCGAATATTCTGGCGAAACAAGATGCTGTAGTGTCGTTACAGGGCCAACAAATCAGCAGCCAGATCAGCAGCAATTTACTTGTCGAAATCGCAGAAAAAACGTTGGCTGCGCAGGTGATCGAACTGCAGGGCAAAGTGCAGCCGCTGTTCGCCGCGCGCAAATATCGTGAAGGTCTTGAACAGCTCGCCAGCTTGCGCGGAGCCGTCGATGCGTTTTTCGATAACGTGATGGTGATGGCGGATGACGTTGCGGTTCGCAACAACCGACTCGCACTGTTGTCGCAATTGCGCAATTTGTTTTTGGAAGTCGCCGATATTTCGTTATTGGCGCCATCCACAAAATAGATTGGCACTGAACTTTGCAGCAGCGATGGACAGGCTGCTTTCAAAACCGTCGGTGACACGATGTCACCGACGGAGCTTACATGGATGTACTTGCAGCGTTTTTGAAAGCAGCCTGTCCATCGCTGCCAGCACTAAATTCAGGAACATACATGCTCGTAATTCTCGACCGCGACGGCGTCATCAACGAAGACTCCGACGCGTACATTAAATCGCTCGACGAATGGCGCCCGATTGCGGGCAGCATCGATGCAATTGCGCGTTTGAGCCGCCATGGTTTCAGCGTTGTCGTGGCGACCAACCAGTCGGGGCTCGGGCGTGGATTATTCACGCTCGACGATCTCGAAGCGATGCATCATCGATTATGCGAAATGGTGGAAAGCGCCGGCGGCCATGTCGCCGGTATTTTTTATTGTCCGCATATCCCCGACGATCATTGCGATTGCCGCAAACCGAAAGCGGGTTTGATCGACGCGATCGAACGCGAATTGAACACGAGTGCGCGCGGCGCATGGTCGATCGGCGATTCGTTACGCGATCTCGAAGCGGCGCACACAAAACATTGTCAGCCGGTACTCGTGTTGACCGGCAAAGGCCAAAAAACGCAACGGCAATTACGCGACGATAGCAGCGGCAAGTGGAGCGATGTGCGCGTATTCGATAATCTCGCCGCCGCCGCCGATGCGTTGATTGCGGAGACTCCCGCATCGTGAGTTATCTCACTACACAACTGTCGCTGTTCACATTGCTGTGGCTCGGCCTGCGCACGTCGGTTTTCTATCTCGGTTATTCGATGATCACCGTCTGGTTCAGCGTCACCGGCTCGCTATTTTGTCGGTTGATGCCCTACCGCGCGCGCTATGTCTACCTGACGTGGTGGAACCATATGGTGATGTTCTGGCTGCGTATCATCTGCGGCATTCACTGCGAAGTTAGCGGTCGCGAAAATATTCCGGCCGGGCCGTTTGTACTGCTCGCCAAGCATCAAAGTCAGTGGGAAACGTTTTTTCTACAGGTACTGCGGCCGCCGATTGCGACAGTGCTAAAAAAAGAATTATTGAAGGTGCCCTTTTTCGGCTGGGGGCTGGCGCTACTCGAACCGATCGCGATCGATCGGAATAATCCGAAACAGGCGTTACGGCACATCATCGACGATGGGCAACGGCTCATCGGCATTGGACGGTCAGTAATGATTTTCCCGGAAGGTACACGCACACCCGTCGGCCAGACCGGTAATTACGCGCGTAGCGGCGCAACGCTCGCGTGCAAGGCCGGTGTGCCGATTTTGCCGGTGGCGCACAACGCGGGGCACTACTGGCCCGCCAAGAAATTCCTGAAATATCCCGGCCTGATACGCATCACCATCGGGGCGCCCATCGATACGGCCGATGGCGATTCGCGCACGCTGACCGAAGCCGCGAAGCAGTGGATCGAAACCGAAGTCGCCCGTCTCGATGCGATCGCGATGCAAGACCGCCCGCAATGACTGGAAACCTGCGCAAGCCTGCACTGATTTTCGTTTTCATCACCGTCGTGCTCGACATGCTCGCGCTCGGCATGGTGATACCGGTATTACCGAAACTGGTGGTGACATTCGCGGGCGGCGATACCGCGCGCGGCGCAGCAATTTTCGGTTTATTCGCGACCGCCTGGGCATTCATGCAATTTGTATTTTCGCCAGTGCTCGGCGCGTTGTCGGATCGCTTCGGTCGGCGGCGGGTGATTTTGATTTCGAATTTCGGGCTCGGTTTCGACTACATCCTGATGGCACTGGCGCCGAATCTGATCTGGCTGTTCGTCGGCCGCCTTATCTCCGGTATCACCGCCGCCAGCATCAGCACCTCGTACGCCTATATCACCGATGTCACGCCGCCGGAAAAACGCGCGGGAGCTTTTGGTTTGATGGGCGCTGCCTTCGGTCTCGGTTTTATTCTGGGGCCGGGCGTGGGCGGCATTCTCGGCAGCGTCGATCCGCGCCTGCCCTTTTGGGTGGCGGCGGGACTGAGCCTGGCCAACGCGCTGTACGGGCTGTTCGTGCTGCCGGAATCGCTGCCCCTCGACAAGCGGCAGCCGTTCTCGTGGCGCCGCGCGAATCCGTTCGCATCGTTGAAATTCCTACATCGCCAGCGCGAACTGTTCGGACTGGCGAGCATCGGCTTTCTATCGAACCTCGCGCACGTCGTACTCAACAGCACATTCGTGTTGTACGCGGGGTATCGCTATCAGTGGAACGAGCGCGAGGTGGGATTAGCACTGGCGCTGGTCGGTATCTGCAGCATGATTGTGCAGGGCGGTTTGGTGCGGCCATTCGTCGCGAAATACGGTCCGCGCACTGCGCTGATGGTCGGTCTCGGTGCCGGGTTGGGCGGGTTCGTGGTGTTCGGCGTCGCGACGAGCGGCGGCATATTTCTACTGGGAATTCCGCTGCTGGCGCTGTGGGGCTTTGCCGGCCCGTCGGTGCAGAGCCTGATGACGCAACGCGTGTCGGCAATCGAGCAGGGTCGACTGCAAGGAGCGAACAGCAGCCTGACCGGTGTGGCGCAGATGATTGGCCCTAGTTTATTTACACGCGCCTTTGCCTTCTTCATCGGCCCCGCGCGCCCGCTGCATCTACCCGGCGCACCCTTCCTGCTCGCGGCCGCGTTACTGATCGTGGCGAGCGGCATTGCGTTGCGGGCGGCGCGAACCGACTGATCGCGTCAACCGCTTTTATCGTTTGCCGCTGCCCTATCGTGCGCCAGCCGCGCCAGAAAACGTTCGATTGGGCGGCCCACAATCAGCGTAACCAAAGTCAAAAGCACGCCAGCGCCCACCACGAACAGATCGCCGACACCACAGACCAGCCCGAGAATCGCACAAATCCACACCGACGCCGCCGTCGTCAGCCCCTGCACATGCGATTCGCCGTCGCGCATGATCACGCCGGCGCCGATAAAGCCGACCCCGGTCAGCACACCCTGCGCCACGCGGCTGATCGCCTCCTCCCCAGTAAATAGCAACGCGGCTATCGCGGCCCCCATCGCCACCAGCGCATGCGTGCGCATACCGGCGGATTTGTGGCGCAGAAAACGGTTCAGCCCGATCGCAGCACCACCCAATAGTGCGAAGACCATGCGCAATAATTGATCGGCGTAATCGGCTGATAGCCAATTGGTCATAGTCGTCTCCAACGTATAAGCGTGCCCAATACTAAGCGTTGCGCACCGCCGCGACACGAACCGCCGAGTTGTTGACAACAATTCTCATTAGCACTACGATTCTTAACACAGTCAAACCGAGCGCGTTCGCCACCATGTACGTCTGTCTTTGCAAAAGCATTACCGATTCGCACATCCGCACCGCCATCGCGGACGGCATGACCGACTATCGCGAGTTGCGGATGGCACTCGGGCTCAGCTCACAATGCGGTCGCTGCGCTGTGCACGCACGCGAAATCTTTCGCGAGGAAACACAAGGCGTGTACGACACTTCGCTGTTCTATGCCGCAGATCATCCCGCTGCGCGCGCGGTTGCCTGACGCGCGCAGTTCCCATCCGCTATTTCCTTTTATGCTTTTCCTTCTGCGCGTTTGACACACTTCCAGCGCCCGCCGACAATCCCTCGCATGCTCATCGAAGGGAGAAACAACAATGAAAGGCGACGCGAAAGTTATCGAACTGTTAAACAAAGTGCTCGGCAATGAGCTGATCGCGATCAATCAATATTTTCTCCACTCCCGCATGTATGGCAACTTCGGTCTGAAAGAACTCGAAGAGCACGAGTACCACGAGTCAATCGATGAGATGAAACATGCCGATAAGCTCATCAAGCGCATTTTGTTTCTCGAAGGTCTGCCCAATCTGCAACACCTCGGCAAATTGCTGATCGGCGAGAATGTCGTCGAGATGATCAAGTGCGATCTGCTCCTCGAACAAAAAGCGTTACCCGATCTGAAAGAGGGGATCGCGCATTGCGAGAAGGTCGGCGATTACAATAGTCGTGAATTATTCGAAGACATTCTCGACAGTGAAGAAGAGCACATCGATTGGCTTGAAACTCAGCTCGGCTTGATCGATCAGCTCGGTCTGCAAAATTATCTGCAAAGTAAAATGGGCTCCTAATACGAATTAGCGAAGCCCATCGCTACGGATGCAATTCACATTTCGCGCAGCGGCGACGTTACCCAACAATAAATACATTCTCACGGTCAGCGCGCTGTCTACACTGACCATTCAACCTCCTCGGATTAGCGACCACCATGAGCACGAAATTCGTTCCTGCGCTGCTGCTGACGCTGCTGCCGTTGACGGCCAGCGCTGAGCTCGGCGGCAATGCCGCGTCGGTGCAAGCCGACAACAACAAACTGCACGCGGTCATGCGTGCAACCGTCAGCAACGGTTATACCGTGCATGCAATCCAGACCGAATCGGGCATTACCATTCGTGAATTTCTGAGCACCGCCGGCAAGGTATTCGCGGTGAGCTGGGATGGACCGGTAATGCCCGATCTGCAGCAACTGCTCGGGCAATATTTCCCCGCCTTCAGCGAAGCCGCCGCCGCACGCCGCCACGCGGGCATTCGCGGCCCGGTCGCAATCGCGCAGGACGATCTGGTGGTGCAATCGGGCGGACGCATGCGGGCATTTGCTGGACGCGCCTATGTGCCAAGCTTAGTGCCGCCACAAGTGACCATCGACGAAATTCAATAACTGGGAGAATTACGGTGCGGCGTTGTTACGGATTAAGTTACCAATTGATTGCTTTGGTGGTTTCGACATTGCTGACCGCGTGCGGGGGCGGGGGTGGAGGAGGTGGCGGCAGCGTTACGGCGCCGCCGCCGGTGACCGACAACGTTGTATCGATTATTGTTAATGGCGGATTGAACGGTAATGTCAATCAAGCGTTTGTAACGCTCACTGTGTGCCGACCTGGCACATCCCAATGTCAAACCATCGATCACATTCTGGTTGATACTGGCTCGATGGGGCTGCGCTTAATTCCTTCCGCGCTGGGCTCGCTAACACTACCGCAGCAAACCGCTGCCAATGGTAATCCACTCGCTGAATGCGTCGGCTTTGTCGACAACTCTCATGCTTGGGGTCCGGTGCAGATTGCCGATATAAAAATGGCCGATGAGGTCGCAAGCTCGGTATCGATTCAATTAATCACGAGCACCTCTTCTATTGGCCCCGAGCCAGTCACTTGCGGTGGCGGCGATACCACGACAAATTTGAGCAGCTCCGCCGATTTGGGTGGCAACGGTATTCTCGGCATTGGCAATTTTCCGTGGGATTGCGGCTCTCGTTGCGGCTCGATCGTCAGCAATGGTTTGTATTATCAATGTCAGAATGGTTGCAGCGATTCGCTCGCATCCACCGCTATTCAGGTACAGAACCCGATCGCAAAATTCCCACAAGACAACAACGGCTCAATTATCGATTTACCGGCAATCAGTAACAGCGGTGCCGTCAATGTCAGTGGCTCACTCATTTTTGGTATCAACACTCGCAGCAACAACCAGCTGGGCAGCGCTGCTCCGCAATATCTGCAATCGGATAATGGCCGGATCTCAACAACGTATAACGGGCGAACTTATCGCGAAAGCTTTATTGATAGCGGCTCCAACGGCTTATATTTTCCAAATATCGATCCGCCGTTAATCAATGAATGTATGAGCCCTGATCCTGTCGGTTTTTATTGCCCACCTTCGACGATCAGCAGGAGCGCAACCCTTTTTGGGGACGCGCCGAGTGGAAGCGTTAATATTGTTTTTAATGTCGCCAATGCCGGCGCCTTGAACGGCAATTTCAGCGCATTCAATGATCTCGGCGGCCGCTACGATGGCGGCTTCGATTGGGGATTGCCGTTTTTCTATGGGCGCAAAGTCTACACCTCGATTTACACCATGCCCGGCATCACCACTCCTTATGTCGCCTTCTGATGTTGCCCGCCGCGCCACACTGTTAGTTATGAAATAATGACGCGGAAGTTCCGCGTCATTGCTGCAGGTTTACTCATGACTCCACCACATTCCTCCACCACAAAACGTCCCGCTACCGGAGATTGGCGCGTCGTTAAAATGCTGGTGCCGTATCTGTGGGAATATCGCGGCCGCGTCATCATCGCGACGATTTTTCTGGTCATCGCCAAACTCGCCAATATCGGCGTGCCGCTGTTGATGAAGCGCATCGTCGATAGTTTGAATCCGACGCAGGCGACGCTCGCGGTGCCCGTTTCGCTGCTCGTCACTTACGGTTTGCTACGGCTGTCATCGACATTGTTCGGTGAATTGCGCGACATCGTGTTCGTGCGTGTCACCCAGCGCGCCATGCGACGCGTGGCATTGAATGTTTTTCGTCATCTGCACGAACTCAGTTTGCGTTTTCATCTCGAACGGCAAACCGGCGGCGTGTCGCGCGATATCGAGCGCGGTACACGCGGCATCGCTACCTTGATGAGCTTTATGCTGTTCAGCATTCTGCCCACCATTCTCGAAATTGCGCTGGTATGCGGTCTGCTGTTCGTTAAATTCGATTATTGGTTTGCACTGATCACGCTGACCGCGTTGGTGATTTATATCGGCACGACAGTGGCGATCACCGAATGGCGCACCGCACATCGGCGCACCATGAATGAAATGGATTCGAAAGCAAACACCAAAGCAATTGATTCGCTATTGAATTACGAAACGGTAAAATATTTCAGCAACGAAGAATATGAAGCGCAGCGCTACGATCAAAATTTACAGCGCTACGAATACGCCGCGGTAAAAAACGAAACCTCGCTGGGATTTTTAAACTCTGCACAAAGTTTTGTCATTGCGCTCGCGGTATCGCTGCTGATGTGGCGCGCCGCCGATGGCATTGTGCAGGGCCATATGACGCTCGGCGATTTGGTCATGATCAATGGCTTGCTCGTGCAGTTGTATATTCCGCTCAATTTTCTCGGCGTAATGTATCGCGAAATCAAACAGGCACTGACCGACATGGAAAAAATGTTCGGCCTGATGCATGAGAATCGCGAAATCCAAGATGCGCCCGATGCCAAACCGCTCGATGTAGCTGCCGGCGCGGCAATTCGTTTCGAGCACGTCGATTTTAATTACGAAAGCAAACGTCAGATATTGTTCGATTTGAGCTTTGAAGTCGGCGCGGGAAAAACCGTTGCCGTGGTGGGATCGAGCGGCGCAGGCAAATCAACACTGTCGCGGTTGTTGTTTCGCTTTTACGATGCCGATCGCGGCAATATTTTGATCGACGGCCAGGATATTCGCGCCGTGCAGCAAAATAGCTTACGCGCAGCGCTCGGCATCGTGCCGCAAGACACCGTGCTGTTCAACGATACGATTTATTACAACATCGCTTACGGCAGACCCGAGGCGACGCGCGATGAAGTAATCGCTGCGGCAAAAGCGGCGCACATCCATCAATTTATTGAATCGCTGCCCGACGGCTACAACGCCATGGTGGGTGAGCGTGGCTTGAAATTATCCGGCGGCGAAAAACAGCGCGTTGCGATTGCGCGCACGATTTTGAAACAACCGGCGATTCTGATTTTCGACGAGGCGACATCGGCGCTCGATTCGCGCACCGAAAAAGCGATTCAGGCCGAGCTGAGAGAAATTTCCGCCGATCGCACCACACTGATCATCGCGCATCGTTTATCGACCGTGGTCGATGCCGATCAGATTCTGGTGATGGAGCAGGGCCGCATTATCGAACGCGGTACCTTTCGCGAATTGATCGAACGCAACGGCAAATTCGCGGAGATGTGGCGTCTGCAACAAGAGGAGGATGCGCATCGATCGCAAGCCGTCGTTGCCGCATAGAAATTGCCGCCGCAATAGTCTCAATGCTCATCACGCCATGGTCGAGTCGAGAATATATTAAATTTAATTAACTTGAGAGCTCGCTGACGCGATCCTTACAGTTCGGGGTGAAACATCCAGCATTCATAACAATAATCGAGTCGCCACGGCTCAAGGAGTTGGCTATGTCGCGCGTTCCGAATACCTCCCTCGTCGTAAATCATCATCGCGGTTATCGCCGTTTGCTCGCTGCTATGGTTTTTCATCGGCGCCCCATGAAAACGATTACATTTTTCGTGTTGGCGGTGCTCGCACTACCGCTGGCCGCAGCCGCGGATTCTCAGAGCAACGCAAAAGCAATGCTTGCCAAGATCAAATACAACACGCTGATCACGGTGAATGACGCCGATGCCATCGGTACGGTGGGAGATCAACGGCTGTCGTTGGCTGAAGCGATTCGCCTAGCCAACGGTTCGCTAGCGCTGTCGGCCTTATCTGACTACGAGCGCGCGCAGGTCCAGGGTCTGCCCGGTAAGGCGAGCCGCGATAAGGTGCAGTTCAAGGTCCCCGGCGGCGCAGTGCGTTTTCCGCTGCAGATACAGGAAAAGCCGTTTTTCGATTTCGCCGTACTCAGCCCAAACACACTGATGCCGGCCGTGGAGGGGAATGAAGGCGATGCGTTCGTCGGCAACGGCATCCGTTTCACCAATGGTCCCGACGATGCCGTCGACACACTCAACAATCCCAAATTTTTCGTCGGCGCTCCGCTCGGTGGCAAGGCGTTAAGCGTGTTGAGCTCCGATGTGATTTTTACCGGCATCACCTTCGAGCGATTCATCACCACGCTGTCGATGCAGCCTCCTGCTAATAGCGCGGGAATTTCCGATGTGAAAATCGTCGGCAACAAGTTTTACAACAGCGGTGGCCTCGGATTTACGGCGACAAATGCCGGTAATGCTAGAAGCGCGGTGCGACACGTCGATGTTTCCGACAACGAATTCCGCGGCCCGGCGGAGTTTGGGGAAAACTTTCCCAGCAAATTCCTCACTGCCATCAGCTTAAATGCCGGTGCCGCCGGCGGCCCTGGGACCTACGTCATCGAAGATGTCGATGTCTCCGACAACGTGATCAAACAGTACACCAGCGCCGTGCAGGCGCAGGCGTTGCAGTCGATCTTCAGTCCCAGTAGCGGCGCACGGATGTCCGGCGTGCATATCAAACGCAATAAAATCGTGATGGCTCCCAATTCCGATCCAGCAATCTATCTGTGGGGCGGCGTATCGGTATTTGGCGATGTCTCCGACATCCAGGTGAACGATCTGTCGATCCAACACAATGACATCGTCGCCGACGGCTTCGTGATATTCGTCACTGGCGTGGAATCGCTGCTCGGTGGCCAACAATCGAAGCACGTCGAAGTGACTGGCGTGAAGGTGATCGGCAACCACATCAAAGCGAACACCAATTGCGTTGTGGGCGTCACCACCATCGTGGCGCTGACGGAACAGGGCAGCCCCGGCGTCGTCGACTCGTCGATGAATGCCGTTGAGGTGGCGGGCAACCGAATCGAGGGATGCGAGTGGGGCGCCTTCGCGTCGCCGGTCTACAACTGGGGCACGCCGGGTACCAGCACTGGCAATTCAATGCAGTCGGTGGCGTACCGGCAAAACTTCGTCACCGAAGCCACCAATGGCATCGTCGTCGCGGGCGGTGCGCTGTCGGCGGCGGCGCCCGGCGATGCGTCCACTGGGATCGTCGGCAACGAGCTGACCAGACTGACTATCGAGAACAACTTCTTCGCCGCCAGCGATGCCGGCTTTACTATCGCCGGCGGCCTGGCCAAAGGCAGCGCACCGGGGTTCATCTCACAGAATCGGGTTGCGGCCAAGGATCTCTCGCCCAATATCAACGCCCGCGGCGTGGCATGTAAAGTCGAGAACAATCTGGCGATCGACTCCCCGGCGACGGTGATTAATAACGTGGTTACGGGCGTCCCGACTGCGTCGCCGCGCGATTGGTTTAGCGGCAGTCATGGCCCACGCTGCGTGAAAAAATAATGCGGCGCGCTGCTGCAGGCAGCGGGCAGCGGGCAGCGACCACCACCACGAAAGCAGGGCAGGAGCTGAACCTCCTGCCCTTTTTATTCCTGGCTTTTCTTCACCTGGCGTTTTTCGTTACTTATCGCGTCCGCCGCTGTTCTGCCGCCGCGCTATTTCCGAAACAAATCCTTCGCTTGCGCCGGCGCTGCGCGCCAGTATTGCGGCGGGGCATCGACCTGCGCACCCAGTGCTGCCGCGGCATGCCACGGCCAGCGCGGGTCGTACAACATCGCGCGCGCGAACGCGACCAAATCGGCCTTTTCCGCAGCGATGATTTCTTCGGCCTGTTGCGGCTCGGTAATCAGGCCGACGGCAATTGTCGGCATGCCGGTTTCGGCTTTGATGCGCGCGGCCAGCGGCACCTGATAACTGGGGCCGACGGGAATTTGCTGCCGCGGCGACAAGCTGCCGCTCGACACGTCGACAAATGCGCAGCCGCGCTGCTTCAGCAGCTTGATGAACTCGACGCTTTGATCGAGATCCCAGCCGCCCTCGACCCAATCGGTTGCCGAAATGCGAATACCCACCGGCTTGTGCGCGGGAAACGCGGCGCGCACCGCATCGAATACTTCGAGCGGAAATTTCACGCGGGCAGCGAAATCGCCGCCGTATTCGTCATCGCGAAAATTCGACAGCGGCGATAAAAACTCGTGCAGCAGATAACCGTGCGCGGCGTGCACTTCGAGCACATCGATACCGATCGCATCGGCACGTTTGGCGGCGCCGACAAAGGCCTCGCGAATCCGCTGCAACCCGGCTTTATCGAGCGCGGCCGGCGCTGCTTCGGTGTCGAGAAACGGCAGCGGCGACGGCGCCACCGGTTGCCAGCCGCCATCGGCAACGGCGATTTGCGCACTGCCTTCCCACATCGATTTGGTCGATGCCTTGCGCCCCGCGTGCGCGATCTGCAAGCCGATTTTGATAGCGGAATATTTGCGTATTTCGTCGACGACATTGCGCAGTGCGCTTTGCGTTTTATCGTCCCACAGACCCAGACAATGCGGCGTGATACGACCGATCGGCTCAACGGCGGTGGCCTCGATAAACATCAAACCGGCGCCGGAATGCGACAGGCTGCCCAGATGCATTAAATGCCACGAATTAGCTTCGCCGTTTTCCGCTGAGTATTGACACATCGGCGCAACGACAATGCGATTACGCAAACTCAACTCGGCGAGTTGAAACGGCGTAAATAATTCGGCCATGGTTTATTCCTTGGTTAAGCAATGAAAATGGAAAGCTGTTATCTCACTCGATTGCTGTCAATAAATTCGCAACATGAGCGGGCGCCGAAATCATGGCGTCGTGGCCGGTGGCAATATCGCAGTGATGCCAGGCGGACATGCTATGCGCAAATTCGCGCGCCGCTTTGACATGGCGAAAATAAGGATTGGTGCAGGTGATATAGGTCACCGGGCGCTCGGCCCCTAGTGGATAGCGTAATTGCAACGGCGAAAAAAAGGTCTCGACCGGTTGCGGCGTCAGATTTTGTTCGAGCCATGTCACCTGCTCAGGTACCGTTATCGCGAAAAAATCAATCGGCGGTATCGGAATTAAACCGCTGCCACCATTTTTTACACGCAAGCGTTGATAATAATCGAGCACGTCCGGCGGCGCGGTAGCGAGCACCGATGCGCCGCTCTGCAGTAAATGCGCATCGAGAAAAACGAGATGGCGAATTTTTTCCGGAATGCGATCGACGACTCCGCTCGCCACAACACCGCCGAGGCTGTGACCCACTAAAATCATTTCCGGAAATTGTTGGTCGGCGATGAACTGCTCGATTTCTTCGATATGCGTGTTCAGAGTCGGCTGCTGTACCGCCAGCTCGGCGCGTTCGGCCAAACCGCTCAAGGTCGGCGTGAATACACAATGGCCCTGCGCGCGTAATAGCTGCGCTACCTCGCGCCAACACCAGCCGCCGTGAAAGGCGCCGTGTACCAGCACATAAATTTTTGCCGCCATTGTTTGTCCTCAGTTCGGCGTATCGATCGCCGCCTGCTGTACATGATCGCCGTGGCCGACCCGATTATCGAGCAACGCCCGCGTCGCTGTTTGAATATACGCGTTCATCAGCGTTTTCATTTGCTGCGCTTGCGCGGCATCGTCCTGCGGTGTCGCGACCAGATGCGGCAGCGTGTCGTAGCGGTATAAACGCGGCGTTGCGTTGGGCGGCTGCACCAGAATCTTATCGCCTTCGATAATCGCCGTGGTGAAATCGCTGCCCGATGGTTTGATGATAGCGCGGCCCGCATCGCCTTCGGGCAGTGCGAGCAGATCGCGACCCCAGCACTGATGATCGTAATCGCCGCCGAGCAAACCCATGATGGTCGGCACTACGTCCACCTGCGAGCCAACCACCGCACGCGTGCTGCCGAAGCGCTGCTGTATATCCTTGCCGAGAATCAGCAGCGGAATATGGAAGCGCCATAAATCGATATCGGTAATTTGTTCGCCGCCACCGAAGCCGTGGTCGCCGAGAAATACGAATAGCGTGTTATCGAAACCGCCGCGCTGTTTGATTTTGTCGAAGAAGACGCCCAGCGCGTAATCGTTGTAGCGCATTGCGGTGAGATGCTCGTCGCGCTGGCCATTAATCTCGACCGGCGCCACCGGCAATTGCGGCGGCAATGCGTAAGGCGCGTGATTCGATAACGTTTGCAGCACCACGAAATACGGCTTTTCCGATTGCTGCAATTTGACGATTTCGTCGAAGCCGCGCTCGAACATATCTTCATCCGACACGCCCCAGGTGCGATCGGAAAAACGTGGATTGATAAAATCGTGGCGGCCGATAAAACGCTGCATGTGCTGTGCGCGGAAAAATCCCGATTGGTTATCCCACGCGAAATCGCCGTTGTAGACATACAGGCTTTGATAATCGCGCTCATCGAGCACTTTAGTAATACCGGAAAAATTATTCGCACCTTCCGGTTGCTTCATCAAATATTCGTAATGCGGCAGATTGGGAAAACACGCCATCGTCGCGAACATGCCCTGATGCGTATGCGTGCCCTGCGAGAAAAAGTGATCGAACAATAAACCCTGCTGCACGAGCTCATCGAAACGCGGCGTGATTTTTTGCGTATTGCCAAAGGTGCCGGTGCGTTGTGCGCTAAAACTTTCGTCGATAATCAACACGACATTTTGGTAAGGCGACGGTTCGACTTCAGCCGGCGCGCTGAAACGGCGATACAACGGCAGCGTGGCGGGCTCGAGCAATTGTTCCTGCGGCAATACCCAATGTGCACGCACCAGCGCTAGCGCTTTATCGGCCGGCATTTGTTTCAACCAGATATTTTCCTGCTTGCGATCGGTTTCCTGTTGCGCGGCTTTCAACAACGTGAACGCGCCGTTCAACGCCAGATGATTGGTAAATAAATGTTCGGTGCGATACGCATCGGCCCAGCGCAATGGCGGACCCGAGCGAAACGTGCCGCGCGCCGCTGCGGCAGTTGCGAAAATCAATAACAACGCCACCAGCAACCGACTGCGATACGTGCTGGTATATAAACCCTGCGGCGTGCGCGTCGCGCGATCGATGGCTTTGATGGCGAATACAGCCAGTGCGGTCAGCGCACCGCACAGCGCGAAATAGCGCAGCACTGGAAAGCCATACCAGAGCATGCTGACGACGGTTTGTGGATCTTCTTTGATGTACTGGAATACGAGGCTATTCAGCCGCGCGTGAAACTCGTGATAGAAATCGAGTTCGAGCACCGCGAGAAAGCTGTACAGCAGCGCCACCAGGCCGAGCCAGAAATTACATAGTCCGCGCCACGCGAGCCCCGATGGCAGCAGCGTCGCCAGCACCAGCGGCGTCAGCGCATAACAGGTCATGATTAGATCGAAGCGAAAACCGACGCCGAACGCCGTCAGCACATCGCGCAGTGGAATATCGGCGAGCAAGGCTTCGTTGCGCCATAACAACAAGCCGCGCGCGACCGCGAATAAAACGAGAAACACCGCCGCGCAACCCAGGATATAAGCCACATCGGCGGCAATGGTATGACGGGAGGACGACGTGCGGTCGTTGAACATCAACGTATTGGGCATTGGCGCACCTGGCGAGATTGGCTGATACGGGCGTGAAAACGGCGGCAACGCTATCACAGAAGCCGATTTTTTGCGCTTGGCGGCAGCGCTTGCCGCGGCGGGTTTTCTCCGTTGTAATTCCCGGCCCAACCGGATCGTTAGTGGAAGCGGCAATGAAAATCTATTCGTGGAACGTCAACGGCATTCGCGCGGTACTCAAAAAAAATGTATTTCTGCCGTTCATCGAAGCCCATCGGCCCGATATTTTGTGCCTGCAGGAAACCAAAGCCGAGCGCGGCCAGGTTGAAATCGATCTGCCGGATTATCGTGAATACTGGAATTCCGCCGTCAAGAAAGGTTATTCGGGCACCGCGATTTTTTCGCGCACCGAGCCACTCGATGTGCGCTTCGGGTTTCCCGATGACATCGCCAACCGCTTTGAGCTGACCGATAGCGCCGCCCGCGACAGCGCCAGCGAAGGCCGGGTGATCTGCGCCGAATACGAAAATTTCTTCGTGGTGACTGTGTACACCCCCAATGCGAAAGAGGATTTGAGCCGGCTCGATTTACGTCATCAGCACTGGGATCCGGCGTTTCTCGCCTACTGCCAATGGCTGCAAACGAAGAAGCCGGTGATTTTCTGCGGCGATCTGAATGTCGCGCACACCGAACTCGATCTCGCCAACCCGAAACCGAATCGCGGCAAAAAGGGTTTTACCGATGAGGAGCGCGCCGGCTTTCAGCAATTTGTCGACGCCGGCTTCGTCGATACCTTGCGGTTATTCAAACAGGGTAATGGCCACTACACATGGTGGAGTCACTACGCGAATTCGCGCGCGCGCAATGTGGGATGGAGAATCGATTACGTATTGGTATCGCCACAGCTGCGCGGGTTGGTGCAGAGCGCAGATATTCATCCCGACGTGCTCGGCAGCGATCACTGTCCGGTGAGCATTACCTTGGCGGCGCCGAAATAATTTGGCTCGCCATTGGCGCAGGCAAAAAGCGAAGAAGGCAAATGCTTATTCGAAGCAACCGTTGGCCGCATTGCGCAGCTTGTCCACATCCTGAACGACAATATCCTTGCCCTCGACCGCAATAATCTCGCGCGCCTGCAGATGGCTGAGAACGCGGCTGACCGACTCCATGGCCAGCCCCAAATAATTGCCGATTTCGGCACGCGTCATCGGCAATATGAACCGCGTCGCCGAAAAACCGCGCCGCGCGTTGCGGGTGGAGATACTGAACAGCAACGCCGCAACCCGTTGGTCGGCAGTATTTTTACCCAGCTGCATGATCAGCTGCTGATCGCGCGCCAGCTCCTGGCCAATCATCTGAAACACGCGTTGCTGCAACGTCGGAATCGTTGCGCTGAGGCGGCTCAACGCGTCGAACTGAATTTCGCAAATACTCGCGCTTTCCAGCGCTTTCGCCGAACTCGTATATTTGTTGGTGCTGATGCCGTCGAAGCCGAGAATTTCGCCCGGATAATAAAACCCAGCGATCTGTTCCTCACCGGAATCGGTAATGCGGTAGCCTTTAAAGGTGCCGGCGCGCACGACGTAAATAGCGGTGAACGCATCGCGCTCGCGATATAGGTGCGCGCCTTTTCGCAACGGGCGACTGCGTTGCACGATGTGCTCAAGCTGCTCGATTTCGTCGTCGGCCATTGCCAGCGGCAGACACAGCGCCGCCAACCCGCATTGCGAACAGGACAGCTCGGCGTGCGGTGCGCATGGCGGTGCATCAGCGGAGGTGAAATTGAGCGGTGGGTTCGAGCTGGACATATCGAGCCTCCTCGGGCGTGGCCGCGAAAAATCTCCATCGGTAGCCGGCAACGCAATCTATCGGTTCGGCGCACCAGTTGGCGACATAGTGTAGGTTAAATTATCAAACGTCTGCGATACGGACATTTGCCTAAGGAGAGCGGTATGACAGCAAACTCGAATTTAAAACTGCGCGGCGTGAACCTCGGCAGTTGGCTGGTACTGGAAAAATGGATGGTACCGAGCCTGTTCGAGGGACTGCAGGCGACTGACGAAACCACCTGGTGCGCCGAGCTTGGCGCTGCCGCGGCCGACCCACTGCGGCGCCACTGGGATACGTTCATTACGCGCGATGATTTCGCCTGGCTGGCCAGTGTCGGCGTCAACGCGGTGCGCATTCCAGTCGGGCATTGGCTTACCGGCGACGATTATCCCTACCACCGCAGCTACGGTGCAAATAGACACCCGTTCGTCACCGGCGGGATCGATGTGCTCGACCGTGCCATGGCGTGGGCGCGCGAATTCGATCTGCGCGTCGTGCTCGATCTGCACGCGGCGCCCGGTTGTCAGAACGGCTTCGACAACGGCGGTATCAAGGATGTGTGCGAATGGCATACGCGGCCGGAATATTTCGATTCTTCGCTGACTGTGCTCGAACGCTTGGCCGAGCGTTATCGCGCCCATCCGAATTTGCACGCGATCGAAGTATTGAACGAGCCGCGCTGGGACGTGCCGACTGATTATCTAAAAAATTATTATCGCGAGGCATATCGACGCATCCGCAAACACTGTGATGCCGCAAATACCGCGGTTGTATTTCACGATGGCTTCCGCTCGTTCCGCGAATTCACCGAGTTTCTACACGAGCCCGAGTTTCAAAATATCGTGTTCGATATCCATCGCTATCAATGTTTCGACCGTGCCGATATCGATATGGATATCCACGGCCATCTACAAAAAGCGGCGATCGAGTGGAAGGCGGAGGCCGACGCCATGATCGATGAACTCGCGATCCCGATTTATTGCGGCGAGTGGAGCCTGGGGCTCGATTTGAAAGTGGTGTCGCTATGGGCACAGGGGCCGTTCAACCATGCGCTCGATCAAATGGATGCCTTTCAGGAAATCACGGCTTACCGCGGTTATGCGGCGGCGCAATTACTGACCTTCGAAAAATATCGCGGCTGGTTTTTCTGGAATTACAAAACGGAAACGACGCCGGCATGGTGCTTCCGCGCCTGCGTCGAACGCGGCTGGCTACCGGCATTGTTCGATGGTCGCGCAAGAGCGTGAACGACTTCGCTAATCCCCAGGCCGTTCAGGTGCCGTTAACTGGCCTCGCTTATACTTCGCGGAGTCAATTTGCCGGGGAAATCCAATGAAAGCATTAAGAATCGCGATAATCGCTGCACTGCCCATACTATCGATGGCTGCGTTAGCAGGCGATCTCACCACCGATGCCGCGATTGGCGGTGCGATTGGTGGCGCGGTCGGGGGCGCAGTGGGTGCGGAAGTCGGCGGGCGCCAGGGCGCGATTGTCGGTGCAGGTGTCGGCGCCGCAGCGGGTACTGCCATCAACACGAAGGATCATCAAGAGCCGCGTCGTCGCGACTACGACGATCGCGAATATCGCCGCCATCATCACGATGATGATTACGATGACGACGATCATCATCGCGGCCATTTCTGCCCACCGGGGCAGGCGAAGAAAGGTAATTGCTGAGCGCACGCCGCGCGGAAACAAGAAGGGCTCCCACCGGAGCCCTTTTTTATTGCCGCAGATTAATCTAGGGACCGAATTTCACCGGAGCCATTGCCGACAGCGCACTCTTCAGGCCAGTCGTATCGATCGCTGACATCGCGAAATAGTAGTTACCAGCGGCGAGATTCGACAGCGTGTAGTTCGCCGCGGTGCTGCTCGCAACACTGATGGTGCCGGCAACCGCCGGATCATCGGTCGTGTAGTAAATTTCATAACCAGCCAACTCGGCCGACGTCAGCGGTGTGCCATCCGCGCGCGTGGTCGGCGCGGTCCAGCTCAATTGCGCGCTATAGACGACTGGCGCCGCAGGGGTGGTGGTAGGAGTCGTAGGGGTAGTCGTCGACGTCGAACCCGTCGTTGTTGTGCTGGTTGTCGTCGTGGTCGGTACCTTGCACCACCATTTTCGGTTCATCCGCAGTGCGGCGGTGCCATCGGCACAGGTCGATGTACTCGACAACGAATAGGTGGAACCGTTATAGGTCAGGGTGTTGCTGGAATAGTTTTTCGAGCCTGCAAACGACTCGGAGCAAAGCGTTGCGGCAACAACAGTGAAGGCAAAAGCAAAGAAAGAGTTACGCATTTTTTTAGCACCCGGTAATGCACAATCCGTTGGCTGCTGTTTAAGTTCCATCGAACTGTAGAACACCGGTGCTTAACGATTGTTTGCGCGCGCTGAAAGTGTGAAGTGCGCCGTTGTCGGCTTGGTAAAAATTGCGCGGCATCACAGGCCAAATGCGTTATGCGTCCGCCGGCCGCTCGCTCGCAGTGCCCAGGGTGGCGGTCTGAAACAAATAGCGCTCCTCGCGCAAGCGATTCAACACCAGCTTTCGATCATGCAGCGCCTCCAGTCCAGCGTGAAAGCTGATCGTCAGTAGTGCCGTGTTCGGCAAGTCGCGGCGCAGCGCCTCGAACATGCATTGCTCGCCGCTGACATCGAGCGCGTCGGTCGCCTCTTCGATAAACACCCATTGCGGTTGCTGCAGAAAAACGCGGGCAAAGCCAAGCCGCTGTTGTACCCGCAGCGGCAGAATGCGATCCCACGCAGCGCGATCGTCGAGGCGCGATGCGAGCCAGGCGGCACCGGCGCATTCGAGCGCATAGTGAATCGCTTTGTTATCGAAAGTGCTTGGCGCTGCCGGATAACTCAGCACAGCGCGCAGCGTGCCCTCGGGCAGAAACGGGCGTTGCGGCATGAACATCACGGTCTGTCCGCGCGGCAGCAACACTTCGCCGCTACCCCAGGGCCACAGGCCGGCGATTATCTTGAACAAACTGATGGTGACCGCCGGATCGCCGGCAATTAAAACGCGCGCACCGCGCTCCAGCTGTACGCTGAAATTTTCGAGCAATATCTGTCCGTCGGGATTGGCAATGGTCAGATTGTCGATGCGCAAGGTCGAAGTCGCGGTCTCGCGCACGGTGATGCGATGCGCATCGGGCTGTTTCACCCCGGCCTCGATCAACATCAGGTCGTCGTACAGCGACAGCACGCGATCGGCCGACGCACGACATTTGGCCATATCGCCGAGATTGTCGATCGGCCACGACAGCGCCGATGTCAGCTTCTGGAACGCCTGCGCCGCCTGCATCAGCACGCCCAGCGTCATGGTGCCCGCGATGTACTGCGGCGCCGCGACCAGCACCGGAAACACCGGCAGCAACGCGCCATAACCGGACGAGAATGAGACGATCCACAGATAGGAAAACGTCTGCTGATTCCAACCCCACTCGACATCGCGAAAGAGCTTCTCGGCGTGGCGCCGCTCGACCCTTTCGCCGTGCATCAATGCAATCGATTCAGAATTTTCGCGTGCCCGCGCCAACCCGAAGCGAAAATTCATCTCCGCCGTTTGCAACCGATTGGTCCAGAGGATCAACGGCCGGCCCAGCGACCAGCCAAGCACGGTGCCGACACCGGCGTAGACGAACGCCAGCACCACCATGTATCCGGAAACGATGAACGAAGTGCCGGGCAGATTGGCGGCACCGGACACCGACCATAAAATATCGACGAAGCTAAAGAGAATCAGCAGCGAGTACACCAGCGTGTGACCGAGCGCGATCGCCGTTTCGGTGGCGATGTGAATATCCTCGGCGATGCGGCCATCCGGGTTGTCGTGCTCGCCGGCGGTAAATGCCAGCTGATAATGCCGACCCCGCGTCATCCAGTGCCCGATCAGCCGCTCGCTCAACCATTTGCGCCAACCGAGCTGCAGCCAGCGCTTGACGTGCAAATGCACCGCCGTCACCAGCATGGTCAGAATAAATATCAATACGAAGGTGCCGATCTGCAGCAAAAAATGCGACAGCGAGCGATCCTCCAATGCATCGAACAGCGCGCGATTCCAGTAATTGGTCCAGACCGCAAGCGCCACCTGCAGCAGCGTCAACCCAAATAACGCCAGCGTGAAACCGCGCACCTGCCATTTATTTTCCGAATACCAGTACGGACCAGCCAGTCGAATGATCTGCTTCAAGAAATTGCGACGCGGCGGCGGCGCCTGCATACCGGCAGAAGGGGAAGAGAGATCGTTCATTGCTTCCTTCGTTGGTGGCGACATCGCTGTCTTATCGGCATATCGACATTAGCCCTGCGTCGACATTTGGGTGCGATGCGGTAACGAGAAATATAACGCATTGCCGCGACCATCGACCGACAACGATCACATTACGACTGGCGCGATGGCATAACGCAGCTGATATGATTGGGCCATCCCTTCTCGCGGAGTCGCACGAATGTTCGCAAATCCCTGGCCATTTTTGCTGCATTGGGCAATTACATCGCTGTCGCTGTGGGTCGCAAGCTATGTGTTCAGCGGCCTCAAATTCGCCAATGCCTCGGCGTTGATCATTGCGGCGCTGCTGCTCGGCTTCGCCAACGCGATCGTTCGCCCGCTCTTAATTATTCTGACACTGCCGTTGACGGTGCTCACGCTCGGATTTTTTCTGCTCGTGATCAACGCGCTGATGATGTTGTTGGTATCGTCATTGGTGAGCGGCTTTTTGGTATCTGGCTTTTGGACGGCGTTCTTTGCCAGCATATTCATTGCCGTGCTGAGCTTCCTGCTGAATCTGTTTTTATTCGGTGGTCCGCCATCGCTGCGACCGCCCAATAGCGGCGGCTGGATTTGAGTCAACCAGCATCGCCTTGCACCAGTTCAAAATAATTCGATAACAGTGGACGAACGTCATGAACAAAAAATTTGCGATTGCTGCGGCTGCGCTTATCGCCCTTGCGGGGCTGACCGGTTGCGGCAAAAAATCACCGCCGATCGTTGACTGCAATGCGGCCGACAATCTGCGGCCGATCTGTCAATTTCATAATCCGGAAGATTTGGAATTGCTGCCCGACGGCAGAACGTTGATCGTTTCGCAGATGGGTAATTTCATCGAGAAAAAACCGGGCGGTCTAGCGCTGTTCGATACCGAAACCGCGCAGCTCACGGTGATTTTCCCTAACGCCACCATCGTGCGCAGCGAAGAATTATGGGGTGATGCAGCGTGCCCCGGCTTACCCGGTGCCGAGTTCACGCCGCACGGCATTTCGCTAAAACAGCGCGCCGATGGTCGCTGGCAATTGGCCGCGATTAATCACGGCCAGCGCGAAACTGTCGAAATGTTCGAAGTGGTCGATAACGCCAGCCATTACGCGTTGACGTGGCATGGTTGTGCGGTACCGCCGGCCGGCATTTTCATGAATGATCTATCGCTACTGCGCGATGGCGGTTTTATCGCGAGCAATATGCTCGATCCGCGCAAACCGGAAATCGGTGGCATGAGTATCGAGATATTCAAAGGTCTGCTCGGCATGAATACCGGCTATTTATTCGAGTGGACTCCGAATAAAGGCACGCGCGTACTCGCAGGCAGCAATTCCGATCTGCCGAATGGCGTTGCCATCAGCGCCGATGAAAGCACCGTGTTCGCCAGTAGCACTGGCGGCAACAAAGTGCTCAAGTTCGAGCGCGCCTCAGGCAAACTGTTAGGTTCAGTAGCGGTGCCGCAACCGGACAATCTGAGCTGGGACAACCACGGCCAATTGCTTAGCGTGGGTTATACCGGCGGTGGCGCCGATCGAATGGACTGCGCGAAACATCCAGGCAGCAATTGCAGCGGCGGCATCGAAGTCGTGCGCATCGATCCGAGCACGATGCAGAGCAGCATTGTGCTGCAACGCATAAGCCCGCCGCTCGGCACCGCCAGTATTGCGCAACAAGTTGGTGGACATTTATATCTCGGCTCGTTTACCGGCGACCGGCTGGTGGTAGCGCCATACGCCGCGCCTTAAAGATAGCGGCTGAGGGTTTGCGCCAACGTGGCGAGAATGATCGGTTTGCTCAGATGGTCGTCCATGCCGGCGTCGAGACTGCGCTGCTGGTATTCCGGCAGCGCGTGGGCGGTTAACGCAATAATTGGCACGCGCTGCCGACCGCTGGCACGCTCATACCGTCTGATCGTCTGCGCGGCGCGATAACCATCAACACCGGGCATTTCGCAATCCATCAAAATCGCATCGAACCGTTTTTGCTCCGAGGTCGCGAGCTGAATCGCCGGGGCGCCGTCATCGGCAATTTCCAACGCCATATCGAGCTCGCGCAACATCGCCGCAATCACCTGTCGATTGATCGGGTTGTCATCGACAACCAGCACGCTCTTGCCGGAAAACTTCGGCAATGCCATCGCGTTCACCGAAGGCGTCTTGGCGGTTGCGCCGAGTAACGCCACCGACAACATCGAATGCAATTGCTCAGCCGCCATCGGTTTGACATACGCCGCGGCAAACCCCGTATGGAGCAATTCGCGTGCACCGGGCAAAGTGCTCGATGCCGTTAACAACAACCGCGGCACATTTTTCAGCGTGTCATCGGCACCTATTTTTTTCTCGAGACTAAAACCATCGAGCCCCGGCATATCGAGATCGACGGTAATGATATCGGGATGGAATTCACGCGCCGCGGCAATCGCGTTGGGCGCCTGATCAACCGTCAACACCTGCATGCCGAGCGAGCGCGCCTGCTCTTCGATGATGCGCAGATAATCGGCGCGATCATCGACCGCGAGTAATTTTTTCCCGCGCAAATCAATATCGGCGCGCTTCGGTATCGGCGCCGGATCGCGCTGTAACCAGATCGAAAATGAAAAGATCGAGCCGCGACCGGGTTCGCTGTCGAGCGTAATTTCGCCGTGCATCAATTGCACCAGGCGCTGACAAATAATTAATCCTAAACCGGTGCCGCCATAGCGATGACCACTCTGATCGACCTGACTGAACGGCTGAAATAACCGGCGTTGATCGCTCGGCGCAATACCGATGCCGGTATCGCTGATCTGCACTTGTAACTGCACGCTGCCGTCTTCACTGCGCAAGGGCGCCACACGTATCACCACGGTGCCGCGCTCAGTGAATTTGAAAGCGTTGTTGATCAGATTGCCGATGACTTGCTGAATGCGCGTCGCATCGCCGAGCAAATGCACGGGCGTTTCCGGCGCGATCGACGCCACCAGCGTGACTGTCGCTTGCCCGCTGGTGCGAAACGGCGTGATGACTTCTTCGATGATTTCAGATAAATCGAACGGCCGTTCAACCAGCGTCATCTTGCCGGCATCGGTTTTTGAAAAATCGAGAATATCGTTAATAACGGCGAGCAGCGTTTTGCCCGAACTCTGAATTGTTTTCGCAAATGAGCGCTGCGTGTCATCGAGTGCAGTGCGTTGCAGCAGATCGACCATGCCGAGCACGCCGTTCAATGGTGTGCGGATTTCATGACTCATGCTTGCAAGAAATTCGCTTTTTGCTTGCGCCTGTTGCCGCAGCAATTCATTCAGCGCGGCCAAATCGGCCTCGCGATCTTCAAGCTGCGCTTTCGCCACTTTTAATTGGCGATTGGCATCCTTCAGTTCGGCCGAGCGCCGCAGCACTTCGGCCTCCATGCGATCGGTATTTGCGGAGTGATTGTTGGCATTGACCTGTTCGCGCAGCAACACAAATTCGGTCACATCTTCGACGTGGTGAATAATCGACAGAATATTGCCATCGGCGCCAAATACCGGCGTGTTGATCGGGCTCCAATATTTCAATAGGAAGCCGTTTTCGTGGGGAATATCGTATTTCTGCACGCCCATGACATCGGCGACCCGATCGCGCAGCACGCGCAATAGCGACGATCGCAAATCGCTGGTGCCATTCGCAGCGGGATCACTGGGGTTATCGGGAAATACATCGAACAGTGGTCGGCCGATAATCGCTTCGCGCTGTGTGCCGGTGGCGCGCAAATAGTGTTCGTTGACCGCGATGATGTGGAATTCGCGATCCGGGCTCAGTACTAGATAGGGATGGGGAGAACTCTCGAACAAGCGCTGAAAATCAATATCCAATGCCCACCTCGCTGTAGTTGCGCGCAAGAAACCGCGGACGCGCGCTGCGCTGGAATCATTCAGAACATTTACTTAGGCTAGCACAGGATTCCTGCAAAAGAGCATCGCACTTCAACGCGAATGCAACGGTCGCAACTGCGGCGCGGCGACATAACGTTGGATCAACGCATTTCTGGCGATCGGTTCAATATCGCGATCGAGCGCTTGCAACCATTGCACTTCGTCCGTGATTAAAACGCCGATGGCAATGCCATTTCGATACAACACGCGGTTGCTCGCGAGCGCTGGTACTTTCGGACCGGGCACCAGCAAGCCGACCAGGTTCAGTGGATCGGCGCCGCTGACGCAAATCAATTCATCGCTTCTTGTTTGATCACTGTTGACTTCATTGCGCAGCGCACGCAATGCAGCCAACGCATCGGGCAGTGCGAATTGCTCACCGGTGATACCGGCAACAAAACGGCCGCCACGAATTTCGCCGCGCGCTTCAAGCCGACGCAGCACGCGCAAAATATCGCGCCACGGCGGCAGCCAATCGGCTTCGCGCGCGAGCAGTCGCCAAAAAATCACGCCGTAGCGACGCAATAAAACGCGCACGATATATTCAAGCCCGGCATCGTCGTTAGTGAGATGCTCGCGCACCAGCGCCCAACGCCCTGCATCCTGTATGCCGAACGCGGCGGTGCGATGACGGCGTTTGCCGCCACTAAACGGTTTGCGTTTATCCAGCGGCAACAACAGCGCACGAATGCCGGCAAAACTATCCGAGGTGATGCGACCGAGCGCGACCAATTCACCGAGCGCCTCTTCAACTTCGCTCGACAACATGCGCGCGCCATCGACGATCTCATCGAAAAACGACGCGCCATGTTCGCGCAAAATTTCAATCACGCGTTCAGCGCGCGAACTCATCGCCACCGGTTCCGCTACGCCTTGCGCGCTCGCCGCTGCGCTCCATAACGGCATATTGCGTCGCGTCACCAATGCGATCGGCGTGCTGCGCACCGGTCCGGCACGTTTACCGGCGTCGCCGCCTTTCGGTTTCGCGAGGCGTGCCCAACCGGCGCGCCCCGACAAACATAAATCGTCGAGCCAAGTGAAATCGTAGTGCTGCAACCGCGCCGGCAAAATATCGCCCTCCCATGCAATCGCCGCGGCTTCAAAGCCTTCGAGATTGGCGAGCACTGCGGCCAGCGCCTCTGGCCCTTCCTTACGCGTATCGGCGGCGACATTTTGCCAGCGCAATAAAAAGCGCATGAATTGCTGCGTCGTCACCGGCTCGATTTCGGCGCGCAAGCGATTCACGGTGTAGCGATGAATGCGCGCGAGCAAACCGCGCTCGCACCACTCAGTGATATCGTTAGATTTATCGGGGGTGAAATGCCCGCGCAATACGAAGCCTTCGGTTTCGAGTGCGAGCAGCGCCGCATCGATTTCCGCGACGGCAATCTTCAATGGCGCGGCTAATTGTTCGGTGGTGACCGGGCCGAGCATTTCAATACGACCGCGCATAATTTCGAGCAGCGCCTGTTCGCGCGTGAGAGTTTCGTTCGCGTATTGCGATGGAGTAGAAATCAGCGGTGCCAGTTCGGCGTCAGGAAATAGCGTTAATAGGCGGGGTAATCTTTCCGCTGCTACCCATAAAACTCGCTCTGCACCAAGCTGATCATCCGAAACATTTGCAGCGACCGTATGCGGCATGGAGGCCGCATCCGAGCCTACAGGGATGTATTCACTGCGTGTCGTCGCAAATGTTTCGGATGAGCGGCGATTCAGTGGCACGTTGAGGACTTTCAGCTGCGTCACGCGTTTCTTAACAATCAACTCACGCAAAAAAGCCGGCCAGCTCGGTTGCTGCACCATTTCATCGGCAGTGAAGAAATGTGCGCACATCAACGCGTCATGCAATTCATCGGCATTGCCCACCGCCGGCCACGCTTCCGCGCGCACGCGCGCAATTGCCTGCGCGTCGAGCTTGCCGATATCGCCCGCACTTTTCGGATCGAGCCAGCGTCGGCTCATCACCGCCTGCGTGCGGCGCTCTTCCAGCGGCGCATCATCGAGATATTGATACGGTCGCGCTGCCAGCACCTGCAGCGCCAGCGGCGATGGCTCGGTCACATCGAGTGCAACGATATCGATTTTTTTTGTTTCGATGCGCTTGAGCAACGCAATCAGCCCATCGATATCCATCGCCTCGTGCAGACAATCGTCGACGGTTTGCTGTACCAGCGGATGATCGGGAATTTCGCGTGGGCCAGTCAGGTTTTCCGCGCACGCGATTTGATCGGGAAACACATCGCACAATAAATCTTCCGCATACATGCGCTGTAATTGCGGCGGTGTTTTTTTACCGCCGCGAAAACGCGGAACCGCCAATGCGATGGTTGTATTCCAGCGCCAACGCGCGGTAAACATCGGCGCATCGAGCATCGCCTGCACCAGCACATCGCGCACGGTTTTCGAATTCAAATAATGCGCAACTTCAGCGAGCGGAAAACTGTGACTCGTGCTCAGCGAAATAATGATCGAATCTTCGGTCGCCGCCGCCTGTAATTCGATATCGAATTTGCGACAAAAACGTTTGCGCAGCGCCAAGCCCCAGGCGCGATTGATGCGGCTGCCGAACGGCGCGTGAATCACCAATTGCATGCCGCCGGTTTCATCGAAGAAACGCTCGAAAATAATTTTGTCCTGCGTCGGCAACTGGCCGAGCGCGATTTTCGCCGCCATTAAATAATCGACAATTTGTGTAGCCGCGATCGCATCGAGCCCGACCTCGTGTTGCAGCCAGTGCAAATTCGCATCGTGATCGTCCTGCGTTTCGAGCATGCCGCGCAACCGCGACACCGCGTGCGATAACTCGTCGCTGCGCCCCGGCGCTTCGCCGAGCCAGAACGGAATCGACGGCGGCAAACCTTTCGCATCTTCGACGCGCACGCGCCCGGCTTCGATGCGCAAAATGCGATACGACGTATTGCCGAGCTGAAAAATATCGCCGGCCAGACTTTCCACCGCAAAATCTTCGTTGAGCGTGCCGACGGTAAACCCTTCGGGTTCGAGCACCACGGTGTAATCGGCGTTATCGGGAATCGCACCGCCGGAAGTCAGCGCGGTCAAGCGTGCGCCGCGGCGACCGCGCAATTGTTTTTGCACCGCATCGTGATGAATGTATTGGCGTACCGTACCGCGCTTAGTGCCGTAACCATCGGCGAGCAGTTTGATGATTTGATCGTAGCTCGCGCGCGTTAATGCTCGGTACGGGTACGCGCTGCTGACCAGATCGAATAATTCGTCTTCGTTCCATTCCCGCGCAGCGACCTCGGCCACGATCTGTTGCGCGAGTACATCGAGCGGCTGTTCGGGAATAATTAAATGATCGAGTTCACCGCGACGCACCGCGTCGAATAATGCCGCGCCCTCGACCAATTCATCGCGCGATAGCGGAAATAATCGTGCTTTGGGCAACCCGGCGACCGAGTGCCCGGCGCGGCCCGCGCGTTGCAAAAATGTCGCGATCGAACGACACGAGCCGATCTGACACACGAGATTGACATCGCCGATATCGATACCGAGTTCGAGCGATGCGGTAGCGACCAGCGCTTTCAACTGTCCCGCCTTCAAACGCTGTTCGGCATCGAAACGTAATTCTTTCGCCATGCTGCCGTGATGCGCGGTGACGAATTCGGTACCGATGCGTTCGGATAAATGCCGCGCGACGCGCTCGGCGTGACGGCGTGTGTTGACGAAAATCAATGTGGTGCGATGCTGCAAAACGAGCTCGGTAATTTGATCGTAAAGCTGCTGCCATTGTTCGTTCGACATCACGGCTTCGAGTGGCGACGGCGGCGTAATAATTTGCAGATCGCGCGTGCGCACGTGTCCGCTATCGACGATCACGCGCTGCTGCAATTTGCGTTTCGCGCCAATTAAAAATTCAGCGACAGTTTCGATGGGTTTTTGCGTTGCCGACAAACCGATGCGTTGAATCGGCGTATTGGCTAATGCCTGCAATCGCTCCAGCGACAACGCCAGATGCGACCCGCGTTTGCTGTTCACCAGCGCGTGAATTTCATCGACGATTACCGTGCGCACATTGCTCAACATGTCGCGGCCCGACTCGGAGCCGAGCAATACGTACAACGATTCCGGCGTGGTGATCACAATATGCGGCGGCATTTTGCGCATGAATGCGCGCTCGGCCTGCGACGTATCACCAGTGCGTACCAATGTGCGGATTGGTACATCGGCAATACCCATTTTTTCGAGCTGGGCGCCAATGCCCTGCAGCGGCATTTCCAGGTTGCGCTGAATATCGTTCGACAACGCTTTCAGCGGCGACACGTACAGCACCGTGGTTTTATTCGGCAGCGGCGCATCGAGACCGGCACGCACCAGCGTATCGAGCGCACTCATAAACGCTGCCAGCGTTTTACCCGAGCCGGTGGGCGCGGCGATCAGCACATCGCGACCGGATTTAATCGCCGGCCACGCCAGCTGCTGCGTCGGCGTCGCGCTGCCAAAGGCTTCGCGCAGCCATTCGGCAACGGCGGGATGGAAGAGGTTGTCGATCATCGGAATCTCTCGGCCGCTGAATCGGAGCGGTTGATTCTACTATTGAGGACCCGTGTTGTAAGTGAGTGATTTACATAGCTGAAAAAAACCGACGAAAAGTTGCGATCGCGCGGTGTATTTCGATTGTGGTAAAAATACTCCGCTCAAATTCAATTGCCGTTGTACTTGCACCTCAACCTACGAGGAGATCCATATGGACATCGAATCAAGCTACAACTTTCGCCGCATTAATGAGCGCCTAACAACGTCCGGTGTGGTGCCCGAAGAAGGGCTAACCACCTTGGCCGCGCAAAGCTATGACGTTGTCATCAACCTGCTTCCCGAAACCAGCGAATTCGCGGTTGCCAATGAGCGCAGCATCGTCAAGTCGCAGGGCATCGAATACATCGATATTCCCGTCGATTTCAAACAACCGCTGCCGGCCGATTTCACTCGATTTGCGGCAGCGCTCGATCGCGTGCGTGAAGAGAAAGTTCATATTCATTGCGCCGCGAATTATCGCGTCAGCGCATTTTATTCTTTATACGAATTCAAGCGCGGCAACTGGAGTGCAGAACAAGCCAGGGAATTTATTGGTTCTATTTGGCAGCCAGAGGATCATCCGGGTTGGGATGGATTTATAAATAGCGTTTTGTCGGCTGCGGATAAAGCGTGATCCACCCCGTAAAATAATTTTTTCAGAGGTGCATCCCCATGCAAAACGATGAACACGAAATACGGCAATTGGTCTCGACCTGGATGAGCGCCACTAAAGCCGGCGATGCCGAAAAGGTTTTATCGCTAATGACGGACGATGCGGTTTTTCTCATCGCCGGCCAGCCGCCGATGCGTAAATCCGATTTCGCGGTTGCCGCGCGTGCACAGGCGAGTGGCGCGGCGCCGAAATTCGATGGGGCGAGCGATATTCAGGAAATTAAAATTCTCGGCGATTGGGCTTTCATGTGGCAACAGCTAACGGTGGTGGCGACGCCGCCCAATGGGGCCGCTGCTGTTACGCGATCCGGTCCCACGCTAACTATCTTTACGAAACAGAACGGTAAATGGTTGCTGGCGCGCGATGCGAATATGTTAACCGTGGCGAAATAACCTGGCGCCATTTCAATAATCACTGCTCACCCATGCGTTCGTTCTTCGCACAGAAAAAGCTCCGCTTTGTTCACCGATCGCCGCCAAAGTCAACCTACCGACGTAACGATAATTCGCTGCGCGCCGCTTATTTTCTTTTAATAATTATTTAAGTTGCCAACGGCACACTTAACTTTATATAAGACAGGCTCACTATCTGCCTGCTGGATGTATCTGCAATGTCAAATCCGGAGTTGAGAAAACGCCTGTTGCTGATGGCCGTATTTTTAGTCCTGTTATTCGGTAGCTTGTTCGGTTTCGATTTATTCAAAAAAGTGCAAATGGGCAAAGCCTTTGCCGCGTATCAACCGCCAGCGGTAACAGTCACCGCTGTGCCGGTGGAAACCGGCGAAATTCCGCGCACGCTCGAAGCCATCGGTTCGATTCAGGCGATTCAACAGGTGCAGCTCGCGGCTGAGGTGGATGGTCGTATCACCGCGTTACGCTTCAAACCGGGCAGCAGCGTATTGGCGGGCCAGCCGCTGCTGCAATTGAACGATGCGCCGGAGCAGGGCGATCTGCAGCGCCTGCGTGCACAGGCGAAATTGGCGCGGATCAATCTCGACCGTTCGCAGCAATTGTTGAAGCTCGCAGTCTCGCAAAGCGAACTCGATGCGCAGCAGGCGACGCTGGCCGAAGTCGAAGGCGAGATCGCGCGCACTGAAGCGCTGATCGCGCAGAAATTAATCCGCGCACCGTTCGCAGGACAGATCGGCGTGCAAAGCGTGCATCTCGGCCAATATGTACAGCGCGGCGAAACACTGCTGACGCTGACCGATCTGAAATCGCTGTATCTGAATTTCACCCTGCCCGAACAACAGCACAGTCAGGTGCATGTCGGCCAAACGGTCGAGTTTGTAGTCGATGCGTTACCGCAACAGAAATTCACCGCGAAAGTAATTGCGATTGAACCGCAGATCGGCATGGATTCGCGCGCGATCAAAGTGCAGGCGCAATTGGAAAATCAAAAAAATCTGCTCGCACCCGGCATGTTCGCGCGCGCTGCATTGCAATTGCCGGCGGAGAAAAATGTGGTGAGCATTCCGGAAACGGCGGTCGATTACAGCATTCACGGCGATTCGGTGTATGTGCTAAAAAAACAGAAAGCCGCACAGGGCGAACAATGGATTGCAACGCGTGCTCTCGTGCGCACCGATGGCCGCACTGGCGATCGCGTCATTGTGCGCAGCGGCGTACGCGCGGGCGATCGCGTCGTGACTGCCGGTCAACTGCGATTGCACGATGGTGCGGTTGTGCAAATCGTCAGCAACGACACGCTCAATGTCGACAGACAGCGCGGCCGGGTGGAGTAAGCAGAACGTGAAATCATTGACCGATCTGTTTATTCGCCGGCCGATTCTGTCGCTGGTCGTCAACACCTTAATTTTGCTGCTCGGTCTCGCCGCCGTACGCAGCGTACCGATTCGCGAATTTCCGTTGATGGAAAACGCGACCATCACGATTACGACGAATTATCCCGGCGGCTCAGCGGAAACCATGCAGGGCTTTGTCACCACGCCGATTGCGCAGGCAATTTCGACCGCGGCTGGGATCGAATATCTGAGCTCGTCCTCAACGCCCGGGGTGTCGACGGTGAATGCGCGCCTGAAACTCAACGCTGATTCGAATCAGGCGATGACTGAAATCATGGCGAAGCTGAACGAGGTGAAATACAAACTGCCGCGCGAAGCGAACGATCCGGTGATCGAGAAAACCACTGGCGATCCCACCGCGATTACCTATGTTGGTTTTTCCAGCGAGGAATTGAGCCTGGCACAAATGCACGATTACATCGTGCGCGCAGTGCAGCCGGTCATTAGTGCGGTACCCGGGGTATCGCAAGCGCTGCTCGCCGGCGGACAGCCGTTGGCGATGCGGATCTGGCTCGATCCGCAGCGGATGAGCGCGCGCGGTATTGCCGCCGATCAAATCGCCGATGCGATACGCCGCAATAATTTTCAATCGGCACCGGGGCAAGTGAAAGGCGCTTTCGTCGTCAGCAATATTCGCGCGCAAACCGATCTCACCAGCATCGACGATTTCAAGAAAATGGTCGTGCGTGCCGATGGCGATACGTTGATTCGGCTCGAAGATGTCGCGACGGTGGAAATCGGCGCGCAAAATTACGAACAGCTCGGCCTGATGAATAACAAGCGCGCGATTTATATCGCGGTGTACGCGACCCCGGGCGGCAATCCACTCGAAATCGTGCGTAACATTCGTGCGAAGCTGCCGGAAATCAGACGCAATGTACCGCCGACGGTGACGGTCTCGATCGATTTTGATGTCGCGAAATTCGTGCAGGCAGCAATTGATGAAGTGCGTAAAACGCTGATCGAATCGGTCGCGATTGTGGTGCTGCTTATTTTCTTGTTTCTCGCCTCGTTCCGTTCGGTATTGATTCCCGTCGTCACAATTCCGTTGTCGCTGATCGGTACCGCAGCGTTGATGTACATGATGGGTTTTTCGATCAACCTGCTGACGCTGCTGGCGATGGTGATGGCGATCGGCCTCGTCGTCGACGATGCGATTGTCGTGGTCGAAAATGTGCATCGGCATATGGAGGAGGGCTTGTCGCCGCGCGAAGCGGCATTGCTCGGCGCGCGCGAAATTGTCGGCCCGGTGATCGCGATGACACTGACGCTCGCCGCCGTGTACACGCCGATCGGCATTATGGGCGGGCTCACTGGCGCGTTGTTTAAAGAGTTCGCGCTGACGCTCGCCGGCGCGGTGATTGTGTCCGGCGTTATCGCACTGACGTTGTCGCCAGTGATGTGCTCGCTGTTGTTGAAGCGGGAATCGTTGAGCGGCCCGTTTGCGCAGCGGGTCGATGCATTGTTCTCGCGCCTGGCGCACGGCTATGCACAGCGACTCGATCGCTCGCTGCATTATCGACCGGTGACCTTGCTGCTCGCCGCTGCCGTTATCGCCAGCCTGTGGTTTTTGTACACCGGCTCCAGCAGCGAATTGGCACCGCCCGAAGATCAGGGCACGATCCTGGTCAGCGTCAAAGGTCCGCGCGCGGCGAATCTCGATTACACCGAAGCGTATATGCATAAAGTCACCGACGTGATGCAGGCGTTGCCGGGCGCAACGATGACATTCGGGATCGTCGGCTCGGAAGGCATCAGCAATGCATTCGGCGGCGTCATCTTCAAACCATGGAATGAACGCGAGCACAGCACGCAAGAAGTGTTGCCACAACTGCAAGCCCAGCTGAGCAACATCGAAGGGCAAAATGTATTTGCCTTTATGTTGCCAGCGTTGCCCGGTTCGACCGGCGGCCTGCCGGTACAGATGGTTATCAACAGTGCGGCGCCGTATCCGCAGATATTCGGCACCATGGAAAAACTGAAAGCAGCGGCGCTGCAAAGCGGCATGTTCGTTGTCGTCGACAGCGATCTCGCATTCGATAATCCGACTACACGCGTGGTTATCGATCGCGCCAAAGCCAATACGTTAGGCATCGACATGCAGAAAATCGGCGATACGCTGACGCTGCTGGTCGGTGGCAATTTCATCAATCGCTTCAATCTCGATGGTCGCGCCTACGACGTTATCCTGCAGGTGCCGCGCGTGTATCGGTTCGATTCGCAAAGCCTCGCGCAATTTCATGTCCCCACCGCGAGTGGCGAGCAGATTCCATTGTCGACAGTAGTGCGGATTGAAAACGCGATTGAGCCGAATGCCTTAACGCAATTTGCGCAATTGAATTCGGCGACGTTGCAGGCAATGCCGGCACCGGGTGTGACGATGGGCGCAGCCGTGAAATTTCTCGAAGCGAAAGCGCAGGAAATTCTGCCGAGCGGTTTCACCTACGACTGGCTCAGCGACTCGCGCCAATATGTGCAGGAGGGTAATCGCCTAATCGCCACCTTCGGTATCGCGCTGATCGTGATTTTCATGGTGCTCGCTGCGCAATTCGATAGCTTGCGCGATCCGCTGATTATTTTAATCACAGTGCCGCTGTCGATTTTCGGCGCGCTGCTGCCGATTTTTCTCGGCTTCGTCACGCTGAATATCTACACACAAATCGGCCTGGTCACGCTGATCGGACTTATCAGCAAACACGGCATTTTGATGGTCGATTTCGCCAACAAAATGCAGATCGAACAACAGCTCGACAAAAGTGCGGCCATCGTCAAAGCAGCACAGGTACGACTGCGTCCGATTCTGATGACGACCGCGGCGATGGTGGTCGGTTTAGTTCCGTTGTTACTGGCGAGTGGCGCCGGTGCCGATGCCCGCTTCAATATCGGTCTCGTCATTGTCTGCGGTATGTCGATCGGCACATTGTTCACGTTATTTGTATTGCCGGTGTTCTATACGTTGTTGGCGCGCGATCATCGCCTCAGCCACGACGACGCCGGTGCACTCGTCGACGCCTAGCGGCCCATAGGCACCTCCCTCTGATGGGGGAGGTTAACGATCTGCGATTGAAAAAGAGCGCGTGGAAAAGCAATTACCACAACGTTGTCGCGGCGGCGGTAAGATTCATCTGAATGTTGGCTCATCGAATCCAGGCGCAACGCCATGCAATTTTTAATTCACTTGATCGAGCAATTCGGCTTGCTGTTGGTGTTCTTCAACGTACTGTTGGAGCAACTCGGGCTGCCGCTGCCTGCTTATCCCACTTTGATCGTGACCGGCGCATTGGTATCGCGCGGCGATTACTCGTTTTCGCTATTGCTAATCACCGCGACGGTGGCCGCGTTGATTGCCGATTTTTCGTGGTACCTCATCGGCCGGCGCTACGGTCGCAGGGTGATGAGCACGCTGTGTCGTATTTCGCTGTCGCCCGATACCTGCGTCAATCAAACCGAATCGATTTATTCACGCTGGGGCCCGCGTTCGCTGCTTCTCGCCAAATTTATTCCGGGCTTCGCCTCGGTCGCCAGCGCATTGGCGGGAACCGTCGGAACATCGCGCAAAACATTTTTATTTTTCGATGCGATCGGCGCTGCGCTATGGGTGGGATTGGCGCTTTTCCTAGGCTCGCTGTTCAGCGATGCGATCGATGATTTATTGGATGTATTGGCAGAGCTGGGTAAATGGGGCGGTCTGTTGATCGCAGCGGCATTTGCCGCCTTCATCGCTAACAAATGGTGGCAGCGCTATCGCTTTTTTAAAGAGCTGCGCATGGCGCGCGTGACCGTGCACGAACTCGAACAAATGTTGCGCGACGGACAGACGCCGGTGGTACTCGATGTGCGCTCGGCATTGTCGCAACAGGATGGACGCATTCCGGGTGCGCAATTAATAACGCTGGACGATGTCGATGCTTTCGCACTGCATCAACCGCTCGATGGTGAAGTGATTGTCTATTGCGCCTGTCCCAACGAAGCCTCGGCAGCGCGTGTCGCGAAATTATTAAAGCAGCGTGGTTATACGCGCGTGCGCCCGCTACTTGGCGGCATGGACGCGTGGGTCGGCGCTGGTTATGCAATCGAGCGCGATGACAGCGGCGTGTGACCAATCAAAAGCTGCAAACGTCACACACCGCAATTCGCTGCTATTCCCTCAATCGACCAGCACTATTGCGTCAATCGAAAAGTAATTGCTAGCGTTACCCAGCTACCAATCGGCACGCCGTTTTCTTCATTCGGCAGCAAGCGCCAACTGCTCATCGCTTCTTTCATTGCCGCATTATCTAAACGCTGAAAACCACTGCTACGTGCGATACGCGCCTCGCCGATTTTTCCGCTCGGCAATACATACACCAATAATTCGACGCGCCCTTGCTCGCCTAAACGCCGCGACTGAGGAGGATAGGGCGGCTGCGTGAGCGGATGTTTCGCGTCAATGCGTGCTGCGGTAGTTGTCAGACCAGCACCTTCCGTTGGCTTGGTTTCCTCACGTGTCGTTGCTGTGGTGCTGTTGGTTTGATTATTGGCAATATCGATCGTCGGTTCTGAAGGTGTAATTTTCACCGTCGATTTCCCGGAGCCCGATGCATCCATTGGCGGAAGCGGGTCGGATTTCGATTGCACGTTGATCACGCGGGTAATCAGCGGCGGCTCGGTGGGATGGAGGGAAGTGATATCGAGTCCATTTTTTATTGCAACGACGGCGCTGATATGCAGCAACGCCACCATTGCAATGCGAATGTTGCGACTACTGCCATTGGTGGAAAGATAGGAGGAATAGGCCATGGTTATAACTCCGTTGTTATCTGCGGAAATCGCCATGTGCGAAATCCGCTTGTTTAGAGCAACCGTTTTGGAAACCATTTCACGTGAGCGGGCTACGAGAAAAATATCCGCGTCGAGTTAAGTGATACCACTTTTTACCCAAAACGCGAGCGGGATTTGCGATTGATGTAACCGCGTTAAACAACGTGTAGCGGTACGCTATGCGCTATCGCCCCATAAGTCTTTGAATTACTGAAGACGCGCCGCATACTAGCAGCGAAATTATTTTTTATTTTTATCGAATTAATACGCCACCATGAAAAACATTGTCATCTTCACCGGTGCGGGCATCAGCGCTGAAAGTGGATTAAAAACATTTCGTGCCGCCGACGGCTTGTGGGAAGAGCATCGCATTGAAGATGTTGCCACCCCCGACGCATGGCGACGCGACCCGGAATTGGTGCTGCGTTTTTATAACGAGCGCCGGCGTGGCGTCATTGCCGCACAACCGAATAAAGCGCATCGCGCACTCGCAGAGCTGGAAGCATCGGCACACGTGCGGATCATTACGCAGAATATCGACGACCTGCATGAACGTGCCGGCTCAACCAACGTGCTGCACTTGCACGGCGAAATCATGCAGGCGCGCAGCTCGATCGATGAACTTCGTCTTTACGACACACGCGGTAACGATATTCATATTGGCGATGTGTGCGAACTCGGCAGTCAATTACGGCCGCATGTCGTGTGGTTCGGCGAAGCGGTACCGATGATGGAGCCCGCAGTGGAGTTGGTCGAGCAGGCCGATATATTTCTCGTGGTCGGCACCTCGCTCGCAGTATATCCAGCCGCGTCGCTGTTGCAATTTGTGAAGCGCAATGCTGAAAAATATATCGTCACGCTCGATCTGACCGAACCACCGCGCGATGATTTTATCTGGCTAAAAGAAAAAGCGTCGGTCGGCGTACCGATGCTGATCGAGCGCTGGAAATAAAATTTCGACGATCGCTCAGCTATCGCTTTTTATTCTGCATAGGCTCTGGTTGAGGCACCGTAGAGTTTTTCACGTCACGCCTAATGTCCGCCAGCGCCGTTGCCAAATCGGCACTGATATTTTTCTGTTGCTCAAGCCGAGTCTCGATGTGTTCAATTTTTTTGTTCACTTCGGCAAAAGCCTTGTCATTGTCCTTAGGCTCCTGCCATGCAAACACGGAGACGACAACAGCGGCAATCGACGCAACAATCGGCAACCAGTCCTTCGTTTGGGTAACAAATTCTTTGCGCTGTTTCTGTGCGAGATATTTTGAAAAACCACCACCGCTCATCACTGGTTTCGCATCCCAGCCCAACCGGTAGTACGGCACACCGTCGAGACCAAGGCCGGCGAACACCAACAAGCTACTGTGATTTTCCGCGACCCAATCCATCATCTCCTTGGTCGTCTCGGCATTCGTTACTACATTGCCGCGCCCCGTGATATTGGCAACCGCAAAATACTGCTCGTTATCGTTGCGATATTCGATGCAGGCTTCCAATAAAGCATCGATCTGTTCTGCGCTGTAGGGTGTGGTTGTCATGTTTTTATTCTCAGCTCTTAAGCAACCGTATCGTCTACGCCGGTTGTTCTTGGTTGTTATGCGCTGCACCGAAGTAACGCTAAATAATTTTCGTGATCGTCCCTATCTAGAGTTTCTGCACTAAAACCCAACTGCTTTACCTCTGCAGCGAGAAGCCTTTCTCCGATATCAAACCACTCTATGACATCACCGCGCTCCCCATCAAACTCGAACCGCAACCGTCGAGATTGCCAGCCCGCTGTTGATGACAAGTTCTGTGAATTTAGGATAATTTTTCCGTCGCTATTCAGCGCCTCTCGTGCTTTGATCAGAAAATTTCGGAACCCGTCAATATTTCCGACTGCACCTATGCTGCGCCCTAGTAGTAACCAGGTGTCGTACTTCGAAGCAAACGTGTATTCCAGTATATTTGATTGGATAACGCTTTCTACTCCGCGGGCTTTCATTATTGAGCACGACGCTGCCGAGATATCCAAGGCCGTCACCACATGACCATTGCGCTGAAGATACAGCGCGTGCTCGCCGGTGCCCGCACCGACATCGAGTACGGCGCCCTTACAAGCCCGAAGCGCAACTCTATCCAACTCAAGAGCGTCGGCGCTTCGGAAAAATGTTTCCACGAGAATGCGATAACTCGGCCCGCTTTCGACGTGCACGATTAATTCGCTATTTTTATTTCCACTAAAATAGCTCTTTATAGCTGCTCCAAAAATATCGTGAGCATCTGCATTCATACGTAAGCCCGTCGCAACTTAATATGTATAGCCTGCCCGAATGCCTTTTCCTGAATGCTCTATGTTATTGCGATATTTCAGCCACATATTTCAGATATTCCGTATCAGTTGCATTAACAATTTCCCATGCTCGCTTGTAATAACCCCCGGTAAGTTGGCTATCGACGATGATGGTTTCTTTCAATACCGCGTTTTCGTTTAACTTAAGCAGCACCGCTTTCTCTAGCGCCAGCAGATGAAGATGATCCCTAGTATTTTCTGGTTCATTGGCGTACTGCTTCAGAAGCACGGAGTTCTTCACGGGATATTCAGCAAGGAACTTATGCAGCAGCTCGTGAAATAACGTTTCGACTTTGTAGCGCATTGTTACGGGAGCTGGGGTAAAACTCTTAAGTGCGTAACGCATATTGATACTAATACCGAAACCCGATTGCGAAGGGATGTTGCAGAGTGTCAATCGCGCGGTGAATTGTTTAGCTGGGAAGGGCTTTCCTGTGATTTCCTCTGTAGCTTCGATCATTTTGGGGCCGCTTACTTTCCACAAGCCCTCAAATTCCGCCTGGCGGGATGTCAGCTCTGCTTTCCAATCGTCATGGATCGCAACGCCTCGAAAAAACGAGCACACCGAGTCAAGAGTTTGATTGTAGGAAATGGTAATAGCTGGCTGGCCAGCGTCCGCCGAGCTGGCAAATAGGCTGGCGATTAAAATTACAGTTTTGCAATGGCGCATAACGCCTCCGTGTTAGACATCGTTATTAGTTAAAAAACAATAAAGCTATGTCGCCATCCGATGGGTCGGTTGATGCTCGCTAATACCCCACGGTTGAATGAACAATCACTGCGATGTGCTAATTTGAAAAGCGCATGGGCCACATCCGTAAATGTATTGGCATTTACCATGCCTGGGCCAAGCCCAGTAGGGCGCAATTTATTTATTGCGATCTACTGGCTCGGATTTTTTAAATCAATTATTTTTCCCCGGACGACGTATATTCGATGTCGGTAACGACATTGTTATTGAAAGAAATAACCAGCAGTTTCTGGTAAAACTTCATATTAAAAGCGGTGCCCTTCGCCTGCGTATATTGATAAACCATTGCTGTATCTTCTTTATTTTTTATCAATGGATAAATATAGCTGCCTGAGGGGTTTCCCAAAAGAGCAATTACTTGTTCTTTGGTAGAGACTCCTTTTGTAATCGCCTTCATTTTCGATTCATCGAAGTCAGAGGCATCCGATTTGAACGAACTGACAAATTCCTTGCCTACTAAAATGTTATTGGAAAAATAAAAGCCTAAACTCCGTGCCGGCACTACCCCTGAATACAAAGCGTCACCACCAGTGGCCGCATAAGCATATGAAAAACTCTCGAGTGCTTCGTTATTTTTTGTTACTTGGCCTTGGCGGTACGGCTTACCTTGTTTCTCTAGGATTTGTTGTTTGGTTGTACTTCCTAATGAATAAGTACTGTCAGCTGGGCGCACGAAATCTGTACCTGCACACGCCGCCAGTAAAGAGAAAAGCCCAAGGACCGCCAGTATTTTTATAGCCTTCATTGTTATTTCTTCCTTATTTAATTGAGCCGCAAAGAAATATCCATCTGGCAGGCGGCCATCTGCGCAGAATTCACTTAATTATCAAATGTAAGGCCTCGCCCAATGTCTGCGGAGAGGTTAACCGCCATCAAGTACATGCCCAACTGTTCTGTCTTTCAACTGCCTCCGCAAGCGACTTGCATGCCTGCCTCGATGCAGAACTGCTCAGCCAATGTTGATCAGTTCAACTCCGACGGCAATAACGGTCGGAAGAAGCTGCGCTCGTAGCTAACGATGCAACGCGTTTCCTCCGCGTAACGCAGTGCCGCTAAACATTCTTCGCTTTGATACAACTTGGTTCGGTATTCCTCGTACAGTGCGAACGAGGGGAACATGAATATGGCGAGTGCAATATTGTTTGCACCCTCGGACGGCAAAAAATAACCGAGCGATTTGCCGCCCATGCGTTCGATCAGGTCGATCCACAATTTGGCGTAATGTTCGAATTCCGCCGCTTTATATGGATCAATGATGTAGCGGATATGGCAGGCAATCATTAGTTGTTATTCCTTTCAATATGCGACGGTCAATATTCCACGGGGATGGGATCGAGCGAGCGCCACAGGTACCAGGTCGCGACCGTGGCCCATGGTGCGAATTGTTCGAGGTGTGTATGCACTTGCTGCTTGCTGATGCGTTCGCCAGCGTAATAATGTTTTTCGATGGCGCGGATCAAACCGATATCGTCGATCGGCCACACATTCGGACGCATCAGATAAAAAATCAAAAACATTTCCGCCGTCCAGCGGCCGATGCCTTTCACTTCGATCAGCTCCGCCATGACAGCGTCGTCGGTCATCGTATGCCAGCGGCGCGGTTTGATTTTGCCACTGGCGAAATGGGTGGCGAGATCGCGCAGATACAGAATTTTCTGCCGGGATAAGCCCGCTGCGCGCAATTGTTCGTCAGTCGCATTGAGCAGATTTTCCGGCGTCATTTTTCCCACCGCGAGTTCGGTTTTATTCCATACCGATTGTGCCGCCTTCACCGAAATCTGCTGGCCGACGATGGCGCGCGCCAGTGTTTGAAACGGATTGCCGCGCGTGCGCAGACTCGCTTCGGGATAATTTTTTATCAGTTGCTTCATCACGCGACAGCGCTTCGATAAATGCGTACACGCTTCTTCCCAATATTCCGGCGTCATGCGGTTGGCCTGCGCTGATCGTCGGGCAGCGGAATAAATTCGGTTTCGCCGGGCACTGCGGCAAACCGTTGCGCACGCCAATCGTTTTTAGCTTGTTCGATACGCTCGGTGCGCGATGAGACAAAGTTCCAATAGATGTGGCGATACGCATCGACTGCTGCACCGCCGATAATCACGAAGCGCGCGTCGGCAGTGGCGACGATTCGCGTGGCGTCGACATCGAGCACCACAAATTGCAGCGGCTGCACATTTTCGCCATTCAACTGCAATTCGCCGCTGATGCAATAAAGGGCGCGCTCAGGCGCCGCCGGTAATTCGATAGTTGCGCCGGCGCTCGCTTCGATATCGACGTACAACGTTTCGGCGAACGTCGCGACCGGCGACAGCAAACCGTAGGCGTTGCCGATCAATACACGCGCGTTAAATCCAGCGCCGTGAAATTGCGGAATAGCGCTGGCCGGCGTGTGCGTGAACGCTGGCTCGCATTCTTCATCGGCCAACGGCAACGCCGTCCATAATTGCAAACCATGAATGCGATACGGCGCATCACGCAAATCTTCCGGGCCGCGCTCCGAATGCACGATGCCGCGTCCCGCGGTCATCCAATTGATGGCGCCGGGTTCGATACGTTGCACGTTGTTGAGACTGTCGCGATGCATCATCGCGCCTTCGAATAGATAGGTGACGGTGGCGAGACCGATATGCGGATGCGGGCGCACATCGAAGTTGTCGGTGGGCTTGCGCACGGTGGGGCCGAAATGATCGAAGAAAATGAAGGGGCCAACCGAGCGCTGCGCCGCCGCCGGCAACGCGCGCCGCACGACGAAGCCGCCACCGAGATCTTTTTCGTGTGCTCGAATGAGCTTGAGTGCTGACATTTTATCCTCCAGCAAACCAAGGGCTTAGCGCAGCGGAGCGCGCGCTGTTCGGCAACTCTAACGAATGATCATCGCCGGGTGCCAGCTTAAGATTTATTAATGCAGCCTTTTACGTATTGCTTATGGATAAGGAAATGCGCGACGCTATATGCCCGGTTTTTTCCATTTCATGCGACAGCGAATCTTCACGAGGTTTGTATGGCTATCGGCAACTCAGTACAACAGGATCAGGAACAAAGCTTCCGACCAGTAACCACGCAAAAGGTAGTGCCGGTCGATACCTCTATCGAATTACCGCGCCCGACCCGCGATATGGAGCAAATCAAAGCCGATCTCGCGCGGGCCGGTTACGCCATCATGCTCGATGTGCTGAAACCCGCCGAGGTACGCGAGTTTCGACAGGTACTGGTGGACGAGATCGCGCGTGAGGAAGCGCTCGACGAAAATCGCGTACGGCGTTTTTACACCGATCCCGATGACAAGAATCGGCGCTTGAGCCGATTGCCGAATCGGCATCGCTGGTTCCGCGATGTACTTGAGCACCCGGTTGCGCTGCAACTGACGCGGCATATTCTCGGCCCAACGCTGATGAACGAAAGTTATCTCGTCCACAGCTATGGCGCGAACCTCACCCGGCCCGGCAGCGCGGCGCAATTTATTCATCTCGATCGCGGTATGGCCGACTTCGATTTTAAGTTGCAGCAGAAGCCGCTGCAGTCGCGTTTTATCTGGTGTCTTGATGAATTCGTCGAAGAGAACGGCGCCACGCGCGTCGTGCCCGGCAGCCATTTATGGAATGAGCGCGCCGATATGAGCGGCGGCACTTTTTACGAATCGGTGCCCGCGGTGGCACCGGCTGGATCGTTGATTATTTACAGCGACATGTTGCTGCACGGCACCGGCGCCAACACCAGCGAGAATATGGAGCGCGCCGGTGTGATCGTCGGCTATTGCCCGCCGTGGTGTCGCCCGATGATCACTTTCCCGCTGGTGCTTGATGCGAAAGTAATGCAAGGCACATCGCGCACGCTGCGCCAATTGCTCGGTTACAGCTCGGTCTCGATCGGCTTCGATGAGCAGTGGGAAAGTGCCAGCGAAGAGCTGCGCAGCCTCTGCGTGCCAGTCACGATGGAATGGTAATCAATAACAATTTGTAGAACTCTTCAGGGAGAAATAGCAATTGAACCACTTCAGCTTTAGCAAACTGTTGGTTAACGATCTGGAAAGAGCCGCGACGTTTTACAAAGACGTGTGCGGCCTCACCGAAATGACGCGCGTCGAATCGGTAATCGCCGGTCGCGGCATCAAGGAAATTATTTTCAATCCGACTGCGCCGGGCGCTGCGACATTCGTACTGTTGAAATTCGTCGATACCACCAAGGCCTACAGCGATGAGGTGATTACCGGCTTCGTCACTGACGATCTGGCCGCATTCGTCGAGCGCACCAAAACAGCTGGCGGTAAAGTGGTTTCGGAAATCAAAACCATGCCGGAGCACGGAGTGAAAGTGGCATTCGTGACCGATGTGGAAGGTCATCTGCTCGAAGTCGTCCAGATGTTGCAACCCGCGTAATTTTGCTTCTGAAAAAATAAAAAATCCGCGCCGAAGCGCGGATTTTTTATTTCCGGTTTTCTCTCCCGTAGGAGAGAGCATTAAGCAATTATTCCTCTTTCGGTTTTTTCTCCTCCAGACAAAATCCCACCGTGTCCTGATTGCTGATGCCCACATACGCGCTGTTGACGATCGAACGATTCGACGCCGTAACCCGTAATACATAGCCGCACGGTTTCATGCCGGTGGTATCGAGACTCCAGTTATCGCCCGGCAATGGCAGCGTGTTGGAATAACCCACGTTCGGCACCGGTACGCCGATCGGTGCGGTATTAACCGGCGGATCGATGGTGAGGCCGTAACTCGACAGATATTCATCGCGAGCAACGAAATTGCCTTGCAGCAAAGTGCCGACCGGAAATTTGCCGCAATCGCCGGTGCCAGCAAATATCGTCGCCTTGAATACATCGGGCGCGCTGTTATGCAATTGCAGGTAATGCTTGTCAGGCGCGCCGACTGGATTATTCGCCGCGTCATAAACCTGCAATGTCACCAACCAGCGGTCGTCGCCGGTGGTATCCCAATGCGCGAGCGTGGTGTTGATATTGTCGCTGAAGCCTTTGTACTCGAATAATTTCGTCACCGGATCCGCATTGAGCGTGTACGTCGACAAATCCTGTTTTTCGAGAGTAAGACTGGTGACCACCGGCGTCGGCGCGCCGAGCGGATTACCATTCACATCGACCGGCACCACTTCCACTTTGTATTTAAATCCTGCCACGGCAAAACCGCGCACGGTGACGCGCCGCGCAAACGGACAACCTTCCGGCACAGCCTGACCATTAAATGCGAACTGCGCGCCGGCCAGTGTTAACCCGGACACCTTGCTCGGCGCATTCACGGCGGTGTTGTTGATGAAGGGCGTGAGAATGCTGCCGAGATGGCTGATTTTTCCCGCCGGCACACCCGTTGCCGGCGCGATGTTGATCAGCGTTTCTTCGCGATTACCCCATGCCGGCACGTAATTCGGATTATTGCCGGGCACCGGATGATTCCACGACAGAATCGCGCGGATACGCACCACCACCGGACCTTCGTGGCAATCACGACGATATTTGCTGAGATCGACCGGCAACCGTACCGCGTAATGCACGCCGTCTTGCGGAATATTCGCGACGTCGTAAACGCGCACATCGGCGCTGCCTAAAAAGGTTTCGAAACTGCCGTTATTATCGAAATCCGCCCACCAGCTCACGTATTCGCGACTGCCCTGCGTGCAGGGACCACCCGAATAACCGGCGCTTTTTTTCACTTTGATCACACCGACCAAACAGTCGGGTGAATTCGGATCGAGACCAATGCAATTCAATTCTTCGTAGCTGATATCGCCGTCGGTTTTTGGAAACAAGATGTCGATGATTTTCGGATCGATCTGAATCGACGGAAATTGTTTTTGAAACAACTCCGCGCTGGTCGCGTTTACGCCAGACGCAAAACTGGTCAGCTCCTTGAATGCGAACCGATGTACCGGCACACCTTTGTCTTTGTAGATATCCGACAACTGCGCGACATCGAGTGCTTTCGGTTGCGCGTGAATCGGCGTATCGAGCGTCAGCAATTCCGTGATCGAATCCGGCAGTTTCACTTTCGCGGCTTTCAACGCATCGAGCGGGAAAAATAAGCGGCGCGGCTCGACCTGAATATTCGCCTCACGCACATTGCCCCATACCGGATTCCAATTCGGCTGCATGGGCGGCGGCGGATTATTCCACGACAAAATCGCGCGGACCTTAATCAGATGTGCGCCGAAAAAACAAAATGTGCGCGCCGGATCGACTTTTAACGACACCGCATATTCGAGCCGCTTGCTGCCCTCGGTGCCCTGCTGCACGTTGTGCGCCTGAAAACTGGTGAGGCCCTGATCCTGCCATGTGCCGCCGTTATCGAACGACAAATAAAAACGCACATATTCGGGCGTGCCGGCGCCGCAAATGCCAGTGCCATAACCCGAGGGTTGATAGATATACACGACGCCTTCGAGTCGTTCCTGCTGCGGGTGATAACCGACACAGCCGAGTTCCTCATAATGCGTGTTGCCCGCCACCGGTAATATCGGTTTGAACGGGCTTTCTGCAAGGTTGCCGAAATAATTCGGATTGGTTAATAACAGCGTTTTGAAATTTGCGCGCTGTTCGGTATGTGCGACTTGGGTGGACGCACGCGATTTTTGCACGGCCTTTTTGATTTCATCGTTCATTGCTATCTCTCCATGAAGTTATTGGTATTGGCCGGGCAATTGCCAGCAAAATTCGCAGTAAGAAAAGTGGCACTTCCGTGTGCCGAGCCATCCATCGCAAAAATCCGTTTTCATTCATCCGTGTACCAAACGCATATTCCCCAAACGGCGCTGGCGGTCGCGGCGGAAATTACCGCGCACGACTCAGGCATAACGATATTCACCACGACTTCGTGGCGCAGTTAAATAAGTGGCGGGGATGATGTGACTTATTACCGTCGGGCTTGACGCCCGGCACGCGATAGTCGTGCGCACGACGATGGGTAATATTTCACACGGTTGCGGTATGTAAATGCACAGCAAAACAGTGGCGCGAAATCGTAAGTTGATCTCCACGGCAGCAAATGCCGCTCGATCGCAACGGAGTCGCTCGCTATGAACGTCAATCAAGCAGTCGCCAACAAGGATCCACGCACCGCGCGCGTTATCGCTCCCAGCGCTGCGCGCGACATCACCATCGAGCGCGCCAGCATGCCGACGGTCGCACCGCAGCGGACAGCGCGCAGCGTCGGCGTGAAAACTATTTGGGGACAGGTAGTGGCGATGTGCGATGCCGACGAACGGCCGCTGGCGGGTGTGCAGGTCGATGTGTACGCGGTGAGTTCATTGAACGACGTCATGCACGATTTGCCGATCGCGTTATTGGCGCATATTCGCGCACTGCTCTTGGAAAAAAATGCACCGCTCGATTTATATCGTAGTGGCGGGGATATTGCCGACATGCCGTTGATCAGCTTTGCCGATGTGTTGCGGCTGCGCGACATTCCCGGTTACGAATTGCTCGCGGCAGCGGCGAAATCGCAGGCGGACGAAGCGTTCAAACAACAGTTGTGCGGCAATCCCGCCATTTTTCAGCCGTTGCTGTGCTATTACCACCCGGGCCATTTTTCCGCAGTGTGCAGCGCCAGCATAACCACCGATGCGAACGGGCGTTTTCAATTCAGCGTGCAGCAAGGCGCCAACGTCAACGCTCAGCCGGGTTATCGCTTCGTCGTGCGTCGGCCGATTACCAACAGCCTGTATCTCACTCTCTATAACCCGACGCCGGCCGCGTGGTACACGCGCTGGGACTGGTCGAATATCGATGCCGTCACGCTACGCACGCGCCATGCGCTCGCCTTGCGTGCGCAATCGCCGCAATAGCCCTCGCTGTAAAAAAACAAAGACGTTGTAGCCAAAAATAAAACCGTCGCTCCAAAAAAAATTGTCTCGAAAACGCGGTACCCCAAGTTAAAACCTCGTAACGCAAATAAATATGGAGATTCAATCATGGAAAATTATTTGAAATTAGATCATGTCACCGACATCGCGCGACCCGCGTTGCTCGAATACATCAAACTGCATTTGCATCACGCGCGCATTTTATTCGTGGTCGATACCGAAATCAGTTTATCGCCGGGCGCATCATCATTCGGCGTCGAGCGGGTGATTCGGTTATTGCGCGAAACCACGGTCGGCTGCATGCATTTTCATGTCGACGTCGCGGTGCGCTCCAACGCGGCATTTAGCGTCGTCGCCAGTCCAACCGGAACGAATGCGAAATATTTGGGTTTTCGTTTCGATAGCACGCTGCCCGATGCGTCGCGGGTGATCGATCATTACGATGAAGTGTGGTGCTTCGGTTTCAAGCCGGATAATTTCGGCGCCACCGATGCGAATATCGATACGCCCGCCGCGATGCCAGCCAGCGATGCCGAGCTCGCGGTGCTGACGACGTGGATGAATAACAAAGGCGGTATGTTCGCGACCGGTGACCACGATTATCTCGGCGCTTCGATGTGTCATCGCATTCCGCGCGTCGGCACCATGCGTGCCTGGACCAACGCGCAGGGTGTGCCACCTATTGCCGGCCCCGCGCGCATCGATACCAATCGTCCCTTTAACGCGGCGGAAATAGCGGGTGCCGAGGTCATTGAATTCGATCGGCAATCCGATTCGTTGCCGCAAAAAATCGATTGGGTGCCGTGGATGTGGTTCTACCATCATCCGTGGCCGTTGCATCTGGGCCACGTGCATAAGCGGCCGCATCCGGTGCTGTGCCATCCGTCGCTTGGACCGATCAATGTGATGCCCGACCATCCGCATGAAGGCGCGGTGTTCGATCACGTATCGCAGCCGGATATTGGCTTGGCGGCCATCACGTTGACGAATGCGTATAACTTTGGCGGCGGCGTGACCGGCGCTGAATATCCCACCGTGAGCGCAGTGCAGCCGTTACCGATGGTGATCGCGCATGGGCGCACGTTGGCCGCGCCGCCGTTGTTGCCGGAAAAAGGCGATTCACCGGCAAAACGTTTTGCGATGATCAGCGTGTACGACGGCCACCGTGCGAATGTCGGCCGCGTCGCTACCGATTCCACGTGGCACCACTGGATGAACATCAATCTCACCGGTCTCGAAGCCGCCGGCGGCGATAATTGGGAAAAGGTGAAACGCTATTACATCAACCTCGCGGTATGGCTCGCGCCGCCGCATATTCATCGTCATTGTTTTCATTTCCACGTGCTCGAAAGTTTTTATTCGTATCCGGGCATCGAGGAATTTCATCCGAAAGCCAATCTGTTCGATCTCGGTTTAAGCTTCCGTCACCATTTGCTGAAGCTGTATGGCCCATGCTGGGTCACGCAATTCGTGTGGGATCTGGTCGGTTATCTCGATATCAAATTGCGCGAGCGTTTGATCGAACGTTATCTCGTGGTGCCGATGCCGAAGCGACCATTCCCGCCACGGCCGGAGCCATGTCTCACCTGTCCTGACCCTGATTTTCTCGAAACCGCTGTGCTCGGTGGTGTCATTCGCGCCGCTGCTCAGGAAATTTATGCGGACGCGAGCGGAGTCAGCGCGAGCGTCGAGCATCTGCGCAAACTCACCCCGGAAAAATTGGAGCGGCAGTTGCTCGCAGGCGCCGCACGAGGCATCCGCGAATTGCAATCGATGTACGCGGATTCGCAAAAGCAGACCGAGCAGTTGTTGGGGGATAAAGCGAATCTGGAATAACTTTCCGCTGTTGTATCGCATCATCTGTTTTAGCCAATCTCTATTGGCTCGGCAGGCACAGTGACGTTGTAGGATATCACTGTGCTTTTTGCCGCATCGAAGCTTGTTATTTATTTCTATGTCATTTCTGCAGTGCATTATTTTTGAAGCCGACCGTTTTGGTGTGCTCGCGCGCACGCTGCGCGGAATTACAGTGGTGCCGCAACGGTGCTGCCGCTATGATCTGCCGGGTTGCACGCTTGGCCGTGATATTCGCGGCAGGGATGTCGATGCGCCGCAACACACTTCCGCGATGATCGCTCTGCGTGTGATCGCCAACCATTAGCGCGGAAGCTTGGCAGCTTTCATTTCAAACAATTTCGGGAAGGAGACATACATGAACGTATTACATTCTTTGGGGAAACGTTTAAGCACAAAACTCGCGGCGGGATTTTTTGTAGTGTTCGGTCTGGCAGCATGCGCGCTGGCGGGATATCCGGATAAAGGCGACGACCGGCCGCTACCGGAAATAAATTTCACGCTGAGCGCTGATGGGCATTTGATCGCGAAGGATAGCAATGGCAAACCGCTCGGCACAGAATGCAGCACCAATCCGAAAGATGCCAATGTGTGCCCGATGCTTAAACCCGGCCATCAGGTGCAGGTTGAGCAAATATCGAATCTATCGATTGTTAAATATCATGGCAGCCCGCAATGCTACCTTGTCATCTTCAATGGCATTGCTTATGTAATACCTAGCGCAGCGTATTGTACGAAATGAAGTGATGAGACAGAGAATAAGCCAGTGTTTGTCCAAGCGTTTACTTTTTTGATAACTGCTGTCGATCATAAAAAGCCCGCCGCGTAAGCAGCGGGCTTTTATTTATGCCGTTGTGCAAATCAATACGCCAGCTTCACGCCGATCTGCACGGTGCGCTCCGGGCGGTACAACGCGATACGCGGTGTGGGATCATAGAGGTTGGTGTTCTGATAACTGAATGATTCATCGAACACATTGTTGCAACGCAATTCGATTTCAGCGCGCCGATGCCAGAATGAATAAGTCGCTGCGATATCAAGTAGGGTGAAGTGATCGCTGCTTTTGCTTTCACCATTATTGAATTCGCCGCTCTGATCGAAATGTGTTGCAGTCACACCAAGCGAGAGAGCACCTGAAAACCATTTCACTTGTACCGGAATACGTTGCGTCGTTAGCAGAGTCGGCACGTCGAGTAAAACCGCACTGGTGTATTCGCTTTTTTCGTACTGATATGCGAGAGAAATGGCCCATGGTTCGATACTCCAGTTCCAAAACACTTGCGCCTGCGGTTGTTTGGCATTGAGCAGTTCAGCGAGGTCTTGGACTGATGGCACATTGGATTTTCTAATGCGCCATTCACCACCGATAAAATGTCCAGCACCGGCATCGATATCGAAACCCAGCGCGTACTGATCGGATTTGATCCCTTCTGTTTCGTCGAAAAACTGATTGAACCCGGCGATCTGCGTCGGCTCAAGCGTCTGCTCAATAACAAGCGGTCGTGTCAATGATTCAAAATACGCAGCGCGTATATCGATGCTCTGTGTAAGTTTGTATATCGCACCAATTTTCGGATACCACCCGGAAAACCGACGTTCAAAATGCTCATCATCGAGATCGATATAACTCATACCGAATGTAAGCTCGAGCGGCTTCATCGGCGTAACGGTCCAATAACCGTAACCATTTCGATATCGTGTCGTCTCATCGCCAGCCACGCGCGGCTCAAGCCCAAACAGCTGGAGCAGAAAAGGATCGGCAATATTGCGCGTTACGGTATCGGCTTCGATATCCGCCGCATCGATGCCAACGACAAGTTGGCCGGGCAGAGTGCGAAAACGCCCTTGGAGTTCTGCATTCGCAACGTTAGCGTTCTGATCCCGCGTTATATCAAGTACTGGAATACGCGTGAGCTGGTTTACGTCATTTGTCTGATAGGTGACCGCGGAGAGAATATCGATTGTCGACGACAATTGTAGATGTGCACCCAGCGTCGCCGAGTCCGTCCTATCGGAATCTTCAGAAAACGGAGCAAGCAGATCGCTCGGTAACCGCTCGACCAGATCGCCCGTATTCGCGTCACGGCGACTCAACGTCAACAAAAACGAAAGATTCTCACTCGCCTGAAATTTCGTATACGCCGACAGCACGTCGTAACGCGCATCGTTATTGTCGCGATGGCCGATCGTTTCGTAGTGATATTGGCTGAGCGCATACGAGAAGCGATCGACGATGCCGCTCAATGCAATTTCGTCGGCGCCGGTGCGATTGCTGCCGCCCAATCCGGAAACAGATAGCCATGGTTTTTCGCGCACGAACATAGCGTTGTATTCGCGAAAACCCAACGCCGAAGGGCCAGCACCTTCAGTGGCGAGTAAATTGGTTTCACCCAGCAGCGGCAGCAGCGGTGTTGCGGATAAGGGTTGTAACAACTCGGCTTGCAATACCTCGCTCGCACGCGCTGCGTCGTATTGCGGATCGTCGGCATACGCTTCGGCCAATTGGCGATGCCCGCCGTATTCGCTCGGCGCAGTATTAACCGCGCGCGCTGCGGTACGTTGCGCCAGTGCATCAAAACCCAGCTCACGATAAATTTCCGCTTGGCTTGCAGTGCGCGTTGCTTCGTCAGCGTCCAATTGCAGACGTGAGCGATAGACGGCGCGATTGTCGTTGCGCGCCATCGATTGATTCAAATCGTCGAGCGCGTCGAACGGGCGATTTTGTACTTGCGCCAACAAGGCACTGTAAAACCACGGCGTAGGATCGGCAGCGTCTAATGTTTTTGCCAACGCGTATTGATCGCCGGCCAAACGCTCGCGGCCTTCTTCTTGATACGCCTTGCCGAGATAACTGCGCAACAGCGATTGGCCGGGATCGAGCGCGACGGCTAATGCGAGTTGCTCGCGGCCCTCGACGATATGATTGTGACGAATCTCGATCAAACCGAGACCGAGGCGCGGTAATGGATCGGTGGCATCGAGCGCAATCGCGCGTTGAAACGCAGTGGCGGCGCTATCGAATCGAAATTGTTGCAACAGCACAAAACCGTCGATCGCATGCGCGCGCGCGTAATCCGGTTGTTGCGCAAGCGCCGAACGCGCGGCGCGGTGTGCGAGTTTAGTATCGCCATTCATCAGTGCCAGCTCGGCGACGCGTGCTTGTATTACTGCCGATGTCGGGTCGATCGCCGCTGCCGCTCTCGCGTGTGATAGTGCGACCGGCAATTGATGTTGCGCCTGCTCCAGATACGATTGCGCGATCAGCACAGTGGTATCGCGCGGCGCGTGCGTTTGCGCTGCGTCTAGTAGCGTGGCCGCGCGGTCAATTTCGCCGACGGCAATTGCGTGCACCGCGCTCAATGCCAGCGCTTGCGGATGATCGGGTTGCAATGCGAGTGCGCGGTCGAGCGCAGCGCGCGCGACATCGACTTCACCACGATGCAAATTAATCGCGGCGAGCAGCGCGTAATAATCGGCATCGCGATTTGCGACTGGCAATGCTTCCAAATGCGTAATAGCACCGACCGTATCGTTGCGTTGCAAACGTTCGAGCGCGGGTTGAAAACGCGGCTGACCGGTCAACGGCAGCGGCGGGTAGTACAACGTCCATTGCACTGCGTCGCGCAGCGCCGGCACCGTCAACAAACGCGGCGCTTCGCCGCTGCGCGCGATAACCGCCGCGCCACCGCGCACGCTCTGTTCGCCACGCTCGTTACTGGCGAGCACTTCGCCTTCGAGCATCGTCACCGTGCTTGATTGCTCAACGCGATTCGCTGTCAGAATAAATTCGGTGCCTTTGACGCCGGCATTTACGTAATCGGTCTCTACGTTAAATGCGTGCGGCGTGCGCGTAATGAAATGCAGCACGCCGTCGAATAGATGAATCCAGTTTTTTTGTTCGGGCGCGGCGAAGCGCAACATCGTCGTGCCCGATGCACGCAGCAGCGTTTCATTCGCGAGTCGGAATACAGCACGTCCGCCGGTGACCTGTACGCGCACACCCGCCGGCACGCACGCGCCGATGGTGAGCGGCTGCCACTGGCCGGCCTGCTCCATGCTCACGGTGCCTTCGTGACTTTCGAGTCGCCCGATCGCCTGTTCACATTCGCTGAATGCGGAGTTCGCCGCGCTAACCAGCGCGATGAAAAGCCACCAGCGCGATGCCTGGCGAGGTGAAGTGCGAGTGGTATATGCGTGTGGTTTTATCATTATTCGATCCCCAATTTACCGATCCATTAATTACGCTCTGCGGTGCCGCTCAGTTCGTACAGCGCCAGCGGCTCGCGCTTGCCTTTGAGCATGATCTGACCGTGACTGCGCAGCACGAAGTGCGCGAGCGCTGACATTTGCGATAGCGCCTGTCGCACCGGCTCGCTAAGCAGAATGCGCGAACCCAACTGCCGGTTGCAGGCTTCGACGCGCGCGGTGGTGTTAATGGCATCGCCCACCGGCGCGTATTCGAAATGCTGACCTGCGCCGAGATTTCCCAGCGATAACGTGCCGCAATGAATGCCGACGCAGGTGGTCAACGCTTCGCCCAGCGTTACCGTCATGCGATCCGTGGCTGCGACGATGGCCAGCGCGGCGCGACAGGCACGCGCTGCGGCGCTATTGTCCTCTGCATTGGCCGCTGCAAAATCGGTAATAGGCCACAAAGCCAGCAATCCATCGCCGACGATATTCGCCACCACGCCGCCATGCCGTTCGACCTCGGCAACCACCTCGCCATAATATTGATTCATCAATGCGTGCATGTAGCCGGGCTCGCGCTGCTCCGACAGCGTAGTGAAACCGACGATATCGGTCAGCACGCAGATCGCTTCGAGTTCGCGACGCTCGACCAGCAATTGCTGCCGATTTTTGCTGACCGACGCGGCGATTTCCGCCGGAATGTACAGACTTAATACATCAGTGGCGGCGCGTTCGGCTACCGCGCTGCGTCGGTAATAAGACCAGAGCGTTAACAACACCAGTGCCGGCGCAGCGACCGCGAGCGGCACCATGATCGGCAACCACAGCGCGTAACGATCGAATATGTACGCGGCAATCCACGCATAACCAACCGCCAATGCCAGCGTTAACAACAACCAACGCGCCGGCGATAGCAGCCGCGCAGCGAACGCGAGCAATCCGCCCCATACCAAAAGTATGACGATCTGTTGCCACGGCGCGAGCGCGCGCAGCGTCGTGTTCTGCTGCAAATTCGCAAACAACGTTGCCGCCACTTCGACACCGCTGATGCGGTTGTAACTATCGGTGGAATATACCGTGAAAAAATAATCGCGCTGTTTATGAAAGCGTTCCGAAAGCCCGACGAAAACCACTTTATCGCGCAGTGCATTCACTGTCTGCGCATCCGGATGCAGCAGCACATCGCTCAGCGATACCGTTGGAATCGTGCGTTGTGGCCCATAAAAATTGAAATATACGGGATCGCGCGTCTGCCACGCATTCAACAAAATGCGCAAACGCTGCGCTGCATCCGCGGCGAGCTGTTTCGTTGCTGCATTTTGCAAATGATCCGCCAACGCCGGTTGTTGTTCCAATGCTGCACGGATGCGCGCGGCGAATAATGCGGGATTTTGTTCGGCCGCCAGTTGTTGTGCGAACGCTTGCTGCTCGACCAACGGCAGCAACTGCAGCAATGACGTGCAGGCGTCGTGATAATAAATTTGCAGCGCAACCAGCGGCATTGCCGCCTCGATACCTTCTGGCGTGCGCGGAAACAACGTTGTGTATTTTTTTAATGCTTGATCGGGCAGGGTGAACGCACCGACTGCCGCCGCGTTGTCGCTGAATAATGCGAGCGGCATAAGTTGCCACTCGATAGTATTTTCGGAAGACGCACCGACCGCGATGCGATCGAGCATTTTCAGAATCACCACATTGCCGGCCGCGCGCATCGCGGTGGCGAGCGCGTCGTCTTGGGCCGCGTCGCTCGCTTCGAGAAACGCAATATCCATGACGACGACGGCAGCGCCTTTCTCGGCGAGCGTACGCACTAGCTGCGTGTAAATCGCGCGCGGCCAGCGATCGAGTTGATCGAGATCGGGCAGCGCCAGCGCTGCACTGCTTTCTTCATCGAGTGCGACCAGCGCAACCGAGGCGGGCGGTGGGCGCTCGCCGCGCACGCCGAATAACAGCGGCAGCCCGAAATTTTCCTCGAGCTGTAAACCGAGCGGCGACAGCAACAGCGCACTGGCGATGAGCAGCACCGCGACCGCACCGCGCAACGGAATCAAGCCGAAATATTCCGACATTGCCCTGGCACTATACTTTCGGCCGAGATCATCGCAATTTTTAGTAGCGATTTATTCAGGTTGTTAACCAATGCATTACTCCCTTCGCATGGTCCGGTAATCTCCGCACAGCGTGTGACGAATTTATTTATTAGCCGCGTTGCGGATATTCGTTAGATGGCAGATTGTGCCGAATAGAAAAATATTCTTGGATAGCCAGTATTCGTTTGGCGGCTCATATTAGTTAGACGAAAGCCGCATATTGAACCAGCGTGGCGATCAGAACAACCACACGCGGGCAAGCAGAAAACATTTGCGCATGATTGCGCGACCAATAATGAAACAGCCGTAGCCGATTATCCGTCGCCAATGCCATCGCAAATTCGTACAATTGCTTGGCACACTTTGCACAGAGCGCAGCGGGAACGCACATGCTAAAAAACATTGATCTGTTTGCCGATCTCTCCGATAGCGCCGCCGATACGCTGCTGCGCTGCGCCAAGCTACATAAGTATCCGAAGAATTCAGTGATCGTCACCGAAGGCGACACACACAGCAATTTTTATATCGTCGCCTCCGGCCATCTGAAAGTATTCGCGAATGGCGATGACGGCCGACAAATTGTCTTCAGCTGGCTCGAGCCCGGCGATTATTTTGGCGAGCTGGCATTGATCGACGGCGCCCCGCGCTCGGCATCGGTAATGACGCTCGCACCAACCACACTCCAAGTAATTTCACAGCACGATTTTCAGCAATTTCTAACCGGCGATTACGGCGCCGCGCTGGCGATGATGAAAGCGATGGCACGACGAATTCGCATCCTCACCGGCAGCGTGCGCGATCTTGCGCTGCTCGATGTTTACGGTCGTGTTGCTAATTTGTTGCAGCAGCGTGCTACCGACGACGGCCACGCCGAGTTAAAACTAACGCATCAGGAGATTGCCGACATGGTCGGCGCATCGCGCGAAATGGTCAGCCGCATCATGCGCGAACTCGCCGTCGGCGGTTATATCGAACAAACTACCGGCTCGATCGCCGTGCGCAAAACGCTGCCGCGTGGTTGGTAGGTATGGTCATCGAAATTGCCGTATAAATTTTAAATCTATTTTTTCACCGCTCTGGGTTTGGATTTTTCTCTGTTAAGGAAGACGGTTGTCTAGTGCGTTGCTTCTTCGCGATCTCGGAGCCATTCATTGTTATAAATAATAATTTCAAACTATATCGAGCACCGAGCATCAGCATTTTCGTCGGCGATATTTTCGATTTATCCACGCAGCTGCGGAGTGAACAAAAATGCCCGGCAATATAGCCAAATATAGGGGTGTTATTGAGCGACTTTGCGGCGGATAGTGCGCACGTCACTGAGAAAGCGTATGTGCGATTCGCCCGAGCAAGCCACTACTCAAATAATCCTCCTGTAAGGAAGCAATGTTCAATGAAGAGAAAATTACGCGGCATCGCCGCTTTTGCATTATCAGCGAGTCTCTGGGGTGCCACGCTGTCGGTGGCATCGCCGGTCGCAGGCGACACGTCGATCGACTATCTCACCGCATCATTTCGGCAGGAGCGCATTCTCGATTGGGGCGAGCGACCGGATTGGTCGTCGGATGGGCGCAAGATCGTATTCACCAAGGACGATCTGCTGGATGGTCCCGCCTATGAAATTGATGTTCAAACCAGAAAGGTTCGCTGCCTTACCTGTCAGTTGGGTAAGAATCAGTTTGTCTCGCGCATATTTTATCTTCCGGACGATAGCTTCCTCATTGAGGCATCGCCGGGTATGGCCGAAGGCAGCGGCGGCGGTGCCGGAGCCATGAAGACCGAGCTGTTCTGGATGCCGAAGTCGTTATCAAAGCCAGTGCCACTCGGCGTTGGCGCCATGGGCGATATTGCGATTGCTGCAACGGCGAACCCTGATAAATCGGTCAACATCGCCTGGGCAAAACCCAAAGAAAGCGGCCTCGATCTCGTCATGGGCAAATTGACGCATGACGGTCGCACGGCTCAGCTTGTCGATGTGCACGAAATCTATAGCTACCCATCAGCACAGTCCGCAGAGGCCAGTTTTCCCGAGGCGTATGAGTTTATCGATGGTGGCCGATCGGTCATGTTCTGGACGGTCGAGATGCGAACGCTGAATGGAGAGATGTACAAGGTCGATATTCAGACCAAGGCAGTGAGCAAGGTCTACGCAGCGCCCGCGCACAATGAAACCCATGTGTTCCCCGATGAACGGTTCGGGCTCGAGGAATCCAATGCTGCTTCGGATCCGGCCGGCCCTTATCGGGGCGTCAGTGGGTTGAGTCGGGGTGCCGTGGGAACGTTCCTGCAGATGAAGGGCGTAACAAACGCTAAAGAGCTGGCGGCGACAAATTCGGACAAGGGGTTTGATATTTATGTTGTCACCATGGACGGGGCATCACGGCGTCAGCTGACGAATGTGAGCCCTTCGGGCGCTCAGGCGCATCAGTCGGTCGTGTCACCGGACGGCAAACAAATCGCTTTTGCCATCAAGGCGTCGAAGACGGGTCAATCGCCAACTCCGCCCGGCTTGTATATCGGCACGTTTGAGGAGGTCGCGCGCAGTCCCGCCGCCGATGCCTTCACACTGATTCCGGAAAAGCCCTCATCGGTTTTTTTCGATGCCACCTACACGCACGTTCCGATCGAGCCCAGTCTTCACGCGATGGACTCGGTATTCATTGATGTCGATCACGATGGCGATCTCGATGTCGTCGTGGCGGTGGAGTATGGCGTCAACCGAGTTTATTTGAATGATGGCAAAGGTAGGCTGACCGAAAAGCCCGGCGCATTCGGCACGGTGATCCATGACAACGAGCACGTCCGCGCTGCCGACTTCAACGGCGACGGCAATATGGATGTCGTGTTCGTGGCGGAATCGGACGAGGTGCATCAGTTGTTCCTCGGCGATGGCAAAGGCGGCTTCACCGATGCCAGCGCGCGACTGCCGGCGTCCTGTCAGGGCAACGCTCTCTCCGTTGGCGATGTCAATGGCGATGGTCTGCCGGATATTGTGGTGGGCTGTACCGGCGAGCAGGGCTATGGGCCCAAGATGAAGCTCGTTCCGGCGCACAATCTGTTGTTCCTCAATAATCCGAAGCGGCCCGGTTATTTCATCGACGCAACGGCGACCCACTTGCCGAAAACCGATGACCAGACCGAGGGCGTCGCGCTCGCGGATATGGATGGCGACGGCGACCTCGATATGGTGCTGGCGAGTCCATCCCGCTCAAACCGCCTGTTGCTCAATGACGGCAAAGGGCATTTCACCGATGCCTCTGACCGGCTGGACCTGCGTGTACCGCTGGAAAGTCGTGAGGTGCATGTGTTCGATGCCAACGGCGATGGCCACAATGACATCGTGTTTTTCAATATCACCAGCAACAACGCCGGCTGGGACAAGGATCCGCAGACCCGATTGCTGATCAACGATGGCAAAGGGAAATTTCGCGACGAAACTGCCGAGCGGCTGCCATCGCATCGCTTCTCCAGTTGGGCCGGCACAGTGGTCGATTTCAACCATGACGGGGCGCCCGATCTGCTGGTCGGCGCTATTCAGGTACCCGGCTTCGTCCCCCTTCAGCTGCAAGCCTGGCAAAACGACGGCAAGGGACACTTCAAGGATGTCACCGCCGAGGTGATCCCCGGCGCAACGGTTGGGCGCAGCTGGAGCATGGGGCAGGGCGATTTGGATGGCGACGGCAAGCCTGATGTTTTCATTGGTGGCTGGGGAACGCAGGCCCGGCTTCTGTTGACCGACCTAAAAGGGTACGCCGCTTCATTTCGCAATTTTCGGGAGCTGAAGCCGGCCAATCGAAACACTACCCAGTGACTCTTTCTTGCTGGTTCCGTAAGCAAACGCGTTTTGTTTAAACCGCTCAGCTGCCGGTCAAATTGAATTTTCGACTACCGTCGGTCGCTAACTAGCGCCGTCGAGTTTTTAGCTGAAAATAGTCACTCAAATTCAACCGGGCTAAAGAAAAAAATGTGAACGCGCTTAGGCTGTGGAGAAAATTCTCGGCGATAGCAAGTTAGGTTTAACGCTTGATGATGTAGCGCACGACTCGAAAAAATAATCCGTATGGCAGCAAGAATTGAGACGAAATTTCATTCAAGGTGATATTCGACTGTCGAATGTCAATTTCATTGAAAAACTTAATGGCCTGAACCTTATTCAGATTTCATCTATTTTGAGATTGCTGCCGGCCCTTGAAATCTCATTATATTTGTCAAACTTCAACGAAATCTCGTTTAACTTAAATTATTAATAAATCATATGGCTAACTAAAAGAGGCTCGTCGAAGCGATTATCCTGCGCTGCCATTGCGAGCCCCTCCTAGAGCAAATGTTGAGCGACTTTGCTCTCTCAGTTGAGCTATCGCAAGTTGAATCGCCCTCAAATTTACTTGGCCGCCATCGGCGAGATGCCAATAGAACAACTCAATCCGAATGCCTCTCCTTATGCACTTCGCTGTATTATCGATTATTCATGCCAAATTAATGGCGGAAACGTCGCAGCTTATCTGCACTTATCCACGCCATCATAAATTTTGGCCGATATACGCACTGGTCGATCAGGAGCAATCGCCAAAGATACTCGCCCAATTCGCCGTGTTGCCTTGATCACCGTAATAGAGAAATCTGAATTTGCGCAATTAAGCGTCGTCGACGCTGCGGCTATCGACGGCGGCAATGGTAAGGGTGAGGCCGAGTTGGCCAGGGAGGAGCATCCCGATAAATAACGCGTCACCTTTATCCGCGATTTATCGAGTTGTGCGAAATCGTTATTTCCACTGCAGCCAATACTCTTCCGGGAAAGGTCCCGCTTTGTAATCCATCGCGCTGTTCGCTTTGATATCGTCGCGGCGGAAAACTTGCCGGATCATTTCCGGAATCATCACCATGCCGACATAGCGGCCCAGGCATTCGTGGCTGCCGAAACCGAAATTAAAATGGTTGTACCAGTTGCGGTTGGGTATGAATTCATCGGGATTTGCGTACGCGCGCGGATCGAACATCGCCGATTGCGTGACTGGTAATACATAAGTGCCAGCCGGGATTGTCGTGGCGTAATCGGTGCCCTGGCCTACCGTGAATTCAGCGGCCGATTTGCGAAACAGATACGGCGCGATCGGTACGAAGCGCAAAGCTTCCCATACCAGCGCATCGAATTCGGTGGGATCATCCTTTTGCGCGGCGGTTTTCGCGTGTGCGCACCACGTCGGCGATGCCAATAAATACTGAATAGTTTGCGCCACCGCCTGCGAGGTGGTTTCGATAGCGCCGATCAGCAAGCCGCCGGCGTTGACGCCAAGGCGCTTCAGATCGAGCTGCATCGCATCGGGAAAATTATTGCGCAGCAGGCGCGTGACGATGTCGTCGCCCAGCGGCTCATGCGTTTTACCTTGCAGTACGCGCACGAGCATTCTTAATTTCAGCCATAGCGTGCGCAGCAAATTCGCATTTTCGAGACCGACCGCGATGCTGCGGCGCGCCATCAATTCCGCGATATAAATGCCCAGCTTTTTGCTGGTGCGCGCGTGGTTATCTTCGATGTTCCGCCGCTTTTGATCGTCGATCAAATCGAACGGCTGATTGTGGAAGGTATTGTATTGCGCCCAGTACGACCATTCGATCAGCTCCTTTTTATCGACGCCGGTTAAACCGAAATATTCCTGCACCAATAATGCGGGCACCATGCGGCAGAATTGATTGACGATTTCAATGCGGCCGTTGGCGCTGTCGATAATTTCTTTGCCAAAGCGCGCGATCATCCGGCGCACGTCGGGCAAATCCTCGCGATTGAGCAAACTCTGCATCAACGATTTTTCGCGCGTGTGCAGCGCGTCATCGTCGTGCGCCATCAGATAAATACCATCGCCCATTTTCGGCAGGTATAACTGCACGGTGAATATCTTGGGCATATTGAGCACTTGCGTCACGTCGTCGAAACGTGTGATCAAGGTGGCGCGCGAAGTGACAAAAATCGGGCGCCGCTCGCGCAGCTCTTTAAAGAACGGCAGCGGCTCTTCCCACATCCATCGATAAATGAGCGCATATTTATCGGCCTCGGCCGCCGCATCGTAACGCTCCAGATAATTCGTGCTCATCGCTTCACTCCCTGTTTTGTTTTATCTCGAATTGCAATTGCAATTGGTAAGCGCCGGTTAACGCGAAAATAATTACAGCGTTTTTATGTACTCGAGCAGATCGAGCCGCGCTTCTTTATCCAGCGCCGGCAGGATGCGGCCGTCGGGCTGCGCGGTGCGGCCAGAGGTATATTCATGACCCGCATTGCTGTTGCCGGGAATGCTGGTGTCGAACACGAATCCGGCATAACCGCTGTGGCGCAAGCCCATTTTGTCGGGCTCGAATTCGCGCGAGCCCACGACAAAGGTATCGGGACGATATTCACCGTCAGCGGGATCGCCGGGCCGCTTCTTCGGCAACAGCAAATCGTAAAGGCTCGGCACCGAACCATTATGCAAATACGGCGCGGTCGCCCAGATGCCATTGAGCGGGCGCGCCTTGTAAGCGAACAAAGATTTGAGCGGTTCGACGCTGGTGTCGGGATCGTAATTGCCGCCTTTCAACGACGCCTTGATGTCGTTATTGAAAAACGCATAAATCAAATCGTAGCCCCAATTCACGCCACGCCGAATCGGGTTGTTGTAAGAGTACGGTGTGGCGACGGTGCCAAGTGTTGCTTTGGTTAATAGTGCGGCGGCGGGTGCGCGCTGGTCGAGCAACAAACTGCCGGCATCGAGCGCGACATATTCATCGCGCAATATGCCGCTCCAGCCACCATAAAATACGCTGTTGCGGGCCATTCGCGGATCGGTACCGACCCGATCGAGACTCGACATCTGCGCTACCACGCGCCGGTACGGATCGTCGCGCTGCATTTCCGAATGACACGCCAGACAATATTGATCGAATAATTTTTCGCCGCGCTCGACGCGTGCGCGATCGATTTTCGGCAGCACATCTTCGGGCCATTGCGGCGATTGCAATTTCCACAGACGCTGTTCGATGCGACGCAAGTTATGCACGTTGACCGAGGATTCAAAACTGACATGCGTTTTAAAACCCTGGCCTGTGATCAACGATGAAATTGAAAAACCGGGCTTGCGTTTCCAATTGAGCGTGCCGAATACGCCGATGACTTCGCCGGTATTTCTGCCGACCGAACCGAGCCTCGCGTTCGAGGCCAGACCATTCCATTGCACGTAATCGTGTTGCGGAATATCCCACAGGAACGGATAACTCACCGGCGCGTTCGGCTGATTGGTAATTTTATTTTTAAGCGCAATAAGCTGCTCATCGGTCAGCATTGCGAAAATTTCATCGCGCTGAATGCCGCTCAGCGTGTTGTTTTCTTTGCCGAGAATGGCATTGAGCTTTGCTGCCGGCACCACATCTTTTAATTCAGTGCGGATCAGATCCGAGGTCAGCACATGTTCGAGCACTCGATTATAAATGCGCCCAAACGCATCGAGCCGGGCATAACCGTATGTCGTTTCGCTGGTATTGACGATGTTATACGTGCGCAATTCGAGATTCGCATACTTGAGCGCATCGAGCACCGCCTGCTCATCGCGATAGTGGCCGCGCGCAAGCACGCGCTGTACAAAACGATCGCGCACCGCCTTGTCATTTTGCGTATTGAGCAGCGCCGCCGCGAGGTCGCGCACAAAGGTATCGAGATCAGCCATGCCGGAACCGCCGTCGATACGCATACCGATATGGTTGTAATTGATTTGCCCGCTGTGACACGCGGCGCAGGTCAGGCCGACATAATCGGTACCGCGAAAAACGTCTTTAACAAAACCGACCGGCAGACCATCGGGATTGCGCTTGGTGGGATGCTGCGGCAAATAGCGGTAGCGGTTGATATTGTCGTTGTCGCGAAATAACGCCGTGCTGCCGATTTGCTCGACTTCAAGAAATAAATCGTAGGGAACGAGATCGGAGCCCTGCGTGGTCGTATAAAACCACAACGTCTCCTCAGGTTTCCAACCCTGATCGAGAAACTTTATCGATGCGAAACTATCGCCAAATACATCCTGCTGCACGAGTTCGGCGCCGCGAGTGCTGTCTTTATCGCGGAAATCGTAATAATTTTCTTTGATGGCGATGTAGACGAGCGGAATTCCGATGAGCAGCACAACCAACGCGAGCGCAGTAAAGAAAACCACTACGCCGATTGTTTTTTCCAGCAGCCATTCTTTGAATATGCGGAAGAGATTTCGCATCACCATATCCCTCTGGTTATTTGAATTTATGCAAGGTGCAATTTTAAGTGCGGCCGATCAATGCCACTGAAGCGACGCAGCACTGTAACTAAAAATGCCGAGGGAAAGAAGTGGGGGTTGTTCGCACCAATGAAACGGCCATCGTCTATTTGGGTTGGCCCAAATTAAATGACCTTGGTTTGGTATCGAAATCCTGCGTAACGACAGCCTTATGCAATTTATTATGGTCGTTAGCTTTGCAATATTCCCTCACAACTTGCTCTGATTATTTCTAATCAAACAACTCGACGCGTCTTGTAGCTCGCCCCGAGCCTCGGGGAATATATCCGTATTTACGCATCCATCGCAAATGGATCAGCCAATCTCGTTTTGGGATTTTCGTTTTGTTCGCGTGCCAGTGCTCCAATACTTCGGACAATATTGCTTCATTGGAAATTGGCTTACCAAAAATCAATAAATCATTCCACGCCGCATAAAGCGTTGAGACAATTTCGCAGCGTTCAGTGTCCCATTTGCGCATGACATCAATGAGCTTTTGGATGATCGGTAATTTTTCCTGCCAATAAACTCCCATTTTTTTGCGATGCGCACCGGCATGTGGCAATGGTCGATATGCATGACCAACCTTTTCGCGCGGATACTCTTCGTACCATTCGTTTTGTTTAATTGCTAATTCGATGTCTGAAATTATCTCTGGGTCATGAGGGCCGCGGGCGTAACGGCGATATTCGCCAGCAAGCGCTTGTAGTTCTGCAATGTACTCGCTGAGATGAACGATCTTTTGCAGTTTCACCTGCCCAAACGTTTTCTCAGTATGAAGCTGATGAATGATCTCGGCGCCGAGCAGGGCGCGAGCTTCATCACGATTGGGTACCTCAGCTTCTTCTGCTTGAAACTCCGAACCCAGCGCCTGCTCAACCATCACATCGGCAAGTTTCTGTTGTAGTCGATTCGCTTCGGTGATGCGCGATTTTAATTGGTCACACAGCGACATTAACTTATCGACTTTGCCCACTATCTGGTTCTGCTCTTCAATCGTCGGAATTCGAACTTTTATTGTTTTTAAGTTAGTTGCACTAATCCCAATATTACCTACTGTAGTCGCACAAAATGACTCTATTTGTTTTCGGGCCTGAGAAGCATTCAATACATATCGGAGATAATTCGGTAATGCTAAATTTTTATTTGTGCGAAACCTTATCAACTTATCCGGAAAAACTTGGCTCACGCCACTAGACGCTCGGTAAAGCGCAAACGAACCAACGTAATGTAGATTTCCGTTAAAGCGGCAGGCCAAAAGATCATCCGGAGCAAGAAGGAACTTATTTATCTCAGTCGAGCTTAATTCGACCCATTTGTAATCAGACTCATCCACGAAGAAATCATCTGACCCGGTCCCTGCACTGATTCGTAATATTGGTACACCACTAACTTCTTCTGATGGCTTTTTTGAACAACCGTTCAAACTATCTTCGACCAGCAAATCGGACAGTATTAACTCAGGCGCCTCTTCGCTCAGCGAATCTAGACCCCCACCAGCCGCAAGTTCTAACACCGTTTTCTTTAGGTCATCGATGCTGGCTTCGGTGGTAAAGAGCGTGTCGAAATGCGCGGCGATGCGTTGCCAGTTTTCGCTGAATTCCTCGGCGTTTTTCGATTGGGTGAGGGTGGGGAGTAATTGGCTGACGAGTTTTTCGTGGGCTTCGGCAGCACTGTTGTGTTGGGTTTCGAGTTGGTCGCACAGCGCCATCAGCTCATCGACTTTAGCGACAACGCGATGTTGTTCCTTTAATGGGGGTAACGGAAAAAATGCCTTGCGGCCATCTTCTGTCCCTAGTCTGGGCATTTTCATCCCGTAGCTTCTTGCGTCTACATAAGCAATGAAATATGGACTCTTCAAAGCATTTTTAAAATAATCACTATCGAAAGGCCCATAACACCGAAATGGCAAAATCTCCGTCGTGCAAACCCCCATTTCATCAGCAACTATGACCTTATTAAGATAGGGCCTTAGCTTCCCGTACAAGACATCGCCGATATGAAAAATATTTTTATCGCTTAACGACTTTCTCTCAGAGAACTTTACTTTCTGTACTAAGCGTGAGGTATCTTTCTCAATATCTTCTAGGTCAAGAACCCAAGTGTCATTCCGGATAACGTCGGGTTTATAGGTATAACCGAAGTTCGTAATTTCCCCCAAGCGAGTCCATTCCCAATTTGGGGGAATAGGAAAGGGAGTCTCTTCCTTGGGAATTTCGGGTAATGGTTTTTCCTTCTTAATCTTCCCTGCGGCAATTAATTCTACCTTTGCCAGATTAATCTTTTTCAGCAACTCACTCGCCGGCTCATCATTCGGATCTTGCGGAACCAGCTTGCCCCGCACGGCCAATTCCAAAATCAACTCGCGTAATTTCTTGATGCCGTAAACCGTAGTGCCATTACCCGAGCTGCGGCCGCGCCCGGATTTTTTTTCGGTATCGGCAGCCGTCCAGATATCGATATGGTTGGTAATTAATTGGTGAATCGCGCTCATGCCACTCATACCTTTTGCGAAGTGGCATTGAGCGCATCGCTCAAAATGCTTTTGAGCTGATTGCGCAATTGGGCGATATCTCTTTGCATGCTGGCGTATTGCGCCAGCAGTAATTCTGGGTCGTGAATTTCCTGCTCGCCGACATGCGGGTTTTTGCAATCGAGGTTGTAATTGCGCGCTTTGATGTCATCGAGGCTGACTTTCCACGCTACTGCATTTTCAACGCGCTTTTTAAAGCCGTCTTTTTCCTTGCCCCACCATTGTTCAAGTGGCGCGAATTCTTCCGCCTTCATCGGGCGCGTTTTGTTGTAGGCCTTCACCCCTGCCGGCAACGTGTGCTCGTAATACCAAATCTGTTTGGTCGGCGTGCCCTTGGTGAAAAATAGTAGATTGGTTTTGATGCCCGTGTACGGCGCAAACACGCTGTTGGGCAGGCGCACGATGGTGTGCAGGTTACAATCTTCGAGCAGCTTTTCCTTGACGCGCGTTTTAATACCTTCGCCAAACAGAAAACCATCGGGCAATACTACCGCCGCGCGTCCGCCCGGTTTTAACAACTTCATTATCAGCACTAGGAATAAATCAGCGGTTTCACGTGTACGAAATGTAGCGGGGAAATTAGTTTCGATGCCATCTTCTTCCACGCCCCCGAACGGCGGGTTGGTAACGATCACATCCACTCGCTCAGATAATGCCCAGTCGTTTAGCTGTCGAGACAAACTGTTTTTATGTTGAATATTGCTTGGCACATCGATGCCGTGAAGGATCATGTTGGTGGTGCAGAGCAAATGCGGCAGCGGCTTTTTCTCGATGCCAAAAATATTCGCTTGAAGCAGCTCTTCATCTTCAACGGTTTTCATGTCCTTGCTGTTACGGACATGCTCGATGGCGCAGGTGAGGAAGCCACCGGTGCCGCAGGCCGGGTCCATAATTTTTTCACCGAGGCGCGGATTGACCATACGCACCATTAACTCTGTTACTGCGCGCGGCGTATAAAATTCGCCTGCGTTGCCGGCGGCTTGTAGGTCTCGCAGTAATTGCTCGTACATTTCGCCAAAGGTGTGTCTCTCCTTGGCTTTATTGAAATGGATGCCTTCTTCAATTTTATTAATGACCTGCCGAATCAGTTGGCCGGATTTCATGTAGTTGTAGGCGTCTTCAAATACACCGCGAATGACGTGCGCGCGTTTATCACCGCCTCTTGCTTGTAATCCTTGCAATTTAGGAAACAGTTCAAAATCGATAAACGTTTTTAATTCTTCACCGGTCATGCCTTCATCATTCGCTGCCCAATTGCGCCAACGGTATTTTTGCGGCAGCGGCGATTTGTACTCGTCGTTAAGCAGTTCCCATTCCTGTTCGCGATCATCGAAGATTTTCAGAAACAACATCCAGACCAATTGGCTCAAACGCTGTGCATCACCATCGACGCCAACATCCTTGCGCATGATGTCTTGAATGGATTTAATCGTGGTCGAAATCGACATAGGCTCTACAACTTAATAGGTTCTACAACTGGGAGAGGACATTAACGGTTATTGGTAAAGCTGTTCTTCTAATTCATGCAGCGCTTGCAGGTACTGTGGCTTGCCGCCGAACGCGCTGACCAATTCGGGCGGTGTGCCGAGCCGACTGAACGGGTCGATAGTGAGCACCTTGATGTCTTCGATATTTTCGATCCCGGTATCGGCGTATTTTTCGAGAAGGGCTTCAAGCACCTGCCGTGCCTGCTCGCCGTATTTGGCGAAGTAATTGCGCTTCTTCACATTCTCGGCGCGCTCGCGCCGCGACAGCGGTGGCTGATCGAATGCGACGTGGCAAATCAGATCGAAGGCATCGAGCGCTTTGCCGAGCTTGTTTTCAACTTCTTTTGCCAGTGGCTCCCACAACACGCCTTGTGCAGCCAGCTCTTCGACAATGACTTTCTTTTGCTCGGCATCGCTCCAGCGCCGCAGAAAATCGTGCATCGATGTGTACTGCTTGTGTACACACGCGCGCGTGTAATCCCGCAGTGATTCGGTAATCAACTTGCCGTCGGTGCCATAGAACTGCACGCGTTCGGCAACCACATACACCGGCACATCGGCGATGACATATTTGATTCGCGGCTCGCCACCTTCGCCCGGACCTGTAGTAATTGGCGGCTCTTCGGTACTACCGGATTGTTCGCCGCCCTCAGCTTCAGGTTCATCAGGCGGTACCGGAGATTCATCGATTGTTGGCTCGTATATTTGCACGGGCTCACCATCGAAGGCGGGATCAGCAAACAGCTCCGTCGCCTTTTTGAAATCCATGATGGTGAACCAGTACTTATCGTAATCCTCATTGATACGCGTACCGCGCCCGATGATCTGTTTGAATTCGGTCATCGACTGAATGCGCTGGTCGAGCACAATCAATTTGCAGGTTTGCGCATCGACACCGGTTGTCATTAATTTTGATGTTGTTGCAATTACCGGATAACGCTCTTCGGGATTGATGAAATTATCGAGTTCGGCTTTGCCTTCATTTTCATCGCCGGTAATACGCATAACGTATTTGCGATTTTCGCGCACGCGATCCGGGTTCAAATTTACCAGTGCCTGACGCATACGTTCGGCGTGATTGATGTCGTCGCAAAACACAATGGTCTTTTGATATGGATCGGTGGTTTCGAGAAATTCGGTAATTTTCTTCGCCACCAATTCAGTGCGCTGTTCGAGCACTAAATTGCGATCGAAATCTTTCTGGTTGTAAACCCGATCCTCGATCACATTGCCGTGTTTGTCTTTTTTGCCTTTCTCGGGTCGCCAACCCTGCAGATCTTTATCAAAATCGATACGCACCACTTTATACGGCGCAAGAAAACCATCATCGATACCTTGCTTAAGTGAGTACGTGTAAACCCGCTCGCCAAAATAATAAATGTTCGAAATATCTTTGGTTTCTTTCGGTGTAGCGGTCAGACCAACATGCGTCGCGTTGGAAAAATAATCGAGAATTTCGCGCCATGCTGAATCTTCGGCGGCGCTGCCGCGATGACACTCATCGATAACAATGAGATCGAAAAAATCCCGAGAGAATTGTTTGTAAATATTTTTTTCTTCTTCCGTACCAGTGACTGCCTGATACAGCGATAAATAAATTTCGTAGCTCTTGTCGATCTGGCGCTTACTGATTTTCGTCATCGCCGCGCCAAACGGTTTGAAATCATTGCTCTTGGTTTGATCGACCAGAATATTGCGATCCGCTAAAAACAAAATGCGTTTCTTCTGGCCGGATTTCCATAAGCGCCAAATAATCTGAAACGCCGTGTATGTTTTGCCCGTGCCAGTAGCCATCACCAGCAACACACGTTGTTGTTTACGCGCGACTGCTTCAACCGTGCGGTTGATTGCCGTCATTTGATAATAGCGAGGTGATCGACCCGAACCGTCATCGTAATAGGGTGCTTCGACCGTTGTTTGCGCATCGGCCGTAAACCCTTTCCATTGGCAGTAGCGTTGCCACAGTTCACTTGGACTTGGAAATGCATCGAGACCCAACTCAATTTCGGTCTTAGGGCTGATGCCAGTACGGTCATGAAACAGGAAGCCATCGCCGTTCGACGAAAACACGAATGGCACGTCGAGCGTTTCGGCATAGCTGAGCGCCTGCTGCATCCCAGCGCCTAATGAGTGATGGTTGTCTTTGGCTTCAATGACTGCGATTGGAAGGTTGGGTTGGTGATACAGAATGTAATCAGCACGCCGACATTCACCGCGAGTGTGCATTTTCCCGCGGACAATGACTCGCCCCTTGGTGAACGTGACCTCTTCACGGACTTGAGTCTGAATATCCCAACCCGCGCTGCTAATTGCCGGCGAAATAAATTTGGTACAGACATCCCGCTCCGACAGGCTTTTCTTGTCCATGGGGATCGAATCTCCGTACCTATATTTATTATTTAAAGGCTAGCGACGACGTGGTCGCCACTAACTGGCTTCTTCCATCAAATATCCAGATTGGCCACCTTCAACGCATTCTCCTCGATGAAGTCCCGGCGAGGTTCCACCGCATCACCCATCAGGCAGGTAAAGATCTGGTCGGCGGCGATCGCGTCCTCAATGCGAACCTGAAGCATGCGTCGCACGTTGGGGTCCATCGTTGTTTCCCACAGTTGCTCGGGGTTCATTTCGCCCAGACCTTTGTAACGCTGGATGGTGTAGCCGCGCTCGGCTTGTGCCATCAGCCAGTTCAGTGCCTCGACGAAGCTGCCGACCGGCTGGACCTTCTCGCCGCGGCGTACGTAGCCACCTTCCTCAATCAATCCATTCAGTTTGGCGCCTAAGCGAATCAGCTGTTGGTAGTCCCCGGAGCCGAAGAAATCATGGTTAAATCGATAGTGCGTGCTCACTCCGTGGGAAATGACGTGAACCGCTGGGAGGAACAGATGGCGCTCGGTATCTTCTTCGATGGTGACTTCGAAACGGCTGCCGCGATCATTGGCCACCGTCGCCTGGAGGTGTTTGGAGAGTTCCACGATCCAATCCGCGACGCGCTGGCGCTCACTCAGATCGGCGATGGAGAGCACTGGCAAATAGACCAATTGCTGCAACGCCACTTGCGGGTACAGACGCGACAGGCGTTCGATGCGGCTTTGTACGGTGCGATATTCGGTGACGAGGTCTTCCAACGCGATGCCGCTGATCGGCGGAGCTTCGGCATTCACATGCAGTGAGGCTTCTTCAAGTGCCGACTGAGTGAGGTATTGGGCGAGGGCATCATCGTCTTTCAGGTACTGATGTTGTTTGCCTTTGGCGATTTTGTACAACGGCGGTTGCGCAATGTAGATATAGCCGCGCTCGATCAGCTGCGACATTTGCCGGAAGAAGAACGTCAGCAGCAGGGTGCGGATGTGCGAGCCGTCGACGTCAGCGTCGGTCATGATGATGATGCTGTGATAGCGCAGCTTATCGATATTGAATTCGTCCTTACCGATACCGCAGCCGAGTGCGGTCACGACGGTGCCGACTTCGGCCGAGGAGATCATCTTGTCGAAGCGGGCTTTTTCGACATTCAGAATTTTGCCCTTGAGCGGCAGGATGGCCTGAGTGCGGCGATCACGGCCCTGTTTGGCGGAGCCGCCGGCGGAATCACCCTCGACCAGATACAGCTCGGACAGCGCCGGGTCTTTTTCCTGACAATCCGCCAATTTGCCTGGCAGACCGGCGATGTCGAGCGCGCCTTTACGGCGAGTCATCTCGCGCGCTTTGCGTGCCGCTTCCCGCGCGCGGGCAGCATCCAGCATTTTGCCGACGATGATCTTGGCTTCCTGCGGGAATTCCAGCAAAAATTCCGAGAATTTCTCGCCCATAGCCTGTTCGACCGCCGTTTTCACTTCGGACGAAACCAATTTGTCCTTGGTTTGCGATGAAAACTTCGGGTCGGGAACTTTGACCGAAATGATAGCGGTCAGACCTTCGCGGGCATCATCGCCGGTGGTCGATACTTTTTCTTTCTTCGCCAGACCTTCGCCTTCGATATAGGTATTCAGGCAGCGGGTGAGGGCGGCGCGAAAGCCGGCCATATGTGTGCCGCCGTCGCGCTGGGGGATGTTGTTGGTGTAGCAGTAAACGCCTTCCTGGAAGCCGTCGTTCCACTGCATCGCCACTTCGACACCGACGCCTTCCGCTTCAGTAGTGAAGTGAAATACGCGATTGATCGGCGTTTTATTCTGATTTAGGTATTCGACGAAGGCGCGCAGGCCGCCGTCGTAGTTGAAGTTTTCGCGCTGGCCCGAGCGCTCGTCGAACAGGTCAATGTTGACGCCGGAGTTCAAGAAAGCCAGCTCGCGCACACGCTTGGCGAGGTAATCAAAATGGAATTCGATGTTGGTAAAGGTTTGGGCGGACGGCTTAAACCGGATCTCGGTGCCGGTGGTATCGGTGTCGCCCACCGCGACCAGCGGTGCCTGCGGTACACCGTGGCGATAAATCTGCTCATAAACTTTGCCGGCACGGCGGATGGTCAACTTCAATTCTTCGGATAAAGCGTTGACCACTGATACGCCCACGCCGTGGAGACCGCCAGAAACCTTATACGTGTTGTCATCGAATTTACCGCCAGCGTGCAGCACGGTCATGATGACCTCGGCGGCGGAAACGCCTTCCTCGTGCATATCGGTCGGAATGCCCCGGCCGTTGTCGGTCACGGTAATCGATTCGTCGGGGTGAATAGTGACGGTGATCTTCGAGCAATAACCAGCGAGCGCTTCGTCGATCGAATTATCAACGACCTCAAACACCATATGGTGCAAGCCAGTACCGTCATCGGTATCGCCGATGTACATTCCCGGCCGCTTGCGTACTGCGTCCAGGCCCTTAAGCACCGTGATACTGGAGGCGTCGTAATTCTTTTCGTCGCTCATTCGATTCCCCTGTTGGTCAGCATGGCGTTATTTGGCCGTGTTCCACGTGAAACATCTGCACGGCTGTCGAAAGAGACCAGCCGTCAATTAATTCGTTTTGCTCGATGCTGGTCGCAAGCACCTGCACGTCCAGGCGCTCGAGCACTGCGCAAAACTTTTGGCGATGCACGCGATCTAGCTCGGCACCGAGATCATCGATTAAAAATATGCTTGTTCTGCTAGTGCGCTTGCGCAGCAACTCAGCCTGGGCCAGCTGCAGCCCGGCCACCAGCACTTTTTGCTGACCTCGCGACAGCGTGTCAACCGCCAGCGCCGCCCCCGCATGTATCCGCAGATCGGCGCGATGCGGACCAACGCGGGTCATGCCTTGTTGGATATCTCCATCCAGCGCCAGCTGCAGGGCTTCTTCGAGCACGTGCGGCTTAGACCAACCGCGGTGATAACTCATCTCGAGGCCAGTCACGGCGGGAGACAGCTCGCTCAGTATTTGCTGAGCCATGGCAATCAGCTCTTCCATGTAGCCTTGGCGCATCAGGTCGATTTGTTCGCCGTGGCGGGCATACTCACGAGTCCATAGCGCCAGCTGATCGCGCGCGATTTTACCATGCCGCAGAAGTGTATTGCGCTGTTTCAACGCCCGCTGAGCCAGGCGCCATGTCGGATAGAAGGACGGTTCCACGTGGAACAAGCCCCAGTCGATAAACTGGCGCCGATGCGTTGGGCCGCCCTGGAGTACCTCGAACGCTTCAGCTGAAAATACCTGCACCGGCGCGATATGAACCAACTCTGCTAGCGACCCAATCGCGCTGCCGTTGAGCAGGATGGTAGGTTTGCTGCCATCGCGTTGCCGCTGCATGCCGAGAGTTAACGCGGCTCCGGCATCATCCCGCAGCTCGGCAAAAATGACACACTCAGCGCTGCCGTCCCGCAATACCGGCTTGACCTGTGACTGTCGAAACGAGCGCCCCACTAGTAGTAGATGTACGGCCTCCAGCAGGGAAGTCTTACCTGAACCATTGGCGCCAAAGAAGATATTGATGCGCTGCAGCTGGGGGAGGGAAACGCGGCTCAGGTTGCGGACGTTGGTGACCTGAAGCCGCCGAATGAGCATAAAGGGGAGAGGATGCGCCGTATTACAGGCGCATCGGCATCACGACATATACCGAGTCGCCGCTTTCGGCTTCTTCCATCAGTACCGAGCTATTCGCATCAGACAGCGATAACTTGACGCTGCGCTCGCTGAGAACACCCAACACATCGAGCAAATAAGAGACGTTAAAGCCGATTTCCAGTAACTCGCCTTGATAATCGACCGATACCTCTTCCTCTGCCTCTTCCTGCTCGGGATTATTCGCCACGATGCGAAGGCTGCCGGGATTAAGGCTCAGGCGCACACCGCGATATTTCTCGTTCGACAGAATCGATGCGCGCGAGAAGGCATGGCGCAAATCTTCGCGATCGCCAAACACGATCTTCGAAGTAGTGCGCGGCAACACGCGCTCGTAATCCGGGAACTTGCCATCGACCAACTTGGAGGTGAATTGGACAGAATCAGTGTTGGCGCGAAAATGGTTGCTGCCGATGACGATGGTGACGCTACTTTCGCCGTCGGTGAGCAACCGCGACAGTTCAATCACGCCTTTACGCGGCAAAATCACCTGTAACCCATCATTAGCAACCTCAATATCCCGTTGCAGCGTGCACATCGCCAGGCGGTGACCATCAGTGGCGACCGCGCGTAAGCTGCCGGCTTTCACCTCCCACAGCATACCGTTCAAGTAATAACGAACATCCTGCTGGGCCATCGCAAAGCCAGTGCGCTCGATCAGCCGCTTTAGATCTGACTGTTTCAGCTGCAACTCGACGCTGCCCGGGCTGTCCTGCACGCTTGGGAAGTCCGACGCGGGCAGGGTGGATAGCGCAAAACGGCTGCGCCCCGAACGAATGACCAGGCGCTGCTCGTCGAGCGCAAATTCCAGCTGGCTGCCATCCGGCAGCGATTTACAGATATCGACCAGCTTGCGTGCCGGTACGGTGACTTCGCCCTGCGACTCGGGCGTCGTATCCAGAGCCACATGGCCAACCAGCTCAACTTCTAAATCGGTACCGGTGATCGACAGGCGTTGACCGTTCAGCACCAGCAATACGTTAGCGAGAATCGGCAGAGTCTGTCGGCGCTCCACCACGCCAGCGGCGAGGTTCAGCGGCTTCAACAAGGCTTCGCGGGAAATAACAAATTTCATGGCAGCTTCTTCTTTACCCTGGGTATTTGAGGACGAAAATGGCGCAAGGACGCCAATCTATCATGTGGTGAGCAGGCGCAACAGGTTCTGATAATCTTCGCGAATATCGGCATCGATTTCGCGCATTTCCTTAATCTTGCGGCAGGCATGCAGCACTGTGGTGTGGTCGCGACCGCCGAAACTGTCGCCGATTTCTGGCAAACTATGGTTGGTCAGTTCCTTCGCTAACGCCATCGCGACCTGCCGCGGCCGCGCTACCGACCGGCTGCGTCGCTTCGACATGAGGTCGGCCAGCTTGATCTTGTAGTACTCGGCAGCGGTGCGCTGAATGTTGTCGAGGCTGACTTGTTTGTCCTGCAACGCGAGCAGGTCTTTCAGCGAATCTTTGATCAGCGGAATATCGATACTACGCGCGGTGAAATGCGCGCTCGCAATGACGCGCTTCAGGGCGCCCTCGAGCTCGCGCACATTCGAACGAATGCGCTGCGCCAGAAAAAATGCGGCATCCGGCGGCAAGTCGACACGCGATTGCTCGGCCTTCTTCATCAAAATGGCCACGCGCGTTTCCAGCTCGGGTGGCTCGACCGCTACCGTCAGGCCCCAGCCAAAGCGCGACTTTAGTCGCTCTTCGAGCCCATTGATTTCCTTCGGATAGCGGTCGCAGGTCAGGATCATCTGCTGACCGCCTTCGAGCAGTGCATTAAAGGTGTGAAAAAACTCTTCCTGCGAGCGCTCTTTATTTGCAAAAAACTGAATATCATCGATCAGCAATGCATCGACCGAACGGTAGTAGCGCTTGAATTCGTTGATTGCGTTCAACTGCAACGCTTTAACCATATCGGCAACGAAGCGCTCGGAATGCAAATAAACGATTTTCGCGTTCGGGTTGCGTTGCAACAGCGCGTTACCGACGGCATGCATCAAGTGGGTTTTACCCAGCCCGACGCCGCCATATAAAAAGAGGGGGTTGTACGCACCGCCTGGATTGTCCGCCACCTGCATCGCCGCAGCGCGCGCTAGCTGGTTCGATTTGCCCTCGACAAAATTGGCGAACGTGTAGTTTTCGATCAGGCTGTTCTGGTGCTTGATGCTGCCTTCCACTTCCACCTGGCGTGAGCCAGATAGACGCGGTGCCGCAGCCACGGCAGGAGCAGGCGCCTTTTCCAGGACGACTGATTTGTGAACAGTGCTGCGCGTGCCGACATCCAGCACGACATTGAGCGCTTGATTCGGCGCCAGCTCACTGACCAGCTCTTTGATGCGCGCGAGAAACTTATCATTGACCCAATCGCGCACAAATCGGTTGGGCGCAAGCAAACGCAACTGGGCGCCGTCACCGCTAGCGGCAAGCGGTCGAATCCAGGTATTGAATTGTTGGGCAGGCAATTCTTCCTGCAAATACTCAACACATTTCTGCCACGTAAGCTCCGGCAAAACATTTCCCCATTGATCTAATTCTTCAGCGATCGACGCTAGCATTGCTTACCCAGGCCTTTCTTATTAGGTGGAAGTATCCGGTTGAATCGGGGCAAGGCGCGCATTCTACCCGCAGGGCGCATAGTTATCCACAAAAATCGGCGCGTCTCAACCACCGAAATTAGAATTACTTTTTATTAATATTCAACGAGTTGGAATATTTCCACCGCAAAAAGCCGAGAGCAAGCCAGCAAAATTATGTTGCTGTGGATAACTCATCGGCTTAGCTGTGGATAAGCTCTGCAAAACCGCTGCGTCAAGACGTCTAAACCTGTGCAAAGTGCAGCACGCCCATCGCTGGCAGTGACGTGCTCGGATTGTTTGCGTAACAAATTGCTAATACGAAACGGATTCTATAGAATGCCGCGTCTTTTTCCGGCTCTGGCAAACTCCCCCAGAGCCCTACCTGCGATGGGAATTCCGCCATGAAAAGAACCTTCCAACCGAGCAATCTGAAGCGCAAGCGCGTCCATGGTTTCCGTGCCCGCATGGCTACCGCCAATGGTCGCAAAGTGCTGGCGCGTCGTCGTGCTAAAGGCCGTCATCAGCTGGTAGTTTGATCGCGGTTACCTGATATCGATCTGGCGCAGTGACGAGCTATCGCTATTCCAAAGCACTGCGTCTACTAACGCCCGCGGATTTCAAACAGGTTTTCGATGCAGCTGCGCTGCGGGTATCCAGCAAGGAATTATTAATCCTCGCGCGTACCAATCGTTTTGATCATCCGCGTCTTGGTCTGGTTATCGCCAAGAAAAATATTCGCAAGGCTGTTCAGCGCAACCGAGTCAAACGCATCACCCGCGAAAGCTTTCGGCTGCAGCAAGCTGCTTTGGTGGATGGCGCTTGCGGCATCGACGCCATCGTGTTGGCTCGCGCCGGACTGGATCGCCTTGATGACCACTCCTTGCGTGAGCTGCTCGATCAACTCTGGCGGCAGTTGCAGCGCAAGGCTCGCAAACAGACGACGGAGTAACGCATGCTCGCCCGGCTGTTCATCGCGCTCATCAAACTGTACCGGTGGTGTCTGAGCCCGTTGTTAGGTCAGCACTGTCGTTTCTACCCCAGCTGTTCCGAATACGCGCTGACCGCGCTTAATCAACATGGTGTAGCCCGTGGCGGTTGGCTGAGTCTGCGCCGACTGGGTCGTTGCCACCCCTGGCACCCTGGTGGTTACGATCCGGTACCGCCGTGCGCTTGCCATTCTGTCTCCTCTTCTCAGGTATAAACGTCGTATGGATATCCAGCGCTACCTATTGATTGCCGTGATCGCCGTGTTGTCGTTCATGCTGATGACCGAGTATGTGCATTTCAGCCAGCAACGCGCGGCTACGCCAATCGCAGCAGCCGGCGTCACCGCTCAGCCGCCCGAAACCGTACCGCAATCGACTACCGACGTGCCGAGCGGCGCAGCGACACCGGCCAGCGACCCAGCGCCGTCCAATGCCGCGCGCTACATCCAAGTCAGCAGCGATGTGCTCGATATCAAAATCGATCGCCAGGGCGGTGACATCGTTTACGCCGCATTGCCGAAATTCACCGCCAAACTGGAAACACCCGATCAGCCGTTCGTGCTGCTCGAACAGGATGCTGCTCGCAGCTATGTCGCGCAGAGCGGCCTGATCGGACTCGACAGCAATAATGCGCGGCCGCTCTATCAAAGCAGCGGCGACAATTATCGACTGGCGGAAGATGCCGACACGCTGACCGTTGCGTTGACTGTCGAAACCGCGCAACACCTGATCGTCACGAAAACCTTCACGCTGCACCGTGGCGACTACGCCATCGATGTTGCTTATCACGTGAAAAACAATAGCGACAGCGCCTGGCAGGGCACGTTGTACGGTCAATTGAAACGCGATAGCAGCAGCGACCCGAGCGTGGTCAGCGGCGGCTTCGGCATCAGCTCGTTCCTCGGTGCTGCCGTGCATTTGCCGGATTCGCCTTATCACAAGCTGCCGTTCAAAGACATGGCGGAAAAGCCGTTCAAGCAGACCTTGCAGGGCGGCTGGATCGCATTCGTCCAACATTATTTTCTCAGCGCCTGGATTCCTGCCGCCGATCAGCAAAATCAATTTGCGACACGTGCCAGCGACGGCATGCACGTCGGCTGGTTTACCGCGCCGACGCAAACGGTAGCGCCCAATAGCGAAGCGACTTTCGCCGCGCGCTTTTATGCGGGCCCGAAAGATCAGTACCGCCTGCGCGCCATTTCGCCGGGCCTCGACCTCAGTGTCGACTACGGCTGGTTGTGGTGGATTGCGCAACCGCTGTTCTTTTGCCTGACCAAAATTCACGGCTGGATCGGCAACTGGGGCTGGTCGATCATGGTGTTGACGCTCGGTGTGAAAGCGGTCTTTTTCTGGCTCAATGCAAAGGCGTATTTGTCGATGGCGAAAATGCGCAAGCTGCAACCGAAGATGGTCGAAATTCGCGAGCGCTATGCCGACGACAAGCAAAAGCAATCGCAGGAAATGATGAGCCTGTACAAGACCGAAAAAATCAATCCGCTCGGCGGATGTCTGCCGGTAGTAGTACAAATGCCGGTATTTTTAGCGCTGTATTGGGTGCTGCTCGAAAGCGTCGAGCTGCGTCATGCGCCATGGATTTTGTGGATCAAAGATTTATCCGCAATGGATCCTATTTTCGTGTTGCCGTTGATCATGGGTGCGACCATGTTCCTGCAGCAAAAATTGAATCCACCACCGCCCGATCCGATGCAGGCGAAGGTGATGCAATTCATGCCGATTATGTTCACCGTTTTCTTTTTATGGTTTCCGGCCGGATTGGTGTTGTACTACATCGTCAACAACGTGCTGTCGATCGCGCAGCAATATGTCATCACCAAACGCGTCGTCAAAGATTTCTAATCGAACCTGCAAAGGCCGGAATATCCGGCCTTAATTTTTTGCCATGTCGACATTAAACAAACCGTTAGCAAACACGGACACGATCGCCGCCATTGCGACGCCGATCGGCCGCGGTGGCGTCGGCATTGTGCGTGTATCCGGCCCGTTGGTTAATGCAATTATCGCCCGTGTGATCGGCCGCGATTTAATTCCGCGTGTCGCTCATTACGGTCCGTTCCTGGAACACGCTGATGTCGAACGCGCCGGTCAACCGCTCGATGTCGGCATCGCGTTGTTTTTCCCTGGGCCGCACTCATTCACCGGCGAAGATGTACTCGAGCTGCAGGGACACGGCGGGCCGGTCATTCTCGATTGTCTGCTGCGCGAAGTGATACGACTCGGGGCACGACCGGCACGACCGGGCGAATTCAGTGAGCGCGCCTTTCTCAACGATAAAATCGATTTGGCGCAAGCCGAAGCGATTGCCGATTTGATCGACAGCGCTTCCGAGCAGGCCGCGCGTTCGGCGCTGCGTTCACTGCAGGGCGAATTCAGCGCACGCATCGATGCGCTGGTCGACCAGCTCACCCGACTGCGCATGTACGTGGAAGCCGCAATCGATTTTCCCGAAGAAGAAATTGATTTTCTCGCCGATGGCAAAATTGCGCGCGACATAGTTGAACTGTTAGAGCAGATCGATGCGGTGCTGTGCCAAGCGCAGCAGGGCAGTTTGCTGCGCGAAGGTATGACCATCGTCATCGCGGGCGCACCGAATGCCGGCAAATCGAGTTTGCTCAACGCGCTTGCCGGCCGCGACAGCGCGATCGTGACACCGATCGCCGGCACCACGCGCGATGTATTGCGCGAACATATTCAAATCGATGGCCTGCCGCTGCATATCATCGATACCGCTGGCTTGCGCGATAGCTCCGATGCGGTTGAGCAGGAAGGCATTCGCCGCGCTTGGCGTGAGATCGAGCGCGCCGATCATCTATTGTTGGTTGTCGATAGTCAGATCGAGCAGGATATCGATATCAATGCATTGTGGCCGGTCGATGCACCGCTGGCGTTACCGCAAATTCCCATAACTATTGTGCGCAATAAATGCGATCTGTCCGGACTGGCGGCTGGCGTTATTGCCACCACACCGGCGGTGCTGACGTTGAGCGCAAAAACCGGTGACGGTATCGACATCCTGCGCCAGCATTTGAAAACCAGCATCGGCTTCAGCGGCAGCGGTGAAGGTTCGTTCCTGGCGCGGCGCCGGCATCTCGACGCGCTGCTGCGCGCGCGCGATTATTTATGCGATGGCCAGCAACAATTATTGCAGCACCATGCCGGCGAATTACTCGCCGAAGATTTACGGCAATGCCAGCGCGCACTCGGCGAAATAACCGGTCAGGTCAGTGCCGATGATTTGCTCGGCCGTATCTTCTCGAGTTTTTGCATCGGCAAATAACGCGATATTCGACACAGCATTACATTGCTGAAACGGTTATCGCATGTACAATCTCAGGCTGAAGGGAATGCACTCACTCAACCGGGACACTTAACCGAACATGTGCATATGACCATTCGCTATTTTTTGCGCCTATTGGCGCTGCCCTTATTGCTGACCCAATCCGCCATTGCTGGTGCCGATGACGATCCCGATGTCAACGAAGCGCTACCTCTACCCGAAGTGCTGACGCCTGTACGTCTCAAACAACCCCGCACCGAAACACCAGCGAGCGTCACCGTCATCGAGCATAAGGAAATCGAAGCGAGCGGCATTCGCGATCTGCCCGAATTATTGCGCCTGGTGCCCGGCATGGCCGTCGGTGCACGCTCCGGTTGGGATTACGTGGTTAGCTATCACGGCACCAATCGTCACAACAGTCATCGCATGCAGGTGATGATCGATGGTCGCTCGGTCTACCAAGCCGGTCTCGCCACCATCAACTGGGAAGATATTCCGCTGGCGATGGAGGATATCGAGCGCATCGAAGTGACGCGCGGACCAGACACCGCTGCCTATGGCGCGAATGCGTTTCTCGGCGTTATCAATATCATCACCAAACATCCGGACGATAGCGCGCGCCTGCGCTTCAAAGCCACTCGCGGCAACAACAGCACCGAAGATTACTACTTATCGACCACTGGCGAAGTCAACTCCGGTAGCTTTCGAGTAACGGCGGCAGCGCGGCGCGATGCCGGCTTCGATCATCGCGCCGATGGCAGCGATCGTCGCGACTCAAAAAATTTGCAGATGATCAATACGCGCTTGCTACTGGCGCCGACCGAAAACTGGAGTCTCGATTTCCAGGCCGGTTACAAAATAGGGATCAATCAAGACGACATCAATGGCCTCGACATGACACCGCCAGACAATGATGTTGGCAATTATTTCGCGAGCCTCAATTCGCAGCATTTTTTAACCACTAACAATTCGCTGAAGTGGCAGCTCGATTACTCGGGATCTCGCAGCATTACCGAATGGCGTTCGTGCGATTCCGCTGCCACCCTCAATCCGAGTTTGCCGTCGTTCCTTTTAATCTGCGGCGACGTCAATAACAACATTCGCGCCTCCCGCACCGATTTCGATATCCAGGACACCTGGCTCAGCGATGGTCCTTGGAAATTAGTCACCGGCGCGCACGCGCAGTATCAGCGGGTCAATTCAGAAACGTATTACAGCGGCACCGAAAGCCGCACCACCTATCAATTATTCGGCAACGCTGAATATCATTTTCTGCCGCAGTGGTCCGCCACCGTCGCGGGCTCGCATGAATTTCTCGACGGTGGTCAGCATGTATTTTCACCGCGCTTGGCGCTGCTGTTTTTTCCGAATGAAAATCATTCGATACGCGCCGTCTATTCAGAGGCCATTCGTTCGCCCGATCTGTTCGAAACGCAGTTGCGGTGGCATTACATCGTCAGCAATTTGAGCACTATTCCAACAGTCCCATTACCGCTTCCCACTCAGGTTGATTTACCGACGTTAACCGTTCCCGGCACTGCGCAACCCGAGCGCATTCGCTCGCGCGAATTGGGCTATTACGGTTTGTGGTTCGCGCGCAAATTGGAATTCGATCTCAAGCTGTACAACGATGATCTCTACGATTTAATCAGCGACAACCCGACGTATGGCGCCTATAACCCAGCCAATAATTCGTCAGTCAAACAGCGTGGCTATGAATCGGAAATTAAATTTCGACCCACTGAACATTTGTTAATGCATTTATCCTATGCGCTGATCGATTCGGATGCTTCAACTCATCTCGAAGAAGACCTTACGCCAAATCATTCCGGCAGCGCGGCGGTGATTTACGATTTCGCATCGGGCTGGCAACTGTCCGGGTTTTATTATTATGCCTACCCGATCAATACCAACAAATTTTCACGGCTGGATACGCGCATTGCCAAACAGTTTCCAATTTTATCCAGTCGTCTCACTTTGAGCGCAACGGTGCAGCACTATTTTGAAAAGCAGTCCGATCTATTCAAAGATAATTTATATAGCAGCCCGAACAGGATTTATTTGTCAGCGGATTTAAGTTTCTGACAGCCAAGATTGCTTAAGGGAATAACATGTTAAGACGGATATTTTGGATAACGATGTTGTTGCTGATGGCCCTGCCAGTGTTGGCGGACGCTGTGGTCGCGCGCATCGATATCGTGGTCCCCGCCAATAATCCAAACTTGGCTGATATGGCCGGCGGCATCGAGCATGCGTTGACGCAACGCTGGCCGAATATCCCGGTTACTGTCGCGCGCAACGATAATTACTCACCGAGCGATACCGCCAATACGCTGGTGGTGGCGATGGGTGATAGCAATTTACCCTGGCTATTTCGCACGGCACCGCAGTATGCCTATGCACTCGCATTTAATGTCAATTCCGCACTATTCAATAATGGCGAACGCCGCGACAATAAAATTACCGCGTTGTATCGCGATCAACCGCTAGTGCGGCAATTGCACTTGGCAAAACTGCTGATTCCCAATTTGCAACGTGCCGCCACCATTCATAGCGCCGGCATTAGTTACGGCAACATCGAACAACTGCAACGCAACAGTGGCGTGCAAATTACCGATGCCATTCTCGATACCAATATCGATTGGGCGAAAACATTATCGCAGCTGATGCGCGATAACGATGTGTTGGTCGGCGTTGACGATCCGCGTATTTACAACAGCGAAAACATTCGAAGTATTTTGTTGACCACCTATCGTCATGGCAAGGTATTGATCGGCCCGAGTCGACCATTCGTCAATGCCGGCAGCCTCGCGTCGTGTTACACCGCCTCCGAACAATATCTACAACAATTGCTCACTATGGTGGCCGCTATTGTGCAGGAGCATCGCGTGCCACGCGCCCAATTTCCGAAGGCCTATCGCGTCGCGGTGAATACGCAAGTCGCGGCCTCATTGGGTTGGAATATTCCCGATGAAAAAGTGCTGACTGCAATGCTGTTGGCTCAACTCGGGGAGTGCGGCGATGGGTGTTAGAGAATTTTTACGTCGCGGCAAAATTGCCCATCAGATCGTGCTGGCCAGCACGATACCGATGCTGATTCTATATCTGATTATTTTTATATTTTTGCTCAACGCGCGGCTCAACGATCAGGAATCGATGCAGCGCGAGCACGGCTCGCTGTTGGTGAATCAACTCGCCGTTGCCAGTGAGTTCGCCGTGTTGACCGGCAATGAGGAACAGCTGCGCAGTATGTTGCAGCGCTCGGTCAGCGGCCCGGTGGCCAATATCAGCGTATGGGATGCGCGCGATCATCTGCTGGCGACGATCGGCAATCCAAACGCGGCGCAAAATGTCGATGTATTTCGTACCGATATTCGGATGGAGCCGATCGCTCTCGACGATCCTCTGACCGCCGGCAACGAACTGGCGGCGCGCGGCAATACCATCGGCCGCATCGAAATCACGTTGTCGCGCCAGGGCATCACCGCAAGCCGCAATCACGCCATCGTCATTAGTCTGCTGGTAGGCACGCCGATACTGCTGCTGGGTATTGCGCTACTGTGGTATCTCGGCGAACGTCTCGGACGGCCGCTGAGCACGCTGACCGAAGTCACCGCCGCGCTCGCGAAAAGCGATTTAAGCGCGCGCACACCGGAAAATGGCATCGGTGAAATTCGCGTGCTGCAATCGTCGGTCAATCAAATGGCGGCAGCGCTGGAACTCACACAAGTGCGCCTGCATGAGTACCTGCAACAACTCGATCAAGCTCGCATCGCCGCGGAACAGGCTAACGATGCGAAAAGCGAATTTCTCGCCACGATGAGTCATGAACTGCGTACGCCGATGAATGGCGCGCTCGGTATGCTTGAGCTGTTGAAAAATACCGAGTTAGTGCCGCAACAACAGCAGTATGTGAATATCGCGATTGAATCGACCGAACATCTGCTGACCGTGGTTAACGATGTGCTCGATTTCTCGCGTATCGAACGCGGCCTGATGCAACTCGAACCCATTTATGCCAACGTCGGTGCATTGTTCGAACAAATCATTGGCTCGTTCCAATTAACCGCACAGCAAAAACATTTACTGCTGCATAGCGATATCGATCCCCTGCTACACGATATGCGCCTGCTGGTCGATCCGGCGCGGCTGCGGCAAATTGTGGTCAATCTGTTAGGCAATGCGTTGAAATTTACTTTTTCAGGTTCGGTGCAATTCATTACCCGCTGCCAATGGCAGAACGACCAATTGCTCGACGTCGAATTTGCCGTGATCGATACCGGCATCGGCATCGCGAAAGAAAAGCAGGCGTTAATTTTCCAACCGTTTCGCCAGGCTGATGGCTCAACGGTACGGCGTTTCGGCGGCTCTGGACTGGGTCTTGCCATCGTGCAGAAGCTGACTTCGCTGATGAACGCCGATATCAAAATCGATAGCATGCCCGGCCGTGGCTCGACGTTCCGCGTGAAGTTCCAGGCAGCGGCGCGCCAAGCAGCAACAGCCGAACGCGCCGACGTGGTTAAACAGCCGCTGCCACCGGCAGACATCCTGGTAGTCGAAGACAACGCCATCAACCAAATGGTGGTCGCCAATATGCTCGAAAGCCTGGGGCTGAAAGTGAAAACCGCCAACAATGGTCTCGAAGCGCTCGAGCTGATCGAACAGCATCCGTTCGATCTGATCCTCATGGATTGCCAGATGCCGGAAATGGACGGTTATCAATGCACGCAACGGATTCGATCGCACGAACGACCACATTTCGCCAGCCTGCCGATTGTCGCGTTGACGGCTAATGCGATGACCGAGGATCGTGAACGCTGCCTTGCCGCTGGCATGAACGATTATTTGAGCAAGCCGGTCACAATGCAGGTATTGCGCGAAAAATTGCTGCGCTGGCTGCAACCGACGGGTTGATTGCAGTTATTCACACGCTCGCGACAGGTTTTCCACAATCTGTTTACGATTCAGTGAATGTTTTTAACGGCGACTTCGCTGCATGCAATGTCAACGCATAAAGATGTGCACAACCCCGTGCAAACTCGACCGCTACACCGGGTAACCCAAGCGGTACATCGCTAAGGCTAAATCCATCCACAGCGATGCACAGGCGGCTACCGTGCCCGCACACCCTTTGTTGGAGCATTTGTTAGTCGCCTAAACAGCTGAAAAACCTCGTATTTAATGGCTTTTCAACAGATATTTGCCTCTTCATTAGTAACTACTATTTATCTATTCATATATCTCTCTTCATAGAAATATATATTTAATACTTACATCAATAAAAATTCACACTGTCGAAAATTTCATCAATTTCTTGCATGACCAATCGGCTACCGTATAATCGCCAACCCTTTCTGACAGCGTTTTTCAGGTGCGACGGTGGATTATCCGAAGCGTTTCGATGTGATTGTGATCGGCGGTGGCCATGCCGGTACCGAGGCCTGCCTGGCGGCGGCTCGGCTTGGCTGCGAAACACTGCTGCTCACGCACAACATCGAAACGCTGGGCCAGATGTCATGCAATCCAGCAATTGGCGGCATCGGCAAGAGCCATCTGGTCAAGGAAGTCGATGCCCTCGGCGGTGCGATGGCACTGGCTACCGATCGCGGCGGCATCCAGTTCCGTATCCTGAATGCGAGCAAAGGCCCGGCGGTACGCGCCACCCGCGCGCAGGCTGATCGAGTGCTGTACAAAGCTGCGATTCGCGCGATTCTGGAAAATCAGCCCCAACTCAGTATTTTTCAACAGGCGGTCGACGATCTGATCGTTCATGGCGATCGCGTCGAAGGTGTGGTGACGCAGACCGGCATTCGCTTCTACGCACGCTCGGTGGTGTTGTGCACCGGCACTTTCCTGGGCGGCAAAATTCACGTCGGCCTCGAACAGCACTCCGGCGGTCGCGCCGGCGATCCGCCATCGATTGCATTGGCGCAACGCTTGCGCGAATTACCCTTGCGGGTCGACCGGCTGAAAACCGGCACGCCGCCGCGCATCGACGCACGTTCGGTTAATTTCGATGGTCTGCAGCAGCAATGGGGCGATACCCCGATCCCGGTGATGAGCTTTATCGGCAGCGCGGCCGATCATCCGCAGCAGACGTGCTGTTGGGTCACGCACACCAACGCAGCCACGCATGAAATCATTCGCGGTGGGCTCGACCGTTCGCCGATGTATACCGGCGTGATCGAAGGCATCGGTCCGCGCTACTGCCCGTCAATCGAAGACAAAATTCATCGTTTCGCCGATAAGGCATCGCATCAGATTTTTATCGAACCGGAAGGATTGAATACGCACGAGTTGTACCCGAATGGCATTTCCACCAGCCTGCCGTTCGATGTGCAATTGCAGCTGGTGCGTTCGATCAAAGGTTTCGAAAACGCACACATCACGCGTCCCGGCTACGCGATCGAATACGATTTTTTCAATCCCCAGGATTTGCTGCATTCGCTCGAAACGCGCCATATCCAAGGGTTGTATTTTGCGGGACAGATCAACGGCACCACCGGTTACGAAGAAGCCGCTGCGCAGGGATTGCTCGCCGGTATCAACGCCGGTCTGCGCGCGCAGGAGCGCGAACCGTGGCTACCGCGTCGCGACGAAGCGTATCTCGGCGTGCTGGTCGATGATCTGATCACACTCGGCACGCGCGAGCCGTATCGGATGTTTACCTCGCGCGCCGAATACCGATTGTTATTGCGCGAGGACAACGCTGATCTGCGGTTGACCGAACAGGGCCGCAAACTCGGCTTGATCGATGACCAACGCTGGCAGCGCTTCTGCACCAAACGCGAAGCGATCGCGCGCGAGCAACAACGTCTCGCCTCCACCTGGATTCAACCGCACACACCCGCTGCGGAACAAATCAATCCATTGCTTGAACAACCGATAACGCACGAATACAGCCTGCATGATTTATTGAAGCGTCCGGGTATTAATTACTCGAATATCGCGGCGCTCAAAGGCGACGTGGAAATCGATCTGCAGGTCGCCGAGCAGGTTGAAATTCAAATTAAATACGCAGGCTATATCGATCGTCAGGCCGAAGAGATCGAACGGTTGCGTCGCCATGAAAATATGACATTGCCGAGCGATTTCGATTTCACCGCGATCGAAGGTTTGTCGAACGAAGTAAAACAAAAACTCAGCAGCGTTCGTCCACAAACATTGGCGCAGGCATCACGTATTCCCGGCGTTACGCCGGCAGCGGTGTCGCTGTTGCTGATTTATTTAAAAAAGCGCGGCCTGCTCGATCGTCCCAATACCACGATGATCAGTGCGTAACATTATTTTGGATTCATACACACAACTACAACGTGGTTTGACGGAATTGAATCTGACATTGCCTCGGCACGCCCAACAACAATTACTGGATTATCTGGCGCTCCTAAAAAAATGGAATCGCGCCTACAACTTGACGGCGGTGCGAGATGAAGAGGTGATGATATCGCGCCATTTGCTCGACAGCCTCGCCATCGCGCCGTACTTACAAGGACAGTGGTTTGCAGATGTCGGTACGGGTGCCGGCCTGCCGGGTATTCCGCTCGCGATAGCGTTTCCCGATCGTCAATTTTTGTTGATCGACAGCAACGGTAAAAAAATTCGCTTTATCACCCAAGTCATTGCCGAATTGCATTTGCCAAACGTCACCGCGATGCAGTGCCGCGTCGAAGATTGGCAACCTGGGCGCCGGGTCGATGCCGTATTGTCGCGTGCGTTTGCATCGCTCACCGATATGGCTCAGAGCTGTGAACATTTGCTGACATCCAACGGCGCGCTGCTGGCAATGAAGGGCGTTTATCCGGAACAAGAATTGAGAGAGTTACCGGAACGATATAAAGTCGATGCCTGCGCGCCATTGCAAGTACCGGGCGAAACCGGCCAGCGCCATTTGGTGATTATTCGACCGGCGGCATAGCGATCGAGCACATTTATTTTTCAGAGGCAGCGGTGTGGGAAAAATTCTCGCGGTGACCAATCAGAAAGGTGGCGTCGGCAAAACCACCACCTGCGTCAATCTCGCTGCTTCGTTGGTTGCCACGCGCAAAAAAGTGATGTTGGTCGATCTCGATCCGCAGGGCAATGCGACGATGGGTAGTGGCGTCGATAAAAATGCGGTATCGCTGAGTATTTATGACGTACTGGTGCATCGCGAGCCGGTCACCGAAGTGGCGCTGCGCGCGGAAAATGCCGGCTACGATTTGCTGCCGGCAAACGGCAATTTAACGGCTGCTGAAGTCGAGTTATTGCATGCCGAGCAAAAAGAATTTCGCTTGCGCGATGCCTTGGCGATCGAGCGCGCCGAGTACGACTACATCATTATCGATTGTCCGCCGTCGTTGAATATGCTGACGGTAAATGCACTGGTCGCAGCGGACGGCGTCTTGATTCCGATGCAATGCGAATACTATGCGCTCGAAGGTTTGACGGCATTGCTCGATACGATTCAGCGCGTGCAACAGGTGCTGAATCCGCAGCTAAAAATTGAAGGACTGTTGCGTACGATGTACGACCCCCGTAACAGTTTGACCAATGATGTATCGGCACAGTTGTCGACGCATTTTGGCGATCGCGTGTATCGCACCGTAATCCCGCGCAATGTGCGACTCGCCGAAGCGCCGAGCTTTGGCATGCCAGTGTTGGCTTACGACAAGCAATCGAAAGGCGCACTGGCTTATCTCGCCCTCGCCGGCGAAATGCTGCGCCGCAACGATAATTACAACGCAGTGCCCGCTGCGCTTTAACGATTTTCTAACGCGTCAGCTAAGGCGCGAAATTGGATATTGCATCATGAAAAAACGCGGATTGGGACGCGGGCTCGACGCCTTGCTCGGCAGCCACAACGCAGCCAAACAACTGGCCGCAGAAAACCCACTGAGCGAGTCCAGCGACAGCAAAGATGGTCAGCTGAAACACGTACCCGTCGAATTCATTCAGCGCGGCAAATATCAACCGCGGCGCGATATGAACCAGGAAGCACTCGAAGAGCTCGCGAATTCGATTCGCGCGCAGGGTGTGATGCAACCGATCGTGGTACGGCCAGTCGGACCCGATAAATATGAAATCATCGCCGGTGAACGCCGTTGGCGCGCCAGCCAGCTCGCCGGTCTCGATACGGTGCCGGTTGTTATTCGCGATGTGCCCGACGAAGCGGCGATCGCGATGGCGTTGATCGAAAATATTCAGCGCGAAGATTTGAATCCCATGGAAGAGGCCATCGCGCTGTCACGGCTGCAACAAGAATTCGAATTAACGCATCAACAAATCGCCGACGCGGTCGGTAAATCGCGCGCGACCGTGACCAATCTGCTGCGTCTAATGTCGTTGCGCGATGATGTGCAGCGCCTGCTCGAACATGGCGATCTGGAAATGGGTCACGCGCGGGCGATGCTGAGTCTGGCGCCGGAGTTACAGGCGAGCACGGCGCAGACAGTGGTCAGCAAAGGTCTGTCGGTGCGCCAGACCGAATCGCTGGTGCGCAAACTGCTCGAAGACAAACCGGAAAAGCCATCATCGGCGCTGAGCGCAGATGCCGATATCAAACGGCTCGAAGAATCGCTGGCGGAAAAATTGGGTGCGAACGTGCAGATTCAGCACACCGCGAAAGGTAAGGGCAAATTGGTATTGAATTACAACAGTCTCGACGAACTCGATGGAATATTGAGCCATATCCGCTGAGTTTACACGCGGCGCAGTTCACGATATTGTGGCGACCGCAAAATGCAGCACCATCGACTGTAATTAAAAATAAATACGAAATTCAATGGCTAGCGTTGCGCCTATACGCGCCGACAAAGCGGTTGAACGGGTGTATCAATGCCCCTATAATGCCGGCCGCTTTACCTCATCGATAGTTGACGAGTATGGGGACAGCGGCGACACAGCTGGCTTGATGGAAGCTGGCCTTTGTTTTACGACACAGGCTTTGCACTATGCGGCGACAACCTGAGACTGCGCAGGTGAGCGCCCACATCGCCAGACCCCCCGTGGAGAAATGGTACGGGCTACAGGTATTAATCCTGTTGCTGATTGCTGCGGGACTGATATGGGTAAATATCACTACAGCGTATTCAGTATTGCTGGGTGGTTTGATCTCCGTGGTACCGAGTTATTATTTTGCGCGACAAGCGTTTCGCTTTCGCGGTGCGCGCTTCGCACGCCACATTGCGCAAACGTTTTACGTCGGTGAAACAGGCAAGTTTTTGTTGACCGCCGGTGCGTTTGCTCTGGTATTCGCACTGGTGAAGCCGCTGAACGCAGCGGCCGTGCTGTTGGCCTTTCTGGGGATGACGTTATGTCATTGGGCCATCTCAGCGCGGTATATCGCACGTTGATTAAATCGTCCTAACACCAAGGTTGTGAGAACAAACATGGCAGGGGAATCCCAAACTACCACGGGTTATATTCGACACCACCTCACTAACCTCACCTATGGAAAATTGCCGGAAGGCTATCAGCGCCTCGACCATCATGGTCATGTGGAGGAAACGCTGGAGCATTCGACATGGACACTCGCGCGCTCGCCCGAAGAAGCGAGCGATATGGGATTTAAAGCGATCCATGTTGATTCAATGTTCTGGTCGATCGCGCTCGGTGCATTGTTTTGTTTCGCCTTCGCGCGCCTCGCGAAAAAAATTCAACCCGGTGTGCCGCGCGGCTGGCAAAACGTGGCGGAAATGCTGATCGAATTCATAGATAACACGGTCCGTGATTCGTTCCATCACAAAAATAAATTAATTGCGCCATTGGCACTGACAATTTTCACCTGGATCTTGCTGATGAACGCGATGGATCTGTTCCCGGTGGACTGGTTGCCGCAAGTAATGGCAAAAGCTACTGGCAATGAACATTTCTTCTTCAAAGTGGTACCGACCACCGATCCGAATGTCACGCTCGGCATGGCATTCTCGGTATTCGGCCTGATGTTGTTTTTCAGCATCAAGGAAAAAGGCGTAATGGGTTTTATTAAGGAGCTGACCTTACATCCGTTCCACGCGCCGAAATGGTACGTCAACATTTTATTAATTCCGGTAAACCTGATTCTGGAATCGGTGTCGCTGATCGCGAAGCCGATTTCCCTCGGCCTGCGGTTGTTCGGCAACTTGTATGCTGGCGAGATGATTTTTATTCTGATTGCAGTGATGTTTGGTGCCGGTTTGTTGCTGGGCCTGTTCGCTGGTGTGCTGCAATGGGCGTGGGCGGTATTTCATATTTTGATTATCGCGCTACAAGCCTTCGTGTTCACCGTACTGACTGTCGTATATATGGCGATGGCGCATACAGTCGAAGACGAACAACAGGAACACTGATCAGTTTTAACAATATTTTTTTAATTTCAATCAACTCTCGAACTGGAGAAATACCATGGGATTAGCTCTGATCGCTTGTGCTCTGCTGATTGGCCTGGGTGCGCTGGGTACCGCTATTGGCTTCGGCCTGCTCGGCGGCAAACTGCTCGAAGGCTCTGCACGTCAGCCGGAACTCGCGCCGATGCTGCAGGGCAAGATGTTTCTGATAGCCGGTCTGCTCGATGCGGTACCAATGATCGGTGTCGGTATCGGCATGTACGTGTTGTTCGTACTCGTGCCGGCGATGGCAGCTTAATCGCGATCATCAGCCATCCCAATTATTGATACCGAGGTGCCGGCGTGAATATCAATCTCACTCTAATCGGCCAGTCCATCACGTTCTTTTTCTTCGTGTGGTTCTGTTACGCATTCGTGTGGAGCGCCATTCGCAAGATGATGGATGAGCGCGCGCAGAAAATTGCCGATGGCCTGGAAGCGGCGGATCGCGCCAACCACGATCTCGAATTGGCGAAGGAAAAGGTTGCGCAGCAACTGCGTCACGCCAAGGAAGAAGCCACAACGATCATCGATGCTGCGAATAAGCGCGCGGTGCAGATCGTTGAGGAGGCCAAAGAGCTGGCTCGTGTGGAAGCGGAGCGCATTAAGACAGCAGCCAACGCTGAAATCGAGCAGGAAATGAACCGCGCGAAAGAACAGTTGCGCGGCAAAGTGGCGGCGTTAGCGCTGGCCGGTGCAGAGAAAGTATTGCAGGCATCGATCGACCAGAATCAGCATAAAGCGCTGGTGGAAAATCTGGCCGCGAGTCTGTGAAGCGCCAAATGACAATGGTGGAGAGTCCTTCATGGCGGAACTAAGCACCTTGGCACGGCCCTATGCAAAAGCCGCGTTCGAATACGCGCTGGCGCAACAGGATCTCGGCGGGTGGAGCAGGCAACTCGCGACAGCGGCGGCAGTGGCGCAAAGCGGGCCCATGCAAAAGTGGTTGAACTCACCGTCGCAGACGGCCGAGCAGCGCGCCAGCACGTTGGCGGAAGTCTGCGGCGATGCGCTGAGCGCGAAGTTGCAAAATTTCGTGCGTGTGCTCGCCGACAACAAACGGCTCGCGCTGCTGCCGGAAATTTCCGCATTGTTCGAGCAGCTGAAAGCCAATCAGGAAAAAAGCGTCGACGTCGAGGTGGTTTCGGCATTTCCACTCGAAGGCGATTTGCAACAGCGGTTGGCGCAAGCCCTGCGCGGCAAGTTGCAGCGTGAAGTAACGATTAATGCGAGCGTCGACAGTTCGCTGCTCGGCGGTGTGCTTGTGCGCGCCGGCGACGTGGTGATCGATGGCTCGGTGCGTGGCCGGCTGGAAAAACTGGCTCAGGCCATGGCTTCCTGAACTGAACCCCACGTCGAACTTATTGACTAGCGAAGATACAGGATCGAGGAACAGAGCATGCAGCAGCTGAATCCATCCGAGATTAGCGAAATTATCAAACAGCGCATCGACCAGCTCGATGTGTCGTCGGAAGCGCGCAATGAAGGTACCGTGGTATCGGTATCGGACGGTATCGTGCGCATCCACGGCCTCACCGACGTGATGTACGGTGAAATGATCGAGTTCGATGGCGGCCGTTTCGGCATGGCACTGAACCTCGAGCGCGATTCCGTCGGCGCCGTTGTTCTCGGTGACTATCTCGGTATCGCCGAAGGTCAGAAATGCAAATGTACCGGTCGCATTCTTGAGGTGCCGATCGGGCCGGAACTCGAAGGTCGCGTGCTCGATGCGCTCGGCAATCCGATCGACGGCAAAGGTCCGCTGGGCAATAAACTGACCGACCCCATCGAAAAAGTGGCACCCGGCGTTATTTGGCGGAAGTCGGTTGATCAGCCGGTACAAATCGGTCTGAAAGCGATCGATGCGATGGTGCCGATCGGCCGTGGCCAGCGCGAGTTGATCATCGGCGATCGCCAGATCGGTAAAACCGCTGTGGCGGTCGATGCGATCATCAACCAGAAAAGCTCCGGCATTAAATGTATTTATGTGGCGATCGGCCAGAAAGCCTCGTCGGTTGCCGCGGTCGTGCGCAAGCTCGAAGAGCATGGCGCGATGGCGCATACCGTCGTTATTGCAGCGACGGCATCCGATCCCGCGTCGATGCAATATCTGGCGGCATTCGCCGGCTGCACAATGGGCGAGTACTACCGCGATCGCGGTCAGGACGCGCTGATCATTTATGACGATCTGACCAAGCAGGCGTGGGCGTATCGCCAGATTTCATTGCTGCTGCGCCGTCCGCCGGGACGCGAAGCGTACCCCGGCGACGTGTTCTATCTCCACTCGCGTCTGCTCGAGCGCGCCGCACGCGTGTCGGAAGAGTACGTCGAGAAGTTCACCAACGGCGAAGTGAAAGGCAAAACCGGTTCATTGACCGCGCTGCCGATGATCGAAACGCAGGCCGGCGACGTCTCCGCGTTCGTTCCGACCAACGTGATCTCGATCACCGACGGCCAGATCTTCCTCGAGTCGAGCCTGTTCAACGCTGGCGTGCGTCCGGCGATGAACGCTGGTATCTCGGTGTCGCGCGTCGGTGGCGCCGCGCAGACCAAAATCATCAAGAAGCTCGCCGGCGGTATTCGTACCGCGCTCGCGCAATACCGCGAACTGGCGGCGTTCTCGCAATTCGCGTCCGACCTCGATGATGCGACCAAGGCGCAGCTCGATCACGGCCAGCGCGTTACCGAGTTGATGAAACAGAAGCAATACTCACCGCGCTCGATCGCTGAAATGGGCCTGATGCTGTATGCGGCCAACGAAGGCTATCTGAAAGATATCGACGTGAAGAAAGTGCTCGATTTCGAAGCTGCACTACTTGCTTACGCGCACAGCGAAATCGGCGATCTGATGAAACAGATTGTTGCGAGCGGCGATTGGAACGGCGATATCGAAGCCAAATTCAAGGCGACGATTGAGAAGTTCAAAGCCACGCAAACCTGGTAATTCAGAAACTCCCCTCTCCCATAAGGAGAGGGGCCGGGGGAGAGGGCCTCGATCTCAAAGCCCTCTCCCTAAATCCTTCTCCATGGTTATAGGAGAGGGACTTAATATCGAAAACGGCTGAGGAATACTCATGGCAGGCGCCAAAGAGATCCGCACACAGATTTCAAGCATCAAGAGCACGCAGAAAATCACCAGTGCAATGGAAATGGTGGCTGCGAGCAAGATGCGTCGGGCACAGGAGCGCATGCAGCTGGGCAAGCCGTACGCGCAGCGCATTCGCAGTGTGATTGGCCATATCGCCAACGCCAATCCCGAGTACAAGCATCAATACATGCTGGAGCGCGACGTCAAACGCGTCGGCTACATCATTATTTCCACCGATCGCGGGCTGTGCGGCGGCTTGAATATCAATCTGTTCAAGACGGCGATTCGCGCGATGAAGGAATGGGCGGATCAGGGCGTACCGAACGACCTGTGCCTGATCGGCGGTAAGTCAGCCGGCTTTTTCCGCAGTGTTGGCGGTAACGTCGCCGCCGCGTTGCGCGATGTCGGTGAAACACCGGCGATTGCCACGCTGATCGGCGGCGTCAAGGTGATGCTCGACGCGTACAGCGAAGGTCGTATCGATCGCCTGTATTTAGTCGGCAACGAATTCGTTAACACGATGACGCAGACGCCATACGTGCAACAGCTGCTGCCGCTGCTGCCGGATAAAGATCAAAAGCTGAAGCATCACTGGGACTATATCTACGAGCCCGATGCCAAGGAGTTGCTCGAAGGCTTGTTGACGCGCTATGTCGAATCGCAAGTGCATCAGGCAGTCGTCGAAAACACGGCTGCAGAACAGGCAGCGCGAATGATTGCGATGAAGAACGCCACCGATAATGCCGGCGATCTGATTGGCGGCCTGCAACTGGCGTACAACAAAGCGCGGCAGGCGGCGATCACGCAAGAGCTGGCCGAAATCGTCGGCGGCGCGTCGGCGGTGTAATTTCCTTCCCTCTCCCCAAATGGAAGAGGGACTCGAAGAAGCAGAATTTTGAAAGTTTCGAATTTAAGAGGAACCGGACATGAGTAGCGGACGTATCGTACAAATCATCGGCGCCGTTATCGACGTGGAATTTCCGCGCGATGCCGTACCGCGGGTTTATGACGCGCTGAAAGTCGAAGGCGGTCTGACCCTGGAAGTGCAACAACAGCTCGGCGACGGCATCGTGCGCACCATCGCACTGGGTTCCTCGGAAGGCTTGAAGCGCGGTCTTAACGTGACCAATACCAACGAGGGCATCAAAGTGCCGGTCGGCAAAGAAACACTCGGCCGCATTATGGATGTACTCGGCAACCCGATCGATGAAGCCGGCCCAATCGGCGAACAAGATCGCATGGTTATCCACCGCAAGGCGCCGAAATATGAAGAGCTGGCGGCATCGTCCGATCTGCTCGAAACCGGTATCAAAGTGATCGATCTGGTCTGCCCGTTCGCGAAAGGCGGCAAGGTCGGCTTGTTCGGCGGCGCCGGCGTCGGCAAGACCGTCAACATGATGGAATTGATCAACAACATTGCCAAGGCGCACTCGGGCCTGTCGGTATTCGCCGGCGTCGGCGAGCGTACCCGCGAAGGCAACGACTTCTACCACGAGATGAAAGACTCGGGCGTTCTCGACAAAGTATCGATGGTGTACGGCCAGATGAACGAGCCACCGGGAAACCGTCTGCGCGTGGCGCTGACCGGTCTGACCATGGCGGAAAAATTCCGCGACGAAGGCCGCGACGTATTGTTGTTCATCGACAACATTTACCGTTACACGCTGGCCGGTACCGAAGTATCGGCGCTGCTCGGCCGGATGCCGTCTGCGGTAGGTTATCAGCCGACGCTCGCCGAAGAGATGGGCGTGCTGCAAGAGCGTATTACTTCGACCAAAACCGGCTCGATCACCTCGATCCAAGCCGTATACGTACCCGCGGATGACTTGACCGACCCGTCACCGGCGACCACATTCGCGCATTTGGATTCGACCGTCACGTTGAGCCGCGATATTGCTGCGAAAGGTATTTATCCGGCGGTTGATCCGCTCGATTCGACCTCACGCCAGCTCGATCCGCTGATCATCGGCACCGAGCACTACGAAGTCGCGCGCGGCGTCCAAACCGTATTGCAGCGCTACAAAGAACTGAAGGACATCATCGCGATCCTCGGCATGGACGAATTGTCCGAAGGCGACAAACAAATCGTGTTCCGTGCCCGTAAGATCGAGCGCTTCCTGTCGCAGCCGTTCCACGTCGCCGAAGTATTCACCGGCTCGCCCGGTAAATACGTGCCGCTGAAAGAAACCATCCGCGGTTTCAAGGGCATCATCGCCGGCGAATACGATCACCTGCCCGAGCAGGCGTTCTACATGGTTGGCACGATCGACGAAGCCATCGAAAAAGCGAAAAAGCTGTAAGCGCTAGCGAACGAGGCAAAGAGATATGGCCATGACAATCCATTGCGATATTGTCAGTGCAGAAGAAGCGATTTTTTCCGGGCTGGCAGAGATGGTGGTTGCGCACGGCACGCTCGGCGATCTCGGCATTGAATACGGCCACGCGCCGCTGCTCACCTCGCTCGAACCCGGCCCGGTGCGGGTGAAAACCCAGGGCGGTGACGAGCAGGTGTTCTATGTGTCGGGCGGCTTCCTTGAAGTGCAGCCCGGCATGGTGTCGATTCTTGCCGACACCGCGCTGCGCGCACAGGACCTCGATGAAGCCGCTGCGGTCGAAGCGCAGAAAGCGGCCGAGCACGCACTGGCCGATAAGCACGGCGAGATCGATTACGGCCGCGCCACCGCCGAACTCGCTGCCGCAGTGGCCCAGCTGCGTACCATCCAACAGATCCGCAAGAAAATGGGCAAATAAGCGGGGCGATAAATAACGCTGCAATGTAATGGTTGCAAAATGAAAGGGCGGTCGCATGGCTGCCCTTTTTTATTTGGGCTACAGTTGCGAAACGCTTTCTCGCGCCCGGCCGCAATAAGCCCCGGTACTTTATTAACGATCCACTCAATCGCTCGCAAAGGGACTGATCCGTGTCACTCGAAGTCATCATCCTGGCCGCCGGTCAAGGTACGCGCATGCGTTCCGCGCTGCCGAAAGTGTTGCATCCGCTCGCCGGCAAACCGCTGGTTCATCATGTTATCGATACCGCGAGCGCGCTCGGCGCGACCGCGATTCACACTGTCATCGGCCACGGCGCCGAAAAAGTGCAAGCGCAATTACGCGATTTACCGACGCACTGGGTAATGCAGGAGCAACAACTCGGCACCGGCCACGCGGTCGCGCAGGCCTCCCCGAATATTGCAGACGACAGCATCGCGCTGGTGTTGTACGGCGATGTACCGTTGGTGCAAGCCGAAACGCTGCAGAAATTATTGACCGCGGTAAACAGCAAACAAATGGCATTGCTCACGGTGGAGATGAACGATCCAACCGGCTACGGCCGTATCGTGCGCGACACCGAACAACGCATCGTTGCGATCGTCGAACAAAAAGATGCGAACGACGCGCAGAAAAAAATTAGCGAAGTGAACACGGGCATTCTCGCCGCACCCGCACATCTGCTGAAGCAATGGCTACCACAACTCGAAGCGAACAACGCACAACGCGAATATTATCTGACCGACATCATCGGCCTCGCAGTGAAGCAGGGCATCAATGTGGTGGCGCAACAACCGCACGCGTTGTGGGAAGTGCAGGGCGTCAATAATCGTCTGCAGCTCGCCGAGCTCGAACGTCAGCACCAGCGCAATATCGCCGATGAATTAATGACAAATGGCGTCACCCTTGCCGATCCAGCCCGCATCGATGTGCGCGGTAAACTCGACACCGGCCGCGATGTATTTATCGATATCAACTGCGTGTTCGAAGGCGATGTGGTGCTGGGCGACAACGTGCGCATCGGCCCGAATTGCGTGATTCGCAATTCACGCGTCGCCGCTAACGTCGATATCGAATCGCATTCGCTGCTTGATGGCGCAATCGTCGGCACAGAAGCGCATATCGGTCCGTTTGCGCGCTTGCGTCCCGGCACCGAACTGGCCGCTAACGCCAAAGTCGGCAATTTTGTCGAAACGAAAAAAACCTATATTGGTGAAGGCAGCAAAGTAAATCATTTAACGTATGTCGGCGATTGCACGATTGGCGTCGACGCGAATATCGGCGCCGGCACCATCACCTGTAATTACGACGGCGTGAATAAATTCAAAACCGAAATTGGCGACGGCGCATTTATCGGCTCCAACAGTTCGTTGGTGGCACCGGTTTCGATCGGCAAAAACGCGACTATTGGTGCCGGCTCGACCATTACTGGCAACGTCGCTGATGAACAACTCGCGGTCGCACGCGGCAAACAACGCAACATCGACGGCTGGAAGCGGCCAACAAAAAAATCGTAACCGGAGAAACGAGATTATGTGTGGCATTGTAGGCGCAGCAGCGCATCGTGAAGTCGCCCCTATTCTGATCGAAGGCCTGCGCCGGCTCGAATATCGCGGTTACGACTCTGCCGGTGTTGCGATCATTAATAGCGATAAACAGATCGGTTGCTACAAACGCGTCGGTAAAGTCGCCGTGCTCGGCGAAGCGCAAAGCCAGCATCCATTGCACGGTCACACCGGCATTTCGCATACCCGCTGGGCCACTCATGGCAAACCCACCGAGGCGAATGCGCATCCGCACATTTCCAACAACACGCTCGCGCTGGTGCACAACGGCATCATCGAAAATCACGAAGAATTGCGCAGTCGTTTGCAAGGCCTCGGTTACGAATTCAAATCGCAAACCGATACCGAAGTGATCGTGCATCTGCTGCATTATTTGATGCGCGATGGCACATCGTTGCTCGACGCATTGAAAAACGCAGTGAAAGAATTGGAAGGCGCATACGGCGTTGCAGTGATTCATGCCGATCAGCCGAATCACATTGTTTGCGCGCGCAGCGGCAGTCCGCTGGTACTCGGCCTCGGCCTCGGCGAAAATTTTCTCGCCTCCGATCAACTCGCGTTGCGCCAAGTCACCGATCGCTTTATTTATCTCGATGAAGGCGACATCGCCGAAATCACGCCGGAAAGCTATCGTATCTGGGATAAGAGCGGCGTCGCGCAACAACGTAAAATCGTGCAGATCAGCGATGCGATTGATTCGGGTGACAAAGGCGAATTCCGCCATTACATGCTGAAAGAAATTTTTGAGCAGCCGAAAGTTGTCGCCAATACATTGCTCGGCCGCCTTGGCAGCAAAGCAATTCTCCAAGAAGCGTTCGGCATCGAAGCAAAAGCAATTCTCGACAAAACCAAAGCGGTGCAAATCGTTGCCTGCGGCACCAGTTATCACTCCGGCCTCGTCGCGAAATACTGGATCGAAGCGCTTGCCGGCGTCCCGTGCCAGGTCGAAATCGCCAGCGAATTTCGCTATCGCAAATTCGTCGTCAGCCCCGACACACTATTCGTCAGTATTTCGCAATCGGGCGAAACCGCCGACACACTCGCGGCGCTGCGTCTCGCAAAATCATCCGGCTATGCATCGACACTCGCGATCTGCAACGTCGCGCAATCGTCATTGGTGCGCGAATCTGATCTGGTGTTGATGACGCAAGCCGGCGTGGAAATTGGCGTCGCATCGACTAAAGCGTTCACCACGCAATTGGTGGCATTGTTGCTGCTCAGCATCGCGCTCGGCCGCCGTCACGCCCTCAGCGCCAAAGACGAAGAACACATCGTGCACGCGTTGCACAATTTGCCGGAGCAACTTGAGCAAACGCTCGCGCTCAATAAAGAAATCGAAGGCGTCGCCGAATCGTTCGTCGAAAAACATCACGCGCTATTCTTAGGCCGCGGCATCATGTGGCCGGTCGCGATGGAAGGCGCGCTGAAACTGAAAGAAATTTCGTACATCCACGCCGAATCGTACGCCGCCGGTGAGCTCAAACACGGCCCGCTCGCGTTGGTCGATAGCGACATGCCGGTCGTCGCCGTCGCACCGAACGATGAACTGCTCGAAAAATTGAAATCAAATTTGCAAGAAGTGCAGGCGCGCGGCGGTCAATTATTTGTATTCGCCGATAAAGACGCCGGCTTCAAAAATGAAAACGGCGTACGCGTGATCAACCTGCCGCACGTCACCGATATTATCGCACCGATTATCTACACAATTCCGCTGCAACTGCTGTCGTATCACGTGGCGGTATTGAAAGGCACTGATGTGGATCAGCCGAGGAATTTGGCGAAGAGTGTGACGGTGGAGTAGCTTGGTACGAGAAGTATATCCGCTACTGCTAATAATAAAATGTGAAGGATAACGACATGCGCTTTGTGTTTTTGGCGAGCCTGTTGATTTTTGCGGAAATCGCATTAGCGGATTTCGATCATGCAATGGAATTGTATGGGAAGAACGACTACGAAAATGCATTCCTGGAGTTCGAGAGTTTAGCAAAAAATGGAAGTCACTCAGCGCAATTCAATCTCGGCGTCATGTATTACAAAGGCCAAAGCGTGGTGCAGGACGTCATAAAAGGTTATGCATGGATGGCGTTAGCGAGTCAGGCTGGAGACGAACAATGGAGCGGAATGCGCGATAGAATTTATCGCGAATTTTCGGATGAGCAAAAGAAACAAGCCGATCGCCAGCGCCGTGAGATATACGATAAATATGCTGATGGAGCATTAACAGATCAAGATGCAATAGTGATTCTCGGCGGTATGGGGTATGGCTATTTAGATAATTTGGTCTTCGCCATGATCGATTCGGATTATCAATTTTCAATTAAATTCGATGTTGTTGGTTCAGCGCCGGAGCTTTATATAAGGCACGTTAAACCGGGGCGTTATTACTTACGCAATCTTGGCGTTAACTATACGAATGTTTTAAATAGTCCGAAAGAGCAGCCAAGAGACATTAACGAAACCATTCTCATCCCGGCCAATAGCGTGACTTACATCGGCGATTGGACGGCTATCGAACGACACACCAACGATATTCAATATCCCCTACGCTACGACGTAAATATTGAGTATTCGAAAGATATCCTCGTAAAAGCGGCGACGCTAGAGCCGACCCTGCAAAAATTTCCTCTGTTTCTATCCAAAGCAGGAGTTGCACTGTTACCGTTGGTTTGGCATTGAGCGTGATTAATATTTCAGGGCAAATTGGGCCCACCAAAAAAATAACGAAGTCGTTATTTTTGTAATAAGTCCGTATAGAAGCTCAGCAAGCAATTAATATCAGAGCTGGAACAAGCGTTAACTCGAGTCCGTCGAATTATGGGTGGGCGCACTTAATTGTTGGAGCGGCGTTTGATTTCTCTTGAATGTTGGCTGCGACTAACGTTAATTGCATAAATATTATGACGTTCGTCGGGCTCTTCCCGCATGGAATCGCGGGTGGAGTAACAATAAAAAGCAGCTACTATAATCGCGTGCTTTCCTCACTGGTGGGTGAGAAGCTCATAAACAAGTGCCTATTAAGATAAATATACAGGGAATGCGAATATCTCGGCTGGTTTCAGCGAGCGGAATCCAGAAATCGTTATCTCACTGATGTATGTGCAGCATGGTCACGCTGCGGCTTTCGTACGTCTGATGAAATCGAAACGTGACAGGAGGTCATTCTCCTGAATGATGGATTTGTATTCGCATGACTTACAACTCAGGAGATATATAAATGAATGCCCGTCTTCCCATTGCGCTACTCGTTACGTTTTCGCTTTTGGTCGGTTGCGCTTCGACGCCGCAAGCGCCGGTACAACTCGCAGGTGACTCCCTCAAAGGGACCAAAATCGGTATTGCGATGGCACCCCTGCCGAAAACTGATACCAATCTCTTGGGGGCCGGATGTTTGCTATGCATGGCTGCGGCGAGCGTCGCGAACTCAACGCTTACTGATTACACCCGTAAGCTTCCGCAAGAAGATCTTCCAAATTTAAAAAATCGGTTAGCCAAAGTTTTGCGCGACAAAGGTGCTGAAGTAGTAGTTATCGACGAGCCGTTAAATCTCGCTAAATTACCGAGTACAAGCACGAAAGGCGTTAATACCGCAGACAAAGATTTTTCCTCGATAAAACAAAAATATCAGATCGAAAAATTGCTGGTCGTTAATGTTTACATGCTCGGAATAGTTCGAACCTACGCTAACTATGTGCCGACCAGCGATCCGAAAGCCACATTCAAAGCCACCGGTTATATTGTTAATTTGAAGAACAACACCTATGACTGGTTTTTGCCTGTCGATGTCACCAAAAGCGCGGACGCCGTTTGGGATGAGCCGCCGAAATTTCCTGGTTTAACCAATGCGTATTTTCAAACGCTCGAATTAGGCCAAGATAGCTTTCTGAAACCATTGTCTGAATGAGGCTGGCGTGCTGATAGGTTTTTCACAACGCGTCGGCACGCCGCATTCGAAGCGAGATTATGGACATGCGTAATTTTCTGTTTTGCATAATTGTAATTGGGGGTATATGCGCTTGTTCGGGGAGTGCGGCAAATAAACAAGTAAAATACACCCCTAGCATCGCCGCCATTCCATCCAATTCTGGATTCAATTTAAAGCTACCGGCTGCAACCATGGTGCCGTTTCGTGGCGAGGTGTCTTTTGACAGCGCGGGTCAAAATACTGGCGGATTTTTATATCCTGCACCTAATGCCGGTGGTTTGCTCGTAGCGATTGCGACGCATGCGGCAATTTCCAGTTCGATCAACGATTCGCAAAAAACTAGCTTTCAGGAAAAAGCCGATACGGTTTTAGATCCCTATAAATCGATCATCAGTCATTATTCTTATCAAGAGTTGGTCGATTCGAGTTTGAAAAAGCTCGGTCCAAACAAATATGGTTTGATAATAAGTAAAACTGATACGGTGGATCAGCCCTGGACGATAGAGAGCTCGCCGGTTTTCATCTTATCGCAGGATAAAGATGCATTGGTTTTACAAAACACTATTGCCGTTTATATGGCGGGGAGACCCAATTCTGTCATATATAAAAATATGATTCAGGTGATCTCTAGCCCAATGGAAACGGCAGATTTTGAACGATATTGGAGCAATAACGATGGTACAAATCTCAAAAACACGAGTTCGGATTTATTCAGTGATTCGCTAAATATTGCGCTTGCCGAGATGAGAAAAGAAGATGCCGCAGAAGAAGGCGCTTACAGGACATTTCACTATCTGGAGGGAAAACATGAAAAGCTTGAGCGCGCGCAACTCATTGCAGAAGACTGTAAGCGTATGGTTATTCGAACTCTGCGCGGTTGGGTGATGTCCGTCCCCGCAAAAAACGATGCCGGATGTCACACCAATATTTAATTCGGGTGGTGAGTTATCAAACTTGCTCTGCACTTCGCAAGCAACCATCCGCAGTTTCTTTATCTGCATGATATACACATAATTCGTTGAGCTGGCGCAGGTCAGTCGCGTATTTTTTTAATATTAAATCGACTAAAGTTGGAACATCTACAAAACTTTGCGCCTCAGTTCCTGGCGCCGATCTTAACAACATGATAAAAAGCGCGCGCTATTTTGAAATATCAAATTAGCATTCAACCGTAATGCCATTCCCTCTCGATCGGTAACTCAACACCGGTCATCAAGGATTTTATTTAAAGGAGCTCCACGTGAAATTACGATTTTCTGCTTTATTGCTTATCGCCGCGTTATTGCAAGCCTGCGGTGGCACTCAAGTCATACCCGGGCAATCAAACAGCACCGCGCAATATAAAACCGCGCATATTTCCGAAATCTCCATTGTTTCACCTGAGGGAAATGAAGACGAGCTGGCGTATAACAAAAAAATGGAAGCTTATGCGCGCTCGAAAATAGAAGAGATCATGAAGGAGAAAAACTTCGCTGCCGTTGATTCCGCTGCTGCGAGCAAAACGCCGACACTGATCTTCAAATTTAAAAGCGAGATCAATTACGGAAGCAGAGCAGCAAGATGGGCGAGCGGTGGCTTTGGCTCCGGCGGAAAGGGCACTGTCAGTTCCAAATTTGAAGTAACCGATAGCCTCTCGGGAAAGATCGTATACAGCGCTTCTGCTGAAAGTGATTTGAAAGCCGGTGCTTTTGGCGGGGGAATGGAATCGACAATTCAGGAAAATATCGACGAACTATTGGATGCCTTTAGCGGCCAGTGAACCACTCGACAAGCGAGTAGGCGCAATAACCGAAGGGCATCACGCTGATGTAACCCGATGCCCTTCAACATCTCAAAATAAAGCAATCGCCCGCACTGGCATACCCGTCGCGTCTGCAATCGGCGGCGCACCTACAATCAGTAATGCACCCACCGGCGGTACTACCTTCAGATTGGTAATTCCTTCGATGCCCCAGCGGCCGCTGCGCAACCAGTATTGATGCACCGGATAACTCGGCACGTTTGGAGCGGCGTCCAATGTCATCGAATCGACCGCGAGGCCTTTGACGCTTCGCTTTTCTGCCAGCATTGTTGCCGCTTCAAGACTGCAACCGGTCGCCGAGAAGATGCGCTCGCGGCGCATTCGCTCGGTTTCGGCGTGAGGATCCCAGCCAGAATCGATCGCCACGCAACAACCTTCGGGAAGCGCGCCATGACGCTGCTCCCAGCGTTCGATATCGGCAGGTTCGAGTTGGGCATTACGCGACTGCGCCGCTTTGTCTGCGATGCTGATAACCGCGAGCGGTACCACCAGATCGATTGCCGGAATATCGCCGAGGCTTTTGAGGCCCGGCCCGAAGTGACTGGGCGCATCGATATGCGTGCCCGTGTGCTCGATCAGCGACAGGCGATTCATTCGCATGCCGACGGCAGCGCCCGAACCATCCACAGACTCCATTGCGAGGCGCGGATGCGCCGGATCGAGATTAAATTCGCGGGTCAGTTTGTGCGTTAGGTCGGCAATCCGTAGCGCGTGCTTGCCAAATGTGACGTCACTCGCGGCGCTGTCGACGGGGGCTGCGATCGCATTCGTGGTGCCGCCGATGAATTGAGCGGCAGACGCCAGTCCCCCCATTGCGATTAAAAAACTGCGTCGTGCCCATTCATCTGAATTATTCATGCATAAAACTCCAACTAGGCCAGTTATTTGAGTTGGAACGAGCGTTAGCGAGCTGCAAAGTCACAGAGATATTTCCCTATGGACGATGGCGTCCATTCCGCACGCAAAAACACCCCACCATATGATCGTCCACCATTCCGACCGCCTGCATATACGCATACATAATCGTCGAGCCGACAAACGTCATGCCGCGCTTTTTTAAATCCTTCGATAGCGCATCGGATTCCGGTGAAGTGGTGCGAAAATCTTCTGGCGATTTCGGGCGGCGAATTTGCGGTTTGCCGCCGACAAAATTCCATACGTAGGCATCGAACGAGCCGAATTCTTTTTGTATTGCGCGAAAAGCAATCGCGTTTTTGCGCGTGCCGAATACTTTCAGGCGGTTGCGGATGATGTCGCCTTCGACAAGCAGCGCTTCTAATTTTTCATCGCTCATACGCGCGACTTTAGCGATGTCGAATTTGTGGAAGGCTTTGCGATAACCATCTCGGCGCTTGAGAATGGTTTCCCAGCTTAAGCCGGCTTGCGCACCTTCAAGGATCAGCATTTCAAACAGCAAGCGATCGTCGTGAACCGGTACGCCCCATTCAGTGTCGTGATAGTGTTGGTAAAACGGTTTTACATTCGCCGCCCAATTACAGCGTTTGATCTCGGTCATGGCATCGATCCGTACGGTTTACTTGTTCGATAAGATAGCGCAGATGCGTAATAGGGTTTTCGCTAATTTTGCTGGCATCACAGCTTGATTTTGCAGAATGATTTATGGCGCAATGCAGATCAAATTAATTTCATTTGAACAACAACGAAAGGATTCCCGCGATGCCCGTGACACACCACTTCCACCAACTCGACGTTTTCTCCAGCATACCGTTGCTCGGTAATCCGCTCGCCGTTGTGCACGCCGCTGCTGATGTCAGCGATGATACGATGGCGCGGTTCGCGCGCTGGACCAATTTATCGGAAACAACATTTCTGTTGCCACCGCAACATCCCGAAGCGGATTATCGCGTGCGTATTTTTACGCCCGGCGGCGAGTTGCCGTTCGCGGGGCATCCGACGTTGGGTAGTTGCCACGCGTGGTTGATGGCAGGCGGTATCGCTAAAGCGCGCGATTATATTGTGCAGGAATGCGGCATAGGCTTGGTGCGTATTCGGCGCGACGGGTCACGATTAGCATTTGCTGCACCACCGTTATTGCGCAGCGGCGATGTCGACGCGGCGTTGCTGCAAAAAATTGCACGGGGACTCGGTATTTCCCGCGACGATATTTTGCAACATCAATGGGTCGACAATGGCGCGGGGTTTTGCGCCGTGATGTTGCGTTCTGCGGAGCGGGTGCGCGTGCTGAAGCCCGATTTCGCGTTGCTGCGCGATATCAAACTCGGCGTGATCGCACCACAGGCGCACGACGTCGATACACAGTATGAAGTGCGGGCATTTGTGGGGCGCGTCGGCATTGCGGAAGATCCGGTGACCGGTTCATTGAATGCAGGGCTAGCGACATGGATGATCGGTGCAGGGCTGGCGAAAAATTCGTACGTTGCTGCGCAAGGCACAGCGCTGCAACGCAAAGGTCGCGTGTTCGTCGATAAAATCGATAACGAGATTTGGGTCGGCGGCGACGTGGCGGTGTGTATCGAAGGCAGTGTTCCGCTGTAAATTATCGCTGTTATTTTTTTATTTAAATGAGTCGTTTATTGATAGGGAGAAACGAAATGTGTAAAACGCGGTTACTGCTTCCATTGACGATGAGCATTGTTCTGCTCGCTGCATGCGGTAAAAAACCGGACACCGCAACAATTACACAACCGGTACCGCCAACCACACCGGCGCCCGCAACTCCTGCATCGCCGCCACCAGCTGCAGCGGAGGAAGATTCGGAAATGGCGAAGCGCAAAGCAGCGGTGGAGTTTGCATTGGCCGAGCAAAAAATTGCTGAAGATCCGCAGGGCCAATGGGCCACGACGGCGACGGCGAGTTCGACTTACAACGGTGCGAAAGAGCAGGCGCATTATTCGGAATGGCAGGCCACCGGTGCGCCGAACGTCGAGCATTACGGCGATACCGGTGAAGCATGGGCGCCGAAAGATGCGGATGCGGGCATCGAGTGGCTGCAACTCGGCTTCGCAAAACCGGTACACGCCACCGCTATTCGCATTCGCCAAAATAATGCACCGGGCGCGATTATCAAAATCGAACTGATCGACGATACCAATGCAAAACACACCGTATTCGAAGGCATCGATGCCAATAAATATCCCGCCAATTCGATCGTTTGGTTTGTGCAGACCGTCGATAAAACGCCGTATGCAGTCACGGGTGCGAAAATCACACTGGCGACCAACGCGGTGCAGGGCTGGAATGAAATTGACGCCGTGCAGCTGGTGGGCGAATAAATATATCGCGCCGCAACACGGTAGTGCGCTCCTTTTTATTGATCAACTCAACTCGTTCAAGGTGCAATATGAGCAGTTTGCCCGCATGCCCCCAATGCAATTCCGAATATACCTACGAAGATGGTGACAATTACGTGTGTCCAGAATGCGCATACGAGTGGCCCAAGATTGCCGCCACACAAAACGACGACGATAAAAAAATATTTCGCGATGCCAATGGCAATGTGTTGAGCGATGGCGATACGGTGACGGTGATTAAAGATCTGAAAGTGAAAGGTTCGTCGCTGGTGGTGAAAGTTGGCACCAAGGTAAAAAATATTCGCCTGATCGACGGCGATCACGATATCGACTGCAAGATCGACGGCATTGGCGCAATGCAACTCAAATCTGAATTTGTGCGAAAGGCGTAACGTCGCGAGACATTGCACCGCGACAAGCGCACGGCGACTTCGTTATAGTCCATGTGCTACCGAATTTACGAGGAGGTGCACATGATGATATGGCGTAAAAGTATCGCAGTCGCGGCGATTGCATTAATTTCAAATCAAGTGATGGCGGACTGGACGGGCTCGGGTCAACTCGGTGTGGTGTCCGCACACGGCAACAGCAACAACTCCAGCGCAAATGCAAAAGTGGATTTAACTGATGAGCTTGAAAGTTGGAAACACATTTTCGGATTCAATGCGCTCTACGGTGAAAAAGATAATGTTACGTCGTCGCAACGCTGGGACACCGCATGGCAGAGCGAATATAAATTAACGCAAAAAACTTTCTGGTTTGGCGGTCTGCGTTACGAGGACGATAAATATGGCGCGTTCAGCTATCAGGCGACGGTGGATACCGGTTTTGGTTATCGATTTTATGATACCGATGTCACCAAGCTCAGCGCACAGCTCGGTGTCGGTTTCAAGCGCTCGGAATCGCAAACATTAGTGCAGGACGCCAGTGGCAAAGTAGTCGATCGCATTCACGATGATCCGAGCAATCGCGGTGTCGTCACCGGCGGCGTCAATTACGAACATCAACTGACCGGCAACACGAAAGTGCTGAATAAATTTCTGGTCGAAGCTGCGTCGGATAATACCTATCTACAAAATAGTCTCGCCTTGCAGGTGTCGATGAACGAACATCTCGCGCTCAGCGTCGGTTACGAGCTACGCGAAAATACCTCGCCGCCGCCGGATCAGCATCGGCTCGATTCATTGACCACGCTTAATCTCGTCTACAAGCTGCAATAACCCAGCGCAAAAATGTATGGCATCGTTCACGCTGGCAACGCGGCCACCGGTAATTCGTTTGATGTCCGCAACAATTCGCTGACGCGTTGTTCGGACATCGGTCGTGCAAGCCAGTAACCCTGAAACTCGTCGCAGCCGTGCGCGCTTAACAATTCGAATTGCGCTGCGTTTTCGACGCCCTCGGCGACCACCGTTTTACGCAAACTTTTTCCCAGCGTAAGCGCAGCGAGGGCGATCATGGCGACGTCTTCACCCAGTTCCATATCGTGCACCAGCGAGCGGTCGATCTTGATGATTTGCAGCGGATAGCGGCGCAGATAACTCAGCGATGAATAACCGGTGCCGAAATCATCCATGGCGAGCTGCACACCGAGTGCGGAGAGTTCCTGCAGAATATTCACTGCACGCTGCTCGTCGTCGAGCAATACCGATTCAGTAATTTCCAGTTCAACGCAGGCGGGATCGAGTTGCGTCGCAAACAACGCCTCGCTGACTTGTGCGACCACGCCGTGATTGACGAATAATTTCGGTGACAGGTTAACCGCGATGCGCAGCGATGCATCGTGTTGTGTATTCCAGGTTCGTGCCGCGCAGAACGCGCGGCGCAATATCAGACTGGTGAGTGGCACGATCAGGCCGGTATCTTCGGCGACGGGAATGAATTGCTCGGGCGACACCGTGCCGAGCTCCGGATGTTCCCAGCGCGCGAGCGCTTCGAAACCGATGATACGACGGTGACGATCCGTCTTCGGTTGAAAATGCACATCGAACGCGTGGTGCTCAAGCGCGTGTCGCATCGCACTCTCAAGCGCCAAGCGGTGTTCGGCGAGCCGATTTAATTCGGCGGTGAAAAATTGAAAATTATTGCGACCGCGATTCTTCGCGGAATACATCGCCATATCCGCGCAACGCAATAAATCTTGCACATCTTCGGCATCGCTGGGATACAGCGCGATACCGAGGCTGGCACCGACCTGAAATTCGCTGCCGGCGAGCGGTACCGGTCTGCTCACTTCCTGCAACAAACGTTCAAGCAAAGTGATAACAGTGCGCGTGCGGTAGTGATCGTTAAGCACCAGCACAAATTCATCGCCGCCGATACGCGCGATGGTGTCGGTTTCGCGCAGACAATGTTTCAGTCGCGTGGCGATCTCTTTCAGTAAGTCATCGCCGGCAGCATGGCCCAGGCTATCGTTGATAAATTTAAAATTGTCGAGATCGATAAATACCAGCGCGAGGTAATAGCCGAGCCGGCGTGCGTGCGCGATACCTTGTTCGATACGATCACTGAGCAAACTGCGATTCGGCAGACCAGTGAGCAGATCGTGTTGCGCCTGACGCTCGAGTTGCTGCTGATAATGTTTGCGCTCGGAAATATCCTGCACCGTGCCTTCGTAACACAGAAATTCGTCCTGTGGGCCGCTGACGATATGCGCATTTTCCGAAATCCAGATTCGCGAACCGTCGCGGCGAAATACCTGCGATTCGAAATTCTGCACCTCGCCATGCGTGCGCATGCGCCGGTGAAATTCATCGCGCCGACCGCTGTCGACATACAGACGATGTTGAATATCCGACAGATCGGCGATCAGCTCAGCCGGTGTTGCGTAACCATAAATTCGCGCCAACGCCGGATTGGCCGCGAGGTAACGACCGTCTGCTGTGGTTTGAAAAATACCCTCGGACGCGTGTTCGAAAATGTGCCGGTAACGCAATTCCGCCTGCTCGATCGCTTCGAGCATGCTGCGTTGTTCGGAGATGTCCTCGATAAAGCCCTCGATGACCAGAGCGCCCTGTTCGTCGCGCACGGCAATGCCGCGCTCCACCACCCATTTGCTGCGGCCATCGCGCGTGGTGATACGGTATTGCACGGAGAAATGGGCGCCGGCGGCGACCGCGCTGTCGATGCTGTTGCGCACATGCTCGCGATCACGTGCATCGGTGATCGATTCCCACGTCATCGTGCCGCCGACCAGATCGGTCGGCACATAACCGCAGAGTTCAACGCAACCGCGACTGACAAAAATCATGCGCCAACTGGCGTCGTTGCGGCAGCGGTATGCCATGCCCTGCAAATTATCGACGAGTGTTTCGAGCACGCGCGAGCGGTCGAGAACCTCGGTCGAAAGCAGACTATTGGCGGCGGAGCTGGGAGAGAAATTATCGCGCGGCATTGCGGGCTCTGAGCTCATCGAATGGTCACGCGAATTCAAACGAAGGGAATGCAAAAAGATAATGTAAATAGCGGCGCTTGATGGGCAGAGCGGTGGCACATGAATGAGTGCGCATATGTGACATCAACCTCAAGATGAAACTCCACGATGACTCTATTTGTTGTTCAGTTATCGCGTCCGTGAGGTTTTATTCGGCACAATCCACTTTAGCATTAAATTGGCGATCGGCAATCTGTGAACAGCCGATGAGTTAAAGTAGTGAGGCAGATCGAATCTGCCCCTTTTTTTTGCGTGCTTTCCCATTAAGTTTTGAGCGGTGTCGGTTAGCAGACAATATCGGTAATGAATAATGTCGATCAATAAATTATGTCCATGCCACAGCAATAAAATGTACGCGGCGTGTTGCGAGCCTTTGCATAACGGCGCGCCGGCATCATCGGCCGAAGCGTTGATGCGCTCGCGTTATTGTGCGTTTGCGTTGGGACTCGATGACTATATTCAGCGCAGTTGGCATCCTTCGACGCGGCCGCCGCGCAGCGAAAATCACGTGGATGAAATTCACAAAACGCACTGGCTCGGCTTGCACATCAAGCGGCATGACATTATCGATGCGTCGCATGCGCTCGTTGAATTTGTCGCGCGCTACAAAATTAACGGCCGCGCATTTGTGTTGCATGAAACCAGTCGTTTTATTCGTGCTGACGGACATTGGTTTTATCTGGATGGTGACACCCATTAAGGCGGTGCGCCGATCTTCGTTTGTTGCTATCGTCTAGCCACACACTGCGAGCACGAGGGCGCCAATGAAACACAGCGGCAAAATTGTCACGACACAATCTGCATATTCTTTTTGGGCCGTAGGATTATGTTGGGCGGCAGGGTTATGCCTGTGCTGGCAGGCAGCAGTCGGATATGCGCAGCCATCGCAAAAATCCGGATGGATTACGCTGATTGCCAATGGAAATGGCATCGAGAATTTTGAATCGGTCGGCGATGCGAATTGGCGTACCGAAGGCGACGCGATTGTTGCGGATAATGGCAGCGGCGGTTTTCTTGTGACCAAACAGTCCTATAAAGATTTTTTGCTGGTCGCTGAATTTTGGGCCGACGACAACACTAACAGTGGTATTTATTTTCGTTGTGCGAAAGCTGATGCCATCACCGATACCAGTTGTTACGAAGCGAATATTTTTGATCAGCGACCCGAAGCGAAATTTGGCACCGGCGCCATCGTGCATATCGCGCCGATCACTGAGTTGCATGCTTCAGGTAAGCGTTGGAATACCCTGCGGATTACCGCCATCGGCTCGCAGCTGACGGTGGTGCTCAACGATGTACAGACTGCAAATGTGCGCAATACCAACCTCGTGAAAGGACCAATCGCCTTGCAGTACGGTACGTTACCGCCGAATGATGCACGCGGCGGTGCGATTAAATGGCGTAAGCTCGAGATCAAACCCTTGTAGTGCGCTTTGCACACGGTGATGCTTAAGCGCGCGCATTTACCCAACCGCTCCGCGACAGCAAAGAGCACAACCATGACGAGGTGAAACATGGCAACCATGCAGCAACCCTGGTCGACACTGACGGCGCCGCAGGCGCTCGCGCACTACGCACCATCGGCAGCGGCGGCGCTGAACGATTTAATTGCCGCGACGGCGGTGATCGACGGCGATCCGCAGCTGGCGGCTTATGCGCGCGAAGTTTGCGCACGTACGCTGGCATTACCGCCGTTGTCCGTTGCAGCGAATAATTTTGGCGCGGCCGAAAACGTGGAAGCGCAGCATGTGGTGCATGCGTTTGCAGAGCAATTGAGCCTTGATGTGTCGGCGCTCGATGAATCGCAACGCGCGCCATTCGTACAATTGTTTGGCGCAAATTCGCAGCGCGCGGCCTACGCGATTTATGTCGCGGATATGGTGCCGCGGTTGCGCCGCGTGCTCGAACAATTATTCGATACGCCGGCTGCGCAATGGCCACAAACGCCAACGACGGTCGATGTCGAAACTGCGTTCTTTGAATTCGTCCGCATCGTTTACAACCTGCGCGAGCTCGATCCAATCACCACCGAATTAGTGCGAATGCTCGGTGCGCGTCAGCATAATTGCCGCCTGTGCAAATCGTTGCGCGCACACAGCGCCGTCGTTGCCGGTGTGCACGAAACACAACTCGCCGCGGTCGATCATTATCGCGACAGCGATCTGAGCAATGCGCAAAAAGCCGCGCTCGCATTGGCCGAAGCAATGATCTGGCAGCCGGGTTATATCGATGCGGCGATCATCGCTAATGTGCGCAAATATTTCACGCCGGCGCAGGCGGTTGAAATGGTGCTCGATGTCACCCGCAATGCAGCGAACAAAAGTATCGTCGCGCTCGACGCCGATGCGGCGCCGTTCGATGGCATTCAGATTTACGATATCGACAGCGCCGGTCAAATGCATGTCGGCGCCGACATTCCGGCTGCCGCTGCGGCGCATTAACTCCTCGCCGGCGGCAATCGCCGAACTGTAACAAACCCTCCCTAATGTTGAGCGCGTTGTGCGCTCACCTTTTCCATTCGACATTAGGGAGAAAACGATGAAAACTTTTGCATTATCGCTCGCGCTGACTGCGTTCGGGCTTGGGACTATCGGCTGTGCGAACGCCGATGAATATCGGAACAATTATCGAGATAACGATGACGCGTTGCGTCCACTCACGCTCGCGGTATTTGGCGATTGGCCGTACAACCAGAATCTGCTGAACAATGCGCCGTTGCTGATCAATTCGGTCAACGCCGATCCGCAGGTCGATATCGTGATCCATGTCGGCGATATTCACGCGGGCAGTGCACCGTGTACCAGCGCCGAGATATTGCCGCCGGTGGCGAATTCAATTCCCGGTTGGAATCAGAAAATTTATTTTTGGTTTCAACAATTTTCCAGCCCGATGATTTACACGCCTGGCGACAACGAGTGGACCGATTGCCATCGCAAAGGCACTGGCGATCCATTGAAAGAATTGGCGAGTTTGCGTTCGCTGTTTTTTGCGAAGGCCGGCTATTCGCTCGGCGTGCATGAAAAAAAGGTGCGCAGTCAGGCGCAGTATTTCGATCCCGCGTATCCAACCGATAAGCAGTTTGTCGAGAACGTGATGTGGGAAGATTCGAAAGTGGTGTTCGTGACGTTGAACTTGCCGGGCTCGAACAACGATACCGTGCAGTGGACTGGCGCATTCACTAATCCGACGGCGCAGGCGCAAGAAGTGTTCGAGCGCACCGCAGCGGATATGCGCTGGCTTGAGCAGGCATTTCACGATGCGAAAGATCGTCGCGCGCGCGCCGTCGTCATCGCTATTCAGGCCGATATGTTCGATCCCGCCGCACTGGCGCCGGGCGCCGATGGCTTGAGCGCGTTCACGCCGTTCGTGCAAAAGCTGGCGGATTTGAGCGTGCGTTTTGCGCGCCCGGTATTGCTGATTAATGGCGATTCGCACATCTATGGCGAAGATAAGCCGCTCGCTGATCCGAACAGCGCCACCGGTCAGATCCATCATACACAGGCGGTGCCGAATCTGACGCGCATCACCGTGCAGGGTTCGACCAATGCGCCGGCGGAATGGCTGCGGCTGACTATCGATCCGCGCCAGCGCGATATTTTCAGTTGGCGCAATGTCGCGTACTGCAAAGATCCGCTGACGAGCTGTCAGTAGTCACGCGCCAGCGCAAAAAACTTATTCGATAAAAATCAAACGGCAATTGCATCTGCGGTCGCCGCTTGTCTCGATAAGTTTCGTTGCGCCGCGTGTGACATGCGATAAAAATCTAAAATACACGCGATGGATTTCACAAGTCGGCTGCACCGTTCTGCTTAAATGCGAAAGTCGCAACATGCGATGCCGCAGCTTGAGGGAACGATAATGAATACCATCAACACCACTACCCCAACTTCCTTTGCACCTTCCGTTATTTTTCATCGGTTTGTTACAACCCCCATCGCGAGTTTTCGACGACAGCGCCCACGCCGGCATTTCTTCGCAGTGGCGGCGGCAGGTATATTGGCCGCGTCGATGGCGAATGCGACGTTAATTAATTTCGACGATTTACCGCCGCTGGTGGGTGACGATCCATCCGAGCCGACGCCGGTTAATAATCAATACGCCGCGCTGGGTGTCTTGTTCGTCAATGGCGCGATTGCGACGGACGTAGCCGGCGTCGTTTCGCCGCCGAATGGCCTCACCGATTTTTACGGGCCGGATATGGAAATTCATTTCACCGGTGTGCTGCCGACTACGGTCAGCATGTATGTGTCCTCCGCCAATCAGGACTCGATTTACATCAATGCGTTTGGGCCGAGCGGTTTATTGAGCAGCGTCGCGACCGATGGTTGGCGCGGTAGCGACGAAGACAGCACGCCCTATCGGGATCATCAGCTCATCACCTTTATGGGCGCTGCGATTTCGCAATTGAATCTCGCGTCGTTTTATTTCCGTCGCGGCAGCATGTTGATCGACGATTTGAATTTCACGCACGAAACCGCCAGCGTGCCGGAACCAGGCGCGATCGGTTTGCTCGCGAGTGGTTTGGTATTGTTGTTGGTGCAACGCCGACGCCTGCTGGCTTCTACCAGCTCGGCGAATGCGCTCTGACATCGATCGAATTTCCGTTTCCCATACCGTAATTTCACTCACTGCATGAAGCCCCAAGTTTCGTGCAGTGAACGTTTCGTGCAGTAAATTCTCCGTTCGATAATAACCGCGCAAATCACCGTTTTTTATAGGCCAATTGTCTGGTATCTTCGCTGCGCCTATCGTTTTGAAGGCGATATAGCGCGGCTCCCCCTACGCACTACCCCGACATTTACGCTAATAAAACAGGGCATCGCTCGTGTAACGGACAATGCTCAGGAGTTCTCATGTCAGTATCGACCGATCGGATTATCGAAACGCACGCGCCACCCTCTTCGCAACCGTATCGGCTTTACGTACTGATGCTGCTGCTTGGCGCCAATACATTGAGTTATGCCGATCGGCATTTATTCTCGATTTTGATTCCGGCGATCAAGCAGGAATTTGGCTCCAGCGATTCGCTAATGGGGTTGATCGGTGGTCCGGCGTTCATTCTGAGTTATGTACTGCTCAGCATGCCGCTGGCTCGGCTGGCGGATCGCTGGTCACGCCGTCGCGTGCTGGCGCTCGCGGCGACATTGTGGAGTCTCGCTACTGCGGCGAGTGGCGCGGCAGCCAGTGTTACGCAATTGGCGTTGTCACGCGTGATGGTCGGCGTTGGTGAAGCCGGTGGCATGCCGCCAGCGCAAGCGATGATTGCGGATCTGTACGACGAGCGACACCGCTCGGGGGCGCTCGGTGTGCTGGCGTCGGGTACTTATTTCGGGTTGGTGCTGGGGCTGCTCGGTGGAGCGACGGTCGCCAGCATTTGGGGTTGGCGTGCTGCGTTCTTCGCGCTCGCGCTGCCGGGTCTACCGATTGCGTTACTGGTATGGTTGACGGGACCGCGACGCGTACGCACTCCCGGCATCGAGGCACCGCGCGGCGAAACGCTGGTGACGACAATCCGCCAGTGCTGGGCGATTCCGTCGTTCCGGTTTCTGGCGCTCGGGGTCGGGGTATTCAATATCTTCGGTTACGCCGGGGCGATCTGGATGCCGGCTTTTTTCATGCGCTCGCACGGCATGACGGTGGTCGAAGCCGGTACGTGGCTCAGCATGGGCGCGGCGGTTGGCGGTATCGCCGGCAGCATGGCGGCCGGTGTCATCGTCGATAAATTGCGCGTGCGCGATGAGCGCTGGCAACTGCGCGTGCCGGCGCTCGGCTATTTCATCTCGTTTCCGCTGTTCCTCGTGATGTTCACATTGGCAGGTGGCGCGGCGCTGACAGTCGGCGGCGTGCGCATCCCGCTGGTGGCGATGCTGTCGATGGCCACCGGCTTTCTCGGCTCGCTATGGGCCGGTCCGTCGTTTGGCGCGGCGGCGCGGTTAGTCGCGCCGGCACAGCGGGCACAGGCTACCGCGTTGCTGGTGGTTGTCATCAACATTATCGGCAGCACGCTCGGGCCACTGACGGCAGGTGTGGTCAGCGATCTGCTCACGGCACGCTTCGCGATCGAAGCGTTGCGCCTAAGCCTGCTATCGATGAGCGTGCTCACGCTGGTTGGCGGGGTGCTGTTCTGGCGCGCATCGGTTCACTACCCGCACGATCTGCAGCGTGCACGCAACATGTAAACGCGCAATCCTCGTCGTCGCGTGTCGCATGCTAGGCTTGCGCGCAAGTCATCATTACCCGCGAGCAATACATGACTGACGCAACGGATTTGATCGCCACCTGTTGGACCATCGCCGGCAATGTCGTGCCCGGCAGCGCGAATAATGTCAGCCCATTCGCGCTCGAAAAACGCATCGCCGCGGCCGCAGCGGCTGGCTACACCGGCATCGGTTTTTGGCACGGCGATCTGCAGGATTATTTACAGCGCGGCAATTTTCGCCAATTGCGCAAATTACTCGACGAACACAATCTCAAACACATCGAACTCGAATATCTCAGTGATTGGTTCGCGACCGGCGATCGCCAACGCAAGTCCGATGCGATGCGTTGGGATTTATTCAGCGCCGGCGACGCGCTCGGCGCCCGCCATATTAAAGTGGTACCGCCATTCGGTGAAAATCTGCCGCAGCAAAAGCTGATCGATGATTTCGGCCAATTGTGCGCCGAAGCCGCTACGCACGAATTAATCATCGCGCTCGAAATGATTCCGTTCTCCGATGCGAACACACTCGATGCCGCATTGGCGATTGTCGCCGGTGCCAATGCCAATAACGGCGGCCTGCTGCTCGACATCTGGCACGTGGTGCGCTCGGGCGCCGCGTTCGACGATATTCTGAAGATTCCCCCACAATATCTGCGCGCAGCAGAAATCAACGATGCCGATTTATTGATGCGTGGCAATATCGCCGAAGACAGCATGCACCACCGCAAATTATGCGGCGAAGGCCAATTCGATATTCGCGGTTTTATTGCATGCATGAAACAAGCGGGTTATGCGGGGCCATACGGCGTTGAAATTTTATCGGACGAGCTGCGACAAAAATCGCTGATCGAAGCCGCGCAGTTGAGTTTTGAGACCGCGAGTATTTATACAGCCACCACATAATTTGGCGAAGGCGGGCCTGTTATGCTTGAATCATTCCACATAACACACCACCCGCCAGTGCGTAGTCAAAACTATCCTCTCAATAACAGGGAGTTACGAACGAATGGATTTTTGCCGAAAAATTAAAAAGGCTGCCCTTTTAATAATTGTTATGAGGCCGTCGGCCTCCTTAACAGGCTGTTAGGTTTTTATGCTGAACGCACTTTGGCTCACGTTTAAATTCCTGCTATCGCTCATCTTGGTGCTAGTGGCAATTGTCATTTTCTTTGGCTCCGCCCATAAAGAAACAAATATTGCGTCGCTGCTTTTAATCTCTTCCATATTTCTTGTGCTTGCAGCTATACCTTGGCTTGCCTCAGTAGATGCTATGCGTAAAAACGGTCGAGCCGCGTGGATGCTTGGCACATTGTTCGGTATCGGTTTCGCGGCTATGGCGCGCGAAGAATTTCAGGGTTTGGCCCAGCACCCGTCAGTATGCAGCGGTCGAAGCGCCCTAATGTGCCATCTAATAAACTGGCTTTACGAGGCTGGCGGCGGAATTGCGGTTGGTACTTTTTACGCGCTAATCTCCATGGCAATATTTTTTTGTGCAATTGCGGTTTTCGTTAAACATGCCAATCAGACCTAACAATTGTATATGGACCTCTCCCGCAAGAGGGTGAGTAAAAGAATTTTCGATGTGTCTGTTGGGTAGGTTGCAATCATATATCCGGCTTTTGAAGTGAGCCCGATAGGCTCTAGCCACTCTGTAGTACGCGCAA